>ENA-UPTA01000025-UPTA01000025.1-activated-sludge-metagenome-genome-assembly--contig:-NODE-25-length-139433-cov-53.288848_pt1 | contig 139433 bp, 138 predicted proteins | sample MGYA00238184_ERZ773361 | MGnify/ENA primary metagenome ERZ773361 (study PRJEB29100, sample SAMN05720205) | activated sludge metagenome | isolation source: anaerobic digester from wastewater...
GCGGATCATTCTGACGGTCCTGGAACCGTTCGAGCTGTTCATCTTTGCTCACCTCCAGCCAGAACTTGATCAGTCCTCCCCCGCTCCCCACGTATGCCTGCTCCATCTCATTGATCTCCCGGTAGGCCTGCCTCCACTCGGCAGGAGTGCAGTACCCTTCCACCCGTTCGACCAGGACACGGCCATACCAGCTCCGGTCAAAGATGGTGATATGTCCGGCTTTCGGGAAGCGCTGGTAGAATCGCCAGAGGTAATGATGATCGAGCTCGGTCTGGTCAGGCCGGGCGGTCGACACGACATCATAGCCACGGGGATTCATCAGGTGGACGAGCCGCATGATATTCCCCCCCTTCCCTGCTGCATCCCAGCCCTCGTATACAATAATGAGAGGGATCCGCCGCTTATAGAGGAGGTACTGGATATCCCTGACCTTTTCCTGGCACCTGACGAGGTGCTTCTCATATTCCGGCCGTGAATACACAACCTGAGGGGCAGACTGTCTCTTCACTGTCGTTTTCGGGGGTTTTATGATACCGTTCTTTCCGTTGTTCTTCCCCTCCGACTTTCCATTTATTTCGATCCGGTCGAGATGCTTCCTCAGACGTTTGACGATGGTTGAGTAGACCTTCAGGCAGGTGTGGTTGCTGTCGGTCGCTTCGACAATGGTCCATGGTGCATAGGCCTTGTCGGTTCCCCCGATAAACAGTTCGATGACCGGCAGGTAGCTGTCGTAATGATGGTGAAAATCCCAGTCGCCTTTGGTGATCATCCAGGAGGTGAGAAGGTTTCCTTCCCGTTCATCGAGCCGCCGCTTCTGCTCTTCCTTGCTGATATGGAGGAAGAACTTGATGATGACAGTGCCATCGTCAGCGAGTTGCCGCTCAAAACTGTTGATGCTGTCAATCGAGAACCGTACCGCTGATTTCCAGTCAATTCCGGTTACCTGCTCGGCAAGGAACCTGGAGTACCAGCTCCGTGCAAAGATTGCAATCCTGCCTTTCGCCGGGATCCTGGTAAAGAACCGCCAGAGCAGCGGACGAGCCCGTTCCTCATCGTCTGGCGACCCGACTGAATGCAGGGAGAACCCGCGGGGATCGAGGTGCTGGATCAGCTCGCTGATCACCATCGTGATGCCGGATGCATTCCAGCCTTCAACAACGATGATGATTGGCACCCGGTGTTCCCAGAGGGCTCGCGTGAGGACCCCAATCTCAACCTGGAGGGATTTTATCTCCTTTTCATAGGTTTTATCATCGATCTTTTTCGACAGGTCACACTTTTCGAACATCGGCTCTCCAGGATATAAGAAGGGGATGTACTGGAGGAGACTTTAAGGTTGGGAATGCGGATTCTGTTGTCCGTAGGGAGTCAAAGGTATCACCAGTCACGGGATGAAAAAGATCCTTTAAGTTCAATGAAATACAGGAGATTCTCTATGGCACTGAAGGAGAACTTCACCAGCGATGAATGGGAGAACCTGATCGGTCTTCCCTATGCTATCTCGATGACCATCATGGTTGCGGCCCCGAACGTAATGGGGGTATGGGGTGAGACAAAAGCAACAATGCAGGAGCCTGCAAAGCTGGCAGCAAAGAGCGGAAGTGCCCTTGTCGGGCTCCTCCTGGCGGAGATGCAGCCGAGGCTCCAGGAACTCATGAAGAAGCAGCAGGCTGCCCTTAAACAGAACCAGGCCGGATATCGGGCGAACACGATAGAAGCCTGCAGGAGGGCTGCAGCGGCGCTGTCTAAGGTCCCTCCCGAAGAGGCGCTGGCGTATAAGAACTGGGTTCTCGGGATCGGCCTCAAGGTTGCCGAGGCGGCAAAGGAGCATGGGGTTGCCGTCAGCGATCCCGAAAAGGTGGTTATTGCCGAGATATCATCGGCGCTGGGTATTACTTCATCGTGAAAATCATTCCTGCACATCAAAAAAAAGAGGAGTACCCCGGGAACCTCTGGTGTTCCTGAAAAGCTATCCCTTTTTTATTTGAAAATGCCTCCGGCACAAAAAAGAGGGTGAGATGGCTCACCACCATGAGTTCATGCTACGCCTATCAGGTTCTTCGCTTTGAGAGGTATACTGCAAACGCCATACCCGGGAGTGTCAGCCATAGTGGAAGAGCGAGTCCCTGGGTGGTTTGGGGAGTTGTGCTCTGCATCGTTGTCTGAACGACAGTCGTGGCCATCGGAGTCGTCGTGACCATCGCAATGGTACCTGTTTGTTGCGGTCCCCCTTGGGTTGCTGGCATTCCTGCCGAAAGGTTGGCAGTAGCAGCATTCAGTCCATTCTTGGCCGGGAGATAATTCGGTTCTATTGAGAGGGCCTTCTCATACGCAGTGAGAGCACTCTGGTAATCCCCTAGTGCGGCATGAGCGTTGCCCTTATTTGTCCATGGTTCAGCATATCGGGACTCAAGGCCAAGGGCTTTGTCATACCACTGAAGTGCATCGGTGTATCTGCCCAGGCCTGCAAGAGCGTTTGCCTTTCCGTAATATGCAAGATACCCATATTCCGGATACACGGAGAGAGCGGTATCAAACGCAACGATAGCTTCCTCATATTGGGTGAGACCATTGAGTGCAATCCCTTTCTGATACCATGCTTTCGCATAATTAGGGCTGAGCTTTATGGCCTCTTCGAGGGCACTCTTGGCTTCGGCATATCGTCCCAGTTCATTCAACGCTACCCCCTTACCCGTCCAGGCCATAGCCATCCTTGGTTCGAGGGCGATAGCCTGATCATAATAGCTGATGGCTTCTTCGTATTTTCCTTCATCAACAAGATCATCACCCGTAACGGTGAGGGTGCCAGCAGATTCCGCGATTGCCGGTGAACAGCAGAGAGCAAGCGCGGTGAGGAGCACGATGAGAATGAATCTTTTTTTAATGCTATCAACCATGAAAATTCCCCTTGGCAAGTATCAAAGTGCCAATGAGTGAACCTTGGAGTGGAAGATGAAAAATATTCCTCTGCTCATAAATGGATTCATTTTATTCTTCCACAAAACACAAAAAACAGTTACCCTCCGTTCAGGCACAGGTCAGGGCTGCTGCTGCTGACCACCTCCCGAAAGATGATTTCGGGATCAAAGTCGACGGAGGGGGTATATGGTTTCGGTTGATACGAGAGGATCGCCCTCATCCTCCTCCTGATCTGACGGTTCCGCACACGGACAAGGTCCCTCTGCAATGGTACCTCTATGAGACCGGAGCGAAAGGAACGGGAGCATGATGGGCAGAGCACGAGGAGATACTTCTGGAGATCGGTATGGGGGGTCTCCATGGACCGTGCGGAACCAAAGGTGTGAACCTCAAGAAGGGCGAAGGGATATTCCAGACTGCAGTTCTCACATCTGCATCCCGTGGCACTCTTCAGCTCCCTTGACTTCGCCGGGCATCGCTTGAGGTATCCTGACAGGTCCATGATCCACTCACCTGTCCATGCTCAGGTGAGGATAAAATGGTTCCTGATCCCAGGCATCCCACTCCCCTGAACCGGGATGAGGGCTTTATTCAGGGGAAGCATTCCAGAAATTTAAGAACAATCACCACGATAGCTTATACGAATACGGCCCGGGGCAGCCATGCACAAGGAATCCCGTTTTTACATAGGACTGAAGCTGATCGCCTTGATACTGTGTATTGCGGGTATCGTTCTACCATCTGCCACAGCTGCAGAAACAGTCGGGGAAGATATCGCTGATCTCCCGAATGCCACCCAGACGCTCTCTCCGGCTCAGGAAATACCCCTGAATACGACAGGAGGGGAACTGACAAATGTCACCACCAATGTCACCACTCCTTCCCCTCCACCACTGGATTTTTCCGCCCCTCCCCAGATCGTGCTCATGCCGGCAAGAGTCATGGACCTTACCAGCACCATTTTAGGTACTTCTATTCCAGGCTCTGTCAATGCCACCATAACCAGCCTGCAATGGGACTGGGGGGATAACACCACAACCGAACAGCACGAATTCCCTCATTCCCACACCTATCGGAGCCCCGGCACCTATACCCTGACCATCACGGCATTCCAGTCGGATGGGCTGAATGCCACCCGGACAACCGATATTGCCATCAATGAACCAGTTGTTGTTACCCCCCGGGGACCGATGAATATATCGATTCCGGGTATCCCCACCAATCAACCTGGTCCGGCCAATGGACCCGCACTCACCCTGCTTGAGCCGGTGATCGATGGCATGAACGTGACCGTGAACGGGAATCTCGATGCCGGATCACCGGCCGTTACCATCTCATCGGTCAGCATTGACTGGGAAGACGGGAATGTCACGAATGTGACCGATCTTCCCGCAACCTACCGGTATGCTGCAGCAGGCATCTATACGATCACTATCACGGCTGCACAATCGGACGGACAGACGATCTCCAAAGGAATCACCGTTGACATACCATCGGAAAATCCCGGTCCTCCGGGACTCCCTGCGGTCTCAACTCCTCCCCCGTATGGTCAGCAGCTGTATCTGATTATCATTACGACAGCCGTGATTGTTATTCTGGGATTGGCGATAGGTCAGCGGCTGTTCCAGAAAAGAAGGGACAATCCACGGGTGGCTGACATCCCCGAAGCAGTCTCCCTTCAAGAGAAGATCTACTACGAGGCAAAAGGGAAGGGGGACCTGACCACCGCTGCGGCAAGCGCCCATATCTGTGCCCAGATGTTCCGTGCCCTTGCAGAGAAGTCTCCAGAGAAACGGGGCCTCTACCTGGATCTGGCAGAGAAGTGGGAGACCATTGCTGCGACGACAGGGAAGACGGGTGTCACTGAACCTTATCCGCAAAAATCTGGTGCCCTCGCTGAAAAAATACCGTCAAGGAGAGAACTTGAAGCGATCTGCCAGGGGACCGATGTGACTCCCGAAGTCATCGAATCAGTCATCCAGGTTGCAAGGGAGATCGGCAGGGAGGGGAGAGAGGGACAGGCAGTGGGGACCTCGTTTGTGGTGGGAGATACCGATGCGGTTATGGACAATTCCCGTCAGTTCGTCCTGAATCCGTTCCAAGGCCATAAAGAGGCAGAACGGAAGATAACCGGGAACGGCATCAAGGGGAATATCAAGGAATTTGCCCAGCTGGATGGGGCATTCATCATCTCGGGAGACGGGGTTGTCGAATCTGCCGGACGATATATTACCGTTGACATGAGCCAGGTGAAAGTCCCGGACGGGCTTGGATCACGCCACTCGTCCATCGCGGGTATTACCCTGGTGACCAGCTCCATCGGGATTGTCGTCTCCCAGAGCGGAGGCCTGATCACGATTTTCAAGAATGGCACGATCGTGCATACGATCGGGTCGTGAACCCTGAACATCAGGGGATGCTTTTCCTCCATACAATACTACAAATAGGATAACCTCCTCCACTGTCATTTATCAGAGGAGAGAAGCAGTCATGGAAAAAATGTACACCCTTCCAAAACTTCCCTACGACTACAGGTCACTTGCACCGTATATTTCTGAAGATCAGCTGACGCTCCATCATACGAAGCATCACCAGGCCTATGTGACAGGGGCAAATGCCATCTTCGAAAAATACGACACGTTCCGCAAAGAGAAGACCGATTTTAATGTCAAGGCGATGGCAAAGGAGCTCTCCTTCCATATCGGGGGAAACAGGCTCCACGCCCTCTTCTGGAAGAACCTGGCACCGGCAGGAAACGGGGGCGGGGGCCTGCCCAAAGGGGAGCTGGCACAGGCGATCGATGCCGAGTTCGGTGGATTTGCCCGGTTCAGGCAGGAGTTCTCCACCGCGGCAACGAGTGTTGAGGGGTCAGGCTGGGCGGCACTCAGTTACTGCAACGAGACCGGAAGACCGCTGATCATGCAGATCGAGAAGCACAACATGAACACCTTTCCCGGGTACCCCCTCCTGATGGTCCTGGATGTGTGGGAGCATGCCTACTACCTTGACTACCGGAACGACAGGGCTAAGTTCGTTGATGCATTCTGGAACATCGTCAACTGGGACGAGGTCGGAAAGCGACTGGCTGGTGCCGTGAAGAAATAATTCTTTTTCTGGAATTTTTTTGTTACAGGATCTGGGGGAAGGTTGTCTGATCCTTTTGTAGCTACGCATACCCTTGATCGCTCCTGGTGGAACGGACGTATGAACCCGACGATATCAGGGACTATGGCAAAAGGGATGATGCCTGCCGTCATGCCTATCAGGGCTGTTTTCAGGGTATCCTTCTCGTTTGAATACCGCTCATCACTGCCAGATGCATGGAGTTATCATCCGGCAGGAAAGAGAGAGATCAGAGGCCTCCGGGCCATTGGAGAGGGATATCATGATCATTGATGCACGGGTACGACCACCTTTTAAAAGCCTGACCCAGGTCCTGGCATCGGAACCTGGCGCCCGGCCTCCGGTGAAACGAAGTCCGCTGGTGAGCGGGTATGAACGCACCCCGTCCATGACCCAGAAATCATGGGAACTGTTCCTGGATGAGATGGATGCAGCAGGGATTGACAAGGGGATACTGGTTGGCCGGCAGGCAGGGCACCGGACGATCCTGAATGACGATATCGCTGAACTCCGTGACCGGTATCCCGAACGGTTCCCGATCGCCCTTGCGGGCATCAACGGGGCCGATGTCGATGCAGGGGTCAGGGAGATCGAACGGGCTCTCGGGGAGCTGCAGTTCAAAGGGATCGCGGTCGATCCCGGCTGGTGGGTTCCGGCCCGGTATGTTGACGACCCGAAAAATTATCCTCTCTACCAGAAATGTGAGGAACTCGGCGGAGTACTTTACCTCACCTGCAGCCTGATGCAGGGGCCGGATATCTCATACGCCGAGCCTTACCGCATCCAGCGGGTCGCCAACGCGTTTCCCGATCTCCAGATTGTCGTGGTCCATGCTGCATTCCCTTACACGAGTGAGATGATTGGCGTCATGATCGCCAATGCCCCGCTTGGGAACCTCTGGGTCATCCCGGACTTCTTCCAGTTCATCCCCGGATTTCCCGGTGCGCAGGAATGGGTCGATGCTGCCAACCATTTCCTCGGGGACCGTATCCTCTATGCCTCCTCGTACCCGGTCCGACCCCTTGCCCAGAGCCTCTCAGAGTTCCAGCGATTCTCCTACAAGTCGGACGTGCTCGAAAACCTTCTGTCCGGAAATGCAGCACGTCTGTTCGGGATACCGTGAGAAGGTGACAGGATGATCCTCATGGACGAGACGATAAAAGCAGAGCTGCTCTCTGTCGGAACCATCGATATCGAGGAGTCCCTGCTGCCACCCCCGAGGACCTCGACTGCCGGGCCGGGGATGGGGCTCCGGAATATATTTTTCTCGTCCGGAGGTCTTCGTGTCAGGCTGGAGGTGAACCGGGACTCTCCCCTCAAAATGATCCGGAAAGACGACCATGTCGTGATCATCCGGGACAACAAGGAGCTGGCGGAAGGGTTCATCGAGGAGGTGGTCGCTCACTGCCCCGGCCAGGTCTATATCACCGTCAGTGAGCGCTGCATCTACAACTGCCAGTTCTGCTCGGTCCCCCTCTCACAGGGAAAGATCAAGACCAGAGAGGAGATCCTGGCCATCGTTGAGAAAGCCAGGGAGAGGGGCACCCTGAAGGTCATCGCCCTGACCTCTGGTATCGCAACATCACCGGATAACGAGATTGATCGCGTGGCAGAGATCGTCCGATCGCTTGCCCCGTACAAGGTCCCGATTGGGGTCGCGGTCCACCCTGCAAAAGATTCCTCGAAGAAGCTGAAGGAGGCGGGGGTTACCGAAGTGAAATACAGCGTCGAGACCATGGATCCGGAGATCTTCGACCGTATCTGCAGGGGAAGGAAGGGGCACACCCTCGAATTTATCCTGGAATCGTTACGTGAGGCAGTCGAGGTCTTTGGCAGAAACCGCGTCTCGACGAATATCATTATCGGCCTTGGTGAGACGGACGAATGCGTCCGGAAGGGGGTGGAGTATCTCGCCAAGATGGGGGTGATTGCCGTCCTCCGCCCGATCTCCATCTCACCGTTGAGAAAGGAAGCCCTGGCCAATGCGGTCCGGCCGAGCCCCGAACGGCTTCTGACACTCACCACCATGACACGGGAGATCCTCAGCAACTACGGGCTTTCAACCAGGGAGTCACAGACCATGTGCCTGGCATGTACCGGCTGTGACCTCACGCCGTGAAGTCTGCGTCTGCTCCTGCTCACAGCGGTATACCCTGCAGAACCGATGGATTCTCCTATCGAATTCAGCACCTTTCCGGTCTCTCTTTTCTCATAACGAGCATACCAGACAGTCCTTAGCTTTTATATGAGAGAGGAGGGGTCCAGCACAGTCTCCCTCATGATCACCAGAGCTCCTCCCATTGCGGGAGGAGAAAAGAAGAGAGAATCCAGCAGATCTTTTCGTCAAGGAGGGGGATTCCTGATCATCCCGGTATGCAGAATCCCCGATCCCGGCAGGCTGACCTGTTCGACAACGGTAAACCCAAAGTGCTCGTACAGACCGATGTTCTTCTCGTTCTGGGTATTCAGATAGCAGGCTACCTGCTTCCTGTCCATCCAGTCAAGCATGGGCCGGATCAGCTTCCCTCCATATCCTTTTCCGTGGAGGCGAGGATCAACCCCGATGAAGAAGAGATAGCAATGGGAGCCGGGAAGATGCTTCTTATGATAGATATCGACTTGATCTGCGAAGCTGAGGAGTCGTTTCATAGCATCCTTCGAAATCCCCTTCTGCAGCGCCATCCCCCCTGACCGCATCGCCCTCCAGAACGTCACCTCCGACCGGTCCGAGGGAAGCCAGACCGCAACTCCCTCAAGGGTGGGGGAGGTGGCATATACCCGGCCGTAGTTCAGGCCATACCGGAGGTGGAATGCGAAGATGTGCCTTCCCTGCTCTCTCCTGGTAGTGTCGTCAGGGAGGACATGCGTCAGCTTGGCATCGTTGAAGAACGCTTCAACGAGCATTTCGCTTGCCGGTCCGATCTGTTCTTTCGAAAGACGGATAATAGCCCCCGATTGTGCAACCATCGTCCCTTCACGAAAAGAACATAGCAAGCTGGGGTATATGATTCCTCCGGCACCATTCCTTTAATGGGAGGGGGATTCAATCCCTCCTCAAGGATACCATGAAGTTCAGCCAGGAAGTTCTGGATGCATTCCCGGGGATCTGTGTGGCCGAAGGCGATATCCGGTCCGTACAGATTGCAGAGGAAAGTCCGGGGCTCGAAATCCTGAAACGGGAGACCATCCAGGAGATGCAATCCCGCTATACCCTGGAGCAGGTCAAGGACGATCCGGTATTCAGGGCATACCGGGACTTTTTCTGGAGCGTGGGCGTCGATCCCACGAAGACCAGGCCGGCATCAGAAGCCCTCATCAGGCGGATCCTGTCCGTGGGAAAACTCCCGAGGATCAATACTGCTGTCGATGCCTACAACCTGGCCTCGGTCCGGTCCGGGATACCTATCGCAGCGTTCGATGCCGATACGCTGACCGGAGATCTGTCCCTCCAGTTCGCCAGGGATGGCGAACGCTTCCTCGGCATCGGCATGGAGAAACCTCTCGTTCTCCAAAAAAACCAGGTCATCATGACCGATGCGGAGCAGATTGTTGCCGTCTACCCGTACCGTGATTCTGACACCACGAAAGTGACACCAGAAACCCGGAATATCTGCATCATCACCTGTGGGGTGCCCGGAATCGAGAAGGAGCATCTGACGAAGGCATACGACCTGTGTGCCGGGTACCTGAAGGAGTACGCGGGAGGGAGGTAGAACGGGGCGTTCAATGCGCCCCGATTGCCGGTCGTGTATGGTTTACATTTTCTGGCCCTTCCTTTCACCAACCCTGCCACGATCTGTTTCGAACATGAATGAGGAAATACCTGCAGGTATTCAGGCAAAAACGGATGTCCCCGGAGAGCAGATTCTTTAAAAGGGTATCCATAGGTGTGCCGTGGTTCTTTTGAAATTAGCCGAATAGAGGATCTTTTGCGTGAATACGATGGCAGGAGGGGCAATGCCTTGCCACGTTTTAAAGGTGAAAAATTATTTAGAAATGAATCCTTTTCCGGGAATCCTTCCCCCCTTATACAAAACACTCAAGACTTTGGCCGGCTGTTCCAGACCATCAACATTTAAGTACCCGATTGCCAACAATTGTCGATAATCAAGAAGCCGGAGTTACCGTGACCAGCAGGAGCGAAATTTCAACCCTCATTATCCCGGCCCGATTATCATATGGAGCGGTGGCGGCTTCATACGTGCAGGCGGTAGCCGGCCATCTCGGTTTCGATGGGAAACAGAGCCACCAGCTGGCAGAAACTTTTGGCCTCCTCCTCAAAGATCTCCTGGTCCACGCTTTTGAGCCTGATACTACCCAGGACGTGCACATCTCATGCGAACAGATCCCTATGGGTCTCAAAGCGGTCATCCGGGAGAAAGGGTTGCCCTTAGCCCCGGATGAACTCCCTTCCCTCCATGCCAGGCGCCGTTCCAGTTTCCCTTTCCACCTTGGGAATCATCTTACGTGCGTCCAGGATGCCTGGGACGAGGCACTCTTCCAGAACCTGGGGCCGGCCGGTGCTTCAGTTCAGCTTGTCAAATATCGCCTCGGGAGCAGGTCCATACCGGTTCCTGAATCCAACCTCACTACCCCTCTTCACGCAAACGGACAGGGTGAACCGGAATCCTTCCAGGTACGGCCGTTCATACCAGCAGATGCACAAGCAGTGGTCCGCCTGTTCTACCAGACCTATGGCTACTCCTATCCCCATGAGTATCTCTATTATCCCGAACGGCTGACTGCCCTGAACTCAGAGGGAACTCTCCGATCATTCGTGGCAGTATCACCCCACGGTGAATTGGCCGGTCATATCGCCCTTTTCTTTTCCCGGGATCACCACTCCCTTGCCGAAATGGGTGCTGCGGTGGTGACTCCTGGTTCACGAGGCCACAGCTGTCTCCTCCAACTCACCGAGTACGCTCTGGCAGAGGCCAGGAAGTGCCAGCTCCGGGCACTCTTTGTGCAAGCGGTCACCAACCACTCGTATTCTCAGAGGGTAGCAGAGTCGATTCATTTCATTCCGTGCGGGCTCCTGGTCGGCTACGGTTCTTCATCGATGACGTTCAAAAAAATTCATGAAGACCTGCCGCAGCGTGAGTCCCTGCTCCTTCTGTACCGGAGCCTTGAACCCGTCTCACCCGTCGCTCTCTACCCGCCAGACCAGCATAAGGAATGGATCTGTTCCCTTTATGCCGGGATGCGGAGGGATCCCATCATCCTCCCGCCTCCTTCTGACCTTCAGGCAAGTCTCCCCTGTCAGGGGCTTATCGAGCTTTCTACCTTCCAGACCATCGGAACTGCAACCATCAGGGTCAAATCCATCGGCAAAGATACCCGGGAAGACATCCGGCATACCCTGAAACACCTCTGCCAGGGCCATTTCGAGTCCATACTCCTGGACATCGATATGGGACAACCGGGAGCACCGGATCTGATCACCTGCTGTGAAACCCTGGGATTCTTCGTGGCAGGTATTTTGCCCGGTTTCAACGATGCCGAGACCATCATTCTGCAGTACCTTAATAACGTCCCCATCGATTACGATCAAATCCAGGTCGCTTCACCACGAGCCCAGGAAATCAAGACCTATATCAGGGAAAGAGATCCGAATCTGACGTAAGGAAGGGAACGAAATTATCCTTTTACCAGCCCTTTTGCAAACGTCCGGGCGTTCTCCAGGTCCTGTTCATCCGGGTGTCCCTTGTTCGACCAGGTGATTCCCAGGAGGCCGGCTGCCCCGGGACACCGGAACTCTCCGACTACCTTGCACCCTTTACTGATGAGAAGCTCTTTCATGGGCTTTTCGTACTTTTCATCAGGCTTCCCTGCCGTCGAGAAGACGAACACGTCTTTCTCCAGCCGGGGGATTTTCTCGAGGATCTTGTACAGGTCCTTATGGTATTTGCCGGCGTAGATTCCTGAACCGATACCGATCAGGTCATATCCCGTGAAATCTTCCGGTTTCGCATCTTCAACTTTTTTAAGAGTCGCGTTCACGGCTTCTGCCATCGCTTTCGCGACCTTCTCGGTATTCATCTTGCTGTAGGATTTGTAGATGATGAGGGTATTCATGCTTTTATCTCTTCGATAGATGGCTTAAAGCTGATTGTGAAGAGTCCTGCTGTCGGTCTCAGCGAGAGGTATCCTGATAACGATCGCGGTCTGCAGGGGATTGGTGAGAGGATGATACTCGTAGCATGCTCCCTGCTTTACCGGACACGGCGAATCTGGCATGATGATTCGGACCGATGCAATGAGAGGCATCAATTCTTCAGAACAGCGTGCCCTTGGTTTCAATAGTCCAGACGTGGACCCGCTCCGACACAATTCTATTTATATTCTATAGCGCTATAGAATATAGCATGCAAAAGGGAAAGGAAACGGCCCCCCCTCTCAAAAAAGTGAAGGGATCACGCACCACCCAACAGCAGCCAGGAGATGTTACCACAAGAAGGATGGGACTCATCGAGACATCGCGGGGCGTGGATTTTTCGGACAGGACCACCATTCAAATTTCCAAAAATACCAAGACAGACCTTGACAGGATAAAACAAGAATCCGGAGGTAAGACCTACGATGATGCCATCCGGTTCCTGCTCGATGAGCGGAGAAGGCTCCGACCTTCAACATTCGGGCTTCTCTCCGGTGCAGGACCGTTCGTCCGGGACGAGGAGGAGGATTCTCATCGGATTCGTCCTTGATACCTGGGTCTGGGTGGAATACTGGCGGGGAAATACGGCTGTGAGACCCTGGGTCGAGGAGCGGGGTCCTCTCTTCAGCTCGACCATCACCTTTGCAGAAACGGTCAGGTATTGTACGATGCAAGGGATCGATTCGGCAACCCTCCTCCACTGCCTGGACGATATCCGTACACGAAGCACTGTTGTTCCATTAGATGAGGCACTTGCCATCTCCGCAGGACACCTGAAGAACCGCGAAGTGGAGGGGATCGCCGATGCGATCATCCTTGCTACTGCCCGGGCAGGTGGCCACCAGGTCGTGACCGGGGACCCGCACTTCCGGGATATTGAGGATGCGGTATACCTGGGAGAAGAGTGAGGGATTACCGTCCGGTAACGATCCGACCATGGATGCGGATGTCACGGACTGGTACGACACCCGAGGAGAATGACTACCCCCACAGGTATCCCATCAAGCCCCGGGGGAATCCCTGCTGACAAGCCTGACATCAACGTACGAATCCAGACTGCCACCTCTGCTGATAAATATACCGGAGGGGTGGAGGGGATTCCTCATGGGCCAGGAAATTTTTTTAAAAAAAATCCGCCGGGGGAAGTGTTCACTTCCCCAGCGTTGGTTCCTCGCCCATGTGGTCGAGCACCCGGTCCCACATGACCAGGAGACCGGGGATCACCACGTAGGCAAGCAGTCCTGCACCGAGAAACATCCCGGTGATCAACACCTCATTCTCCATGACGTTCACGCCAGGGCCGGAACGGTGTCCGCCCAGGTCTCAACCCTGGTCCGGATGGCATCGTCCGAGTAGGAGGAGATCCGTACCTGGTCGCGGGCGATGGTGACATAGTACACCTCGCCGTTCGCGTCGTGACACTTGAGGGTGCATGAGTAGTTCTCGGAGTCCGCATCGCGGACGGCATCACCTCCCATGGCGGTGGCGAGCTCGGCATCGGCAAGGATCTCGGTGATGGTGGCGTTGAAGGCAGCCACGGTCAGGGACCGGGCGGTCATCGAGCCGACGGTGTTTGCTTCGTTGTCCTCAAAGAGGATGGAGGAGGTGTAGGCCTCGCGGGACTTCGCCACCGGGTCCTGGGGGACATCACCGTAGGTGTAGGCGGTGCAGTTCCACGGGTTGTTCGTGATCACGCCGTCAACAATCGTTGCAAACGCGGTCACATCGGCGATCGGTGCTGCCAGTTCCCTGACAGCGGTCTTGGTTATGCTGGTCTGGATGAAGTCAGCCATTTTTCTTTCCTGCCCCCGGGTCTCTCCCAGAGGCAATCATCTATTGGACGGGATTGATCTTAGCGTTTCAGCCGTTTTTCAATCGGGGCGTATTGCATCTTTCTTCAGCGGAACGGGCATGGGAACGGGTCCGGATTTTTGAACGGCGGAGATGAGTGTTGCTGCCTGAGGTAATTTTCATGACCGGGGACCCATCAGGACGTTGAACGATCGTAGAGGGTAGTGTGAGTGCCGCTCATGTGAAGAGAGAAAAATGAGAGGTCCACAACATTGAAATATTATTGTTCATATAAATGAACATATGTTCAAATATTTGAACATACCTCTGCGTCAATCCTTTGAAGTACTGGTATTTCTGGCGCGACACTTCCGTAAGAGTTTTTATGTTCGGGAGATTGCAAAAACCCTCTCGATCAGTGTCGGTGGGACCAGTACCTCTCTGACCTCTCTCCGGGAGATGGATCTCGTTCTCTGTGAAAAGCGGGGGAGAACGCTTCTCTACCGGGCAGATATCTCCCACCCTGTTGTCCGCGAAGTTAAAATTCTCGCAACACTCCTGGAACTCATCCCGGTTATCTCCGCTCTCAAAGCCTCCGCTTCCCGGGTCATCCTGTTCGGGAGTTGCGCTGAAGGGGAAGATACCGATGAGAGCGATATCGATCTCTTCGTTGAGTCGGATGAACAGGGTGCTGTCTTCAGAACCATATCGCAGTATAGCGACACCGTGTCCCGGAGCATATCTCCCATTATTCTGACGCCGGAAGAGGCACTCCAGCTGCGATTCCGTGATCAGCCACTCTACGAGCGGATACAACGGGGCAACGTCCTCATCGGGGAGCGATAGAGGATGAGATATCGATTTGACGAATGTCTCGAACGGGGAAAGATTGTCCGGATCTCTCCCGATCCCGACCTTATCGGGAAAGAACACCGTGAGGCAGAAGCAGATCTCCAGGCTGCAAAAAATTCACTCGAAGATCACAATGAGAAATGGGCAATCATCCAGGGATACTATTCCATGTTTCATTCACTCCGTTCACGGGTCTTTGCCCAAGGATACCGGGAAAAAAGTCACCGGTGTCTGAAATATGCGGTTGAAGCCCTCCTGGTTGACCCTGGATTCCTTGAACCGGAGGTGTTGGACCAATTCTCATTTGCCATGACCGTGAGGGAGGGTGCCGATTATGGGAATGTCTATGATTCCGGAACTGCCCGCATCATCGTTTCTTCTGCCCAAAGCATCTACGAACGGGTAAGCGGGGGATCCTGAAGAAGAACGGGTCCGGATTTTTGAATGGCGGAGAATAGTGTTATGGGGCACATGGGGCACATTCAACCCTGTTTCCAGGACTTTTTTAATCTTTTTTTCTGTGAAGATAGCTCTGAAAAAAGAGGTACAGGTGCCCCATGTGCCCCGGACCTCAGCTGCCAGCGAATCCCAGGAAGGGCTCCTGCACCAATTCCCGCTGATCACAGGCATCGCGTTCCTCTTCGGTCTTCCACCGTATCCCGGACCAGAACCGTTCGCCCCCGGACTTCACACTCCTGATGTGGTATGATTTCAGGATGGTCGCATATCTCCGTGGTGCTATGGGATGCCGGATCCCCTCTTCCTCGCACCATTTTTCAAACATCTCCCGGAACGCCGAGCGTGCGATCATTCTCCCGGGCTCAAAGGCACATTCGGTGGCGAGGAAGTAGCTGACCGTATCTCTGACCGTCCGGTAGTTCCCGGTGGCCACGGAGACCTTCCGGGGCTTGACCAGCCGGTTCCCGCTGGCAAAATACCGCTGCAACCCTTCGAGGCACCAGTTCAGGATGCCCGGTCCCTCGGCGATCAGCTTCTTCTCGATCTCGGGATCCCGTTTCTCTTCAGCGATCTGGACGGTGAAGGGGACCATCCATATCCGCCGCCAGATCCCGTCATCGGTCCCCCGGATCACCGGTTCATGGTTGGTGGTGAGCCAGATCTTCGCGGTTGGCGTGAACTCGAATTCATTCTCATAGAGCCTCCGGACGGTGATGGCATACTCCCCGGTCAGCTGCTTGATGATGGACTCGGCCAGGCGTGCACCGTCCTCTCCTTCACTGGCGGTCGCCATCCGTGCCCCGGCTATCCGGGCAAGGTCGGATCGGATCCCTTCGCACCGGTGGACCATGAGCGATTCGGCGGCGATATTGACGGCATAGTCGCCAAGGATCGCGGCGAGGACTTCGATGGTCTTTGACTTCCCGTTCTTGCCTTTTCCAAACAGGATGAACAGGAGCTGTTCGGGGTTCGCCTGCAGGAGTGAGTACCCGCACATAGCCTGGAAGCCGCTGATGTACTCGGCATCCTTGTCAAAGATCAGGTCGAGATGGGCGTTCCACTGCGGGCATTCGGCGGAAGGGTCGTAGGCGACGCCACAGCTCCGGGTCAGCAGGTCCTCTCGTCTGTGTTCCCGGAGGGTGAGGGTATCGAGCTCGAGGGTGCCGTTCCGGCAGTTCAGGAGGTATTCCCGGGCATCAAAGGCGTCGAGCTCGACTGCCGCAAGCGGGGTGGCGGATTCGATCATGGCTTTTCGTGTCCGGAGGTTCTCTGAGGTGATCGCCCACCGGGCGAGGGCTTTTGCCTGGTCCGGGGTGGGTGCATCACGGCTTTCATCGTAGATATCCCGGGCCACCCGGGTTGCCAGGAGATACATCCGGTTCGAACGGTCCTTCTCCCAGAGTGCGCCGTTCCAGAGGTACCAGGAAGCGTTTGTCGCACAGTACCGGATGTCGTCACCAAACCGGGCAACGAGCCGTTCTCCATTGCCGGCATCGGTCAGGGCGTAGTTCCGGGGAGGGGGAGAGGGTTTCTCCCGTTCCGCATACTCCGGTTCATGCATCCTCCGGAGTTCCTGCCACCGCTGCCGTCCTCCTCCGCACCCGGCATGGTGGCAGCCGGCATGGACGGCGCCGTTCTCGAACTGGATGACAAACGCCCCGTCCTTATGGGCAGTGGTGAAGGGGCATTCCTCAAGGGGGAAGAGCCTGCCCCCTTTCCAGGACTTCACGGCGCTGACCCTGATGCCGTGCTCCCGGAGCCATGCGTCGAGGTCGAGGGGAGCCTGCGGGTCCTCGTAGATTTTCGTCTTCGGGGATCGTCTTTCGGTCGGTTTTTGATCGTTGCCCTGGGCAGCGAGCGTTTTCAGGAGCGGTATCGATACGATGCCTGTTTCGTCAGGGACAGCGATGATCCGGGACCTCCGGTGGGGTCGATCGGCGGTGGCATCCCCTTTCCGGGAGACGGTGCCGTAGAGCTTCCAGATCCGGGCTGCATTCGAGACGGCGGTGTCGATGATACAGGTGCTATCGTTGAAACGCTCTGCAAGGGCAGCGAGGCACCGCTGGACGAGATCCCGGCTGGTCTCGTCGTTTGGGAGGTCGATCCGGTAGAGGAGGTGGGCACCGTTCCCGGAGTCTGCCCGGACCGGCTCCGGGAAACCCTGGTCTTTGAGCCACCTGGCGACGTGTTCTGCTTTTTTCAGGGCTTTTTCGTGTTCCTCGTCGGTTGATGAGACTCCGCCGGGCCGGACCGGGTCGATGTCCACCGGGAACCATCGCCTCCGGATGATGTCGGCATCCGCGGTGGTGGAGTCTTTCCGCGAGAGATGCATCTTCACCCTGTTCGAACGCCGGGCGAGCAGGGCCGGGTTCAGCTCGTTCAGGGTGACGTAGATGCCGTGGACGGTGGACAGGTCCAGGAGCTCGGCTGATGCTGCAAGAAGGCGGGGATCATCGAAATACCCGCTGTGGGTCCCGTCCTCGGCGATGGCCCGGATCTCGACCACGCCGCCCGGGGCAGCAAGCAACCGGACGGCCTGTTCTCTCTCATCCATAGACAGCCACCTCACGGGGGTCATCCCTGCCGGATTCGTTCCGATACTCGGGTACATCCCTGACCGCCGGGTTGGTGCTGCTCCCCGGGAGTGCCCTGATCCCACGGGGGAGGATCTCGTAGCATCTCCACCCGTCGCCCCGCACGAGAATCCAGCACTCCTTCCGGGCTGATGATCCCGGTGAGAACGACCTCATCCGGGCCAGTTCTTCCCCGAAATGGACAGCGACCTGGTGTGCGGTGTTCAGTCTCACATAAGTCCGGCGGACCATCAGCACGAGCAGTTCGCCTTCCCGGACGGCGAAGAGATCCGGCGGGGGATTCCGCCGGTACCACAGGCTGACATCCCAGCCCTGTTCTTTCAGGAATCGCCGGGCTTCGTGCTCGGCGGCATTCCCCCACCGGTAACGGTCATCGCCACCGGGAAAGGGCTTCGTGTTCTGTCTATCAGGCGACTCCTCCGTGATGCTTGGTAAGCGGTCACTGTCGGTTCGGTGTGCGGGACAGGAGGAGCCGGGTATTCCATCCGGCTCGGCCACCGCCTTTGTCGGTTCTTCTTCCTGGTTCATGGGTTTTCACGTTTTTTCCTATTGTGTCAACAATGTCGGTCGGGAAGCAGCGCCCTGGCTGTTTCGTCTGGTTCTCTGGCTGGCGTTTCGGCTCGCGGAATCTGTTTTCCCTGGATCCTTTGGCAGCCCTTTCAGGCTGTTTCAGGTCGGTAAGCCGGCGCACCAGCCGTCAACGTTGGCGTGAGAAGAGGGGGATTGGTGTTTTGGATAACGGTGAGGGAAGCATCCGATTCGATGATCCCTGTTCAGGGTACTGCACGACCGGCGGGTTTTTGATGATCCCGGCCAGCCCTTCCACGACAAGGGTGGTCCGGACGACGAAGGTGGTGAGCACTCTCTGTAAAAACGGTGGAGCGCCCATCTTCCGCGCCATTGCGGCCAGTCTCGTCAGGAATTCCCGATTCATTGGTGCAGAAGTAAGATTTGCGTGATTGGATATGAATTTGACGGAACCGGGAGGTTAGGGGAATGGAGAATAAACTAAAACTGGAGCTTCTTAAGTTAGTGCTATATCTGCCTATATTTACTCACCATCACAGGTATGCAGGACCGGGAAGGTTCCTTTGGCCGGGACACTTTCGCACTTCAGTAGGTAGCGTATTAATTATGACAGTGATATGGATTTATTGCGATGATTTATTCTGAGTTTAAAATTATCGCAGAAGTGAGTGCAATGGCGAAGAACACCATAAAAGGTTACCGAATTGGACCTGTCGATGACCGAAGTCAGGTCTTAAATCCCAAAACGGATCAGTTTGTAAAAAGAGATACCACGACTGGGAAATTTATTGATGTCAAGCAAGACGGACAGCCATTCAAAGGTGTCAGAAGAGAGAAGAAATAAAAATCCGAAGAACAATTTCGATAATTCCCAATACCACATCCTAGAATACGATATTTTAATCAATTAAGAAAAAATAAGTCGGAAGAATAGAATCCATGAAAATTAGCAAAAAATTGATAATATTGGTTTTACTGGTGATTTACCTCATTCCTTACGGGATTTTTTATAATTTATATATCCTAGACATTCACCCCCATATTGACCAAGAAATAAGTTTCTTCACCAATAATCTGAGTCTCACGACTGATCAAAGAGTGAAGGTAAAAGAGATTACGAACTATGTGATGAAGGATTATTATCAAACGTATGGCAGCAATTCAAATCCTTTTTTATCTTTTTCATTAGCATGGTCTTACCAAATATTTGGAGATTTTAAGAATCCACGAATAAAATCATATTTGCTTTTTTCCAATGATCCTTATTTCATTTCATATTATAAAACGGGGGCTTGCATGGAAGCGGCTACTCTCTTTAATTTTACTGCAAATAAATCTGGGTTTGAATCGAGAATTGTTGGAACAAAAGCAGAAGATCATCAATGGAATGAAATCAAGATCAATGATACATGGATCCATGTTGATCCTACGATATACTATCATTATTATAACGACCCAATGAACCATTCTAGCTATGAAGACTTGTGGTTTGACAATCCACAGGCATATAATCAAATTGGATGGTATCCAGGAGGTTATTCGAAGGTTGTTGTTATCGACACGAATGAGGACCTGACCTCAAAATACTGTAATGCTTCTAACTTATCGATTAATTGCTCTGATTGTGATTATATTAAAATTAAACCAGATTACGGAACTCGTTACTCAGTCGAACAAGATATTTCCAATTCTACGATAGATGTTGTATTGGGTAAGAAGAATTATTCTGTAACTGGCGGAAAAAATGTGATCCCTTTTTTAATCGTAAAGGAGACATCTGTTAATGTATCACTTATCGGTCAAGAGAATTTAACCATTACCGTAGTTCCGGAAAAAATTGGACCTACAATTTATTCATTGGGAATTTTAATTCTCATCATTTTCGTCATTGGTTTATACGACGTTAAACAGCTCGTAAAATGGTATAGAGGCTGGAAAAGGAAAAGGAATTGATTTTGATAACCTCAAAGTTTTTGCCCAATATCTGAGCAGGTTTCTCATCTCATTAGATGAATTTCAACTCAATCCGAAATAATTTTTTTAAAACGCCCTCGCAATCTTCCGCACTATCTCCCAAGGTGAAAGCCGGAATAGAAAAGCGGGTGTGGCGATACCTCAACTCACCCGTTTTCGCACTGACCTGTCCTCTCCGGGATGAGGCTATCATGGAAGATCCATTCGCCTATGTCGTCGAACTGGGGATACGGCGAGTAGCACTTTATACTGGAATTGAAGTGACACCTGCATGTTATTAAAAGATTTTTGAATGATTAACTCGTTCAATCTGATACCAGTATGAGCAAAGGCTCTTTTCAATTTCTGGAATGTCCCTAAAATTTGCTTCGATATACTTCCAGAACAGTGTGTCATGTTTCGGATTAATTATGTGAACCATTTCATGAAACAGAATATACTCAATAAGTGGTTCAGGGAGATATTTCGCTTGAGAATTTACGGTAAGGTTTCCCTTCTTACTTAAACTAGCCCATTTTGTGCGCATCTTTTTAACGAAAATTCTGTTAGGGACGCGTCCAATTTCTTTTGAAAAATTTTCAGTCAGATAATTTACAAGCATCCTGAATTCATCCGGAGTCCTTGATACAAGTTTTGAATGGGATGCTTCTGCCAGAACCTCATGGATATACCGGTGTTTCCTTTCAATCCACTGCCGGTGTTTTTCCAACATCCGCACTTCATTTTGCCCATGCGGGAGGACAACAAGCAGAGTGCCGTTTCTGAATTCCAGCCGGGGGTGTTTAACATCCCGGTGTGAAACAGTGTAAGGTATCGTGAGTAAATCAGTTTGAGCCGGCATAAGATTTCACACTCTCGATCATCTTGAGATATATCTGGTCAATCTCCTCGATGCTCTTTCCCCGTTGTTTCCCATACCTTCGGATAAACCGACGAATCTCTTGCTCAATGCTCTTTTTTGCACTTACCTGGGAGATCCAGCCTGGGAACATGGATTTGTTCATTTCATCCGATAACCGGTGAATATCGCTTATAAGAATAGGATCATCACCCCACTGTGATTCGATCTTGAGGTACATCGAATATTCAAGTTTGGAAAGTCCAAGCTGTACCCTTCGTGCATCCAGGATCTGCATCTCCTTAATGATTGCGACACCATCACGGTATATTGCTTCATAATCCTTGGATTTCTCTTTCCAAGCTCTGATTATCTTTTCAACACGGTCTAACAGCGATTCGTTGACCGGCGTCTGATGGTGATCGACGAGGACGAACCGGTTGAGGGTGAAGATAATATTTGCTGCCTTTTCTCTTTTACTGGCAGTTTTCTCTTCCAGTATCTTCAGGTAATCCGGTCCGAATTCAATGACCGGCAGGTTTCTGTCAATATTCTCGATCTCTGTTGTTTTATGGACATAACGCACTGTCTTCTCGAAATATTTTTGGACATATTCGGCAAAATCGGGCTTGTCCCTGAGCGCCATCCGAATATAATACGAATAGACCTCCGAGAACCACTTGTACTGCTCGAAATATTCAAGTTTTATTTCATTAGGACCAAGGAACTCGAAGATCTTGCGCATCTCGCGATACGTATCGACAAATCCTTCGGCCAATGATTCATCGGTAGAAAGAATTTCGATCGCCGAAAGAAATGTGTCCTTCTCATAGGATCCGATTTGTGTATCCCTAAACATCCCGGCAAGCTCTTTCATCAATATAACGAACTCATTTGCAATCTCTTCGGTTGAGAAAAGGGCTCCTTTTATATCAGTCTCGTTGTATTTTTCAAGAGCCTTCCGGATGTCACGCAATATACCTACATAATCGATAATGAGGCCGGCTTCTTTTACTCCCTTGTATGGCCGGTTTGTCCTTGCTATTGCTTGGAGGAGCCGGTGTTCCTTAAGAGGCTTGTCAAGGTACATGGTCTGAAGGACGGGGGCATCAAATCCAGTGAGGAGTTTATCGGTGACGATTAGAATCCTGGGATTCTCATCTTCCCGGAACTTTTCCCGGATCTGATCATTAATTTCCTCCGTTGAATATCCGGGATTTGCTTCCATCACGCCATCCTTAAAGGAAGCAATCACGGAGTCCCGTTCACTATCCTGATAAGTCATCACGACTTCGGAATACTCAGTCGGAAGCAGCTTGTCGAGTTCCTGCTTGTAGAGGCTACACGCCCTCCTGCTGACAGTAACGACCATAGCTTTGTACCTGCCATCGATATTCTCTCGAAAATGAGCGGCAATATCCTTCGAGATAGTGGCGATCCTCTTCGGGTTTTCGAGATAGACCTTTATGATGTTGAGTCGTTTTTTTATGCCATCTTCTACTGGTTGCCGATAGCTATCCGGAATCTCTTCCAGCTCTGTTTCGAGGAAGATTTGGAGCATATCCCGGTTAAGGTGGATACCAGCCTCGTTCTCTAGACGCGGCTGGTAAGCGATCTTCACTGTGAACCCGTCGTTTATCGATTCGCGGATGAAGTAGCGATCAAGGTAAAGTTCCCCTTCTTCAGGATAGCTGAATTCAGTGTATGTGTCCTTTCCAATACGATTTACAGGTGTCCCAGTAAGGGCAAAGAAAAATCCGTTTTTAAAGATGCCCCTCCTCATCTGGGCGGCCATCAGCCCGTACTGTGACCGATGACCTTCATCGATGAATGCGATGATGTTTTTCCTTGTGGTAACATTCTCACCATCAAGATTTTCCAGTTCCTTCTGGAGTCCGCTCAACTCCTCAGGCCGGAACTTATGGATGAGAGTGATCATGATGTCCCGCCGGCCTTTTCCCTGCTCTGCAATCAGTACTCGCTTGAGCTCCCTTATAGTGCCAATAATCTCAGGTTTTGTTATCGTGAGAGCGTTGTACTCTTCATACAGCTGATCTTCGAGCTCGATCCGGTCAACGATGAAAAAGATCGAGGGATTCTCAAGTGCCGGCTGGTGGTAGAGCTTGTTTGCAGCGAAGATCATCGTAAGGGTCTTGCCCGATCCCTGCCAGTGCCAGATAAGTCCCTTGTTCCGGTCCGTCTTCCCCGCGAGGTTATCAAGGACACGCCAAACAATCTTGTTTGCTGCCCGGTATTGGATGTAGCGGGGCAGGACCTTGGTGTCCTCGCCCATCTCTCTGCGCATGAACAGGAAGAACCGGATGATGTCGAGAAGGCACTCAGGCCGAAGCATCGCGATAGCGGCATCGTGCGGCTCCATCCCTTCGATCTTCCATTCATCGGTCTTCACACCCTCCTGCCATGAAACGATGGGGAAGTGCTTGACGATCTGCTCGGCCGCCATCCCGATCTGGATATACTTGTAGAGTTCGGGAACGATCTTCTCGTATTTTTTTATCTGGGCATATGCGGTATGCCAGTCTTCCGCTAGGCTCGCCGGATCCTTGCACTCTATATTGACGAGCGGGATACCATTGATGTACAGGAGGATATCATTCCTTATCCGCTCTGTCCCGTCATGGATGACCTGCCGGGCGACAACAAACTCGTTGTTCTCCAGCGTGTCGTAATCGAAGAGCCGGATGTATTCCACAGTCCGGGTCTTCTCGGACCTTACCGGGATGCCGGCCTTCAGGAACTGCAGGATCTGTTTAGCGGATTCAACCCCCGGTCCCCGGCTCTGCAGCTCCCGGACGGCAAGCCAGATCTCCTTCTCATCGATACCCATTTCCTTATTGATCTTCTTGATGGCACGGATGAGGGTATTGACGAGGAGGGGCTCCTTGTAGCTCTCCCGCTCTAGCTTATCGGAGTCCATGAGCATCCAGCCGCTGGCCCGAAGCTTTTCGATTAGAGGTTGTTCGACCAGGATGGCTTCGAGGGATTTCATGCTCTATGTCACCGCCACCCGCCGCTTCCCAGTCAGGAGCTCGTTCATCAAGCCCTTTTTCATTTTCTCGTAGTGGGCAGTGCGCTGGCGCTGAAGTGTGATTTTGTGATCGAGAGTTGTGAGAATATTGGCAATTTGTTGTTGTTCTACCTTGCTGGGTTCTGGAATTAATAACCGGCGGATATCTTTGAGATTGATACGCTGAATAGTGGAGCCTCCAGATTGTTGTTTCAATTGTTGTTGAATGTTGTTCGAGCAGAGGACAAAGAAAATATATTTTGTATCTGCAGTAGACTCGGCCATCACCACCATATCCTGACCGATACAAAATTCTCTTGATTCATCCACATATGCCGGTATCCCAAAAGAGGCATTTCTGGAATAGACGATATCACCTCTCTTTGGCGAATGTTTTTCATTCATCAATAGGAATTCCTGCCGAGAGACATTGGCGCAAGAGACAAAATCGATTCCATCTATCCCGATGTTTTGGGGTCGTACGATTGGAAATCCATTTTCAACGTAAGTAGGAGTGTAATGTTTACAGTCGATGATCTCAATCAATTCATCCAAAGGTTTGACATTCCAATCCTTCGGCATCCTCCCGACATCCGGATCCTCCCTAAAACTCGTGTGGCCGATGCCGTTCGTCATAAGCTCATGCATCACCCCCGCCTTGAACCGCTCAGTCTCCGCAACCACCTGCCGCGAGCGCTGAATGGCGTCATCAATGGTAGCTAGAATAGTACTTATCCTCTGTTTCTCTTCTGAGGGAGGGAAAAGAACAGGGAATTTTTCAAGATCATTCTTTACAATCGCCTTAAATGTGGAGCCTGCAGATTTTGTCTCAAATTCATGACGATAGTGCGTAAGATAGTAATACAAAAATTTTGAATCATTTTTATCCTTGGGTCTGATTGCACCCAATCCCCTACCAATACAATATCTTTCAGAGGCGATGTTAACCTCCCCAACCGGCGCTCTGACGGATATCAGAACATCATCTTTTTCAGCAATTTTCAAGGGCTCTTTACAGTAGATTTTTGGTACGGGGTACATTAAACCAAAATCGGCATTGCCCTGGAGGAATGGTAAGCCAATTTTCTCTTCAGAATAGTTATTTGAAGAGGGGGATTGTCCCATTATCAAATTGAAGAACTCCAGATTCCCCAAATAACGACAATGCCAACCTTGGGGTATATTGGATTTATTCTCACTTGCAGTAGTAGTCATCTGTGTGCCTCCTGATCCATAGTAGCGCTACAAGAATTATCGGATGCAGCTGAGAATTTCCTGAAAAGCCGATTTGTACTGCTTTTCAATTTTATCACTAGATCTTCATCCCTACGTGCGATGGCCGCATCAACATCTTCGGTGTTTATTGGCCATGTATCAAATCCTTCAACTTCAAAAGGAATTTCCAATGTTTGTCCAAATATTGTTTCATGGAACCTCATTTCCCCCGTCAACCTGAATACGCCGCCTTCACCTTTGGAATAAATTTCTCTCACTTTTTCAGTGTTTTCAACTGTTATTGTTACGTCGTCAATTATCTGGGGACACCCTCTGAGAAAATTCGCAACCCCCCGGATCTTCCTTCGTTCTACATCTGAAATTTCATCAGGAACGTTACACTTTACTCCCAGCTTATGTTGAATTTCCAATAAATCAGAATAAAGCAGGTATAAACCTTTTATCGAGGGTGAATCTTCCGGTAGGTGTTGAAAATTTGCTTTAATATGGAAGGGTTTCGGAATTGCAGATGAAATCAGTTCAATTGTTTCATTGCACATTAAAGCATCCAATAAACCATACAGAATGCGGGCACGATCGATATCTGGAACAATGTGGTGAATTTTAAAATTCAGCTCCCCACCTGGACTTTCATTCGACATTCTCATAGTTAATTTGAAATCCACGTCATCAATTTCAAACTTTGATAATTTTGGTGTGCCAAAAACTTTCATCTTCAGGTTATTCAATCTCAGCTGGCGTCTTGACGACTGGAGATCAACAAGGAGTTTGTTAACAGGTTTTGGTTTTAGTGAAATCTCGCGAAGAATTCTCATTGAAGGATCGATGAATAAAACACCATTTATATTGGCATCGTGAATTTCGATAATACAGTCATCTGATCCAATAGTGATTGGATCACACCCCAATCCTTTGACAAAATTATCCAGTTCACGAATCTTAAGACCGGTTTTTTCTTTCGATGCTAATGTCAAGGTAAAGTTTGCTTGAATATCAGGACGATTTGGTATTATCGTGGCTCGTGACAATTTCCCTTTGGTGAAAGCCCGATCGACTTGGAATCCTCTATCAGCAAAAATGTCATCGGATTTTTGGAATAGATCGGTTCTTTGAAAAGAACTCACCAAGGAAAATTGGATTACGTTGCCTGAGATATACTCGATAGCTGATGCTGCATCCATTTCGATAAAATCTAAATCAAAAGATGCAAGGGCTTCCCGTTTGTTTTCATCAACTGTCCGGCCGATGAAATAATATGGATGTTTATTCTTTCCAACTCTTGCATAAATATCACGGAGCATCTTTTCTACATTTGGATCCTGAAGAGAGTACCCAATAAACATCACAGAATATTCTGCAAGAAGTGATCGGATTTTACTCCAGACGATCGTATCGGCATCAAACCTATCATAATCATCCGATGTAATGACAATAGAATCTGGCCGGGAAATATCCCCATGAATTTTCAGCAATACAGTTTTATCGGGATATTCAGTTGATGCAGGTAAATGTTCATCCCGTGAAATGACAACAATCTTGTCCCCATATGCCCGTTCGAATAATGGATCATAATTCGTTGTCACGACATACTTAACGCGGTTTATGAGCGCAAGAGTTTCATGGATGTCACAACGAGAGGGCTCTTTCCCGTACTGCTCAACCACGAATGCATTTAGCCCGTCTCGTCCTTTTTGCTCGACATAATAATCGGCTGCTTCTTGTAACGATGTTATAGCTGGATCTGGTGCATCATCCAGTAAATCCCCAATGGAGGACAGCATGATTTCTTTAAGTTGTTTGCCGGTGGGATAGCCTGCATAACTTGAAAATCCGGACCCTACCCATAAAATGACCTTCTCTTCTCGGATCAGTCTGCATAGTCTGTCCAGCTGGCTATCAAGAAGAGGGAGAGAGGGATTTATCGTAGGTTGGATCTCACTCATCCACATCCTCCTTCTTCCCGACTTCAATCGGGATTCGGCCGGAACGCTTCGCAAGATGCTTCTCGGTTGATTTCACCCGGCGCTCAAGTTTCTGGAGATCTTCCTCAGGAGGCAGGGCTTCCGGTTTTATTCCCCGTTTGACCAACAGGTCCCGGACATCGGTGTTGTTCTGGACGTGTTCATCGGTGATAGGGGACTCTCCCCGGAGATCCCGCTTCTCGACATTGAAGTTCGTGATCTCGGTGGCCAGGTTCTTTGCTGTGATTGTCACGGTCGGGAGGAAATCGGCGAGAGGGCGTTTCTCCGGGACGTCAAGACGCATTTTCATATCCTTGGTCGTGAATCCACCGAAGAGCGCTTTATCACCCTTGCTGCGGATATTTGCGAAGCCTTCGCTATCCACACCCCGTTCATAAATAATCCGGGAGAGCTCGGTCTCCGAATCCCTGAGCTGTTTCCGTGCCTGGAGCCGTTCGCCAAGACGAATATGCTCCTCGATAATCTCCTGCTTCCGGGTCTGGACTGCGAAGTAACTCTGGGCAAACGCGATCTCCTCTTTTCGAGGGTCACCGTTCTGGGCGATGAGATAACAAGCATACCGGGTGAGAATGATATCCTCGATATCACGCTCGCCTCCTTTTGGAACAGGGATCGATTTGTTGACGTCAACAAAATGATCTAAAATCAGATGGTTTGATTTTTTACACGATTCCCGGGCTTTTTCGATGACTTTGAGGAAATTTCTCCATTCCTTATATCCAAGGAGTTCCTGCAAGTCCCGGGCAAACCAGAACTCGACACCATCCTTCTCATGGACGTAATCCTCGAAGTTCTTGTGCAGTCGCTGGACAATCTCTGATCTCATTCTGCACCCCCGGTATGAACTATTCGGAATTTCTGAATAATTCCCTCCACTCTAGTCATCAGTCACTCACCCCATACCCAATCTCCTTCAGATGCCCGGCTATTCGCTCATCAATGGCGAGCAACTCCTCCTCCACATTCCGTATCGCAGCCCAAGTCGCGGGAATATCGACTTCTTCAACCTCCTTTTGCGGCGATACGTATAGTGTCACGTTCAGATTGAAGTCGTTCTTTCTGATCTCTTCAAGCGATACGATCTTCGAGAACCCTTCAATCTCTTCCCATGAATTCGCCACACTGGCAATCCTTCCAATATTCTTGTCTGCGAGAATGTTCAGCTTCCTCACATCGGGATGCTTCCCGAACTCCATCGCGCCATTGATGATGAGAACCTTCTCCCTGCGTTCTTCACGCTTGTTCTTGCCGAAGAAGAGGAGTGCACCCGAGGCCCCGGTATTGTAGAAGAGTTTCTCCGGCGTCAGGACGATACATTCGAGCAGGTCCGCTTCGAGAATCTTCTGGCGTATTGCACTCTCCTTGCCGCCACGGAAGAGACAACCGTTGTCGATGACGACCCCAACACGACCGTTGCTACTCTTTGCCGAGGCAAGCATATGCTGGATCCATGCCCAGTCCGCTGACTGGCGATTGGGGAATCCATACGAGAACCGCTGCTTCCAGAACTCACCTTTCTTGAGCTGGTTCTCATCGTACATGTCCTGGTTCCATGGTGGATTTGCGACTACGACATCGAACTGCTGGATTGCTTCGCCATCCTTGAACTTTGGATAGAGGAGAGTATCACCATACGCCAGCTTAACATTCCGGATATCATGGATGTACATGTTCATCCGCCCGAACGCGAGGGTCTTCGCATTAGCCTCCTGTCCAAAAAGGAAGAGCTGTTCAGCTGCATCCGCAGAGTAATGGTGTTTGACATGGGCATATGAAGCAATCAGCATCCCGTTCGAAGCCGATGCAGGATCGTACACGCTCTCACCTGGCTTGGGATCGAGTATCTCAATGAGGAGCCGGATGACTTCCCGGGGAGTGTAGACTTCTCCTTCCTTGGCCTTCTGGGGTGCAAAATACCGGAGAATCCACTCATAAGCATCACCAAGGACATCAGGAGAGACATGATGGAGCTTCTTCTCGCTGAAGAGTTCGACCAGCTGCCGGAGGATCTCTGCATTTTCCTGGCTCTTTGTGAATTCGATGAAGTCAACGGTATCAAGAACATCACGTAATTCCGGGTTTCGTTCAGCGATCTCCTTCAATGCTTTTGAGAAGACTTCGGGCAGCCTGCTTACCTCAGTCCTCAAGTTTTCCCACAGGTACTCTTCCGGCAGATCGAAGCTATGGTATATTGCCTGTTTTGCCTCCACTTCGGCTTCCGCCTCGGAATAACCATCCTCCATAGCTTCAATTTTCGCTTCTTCAAACTCAATTTCCCATTTATCGCTAATACGTTTCAGGAAAAGCGGGAGGAGGATGAACTTATAATCGACTCGGGTGCGGATGATATCCGCAGCACGTTTCAGAAGGGTATCGAGATCCGCTCTGGTCAGGGTAGTCCTATTGATGTCAAAAATCTCTGTGACCAGCTTATCCCTGCTCTTTAAAGTATAGATCTTCTTCCGTGCATCATTGGTATCTGAAGTCACCGTGAGCAATCCGGCCTTCCGTAGCCTCGAAAGCAGGACTGGAACCTTTTCCGGTGTATCGTGTCTCACCTCACTGAGAAGTTTGACCGCATCTTCGATACGGAAGGTATTGGTATTGAAATTAGCCCAGAGAGCCGAGTATCCGGATTCTACCCATTTGGGCAATGAACCACTCAAACTCATAAAAAAACCTTCATATTGTCCTTCTTCTTTTGATCAGCCGTACTTCTGGATGGTGGATATTCCGGTAGTCTATTGCCGGCTTGGTGAAACCTGCCTTACTGTCCACTTCTGAGATGCCTTTCTCACGAATGAGTCGTTGAAGCTCCGGTTGGGTCACTTTCGAATCCCGGCACTTAACCTCTCCGAACTTTTCGCCTCTTTGGTAGTCGGGCGCACTGGGTCCACCGAGATGGCGACCTCTATGTTCCCGTGCCTTCCGTTTTTCATATCGTATAGCACGGTTGATGTGGTTTTTTGACATGCTAGATAATAGATTAGTCAAGTATTTATTATTTGCGTTCATTGTATTAACTATTGTTCATTGTGTTTATGTTTCTGCTTAAATGGATTCATTAAAGATTCAAATTAATACCAAATCTCTTATCTTTTTTCTATAAGAAAACTAACTGAGATGAGCACCCGCTCTTTCAACAATACAAGAAAAACGATCTGAATTTCGATGATAAGAAGGGTATTGCAGCGTGGGATGTTTCCCAAGGACTCGCGTATCTCAGTACCGCATACTACATGAGTCGGCGAAAACTTGCTGGGTTCGAAATGGATCCAGGTGTGTCCCAACTGCTATGGCGCAATTACCCAAAGCCAACCGGAGTGTAGTTGATCTGCAGTCACCCGCGTAGCCCAACAACCACACTGATGCCCTCCTCCCAGCATCATGCATGACATGATACTTCCCCCAAACACAGGTTGTTTTAAGAACTGCAGCTCAAATTCTGTTCATTTCCGGAGATCCCCACACCATGATAACCCAGATCCATATCCTTACCACCTACATGTGCACGATGTCATGCGAACACTGTTTCGTCTGCAGCAGCCCGTATGCGCAAGGGACGTTCACGCCAAGCCAGATCAGCGCACTCCTCGATCAGACGGATGACCTGGGGACCGTGAAAAAGATCTACTTCGAGGGCGGTGAACCATTCCTCTTCTATCCCGTCATGCTGAACGGCATCCGCCAGGCAAGGAGCCGGGGATACGCGGTCGGTATCGTGACCAACGGGTACTTTGCCACCTCCGAAGAGAACGCCCGGTGTTTCCTGGAACCCTTCCCCGGGCTCGGGCTTGCGGATCTGAGTATCAGCGACGATGTGTTCCATTACGAGAACCGGGAAGAGAACGCGGCCCGGCGTGCATTCCGGGCAGCACAGGAGATGGGGCTGCCGGCTGCCATCCTCGGCCTGGACCCCGGGGCATCAGGGCCGGAGATGAGGGGATCCCCCCGGGAGGAGAAGAAAGGAGTCATCACCGGCGGGGGCATCATGTTCCGGGGGCGGGCTGCCGCGAAACTGAGCCCGTATGCCGATGCCAGCGACTGGCAGACCTTCACGACCTGTCCCTACGAGGACCTGCAGGAACCCTCACGGCTGCACGTGGATGCCTTCGGCAACCTCCAGGTATGTCAGGGGATATCTATCGGAAATATCTGGGAACATCCGCTGGAAGAACTGGTCCGGGACTATGCACCATCCCGCCATCCGATCTGCGGGCCGCTTCTTTCAGGAGGGCCGGCACAGCTGGCCCGGGACCTGGGGTATACCCCGCCACCGGCCGTCGCAGATGCCTGCCACCTCTGCTACCTTGCCCGGAAGTCCTGCCGGGAGAGGTTCCCGGGGATCCTCCAGCCGGCACAGGTGTACTGCGATGAGTGAAACGTGAGAGCGTTCCGGTGGCTGGCGATTATGGTAATTAACACACGGTTGACGGTGATTATGATCTAAAATTAACCATTCATGAGTACGCTAAAAATCCCCTTTCCTGTTAGAGATCTCCTTTGCGAGTTTCGTGATTCCTTTCCAACGCTTTCGTTCGGACCGCACAAGCCCTATGGTGGCTTTCTCCTGCTCGAATACCAGTTCCCGGACGAGCCGGTGATAATTTTCCAACCTGGGTGAAGAAAGTGTTCCACTCTTCACTGCTTCCTGCACAGCGCAGCCTGGCTCCTGCTCGTGCCGGCAATCCGAGAACCGGCATCCATTGGCAAGGTTTAGAATATCCGGAAATGTTTCGCCGATGCCGGCTGATGCCGTGCCAATACCAACCTCCCGAAGCCCGGGAGTATCGATGATGAGTGCCCCGCTCTTCATAATGAAGAGCTGCCGTACCGTCGTTGTATGCCGGCCTTTCCCGTCATAGTCCCGGATAACGGAGGTTTCCTGGATGAGCCGGTCCAGCAACCGGTTGATCAGCGTAGACTTGCCGACACCGGATGAACCGATAACGACGATGGTTGTGCCGGGGGTAAGGAATGGTTCGAGTCGGGTGATCCCATCACCACTGAGGGCACTAATGGGTATTACCGGAATACCGGATGCAACCGGGATAATATCAACCGTCAGCAGTGCAGGGTCGTCCGTAAGATCGGATTTATTGATCACGATCACTGGTGTTGCACCTGACGCATGAGCGATCGCAAGGTATCGTTCGATCCTCCGTGCGTTGAGGTCATGACCGGCTGCCGTGACAATAAACACGATATCGATGTTAGCCGCAATGACCTGGTCGGTGCCTTCTTTCCCGGAAGTTCCCCGCGTGAATACCGATTTTCGCGGTAAGATATCAACGATAGTCGCGGAGCCGGTTTCCGGCTGGTGAAGCAGCACGACAAAATCGCCCACTGCGGGAAAGCGGCCGAGCTTTCTCAGGGCTCCGGAGATCCCGGACGTAACCGATCCCCCATCGATAAAAACATCCCAGACCGTTTTTTGCCGGCATGCCACGCGACCAGGTACATAGGGTCCGGTATATTTTGAAAATGCCTGCGTATGTTCTTCTGTCCAGCCAAGCTGTCTCAGGGTATAGGGATGCGCCTCTCCGCATCGGGAATCAGATGGGTTCATTTTTAAAAAACCTGAACGTATTGTGGAATAGGTGGCACGCAAGGTGCCAAGTGGTTTGCGGTCATGGTTGGTAATCTCCCTATCAGAACCAAGGAAGATATTGTTTTTAAAAAAAGAGAGGGGTGGGGTTTTAGACAAACTCGACCGTTGCGTTGGCAGTTTCCCCGTTGACCGTGGCTTTTCTGACAAACAGATCGGTATCAGGCACCATCCCCTTCAGGGCGGTCGGGAACTGAGTCCCGCATACGCCAGAACAGGAGTCCCAGCAGGGGAAATATGATAAGAGGAAGCCCAACGTAGCCGATGATCCCGATATTCCGGAGACTCATATCAGCGAGAGGCACTCCGATCAATCCTGCGAGGCTTAATAGTCCACTCACTATCATCAGCAGCCGGATCACCTTTTCCAGCCGGCCTCCCGTGAAAACCGGGGCGGCGGAGAGCATGGCGAGGGCGAAGAAGATGTCCCAGGCAAGGATATCCAGTGCATAGGCCACAGAAGGCCACTCAAATGACAGGAAGAGGGTTACCCAGGGGAACCCAGACGATGCCAGCAGGCGGCTCACCGTCAGTATGACGAAGTGAACGCTGCTGGTGATGCATGCCGAAATGATCATGAAACCCAATGCCATAAGACTGAATATCCTTTGCCGGGGAGCAGAATATCCGTGGATAACGATCATCGCTATGACCAGCAGCGGAGCCAGCACGATGATAAGTATCTCCATGAGGGAAAAGTAAGGATCACCGATCGGTTCCGCAGGAGACGTGAGCGAACGGAGCCCGAGAAGCAGGGTAACCGCGTAGGCGATCAGGATGCAGAAGATGGAAAATGCGGTATATGTTCCCACGATTTGGTGGTATCGAGTGAAATCTTCGTGGATCATCGTTTTACTTCTTTGATCTCCTGTTTCTCGCAAAGATGATCAACTATTCGTCCGGCTCGAAGGGGATACGGTCCTGATAGGGAATGCACACTGTGTTTGAACAGGGGTCTTTTGCAGACCAACAGATACGTTCCATCAGGCTGCCCGGTGGCGATGACCGAAAAAAAAGAGGAGGGGCGAGTTTTAGACAAACTCGATCGTTGCGTTGGCAGTTTCCCCGTTGACCGTGGCTTCATTGACGAACGGAGTGGTATCCGACAGCGTTTTCTTCTGGGCAGTCTGGAACTTGCAATAGATCATGAGCGCTTCGTCAACGGCCATCGGTTCATCGAGAGCGATCTCGAGGCTGACGGTGTTGGCTTTGTTGTCAACGGCTGCAGATACAATCTGATCCGTTCCGGAAAGCTCCGTTGCATAGCCCCCCGCATCGACCCTGATGATGTCCACGCCACCACGGAGCTTGGCCGGGTGGATGTTGAACTGGGAACCAAAGGTATCGGTGACCGTAAAGGTGGAAGCGGTCGTGTTATTCACGGTGATAACTCCATAGAGCTGGCCGGGATTGGTGCTGGCAACCTTGCCGTTCTTCTTCATGACATAGGACACATCAAAGAATCCGTCCCCGTCGCCATCGGGAAGCAGGTCCCCGAGGACCGCTGGTAAAAGAATGTCATCGGATGTATCTTTCGTCCCGTTCGTATCTACGGGGGTAAAATCCACGTCAGTATAGCGGAAATCCTTCTGGATCTCTGCTGCCGATATTCCGATTATTGCGGCAGAGATGACCAGGAGGATACACAGTAGTTTTCTCATATCGGTATCTCCTATATTCTCGTTTATTTTCGTCCCTCCACAAAGAGGGAGTAATAAGGGCAGGATCCGAAGTGGTTATAATTTTTTTGAACCTTCGCGTTCGTCCGTTTTGATTGAAAGGTCATAGGATGCAAGGAATCGGTTCGTAGGGAGAACTGCCAATGAAGAGAGATGAACTCTGGGAGAACCATCCAGGTTTTGATACAAGCGCTCAAAGACTATCTCAGGACAAGAAACAACCACGCCGGGTCACGAACCCGGACCTGCACCATCGCACATGGTCAGTTGGAGCATCCGCTCCTTACAATAACAATACAAGAAAAACGAACTGGTTTTCGATGCTAAGAAGGGTAATAGCAGCGTGGTATGGTTCCCAAGGACTCGCGTACCTCAGTACCGCATACTACGTGAGTCGGCTTAACTGCTGGGTTCGGAATGGGTCCAGGTGTGTCCCGACTGCTATGGCCGCTATTACCCAAAGCCAAGGTCCGGATTTGAACCGGAGTGTAGTTGATCTGCAGTCAACCGCGTAGCCGCTCCGCCACCTTGGCAAGGCTGTGTTTTGTATCCCGTGATACCCTATGGAATAGGATAGCACAGGCTAAAAGGTTTGCACTCAGAATTTCGTCTGGGTTTGACTGGTGGAGCACTGGGGTATTTGGACGTTAGTACTCGCGGACTGAACACGTCGTTGCCTTCGTGCGTACATCCCGAGCCTATCAAACGAGTCTTTTACTCATGTCCTGTAACGGAGTCTCTTTTTAGGCCGGGTTTCAAGCTTAGATGCTTTCAGCTTTTATCCCTTGGCGCGTGGCTGCTCGGCACTGCCCTGTCGGACAACCGATCGACTAGAGGCGCCGAATGAAAGTTCCTCTCGTACTATTTCATTCTTACCCTCAGACTCCTGACACTCCTATTAGATAGTAACCGACCTGTCTCACGACGGTCTAAACCCAGCTCACGATCCCCTTTAATAGGCGAACAACCTCACCCTTGGCCGCTGCTGCACGGCCAGGATGGAAAGAACCGACATCGAGGTAGCAAGCCGCCGGGTCGATATGTGCTCTTGCCGGCGACGACTCTGTTATCCCCGGGGTAGCTTTTCTGTCGTCAATAGCCCTCACCAAAAGGGCATATTGGTTCGTTAGACCCGAGTTTCCTCTCGCGATTGCTTGCTATGCGCAATCGCGTCAGGCCAACTTTTGCTCTTTCACTCTACTGTGAGTTTCTGACTCACATGAGTTGACCTTAGGGCACCCTTGATATTTTTTCGAGGGTGTGGCGCCCCACCCAAACTGCCTACCTATCGATGTCCTCGTAAAGACGAGTGAGAATTACAGCCAAACAAGGATGGTGTCTCATTGGTGGCTCCCCGTTCCCCGAAAGAAACGGATATAACGCCTCCCATCTACGCTGCGCATGTAAAACCGTAATTCAACGACAGGCTGCAGTAAAGCTCCACGGGGTCTTCACTTCCCAATAGGAGTCCCTAGTCTCTGCACTAGGACAAAAGGTTCAACGGATTCGTGTTAGGGACAGTAGAGCTCTCATTAATCCATTCATGCAAGTCGCCAATTAAGCGACAAGGTACTACGCTACCTTAAGAGGGTCATAGTTACCCCCGCCGTTTACGAGTCCTTCGTCCCATTGAACTGGGTGTTCAGATACTCGCACTGGGCAGGAATCAGAGACTATACTAGTCGTTTCCGAGTTGCAGTCTCCTATGTTGTTATTAGACAGTTAGAGCTCCCTGGTCACTGCGACCTGCCTGATCTCCAGGCAGGCACCCCTTCTCCCAAAGTTACGGGGCCAATTTGCCGAGTTCCCTTAACACGATTAAATCCGACACGCCTTCGCCTTCTCAGCGAGGGGCACCTGTGTCGGTTCTCGGTACGGACGGTATCCCCCTTTTCATGGGCTCCGGGAATTTGTCGAATTACTCCATCACGCTTTCTTCCGCTTCTCACCATTACGGTACTCCCCGGAATTATACGCTTGGACGGGACGATGATCCCGCTCAACATACCCCGAAGCGTCAGGGCCTTTCGGCTGCGGATACACGGTACAGGAATATTAACCTGTTTCCCTTTCGATGTACTCGAGTTACGGTACACCTTAGGACCGACTAACCCTCGGCTGACGAACATTGCCGAGGAAACCTAGCCCCTGCGGCGGATGGGATTCTCACCCATCTATGCTTCTACTACTGCCAGAATTCTCAATACTGCACGGTCCACTGGACCTTACGCCCCAGCTTCTACCCATGCAGCACGCCTCCCTACGAGATCACCTTTCGGTGCTCCGTGGTCTCTGTAGTAGGCTTTAGCCCCGTCCATTTTCAGCGCCCTAAACCTTGACTGGTAAGCTGTTACGCACTTTTTAAAGGATAGCTGCTTCTGAGCTCACCTTCCAGTTGTCTTTGGCCTAGGACCACTTTCAGTGTTTACACTTAGCCTACATTGAGGGACATTAACCACGGTCTGGGTTGTCTCCCTTACGCATTACAAGCTTACCCCGTAATGCGGACTGCCGGCCTTCTAGGATGATGGGGAGTTTGGAGTTTGGCAAGGGGGTAAGGGCTTTCGCCCCCAGCTCCCCTAATCAGTGCTCTACCTCACCATCTATCTCCAGCCAGGTCATACTACGGTATGTTTCGGGAGGAACCAGCGGATGCCTGGTTCGATGAATCTTTCACTCCTATACGCAGGTCACGCGAATGATTTGCATATCAAAACCGCTTGCGGTCCTCCACGCAACTTTCGTCACGCTTCAACCTGCCCACGCATAGATCACCAGGCTTCGGGTCTTATCCTGCTGACTCCGCGCACTTTTAATACGCCGTCCCATGCTTTCGCTACGGACTTGTTGGTTTCCCTTCGGCTCCCCTTTACGGTTAACCTTGCCAACAGAATAAACTCTCTGGCCCGTTCTTCAAAACGTACGTTACGACATCGGCAACCACACCCGTACTACCGCCTCGCGACGGGTTCCTTCGCGTGGAAGATCCTTTCATGCCGTAACCCGCCATCACCTGTCAATTTCAGGCGCTTTTAACCACCTTTTCAGGGTTACTTTTCAGCTTTCGCTCACGCTACTACTTCGCTATCGGTTTCGAGTTGTATTTAGTTTTGGAGGTTGATGACCCCCGGATTCCCGCGAGAATTCCAACCCACGGTACTCAAGACACCACCTGACCCTGCCGGCTTATGCGTACGGGACTATCACCCCCTCTGGTGCATCGTTCCAGATGACTTCCGCTTGGCCTTCAGGTATCGTTCGGTGGGCTTTCAACACCACATCTCCCTTGCGGGATTCGGTTTGAACTCTGTCGTGTTCGATCGCCTCTACTAACGACATCTCGGTTGATTTCTTCTCCTGCCCCTACTGAGATGTTTCAATTCGGGGCGTTCCCGATCCTCAACGGATCAACACCGAAGTGCTGGGATGTCCCATTCGGAGATCTCCGGATCATAGATTCCTTGCGTCTACCCGGAGCTTATCGCAGCTTGGCACGTCCTTCTTCGGCACTCGAACCGAGCCATTCACTGACAGGCTAAGACCAGTGCTCCGTCAAACCCATATAACGTCCTGAGTGCAAACCTTTACACGGCCTCAAAGGGTCATTGACCCTCAGCCCTTCCCTGGTGACTCGCATCTCCAGGTGCATCGAAAGTGGACTCAATGGGATTTGAACCCATGGCCTCCGCCTTGCAAAGGCGGCGCTCTTCCAACTGAGCTATGAGCCCGTGTTGGCACTGGCAATTATACAGTTTGTCTGGTAACCGCGTTCCCGAAATAGTTCGTTAGGAGGTGATCCAGCCGCAGATTCCCCTACGGCTACCTTGTTACGACTTAACCCCCCTTGCAAAACCTAGATTCGACCGCCGCATATACGACAGCCTCATCAAGACCTCACTCGGGTGGTTTGACGGGCGGTGTGTGCAAGGAGCAGGGACATATTCACCGCGCCATTTTGAGACGCGATTACTACAGATTCCAGCTTCATGTGGGCGAGTTGCAGCCCACAATCCGAACTAAGGACAGGTTTAGGAGATTGCCTTCACCTTTCGGTGTTGATACCCATTGTCCTGACCATTGTAGCCCGCGTGTAGCCCGGATAATTCGGGGCATGCTGACCTACCGTTGCCCATTCCTTCCTCCTCTTTAGCAGAGGCGGTCCCAACAGTGTCCCCACCATCCCGGAGGACATGCTGGCAACTGTTGGCGTGGGTCTCGCTCGTTGCCTGACTTAACAGGATGCTTCACAGTACGAACTGACGACGGCCATGCACCTCCTCTCAGCTAGTCAAGCAGAGTCTTCAACCCGGCTATCATTCAGCTGTCTTATCCGGTGAGCTTCCCGGCGTTGAGTCCGATTAAACCGCAGGCTCCACCTGTTGTGGTGCTCCCCCGCCAATTCCTTTAAGTTTCAGCCTTGCGACCGTACTTCCCAGGCGGCACGTTTCACGATTTCTCTTCGGCACCTCGGTGACTCGTGGTCACCGATACACCTAACGCGCATCGTTTACAGCTGGGACTACCCGGGTATCTAATCCGGTTTGCTCCCCCAGCTTTCGTCCCTCACTGTCGGAGCCGTTCTAGTGAGACGCCTTCGCCACAGGTGGTCCCCCAAGGATTACAGGATTTCACTCCTACCCCTGGAGTACCTCTCACCTCTCCCGGTCCCTAGGTTGCCAGTATCTCCTGAACGCCCATCGGTTGAGCCGATGGATTTCCCAGGAGACTTAACAACCAAGCTACGGACGCTTTAAGCCCAGTAATAGTGGCCACCACTCGAGCCGCCGGTATTACCGCGGCGGCTGGCACCGGTCTTGCCCGGCTCTTTCTTCACCAGTTTTTTGCACTGGCGGACAGCCCGAATTTACGGGCACTCGGGGTTCCCTTATCACGATTTCTCGCATTGTAAAGTTTTCGCGCCTGCTGCGCCCCGTAGGGCCTGGATTCGTGTCTCAGAATCCATCTCCGGGCTCTTGCTCCCACAACCCGTACCGATCAAAGGCTTGTTGGGCCGTTACCCCAACAACAACCTAATCGGCCGCAGACCCATCCTGTGGCGGCGGACCTTTGAGCTAGGGGGCATTCCAGCCTCCCTAACCTATGGGGTATTATCCCCAGTTTTCCGGGGTTATCCCCCTCCACAGGGTAGGTTGTCCACGTGTTACTGAGCAGTGCGCCGAGGTCTTGCACCTCTCGACTCGCATGGCTTAATCGAACCCCGATAGCAGTGGCCTCTGGCAGGATCAACCAGAATTCAAGTTTAAAGCACACATTACTGAAAATTTCGAGGAATTAGCGGTTACCAAACAAATTTCCGCATTGCCAGTACCAACGTCAGAACCAAGGCCGGCGGCGCCGGCGTATTTGGCTCTCCATCACAGAGGGTATTATCATACGCATTATCGGTATATAACCATTGCGACTTTGCTTTGCAAAGCATCATGGTCATGAGGATTCCTTGTGAGAGAATCCGATCGCATCGGGGGACGTTCATCAGGCCACTGTGAGCCGGCCTTCATCGACCCTTTCAGCGTATCAGAACCGGAGATTTTCTCGCAGCAGGGTCCGGTTCATCATCGTAATTTGAGGATATACACGTTGTTGTTGATGCTATATGAACCTTGTTCCCCATCCTCACGGGGGATCAATGTTCGCGTCATGCTCCCGGAATGCCGGCCGGATCGCCGTAATTCCAGTGCATTGGAACCATATCATGTAATCATGACTGGTATAAAAAGGATTCGCCCTTTCCAGGGATCTCGTGAGAGAATTCTGGTCGAAGCCATACTGGCAGGGCAGAAACCGTTGATTATAGGCAAGGGATTCGCGCAGATTTTGGGGAACAGAGTGACAAAAAGCCATCACCGGACCGTTTTGCATCACTCTGCGCGGCACGAACGTACCATGATCTCTCCGAAAAACTCCTCCTGCCAGAGGGTGAGTTTTCCTTCCGACATAAGAAAGAGGAGAGGTATGTAGACCTCAAAGATCCTTTTCCCGAGGAGCGCGGCCAGTTCATGGAGGGTGACCACGCCGTTTGTGGTGATCGTCTCCTCGCACTGGCACAGTACCGTCGTCGCCGCTTCCAGATACCCTTCCTCATGCGCGATCCCGACCACCTCTTCAACATCGATCACATCCATCGAGAAGGACGACCGGAACCGCTGACGCCGCCGCTGCTCTTTCTCTGCATTCTTCAGCTCAAGGATCAGCTCAAAAAGGGTGACCGGACGTTTCCGGAGGTTTTTCCGATCCAGCCGCCGCCTGATCTCTCTCTCGAGCTGCTCGATTGGCCCCCCCGCCCCTTCCGGGAAATCGTCTTCGATACCGAATCCCTCATCCTCATCTGGCACCTCCTCATCTTCCGCATCACCCGAAAGGTCAAGGTATTCAGATTTCATACGGAGAAGAATGGCGGCATAAAACAGGGTCCTGCCTGATATGCGGAGATCAAGCTCCTTTCTCCGTTCGAGTTCCGAGAGAAACCGGTCTGTCACCTCCACGATATCGATATTCCAGGGATCGATCTCTCCCCGTTCAGCCATCTGCACCAGGATCTCGACCGGCTCTTCAGACATCCGCCCTGACTCCGGTCACAAATGAACTCTTGTCAGGAAGCAGGGTCACCCCAAGGATCCGGTCTGCCCCTTCGATCATCGGTTTCCTGAGCGATACCGTGATAAACTGCGACGTGGGGGAGAGCTCCCGGATCATCGCACTGATCCGCTCAACGTTTGCACCATCAAGAGACATGTCCACTTCATCAAACGCATAGAATGGTGCAGGGATATGCTGTTGTATCGAGAAGATGAAGGCCAGGGTAGTGAGCGACTTTTCACCTCCTGAAAGAGCTGACAGCAGATGGACCGGTTTATCGCGCGGCTGAACGGCAAACGAAAGGCCCCCGGAGAAGGGATCTTCTTCGTTCTCGAGGATCAGGCGTCCGCTCCCGCTCGTGAGCCGGGCAAAGATGTCGCGAAAATTCGCATCGATGGCCTTAAAGGCATCCATGAACGCTTCATACTTCATCGTTTCGAAGCGCTCGATCCGTTCGAGCAGCGTCGATCGCTCCCGCGAGAGGATCTCTTTTTTCTCTCTCCGTTCCAACACCCGCTGTTCGACACGGTCGTACTCCTCGATAGCAAGCATGTTCACCGCCCCTATCTTTCTCATTGCAGCAGATGCCTCCGAGATTCCATCCTCTATCTCCCCAAGGGTGAGATCAGTGGTGGTGTCCCCTACTTCTGCCCGGAGCTGATCGATCTCACCTGAAAGGGCAGTCTTGCGGGCCCCCAGTGCATCCCGCTGCACCCGAATCCGTTCGGAAGCGAGATCGAACTCAAGGATCCTCTTCTCAGATTCACGGATGGCATCCGATACCTGGCCAAGGCGGGCACGAAGTTGTTCGAGTTCCCCTGAGAACTCTTTCTGCCGCTCCTCTATTCCCTTTATCACCTCCTTTCCAGCCTCGATCTGGTCTTTTGCTGCTGCCGTATCGCTATCGATCTGCTGGTTTGCCCGGGTAATGCGTTCTCCCTCGGAGGTCAACTCCTCAACACGGGAGCCAAAATGCTGCCGCTCCCGGGAGAGATCGTTGATATCCGACTCCTTGTTCCGGAGCCGCCGCTCGATGTCATCGAACTCCCGTCTCTTCCTCTCGAGCTGGTCGCTGAGCGCAGGAATGTCGGTATCATCCAGCCTCTTTTTGAGCTGCTCCATCCTCCTGGTGAGCTGAGTAATCTCCCCGGTAGTCGTGTCCAGGGAAGCCTCCAGTGCCGCAAGGTCTGCAGTGCCTCCCTTCACCTCCTCAATGATCTCCTGGAGGTCTGCTGCGATCCGTTCCCGTTCCTGGAGATATCCATCGGATTGTTTCAGGAGTTCCTCGGAGGTTATGGTCAGGCGCTGCAACTCCTGTTCGATCTGGGCTCGTTGTTCCCTCTGTGCCTCCACCTCTTTGCCCCCGCGAGTGATTGCGCTCTCAAGATCTCCCATATCTGCCTTCAGTCCCTCTGCATGCTGGCGAAGACGCCCTATCTCGTCCTCGACCGCCGCACCAAATCCACGGACCGCCTTCTTGAACGAACCACCCGTCATGGCCCCGCTCTTCTCAAGCAGTTCCCCTTCAGGAGTGACCATCCGATATCTCCCTAACAGCTTCCTCCCCACCTCAAGCGACTCCACCACCATGGTGCCGCCAAACACCACGCGGAACGCCGGTTCAAACTGCGGTTTGAACTCAAGCATCCGTACCGCAGGGCCGATCATCCCCTTCCCCCCGGCTTCCGGGATTGGTCCGGGTTTCAGCTTCGAAAGAGGAAGGAAGGTGAGCCTCCCCAGTTTCTGGTCTTTCAGGTACCGGATTGCAGACGTTGCCACTCCATCATCCTCAACCACCACGTAGTGGAGCTTGCCACCCGCCGCCACGTTCAGGGCGGTCGTATATTCGGAGGGAGCCTTCCCCAGCTGGGCGATGGTCCCGTAGACACCCTCCATCGCAAGGACCGCTTCGAGTGCCCGGCTTGCCGGCTCTCCGCGTGCCTGTTGCTGGGCTTCGAGACGTACTGCCTCCTGCTCGATTGTGCGGAGTTCGTCCCTGATCCGTTCGAGAGCGGCCCGCTTGGCAAACAAAGAGGCCTCGGATGAAGAGATCTGCCGTTCGATACCACTCTTATCTGACAAAAGAGCATTGATCTGCTCTCTCTCCCGCAGGTTCTGATCGTCACGGGAGGTGGTCTCGGTATCAAGAGTACGGATCCGCTCCTCAAGTCGCTCCCGTTCAGACGTCCGCATCCGTCTCTTTTCAAGAAGGAGATCCTTCTGGTGCAGGATGGTCGAGCGGTCCCCCTTCTTTTCCTCGATCGACTGCATCAGGGAAAAGAGCTCATCCCTTGCTCCTTCGACATCCCTGCTCTGGTTCTGTATCGCTGCCTCGAACTTCGCGATCTGCCCCTTTGCCGCAGCAGCTTCCATGGCAAGGTTGGTCCGATCGATGGTCAGCTCCCGGATAGTCTGGCTGCATTCGGCTATCCGTCCTTCCGCCCGTTTGATGTCAAGGAATACCCGGTTCATTCCCTCCAGGTTTCCTTCCTTCTCCTTCTTCAGCCGCTGGATGGTCTGCTCGGCAAGCCGGATGGACCCCTTTGCCTCTTCGAGATCAGCGATCAGTTTCAGGTATTCTGACCCGCTCTTCTGATTGATCTGCCTGGTGAGATCCTCGAGATCGGCAATGAGGTACGATCGTTCATTCTCCTCGAGGCTCCGGTCAGATCCGGCCCGTTCCAGCAGAATTTCCTGCTCCTTTTCTGCCTGGAGAACCGTTGAGAGTTCCTTCTCCTTCGCATGCAGGAAGGCGGCAGCCCTGCAGTTCTCAAACCTGCGGAGCTGGTCTTCCCATGTGCGATACAGAAGCGCCTGTTCACGTTCTCGGGAGAGAGTGGTGAGACGTTCCCCAAGCTCGGCGAGCAGGATCTCTTCCCGTTCGATCCGTTCTCTCACCACCTCCAGTTCCCGGATAGCCTGATCCTTCTTTGCATCGAACTCCGAGACACCGGCAATCTCGTCAATAATCTTGCGCCGCTCAAAATCACTCATTTCGATGATCCGGGTGATATCGCCCTGCATGACGACATTATACCCGTGTGGTTTGATCCCAAACTTCGAGAGGAACTCGGTCACTTCCGACTGCTTGCACAGCTTCTCGTTCAGATAATTGTAGCTATAATAACCACTTCCCGTTTTTTTGATCCTCCTGCGGATCTTCGTCCCGTCAGAAAAAGAGAGGGATACTTCCGCAATGGGTTTTGCCGAATTGAGATTGATCAGGTCGGTCAGCTTCTCAGCTCGGAGCGTACGGGAGGAGGAGAGCGCGAGGACAAAGAGGATGCTATCGATGATGTTGCTCTTCCCCGATCCATTTGGGCCGGATATGACTGTGAAACCCTCAAAAAAGGGAATTTTTGTTTTTTTCAAAAATGATTTGAAATTATCGATCTCGAGCTCAGTGATGTGCAACGATCTTTTCTCCCATCACTTTTTCGCTGAATCTTTTTCCTCATCCTCGGCAACGATGAGATCGTTCTTCTTTCCCGAACCTTCAGATTGCTTGGCTTTCTTTGAATAGGATGCGGATGCAACGATGTAGTCGCTCGATTTCCGGCGTTCGGGTTTCAGTGTGCCATCGGTCTGCATGATCAGATCCATCTTTTCAGGCTCGGGTGGGGCTGCCTTGACCACCGGCGGACGTTTCGGGATGATAACCGTGCTTCCCGCTGCACCCGCTGCTGCCTGAGTGCCAGCCTGAATGCTCATATCCTTGATCTTGTTCAACCGCATGACAATTGACTTAAGGTCAAGGAGTTCGTCGGTCAGCCCCTTGACCATGGCTTCCATCTCCCTTCCCTTCTTCTCCAGTGCCGATATTCGCTCTTCCGGGGTGGCGGCCGGGAGGCTCTCCTTCTTTGGTAGCTCCATATCCTTCTCCTTCTGATCAGGGATGCTCTTCCGCAGGGATGTACGAACGTCCTCTGGCATCATCAGAACCCTCATTGATAACATTGCTTGATCCCCTATAATAATTATGCCCCATTCAATGGGTTATTTTGGCCTGTACTATCAGAAATCCTTCATTTTGAGGGGTATGTTGGAATGTTCTGTGAATGCCCCACGATCCCCTCATGCACTGGGAGAATGCGACACCGCCTTCATAGTTTACCATCCAATTCCATTAAACGCCCTTTTTTCATCGGAAGAGAAAAAAGTATTACCTGATCAACACCGACCTTTTTAACCATGACATATCTGGCCACAACGGATTATGAAATATCTTCCATCATCGAGAAAGAGAGGCTCCGGCAGCAGAACGGCCTTGAGCTGATCGCGTCGGAGAACCTTGTCAGTAAAGCAGTTCTCGAGGCGATGGGATCGGTCATGACCAATAAGTACGCCGAAGGATACCCGGGAAAACGGTACTACGGCGGCTGTGAATTTCATGACATGGCCGAGAACCTTGCCAGGGACCGGCTGAAGGAGCTGTTCGGGGCAGAGCATGCAAACGTCCAACCCCATTCAGGGACACAGGCCAACATGGCCATCTACTTTGCCGTCATGGAATGTGGCGATCCGCTCATGAGCATGAGCCTCGCCCAGGGTGGCCATCTCTCTCATGGGTCACCGGTCAGCTTCAGTGGCCGGTTGTACCAGGTGACCCAATATGGAGTGGACCTCAAGACCGAAACGATTGACTACGGCGTGGTTGAGGAGATAGCCCGCAGGGTCAGACCAAAGGTGATCGTCTGCGGGGCGAGTGCATATCCAAGGACCATCGATTTTTCAGCCTTCCAGGAGATTGCTGAACAGGTGGAAGCCATCTGCATGGCAGACATCGCCCATATCGCGGGTCTCTGCGCCACCGGGATACACGAATCCCCGGTGGGCATCGTTGACTATACCACGACGACCACCCATAAGACGCTCCGCGGACCGAGAGGCGGAGCGATTATGTGCGACGCAGAGAATGGTCCAAAGATCGACAAGGCAGTCTTCCCTGGCATGCAGGGAGGTCCTCTCATGCACACCATTGCTGCAAAGGCGGTCTGCTTCAAAGAGGCGCTCAGGCCCTCGTTCCGTGAATACAACCGCCAGATCGTGAAGAACTCGCAGGCAATGGCAACGGTTCTTGCCGATGAAGGCCTTCGCCTTGTCTCCGGCGGTACCGATAATCACCTCATCCTCCTCGATCTGACCAATCTCGGTCTTACGGGACTCGAGGCAGAGGTTGCACTCGGAAAAGCCCACATCACCGTAAATAAAAATACCATTCCCAATGAGAGCAGGAGCCCGTTCGTCACCAGCGGTCTCCGCATCGGCACCCCCGCTGTCACCACCCGCGGGATGAGAGAGGAGGAGATGCGGCGGATCGGACATTACATAGCCACGGTGCTCAAAGACATCAAAAACGAAGCAACAATCAAGAAGGTAGGGGCAGAAGTGCATGAGATGGCACAACGCTTCCCCCTTTATCCCGAATGATATGATCCTCGATGGTAAGAAAGTCCAGGAAAAACGGCTCGAGATCCTGAAGGAGCAGATCGATGAGTCCGGGTTCACTCCCCGGCTCGCCACCGTTATCGTAGGCAATGACCCCGCATCCGAACTGTACGTTCGGATGAAACACCGGGCATGCGAACAGGTCCATATCGGGTCGGTCGGTATCGCTCTCCCAGGGAGCGCAGGGACCCCCGAGGTGATTCGGGAGGTCCAGGCACTCAACAGGGATCCCGACATATCAGGGATTCTGGTCCAACTTCCGCTCCCTCCCCACATCAACACGATGCAGGTGATCGAAGCGGTCCTCCCGGAGAAGGATGTGGACGGATTCCACCCGGTGAATCTCGGCCGTCTCTTTGCCGGAACCCCGGTCTTCTCCCCCTGTACCCCTCAGGGGATCATGACGCTCCTCAGCGAATATCAGATTGAAACAGAGGGCATGCATGCAGTGGTCATGGGGAGATCGATCGAGGTAGGTCGACCAATGGCAGCACTACTCCTTTCAGCAAATGCCACCGTTACCATCACCCATTCGAAAACCCGGAACCTGCCACACATCACTCGGGAGGCAGATCTCCTCGTGGTAGCTATTGGAAAACCACGATATGTCGGGCCGTCATTGGTAAAAGAAGGATCGGTTGTGATCGATGTCGGCACCAACAGGATCGATGGCGTTCTCTGCGGTGACGTTGACTTTGACCGGGTCAAAGACCACACCTCCGCGATCACGCCTGTCCCGGGGGGTGTCGGGCCGATGACCATAGCATCCCTGATGGAGAACACCTTCCTCGCGGCACAGCGGTCTCTATGTACCGATGCGTGGTAAAGGGTATTCCGATCGGGCAGGGATTCCCGGTCCGGTTGATGGGAGTCATCAACTGCAGCCCCGAGTCATTTTTTCATGGATCCTATGTCATGCCGGGATCCATCCTGAAACGCGCTGATGAGATGGTCTCTCTCGGTGCGGATATCATCGACATAGGCGCGAGAAGCACCGCGCCACGGTCTCCCCCGATCAGTGTCGCAACTGAAGCGGAACGGCTTTCTGCTGCACTCGCTGAGCTGGATGGGACCGGTATCCCGGTTTCAGTGGATACCATGCATTGTGCGGTGCTCGAACGTGCTCTCTCCCATGATATCCATGCGGCCAATGACATCTCCGGATTCTCCGACCCTGCCTATTCCCGCTTCGTTGCGGACGCCGGACTGCCGGCTCTCCTCATGGCATCAGAGAAAATGCCGGGTGATGCGACAAGTTTCAGAGAGACGCTTGCAAACTTATCGCGAATCGTCAATCGCTGTACAGATGCCGGGGTATCCTCGTATATCCTCGATCCAGGAATAGGGCTCTGGACCTCCTCGCGGAGCACAGCCCTGGACTGGGAAATCTGCCGGCACTTTGAGCAGTGTTCCCAGTTCGGCAGGCCGCTCCTGGCAGCGGTCTCCCGAAAGACCTTTCTGGGAGAACCGGATGGCCGCCCGCCCGAGATGCGCCTTCCAGCGTCCCTCGGGATCACGGCCATGCTCATCCAGAAAGGGGCAGATATGATCAGAACCCATGATGTGGGGGAGACCGCCGAGGTTATCAGGATGGCATCACGGATGGTGGGGAGAGTATGACCAGTTTCCTGACCGTGGGAATAAAGACACGGATCATCTGCGAGGGTGATACCCTGGCCGAAGCACTCGTTGAGGGGATCACTCAGTCGGAAGCAGGGTACCTGGCAGAAGGTGACATCATTGTGGTGGCGGAGAGTGCGGTCGCTACAAGCGAGGGGAGGATTGTACGCCTGGATACGGTAATCCCCAGGCCTGACTCCCTGATCCTTGGAGCAAAATACGGCATCGATCCCCGGCTTGCTGAAGTGGTAAGAACCGAGAGCGATGAGATCATCGGAGGAATCCCGGGACACCTGCTCTGCATGAAGGGCGGCACCCTTCTTCCCAATGCCGGTGTCGATGCATCCAATGCCCCCCCCGGTTGTGTCGTGCTGCTCCCCAGAGATCCGGACAGGAGTGCCCGTGATATCAGGCAGGAACTGGAGCGCAGGACAGGGGTGCGGACAGGGGTCATCATTGCAGACTCCCGGACCCATGCGATGCGATCAGGGTGCAGCGGGGTTGCTATCGGTTGTTCAGGTATCCCTTCGGTGATCGATGCACGGGGGCAGCCAGACCTCTTTGGAAGACCCCTTGAAGTCACCAAGAAAGCACTTGCGGACAATATCGCCTCTGCGGCCGAGATCGTGATGGGAGAGGCCGCAGAGTCAACGCCTGCAGCCCTTATCCGCGGACTGGGGATTCCTATCGGTGACTATGATGGGATCGAATCGATTGCAGCCGAAAACTGCCTCTTTATGGGCCTGCTGGCCGGTCTGAAGGGGAAGTAACGGGACCCCAGGACAGAAGTGGAGTGATCGATCCGACCTTTTTATTGTTATCCCACCATTTCTGAAAATCAGGGGGCTTTATGGGGATTCGCCATAGCGAGTGTCATACGCTGTTTCTCATTGCGAGCTCTTGTCGCTGACCCAGAGGATCAAAGGGCGATGAAAAGGAGAGAGAACACGTGAGGAGAGCCCCGCTCATTCCGTTCCGGAGGTGTCCCTCACGACCCTGACCCTTCCCTTGTCAGCGGAGAGGACAAAGCCCAGCTCGTGGAGGTACCGGCTGCTCATTCCCTTTCCATGGATGAGCAGCTCCACGAGGTCTTCACGCTCATCAATATCAGTATGGATGAGAAAAGAATCCACCACCTCGCAGGAGAGCCCGCATTCTTCTGCAATGCGGAGATGTTTTTCAAAGCTCATCCCATAATAACTGACCCGAAAGCGGTCTGCGGAGGAGAGATAGATGGCATTTGTTCCTCCACCCGTCCCCGGCACGATGGCCATGTCTGCTTGTGTCTCAACCATCCTTCTAATGGCAGGGCCTGAAGCAAGGGCGACGTCAGCCATGATGATCAGGAGAGGCCCGGGATTCTTTTGCAGGTACTCATTGATCGACTCGTTCAATTCGCCAGGATCGACGATCACCTGCAGACCATTGAAGAAGAAGGGTTCTGTACCAAGGAGAAACGGTTCGCATCCTGCTTCCCGTGCCGCCACCACGACATCACACAGCATCATCTGGGCAAATTTTTCCCTCTCGGAGAGTTCAAGGACGCAGGAGAGCCGGGTCTTTGGATTCCTTGGTTTGAAAGGGATCAGAGCAGGGACTGACATTTCACTACAAGACTACGTGCAGGCCAAATAAATAAATCACGCATCACGGAAAAGGCGCTCCCGATTCTCCTCCATGAGAGTAAGTGATGAGAAAAAGGTGCTACCGTTCCTCTCATATGTTTTCTTCTCATAATTTTATCCAGGCTTGTTCCACCACCTTTGGCCACTCATATGCCGGAGGAATTTTTATCCCAAAACGCCCAGATCAACTACCATATCACATGGCTCCTCACCTTCTGACCTATACACGAAACGTCTTTCTCCCGCTCACCACGGTCTGCCATAACCGGTGCGGATACTGCATCTTCCGGACACCGGTCCGGGAGGGATGCATTATGAGCCAGGGCGAGGTGGAATCAATCCTTGCTGCTGGAGCATCCGCAGGGTGTACCGAGGCTCTCTTCACGTTCGGCGAACGCCCTGGTTTGGAACGGGGATTCACGGAACAGATCATGCGATATGGTTATTCTGATATCCTCGATTATTGCTATGACCTGTGCCTGCTGAGTATTGAGCACGAACTTCTTCCCCATACCAACGCCGGTATCATGACGAGGGATGAGATGGAGCGGTTCCGCGAGGTGAATGCCAGCATGGGCCTCATGCTGGAGACTACGGCTGATCTGCCGGCACATGCCAACTCCCCCGGAAAAAATCCCGCTACCCGGATACAGATGATCGAAGAGGCCGGAAGCCTGAAGATCCCGTTCACAACCGGGCTTCTCCTTGGCATCGGTGAGACGATGGAAGACAGGGAAGAATCCCTGATGGTGATCAGGGACCTTCATCGGAGATATGGTCACATACAGGAAGTAATTCTCCAGAACTTCTGTGCAAAAGAAGGAACGGTGATGGAGCGAGCCCGCAGTATCAGCCCGGAAGAGATGTGCCTTGTGATACGGATGGCAAAGGATATCCTCCCGTCGAGCATCGCGGTCCAGATCCCGCCTAATCTTGCCGATGCACAACATCTTATCAAGTGTGGCGTGGATGACCTTGGAGGAATCTCCCCGGTAACCATCGACTTCGTCAATCCCGAGCACCCATGGCCTGCACTTGATCGTCTGAAAGATATTGCCGGAGCATCGATCTTACAAGAGCGCCTCTGCATCTATCCGGGATTTATTGAAAAGGGATGGTACCACCCGCGGCTGGAACCCCTTATTAGGAGACTGGAACAACATATAGAATGCGAGCGTGTAGCGTGAAACAGGGTATCCCGGTCTATTCAGGAAAGGCAAAGTCATTGTATCGCACCGATAAGGACGGTGAGCTCCTGGTCGTGTTCAGGGATGACATCACCGCGTTTGATGGTGGAAAGAAAGATGTCCTTTCAGAGAAAGGAAGTCTGAACGCACAGGTATCGGCACGACTCTTCTCCCTGCTGGGGGAACACCGTATCCCCACCCACTTCATCCGCCTTATTGACAATGCAACCATGCTTGTCCGGGAACTTGAGATGATCCCGCTCGAGGTGATTGTGAGAAATATTGCGGCAGGATCCATGGTCAGAAACTACCCCGTCAGGGAAGGAACCCTGCTTGATCCTCCTGTTATCGTAATCGATTACAAGGACGATTCCCGCCATGATCCCATGCTCAACGATGACCTGATCATCGCCATGAACCTCCTCTCACGAGAGGAGCTCGCCCGGGTGAAAGACCTCGCGCTCAAGGTGAACATCATCCTCTCCCGGTTCTTTGAGGCCAGGGGGATGATCCTCGTCGACTTCAAGCTGGAATTCGGGAAATACCGGGGGGAGATCCTCGTTGGAGACGAGATCAGCATGGATTCAATGCGCCTCTGGGATGCGAAAACAAAGGGATCCCTTGACAAAGATGTGTACCGGTTCGAAAAAGGTGATGTGCTTGCCGTCTACCGGCAGGTGACTGAAAAAGTCCTGAAGAGAGGAGAAAACCCATGATATTCCTTGCAAAAATCACGATCGGCCTGAAAGAAGGCATGCTTGACCCGGAAGCACTTGCCATCCGGCATGCCCTCGGAAACCTTGGATTTGCGACCGAGGAACTCCGGACAAAAAAACTCTTCCTGGTCCGTTTTGATGCCGCTGATGCCAGAGAAGCGGAAGAGAAAGCAAAGGGGATGTGTGAGCGGCTGCTCGCAAATCCCGTCATCCATCATTTCGAGGTAGAGGTCCACCGATGAGGTTTGCCGTCATCCAGTTCGGGGGCAGCAACTGTGATCGTGACGCCCAGTATGTCGTCTCCGACATATGCGGGGTGGACTGCGACCTTGTGTGGTACAAGGATCGCCTCTCTCGACCGTATGATGCGGTGATTCTGCCGGGAGGTTTCTCTTACGGTGATTATCTGCGGGCCGGGGCCATCGCTGCCCGGACTCCTGTCATGAAGGAAGTGACCGCTCACGCAGAGGAGGGGGGTCTGGTCCTTGGCATCTGCAACGGGGCTCAGATCCTTGCCGAGAGCGGGCTCGTCCCCGGGGTGTTCACCATCAATGCGTACCCTAAGTTCATCTGCAGGAGTGTCCACCTCAGGGTCGAGACAACAGATTCACCGTTTACCTCACTCTACAAGAGCGGTGACGTGCTGCACATCCCCATCGCTCACAAGGAGGGAAGGTACGTGATTCCTGCAGATCAGCTCTCCGCGTTAAACGAGCGGGGGCAGATCGCATTCAGATTCTGTGATGAGTCAGGAAATCTCACCCCTGATAGCAACCCGAACGGGGCTCTTGAGCACATCACCGGCGTTCTCAACAAGAACCGCAATGTCCTTGCCATGATGCCGCATCCTGAAAGGGCTTCAGAGGAGGTCCTCTCTTCAGATGACGGGAAGAAGATCTTTTTATCAATGATCTCCCATATCGAGCATGCGAAAGGAGTGACCTGCTGATGACAGAAGAAGGGGATCAGGAGGAGCAAGCGATCCTTACATGGGCCAGGAATTATGCAAAGAAACATCACTGGGTTCTTAATCCTGATGAGAAAAAACTCGGCATCGTGATCAGGGGCCTTGCCCGGAACAAGCAAAAATACGGGGAGCAGTACTGCCCCTGCAGGCTCAGGTCCGGGGACAAGGAGAAAGATGCAGCGATCATATGCCCCTGTATCTATCACAAGGAAGAAGTGGAGAATGACGGAAGCTGCCACTGCAGGCTGTATTTCGCAGAGAAAGCGGATTGAACCGCTGTTTTATTCAAAGAGAAGGGATTTTTTTTATCCGTGTTGTTGAGAACAATCTCTCTTCCTACCTTCTTCCCGTTCTCATCGCATGCCACATCGCATACAAACCGATGACGATGGCTGCTACGTAAGCGAAGATGGCAAGGTAGAACACAAACGGGGGGATGTTGACATTGGCCACCGTGAGGACGAGCGAGGAGCCCACCACGATGCCGGCCACGATCATGCCCACGAGGATCTTGTCGCTGGTCTGGTCAAGAGACTGTTGGAGCAGCAGAAGGTCCGTCCCCTCGAGATCGATCCTGACGGCCCCGCTCGAGAAGCGGCGGAGCATCCGGTTCAGGTTGCCGGGGGTCTCGATAATGGCATCCACCGATTCGAAGATTGAGCGCCCAGCCCGGGAAAATATCTGGTTGAGAAGGAGGTCTTTCCGGGAGAGCCTGCTGAAGTAGGGGTCGGCCTTCTCCATGAAGTTGAACTTCGGGTCCAGGGTAACCCCTACATCGAGGACCATGACGATCACCTTCAACATCAGGATGAGGTTCTGGGGCATGGCGATCTGGTATTTCCGCAGGATGTTGGTCAGCCCTTCAGCCATTCCCTTGAAGCTGTACTGGCTGATGGATTCCCCTTCGGAATCGAGCATGACCACGTAGATCTCCTCCCGAAGCTGGTCGCGATCCTTTTCAGCGATAGTGATTCCCATTCGCTCCAGGGCGTCGACCATAAGGTCCGGGTCCTGGTCTACCATACCGTAGAGGAATTCGATGAAGGCATTCCTTCGCTCGGGGTAGATGACCCCTATGAGACCGAAGTCAAGGAAGGTGAGCGTGCCGTCCCGGGACACCAGGAGGTTCCCGGGATGGGGGTCGCCGTGGTAGAAGCCATCCTCGAAGATCTGCTGCATGTAGGCATCAAAACCCAGGTTGGCGATCTCCTTTGGGTCCACACCATAGGACCGGATCTCATCGACATGGTCGACCCGGACCCCCTCGACATACTCCATGACCAGAAGGGTTGGCGAGCTATAATCCCAGAAGATCTTCGGCACCCGAATCTTCTCCCGGTCCTGCATGTTGAATCGAAGCCGATCGGCATTCCTCCCGTCCCTGACAAAATCGAGCTCCTTCCTGATCTGATCAGCAAAGTCAGCTATGATACCCTGCGGGTTGTACACCCGGTACTGGGGGTAGTAACGCACCACCCGTTCGGCAAATGCGTGGAGGATGACGATATCGGTCTCCACGATTTCCCGGATCCCCGGCCGCTGAACCTTGAGCACAACCTGCGTCCCGTCATTCAGGGTGGCGCGGTGGACCTGAGCGAGGGAGGCAGAGGCGAGAGGGGTCTTCTCGATAGATATGAACTTCTCCGCATAGTCCGGCAATGCTGAAGCGATGGCTTTCTCGATCTCGCTGAAGGGAAGGGGGGCTACATTATCCTGGAGCTTCTTCAGCTCGGTGATCAGACCCGGGGGTAGCATGTCCTGCCGGGTGGAGAGGATCTGCCCGAACTTCACGGCAGTAGGGCCGAGTTCCTCGATGGCAAGCCGGGTCCGCTCATAGGTGGAAGAGACGGTCTCGACAGGGCATTCCTTGCACCTTCGGAGACGGTAGGTGCGCGGGAAAAGACGCTGGTGAATCGAACCGAGTCCGTATTTGAAGAGGATATCGGCGATCTGCCAGTAGCGCCTGAATTTCGTCACCATCCCGTCATATTCTCCTGCATTTCATTCAATAATTCAACGAAAAGATATTAGTCCCTTTCTCTCAAAAGAAGGAGTTCCGGATAGGGACATGACAGTTCCGGTTCCCCGGAACTATGATGATCCGCCTCCCCGGTTCTCTTAACGGTGGGTGAAATACGCGGTTATCCTATCGCCGGTACTATCATCGATCCGTGCAAATCCAACCCGTTCAAACTGTACCACAGATCCTGCCTCTCTTATCACACCCGTCTCGCAGACCCCCTCAACATCGCCTTCTGGTGTGCGGAGCACACAAGGCAATGCGCAATCTGCCGGCACCCACTGGATGATAGGGGCCTTCGCTTCTCGGGCTTCCGATAAGTGATCCCCGGCATAGGTGAGCTGATATCCCCGTTCATCGCACGATACCTTGACATTGAAGAGATCTTTTAAGCGTATCATTGCCGGTATTTTCTCAAGCTCCTGCCGCGGGAGCAGAACCGTTCCCGTGAACGGCAGGACCCTGGTGCCTCTCTCAGGTTCGTTTGGGTGCAGGAGAGCCCGGGCAACGTGATGCGGTGCATCCCTGATATCAGCTCCAACCGGGTGGGGAACAAAGAAATACCGGTTTGCAACAGGATCTACGATCATCCGGTTCTGGGCATAGAGGTTGTCCCAGGAAAAGGAGATATCGGTCTCCCCTATTCCGATATCAAGGACTGCCTGACGGACCGCTTCAGGGGAGATCCCCCTCCGGGCCAGCGCCCGGAGGGTGCCGAGCCGGATGTCATCCCACCCCTCATATTCACCTGATGCAATTCCCTGTCTCATCTGGGAGGTGGAGAGAACAACGCCCTCGATCCCCATCCGCCCATAGTGACGATATACCGGGACGTCCCACCCAAAATAATCGAAAATATATCGTTGTCTCCGTGTGTTTGCAATATGATCCTTACCACGAATAACATGCGTTACACCCAGGAGATGATCATCCAGCGCAACAGTGAAGTTCATCAGGGGATAGACCACCGCGTCGATTCGGGGATGAAGAGGCTGGTGAAGGATGCGAAACGCCGGAAAGTCCCGCATCGCCGGATCCGGATGGTCGAGATCGGTCCGGACCCGGACTGAAGCTTCTCCCTCATAGAACTCCCCCGCCAGCATCGTATCAAAGAGGGAAAGATTCTCCTCAACTGAGCGCGAACGGCAGGGGCAGGCAGTCTTCTTCTGTTTCAGCTGCCTGAACTGCTCATTTTCACAGGTACAGACATAGGCTCCCCCGCGCTCGATCAGTTCCTTTCCGTACTGGTAATAGCGATCAAAACGATCGCTCTGGTAAACAACCTCATGGACGGTGATACCAAGCCATTCGATATCCCTGATCACCATTCCATACGCTTCAGGATCAACCCTCTTGGGATCGGTATCTTCAATCCGGAGGATGTATTTTCCGCCGTATCGTTTTACATACGCATCGTTGAGAACGGCAGCTCGTGCATGCCCCAGGTGCAGCGGCCCGCTGGGATTCGGAGCAAACCGCATCACGACACCATGGTCTGCCTTTTCAAGACCGGGGAGCTCCTTTACATGTACTTTGGGCCGGGACATATCTGCGGCAATATCAGGGGCCAGGGCACGAAGCTGCTGCTCCCGTTCGGCCGGTGAGAGTGCAGCAACCACAGAGAGCACCTCATCCAGGAGGGCAGAGACTTCCCTCGCCCTTGAGCGTAACTCGGGATGCTTCCCCATGACCATACCGATCACGGTCCCCGGCTTGGGAAGACTTGCATGTTTTACCGCATTCTGGAGGGCAAATACAAACAGGATATTCCGGAGTTGGTCTTCCATACTCAGTAACTCCGGGAAAGGAAATAGTCGGCCAGATCTGAGAGGAGTTGTTTCTCTTCCGAATCGGGGAGGATGCTGATACGTTTCTTCCCATTTTCAATAAGGTCACGTGCTGTTATCCTGACCTCTTCAAGAACACCCAGTGATTCGAGTTTTTTTATGACGCAATCAACCTCATCATGCGATAGGTCGCGTCGGAATTCTGACAGGTCAAACCCTTTCTCCAGGGCCTTCATCGCAATAAGGGTCTTTTTCCCTTCCCGGAGATCTGAAGCCTGGTCCTTTCCGCTCACTTCAGGGGATGCGAGAAGATCGATAATATCATCCTGGATCTGGAAGGCCATCCCGATACCAAGCCCGAAATGGTACAGGGCATCGACATAGGAAGGATTTCCACCAGCGAGGATTCCACCTATTCCTGCTGAGGCTGCATAGAGGACGCCCGTCTTCTTCTCCACCATCTTCATGTACTCCCCTTCCAGCACATCGTCCCTCGATTCGAATGCCATGTCCATGTGCTGGCCTTCACAGATCTGGACACAGGTCCGGCCGAGCATCGAGATAGCCCGCACTTTTGCATTGTCAGGCGCGTCAGTCATGGCAATAAATTCAAAGGCGCTCGCAAAGAGCACATCCCCGGCCAGAATTGCGGTCGGCATATTCCATTTTGTATGGACGGTAGGGACACCTCTGCGTGCCACATCCCCGTCCATGATATCATCGTGGATGAGCGTGAAACTATGAGTGAGCTCCAGAGCAAGGGCGGCGGGCATCAGGTCGATAGAACTCCCTTTCCGGACGGCATCGGCAGAAAGAATGAGCATGACCGGACGCAATCGTTTGCCTCCCGCCAGGAGGAGATGGGAACTTGCCTCCCCGAGTTCTCCACAGGTCTCTCCAAAATAGCGGTAGATGAGCTTGTCGACTTGTGTCGCAGTGTCCAGAAGATAATCCTTCAGATCCATCGTGATAGCCCTTCCTTGATCAGACCAGTTTTACCCGCATGCCATTCGACATGATATGCACATCGTTATGGAGGGTATATCCCATCTCCTCGGTGAATTCGGCGTAACCGGATGTCATCCTGATATGTCCGTGTGCCGGGATGACATGCTGGGGGTTTAACATATGCACAAATTCGTAATGGTCCTCCCGGTACGCATGGCCGCTGACGTGGAGATCGGGAAAGATACGTGCTCCTGCCATGTTCAGGTGCGCTTCTATCATGTACCGCTGGCCGACGTTCATCGGATTTGGGATGATCTTTGCCGAGAAGATTACCTTGTCACCCTTCTCGATCTTGTAAGGGGTATCGCCCAGGGCAACCCGGGTAAGGATTGAGCCGGGTTCCCCCTGGTGACCGGTGATAATCGGGAGGAATTTCTCCTTACCCATCTTGACCATCCGCCTGAGCGTCCGATCGACGGTACGCCTGTTGCCAAACATGCTCATCGTCTCGGGGAATGCCACCAGTTTCATCTGCTCGGCCGTTGAGCTGTACCGTTCCATTGATCGGCCGAGAAGCACCGGTTTCCTGCCTATCTCGTGTGCGCATTCGGCAATGGTCTTCACCCTGGCGATATGCGATGAGAATGTGCTGACAATAATCGCGTTCTTGTCATCCTCGTAGCTCGTAATCGTATCACGGACAAGATCCCGGGCGATACGTTCGCTCGGTGCCCTCCCCCTGTTATCAATGTACGTGCTCTCCGTAATCAGGGCAAGCACTCCCTCCTTCCCAATCTGCCTCAGTCGCGCGAAATCCGGAGGATCCCCAATGACAGGAGTCCGGTCCAGCTTGTAATCACATGCATACACGATGGCTCCTTTCGGAGTGTGCAACACAACGGTAGCAGTATCGATGATACTATGCTGCATCCTCACAAACTCGAGGGTGAGGTGCTGGGACAGGGTATACTTCTGCCCGTGTTTCAGGGCAAAAAGCTTGTTATTCACCCCGAATTTCTGTTCACCTGCTATCTGCTGCCTTATCAGCTCAACCGTGTAGGGTGTCCCGATGATCGGTGCATTGTACCGGTGGGCCAGTTTCGGAATAGCCCCGATGTGATCCAGGTGGCCGTGAGAGCAGACGATCGCTTTAACGCTCCCTTCGACCGTATTCATCATCGTGTCATCAGGAATTGCCTTCATCTGGATAAGATCCAGTGAATGCAGGTTCTCGACTTCAGCCTCTTCGTGAATCATCACCTGGTCAAGGCGAAGGCCCATATCCAAAATGACAATCTCTTTGCCGCAGCGGACGGCGGTCATATTTCTCCCGACCTCGTCATACCCGCCAACGGCGATTATCTCAATATCCATTATTTTCCTCCAATTATTTCTTCATCATCTGTTGAGTCCTGCCGGTTATGTAAGGCCGCCTCTCCCCTAATTCTTCAGGATTTCGTGCCCCGGAGAGGAACATAGCCACCCGCAGTTCATCGCAAAAATCAGTCACGGTTCTTTTCAGTTCGTTCTCGCCCTTCATTGCAGGTTTCAGCAGCGGGAGCGCAATACCACACAGGGCGGCACCGAGAGTGATCGCCTTTGCCATATCAAGGCCGCTCCTGATTCCACCGGTCGCGATGACGGGACCTCCGGTCCCTGCAACCTCCATGAGGCTGATGACGGTGGGAATCCCCCACTCTTCAAAAACTTCAGATACAGGCCGACGCTGATGCTTCCCCTCGCTGGAATCTGAACCTGTGCGGAGTCCTTCGACTGCAGCCCAGGAAGTCCCGCCCCATCCGCCGACATCAATTGCTTTCACCCCGGCTTCCCAGCAGAGGCGGGCAGTTCCGGCGGATATCCCGCTCCCCGTCTCCTTCACCATCACCGGGACACGGAATTCTGAACACAGCTCGGTGATTGCATCAAGGCACCCTCTGGCATCATGGTCACCTTCCGGCTGGATCGCTTCCTGTAGAAAATTGAGATGGATGGCAATCGCATCGGCATCGATCATCGATACTGCCCGCTCCGCCCATTCAATACCATGGTCCCTCAGCTGAACAGCGCCAATATTCGCAGCCAGAAAGGCTTTTGGGGCCACCTCCCGGACGACTGAGAAGGTGTCCTCAAGATCAGGATTTTCAAGAGCTGCTCGCTGGGAACCAACTCCCATACCAATACCCTGCTCTGCAGCAGTTCTGGCAAGGAGTCGGTTCACTTCCTTTGTCCCAGGGTGCCCGCCTGTCATCCCTGCGATAAACAAGGGGGATTCGAACGTGTATCCCAGAAATTCGGTCCTGGTGTCGAGAAAATCAAGATCACATTCGGGAAGTGCATTGTGAACGAGCCGGATGTCTGAAAAGCCAGGATCTCCCCGTTCGATGTTCCGTTCAAGGCAGATCTGGAGATGGTCCAACTTCCTTCCCGAAGTCCCCCGTCGTTGTTCCACCACGTTTATCCACCTCTCACCACGGTACCCCCATGGGGCTTTCCCTGCAGGAAAGCCCCTGTCTGTTCAACATGGAAGATCTCGGAGGGAGTGCCGCTTCGGGCAAGTTCCAGCAGCTCCCGGATCTTTCCTTCCATACCGCCGGTTACATCCGTGTGACGGGATGAACCTATCAGGACCTGATTCACATTCTGGGGAGTGAGCAACTGGACCACCGTATCTCCGGCCAGCACTCCCGGAACATCGGTGGCAAGCCCTATCCGTCTGAAACGGAGTGCCCGGCCCAGATACGAGACCAGCTGGTCACCGGAAACGACCGTAGCTCCTCTCATCCCGTCCATTACGACATCGCCGTGAAGGACCGGGACGATACCCTTTGCGAGCATCTCCCGGATATGCCGGCATTCCATGGAAACAATACGGCCCTCTTCGGCATAGCAGGAGTCCAGCGGGTGCATGCCTATCGCCTCGATCCCCTCATTCCGGAGGGCTGCCACCACACTGCTGTTCAATTTCGATACTGCCTGATGAGTAACATATACCCCTTCGCGGTTGTGATCGGTCAGGCCTTCCATGAGCCGGAAGCGGTGGGCTTCGGGATGCCCGCAGGAGCCTGCTCCGTGAATGATCAGTAATGGATCCCGGGAGTGAACGGAAATTTCCTGGCATATCATGCGAAGGTTCTCCCTCCGAATCCTGCCGGGACCACCCTTCTCTGTCAATACACTCCCCCCAAGTTTCAGCAAAACAGGTTCAGGCATCCTTCTCCTTCCTTACCCCTTCGGTATCGATGCTCGTGGAGAAAGCCCGTGCTTCACACGATTCGATAGCCCCGACAATCCGACTCTTCAGATGCTTGGGGCAGATGGCGATCATGCATCCTCCACCGCCTGCACCGGTTAGTTTCGCCCCATATCCACCTGCCGCACGGGCTGCAAGCACCAGGCGAGAGATCTGGGGATGACCTACGCCGAGCACCTCCAGGAGGGCATGGTTCATGTTCATCAGATCCCCCAGTTTCTGGGGGTCAGACATGTGGTGCATGGCAGCAAGGGATACCTCTCCAATGGCATCAAATACTGGTCCACAGATCCTGGGATTCGTCCTGTTCAACTCAGCAACAAGTTCAACCATCTTTACCGTGCTATGCTGAACCAGGGAATTCCCTACCACAAGGTGGAACTGCTGGGGGGGGAGTCTCCTCCGTGATGTACCGGTGATGAATACAAGGCCCCCAAAGGTCGAAACGGTGGTGTCCGTAGGGCTCGCCCGCCCTTTCTGCACCTTCTTTTCGATAGCAAACGCCATATCCGCAATCTCTTCTGCCTTGTATTTTTTCCCGAATTCATCGTTTATTGCAGCCAGTGTTGCCACAGTTACTGCTGCCGATGATCCGAGCCCGGATGAACTCGGGAGCTGGGAGTTGACATAGACACTCCCCCTGACCCCCATCTCATCAAAGCAGCTGTCAATGTAGGGGGACTTGGCATGATGGGCCATCCGGCTCTTTCGCACGGTAACAAAGACCCTCGGCTTGATCGCCATGGCGATCCCGGGTTTCCCGTATACCACAGCATGCTCCCCGAACAGGAAGACCTTGCCAGGCGCACTCCACGTGGCCACCCTCAGATCACCGCTATGGCTGCGTATCCCACGACACTCCGAGTGTCTTTCGTGACCTCGCCACTTGTTGCATAACTAATCTCTTCGGTAGTACCGGCTCCAAGAGCTTGACAAACCAGACACATCGTAGCAATCGGACCAAGGCCGCATGCTTCAGCAGTTCCATTTCCAATTCTGGCATATAGCTCCTGCAGGTCAAGTTTCAGAATTGCGTCAATAGCCTGTTTGTCTTTTTGTCGTGCTACCTTATCTGAATGGAAATGAGAGAGATCCGATGATGCCACAATTCTCACATCTCGGCCTGTTTCTCGAATAGCTGCAAGAATGATATCCGCAAGTCGATGAGCACTGTCAAGACTTTGATCTCCCATAAGAACGGGGGCTATTCTTGCACGGGGAAACCGATATTTAATGAACGGCATCTGCATTTCAAGAGAGTTTTCCTGATATTCAGCATCAGCGAATTCATTGATCGGCAGGTGAAATGCAGTCACAAGCTCTCGATCACACTCGACAAGACCAAACGGTGTTTCCCAGGGAAGAGGGGTGGTGGTCGCATTCAATGGCACGTGGTGCCGAGGTCCTATTGTGATGAAGGTCCCGCTGAAACAGGGGTCGAACTGTGCATAGGCACATGCAGCAACCTCCCCTGAATAGAGATACCCTGCATGGGGTACAATGATCCCCCTCGCAATTCCCCTCCCCCTACATTTCCGAAACGCACCTTCAAGGAACTGCTCATAGTGATTAGGTTCTTTCGGATACCATTGGCCGGCAAGAGGAGCCGGTCGCGTCTTCATCGAATCAACCTTCTGGTTCTCATGATATATAAGGGAGATTGCATCCACACCTTATAATTCGGTCTCGAAATCCTCTAAGGTTAAGGACGTTGCAATTCCACGAATCCTCAAAATTTCTCGGGTGAGCAGGTAATAGATCATCGACAGAGCTTTTCTTCCCTTGTTGTTTGTGGGGATGACAAGGTCCACATAACTTGTCATATTGTTGGTATCGCACAATGCTACGATAGGGATACCGCATTGCACCGCTTCCTTGATTGCCTGTGAATCCCCGATGGGATCGGTCACGACGACAACCTCCGGTTCCATATACCCATTCAGATTCTGATTGGTGAGCATCCCCGGGATAAACCGTCCTGTTGCTGCCGTTCCCCCGATGGTCTCCGCAAACTTCTTGGCAGGGTACTGACCATACTGGCGCGAAGTAACCACAAGGATCTTCGGTGCTTCATACTGGCTCAGGAACCGTGCAGCGGTTTTAATACGTTCATCGGTCTCCCTGATATCAAGGATGTAGAGCCCATCCCCGCGGACACGGTAGATAAACCGCTTCATATCCTTGCTTTTCTGCTGGGTTCCAATGTGTATTCCTGCTGCAAGGTATTCCTCCACCGGGACAAGTGGCTCATTCAGTTCAATTTCTATCTCGTTTTCTGTCATGCTATCTGTTCCTCGATTCGTATGAGTTCGTTCAATTTTGCAGTTCTCTCCCCGCCAACAACACCTGTTTTTATGAAAATGCACTGGAAGGCGGTTGCCAGGTGGGCGATTGTCGCATCAGTCGTCTCCCCCGAACGGTGACTCATGACGGTATCCATGCCGTTGCTATGGGCGAGATGGACTGCTTCAAATGTATCGGTAAGAGTCCCTACCTGGTTTGGTTTGATCAGCACGCAGTTTGCCGATCCCTGTTCTATCCCTTCAACGATTCGGGAGACGTTGGTTACGAAGAGATCATCACCACAGATCAGGCACCTGTCGCCTACCTGGGAGGTCAGATCAGAAAATCCTGAGAAATCCTCCTCATGCAGGGGATCTTCCACATAGATCAGGTCATAGCGATCCACGAGTTCACTGATATAAGAGACCTGCTCCTCTGTTGTCCGGTTCTTTTTCCGGTAATGGTAAAAAGCATCATCTCCCTTCCAGAGCTCGCTTGCAGCGACATCGAGACCCAGCCTGACGGTGACATCAAGTTCATCGGAAACCATACCAGCCGCCTCACTGATCATTTCAAAAGCCTCATCATCGGTTATCTTTGGGGCCCAAGCTCCCTCATCGCCCTTCCCGCAGGAACTTCCACGGCTTTTCAGGATATTCCTGAGAGCCTTATGAACCGCAGCATTCGCAAATACCGCTTCTTTCGGTCCGGATGCCCCTGTTGGGACTACGAGAAACTCCTGTATCTCTGTTGCATCCTCTGCATGTGCACCTCCCCCGATCACGTTGCCCAGCGGAAGGGGGAGGGAGGGGACAAAGAGGCCTCCCAGATACTCGTACAGCTCAAGGCCAAGAGAAGAGGCGGCTGCCCTGGCGTTGGCGAGAGAGACTGCTACAGCAACATTCGCACCAAGAGTTGAAAAATCGTCAGTGCCGTCAATCTCGCGGAGGATGCCGTCAATGGCGACCTGGTCACGGGAATCCTGCCCGATGAGTGACGGGATGAGACTCTTCTCAGCGAACTCGATGGCAGATCCAGGCTCCCTTACCGTTGCCTCGTGCGAACCGGTACTGGCGCCGCTCGGAGCAGCAGCCCTCCCAAACCCGGTCTCGGCATAGACATCAGCTTCGATGGTGGGATTACCTCTGCTGTCCAGTATCTTTCTTAAGCGGATCTCGCAGATAATGGTCATGTAATTCCTACTTCCTCTTTACTGTGATGGGAATAACGTCCTGTGTAAATTCCTCGAGAGCGATCTCCAGCGGATCGATCTTCGTGGTCCTGATAAGCAATGGAGCGCCCATCGATATTTGTAGAGCACGGGCTCCAATGATCCGGGCTCTCTCATATCGGGTGTACGACTCTTTCATATAACCTCAAAATGTTCCATGAATGGTTTTGAATGGGGTCGCTGAGATTCGAACTCAGGTCACAGCGTCCCGAACGCCATAGGATAGGCCAGGCTACCCCACGACCCCTCACTGATACGGATTGAGATCATCGATTATCTCTTTATGGGTCAGCAACATGCGACGACAGCAGTATCGCTCCATATGGAGATCATCGAGGATCCTTTTCGGATCCTCTCCCGCTTCCCGTCTCCGTTTGAACTCATCATACGCCGTGGAAATAACTTTCCCGCACGTGAAACACCGAACTGGTATCATAACGGTCCGATCTCCTACTTTGTTTTGGCAGATCAACGATAAGACTTTTGGAATTTCTTCCTTGCCCCCCGGCCATGGGGTTTCTTTGATTCTTTCTGCCGTGAATCATTCACGAGCAGGGTACGGTCATACGAGATGTAGACATCCTTGATCTGGGGATCGTTATGCCACTTGAGGATACCGCGTGCGAGTGCGGTCCGTACCGCCTCTGCCTGCCCCATGATCCCACCACCATGAACATCAATTGCAACATCGATTCCTTCAATGGAATTCGGGATCAGGAGGAGTGGTTCCGCTATCTTTAACCTCACCATCTCGTTCGGATAAATGTCAAGGGGGACCGAGTTGATCCTGACGATGCCATTCCCCGGTCTGAGCGTTGCCCGGGCGATTGCAGTCTTCCTTTTTCCACTTGTGTTAACAATCTTCGCCATATACTCTTCACCCCTCATTAGTACTTCGCTCCAAGGAACGTGCTGACCGCCCCTACTGTGACAAACTTAGGGGTGTTCAACCGGTTCATGTGCGCCTCTTCAAGGACTTCCCGCTCACTGCCAGTAAACTCTACGGGGACGCCTACATATACCCGGACACGCTTGAAGGCCTCGCTTCCAACCGTCCTCTTGTAAGGGAGCATCCCTCTGATAGTCCGTTTCACAATATGATCAGGCCTTCTGGGGAAAAACGGGCCTCCCTCACGGGACCCCCGGCTCCTTTTCTGACCATAGTTGGCAAGAACCCGGGCCCTGCTCCCCGAGATGACCGCTTTTTCTGCATTGACAATGGCGATCTCCTCGCCACTCATCGCGCGCCGGGCAACCATGCTGGCCAGTCGCCCGAGGAGCAATCCGTCACCGTCGATAACTGTCACCATCTCATCACCTCAGTATCCGTACTTTGCTCCCCTTGGGGTTGGCTGAAATCAATTGCTCGATGCTCATACACTCACCCTGCGCCTGCCTGATCTTCGCTGATGCAGATTCAGAGAAGTTAAGGGCGGCTACGCTCACAGACATCTCGAGGATCCCGGTGCCGAGGACCTTTCCGGGGACGATAATCGTCTCTCCGTTTGCTGCATACCGGTTGATCTTGCTCAGGTTAACCTCGGCGTAATTCTTACTGGGAGCTTCGAGCCGGTCTGCGATATCCCTCCAGATGTTCACCTCATTCTCCCTCGAAGTATTCTTCAGAAGGGAGATAAGGGAGGCAAGTCGGGGATTTGTCTTTCTGCAATTCATCTTATTCATCCCGGGTCTCTCCTGTTATCTCTTCAATCTGCGCTGAAAGTTCAGAGGACTGTGTCCTGATATATTCCAGTGCCTGGCCGATTATCTCCCGGACAGGAAGAGAGCCGTCACCCTCAACCACAAAGAGGAATCGCGACTCATCGGTTGTCACCGTTATGCCGGGTTCGTCACCGATCCCGGTGTTCATGCATGCTCGCATACAGAGCTGACAGAGGGAACATTTTTCGAGCTGCCCCTCAATCACGGCAACCCTCCTGTTCCTGACCTCGAGGATGCCCCTGGGACACTCCTCGACGCATTGTCCACATCCATCGCAGGTATCACTGACCTGAATCACCGGGTGGACCTTGTATCCGCAGGCGGTGGTAGGCTGCCATTTTGCATGTTCCCTCCCTACCGACAGTACCGCACGTGCCTCAAGGACGACTTTCTGATCCTTGATGAGCTTCACGATAGGAACATCTGGTTCTGCGGGACTGATCCTTGGATCCTGCGAGATGAGATCCCGTGAATAAACCATCGCAGGTCCCTCAACGCTCATGGTGAAAATGACACTGCATGAGGGACATCCCTCTCCGCCACAGGAACAGCGGGATTGCGGTACAAGGCAGTCTTCATTGCTCCTGATGGGAATAAGGCCGAGACGATGAGTGAGCATCTCGTCGAAGAGAGCACTGGTATTGTCATAAATTTTCACGGTCTCAATGGCGAGTGTAGGGACCTCCCCTATCATTGCTCTCCGTATGGAGTTGGCAAAAGGGGTAGTGCATCCTGCAAGCTGGAACCGGCCGTTATTCTCGTCAAGCTGGGAAAATATGATCTCCATCAGACTCTCCTTCCCCGCCTGCCACCCTTTCCCCTGATTGAATCATGAGGGACGGGAGTGACATCTTCTATCCTGCCGATTCTCATCCCCGCCCGTGCCAGGGCACGGATGGCTGCCTGGGCCCCAGGCCCGGGGCTTCGCTGTTTTCCGCGACCCGGTGCACGTACCTTGACATGCACACCAATGATTCCCTTTTCCATTGCAGTCTGGGCAACATTGGTCGCCATCTGCATGGCTGCATAGGGGGAACTCTCATTCCGGTCCTGCTTCACCACCATACCCCCACTGCTCTTCGTGACCGTTTCCGCTCCCGAAAGATCGGTTACGGTGATGATGGTGTTATTGAATGAAGCATAAATATGGGCAATTCCCCACTTTTCCTTTTCACCAGCCATCGATTATCTCCCCTGTTTTACTATCCGGGCTTTCTCGGCATGTTCAGAGGCAGCGAGCGGAGATTTGCCGTAATACGAGATCTTGCTCTCCTCAGCTCTTGTCACACGGTAGCCGGGAATACTGCATCGTTTCCCATCGATTGCGATATGGCCATGGGTGATCAGCTGGCGTGCCTGTTTGGGTGATCGCGCAAGCCCCTGACGGTACACGAGCGTCTGGAGCCTTCTCTCAAGACCCTGCTGGACTTTGAGAGAGAGAACATTATCGATATCAGCATCCGGCCCAAGAAGCCCGGCACGCTGCATGTGCCCGATCAACTCATCCTTCTTTGCATCGAACAGAGCACGATCTGTCCCAGTGGACATGAGTGCGAGAAGTTCTCTGGCTGCTTTCCGGTAACGCCTGAGGTAGCTCTGGGCTTTCCATACCTCCCGCTTGTTCCGGAGCCCGTACTCGATAGCCAGTTTCGTCTCCTCTTCGATCCTTGATTTTTCGAAGGGGCGTTTCGGCGTCTGGTATTGTTTATGATTCTTACCCGGATATCCCATCCTCTCACCTCATTCCTTCTTCTTTTTGACACCGACAGTGAGCCCTGTTCTGCCGGTGGACTTCGTTCTCTGCCCGCGTACCTTCTGACCTGTTTCGTGCCTGATTCCCCGATAACATCTGATCTTTCTAAGGAGGTTGATGTCCTCATCCCGTGCCGTACTGACATCAGTCCCAAGCAGGTGTTTTGATTCACCAGTGTAGACATCCTTTGGCCGGTTCATCATCCAGAACGGGACGCGCTGGGTATAGGTGTCCGCAATCTCGCGGATCCTATCGACCTCCTCATCTTTGAGGCGCCCCATAGTCTCCTTCTCATCTACTTTCGCCAGGGATGCAATGATTTGGGCGGTATGCATACCCACACCCCTGATTCCGGTCAGTGCAATGTGGACAGGCTTTGTTCCGTCCAGGTCGGTATTGCTGATCCTTACGAAATACTTGATATCTTCTTCCTGAGCCATCCAATCCCTCGTTGACTAGAGCATTCTTTGGAGCGCTGAGGGAGGGATTTGAACCCTCGAGTCCCAGGGGGACACAGGTTTAGCAAACCTGCGCCATACCAGGCTTGGCTACCTCAACAGGAGAATCTCGCATCTTTCGACACTCGCAGCACCATGTTGTGCCGCTCCATGAATGGTGCTTTATTATATGGTATGATCAGATAATAACACTTTGGTTCCCAAAAACGAAGAGATGCTGCATTGTTTTCAAAACAGGGATGCCTGATTGCCCTCAAAAAGAGTTAATTCTTCGTTCTCCTGATCTTTCGTGCGATGAGACCCGAGGTAATGAACGGGAGGGCAATCGTTGCATCACAAAAACACTGGACCCTCGGGGCATGGGGCGCCTCTTTCCCCCAGGAAATTGCCTCCTCAAAGGTGCATCCCGACAGTCCTCCCCAGTGAGGAGCATCGGTTGTGTACTGGATGGCATATGCATGACCTTCCTGGCCTGCGTCGTACATATCTGCGATAACCTGGGTCTGCTGGATGAAATTCTTGGGCACCCCACCCCCGATATAAATTACCCCCGTCTTCTTCGATCCCTCCACGATACGGGCAATCTCATCGACGTCAGCGATCTGATCAATAGAAGCCTCTACGCCATTCCGCCTTGCCACCATAAGCCCGATACCAATCGAAGAATCACATAATGCGGGAATAAAAACAGGAACGCTCATTTTCACACATTCAGAGAGCAGGGATCGCTGTTCGGGGTGCTGGCTGATCATCCACATGCCAAACTTCCGGATAAATTCAGATGAAGAACATGAAAAAGGCGCTATACTGCCAGCAAAATCGGCAAATTTGAGATCGATACTTCTGAACTGTTCTTCGTAGGCAAATACATCATAAATCCTGTCAATCCCCTTTGAGAAGAGATGGCAATCATCAGCCTGATGATGTCCGAGATAATGACTGACCCCATAGTGTTCACAGACATCATGGAAGATATTAGCGCCAGTAGAAACGATAACATCGACATACCGGTTTTCAACAAGCTCGATAAGGCATTGCTGCATCCCTGCCGGAATCATCGCTCCTGAGAGACCAAGGAGGATGGTGCAGTCAGGATCCTGGCACATCTGTGCCCATATGTCGAGCGACTCGCCGAGTTTCCTCCCCTGAAACCCGGTTGTGCTCATCCCTTTGAGGAGACGGGAGACGTCGTTTGTTGGTTGAACTGGCGTCCTGGGTTTCATATCCATAGCTGATACATTCGTTTCTGCCGGAGCATGATAATGATTATGAAAAAAATTCGATGGAATGCATTTTTGAAAAGTTAAAGGGCCCGGATCAACGAATCCCGGGTCACCAGACCTGCAAGGGTCTCGCCCCTTATCACGGGAACCGAGCTGATCTTCTTGGTTACCATCAGGTTGATCACCTGGTCGACAGTCGATCCGACACTCACTGAAAGAACTGGTTTACTCATGATATCCTTGACAAGAAGGTTCCTGATTCGGTGATCCTGATGTTTATCATCGACGACCTCTCGGAAGTTCCTCATCGCAACCGCCACATCTGTCTCTGTGACGATCCCTACTACCCGGTCCTGATCGGTGACGATAAACCTGATTATGTTATCATCGATCATCCTCCTCCGCAGATGCACCACCCGTTCTTCAGTGTCAATAGTGCAGGCTTCTTCCATTACTTCTTCGAGTGTACCATGAGGGCGGTACACCTTGAGCAGATCCTCAGCGGTCACCTTACCGATAAGCCTGTGATCCTCATCATATACCACGACAATCTTGTAGGTCTGGAGGAGCGGGATCAGGATCTCCACATCCTGGTCAGGGTAGACCGTGGTGAAATCCTCTTCCACCGTATTCGCTACATGGATTGAATTTGGAGAGATGGATGAATTCCGCTTTGTTCCCAGTTTTTCAGCAACGCTCCATCGAGATACCGTTCCAACAACTGAATTATTATTCATGACGATCAGTGGATCGATACCCTCATTCAGCATTTTATCGAGCGCTTCCGTGATCACCGCAGCTTTTGCTATGGTAACCGGCCGCGACATTACATCCTTGACAAAGAGTTCTTCGGTCATTGTGCAACTTCCCTTATAATGTCGTCTCTCTTGATAATACCCTTTATCTCCTGGTCCGCAACAACAATCAGACTGTTGACTGATTGATCCCGCATGACGGATACTGCTTCCCCGATCAATGCATCGGGATGAATTGTCATGACAGGATGTGACATCAGATCTTCCGCCACTACCGCGGTCTCGTAAACAGAGCGCAATACCTTTTTTCCTCCCGGCTCTTCCTTTCGGAGGCGCGTTATGTCCTTTACCGGGAGATCCGCCCTCTCATTGGAATACAGAAAAAATGCCAGATTACTCTCGGTCACAATTCCCGCGAGACTCCCATCATTATTCACCACAACGACCTTATCATTCCTCTCTCTCATGAGGTCTATGACATGGTCGAGGGAATGGTATCGGCTCACGGTGATCACATCCTCCATTGCCTCTGCCACCCGTTTGGTGAGCGATCCTGCAGAGGTCGATTTCATCAGATCTGACTTGGTGACAATCCCTGTTATCCCGGCCGGATCAACTACAGGAACTCCAGAGATATCGCGCTCAATCATAATGGAAGCAACCTGTCCGACGGGTGCATCGACCCTGACGGTAACCGGATCCGGTGTCATGAGAGCCATCACAGGAATGCTGTCGATTGGCCTCCTTCGCCATAAAGGTTCGCTCTGGCGGAGGCGGTACCCGATATCCTTCTTTGTGATAATCCCGGCAAGGAGGGATTTCTCAAGGACCGGGAGGCGTGAAATCCGGTGTTTAAGCATCAAATTTCGCGCCCTGGCAACATTTTCACCTGAATCAATGACAAACACCGGGGAGCTCATCACATCGCCTACATTCATACCAGGCTCACTTCCTTGAAAGGGCTTTGACCAGGTCAAATTCGGTGACAAGGCCGACCAGCCGTGTATTCTCAATCACCGGAAGGGCTCCAACATTCCGATCGACCATCTCCCTTGCGGCTTCATTAATGCTCCTTTCTGGGGATATCGTGAAGAGGTTCCCCGATACGAGGTTTCGCACCGCGAGATCCATCACTTCATCGATATCACCCGTTTTAAGTTGAGAGAATACCTTTTTCGTCCCGAGGTATTTCATGATGTCCGTCGTTGTGATAATGCCATATACGACATCATTACTCACCACAGGGAGCCTCCTGAAACGGTTGGTCGTCATGTCCCGTGTGACAATCCGGATAGGGCAGTCAGGATTGGTAATTCTCAATGCAGTACTCATGATGTCATTGACACAGAGACCCGATCGTTCTGTTGCAAGGACCTTCATGACATCCCGCTCTGTCACGATACCGACCAGGACACCGTCATTGTCAACGATGGGCATCCCGCCGACTTTCCGGTTGACGATGATATCAATTGCATCATTGATAGCGGCAGAATCGGGAAGGGTTGTCATCTGCTGGGTCATGATACTGCGAACCGGCTCATTGATGGCAGACAGAAGATTCCCATCATGTTTGATCCGGACCAGGTTGAATTTATCGCCACCCCCCATGAAATTGATGATATCCCCGGATGTTACAATCCCCCTCAATTTTCTGCTTCCTGCATCCACAACTGGAAGCCGTCGAAAGCCGCAGTTGGTCATTGTCTCAACCGCTGCGAGAATCGGCATTGTCGGTGGAACCGAAACGACATCCCGTGTTGCGATGGCCATGATCTCACCTTCCCGGGTCACGATGTGGGACTTGAACTCGACCGGTCCCCGATCGAGTTTACCGGGCATTTTCAGGAGTTTATCGCCCTGTTTAAAATTACGGTCATTCGTTTGCATAGTATCCCTCTTTCATGAATATGGTTGGAGAGAGGCGATCATCCGGTCAGTGGCAAATGGACAATCCTGTAGTTCCATCCCTTACCAGGCCATGCTGTTCAGGACATCATGGCGGTCAATTATCCCGACGATCACATCATTCTCAATGACCGGCAGCCGGCTTATGTCATGTTTTACCATACCATCAGCAGCGGATCTGATGTCATCATCAGGCCCGGCTGTGATGACCGGGGTTGTCATCAGGTTATCAACGGTGGTTGTTGTCTCAGATGAGGTACGCCATCTCCCGTCCTTGAGGAGATCGCGCCGCGATATCATCCCGATAACCTTCTTCTTCTTGATCACCGGAAAGGCGGAGTACCCGGTATCGATGATGAGTGCATGGATTCGCTGGACTGTATCCTCTGCCGAACAGGTGATGACATTCCTTGTCATGGCATCGCACACCGGTCCATGCAGCCGCTGCATGGTCAGAACGACCGGAAAGAGTTCAGATAAAAGGACCCCTCCCAGGAAGATACCGTGATCATCTACGACCGGTACACTATCTGTTTTATTCTTCCGGATGGTTTCAAGGACGATTCCGAGAGTATCCCCCTGAGAAACAGGGGTGATATCCTTCAGATACCCTTCGATGGTGACGTCAGATTTCGTGGCAGTAACATGGAGGACATCCGTGATATCAATATATCCTACAAGCCTTCGTTTCCCATCCTGCGCATAGACCTCGCGGAAGGTGTTTTCACGGAGGATCTTGCGTGCTTTCGTGATACGGTCATCCGACTTGAGTTCTGGAAACTCAACCATGAAATCTGCCGCTGTCTTCATTGAAGAAGTTCCTCCTCACGGCATGATGTGCAGAGCATGATATTATCGATACGGCGGAGATCATCGGACATCTGCCCGCATCGGCTGCATGTACCTACTTCAATCTCTTCAAGCCTGTTTATCTCGATAAGATCATTCATGAGCTCGTTGATCTCAGTTGAGACGGTCAGAATATCCCTGACGGTAACGATACCGATGACCCTGTTTTCATCATCAACCACAGGTAGTCTGCGGACACGATTCCGGATCATCATGTGAGCCGCGTCGCGCACAGTCTTGTCTGAACGGATGGTGATGAGGGGTGTACTCATCACTTCGTTCACCAAAACCGCACTTGGCCTCTTGTCCTTGGCAACCACCTTACAATTGATATCTTCTTCGGTCACAATCCCGATTGGGAGGTCGTCACGGAGCACAATACAGCTCCCCACCTCATCACGGCACATAGCCATGGCTGCCCGAGCTACGGATGCATCGGACTGAATGGTGGTGGGATTACCCTTCATCACTTCACTAAGCGGCACCCGCGTTTCGAACCGGATCGAGTCTGAGGTTTTTTTCAATCATCCACCCCCAATTGGCGTCCCTTATGAACGGGATACGCAGTATCCATTACTGCGAGCCACCATTATTAACTGATCGATGCATATTAAATCTCCTTTAGCATAGTGGCATTTGAACCAGTACAAAACAGGCATTTGAACCAGTACAAAACCATAATAATGACATTCTTCAAAAGGGTATATGAGAGAGAACGGCCATTGCAAGGGTATCCGGTTCAATTGCCACGTGAGGTGAGGTATGAGTATTTTTGTCCAGGCTAAAAATCGCGTCTCAAAATTTCTCATGGCATTTTTTAAAAAAAAGCGCTCTCGGATTGGAATCTACGGTCCCCCAAATGCAGGTAAGACAACACTCGCAAACCGCATTGCAAGGGACTGGACAGGGGAGGTGGTTGGTCCCGTGAGTGAGATTCCCCACGAAACCAGGAGAGCATCTCGGAAGCAGGATATTACCATTACCGGCAACAACGGGAGCACCATAACGATAGATATTGTGGATACCCCTGGAGTGACCACGAAGATAGACTATAAAGAGTTCCTGGAGTACGGAGTGGGCAAAGAAGAGGCAATCACTCGTGCCCGTGAGGCGACAGAAGGGGTTGCCGAGGCTATGCACTGGCTTCGTGAAGATATCGATGGGGTGATATACATGCTTGACAGTACCGAGGATCCCTTTCTCCAGGTGAATATCATGATGGTGGGGATTATCGAGAGCAGAAAACTCCCCGTCCTTATCGTTGCAAACAAAATAGATCTCCCTGATGCAAGCCCGCAGCGAATCAGGACTGCTTTTCCCCAGCATCCTGTCATCCCTATCTCCAGCACAGAAGGGAGCAATATCGAGGAGCTTTATGAAAAGATGGTATTACATTTTGGGTGAAAGATCATGCAACAGGGTGTTCAGATCGACCTGATTTCAGAAGAACGGCTTTCAAAGCTCACTTCCATGGAAAAGATACACATGATTCTCGATGATGTCCGACAGGGAACGATTGTTATTCTTGAAAAAGGACTTGATCCCGAAGAGCAGGGCACACTGATCGAGATGACGATGCATGAGATCCTTCCCGATGGTTTCAACGGAATTGAGATCGAGACGTACCCCTCTCATGAGGAAGCACCCGGTTTCCTGCAAAGACTTCTGGGCAGAACGAGGCCCGAATCTCGACTGACGGTTATCGGGCCAGCAAACCAGTTGCGCATGATCCGGAAAGACAAGGATTTGATCAGTGCCTGGGTTTCATCCCGGTGAAAATATGGTTCATACCTGCGCCAAATGCGGGAAAGTCTATCCTGACTCTTCTGCAGAGGTCCTGGTCGGCTGCTCACAGTGTGGGGGAAAAAAGTTTTATTTTGAACGTCCGAATGCCCGGGTAAAGAAGAAACATGAATCGGGCATTACCCCTAAAGCTCCCACCGCAACCCCCCCTTCATTACCTGAAAAACAGAGAATTGAGGAAATAACAGGTTCGTGTGTAGAGAGCATTCGGATCGTCGCACCTGGAACATATGAACTCAATATCGAGAAGATGGCCCAGTGTGATGATCGGGTCGTAGGACTCGGAGCTGAAGGAAGCTACGCGGTTGATCTCCTCTCGATGTCAGGGGCGAAAAAGAAGAAAAAGACCGAGCGATGAAATTGGAAATCAATTCTTTATCTTTTTATCATCTGAGTAATAAGCCCGTTTTTTTATGTAATTCCTTCAGGTACCGCAGATTTTTCACCCTTTGACGATTCCTTTTTCAGCCCTGCTACCAGGATACTCCACCTGACTCTTCTTTCCGAGGGGAATGATATCTCCAATTATGCAGCAGGGAAACGATATTAAAGGAATCCCCCTTGAGCAATTTTAAAATGCCATTTAGTGTGGAAACATGAAATAATTGGGTGGCTGCCTGGGAAGAGAGGGTAACTCCCAGGGAACGAAAAAAATGTTGTTATGAAATATTTTCCACGCTATAACCCTTGTGGGCAAGAAGATCCTTGACACGATCCTTATGATTTCCCTGCAATTCAATGGAACTTTCTTTTACAGTCCCACCACAGGCGAGCTTGCCCTTCAAATATTTTGAGAGATCTTCAAGGTCGATGTCGGTTGGGTCAAGGCCTTCTATCACGGTTACTTCCTTTCCATACCTTCTCTTGTTGACCTTGACATTAATCCGCTGTTGTTCTTTTGCAACTTCCTCACAGATACAAAGTTCCTTCGGTAATCCACACGTCGGACAGATCCCACCATTCATTACAAGTACGTTCAAGTCCTCTTTTATTTATTTGTTGGCATTACACCTGCCTTTCAGGTCACCGCCTCCAATGAAAAAGGATTGACAGCGCTGTTATTGAGCATCATCCATACCATGCCCCCTTCAGGTGCCCAGACCATCTACCCTGCAGGTATCGCATCCTCTCGATAACACCTGGTCTTGCCTGCTATTGTACCGGTATACCGTAATCCCTTTGCATCCAAGAGTTCTTGCAAGAAGAAATATTTCTGATATCTCTTCCAGGGTAGCATGTTCCGGGAGGTTGACTGTTTTTGAAACTGCGTTATCCACGTTCTTCTGTACAACTGCCTGCATCCTGACATGGAACTCCGGTTTGATTTCAGGAGCAGTACGAAGCAATTCCTTTTCACAATCCCTGATTGGCAGATTCTGAACACTCCCGGTCCTTTCGATCAGTTCCATCAGGGTCTGACCTCGGGGCAGTGATTCGACAATATGCCTGACAGCGGGATGGACAAACCTGATCGCTTTTCCATTGATGATACGGGAAAATGCCAGGGAGAAGAGGGGTTCAATCCCGCTACTGGTTCCCGCAATGATATGGAGTGATCCGGTTGGTGCAACTGTTGTCACGGTTGCATTCCTCATCGGACCGGGATACCAGCTCTTGTCAATTGCAGGGAATGATCCCTTTTTTTCACCTAGTTCCTCAGAAGCGATATGAGCTTCCTGCTGGATCAATTGCATGATTGATTCGGCAAAGGTAAGCCCTTCGTTGGAGGCATAAGGTATTTCCATTATAATAAGGGCATCTGCAAGACCCATAATCCCCAGACCAATTTTTCTGGTAAGAAGCGTCCGATCCCTGATCTCGGGAACCGGGTAGGTATTGATATCAATCACTGCGTCAAGAAACTCAACACCGGACCTGACTGCTGATACCAGCTTGTCCTCATCCAGCTCACCCTTCCGAACAAATCCCGCTACATTGAGACTCCCAAGGTTGCAGCTCTCATACGGCAGAAGAGGTTGTTCACCGCAGGGATTCGTTGCTTCAATCGGACCAAGGCCAGGGACCGGGTTCAAATCATTGATCCGGTCAAGGAACAGTATCCCCGGATCACCGCATTGCCATGCCGCGGAACAAAGTTCTTCCCAAAGGATCCCGGTATCGATGGTTCGAGAGACTTCTCCATTCCTTGGATTAATGAGATCATAGGTCCCTTTCCGGTCATATGAGTCAAAGAAATGACGATCAATGCCGACAGAAAGATTAAAATTTTTCAGGTCTCCGTTTTTCTTTGCCCTGATAAATGAGAGAACATCCGGATGTGAAGAGGCAAGAACTCCCATATTCGCTCCTCTCCTCCTGCCGCCCTGTTTTAAAGCGGAGGTGGCTTCATCGAAAACACGGATGAATGAAAGAGGACCGCTTGCTATCCCTGCGGCTGTACCAACAACATCGCCTGCGGGCCTGATTCGCGAGAAAGAAAATCCGGTACCCCCCCCGCTTTTATGGATCATCGCCATCTGGGTAAGGGAGGTAAAGATGCCCTGAATTGAATCTTCTACCGGGAGCACGAAGCATGCTGATAACTGGCCTTTGGGGGTTCCGGCATTCATAAGGGTCGGGGAGTTCGGGAGAAAGAGGAGATCTTCCATGATCTGGCAGAACTGCGCTTCCCTGCCGGTATTCACTGCCCTGGCGACGCGTTGGAACATATCTGATACGGTCTCTCCGCTGAGAAGATACCGGCTCTCAAGCAGTATCTTTCCTGCCTCGGACAGCGCCATATGAAAACAACAAGGAATACCTTTTATTTAAACTCCATGCACACCTTTCCTTCAGATGTCCCTTCTTGTCATCGGTACCGCGTCACATGTCGGAAAGAGCACGGTTGTTGCAGCCCTCTGCCGGATCCTTACAAACCGTGGCATAAAGGTAGCACCCTTCAAATCACAAAATATGAGCCTGAATTCCTTTATAACCAGCGATGGCGCTGAAATTGGCATTGCACAGGCAATGCAGGCTCTCGCTGCACGGGTAGAGCCGGATGCTGATATGAATCCGATCTTACTGAAACCAAAAGGGGAGATGGTCTCCCAAGTGGTGCTCAAGGGTCGGCCCTGGAAAGACATTCGCATTTCAGAATATTATCAGGAGACTGATTACCTCCTCTCTGTCGCTGTCGCTTCTGCTCATCGCCTTCTCGGGAAATTTGGCCATATCGTTGCCGAAGGTGCGGGAGGAGCAGCCGAAATAAACCTTTACTCCCGGGATATCGCGAATATCAGGATAGAGCGGGAACTCCGCCTGCCGGTCCTTCTTGTCGCCGACATCGAACGGGGAGGGGTATTTGCACAGGTATACGGAACCCTATCACTCCTCCCAGAGGATATCCGGCCAAGGGTGATGGGAGTCATCATTAATAAGTTCAGGGGGGATCCGGCCCTCTTCGAAGAGGGAGTTCAGATTATTGAAGACCTCTGCGGGATCCCCGTGCTCGGGATTCTCCCGGTATTTTCAATCCCGCTCCCGAGCGAAGACTCCCTGTCGCTTGGAGACAAGCGATCCGGCAACCTCCCGGTAAAGATTGGGATCATCAGACTCCCCCGTATTTCGAATTTTACTGACTTCGAGCGGCTCGAACCGTATGCAGCCGTAGATTACTTACATCCGGGTGAACCACTTGGTGGATACGACTGTATCATTATTCCCGGTACAAAGAATACCGTCGAAGATCTTCTTCTGCTTCAGGCGAGTGGTACTGCTGCTGATATTGTCAGGGCAAACCAGCAGGGCATCCCGATTATCGGAATCTGCGGGGGTTACCAGATGCTTGGAAAAGAGATCTTTGATGAGGGGCTTGAATCCCGCTGCGGGAGATATGAGGGGATTGGCCTCCTCGATGTAACCACACGGTTTTCCCGCTATGAGAAGGTGACAAAACAGGTACATCGGGAAGCCCTTCCGCACGGGCCGATTCTGGACCAGATGGGATCAGTGAAAGGATACGAGATTCATATGGGCGAGACAATTCGTGCTGGTGACAATGAGGCATTTGAAGGAGAAGGGGCAGTTTCAGAGGACGGGCTCGTAATAGGAACCTATCTCCATGGCCTTTTTGAGAATCCATCTGCAGTCCGGGCACTGCTCACCTATCTTTACAGAAAGAAAAATCTGGACTTTGAGATGGATGCAACAGAGAAAGACAGGGATGTATATGAAGATCTGGCCGCTGAATTTGAACGTCATGTCCGGCTGGATCCCATTCTAGCCTTTTTTTGCGATTGATGGCAGGCGTGGTTTTTTTTACCTTACCGATAATTTCTATGAAATAAAAGACACGGGAGAAGGAGACATGGTGCTCAGGATATCGATCACTACTGATACAGAGATGATGGAGCTAATCGATAAGTATGCCAAAGAGAATGGCATTGACCGTAACCGCGCCATCATTGAGATGATAGAGAACGGTTTTACCAAGGCAACCGGAACCACTCCCTTCAGCCCGAATCAGAAACAGACCTTTGAAGAATATCACGATATCAAACTCTCCCTCGAGACATTAAAACAGTCCCTCATGGAGCTAACCGACGAAGTAAAGCTCATACACCATATTATTGATGTCGAACTGGTACGGGATATGAAACCGGTGCCCTTCCAGAGTAAAAAGTGGTGGGAGTTCTGGAAAACTCCCTAAATGTTATCCAATAATATTCATCATACTCCGGTATCCTTCTCCATCACGATCAGCGCATTGTACTGCGTCGACAGATTTCAAATCCACCTCTTTCGTGGCGCGATGGAGGAGACAATAGGCAAGAGCGGGAGATTTGACATATTCCCCTCTTACCCGGAAAAATCTTGAATGAACACAGAACCTGCAGTGTTCGATCGTCTCATTCTTCCCTGGCAGGCAGGGGACCTTCCCCTCTGTCACCTCAAGAAGGCGATACCTGGTATCGGGCAACTTCACACCACCTGCCTCACCGGGAGAGTTGTCACAAGATCACCTTGATAGTTCCGTAGCATCATCCATTGCAATTGACACAGCATGGCCAAGTAATCTCCCCACATCAGAGCGTACCTTTTCTTCCAGGTCAGGGATTTCCTTTTCCAATGCGGCATTTTTCTCTACGAGGGATGATAAACGGGACGTTAAGGAGTCAGCATGCCCCTTCCGTCGGTCGGCTTCTCTCTGCAGGGCAGATAGTTCCACCAGGAGCGGGCTTTCCTTATAAGCCTGCTCCTTTGTATGAAAACTTCGATATGCCACTTCTCTTCGTGCATACCCATCCCGTATCCGGGAAGGCAGATCCATCTCCCTTGAAAAGAGCTCCTTCTCTTCCTTGTTTTTCAGAACCAGATCCCCTGAATCTCTCATGCTCGCAAGAGTGGGTAACAATCTGATGAGATCGGGCACTATCTGCTCCTCAGCGGGGATGCCGCTCCCGGCCAGCGTGTCAACAAAAGATTCAATATCCTTCACTGAAGCTGTTCCTAGGGTCCTGCCCAGTACTTTCTCCGCCTTCCGGAACACATGAGCTACTACTGCGAGATCAGCCTGTAATGCCATTTCTTTTTCAAGGAATTCGCTCTTAGCTGTGGCAAGCTCTTCCTGCTGAACCCGAAGACTCCCCTGATCAATCGCTTCATTGATGGCTTTGATCCTCTCGGAAAGCCGATCAATATCTCCCGTTTCCCGGACAGTCTCTCCTCTTAAAAGAGTTATTTCATCAGTATTCCGCTTCTTCTCCTTCTCAGCTGAATTGAGTCGGGAGAGATCGATACGAACCATTGAAAGTACTTCTCTCTGCGTTCTGGCTTCTGCAATGGCGGGGGTCATCGCATTCATTTCTCTGCCGATCTGGTCAACAGTCTCCCTGATCTCTTTCATCTCCTCTGGAAAAACGCCCCTCAAATATCTTCCCTGCCCTGAAAGGGATTTTACGCAGCCTTTGAGGCTCTCTGTTGCTGCAAGATAAAAAAGGTCAGGATCCTCCGGAAGATCTTTTGAGAGAGAGGAGAACATCGCGCGTTCAAAGAGCGGCAAGGTATTTTTTGCGATGGTTTCGAGTTTGGGGTGATATGCTTCCTCTCTCTCTTTCGATGTCAGATCCTTCACGAGTTCTTTCAGGGATGAACGAAGATCCCGGATGGTAATCCTTTGTTTCTGGGTCTTTTCGATGAGGATACGGCTGATCTCCTTCTCCCTCGAATCAAGGAGAGCCGGGAGTTCCCCTAACGCGCATTCGACATCTTCTGACTCCTTCGGCGGACCGAACATCGATCTGATACGTTTGAACAGTTCAATCCCTCCTCAAAGTGAATGACCCCCAGAGAACTCGGTCACATCACAATCGTTCCTTGCAATCTGTCGTACACGCTCCACGCCACCGATCTCACGTATTATCTCCGAGACGGGAGAGGGAACCAGATTCTCCCATTGCTCTCCCTTGAGAATCCTCCGCCGAATTTCTGTCCCCGAGTGAAGTTCCCTTGCATACATGGCAGGAGAGCGTACGGGGATCCCCTCTTCGGAAAACAACCGCATTACGAGCGGATTACTCGAGAAAATAATATCGAACGGGGGAACCATTGAGCGGACGTGGGCAACCCAGAGGGCATTTCTCTTGATGTCTTCAATAGGGATGACATAGAGGGGTACCCGGATGTCCTTCAGGGATTCGGTGATCATAAGAATCCGCTCCCCCGCAGTAAAGGGATTTTCCTTCTCATGGCTGAGCTGTGCACTTCCCACCCCTATCACAATCGCATCGGCTGTTCCTGCGATTTTTTCGAGGACATACTGATGCCCGTTGTGATAAGGCTGAAATCGCCCGATATAAAATGCCCTTGTCATTGGCCTACCACCATATTTGCGATCAAGGCAGCCATGGCTCCTGCCGTAAATCCTGCATCGATATTCACCACCGTCAGCACTGAACAGGACTGGAGCATGCTGGCCAGCGCAGCTTTCCCTTTCCCCATATATCCATACCCTGTGCTGACCGGAACCCCGATTACCGGCCGGTCAACCATCCCTGCAACAACTGCCGGGAGGGTCCCCTCGCGGCCGGCTGCAACGACGAAGACCTGGGCTCCCTGACATTTCCTGATGGCGGGAAAAAGGCGGTGAATCCCTGCAGCGCCAACATCATAGGCGGTACAAACCTGGCAGCCCATTTCAGTTGCAATCACGCGTGCCTCTTCTGCGACCGGTATATCCGATGTCCCGGCAGTAATGATCGCAATGATTCCGCCGGTAAGTTTGATCGGATCTCCAGTAGACAGCACCGCCATCCGCGCAGTGTCATGGCAGGTTAAAGTAAACCCTGATTTTTCTGCACGTTCCCGAACTATCTTTTCCTGGGCCCGGTTTAACCGGGATATGACGCATCTGCCAGATGATCGGGCATGGGCAAGCGCAATATCTGCAAGGTGAGCTGACTCTTTTCCCTCGGCGAGAACAACCTCCGGTATACCACATCGGATGTTTCGGCCGATATCAAGACAGGCGATATCGGATACTTCCTCAATACGTAATCCGTCAATCTCCCGTTCCGTCTCTTCCAGACTGACGGCGCCTTCCTGAAATCGGAGGAGAGCTTCACGGAGCTTTCTGTTTGCCTGCATACCTCAATAATAAAGATATGGGTCCGCGTATAATAATACGTTCATAATCATGAGTTATCTCGTCTATATTGCCCTCTTTGGGGCTGCAGTTGTTTTTTTCCTGTGGCTGCGTGATGCCAGGATTTTTTATCGGACCGGTCTTTCAGGATACCGGAAGGCTGCATACAGGGGAATTCTATTTGGTGCTCTGGCCATCCTTGGTGTAGCAGTGACCATATATTCGCTGGAACTCCTCGGGCTTGGCCTTATCCTCGCTGCCCTTTATCTTCAGGGAAGAGAAGAGCGCGAAAAGATATGGGAGTCAGAGGAAACCCTCGACCGGTTTCTTGGGAAAGCCCCCCTCCGAAAAGGGATAAAAAATAAAGAGGCTTGATGCGATATGCTCCAAAAACCACGTGGGACCAGGGATTTTCTCCCTGACGAGATGGAACAGAGGCGCGAGATCGAAGGCAGGATGCGCGAGGGAGCGCGGAGATGGGGCTACCGTGAGATCTGCACCCCCGAATTTGAAGAACTCGAACTTTTCACCATCCGTTCAGGGGAAGGAATCATCCAGGAGATGTATGTTTTCGAGGATAAAGGGGGGAGGCCGATGGCCCTCCGCCCCGAGCTTACGGCGCCGGTTCTTCGGATGTACGTCAATGAAGGGAAAACTCTGCCAAAACCGCTTCGCTGGTATTACTTTGCCGATTGTTTCCGCTATGAGCGCCCACAAAAGGGCAGATACCGCCAGTTCTGGCAGTTTGGGGTCGAACTTATAGGGGTGGATTCTGCTCTTGCAGAGGCAGAAGTTATCATGCTTGCTGAAGAGATACTCTCATCGACGGGGATCTCATTCTCGATTCATATCGGCCATCTGGCATTCGTAAGGAGCCTGCTGTCAGAGATCCCGGAACAGGAACAGAAACGAATCCGTATGTTCCTCGACAAGAAAAATTTTGATGGCCTTTCAGAGTACCTCACCAACAAAGGATGGGATGACCTCTGCACATCGCTGATACAATTAACATCCTGCCGAAGCCTGAACGATGTGTTCGCGATCACAGGAGATCTTCCGGAAAAGGCGAGGATTAGAGAACTCTTCTCGATCCTTGATACGACCGGAATTCCGTATACCCTGGATCCCGGCATTGCACGAGGACTCGATTATTATACCGGAATGGTCTTTGAAATATTCGCCCAAAATCTTGGAACTGAAAACCAGGTACTTGGTGGGGGAACGTATCGCCTTGCTCATCTTTTCGGTGGAGAAGATACGCCCTCCTGCGGATTTGCCATTGGATTTGATCGGGTGATGGTCGCACGGGGGGACCAAGGCCCTCCGCACCAGCTTATAGCCGGGGTTGCCTATACACCTGATGGGAGGGATTGGGCCCTTGCGGTTGCCCGCGAATTCAGGGCGGGGGGGATCCGGACCGAGGTCGACCTCTCTGAACGGTCCCTGACCCAGCAGTTATCCCGACTTTCTAAATCCGCCGATTATGCTTTGATTATCGGAAAGAGAGAGAAGGAAAATTCATTGGTGACCCTTAAAAATCTCAGATCCGGGATACAGCAAGAACTCACTCTCCCTGAAGCAATCCGTGAGGTGACCGGGAGTGAGCCTCGCTGAGGAGCTGGCAAAGCAGCAGAGGAGCATCAGCGTCGCCGAATTTTTTGAGAGGAACAAGCACCTCCTTGGCTTTGATTCCCCCACACGAGGAATCATCACCACCATCAAGGAAGCGGTGGATAATGCTCTTGATGCCTGCGAAGAGGCGATGGAGCTTCCCGATATATTTCTCTCAGTAAGCAGGCAGGACCGGGAAATCTACCGGATCGTTATCGAAGACAATGGCCCTGGGATCATTCCGGACCAGATCCCCTTCATCTTTGGCAAGCTCCTGTATGGGTCCCGGTTTCACCAGATACGACAGAGCAGAGGGCAGCAGGGGATCGGTATCAGCGCTGCAGTACTGTATGCCCAGCTCACTGCAGGGGTCCCAACCCTCATCGTTTCCAGGACCGGCCCTGAACACCCGGCCCATGAATTTGCCATTCAGATCAATATTGATACGAATGAACCTGAAGTCCTTACCCGCCGCGAGATAGAGTGGGATCGGACACATGGGACGCGGATCCAGATTGAGTTCAAAAGCACACTTGCCGCGAAAAAACGGCTTATTGAATATCTGAGATACACCTCCGTGGTAAATCCGCATGCCCGGATCCGGCTTGAAATCGACGGTGAGGTGTTCATGTTCGACCGGGTCAGCGATGAGGTGATCGCTTGTCCCAGGGCGATTAAACCCCATCCCCACGGAATCGAGGTCGGGCAGATCAGGCGGATGCTTCAGGCAGCTCCTGGCACACTTGAATCGTTTCTTATGAGCAGTTTCTCGAAAATCGGGAAGAAAACCGCAGAAGAGATATGCCGGATTGCAAAGCTGTCCTGTACAGCGGATGCACCATCTCTCTCTGCCAATGAACAGAAACGGCTTATTGAGGCGATGCAGATGGTGAAAGTGCCCCCCCCTCCAATCTCCCAGTGTCTCTCACCTATCGGAGAGGACCTTATCATAAGGGGTCTTGAAAAAGAGTTCCAGATGGACTTCGTAAAAGCCCGGACGCGGCCGGGATCGGTCTTTTCAGGGCACCCGTTCATCATAGAAGCCGCGATAGGATATGGTGGAAAACTTGCGGCTGACGGGAATGCACAGATTCTTCGGTTTGCAAACCGGGTACCTCTGATGTACCAGCAGGGAGCATGCGCAATCACTTCTGCAATTTCTGCTATGAACTGGAAGAACTATGCTGTCGCCCAGGCAGGTCTCCCTACCGGACCCCTCCTCATTCTTGTGCATGTGGCATCGACCAGTGTTCCGTTTACAAGCGAGAGTAAGGATGCCATTGCCTCCATCCCTGAGATTGAGAGGGAGATCACCCTTGGACTGCAGGATCTCGCCCGCGACCTGAAGATCTTCCTCTCCCGAAGAGACAGGAACCGGTTGCAGGAAGATCGTGCCAGGGCAGTGTGTGCTATCCTTCCTGAACTGGCCGAGAAGGTTGCAGAGATAGTTGAGCTGCCTAAACCCGACATTTCATCGATTGAGGGCAGGATCATGCATAAGCTAATTGTGAGGAAGACGGTATCAGAGGGTATTGTTAGGGTAGAGATAAAAAATTACACAGCAGGCCAGGCATCCCTCTCTCTTTATACCATCACCAGGGATTCGGAAAATAACGCTGATCCCCCCCCGGATTTTTTGACAAAAATGGATGAAGATTTCACCCGGGTCTGGCAGGTTGTGGTTGATCCAGGAAAAGTGTGGACGACAACCTATTCAGGATCAGCCCATGGGACAGTCGAAATCCGTGGCATTGATCCGAGGAATGTTGTTATGGTGGACAGAGATGAGTAAAGAAGATCTTGATATTCTGGCTACCGGGCGGCTCATCGGCATCGCTCGGAAATGGTATGACCAGATGCTTGAGGGACAGATCCCTTCCATCGCTCTTCCGACAAGAACAAAACAGAATATTGAATATGATGATACCTCCGAAGTCTGGAAATATGGGGACCGGGAGAGTATCCGCTCAGCAGGTACGGCAAAGAGTGCACTCCACCTGCTGAAGATGGCATATGTCATCTGGTTTTTGCGAAAACAGATCGGTGAAAACCGTTCATCGACTCTGAGAGAACTGTATTATATCTCGGAAGGCTGGAAAAAAGCGAAATTCCAGGCTCAGGATGAGAGTAATTTCCTGATAGAGGATTTGGAAATTCTCACCGATATGCAAAGGGAAGCATTCCATCTTCGCCCTGAAGAGGACGGAGCAACCATATTCGGGCCTTTGAAACTGCGGGAGATGACCCGCCGTGGAGAGAAGGACATCCATTGCCAGGATGATGTTGGGGAAGCAGGCTACCAGATCCCTACCAATGTCGAGACAGTTGAATTGCTTGAACACGACGCCAAGTTTGTGATCGCAATAGAGACCGGAGGCATGTATGCAAGACTGATCGAAAACGGATTTGACGGAGATCACCAGGCAATTCTCATCCACCTCAAAGGTCAGCCAGCACGTTCAACGAGGCGTTTCCTGAACCGGATCAACACGCAGTTCAATCTTCCGGTAGTGGTGTTTACTGATGGAGATCCCTGGTCCTATCGGATATACGCAAGTGTTGCGTATGGTGCAATCAAGAGTGCCCATATCTCTGAACTTCTTGCAACCCCCAAAGCGCGATTCATCGGTGTCCAGCCGACTGATATCAGGGACTATCACCTGCCTTCCGATCATCTGAACGACAAGGACATCGGAGCCCTCAGGAGTGAATTGACTGATCCGAGGTTCGCTTCCGATTACTGGAAAGAACAGATAGAACTTCAGCTCAAACTCAATCTCAAATCAGAACAGCAGGCATTTGCGGCGAAAGGACTTGATTTCGTGACAAAGGAGTATCTGCCCGCCCGACTCTCTGACATGGGAATAATTTGAAGATTTTTTTCAAATAAAGGATCGGGGTCACCTTTCCTTTAATTACGGTACACAAAGGGTGGCCGCCTTGGTATGGCACTCCCTCCTGGTTTGTGTGTATGGACCACCCCTGCCAGATCCCTTCGGGAAAATGGTGTGATGATCGTATTCAAACAAAGAACCTGAACATGATCCAGGCAATAATCATCATCACGATCGAATATTTCAGTCCTGCAATCACTCTCCCCTCGCCCATCTGGCCAGCTACCAGGCCTGAAAAGAATGCCTGAATAAGGGCAGCATGGGTAAAAATCCTTGTGTAGAGGGGGAGATTGACATTCGCGCCAAACTGGGATCCAGCTCCGGATGCGCTGGCAGCACTCCCCGCCGTCGCCATGACACTCAGGAAGGTAGTGACAAGGATATAAATAACAAAGACGAAGACGAGAAACGAGATGAAGACAATCACCACATAAATCAGCATATTGTTCCTCCTCTCCGTCTGCAGATTGATGAACTCGTAGCTGTCTTTCGCTGCAGCCCTGAGCACCTCGCTGATATCTCCCCCGGCTTTACTCGCTTTTGCAATAAGATCGATGCTTCGATCGGTGAGTGGCGTGGACAATCGGGCTCTGAACCGCTGGATTGCATCGATGAAGGTGGTATTCCACGACATTTCATTGTCGAGTTTCCTTACATAAGGAGTTAGTGTACTGTAATCACTCTGAGCGACAAGATGAACTGCATTGGGCAGAGTCATGCCCGAATCATTCATCCCGGCAAGGTCCCGGTAAAAATTCGGGAGTGCTTCTTCGATGTGCCGTGTACGCCACGAATCCCGAAAATCGAGTATCGCGAGTGGGATCGAGACAATAAGTAAAGCGAATACTGCCAGATCATCGATTGCAGTAGAGGTAAAAAGGGCATTGATTCCTTCATTCTCTATCACAATTGCCGTACCGATAAAGAAGAAGGCCAATGCAACCGGGACGGTCACAAAAAGACTTTTGAGCGGTTTTTCTGTGATTACACGGAATGGATGCTTCAACAGTCGCCCGATTCCAAATTCAGTTGCCCTATACTTCTCGATCCGGGAAATGATGGCACTGCTTTCCTGTTCGAACTCGAACTTCTCTCGTTCCCCAAGATCAACAGAGGCAGGAGTTCCCCTTGAGAGAAGGAGCGAGAGTTTTCCCATCCTGCCCATTGAAGATGGATCTCCTGGCATCAAAGGATCCGGCTCCCCTGATCCCTTCAATCCTTTTTTCCCGGCAAAGAACCCTTTCATCGCCATAATCAGGACTCCGGCGTCATCGTACTGATAAGGATCACAAACGCGATGCTTCCGAATGGAATGATGAGGTAAATAATAATGTACAGCATGAAAGGCTGCGACTGGCTGGAGAGGATCGACATGATCGATTGTAGAATTATCAGAAAAAGGGGCCCTGCCACCATGGCCGTGACATAGGATTCAGCGATCAGCCCCAATGTTTCGAGGAACATTTTTTGCGTCTGCCGATTTTCCAGAGCATACTGCTCTGCTTTGTTTCTGAAGTATTCGGTAAGATTACTGCCGGCAGAAATGCACCCCATTGAGCCCTGTAAAAATTCTTTCATCCTGAAACTCGGTGTAGTCGATGAGACCACGCGAAGGGCATCGATCAGATCCCGACCAAAGAGATCAATTTCGAGTGCAATAAACCGGGCCTCAGTAGCACTTTCTCCGTATATTGTACTGCTGCCAAGCTGCCTGAAAATTTCCGCAGGAGGAATACCTGCAGTAGACATCGCGGTCACATAGTTGATTGCATAAGGCAGGGTTGATTCGATATTCCGTTTCCGATTCCCTGAAACAAATCCCGGATAGAGAAGAAACACGAGGAAAATAATACCGGCAACAATGGCAAATGAGACAATTGTTGCAATAAGAGTCCCGATTATCAGGGAATATTGATTAAGCGAGAGAAGGACCTCCGGGACTTCTCCCTGATAGGTGATCATTCCCGGGACATTGAATAACCAGGTTACGGTCCCCAGAAGAATTGCACTTACTATGCCAATGACTGAAGAAGCAAGGTATGCCGTTGAGAGGTACACCTCAAAAGGGATCTTCATTCGGGCTGTTAGAAGAGAATTCCGGAGATCTGAATATTTGTCCCGCTTCCTCCCGGCATATTTTCCGAGTAGCCGGAAGGCGATGCGCTGAAAGCTATTCATACAGCTCAGCTCGCACTTTTTCCATTATTTTTGTCGGATCCCGGTAATACTGGATAAGTATGTTGGACACATCCCGGTATTCACGGATTTTTTTAACCCGCATCCATTCGAGCACCTCCTGCCGCATCTTGAGTTCTTCCCTCATCCTGCTCTCAGTCCAGCCACGGGATTCCATGATCTCTTCAAGGAGGAACGATTTTCCTGAGTAGGTGATCTCGTCTGTCACAGGATGCCAACGGAATACATCATTGGTTATGAGCTCGTTTGTCCTAGGATCGATGTCGAGGATTTCCACCAGCTGCTTATTTCTCCTGATCCGCTGGCCTCCGATGCGTGCCTGCACCTGCACCGATACAAGATGGAGTGCTGAAAGCATGTTGCGTGGTACATCGAGAGGGGGATTTTCTAAACGGTGAACGATACTTGCTACTGAATCCGCATGCAGGGTGGAATACGTTACATGACCAGTACTCATTGCCTGGAAGAGCGTCAGGGCTTCCCTTCCCCTGACTTCACCTACGATGAGATACTCAGGCCTTTGGCGGAGAGCCGCCTTGAGCAGCTCATACATATCGATCTCGCCCTTCCCTTCTGTATCAAAAGAGGTGCGTGTGACACTGGGTATCCAGTTTGGATGCGGCAGTTTCAGCTCCCTGGTGTCTTCAAGTGTCACTATCTTGGCAAGAGGGGGAATAAAAAGCGAGATGGCATTGAGCGAGGTTGTCTTTCCTGAAGCAGTTCCACCGGCAAAGATGCATGATTTTCCGGCTTCGACAGCGAGCCAGAGAAATGCGATAGACAAAGGAGAGAAGGTAGACCATTCGATAAGATCGGTGGGAGTGATGGGTTCTGATTTGAATTTACGGATTGTATACGTTGAACCGTGAGCAGTTACTTCCGTTCCAAGCGTCATCTGGATACGGGAACCATCATGCATTGTTGAATCGAGCATGGGCTCTGCAATTGAAATGTATTTTCCTGAACGCTGGGCAAGTTTTGTCACGAAAGAATCCAGTTCTTCAGCAGTTTTATACCGGAGATTGGTACGCATCGATTCGTATCGGGTATGGTAAACAAAGAGGTATACATTCACCCCGTCACAGGAGATATCCTCAATATACCGGTCATGCATGATCGGATCTATCATCCCATTTCCAAGAAACTCCTTATACATACTATAGAGTATCTTCTCCCGCTGCACAGGAGTGAGAGGGATACCAAAGTCACCGATTACCTCATCTGAAACATTACGAAGCGTTGTCCTTGCCTGCTCATCAGGCATATCCTGGGTATTGATATCGAGCCGTTCAAAGATTCGTTCTTTGATCTCGCTGAACAATTCTTCCTCGGCCTTGGTGAGAATCGGTTCCAGAATCCCGTACGTATTTTCATGGGTGGTATGATCATAGGTGATCCTGATATAGGCATACGGCGGATTTACGGGATAGAGTTCGATCTCCTCGATGCCAGGTCTGGGCTGATACGTGAGGTCAACAAGTGGTCCATGCAGGTTTGGATCGTATTCTGTAATGAGGGGACGGAGGGTAGTAAGGGGATTCAGTCTTGCAAGAATGCTTTTTTTTGGCAGTGACGTCTCCATCGAAGCAGCAGCTTCAGAAATTGACCTGATACCTTCGCCTTTCAGGTAATCCTCCTTCTTTGCAGGTATTCCCCCTGAACTTTTCAGGTCGAAGATATGGGGACGCGATTGAATTTTTAGTTCGTCTACTTTGAAGGTAGCACTCTTTGGGAGTATAAGGCCGGATATACCATCGAACTCATTGATGGAGACGATTGCATCCTCTCCTTCTGGAGGCTCTGCTGAACTCATGCTTTTTCTGATCGGTTCGGACCGGGCAGAGGATAAGGTATTCCTGACAACCGGTCTGCCACCAACAACAGATTCCACCCCTGGTGATTCACTCTGCATCCCATTCATCGAGGAATGACCAGGAAGTATTACTCTATTTCTGATGCTGCTGTCTTCAGAAAAATCAGGATTATTGGTATTGTTTTCCGGAACTTCACCTGCAGTTATTATGTTCTCGAAGAATTTACTATCTTCATCCGTTTCCTTGAAATCGTTTGAAGCTCCTTCATTTTTGCCTTTTTCCGTTTCTTCTCCTTTTTTTGCGATGGAGAAAAAGTTTTTTAATGATGATGTTTTTTCAGATTCCTTTACTGCCATCTCGCCACCTCACGTTCATGTTCGACCGACAATCCTATCCAGATCAATCCATGTCCTGCAGGTTCCTTATGATGAGCCGGATAAGACCCAGATGAACATCTGATCTGGTTAACAGGAAGAGGAAGAGATCCCCATAAGGAGCGATAATACACTTTCTGTCATCTGATTCAAGAATGATCTGGGTAATGTCCCCCAGTTTCATCTCTCGTGCCATCTTTCTTCCTGCCCTTAAAAAATCCTCAGCAACAGCTGCAACCTGCTCATAATCACCATTTCCCGCTGACTTTACCGGAAATCCTTCATGGAATGCTAGTACGGTAAGGACTCCCTGCTGTTTCTGAATAGCCGCAAGTCGGCTATCATCGAGAAGGTGTGAAACCTTCTCATCGGAGGTCCCCCATTTATCCATGGAGATCAGAGATCCATCCGAATGATACGACCATGGAATGATGTATCCATTCTATTCGTTGAGCCTCCGACACTCACAGCGCCGCGACCAGGCGCTCCTTATTCTTCTTGAGTTCGTATCGGATACGCCCCAGATTTGAGGCGTTTTCTGCCACAATTGCGATAAGTTCGTCTTTTGAAAGGGGAGATACAATAATCGGCCCTTTGTCGAGCTCTACCAGCAGCTGGTTGAGTTGCCCCTTCCCCAGTTCTTTTGCCATCGCTTCGGATGTACCTATCCCTGTCGATGTCATTGCACCAAGTGCGTCGATATCCATTTTGCCGGACACCGCACTCTCGATCACGAATCCATCACGCCCTACGACGACTGCCGCAGAGACACCTTCAAGATTCAGAAACTCGCCTAAAATCTGTTTCAACATTCATGCCACCTTATAAGTAACCTGTTGAAAAGAGCATACTCTGGATCATCAAATATATATCACCATTACGAGGATTCATCGAACCGATTAATCAGAATACAGATACTGATTTTACCATAAGAATCCCAGGGGAATAAATGCCTGGTTCCGGTAGGTTTCAGGCCTGTCAAAGAAATTTCCGTCCTATGGGGGGACTCCATATGGTGGTGACAAGAATGCAGATTCCCAGAGGCACTTTCAGGACGATAATACGTGGTGGTAACCTGCCTGCCCTGGTTCAGAAACTGAACAATTGCAGATTCACAGGTTACTGCCAGAGCCTGCATGATAATGAGATGACACAATTTGTATGCGACAAAGGACGTATCCGGCTTGCTGAATTCGGTTCTCTTGAAGGAGATGAAGCACTTGAAAAGATTGTGGCTGCTTCACATTGGACCAGCAATGCAATTCTTCATGATCTGACGAATGCCCAAGTCCACCTCGCATTAGAATTTAATCCCTCTTTCAAAACATTCGTGAAAAATAAGACTCAAAAACGTCATATGCAGGAGGTTTTCAATGAAGGACCCATTCGGCCAAGTAACCCAATCCGCATCAAAACCTCCGGTAAAAGTTCCCATGATGCGCGCGAAAGGGGGGCTCCCTTTCCCTTGTCCTCCGAAACAGGACCTGGAATTCAACCAGCTGAAATATCCCGGAAGAATAATCAGTCGACAGCATGGTCTCAGGGAGATCTGCTTTCCCACGACCTGGATCTCATCGAATCGATGGATCTTGAGAGCATGACTACCACCTTCCGAACCAGTTGCTTGCAGATCATGGAACGACTTGATCTCGATCACCTCATTGAAGAAAATTCCAAGAAATGATGCCCATGAATCCGATTTCCTTTGAATTGGGACTTTTTATAATTGCGCTGGTCATTGCTTCGGTCAGCCTGTTTCTCAGCCTCTTCAATGCCATAATTCTCATTGATATCTCAAAAAAAATTTCAGTGTTGAAAAAAATCGGAATTTCTCATACCCAAAATGAGGTATCTACGTCATATGTTCAGAAAGATACGGCCTTGAGAGAACAGGGGAACACGTTCACCGAGAACGCTCTTCAGGAGAATAATGGTACATTCGTCTCAGGGATGCAGTCAGTTATTGGGAGATATACCATTGATTCAATGGTCGTTGCCATGACTGATGGGCTTGTTGTCGCATCCGTGGGCAATAAAAATCCTGAATATGATGCTGCCTATTATAGCAGCGTATTTGAGGGGAGATCTGCCCAACCCGAACAGGGGATCTTGCTCATCCCTCTGAAACACAGGGGTGTTCCTCTTGTCGGGATTGCACGGACCAGCGATGTTATCCCTGAAGAAACGATGTTCATCATTGCCAAGGAGATGCAATCGGTCTTTGAACAGAATTGTTAACATACACGTGCCATCCCTTGCACCATACTTTATTTATTATGTGGGTGATGAATTGATAGGAAGGGCTTAATGGTCAGGGTTTTTACGTTAGCATCCGGGAAAGGAGGTACCGGAAAGACCACCGTTACCATCAACCTCGGGACCAGCCTCGCACAGTTTGGGAAGAAGACCTGTATCATGGATGCTGATATCGGTATGGCCAATCTCGGTCTCTCCCTTGGTCTTGAAAATGTCCCCGTCACCCTTCATGAAGTGCTTTCGGGAACAGCCTCAATAAAAGACGCAATATATGAGGGGCCAGGAGGGGTCCAGGTGGTACCATGCGGGATATCTCTTCAAGGCTTTCAGCAATCGGATCCGGAACTTCTCAAAGAAGTCCTGAAGGATCTGACGGATTCTCTGGATTATCTTCTTATTGATGCCCCCGCAGGAATAAGCCGTGACGGTGTAGTACCGCTCGCCGTCGCCGATGAGGTAATCCTTGTGGTGAATCCCGAGTTATCAGCTATTGTCGATGCCATGAAGACCAAAATCCTCGCTGAAGTAGTAGGTGGACAGGTCCGTGGCGCAATCATCAACCGTGCCACCCCTGAAAGCATCTCGACGGTTACCCAGAAAATGGAAAAAGTCCTTGGCACCCGAGTGATCGGAATAATTCCTGAAGACCAGAATATCAGGAAAGCCGCGTCAGCAAAAGTTCCTATTGTTCTAAAATACCCTGCATCCGATTCTTCTGTTGCAATAAAAAAGCTTGCTGCCGGACTTGCCGGCCTTACCTATGATCAAAAAGAAATGGATCCAAAAGACTCGTTTGTTGACAGGTTTGCAAAAGTGCTCTTCAGGGGCAGAAAATAAAAAAAGGTAAACATATCTGCATTTGATCAGGACGACCTCGCTTCTTCTTATGGCATTAAACCAGGAAAACTATTGTTAACTCTCACCCGATCGGTTTCTTATTTCAAAAACACAATGCTCATCCCCTTTCGAACGGCACTTGATCTCCCGTCCCCGCACCTTGATTCCAAATGCACCCTCTACAATCCCTGCGAGAAGACCTGCCGTGCAATAACAGACACTCTTGCCAGTGTTCCCCATTGATTCTGATTCCACGGTATGCTCAAGAGTGATCGTTTTCGTCTTTTCAGATTCATCCCAGTCCATCTTCACGATCCGGAACCACCCCATTTGCGAATAGAATGCAAATGCCATATCTGCGAGGGTATTCGGATTGGTGACCCCCATTTTCTTATAATGCTCCATATTCTCTTTCCCCATGTCCATGTATGCCCGGTAATTCACCCCCCCCGCAGGAACTTCCCCCATGATTTTTGAGAGGGATGCTGTCATAGAAGAAAAGATGAACCGGGGCATCATGACTACCGGATCATCGATTAGTTTGATCTTCCCTTCAAGAGGTTTATGGTCGATATACTCAGTTATTGCCGAATCTCCCTTCACAATCGCTTGTGCTTTCCATTTCCAGCTCGATTCTGTCTGGTCGGCCACGAACTGGCAACAGTCATCACCCTGTGCGTAACACTTTGTCTCGAGACAGAACCAGTTCTTCCCGGTAACTGCGGTCAATATTCCCTCAATCCATCCCCTGTGAATACCGCAAACCGGCATCTTCCACTCCTTCATCACCTGGGATTCGAAGGTCTTACTCGTTTGGAGAATGATTCTCTTTTCATTCTGTTCAATAAGCTCAAACGGCGCTCCCCACCCCTGCTGGTGCTGAAGTTTGAAGACGAGAAGGAGGAATTCGGCTGGAGAAAGGTGTATCCCCAGGTTTTTTAGGTAATTGTTGAGTCCTACAGAACCAAGCCCGACAGAACGATAGAGAGTACGCACTGCCTGGATTGCAAGTTTCCTGGAAAGGCTTGTTTCATACATCTCATACATTGCCCTTGTCAGGTAATCGGGATTACTTGCGGTACGGACGCCGAAACAGAATGTCTCTCCCCGTTCCGGATCTGTTTCCAGATATTCCTGAACATTTTTTTTATCGGCGATTATGGACTCAAAATCTTCTTTGCTGATCTTTTTCCTATCCATGAATCTGATCTTGGATTGAACCTATTTAAACAATACAGGTCCGGAATAGGAATCGGGGCCCATTCCTCTCCCTAAAATGAATAAGAACGATTAAAAATAATTAATTCGGATAACAAACATCAAACAGGTGAATATTCAGAGATTCAATGAAGGAAGAGAAGACGGCGTGCCAGTTTCATTGCACGCTGATTGAGGGGGCTATACGACCGGATTGATTCAATGACCGCGAAACCGCTCAACTATCACTTGTCGAAAAATAATCCCGATTATCTTTGAAATAACCGCAGTTGCGGGGGGGATTACGGTAATTCAAGGTCCAATTGGCGCCCCTGGAGATCAGGGATAAACGAGAAATCAAAAATATCAATGTTATTCTCTGATCTGACAATGAGAACCTCATAATTTCCATAAAGAAGACGGAAGGAAACGACACCATTCGCATTGGAAATATCATTGGCGACGATCTGACCATCCTTGCGGATACGCACAGAAAGACCGGGAAAAGCAACTCCGTCTTTTTTTAGAGCAATGACTGCCCTTCCAACACCCTCTGCCTTTTTTCCGAATTCAACCGGCGCAAGCGATTGGTGACAGATAAGATGACTTTTATCATAAATCCTGCAGGTTAAAATAATTCTTTCGACCAATGGGGGTATGAGACGATAAAGAGTAAACTGGTCACTCGGCTCTATGAGGTAGATTGCCTTGTCACCATACAGTTCCCCTTTCCCGTCCGCCAAGACTGCACCTTCCGGCTTTCCCTTCAGGAAAAGGATATAATTTTTTTTTCTGACGCCACTACTTATTGCGGCACCATCACAGTGCATATCACAAGCTGCCTGTAAAAGATCAGAGTATAGAAAGACCCCATCAGGAGTTGCCTCCCGGACCAGCGATTCAATGATTTCAGCAGTGCCCGACACTGCTTCTCCCCCAAGTACCGTGAATTTCCATAGTTCTATCTCATATGCTGATGGGTACTGTTTGTCTTATTTCTTCTCCTTCAAAAAAAAGAAGGCGACACATATTAACAATAACGGAGATTGTTTAGTGGAGAACATTGATACCCCTGCTCATTATTCCCGCCGTGGCATTTATTGCAACCCTCTGTTATGCCTCATTACTTGACATCCGGGAGCGGAGAGTGCCTTTCCGGACATGGTATCCGATGCTCTTGATAAGCATTCCATTTTCAGCTCTTTTTTACAGCCTTCTCATCGCAAGAGGTGAATACGCCATAGCTTTTTATCTGGGGGCTATGGCCATCATATTCTCTCTGTTCTTCTACCTGTTCGCTTATTTCAATCTTTTTGGCGGTGCCGATGCCTGGGCATTGATTTTCATATCAGTATGTATCCCGACATTCCCTTTCACTCCTCTTTTAGGCTTGCCTCCCCATGCGTTCTTCCCTTTCAGTGTTCTTATCAATGCCGTTCTTATCAACCTCCTTACTCCGGTTGCAATATACCTTTATAATTTCAAGAAGGGGAATACTGCTCCGTTTCCTTACCTATTCATCGCCTATCCGGTTATTGGATCCAAGATACTGGAAAGCCATGGTTTTGTCATGGAAGAATTCCAAGAGGACGACGGTGTACTCAAACGTCGGTTTATAGGTATCGGTGAAGCAATCAGGAGAATGGCTACAGGAAAAGGGAGGATCTATACCGTTGATCTTCGCCGCAATCCAGACAAGTTCAGGAATGAGTGTGCATTGTTCGAAAAAGCAGGGAGGGTGTGGATTACATACGGCATACCGTTCATCGTTCCGATTTGTGCAGGGATGATCATTGCGCTCTTTTTTGGGGATATTTTTTATAGTCTGTTAAATAGTCTGAATGGAGTCTGACATATGCTTGATTTGCATTATACTGACGGCCTGATTCCGGTAGTAGTACAGGATATTATGTCGCTTGAAGTCCTGATGGTAGCGTATGCAAACGAAGAGGCGGTTTCCCTTACAAGAGATACGGGATTTGCCCATTATTTCAGCCGGAGCAGGAGAAAGATCTGGAAAAAAGGTGAAGAAAGCGGCCACGTACAAAAAGTGAGGCAGATCCTGGTTGATTGTGACGAAGACTGTCTTCTCTACCTTGTAGAACAGACGGGTGCTGCGTGCCATACCGGGTATCAGACCTGCTTTTACAGGACCATCGATGACGAGATTATTTCCGAGCGGGTTTTTAATCCTTCAGAGGTGTACACAAAAAAAGCCAAAGACTGATCCTGAAAGGGGTTATTCTGTGTTTTGATTTTTTAAAATTTTCATTTTCCTGTTCACTAGCTCCCAGATCTTTCGATGGTTCAAAATCAGATCGTTCATTTGGCATTCACCCCAGAATACCCGTGATTCTCTGAATCAGTTCATCAGAATGAGTGATTTGAAATCACCTCCAATCTCGGGTAGATCATCCTTGTTCTCTGTTGTTTTAAACATCTACAAATGGTTTTTTTATTTCATTCGGTTCAACTCTGCCAACTTTCACTATATATTAACGAACCGACAGGGAAAAATAATAACATCAGAATGGTAATAAAATACTCGCTGGATCTATCAAGAAAAATGGGTATAGACATCCAGAAAATAGGGTATAGCAATCCGGACAATAGGATAAAAAAACGAAAAATAGGTGAGATTTTGAAATTAGTACCTGATACCAGCGTCGTTATCGATGGTCGTATCACTTCGATGATAAAAAACGGCGAATATAAAGAGGCATCAATAATCATACCCGAAGCTGTTGTGGCTGAACTTGAGGCACAGGCCAACCAGGGGAGGGAGATTGGCTTTTCCGGTCTTACTGAACTGCAGGCGCTCTGTAAAATGGCAGAAGAGGGGTTAATCCAGATCATCTTTACCGGAGTACGGCCTTCACTCGAACAGGTCAAACTTGCCAGCGGCGGGGAGATCGATGCACTCATACGAAGCGCCGCAATAGAACACGATGCAAAGTTCATTACCAGTGATATCGTGCAGGCTGAGGTTGCAAAGGCCAAAGGACTCGATGTCCTCTATTTGCGTCCCCAGATAGAGGGATTTGCTCCTCTTGTTATCGATCAGTTCTTCGATGAACATACCATTTCGGTCTATCTCAAGGAGCGGGTGCCCCCTATGGCACGCAAAGGATCCGTCAAAGAGATGCGTCTTGTAAAGATACGTGAACAGCCTTTAAACGATTTCGAATTGAGGAATATTGCACAAGAGATCCTCGAACGTGCCAAACGTCATCCCGATGGATTCATCGAGATCGAAAAACGGGGTGTAACGGTGGTGCAGATAGGGTCAATGAGAATCGCGATTGCACGAAGGCCTTTTTCTGATGGGATGGAAATAACAGCAGTCAGGCCTATCGCTGATGTGAACCTTGAGAGTTTCAATAAGGCTGAGGTCATTAAAAACAGGATAATGGGGGACAAGCGTGGTCTGCTGATAGCCGGACCTCCTGGTGCAGGAAAGACTACGCTGGCACAGAGTATAGCAACGTATCTGGCTGAACATGGGTGTGTCGTAAAAACCATGGAAGCACCCCGTGAACTTCAGGTTCCTGATCATATCACCCAGTATACCAGCCTTGAAGGGAGCATGGAGAATACCGCCGATGTACTCCTTTTAGTACGGCCTGACTACGTTATATTCGATGAGCTCCGGAAGAACGAGGACTTCAGGGTGTTTGCCGATATGCGACTTGCCGGGATAGGAATGATTGGAGTACTTCATGCCATCGGCACCCATGATGCCCTCCAGCGTTTCTCGGACAGGGTGGATTTTGGTGTCCTGCCCCAGATAGTAAAGACGATCATCTTCGTTGACAAGGGAGAGATTACCAATGTCTACGATGTGGGCTTCACCATCAAGGTGCCTGAGGGGATGTCAAGTGATATCAACCTACGCCCGGTGACTATGGTATCTGATTACGAGACAGGCGAATTGCTCTTTGAGATCTTCAAGTACGATTCTGAGACCATTGTGATGCCAGTCATGAGGCCGCTTACCGCTGCAGCACCCCTAAAACCACCTGTTATCCAGAAGGAAGCAGTTGAAACCTCTGCATGGAAGATCAGCGAGCGTGATATACAACGGGAGATTGGGCGATATACCGAAGGATTCGTGGACGTCCACATGCTTTCTGATACTAAAGCAGTGGTTTATATTGATGATAAGGATGTGCCAGCTGCCATCGGGAAAGGCGGAAAGAACATTGCCGGAATCGTGAACAAGGTAGGGATTGGCATTGATATCCGCCCAAGGAGCGAACTTGAAAAACAACCGGCACCTCCCCAGGCAGAAGAGGAACTCCAGCTGGGAGGGGGAGTGAAAATTCGCATGGATAAGAAGCAACTTGCCATTATCTGCCCTGATCAGGCGGGAAAGATAGTCGATGTCTTTGCCGGGAAAGAATATCTCTTCACTGCAACCGTGAATGATACCGGAGAGATCCACCTTGCAAAAAATTCGAGTATCGCCCAGGAAATGATCAAGCGGTATAATGAAGGGGATACCATCCGGTTACGACCGGTATAACTAATTTTTCAATATCTTTGGATAGTGAGATGATATTTCAAGGATGGTGAATGCGTGAGCGAACCTGATATGCGGCAGATTGAGTGTGATGTCCTCAGATTATGGGAACACGCTTTTGAACCGAATCCCAGCGATGCAGAGAAATTTTATCTGAATGTGGCATACCCCTACCCGAGTGGTGCGATGCACGTGGGGCATGGAAGAACCTACATCGCACCTGATGTGATCGCCCGTTTCTGGCGGATGCGGGGGAGGACCGTCCTTTACCCCATGGCTTTCCATGTGACCGGGGCTCCGGTGATTGGAATTTCCAAGCGTATTGCAAGAGGAGATCAGAAAGCCATATCCCTGTACCGCGATCTCTATAAAGTTCCCCCGGATGTGCTTGCAGCATTTACCAATCCTCTGGCGATCGTCAGGCATTTTTCTGACGAATACCAGCGGGTCATGAGCTCGTGTGGCATCTCAATAGACTGGAGAAGGCGGTTTACGACGGTGGACCCCCAATACAGCCGGTTCATCGAATGGCAGTGGAAACACCTTGGAGAGGAAGGCCATGTCGTAAAGGGTGCACATCCGGTGAGATATTGTCCGCAGTGTGACAATCCGGTCGGAGACCATGATCTTCTCGAAGGCGATAAAGCAGAGATCCTTAAATTCACCCTTGTTATGTTCCACTGGAATGATGTCCTGATTCCAACAGCAACCCTCAGGCCTGAAACAATCTACGGAGTAACCAATCTGTGGATCAATCCGGATGTGACGTATGTGAAGGCTCGGGTGGATGGGGCGCTATGGATCATCAGCAGGGCAGCTGCCCAAAAGATATCACTCCAGGACCATACCGTTGAAATTTGTGATGAGATCCCAGGCAGTTCCTTGATTGATCACGTGGTATCACACCCACTCTGTGGTGAAATTCCGATCCTTCCCGCCCGGTTCGTGGATCCTGATATGGCGAGCGGCATTGTGATGAGTGTCCCTGCTCATGCTCCATTCGATTATATCGCACTTCGTGACTTACAGGCAGACGGCAGATATACCGCAATTTCTCCCGTGCCGCTCATTACGGTCCCGGGCTATGGAACACTCCCTGCAAAGGATGCAGTTGAACGGGCAGGAATAATCGATCAGGATGATCCCAGGATGGACACGCTCACCCAGGAGGTCTATAGTGCAGAATTTGGTTCCGGCCGGTTGTATGAACGGTATGGAGGGGAACCAGTCAAAATTGCACGAGATACTATTTCAGCCCAAATGACGGAGCAGTTTGGTTCCATACCAATGTATGAATTCGACACCCGTTCGGTAGTCTGCAGATGTGGCGGTCAGGTGCTTGTAAAAATTCTTCACGACCAATGGTTTCTCCAGTACAGTGATCCTGCCTGGAAATCGCAGGTCTCGAACCTGCTTTCACAGATGTCCCTCGTCCCTCCTGAAGTGAGGACCGAGTTCGAGAGGACTATTGACTGGCTTAAGGATTGGGCATGCTCAAGGAAAGTGGGGCTTGGAACACGACTCCCCTGGGACCAGGGCTGGTTGATAGAGCCGCTTTCTGATTCAACCGTTTACATGGCATATTATACTATCGCTCACCACCTGAAATCATTCTCCCCTGACCTTCTCACCCCGGAAGTTTTTGATTATGTATTTCTCGGACGGGAGAGCCCTGCTCTTCCCGAGCGTGAAAAACTGGATATCATGAGGAAGGAATTTTTATTCTGGTATCCTTACGATTTCAGATTCTCAGCAAAGGACCTCATCTCAAATCACCTGACATTTCAGTTATTCCACCATGTCGCAATCTTTCCAACGCCTCTTCTCCCGAAAGGGATGGTGGTTTTCGGCATGGGGCTCCTGAACGGGGCAAAGATGTCATCTTCAAAAGGGAACGTCTTCCTTCTTGAAGATGCACTCAATGAGTTTGGAGCTGATACTGTCCGGATGTTCCTCGTGGGGAGCGCAGAGCCATGGCAGGATTTCGACTGGAGAAATGAGCTGGTTGCCTCGGCAAAGCGGCAGATCGAACGGTTTATGATTACGGTGGAAGAATGCTCCACCGCAACTGGAGCGCCAGCTGACCTCGACCGATGGCTGGCGAGCAGGCTCCAGGGTCATATCACCCGAATGACAGAAGCCCTGGAACGATTCCAGACCCGCCAGGCCCTCCAGGAGGCCTTTTTTGGAATAGAATCCGATCTGAAATGGTACCGGAGAAGACTTCCTGAAGGATCTGCTGGCAGCAGCTATCTCGCTGAATTTTGTTCTGCCTGGGTACGGCTGCTTGCACCGGTAATACCTTTTTCCTGTGAATACTTATGGAGGAAACTCGGCAACCGGGACCTGGTTTCATTTGCATCCTGGCCGGCCTCGGATCAGGCAGCAGTGGACAGAAGGCTGGAACTCGCAGAAGACCTGCTCCTGCGGACCGTTGAGGATATCGAATCAATTGTGAAGATTATTCAGATGTCCCCTTCCGCGATTACCATCTACACCTCCCCCGCATGGAAATACAGGGTATTTCAGGCTGTTGCACGCGCAGCGGATAAGGGCGCGGTGATTAAGGATCTCATGAAAGACGAAGAGATGAGAAAAAGAGGGAGAGAAGTAACCGATGCAGTGAAGCAGTGTACAACCCTCATCCATCGGCTTCCCCCCGATATCGTTTCACAACTGCTTGAGGAAATTCCTGATGAAACGACCACCTTCCGCAAAGCCGAGAAATTTTTCAAGAAAGAATTCGGTGTTCCAGTGGTTGTCCGTGATGCCGGTGAGAGCGTCCATGCAAAAGCATCTCTCGCTCTCCCTTTCAAACCGGCACTCGTCATTGAGTAGAGGGATCAGGCTTCCTCAATACTTTTTGATTTCTTCACCCGTTCCTTCGTTGAAAAGCCAGTTACCAGATCAAGGTACTTTCTAAAGCGCCTGTTCGTATCAAGGATCACCGCATCTGCTGCGTCCTTGTCAGATTCGGTGTGGACTAAAAGAGTCTTTCCATCTTTGCCGACTGTTACATCCAGGAGTCGGAGTGCCCCGAAACTGATCTGATAATGGTCTCCCTCTTTTTTCACATCGGTATCGAAGCATTCCTTTAATGCTTCTACCATGGTAGTACCCAAGTCTTTGCTAAATCCACGTTTCACCTGGTATTCTTGCATAATACTTTTTTATATTGATGGAATATGTTAAGTTAATGTCACCGGACCACATCCCTGATATCGGTATATTTTCAAAACCCTTGAGCCAGGAAGGTTCTTCCGTCTTAATGGGCTTTCCCGGCAGTGGCCTTGTCGGAAGTATTGCCCTCCAGTACATGGTTGACCAGCTTGAGTTCACGCAGATCGGAAGCATGAACAGCAAATACTTCCCCCCTCTTGCGATGATGACTCGCGGCGTGATTAACGTGCCGGTAAGGGTATATGAAAAAGAGAATCTTGCGGCAATTGTTGCTGACATCCCCATCCACCCGAATATATGTTATGAAGTGGCAAACGGTATCATGGAATGGCTGATGCCATTCAAAATCAAGGAGATTGTCACCATTGCAGGTATTATCACCAACGAGATGGAAAAACGGGTTTTCGGAGTGGCTACTTCCGAGAAGGCACTGCAGAGAATACAGGATAGCACGATCATTCTCCCCATCGGGAGTATCTCGGGTATTGCAAGCAGTTTCCTCACGGAATGCAGGATACGAAATGTCGATGCGTATGGTTTGCTTGGTGAGACCATCAATGCCCCCGATCCGAGAGCTTCAGCTGCGACGATAGAAGTTCTAAACAAGATGTACGGTCTTACGCTTGATATTCAGCCCTTGCTTGATCAAGCTGAAGAGATCGAGTCAACCATGCATAAACTCGCAGAGCAGGTTCAGACGGCTGAAGCAACTCCCAAAAAGGAGCAGCAGCTCCCGATGTACGGGTGATCCATAATGAAATGTTTTGCTTTAACAGGGATTTCTCCGGACGTGATACAGGAACTCCACAAAGGCAGACCCCGTACTCTTGAACTGCAAAGTGCACATAATGTTGTCACCCTGGCAGGCCTCGATCCCGGTGCGGCTGTATTCATGACTTCGGTGGATATGGAAGACCTTGATCCAGGTGACACGGGAATCATTGTTGAGATTATTGCGATAAGCATCACAATGAAGCGAATGATGGAGTTTACACAGGGATATCATTTCGAGGAGCGGGAAAGGATGTCAGCCCGGATAAAGGTAAGGTGCATCGGATCTTCAATTGTCAAATCTGTCACTCATGAAGGAATTATGCATCCGGTCTCTGTGGATGTGGTGAAATCAGCCTGTTACCATGCCGGCTGACCTGGAATACCCCCACACACCCCTTTCTTTTTTTAGTATTCAGAAATATCTATCCTGTCAGGAACATACCATCACGAGGCAATGGTTATTCAGGCAGCGATCGTATGAAACTACGGTAGACCGAGACCATTCCGAGATTTAATAAGGATAGATACCAAAGAGTATGGGCAACTCATTGGGCTTGTGGCTTAGCCAGGATAGAGCGCCGGGCTTCTAACCCGGATGTCGAGGGTTCGAATCCCTCCAGGCCCGTTCTGACGAGTGTGGTTTGAAAAAGGTTGATCAGGTTTCTTCCTCTTCTGTGACAAGTGCCACATCCGAGATATTGTGTTGGCGGAGCGCCAGTTTCTTCGCCTTGAAAATATTTTTCCCTTCCTTTCCGATTGCAATACCTCTGTCTTCCTGCCTGACCTCGATATGGGCTATCCGTCCTTCGTCCTCTGTCTCAAATCCGACTGCAACAACCTGAGCAGGAAGGAAACAGTTTTTGAGGAATTGCTCGGGACTTGGCGAGTACTCAACAACCTCGATCTTTTTCCCCATCACTTCCATTGCTTTCTTGATACTGGCCCCTTTCTTACCAATAGCAAGTCCCATCTCACCAGGATTGACAACAAAGATCAGCCTGTTGTTGCGATCATCAATCACACAGTCCCGGCTTCCAGCACCGGTGAGACGTTCAAACTGGGATATGAGGCGCATGCAGTCCTCGGTCAGAACGATCTCGGACATCTCTCACGCCCTCTTCAGATTGAGAAGGTCAGATTCACCGGGATTCACTACAGCAAGTGCACTGACCATAAACGGTTTTCCGCACGCCTTGCCAAGCTGGACGCTTGATCCATCGTATGTGTAGATGAACAGTCCTTCCCGTGAGGATAATGAGCTTTTAAACTTTTCAGGGCAGTTGCCGGCAAGAACTACCATCTGAGCCTTGCCTTCGTTAATGCATTGTTCGGTTTGGTTCTGACCGAGGATAACATCCCCGGTCTTGATAGCTCTTCTTAACGATACATTAAAATCCATTACAATTCACCTAGTTCAAAGATTTCGCGATTAGTTTTACATCTCCGGTACCGAGCTGAATGGGCTGGCCCACAATCACGTTCTCAGTAACCCCGGACAATTCATCGACCTCATTTGCAACGGCGGCATCGAGCAGGTGGTTCACCGTGACCTCAAATGCTGCACGTGACAGCACACTCTCTTTCTCACCGGCAATTCCGTGACGGCCGATCTGTTTTACTTCCCCTTCCATGCACATCATGTCAGCAACAAGCATAATATGGCGTACATCAACAAGGATACCCTGTTCTCCTAACGTAGAGAGCGCTTCGTGAATAATTGCATTTCTGGCAGCCTCGATCCCGAGTACCTGCGAGATCTCGCTGATGTTGTTGGTGCGGGTACGGGTGGTATCCACTCCCTCAACCTCAAACACATCTTTAATGTTGGAGCCCTCAGTATATAGGATATACTCTCCGCTCTCCTTCCGGACAACGACCCGTTCGATGTCATCGATACCCTGCACGATTACATTTCTGACGTGTTCAGCGAGTTGGAACAGATTCTGGTAACTCTCTCTGTCCTTCGGCATGAAAATGATGGTCGCGGTCTTCTCATCCATCTCGAATTCAAAGTCACGATAGTGTCGTCGTTCCTTGATCTTCTTTGGAGCAACCTCAAGGATAGATACGGGGGCGATCTTTCTCTTTTCACATACCGCCGTGTTGAGGTGGACAACGATCTGCATATTTTCCATATCTATGGTAATATCCCCGAACTCGTGGAGTGGTGCTGCCTCGATCTGCCAGCTGACTTCCCGCGCCCGATCCCTGTCGACCCCGAATTCTGGTTCGAGGAAGATAGTCATCGTGGGGGTGCTCGGCTCCTTTCTTGCGTCCATGATCTCGATCAGACGGGGAAGGCCCAGGGTTACGTTAATCTCAGCCACCCCGGCATAGTGGAATGTCCGCATCGTCATCTGTGTACCGGGCTCTCCGATCGATTGTGCTGCGATGATGCCTACCGCCTCACATGCTTCGATCCGGGTATTCTGGTACTCATTGACGACACGGTTCAGGATCTGGTCAAACTGGGTATCGGTGATCTCTTTTCCTTCGAGATACTTTTTAAGTTGATCTTTTGTCTTATCGGGGAGGTCTGCCTTATCGATCTTTGCTTCATGGTCAGTCTGCATCTCACACCTCCTCTTTCAGGATGCTCTCAACGATACCCTTTACATCGACCGGATCACCGAAACTGCTCTTCATTGGATCCGTTCCGTCCTCTCCATACTTGAACTGGATGATCCTTCCCCCGGTTGTCCGGACTGTCCCGTCATAGGCAACCTTGAGATCCTGCAGGGCATTGATCATACGGCGCTGGAGGTAGCCGCTCTGCGAGGTACGGACTGCCGTGTCCACCAGTCCCTCACGACCACCGATAGCATGGAAGAAGAACTCGGTGGGATTCAGGCCGCCCTTATAACTGTGCTTGATGAAACCATGGGCATCTGATCCGCGGTCGCCCTTCTTGAAATGAGGGAGGGTACGTTCATCGTATCCACGCATGATACGTTCGCCACGTACTGACTGCTGCCCCACGCATCCGGCCATCTGGGTCAGGTTGAGCATCGAGCCCCTTGCACCACTGACGGCCATTACTACGGCACTGTTGCCAAGGCCAAGATGCCGGCCTGCAATTTCACCAGTCCGATCACGGGCTTTCCCAAGGACCTGCATGATCTGCATTTCAAGTGTCTCATCGGGTGTCCTGCCGGGCATTGGTTCCAGCTGCCCGTCCTCGTAGATATTGATGCGCCTCTGGACATCCAACATTGCATTCGAGAGAACTTCATCGATCTGGCCGTATTCCGTTCGTGAGAGATCTTCATCATCAATCCCGAAAGAGAACCCGTCCAGCATGATTGAGCGGATTGCGAGGTGAGTGATATCATCGATAAATCCCGCAGCCCGCTTCATCCCATACTGCCTGATGACACGTTGAACAATCTGGCCATCAAAAGCACCGATTGCTTTCTTGTCGATGGTCCCTGATTCAAGTGTGCCATCGATGATTCGAACATAGGCATCTCGCTCGCAAACCTCCCTTTTGCAGGTTTCACAGTTCTGGCAGGAACTCGCCTTGAAGACCATGTTCAGCTCTTGGGGCAGTATCGTGGAAAATACCTGCTTGTTGCTCCAAAACGGTACTCCGTCTTTTTCCCTTCCAGGTTCAGGGAGTTTCTCAACACCTATATCTTTGAGGAGATACAGGGCCTCGCTCTTCGTGAACCATCGGATCTGGTTGGTAAGCAGGAATATCCCGGAGATATGGTCATGGATCCCGCCGATAATAGGGCCTCCGAAGCGAGGAGAGCGGATATTCTCCTCCACAGCAACAAGGATGGCGGCCTCCGCTCTCGCTTCTTCGGTCTGAGGGATGTGGAGGTTCATCTCATCCCCGTCAAAATCCGCATTATAGGGAGGACACACCGCTGGATTAAGGCGGAATGTCCTTCCGTCCATGACCTTCACACGGTGGGCCATGATGCTCATCCTGTGGAGAGAAGGTTGCCGGTTGAAGAGGACGATGTCCCCATCCCTTATCTGTCTCTCCACAGTCCATCCTGGTTCGAGCTGCTCGGCAACCGTTTCAAGGTTTCCTTCAGCGAGCCGAAGCCGCCGTTTATCAGGTCTTATCACATAATTGGCCCCGCAGGGATGGTTAAGGCTCGTCCTGACTGGGCCATTCAGTACCATCTGTTTCAGGTCGTCGATATTGTAAGGGGTGACCTGGACAGGTATGGACATCTCGTTTGCAACGGCGAGGGGGATGCCAACCTCAATGACGCTCAGGTTCGGATCAGGGGAGATGACAGTACGGGCTGAGAAATTGACCCGTTTTCCAGAGAGCGAGCCCCTGAACCGCCCGTCTTTTCCCTTGAGTCGTTGTGAGAGAGTTTTTAATGGTCTCCCACTCCGGTGGCGGGCAGGAGGACACCCTGCAACTTCATTATCAAGATAGGTGGTGACATGGTATTGGAGCAGTTCCCAGAGATCCTCGATGATGAGCTGAGGTGCACCCGCATCCTGGTTCTCCTTGAACCGCTGGTTGATACGGATGATGTCCACCAGTTTGTGAGTGAGATCATCCTCGGAGCGTTGTCCATTCTCAAGGATAATGGACGGCCTCATAGTGACAGGGGGAACCGGCAGCACGGTAAGAACCGTCCACTCAGGACGGGCAACTTCCGGATTGATCCCGAGATGCTTGAGGTCTTCATCGGGTATCTTCTCAAGCCTTGCCCTGATATCAGCAGGGGTTAGTTTGTGCTCAACCTTCTTGCCATCCTCGATCAGAATCTCGGAGAATGTGGTCGGTTTCTCAAAATTGATCTTGAGTTGCTGTTCACCGCAATGCGGACAGACGCGTTCTTTTTTGATATCCTTTTCGGACAGGACATCTCCCGTGAGATCGTCCTCGGTCCCAACCACTTTTTCGATCTCTTCAGGGGACAGGAGCAGCTTGCTGCAACTCCGGCAGGTGACACGGAGGAGTTTTCGTATCAGCCTCGTGTACCCGACATGGATAACTGGTTTGGCAAGTTCAATGTGACCAAAATGTCCTGGGCATTCGCTCGCCTTCTGGTCACATGTCTTGCACCGGAGCCCGGGATCAATCACACCCAGGTTGAGATCCATCAATCCCTGCGGATAGGGGAAACCATCGTCATCATAGGTATCTGCCCAGATGATCTTCCGAACACTCATGGTGCGGATCTCTTTTGGCGAAAGCAGGCCAAATTCTATTTTTCCTATACGTTTTGGACTTGGCATAACGACCTGTTCCTCCTACACCACATCTTCAAGCTTCATCCTGGGAGCAATGCCCATACTCTTCATTTCGTCTAGCAACAGTTTGAAAGCGTACGACATCTCGACAGAGTAGATGTCGGTCTCACCGCCGCATGAGAGGCAACGGGTAGTATTGGCCTTCCGGTCGAGCATCGCTACCATGCCACAATGGGCACATACATACTCCTGAACCTTGTCTGATTCGTCAAGAAGCCGTTCCTTGAGAGCCATTGCCGCTCCGTGACCAATCATCACATCACGCTCCATCTCACCAAATCTGAGACCCCCTTCACGTGCTCTTCCCTCAGTGGGCTGCCGCGTGAGCACCTGTACAGGGCCTCTCGATCGGGCATGCATCTTACTTGAAACCATGTGGTAGAGCTTCTGGTAATAGATGACCCCGACATAGATATCGGCCATAAACCGCTTCCCTGTGATACCATCGTACATTACTTCACGGCCGGTGTGGGAGAACCCAAGCTCCTTCAGCGAGGACCGGAGAGCCGACTCCTGTGCTCCCGAGAATGCAGTAGCATTGATTCGGTGACCTTCAAGGGACCCTACTTTGCCCCCGATCATTTCAAGCATATGCCCAATGGTCATGCGACTCGGGATGGCATGAGGGTTGATCACCAGGTCAGGGGTCAGGCCTGATTCGGCAAATGGCATATCCTCCTGGGAGGCGATGAGGCCTATAACCCCCTTCTGTCCATGCCTGGAAGCGAATTTGTCACCCACTTCAGGAATGCGCAGGTCCCGGGTTCTTACCTTGACAAGCCGCGAGCTGTTTTCGCCTTCGGTAATGATGACGGTATCAACAATGCCCCTCTCATTGCTTCGCATCGTGACCGATGTGTCCCTCCTTTTTTCGACGGTGATGAGATCGCTCGTTGGCTCTTCGAGAAATCGGGGAGGGGATGTCTTCCCGATCAGGACATCTTTTTCATTTACAATGGTTTCAGGATTGATAACCCCATCATCATCGAGGTTTTTGTAGCTTTCCGCACCATGAGCTCCGGTTACTTCTTCATCCGGAATCTCGATCCGGTCTACCTGCCCCCCAGGATACCTCCGCTCCTCTCCCTCATACGTCCGGAAGAAGTGGGATCTCCCCAGACCGCGATCGATCGAGGCTTTGTTGAAGATCAGGGCATCTTCGATATTGTATCCTTCAAAACTAAGGATCGCAACAACGAAGTTCTGTCCTCCAGGACGATCATCCGATCCGATCAGATCAGAGGTCTGGGTGTGGACAATGGGCCTCTGGACATAATGAAGCAGATGACCCCGGGTATCTGGCCTGAGTTTCATGTTTGATGTGCCAAAACCCAAAGCTTGCTTCACCATCCCTGCACCCATTGTGACACGAGGGCTTGCATTGTGCTCAGGGAACGGTACATGGGCAGCACCGATTCCAAGTATGAGGGAGGGATCGATCTCAAGATGAGTGTGCTCTGGCGTGATCTGATCGGAGTTCATGGCGATAAAGAGATCTTCCTCTTCCTCGGCATCGATCAACTCTATCATTCCCTTCCGTATGAAGTAATAGAAGTCGATCTCCTTTCGACTGAGCTTCTCTATCTCATCTGCACTCATCAGAGGTTTTCCATTCTGGAGTACGATGAGGGGGCGCCTTGCCCTCCCCCGATCAGTATGGATCACAACATCGTTATTGAATTCTTTGTGGGAGATGTTTACTTCGGTTGACAGGGCTCCCTGTCGTCGCATATTCCTGATCTGAGTGACAAATGTTTTAGGATCATCGATGAGACCTATAAGAGCTCCATCAACGAAGACTCGTGCCTTTTTCATGGTACATCACCCCTGATATGCTCTACCCCCATGGTGTAGAGCATGCGGATCACTTCATCCTCATCTGGTACCCCACGACTGATTTCCACCATCTGGGCAAAGTTCTTGACAAGCCCACAGTTGGGTCCTTCCGGGGTTTCACTCGGACAAATCCTTCCCCACTGAGTAGGATGGAGATCTCGCGCCTCAAAGTGAGGCTGCGACCGCGAGAGAGGAGATATAACGCGGCGAAGGTGTGAGAGAACGCTCATGTGGTCGATTCGATCCAGCAGCTGCGATACGCCTGTTCTTCCCCCAACCCAGTTTCCTGTTGCGAGAGGATGGAGCAGTCGCTCAGTTAATACATCTGCTCTCACTGCTGTCCCAATAGAGAGATCGCGGTGACGCATACTTGCCCGCTCGAGCTGGTATTTAATGTCACGGGTGAGACGGTTCAGGGAGATCCTGAAGAGATCTTCCATGAGATCTCCCGCAAGCTTCAGCCGCTTGTTTGAGTAATGATCTTTGTCATCAATACGTCTCTTGGAAAGGACAAGATCAAAACAGGCCTCTGCCATTCTCCCGAGGAAATGGGCCTTCGCCAGTCTCACTTCCGCAACGGCCTCCTGATAGCCTTCATCACCTTCTTTGAGGGTGACCGGCATCAGGTAATTGAGATGTGGGAGGAGGTAGTTGTCAAGGACAAATTCTGCCCGTTTCCGCTGGTAATCCCTTGTCTGGTTAGGGGCAAGCTTCTTGCCGACATACATGATACCCCCCTCGAGGCTGTCGCATTCGCTCTCTTCAAGGTTCTGCATCATGAAGGTGAGGATATCCTCGTCGGTAGAAACAGCATTCACGATCTCGTGATCGCTGACAAGCCCGAGTGAACGCATCAGGTCCACAAACCTGAGATGCCCGGCAACAGAGGGAAATGAGACCTCGAGCAGGTTTTTCCTGTTCCTTTCGACCACGACAAGGGCACGATAACCCCTGAACTGGGAAAACACCTTTGCAACGTAAATGCGTTCGTTATAGCGCTCAGTGAATTCCGTCATGATCTTGTTTGACGCAAGATCCTCAAGCGTCATCAGGACCCGCTCAGTCCCGTTCACAATAAAATAGCCGCCGGGGTCAAATGGATCTTCGCCATGTGAAATTCGCTCTGTGTCACTCATTCCATAAAGATTACAGGATGCAGACCCAACCATGATTGGAAGTTGGCCGATAGTAGTTACTACCGGCTCCTGCCGTTCCTCACCCTGCACAAGGGTCAACTCGAGCATGATGGGTGCAGCATACGTGAGATTTCGCAATCGTGCCTCGCTAGGGAAAAGGTCACCCTGGGAACCATCCGCTTCTCTCACCAGTGGTTTTTTGACCTCTATCTTACCCAGCTCGACCCAGACAGGTTCGCTGCTTTTACCACGAATTTCGATGTCTGTTTCAATGATCTTCTGTTCATTGACCACTTTCTGAAGATTTGCCTGGAGAAAATTGTTGAATGAGTCAAGCTGGTGGCGCGCAACATGCTCACGTGAAAAATATGCTTTTGATAATACGCTCCGGTCTATCAGAGATATCAGCCCCGCCATTATTTTTTTGGTCGCCTTATGACAAGTCGGTATGATTCGGCTCTTCCGGCTGTATGACTGGTTCGGATGATCCGGATGACATCCCCGGGTTTGGCCCCGATGGTTTTTACAGCAGGATCATCATGGTAAATTCTCGGCAATTGTTCGCTGGTGATTTTATAAAGAGAGAGCAGCCCGGTCAGCTCTTCTTCAGTCATGATCTGGTGATCAGGCACCATCGCATGATCCAGCACATTCAATCGTGTGCTCACAGCAATTCCCCCCTGATTACGAATGCATTCATCGTCGTCAGATACCTCATTTATGAAAAATCCGCCCGCTTCGCGGCAGCGGGCCCGGAGGGATTTGAACCCCCGACCACCTGGTTAAAAGCCAGGCGCTCTACCTAACTGAGCTACGAGCCCACCCTGTCGCACTGTACAGCATTATTACAATGCGCGAAAACTATATAAATATATTTTTATAACATATTTGTTCTTGCATCAGGATTGAGAATAATGGTTCAATTAAATCAACGCCTGCTTATGATCATTTTCGTACCAAGCGGATTCTTTGGGATGCAGGGGTAATTCGAGGAGTGATAGACACGTGGTATATCACAGGGTATTTATTTAACCAAAAAAAATAAATAATTGTAATAATTCCATGGCAGAACTTACCTCGTGGCTTAAAAAGAATTTAGCATCCTTCGAGATTGACGAGCGTCTCGCATTGAATGCCACGAGACATCTGAGTAAACCAGAGCAGGCAAAACTCTTTTCTCCCGAGATCGAGAAGATGAGAACTGCCGAAGGGAGATGGTACGAGGCCATAATGTATGAGATGTTTCTCAAAATGGCACTCGAATCAGATGAGATCAGAGGCCTTGCACTGAAGGGAGTGGATGTGCCACATGGGAGCAGGCAGCGCATAAAGCTGGGGCAAAACGGGCTTTTCTATTCACGATGCGGGGATATCACCATCAGAGGCAATGGTCAGGATCTTGCTGAGTTTGACCTCCTTTTTATTGATAACAATCAGCATATCGGATTTGCAGAGGTAGTTACCTCGGCCTCTGATATGAAGGAATTTGAGCAGGAGATCGAATATAAGCGAACCCTCCTTGGGTACCTTTTTGATCAGAAAAAGGTCACCTTTATCCTGATATCCTCTTTTGATGTTACCAACTTTGTTGTGGGGAGACGCCTTGTCAGAGCGCCGAATACCCTTAACATCCAGACCGCTTCCTGTGAGGAGATAAAATCCCAGATCATTGATAGAAACCCAACAAATCACACGATAAGACCCTCCCGAAATGAAAAATTTATTCTCGCCCGGGACATTCCCCTCTGCCGCCCATTCGATTACGAACGGTACCATGAGAATGAAAAGGCACGTGTCTTTACCTGGATATCATCGGGGAACAGAGAAGGTGATTGTCCTGTCCCGGGCGATGATACCGGAAGACTCGTAAAGAAGATACTTTACGGCGCCCTGTATCCCTCAGCAATCCGTTCTGTCTGTAAGAACCATGAATTCATTATCCGTGGAGAGCGGATCGATTACAAGGATATCATGAACCGTTACTCAAAAGCAGTCTTTGCGACTGATCTTCCGGATTTCGATCCGATTATTTACTTGCGGAACCGGAAGAAGCAGGAATACCTTAAGATGGTCCAGAACGGGGATGGCAACTTTAAATTTGAACGTTTTACTCCAGCCAAGGTTGGTTTTTTTCTCTGGCTCGAATCTCTTCAGCCTGTTCTTGGAGCACGGATAATGACAGGGCTTATCGATGCTTTCTCACCAAACGGATCCAATCATTCCAAAGATCCTGCCAACGGAAAGCACAGGGCGAGTATGGGACGATAAAACGATCCAAAGCGATCATCAGATACATACCCTAATATTCGATAATTCCCGATCAAAGAGCCGGTTCAATTGTATCATAAAAATAACATGATTCTTTTGAGGGCTACAAGCATAAAAGGTGAAAATGCCGGAGGCATTTTCATATAAAAAAAGGGTATGCGGATAGTAATTCACACGGTTCAATCGAGCAGTACCGTGAGGGCTTCATCAGCATAGGCATCCATGACATACGGGATGCCTGACACCTTTGAAGCGTCCTCAGTCAAGGCCATGAGGTCATTTCTCGAAATTGAATCAATATTGAAGTTCCTGCTTCCAGCCATGATCTGCTGGAGTCCAACACGGAACTTTTGGGCGTAGGTGTAGATACCAATTGCCCCCATCGGGATCTCCTTAAATTTGGCTCCGAATTTTTCTTTCAGCTCCTCATAGGTCACAAAGATCTCTTCGGGGACAGTACCGTACTTGGAGACTGTCTTTGGAAGTTCTCCTGCCTTGATCCACTTCTCGATGTTCTTGCCGACCATTCCGGGGATCATAAGACCTCTTCCCATGCAGACCGCCTTTACATAGGGGCTTCCCATGGCAATAGCTTTGAACACGTTCGGTTCATCAGAGAATCCCCCTGCCATTGCGATATCAGGAACACGGATGCCACGCTTCTTCAGAAGCTCGCAATATTCGTATGCGAGGGACTGGATGTAGAAGGTGGGAATACCCCATTCGTTCATCATTGGCCAGGGGCTCATGCCAGTACCCCCTGGAGCACCATCAATGGTCAGGAGGTCGATCTTTGCCTCAGCGCTATAGCGGATGGCCATGGCAAGTTCTACTGCGGAATAGGCCCCTGTCTTGAGGGTGACCCTCTTGAATCCGATATCATGGAGCCTGTCGACCTCCTCGAGGAATCCTTCCTTCGATATAAACCCTAGGCGCGAGTGGCGTTCAAACTCCTTGATCGCACCTGTTTTAAAAGCAACCTGGATATCGTGGCTGGTAGGATCAGGGAGCACGATATACCCTCTCTTTTTCAGCTCGCTGGCTCGCTCAAGGGTCTTGACCTTGATCTCGCCACCGATGCATTTTGCACCCTGGCCCCACTTGAGTTCAATGGTATCGAGGTGATGCTTTGAGGAGACGTACTCGGCAGTGCCGAGGCGGGTATCCTCAACATTCATCTGGACGAGCATCTCGCCGTAGCCTTCATGGAACTTTTTGTAGATCTCAATACGCCGATCCATCTCAGGCGACTTCCTGACTTTTCCCTTATTGTCAAGCTCGAGGGCAGGATCCACCCCACAGACATTTTCACCGCATACGATGGTAATCCCTGATATGGCGGCTCCTATTGCAAAATGTTCCCAGTTGATGCGGGCGATATCTGTTGAACCAAGGGCTCCGGTGAAGATAGGTAAACGCATCTTCACCTTCTTGTCCCAGCCATATTCAGTGGTGGTATCTACCGAATAGAAGACCGCGGAATCGGGGCCAATCTCAGTCCCTTCCGGGAGTCCTTTTGCCCCCATGGCATATCCCTGGATGTTCAAATGGGAATAATCGATCGGGTAGTTCTTGTCCGCACCGGCGGTCATCTCACCGAAGGGTCCGGGATAAAGGACTTCTCTCCCGCGGAAGGAAGAGAGCCAGATATCACATCCTCCCTTGCATCCATCAAGGCAACGTGTACAGATCCCGGACATAGGGACCACATCACGTGAACGATTTACTGTGCCCAGCGCTTCATTGGCATTTGGCTGTCTGAGGTTCATTCTTCTCTCCTTTTGCTCATTTCAAATTCAGCATTGAAGTAGGTTTGGGATCCTGTCTGCCCAAACGTAACATTAATGTCCCCCTTGAACAGTTATAAGCGCTTGCCTTCCTCCACTATATAGTTATTTTGTTTTGACTAGTGATTGTACCCTCCCTGTTGTTTGCCCTGGAAAAAAAGAGATCAGCGTTCTGAGAAAAGAGAGATCAATAGAGTTCAACCAGTCGGTAAGAACCAGACCCGAGCCCGATCTCTTCAGCATAACGGATCTGTCGTAAGGCATCCGTTCTCTTTCTCAATCCCTGGAACTTGTCTTCTCCCTCATTAAGGTTAGCAGCAAGCGCCGAACCCCTGATCCCTGACTGCTTGTTGACAAGATCAAAGCTTGCGGCATCAATTGCCACCGGATCATGCGAAGCAAGGAATCCAATGTCCGGCACAATAGGGGCGTCACTCCATGGCAAGCAATCACAATCGGGGGTTATGTTGGTCAGAAAATTAAAATATCCGACCTTTTTTCCGATTGATGCTCCAAAGGCGTATTCCACAAGTCGCTCGATGAATTGTGGGATCTCGGTCTCCCAGTCAACATCGATTGCATGCTCAGGGCAGATTGACATGCATTCGAAACAACCTATGCATGACTCTTTATCTATCATGGATTTACCATCGACCAGGCAGATAGCCGAAGACGGGCATGTGGCAAGGCATTTTGCGCAACCGATGCATCGCTCTTCTGCAACAATGGGTTTTGCCGAATGTTGTTCCTGTTTCCCGGCTGGCGGGGCACATCCCATAGCAAGATTCTTGATAGCCCCCCCAAATCCTGCAGGCTCATGGCCTTTAAAGTGAGAGAGGACAAACATGGAGGTTACATCAGCAATATCCCCTGATACCAGTACCCGATTAAAGTGGCGTTTTGCGATTTGCACTTCACGGAAATTTTTTCCCGTAATTCCATCTGCGATCAGGATAGGAGCGGCCACGGTTGCATATGAAAAACCGTGCTCAAGGGCAGTAATGATATGATCGAGGGAATTTGATCGGCTTCCCAGATAGAGGGTATTGGAATCAGTGAGAAATGGTTTTCCTCCATGCTCCCGGATTTTGTCTACTACCTGGCGAGCGAAGACAGGATTGATATAGGCATCGTTCCCCCGTTCACCAAAGTGGATTTTTATAGCAATAGGCGCATCCTTCTCAATACAGTCACCGAATCCGGCCGCTTCGAATAGGGCATGCAGTTTGGCAATACTACTCTGGCATGGGTCCCGTGCTCGCAAGCCCGCAAAAAAAACATCCCGGCTCATTAGTATCCCCTGTTTCTGATGTTCGTCTCCCTGGTAATAATTGTGCGCAACGAGTCAGATTTTAATGAAACCATATCATCCTAAATATAAATATGGATTTATTACCAGGATCAATCACCAATAGTAAGGAAAAGGGGATTATTCCCGCTTTCCAAGTTGATGGTCCAGCCAGAAAAGGTGACCTGGTATGTTCCCAACAATCTTTATCTGTGCAAGAATATCGCTTGCATTTGCTTCCTCTTCGACCTGTTCTTTCACAAACCAGCCGAGGAAATTTTTTGTGGCGTAATCTTTCTCTTTCTGTGAAAGTTCCACAAGAGCGTAGATGAGACCTGTCACCTTCTGTTCATGGGCATATACTTCTTCAAAGACTTCCTGGGCTGACTTCCAGGGGGTCTTTGGGGCATCGATTGCAGTTAGTTTCGGGGTTCCTCCAGCCTCGATAATATACTCATATATTTTCATTCCGTGTGCCATCTCTTCTTTTGCCTGGAGTCTGAGCCAATTCGCAAAACCCTTCATAGGATACGATTCAAAATAAGCGGACATGGCAAGATAGAGATATGATGAATAGAATTCCGCATTCACCTGTTTATTCAGTGCATCTTCGACCGACTTTTTCAGCATTTTTTCTCTCCTTTTTAACCGCAATGTTGGCGTATTTTCTTTTAATCCTTTCGAACGGGTATAGTACCAATTCCGAATATTCAATGAGAAAGAGAGTAATTATTTCCGGACGATCACCGATGCCTCCTGGTCAAAAGGATTCGTCCGTATGGCAAGTGAGAAGAGGTATGGATAATTCGTTTTAAGATATTTCATGTAATCAACCCACTGTTTTGAGATATTCCGGTATACCCTGACAAGATCCCCATTGATATGGGAGAGATCGGTTGTGGGAAGTTCGCCCACCCCGCTCCTTCTTTCAAGCTCCTCGGTAAGATGGAAAACCGTCCTGAGCGTTTCGGTAAACGTCTGGTGTTCGAGGAGTACTGGGTTTTCGAGGAGACGGAGGAGGAAATTTCTCTTTTCGTTGAGGAAGCTGGTGAGTTTTTGTATCTCAATTTTATTGATATCAATATCGTAGTGGTATCCCTCCAGGAACGATTTGAGGTCATCAAATTCCTGGTCCTGCCATGTATCGCGAACAAGAAGCCGTTTCCTGATCCCATCCAGGCCCGGATCACAATCTGATATCTCGGCAAGGAGCATGGTACCGACTTCAGAGAAGAAGGTACCGATGACCATGTTCAGCTTCTCAAGCCGTTCCCGCCGCGAACGACGCGTGAGCAGTTCATTCAGGATAATGGTCACCAGGAACGCGCTGATAGGCAGGAATCCAAGTGAATTGAATACATAGTTCAGGGTATCTGCAGGATTTTTCAGGAGAAGGAACTTGATCGAATAGACCGCTATGCTGATTGAGACCAGGATGAGCCCGAGTTTGACCTGCCAGCTGAATCGCATCAACATACCTCGTAAAACTATGTGAGTATCATAGTAAAAGAATTCGTTATGCGTATCCGCAAAAACTATTGTTTTCCCGTCGCACGCGTCAGAATCTCGACGTTGCTTTTCGTGAAGAACCCATCAAACCCCTGGTAGCGGCGAATGTATTCATTCACTAACATCGTGTGAGGGGAGGGCAGAGAAAAGGTCTGTTTTAATCCCTCCTCTTCTGATCCGACCAGATCAACCAGGAACTCCATGCCATCTTTTTTCAGGGCATTGTACGTATCCTCGATGCGGTCAGTCTGGAATGCTATATGGTGGACCCTTGTTCCATAATTCCGGATGAACATCTCGGTCGGACCGGGATCCGTATTTTCCCGGAAAGGTGCTATCCCGGAGGTAAAGACCATGGCAAAGTCATCACTTGAGAGCCTGGCCACGCTGGTGATGGAATTCAGGGACCTGACAAAGACGGCAAAATCAAAGGAATAGGTGGTGAGCTCCATGAATTCGATGATAGCATCGTTCCGCTCGAGGGCTTTCACCCGTGTCGCAGCGTGGTCGAGGCCGTGGATATTGGCCAGGTGTGGCAGGTCAGGTTTTTTCAGGGAATGAGGAAGGTGTACTGCGTCATGAGGAGCATAGCCGCCTTTCTCTCCCGTCCATTCTATAAAACCGAGTGAATTTCCAGTATATCGCGAGGGCATTGTCTGGATAAAACGGAAGTGAGGATAATCGGTGATATCCGTTGTCATGAACCGGATCCCCCGTTCAGTCTGGATCTCCACGTACCGTTCGAGTCCGGTTGTCCGGAATACGAATGTTTCGAGACGAGTATTGGGAAGATTTCTTGTTTTTTGGGCTGAATTCACCGCATTAAAAGGATTTTCGCCTTTTTTCCTTGCCCTCAGGAGAAAGGAGGCAGAACCTTTTGTCCCAAGCACAAGAGTCGTGAATGAATCATCCTCAAAATGTTCTTCCAAAGTGAGTCCTGTATACCGGAGAAGCTCTTCAGCAGATAGTTCAAGCCGTCCGTGCTCGGTGCTGATAATGACGGAGTCAAGACCATGAACCAGCCCTTCAAGCCCCAGATCCTTCCTTTGCTGAAGAACCCCAGGGATCCTGGCAGCAAGGTCCTGCTCCTGCCGGGCAATGAAAACTTCCTGAGACATTGCATCTCCTCTTAACAACACATCTTTTCCGGGTATTTCTCCCTCTGCGATGGAGAGGGGAAGCACATGCATATTATGGTTGGCAATAGAGGGGGGACGCCCCCCTCCTAATCTGCATACTTTACAGGATCTGCATCAAATTTTTTCTTGCACCCGGGGGCGCAGAAATAGTAGGTTTTTCCTTTATAGTCGCTCTTGAATTTTGCGGTTTTTTCGTCAACTGTCATTCCGCAGATCGGATCGATGGCCATCGGTTTCCCTCAGGTTTCCCTTTCTTTGCAGGAGGGATATAGCTTTTTAGTAAAAGGGAAAGGGATACAACGGTCACCGAACTGGCCGCCATTGCCAATGCAGCAAGTACCGGGCTGAATGTATAACCGGTAAACGGATATAAAATTCCAGCGGCAAGGGGGATGAGCAGTGCGTTGTACGCAAATGCCCAGAAAATGTTCTGCTTGATCCGACCCATAACTTTCCGGGAAAGCTGAATGGCAGCAGCGACATCCAGAAGATCATCCTTAATCAGCACGATATCCCCGCTCTCGATAGCAACGTCGGTCCCACTCCCGATCGCGATACCTACGTCTGCCCGGGCAAGGGCTGGAGCATCGTTAATGCCGTCCCCAACGAATGCAACCACGGATCCGGCTGCCTGGAGCGATTTCACTTCCCGCTCTTTGTCTTCAGGAAGAACTTCTGCAATAACCCGGCTGATTCCCACCTGGCCTCCAACTGCTTCAGCGGTTCTCTTGTTGTCTCCTGTAATCATCGCTACCGAAAGCCCCATGTCTTTGAGCTCCTGAATTGCTTCCGGAGTGGTTTTCTTGACGGTGTCAGCGATAGCAATGATACCGGCATTGTTCCCTGCAACTGCGACCAGGACAACGGTCCTGCCGGTCTCTTCGAGCCGTATAATTTGCTGGTCGAGCTCAGGAGGTATGACGATATTTCTCTCGGCAAAGATCACCCGGTTTCCCACCAGGACCTCTTCTCCAAGCACCCGGGCAATGACACCTTTTCCCGCAAAGGTGGTGAACTCAGGGGAAGACTCCAGAGGGACATGCAACTCCTCTGCTTTTCTGACGACTGCCTCGGCAAGGGGGTGGGTTGCATTCTTCTCTACGCTCCCTGCAAGGGATAACAGGGTTCGTTCATCAATTCCAAAGGGGATAAGGTCTGTCACCTCTGGTTTTCCTCTTGTCAGGGTTCCTGTCTTGTCAAAGACCACCGTGGTAATGCGATCGGCAACTTCCAGAGCTTCACCGTTCCTGAGGAGGATCCCGAGCTCTGCTCCCCTCCCGACACCGACCGTAACCGCCGTGGGAGTTGCAAGGCCGAGGGCACAGGGGCAGGCAACAACGAGGACTGAAATGAGGGCGGTGAGTGCGAAGAGGAGGGTGGAATCCAAAACGAGATACCACAGGAGAAAAGCACTGATGGCAATGGTCAGCACTATTGGGATAAAATAAGAGACCGCAACATCAGCGATTCGCTCAACCGGAGGCTTTGTTGCCTGGGCTTCCTCAACAAGGGTGATGATCTGGGAGAGAACGGTATCCTTGCCGACTTTTTCTGTCCTGAACGTGAAGATGCTGTTTGTGTTGAGGGTCCCTCCGACTACCTTGGACCCTTTCGATTTCAGGACAGGAATTGGTTCACCGGTTATCATCGACTCATCAACGTAGCTCTCTCCATCCACTACCTCACCGTCGACAGGTATCTTTTCGCCGGGTTTGACGATTACAAGATCTCCCGCTGCAACATCCTCAATCGCAATCTCGGTTTCATTTCCATCGCGAAGGACCAGGGCAGTTCGCGGCCGGAGACCGACCAGTTTCCGGATGGCTTCGGAAGTGCGTCCCTTGGCACGGGCTTCCAGATATCTTCCGAGGATTAGAAATGATGCGAGCATGATTGCCGTGTCATAGAACATGAAATCGTGGGTCAGTACGATACCCAGGGTTCCGAGAACACTCGCGCCATAGGCAACGCCCGTACCCATCGCATACATCACATCCATGGTGAGGGTCCGGTTCCGGAGTGCACTCAGGGCAGCACGAAAAATCGGGTAGGCCACGTAGAAAAATACCGGGGTGGAGACCACCAGCATGAACCAGGAGAGCGTATGCATTCCAACAGGAAGGGGGATAAACATCAGGAGGAAAAGGGGGATACTCACTGCGAAACCGATAGAAAATCGCCGGAACTTGTCGGAAAGGTCCCGTTCCCGGGCACGTTCTTCAGCCTCCAGTGAGAGCTCTTCTGCGACTCCCAGGTACTGGTAGCCGGCATTTTCGATCGCTCCCTTCATCTCCTCAATCGAGGTAACAGAGGGATTGTACGTGACATATGCCTTCTCTGTGGCAAGATTGACCCGTGCATGAATGACCCCGGGGAAGGATGAGAGTGCTTTTTCGATAGTTTCCACGCAGGTGGCACACATCATACCCCCCACTCGGATGATCACCTCATCGTGAATGACGTCATATCCTGCACCCTTGATCACTGCCTCGATTTCCCGCAGGGAGACCAGATCTGGATCGAACTCAATCCTTGCACTATCAGTACCAAAATTTACCTTTACGGTTGTTCCCTTACCGAGGCTGCCCACCGCGTCCTCTATGGTTACCGCGCAGGTAGCACAGTGCATCCCTGATATCCTAATGTCGGCTTTCCTCATCCCTTTCATAACGCCCCACAACGCATGTTGTACCCAGATTGACGGTATCATGGGTAATAATTACTGCTCGTTGCCGGGACTCTCTCTTTTAGGATTTCCACCATGTCAAGGTATATCACCTCGCCTGTTACAGTGTCGGATATGAAAGAACCGAACCCTTTCCAGGTCATTCTCTTTTTCCTGCTTGTTGCACCAGGGGTGTATCTCCTGTACGCATGGGGAGTGGGAACAGGTCCTGCCACGTTCCTCTGGATGGGAATTATTGCTGCCCTCGTTGCCCTGCTTATCGCATGGTCATTCAAGATTGCAGACCAGTGGGAGAAAGCAGTGGTTCTCAGGCTCGGCCGATTTACCGGTCTTCGGGGTCCTGGTCCTTTTTTCATCATACCTTTCGCAGAAAGGGTCGCATACTGGATCGATTTGCGGGTGATCACGACCTCGTTCCGTGCCGAAAAGACGCTGACAAAAGATACTGTCCCGGTGGATGTGGAAGCGGTTCTCTTCTGGAAAGTGCTTGATCCGGAAAGGGCTGCGCTTGAGGTGGAGGATTACCGGACTGCAATCAGCTGGGCATCCCAGACTGCGCTTCGCGAGGTTATCGGGAAATCCTTCCTTTCAGAGATGCTGGAAGGGAGGGAGAAGCTCGATGCAGTGCTTCAGAAGATCATCGATACCAGAACCGAGCAGTGGGGTATCCATGTCAGTTCGGTGGAGATACGCGACGTGATCATCCCTCCCGAGCTCCAGGATGCGATGTCCATGCAGGCGCAGGCCGAGCGTGAACGCCAGGCCCGGGTCATCCTTGGTGATTCGGAACGGCAGATCGCCGAGAAGTTTGAGGAGGCAGCAAGGACCTATGAACACAATCCAACCGCACTCCATTTGCGCGCAATGAATATGCTCTACGAGGGGCTTAAGGTGAAGGACAATGCCACGCTCGTGATCGTCCCGGCATCGATCCTTGAGACGATGAACCTTGGGTCAACAACCGGCCTTGTCTCTCTTGCAAAACTACAGGAAATGGATACGAAAAGACAACAAAAGGGATCCGGGGGCGAGGAACCCCCCCCGGCATATAAAGAAAAGAAATCACCAGAGTAAAACAAAACTCCCCTTTTCTATACCTTATCATGCCCTGTCAGAATGACAGAAACACTGTGTATACTATGACATTCAGGACCGTCAGGGGAAGTCCGATCTTGAAAAATTCAAGGAATGTGAGTGTCACCCCGCACCGTTCTGCATTCTGGATTACAATTACATTACTGGCGGCACCAAGGATGGTTAGATTTCCGGCTATCGTGCTTCCGGCAGCAAGGGCAAGCATCGCTTGGATCGACATCCCCTGCTGAATGATCAACGGCTGGAAAAGAGCAACGAAAGGGACATTCGAGATAAACTGGCTGATCACCACGCTTACCACCATGATGACGGGCACCGAGGTGACTGTCTGGATATCGATCACCGATTGGAAGAACCCTGTGTCAAAGACGCTCTGCATCAATACAAAGAGGGCTGCAAAGAAGATCAGGGTGTACCAGTCCACTTTCCGTATCAGTTCGCCCCTTCTCGGGCTCAGGAGCAGTATTGGAATGGCACCTGCGAGTGCGATTACCATCAGGGGTAAAGGATTGTAGCCGACAATCCCTCCAACGATGCGGAACCCGATCAATACGAGGATGATCGCAAGTGACAATGCGGTCAGCCGGGCAAGGGAGGTATCCCTGATTGGTTCAGGCTGAAGAGGAGGTGAACAACCTGATGCAGGAGGATAGAAGGTCCGGACGATCAGCCACGCAATGATCAGGTTGATGAACGTCGGTATTCCAAGGTAGACGAGAAACGGGGTGAATGCATCGCCGAGATCTGCAAATGATGCAATTAGGAAGTTCTGCGGATTTCCGATCGGGGTCGCAACACTCCCGATTGTTATGGCAAAGCAGAGAGCAAGGAGCGCTCCTTTCCGGTCAATACCCCAAGCACAGGCAAGGGCAATGACCAGGGGAGTTCCGATGACGGCAATGGTATCATTCATGAGAATTGCAGAAAATATTCCCATCACCAGGATCAGCAGAAAAAGAAACTGGTCAGGATTCTTTGCCCTTACAAAGATGCGGTGAGAGATTGACGAGAGATAGCCACTTTCCTGAACAGCTGCTCCGATGACAAACATGCCAAAAAGAAAGAGCATCACGTCAGCATCGATAGCAGATAATGCCGCCTGAGGGGTAATCTGGCCGAGCAGGAGGACGGCAACCGCCCCGGCCAGCATGATCTGCCATATCCGGAAGGTATACCCGCCCACCTGGCGGATTGCGATGAGGAGAAAGACCAGAATGAGGATGATAACTGGGATGAACATCAGGCGGTTCCTGCTTCCCCGGCGTGATCAGGATCTGCAACTCTCCACGGTCCAGGTGAGGAGGATCCCGGAATCCATCCGTTCAAATCCATAAAGGCTGAGCTTGGGGAATTCAGACTCGGTGACAAACCCATCCCCGTCAGCCAGGGTCGGGGCCTGCATGCCTCCTATCACCATGTTTCCGATGTAACATGTCAGCTTGTCTACGAGACCCTCCCTGAAGAATCCCCATATAAGGGTCCCTCCGCCCTCTAACATGAGTGTCCGGATCCCCCTGCTATAAAGCCGGGAAAGAAGGAGCGGCAGGTCAACTACGTCCTCCCCTGCTATGATAACGGTCGCATAACTGGAGAGCGCCTCGATCTTTTCCTTGTCGGCACAGAGAGAGCAGGCAATGATCCGATCTCCCGTCCCCTTGTGAAGGAGTGCCGCGTCTAATGGGATCCTTGCACGACTGTCAACAACGATACGCACCGGGTTGTCGTCTTTCCCTTGAGCCCTCCGTTCAGCGACCAGCGCAGTGGATTTTATCGTAAGAGACGGATCGTCAGCAAGCACCGTTCCGATACCCACCATGACCGCATCACTCTCTGCCTTGATTTTGTCCACTCTGGAAAAATCAGATGACCCTGAGATTCGCACTTGTCTCCGTTCCCGGGTTGAGAGTTTTCCATCGGCACTCATCGCGACGTTGACATGGACAAAGGGACGCATAGACTACCATTGGTCAGGGTCACTCTTCAAGATTACCCGGCGTTGCAGATGCTGGTCGGGGTCGAGAGCGCGTTGTATTGAATTGTTCATTGAAACGACCAGCCGTCCTGCGGGATTCAGTCACCGGTTCTTCCATCTTCCACCAGGGAACAAGATTATCACAGCAGGAGCCGGTAAAGGTAGTATAATCCAAACAGAATGAGTGATATTCCGCAAATCCCCAGGATCCAACGGTATAATCGTTCACTGAGAATGAAACGCCCGCGATGTATACCGACCGAAACCAGGGTAAACCATCCGAGATCCGCGGACCAGTGTCCGATAATGAAGGCAAAGGCCACGCCAAAACCACCCTGATATGCTCCGATCAACAGTGCACTGCCTACGGTGAACCACCAGATCCAGAAATACGGGTTCGAAATACTGGTTATAATCCCTGCCATGAATGGCTGCGTAACGGTTTCTGTTGTATCATCACAATCGATCCGGGCATTCTTTGCTTCGCAGAGGGTCAGGACTCCAAACACCAAGAGAGCCGCGCCTCCGATACCTGCTATCAGCCACGAATACTGACCGATCACCACACTCAGGCCAGCTATGATGAGGAGAACCATCAGGATCTCGACCACGATATGCCCAAGAGTCACCCGGGGCCCGGCACTCCATCCGCTTTTCAGGGATGCTTTGATGGTGGCAACAAGGGTCGGCCCGGGTGCAAGTGCTCCAGTAAGCCCGATAAGAAAACCGAGCCCTGCCATTTCAACAAATGAATACAGAGCAACCAGCCTTACAAGGTATTATCGTTACTATCCCAATTATATTCGCACGTCATTATCCCTTATTGGCACTGATCGCACCTGCTATATGCCGCAATGATTGCTCTGGCTGGCCACGAACAATTCATAAGTCCTAAATAATTACCTCCCACATTAGAGAAAGATGAATCAGAGGTATTGTATTTCACTGGTCGTGGTGCTCCTGCTGACCGTGCTTGTCTTGTCAGCAGGGTGCACCAGCACCCCCTCCCAGGCAAAAACGTATGTGGTGGGCATCGATGCAGAGTATCCCCCGTACAGCTATATCGATCCCGATGGGAATGTGACCGGATTTGACGTTGAGTCTATGAGATGGATCGCGGATAAGGGAGGTTTCAATGTGACATTCCAGCCAACGGCATGGGATGGAATTATCCCTGCACTCCAGGCCGGGAAGATTGATATTATTTATTCAGGGATGACCATTACCGATGAGCGGAAAGAAAAGGTCAGTTTCAGTATTCCCTATCTGAAGATCAACCAGTCCGTTGCCGTGCACAAAGAAGGGAACTATACCATGGATGATTTCATGGCAGGTAGACTTATTATTGGTGCGCAGCGCGGCACAACCGGTGCAATCTGGGTAGAAGAGAACCTGATTGAAACCGGGAAGATGCCCGCTGAAAACCTCAAGGTATACGACAATTTCCCGCTCGTAGTAACCGATCTTGCTTTCAAGAGAATTGATGCTGCGATCTATGACCGCCCTCCCCTCCTTGATGCAATTGCGGACAAACCACTGCTGATTATCGACCCCCAAATCGATACCCACGAGGAATACGGTGTCGCGGTCAGGAAGGATGACACCCTAATGCTGGACGCTCTCAACAAGGGGCTCTCCTCCCTGATGCAGGACCCATACTGGGAGGAACTGAAGCAGAAATATGGGCTTATATGAAACAAATTGAAATCCCATTTCATTTTCTTTATCGATTCGCCTCTCAAGACAGAGGGGGAGAAGCATTTGTGAACGAGTCTTGGTACACAGAACCCTGATCGCGGGATACCCTTATGGATGTCACATCAATCCTCGTGGAATGGACGCCCTACCTGATCGGGGGGATTTCCCTCACTATCGGGCTCGTGGCAATAGCCCTTGGAATTGGTGTTGCCCTTGGCCTGCCTTTTGCACTCGTCCAGGTTTATGGCCCCCGCCCGGCAAAGGCAGTGATAAGTGCTTATGCATGGTTCTTCAGGGGGCTTCCTGTGCTCGTCCTCCTGTTCCTTTTTTACTTTGGGATATTCCCTGCGATGGGGCTTGACCCCCCTGCCTTTTTCGTTGGTGCAGTAGTGCTCGGTCTCCGTGGAGCTGCATACCAGTCCCAGATATTCCGGGGTGCTATCCAGTCTATTAATGAGGGCCAGATGATTGCAGCACTCTCGCTTGGGATGAACCGGCTTACGGCGATCAAATCCATCATCCTCCCCCAGTCACTCCGGATTGCTCTCCCTGGCTGGTCGAATGAATATCCCGAGATACTCACTGATTCAGCGATATGTTATGCTATCGGCGTAGCAGAGCTGCTGACAAGGACATCGCAGATCGTTGCGGTAACCTACGTCACCATGCCGATTTACCTGTGTTGCGCCCTGATCTTTATCCTTCTCAATTATGCCGGCATGAGGGTCATCCATATGCTCGAAAAAAGAGTTGCCATCCCGGGTTTCGGGGCAGGGGCTGGATAGTCCAATGACAGATGATGCATTTGTCCTCCGGGTGGAGGATATCCATAAAAAATTCGGAACAAACGAGGTGCTCAAAGGGGTCTCCTTCAACGTAAGGAAAGGGGAAACGATCGTTTTTATCGGGCCTTCCGGAACGGGAAAGAGCACCCTGCTCCGTTGTATCAACCAACTGACCATCCCGGAAAAAGGAAGAGTCTGGCTCCATGATGATGAAGTGACCAATTCAGGACCTAAGATCTCCTATTTCAGGCAGAAGATCGGGATGGTGTTCCAGAACTTTTATCTGTTCGACCATCTGACCGCAGTCAGGAATGTGGAGATAGCCCTCCTCAAGGTCAAAAAGATGGACCCGGAAAGCGCCCGGAGAAAAGCGCTGCACGAGCTCGAACAGGTTGGCATGAAGGACTGGGCAGACCATTACCCCGCCGAGCTTTCAGGGGGACAGGCCCAGAGGGTATCCATCGCACGGGCACTTGCCATGGATCCAGAAGTCATTCTCTTTGATGAACCCACCTCGGCCCTGGATCCAGAGTTGACGAGAGAAGTGCTTGAGGTCATGAAGAAACTGGCAAAATCGGGGATGACCATGCTGGTAGTCTCCCACGAGATGGGATTTGCGGCTTCCGTTGCAAACCAGATCATTTTCATGGAGAATGGGAACATTGTTGAACAAGGTCCTCCCGATGCACTGCTCTATGACCCGAGTTACGTGAGAACAAGAAAATTCGTCGGCCAGTTTGCTGACCTTACCCAGAGGAAGGATTAGATGGAACCTGCAGGGTTTATCACTGATATCCTGATCCCGGCCCTCTCACAGGGGCTCGTGGTAACCCTGCAGCTGATAGTTCTCTCCGCACCATTTGGCCTGCTTCTCGGAATTGGGATCTCTCTCGGAAGACAGTATGGCGGAAAGACTCTCTCCAACTTCTGCAAGCTGTATGTTATCTTCATCAAGGGTTGCCCCCTTCTTCTTCTCCTGTTCATTCTCTATTTCGGGCTTCCCTCGATCGGGATCACCCTGACTGCCTTTGCCGCATCGGTCATAGGGTTCATTCTCTGCAATGCCGCATATAACTCGGAATATATCAGGGGAGCCATTCTTTCGGTAAAAGATGGCCAGACAATTGCTGCACAGGCACTTGGCATGACGAAATGGCAAGTGATTCGCGAAGTGATCCTCCCCCAGGCTCTGCGAAGGGCTATTCCGGGATTGTCGAATGAGTTCATCTACCTGATCAAGTATTCTTCACTGGCCTACATGCTTACGGTAATAGAACTTTCTGGCGCGGGGAAGCTGGTTGCTACCAAGTATTTTGCTTATAACGAGGTATTTATCGCGGTCGGAATCGTCTACCTTGCCCTTGTTACGTTCACCACCGTTGCGGTCCATTATCTGGAAAAGAGAGTGGCCGTCCCCGGCATGATCCACTAAAACTATTCCTTTCTTTAACCGCTCCCTCGTTCATCATGAGGATGCCGGTGGTGGATATCGGGCCGGTGGGGATGAGCGTGGGTCATTTCATGGTGGGTATGGCAATGGCAATGTTCAGCTCCAACGCCCTGTTCTGCATTCCCCTTAGGATGTGCATGCATATGGTGAAGATCATCATGACCATGGCGATGTTCATGTTCGAGGTATTGATGGGTATGGACATGAACATGCTCTTCGGTGAGCAGGAGTATGATGCCTGTTGTCATTGCCGGGAGCGCAATGAAAAACAGTGCGGTAAACTGACCTGAGAAAAGGAGAAGCGAGAGGATCCCCCCAAAAAGGGGAGAGACGGCGAGAAGTGCACCAGATCTGGCACTGCCAAGACCCCTCAGGGCCATGAGGAAGAGGACACTGGCAAGGCCACCATAACAGACAAATCCCAGGCATAACGCCGCAAGAGCGGATGATCCTCCAGGAAATGTCTCTCCCAGCAGCAGTCCTGCAAAAACCGAGAGAATACCGCCCCCGAATCCTTTGATGATGACAATAATGACCGGATCGCGGATCGAGATATTCCTCGAGAAGTTATTATCGAGAGCCCAGAAGGTGCATGCAAGGAGGACCCCCAGTGCAGGGAGCGAGATGCTGGTCACGGCCCCCGGATTATAGGTTAGCAGGACGCATGCGGTGGTGATGCAGAGGAGGGCTGTCCATACCCGTCTTCCTATCGCTTCATGGAAAACAAGCGCGGCAAGAACGGTGGTCATCACCACTTCGAAGTTGAGGAGGAGCGCTACAGAGGCTGGGGCCAGGAACTGGAGGCTCACCATGAGGGTGAACGGCGCAAGGAATCCTCCGCAGATCACCACCCCCGATAACCAGGGAATATCGGTTTTTTTGAGCGCGGATTCATTCCGTGAATTATCCGGCCGGAAAAAGGAGAACAGACAGAGATACAGCAGAAGACCTGCACCGGAACCGATATAGAGGAGTCCGGCAAGGATCATCGGGCTGACTCCGTCAAGCGCCAGCTTTGCAAGAGGAGCTCCGAACCCGAAAAGTACCGCTGTGCCCAGGCCGAAATAGACCGGGTCAATGGTCCGGAACGATGGCAGGGAGATGGGGAATTTCATGCAATCGCCAGAGAAGTGGGGAAATGATGATGGAAAATCCAACTGCCAGGCAGGGGAAAAAGGTCAGATCCCAGGGCAAGGATCTGTTCCCTTCAAGGGATGGAGGGTTCTTTCAGCCCTTCCATTGCTCCCTACTCTGGGTTACTTCATATTGTACTTACTGATCAGTTCCTGCCAGTAAGGATCGTTCATCAGCGCTTCCAGCCCATCATTCAGGGTGGACAGAAGTTCAGTGTCCTCTTTCCTGACGGCGATACCAAACTCTTCTTTTGTCTCTACCGAGCCTATCTTTTCGATCTCCTTGCCCTGGATCATGTCTTTCAGGGAGAGATCATCGTACATAACCGCGTCGATTCTTCCTGACTCAAGATCGTTGACGGCAAGCGGGGTGTTATCATAGAGCTTCAGGTTGTTCTGCGGCATCAGACCCTTTCCGATGAGATTCTCCTCGATCCACATGGCTGCTGTGCAGCCACGCTGGGTTCCAATGATCGCTTTTCCTGAAAGCACATCATCTACGGTTACGTTGGATCCCTTGTTTGCCACCACATCCTGGTTCACAACCCAGTAGGGGGTGCTGAAGTTCACCTTCTCCTTCCGCTCATCGGTGATCGTCATCCCTGCATAAATGAGATCAATTTTCTTAGCCTGCAGTGCGGGTATTATGCCATCCCAGGCGATAGGCTGGAACTCAATCGCCAGCCCTTTCTTCTCAGCGATCCAGCGCATGGAATCGACGTCAAACCCGGTAGCATTCCCGCTTGAATCCACGTAACTGAAGGGGGGATACTGCCCGTCAATGCCAACGATATACACCTTTGCTTCCGGCGATGGTTTCTCAGTCCCGGTCTGGGTACATCCGGCACAGAGTACCAGGATGGCAGTGATTACTGCCAGAAATGAGATAACTTTCATTGATTTCATGCAAGAACGTTTCAACGATAATGAATATATGCGTTTCATTTTGGCTCGATCCATTGTTTGTAATAGTTTGACTGCAGTGGGGAGGGTTCAATGGGAGATTAGCATATTACCACATATCGGTCCCAAGAACTGCAACGTAAGACTCATGCCACTGCACATTTTACCATGATGTGTGCAACAGCACAGAAATGTTACGATACGCCCCGCATGTCTGGATGACGCCCCAGAACTCTGTGACAACAACAGGGCAACTGCCCTGGAGACCGAGGGTCGCATCCTTGATCCGATAGTCGCATTCAAAGGAGTTATTGAACTCTTCGACAATCCGTCACGCGGATTCTATGTTGTTGCAGAACTGGAGGGTCGGGTCATCGGCCAGTGCATGATCACCTACGAATGGAGTGACTGGAGGTGTGGAAATTTTTGGTGGGTGCAGAGTGTCTATGTTCTCCCAGAATACCGAAAAATGGGAATATTCACTCAGATTTTCAGGGAAATATACAGGCTGGCAAGAGAACAATCCCAAGTGGCCGGTCTCAGGCTCTACGTTGATCGTGACAATACCACTGCGATGAAATCTTATGGTTCACTGGGTATGCATGAGGCTCGCTATGTCCTCTTTGAATGTGAATTCAGGGATTCCCAGAGACAGCAGTAGATGATTCCATTTTCACTGTCTTGGATATTAACACGCACCAAGACCAAAAAAGAAAATATGCTTCAGCAGCAATACTGATCCTTCAAACCAGGTGAAATTATGGGAATCTTTGACAAATTAAAAGGGAGTAAAACCATCCAGCTGACTCCCAAATCCGCTCTTGTGGCAGCTGCAATCTCAGTTATTGCATCGGATGGTGTTCTTGATGAGGCGGAGCTTGGGGACCTTGCAAAGATCGCCAGAGGAGATAAGAATGCCGTGAACGATGCAGTGCAGGTACTGCAGGGCAGTTCTATCCAGGAAACAATGGACCTTATCGCTAAGTGTCTCAATGAGAAGCAACGGATGGCTGCTATGGCTATCCTGCTTGACATTGCAATGGCAGATGGTATCCTCGCAGGGAACGAACAGAAGATCCTCCAGCAGTACATGGAAAAATTCGGAATCTCAGAAACAGCAATAAAGCCGTTGATTGATACAATTGCCCTTAAAAACGATTTTTCAGTCTTCACTTAATTTTTTTTACGAGATCAGGTCAGAAATTGTCTTTCATATTTGTATTGGAATCCCTGCTCGAATCATCCACCGATCATACGTCCCATCTGAGAAAACCATCACCTCGATTGCTCCTCCTTCCCTGGCAGATCGCAAGCCATCATCAAACCGTTTCCTGACGTTTCTCAGTCCATTGTTGAGAAAATATCTTCCAGTGTATACAAGATAGGAAATCTCGTGGGAAAGGACTTCCTCTTCAAAGGCCTTTATTTCAAGTGCGAGTGAATAGGCCTCATCTTCGGAAATTTCCACATTATACTCGCCGTGTTGATTGAGTCCGCTGATCTGGCGCCAGTCAATAATGCCCTTGTTGTCCGGCTCCCTGTGAAGCATGTAGGGATACAGCCGGCATATCGAGGGTCTTTTTTCATAAATCCTGCATCTTCGTTCACTGAGGAAATAACATGAACCCTTCGAATCTCCCTGCGACCGGAGGGTATACCCGGAAGCATAGTACATCCCATGCTGGTCACAAAAATCAAGGACAGGAACGGGTTCCAGAGATTCGGGTGCAAATGACCGGATCCTCCTGACATCCGTATCCAGGAGAAGAACATGTCCATTGAAATCCCTTGTGCAGCACCGTGAGCACCCGTCACAATGGAAGCCAACTTCTAATATGATTTCGGCGAGATTTTCAGCAGGATATGCACGCAGAGCTGCCAGGTCCGCCTGCCGTGATATCAAATTAGTCCGAAACGGGACTGGGAGCTGATCCATACGTTTACAGGTAATCCCCGCCAAAAGGCAAAAAATCAGCGTTCTTGTCATGATATCCAAACAGGAGAAAGGAGTCAGTCAGTGAGGGTATATTCTGACAATCGAGGCGTTAAAATCCATTTTCTAACATCCTGGAATGAACCAATCTGCATATGTTGAAGGATACGGAGATCAATTCAAAGGGGCAAAGCTGGACTAACGATGCCCAGTCCGATAGCTTCTCTGATTTGGTAAGAGTATCTGGATACCTGGTATTGCATACAGCACGATCCCTGCCAAATGATAGATTCTCACGTCGTCTTGCCACAAATGCCGACCGAAAAATGATCTCGTGTCTTTCACAAACATCGGACAGACGGGACCTGGGATTTCAAGAATGAAGAGCCTTTTTATGGAGATTGAGGATTAGAACGTTAAAAATTAAAATAAATAGATTCTATGCGTCTTTTGAGAAGTATGCCTCAGCCCGGATTTGAACCGGGGACAACCAGATCTTCAGTCTGGCGCTCTCCCGAACTGAGCTACTGAGGCGAGGAATACATTATTTAGCTCTCAGCCTAATAAATTGTATTATTTATGGGTGCATATCCCAAAAAATGCACCGATTTTTACCTTTGGTGGTGGCGTATCTGGGTTTCGCAGGAAAAGGCGGTGCTGGCGGGGGATTTGAGGAGCGGGTAACCAATCTGCTCAAATCAAGGAGATCAACCCTCGTGCACCTGACTCATAACGATCTTGATGCCGTTGGGAGCGATGCAATTCACAGAATGCGGTATGGGACGATCACGAGTATCTTCTGCTCGGTCGGCACCTTCCCCCAGGCGCTCGATGCATTAGCCTCTGCAGAGGGGAAGGGGACAATTCTCTCCATCAGCGATCTTGGGTATCAAAAAGGGATTGAACAACGTATCCTGAGCGTATTTGAAGCAGGCTGGCGGATACAATGGCGTGATCATCATAGGTGGTCAGCTGATGAGAGAGAAAAAATAGAAGAGTTTTGTGATCTGCTCATGCTGGACACATCGACCTGCGGGTGTGGTATCTGTGCCAGGGACCTGCTTCCTGGTGATGAAACAGCAGCAGAGATTGCCCGGGTAGTCTGCGACTATGACCTCTGGAAGCATGAAGATCCCCGATCAGCGATGCTGGGTGTTGTCCTGCAACGGAAAAAGAACAGGGATTATGTCCGTGACCGTCTGGCAGAAGGCATTCTTACAGATGAGTATATTGAAAAGGAATATAGGGAAATCGTCGGAGATATGGAAGAGAAAATGGCGAAGAGCATTCGAAAAGCAACACTCATGGGAGAGAAATACCGTATCGCATTCTCTCCGCTTTTTGGATACCCCAGTGAGACAGCCGCCCGGATGAGGAAAGAATTATCGACCGATATTGAAGTGCTCATTTCTAAGGATGGCCGGTTCTCTCTCCGAACAGTTCCGCCAATAAGCCATATCATCGCGCGTCATTACGGGGGAGGGGGGCACCCGAACGCCGCTGGTGGATCGTTTCGATTTTCATTCCTTGAAAGAATTAGGTTCATACTTCTTGGCAGCAGCTCTCAATTCAGGCGTTTCGTGGATATCGCGGAATCTATCTGAACACCGAGGCATTTTTCACTACCGTTTTCCAGTATTGATCACATGAGTCCTGGCAGTATCCGCCACATATCAGATGTTCTGCATCTCTGAATTCGAGTGCCCGAAGGAGATCCTCCTCTCTAGCATCGACCAGGATAATCTTCTGGATGTCATAATCATCCATGATTTCTGCAACAAGCCCAAGTGCAGATGATCTGACAGCCAGGATATCCTGATATTCAAGGAGCAGCCCCAGATTTTTTTTTGTTTCCCTGTGGCTGAAAAAAAAGACTTTCTGACCTGCAAGCGCTTCCAACTCCTCTTTATCCGGGGTATCACAGTGGAGAATATGGCCGAAAATCCCCCTATCCCGCATCGATCGCATCATTGCATGATAGACAGAGACAAGAGCAGGCAGTACCTCATCAGTGTCTTTATAATATCGATTATTCAGCCTGAGTTCCCCGGGAGATGGGAAAGCAAACCAAAGATCTTTTTGTATGGCTGAAAGGTATTCGGCATCTTTCACAAGGGGAAAGCTGTCGTATCCGATCTCTCCTGTTATTACCCTTCCTTCAGTCCCTATAAAGGAGTCGATTAAACGGTCCTGGTAAAATTTCCCCCCCGCACAGGGAATACCTACCCCTGCATCAATCTGGGGCACCAATTCTGCCTCAAGTCGAAATGTAGTGAGGTCCCCTTGTTTTCCCCGCCTTGCACCCACCCATTCTACCACAGCTTCGCGATCAGGGATTGGTCCATCGGAACCGAATGATCGGGTTGGAAAAAAGACTCGTTTTCGCATGGTAATCACGTTATTTATAGCATCATCGTCAAACCGAGATAATGATGAGTGAAAGACCCGTCCTCGTAACCTGCGGGCTCCCTTATACCAACGGCCCCTGCCATCTCGGCCACCTTCGTACGTATGTCCCGGCTGACTTTTATGTCCGCTATTTACGCCGGACTGGTGAAGAGGTTGTTTTCATCTGCGGGTCCGATAATCATGGAACGCCCATTGTGGTGAGTGCCGAAGACGCAGGAATCTCACCCAGGGCATTGAGTGAACAGTATCATGCACATTTTGACCAGACGTTCCGCAGAATGAATGTGGTATTCGACCATTTTGGTATGACCGATGATCCCACCAATCACCGTCGAACCAGGTCGATCGTTGAGCGCCTCATTGCTAACGGGCACGTGTACTCAAAAGTCATCCAGCAGAGCTATTGCAAAAACTGTCAGCGGTTTCTCCCTGACCGGTATGTTGAAGGAATCTGCCCACATTGCGGGGCACCTGCCAGGGGAGATGAATGTGACCAGGGATGCGGGAAACACCTTGAACCAGGCGAGATTAAGGAGCCGATCTGCACAGTATGTGGTACCCGGGCAGAATCGAGGGCTCATGAGCACTATTTTTTCAGACTGAGCACATTTAAGGAATACCTTCTGGAACATCTTGAAACGTTATCAGGGACCCTTAATGCCCGGAACTATGCCCTTGGGTGGGTGAGAGATGACCTCCATGACTGGTGCATAACGAGAACCCTTGACTGGGGAGTGAAATTTCCTGGTCGGGATGACCTGGTGGTGTATGTCTGGGTTGATGCCCCGATTGGTTACATCTCTTTTACCGAAGAATGGGCAGAGAAGAATGGCAGGTCATGGAAGGAGTACTGGTGCGGGGACAAACCCAGGGTCACCCATTTTATTGGAGGGGACATCATCTATCACCATTGCATATTCTGGCCAGCGCTCTTGGAGGGTGCAGGATATGGAGTCCCCTCTGCGGTGGTGGCATCAGGAATGCTCAAGGTGGATGATCACAAGTTCTCAAAATCACGTGGATATGTGGTATGGACAAACGATGATTACCTTGATAAGGGTCTTCCCGCTGACTACCTGAGGTACTACCTGCTCGCTTACACCAATCACACCAAGGAACTGAACTTTTCCTGGAAGATGTTCCAGGAGCGTATAAACAACGAACTGGTCAATACGCTCGGGAACTTTGCATACCGGACATTGTTTTTTGCCCGGAAGGAGTTTGGTGGGGTTCCGGATATCGCTGTAAGTCCCGATATTCTTGAGGAGATCGGGACTACGCTGTCCCAGGTAGATTCCAGGATCAGGGACTACGAATTTAAGACGGCCATTGATGCGATGATGACCCTCGCTGCTTATGGCAACAACTACATCCAGACCAATGCACCCTGGAAATTGATCAAGACGGATCGAAATGCTGCAGCGCAGGCTGTCAAAGATTGCATAGTGCTTGTTAGAGCCCTGTCACTCCTCTTTGAACCGGTGATACCCGGAAAGGCACAGGAGATCTGGGAGATGCTTGGGAATACTGACCAGATAGCCAAGCACCGCATCAATGACGCAATAGAGGATGTTGCAGCCGGACCACTTCCTGTGCCATCTCCAGTATTTTCCAAGCTTGAGGATGATTTCATTGGTGAAATGGACAGGCTCCTTGCACATCGGGTTGCGGAGGCAGAGAAGAAGATGATAAAAAATGAGATGATTCCATTCGAAGAATTTTGTAAGCTGGACATTCGGACAGGCAATGTCGTCTCGGCTGAGCAGGTGCCGAAATCGAATAAACTCCTGAAACTCAAGGTGGATATAGGGGGGGAGATACGGCAGATTGTCGCCGGGATGGCCCAGTTTTACACCCCCGAAGAGATGACCGGAAAGAGCGTGGTGGTAGTGGTGAACCTCCAGCCTGCCAGGATTTTTGGCATTGAGAGCAATGGCATGATCCTTGCAGCCGGGGATACTGCATCTCTTCTGACACCTGAAAAACCTGTGCAACCGGGTACCAAGATCAGATAATTTTTTTCCAGGAATTCATTTCTTATTCATTTCTTCAAATTCATAAGATGGATGAAAAATTGATGGTGTGGCCAGGGATTGTCAGGGCACACGAATCCGCTGACTTGCTGATTTCCATGTGTAAGTGATGCCATCACAATCTGCCCATGTGATATAGAGTTTTACCGTGTATGTCCCGGATTTGCTGAATGTTTTTTGGGGATTCTGAAGAGTGGACATGGTACCATCTCCAAAAAGCCAGATCCATCGGACGGCTTTTGGTCCAGTACTGGTGTCAGTAAACTGTACCTTGTATCCATTCTTCACATAGGTGAAGTTAGCAGTGGGAGGACAGATACAACAATTTTCATCCTTTGCGTTGATGAAGTTATATCTGATTTCTGGATTGGTCGCATTCAAAGTGACAAGTATGTTGGGAGTAATCTGCTTCCATCCATATATGAGAGTCTCATTCACCCAATAGGTACCGAAGGGGATGTTGAGGAATTCATACCTACCGTCAGGACCAGTAATATCAGTCGCAACGACACTTCCTGTGGTTGCATTTATGAGCTTAATTTCCCATCCCTCAAGACCGCACTCCGGGCATTTCTGATCGCCCTTCATTCCAGTGATGTTGCCAAAACCGCCTGTTACCACCAGCGTCTCACCGGATTCACCACAACTGCTCGTGTAGGGTTCGTTGTTCGCATCCCCGCTGTAGATTACGACCCAGAAGTAGTCCCCGGCTGATGTCGTTGTCCAGGGATCTGAGGTGTAGTCACCATTTCCATTCACGGTCTTGGTCGAGGTGAAGACTGCAACCTGGCCGGCTCCACAGGTGTCATACAGCGTAAACTCTATCGTCCCGGTCGGTGCATACCCGCCAGACAGGGTCGCCGTGTCGGTGGCAGTCCCTCCAACCGTCACGGGGGTCTGCGCTACCGTCGTTATGGTCGGGGTCTCGTTGACCACCACCAGCGTCTCACCGGATTCACCACAACTGCTCGTGTAGGGTTCGTTGTTCG
>ENA-UPTA01000032-UPTA01000032.1-activated-sludge-metagenome-genome-assembly--contig:-NODE-32-length-129851-cov-12.677918_pt1 | contig 129851 bp, 108 predicted proteins | sample MGYA00238184_ERZ773361 | MGnify/ENA primary metagenome ERZ773361 (study PRJEB29100, sample SAMN05720205) | activated sludge metagenome | isolation source: anaerobic digester from wastewater...
TCGACGGCAGCTATTATTTTATTGAACTTAGTCGCATAGCGCTTGTCGTAATATTCTGTTAAGAACCATTCGCAGAATTCGTCTATTTTTTCCGCTTTCAGCATACCGAGAAGTTCAGCTATTTTTTCGTGCCCGAGGACTGTTTTTAAAAATTCGGATCTTTCGACTGTCTGATAAGCTCTTACGATGCCGTCTGAAAAGTATTCTGCTCTGATCCTTTCGATCCTTTTTGCTATGTCTGATCTTACTTCAATGACCGGCGATTCGAGTAGCCTTTCGTAGAGCTTATCGGGAATATTGAACTTTGATATTTTTTTACTTTCACTTTCCGATACAAAAGGTAAATTTGATGCTTTCTTTGAGATTATCTGTTGGAACAGTCTGTTCTCGAACTGAAGTTGATTTGCCGGGATATCATCCGTTTTAACTTCAAACCGGATGTGTCCGAAAAGGCTTGATGCGTGTCCGGCGGCTTTTTCAATGTCGAAGACAGGTGCTTTGCCGGTCAGATTTTCGATGATCTGAGTCTTGCCGCATCCTGTCAGTCCTGAAAGGATGATAAAGTTCAGGCTGGAGGGATCTTCGTAGAAGAGTTCAAATATTTTATGTCTGTAAGCTTTGTATCCTTCGCGGATCTTGATGCATTTAATGCCGTATTGCGAAAAATAATGACAGGCTGCAGAACTTCTTCCGCCTCCGCGCCAGCAGTAAACAAAAATGTTTTTGGATTTAAGTGTTTCGCAAAAAAATGATATTTTATCAGCCTTACAATCTGCAACTTTTAGAGCGAGAAAAAGCGCAGCTTTCGGTGAGACCTGTTTATACAGAAATCCGACTTCATCCCGCTCTGTATTGTCGAGTATCGGAAAGTTTATCGCTCCTGGAAGGTGATCTTCTTCAAATTCAGCTTCAGAGCGCACATCGACTGTTATGATGTTTTTATCATTCCGATAATGTTCGATCCAGTCTTCTACCGGGATCAGATCAGGCTCATCCGGAAAATATCCGTGATAATTTTCGGGCAGTAAATTTATTTCAGCTTCGTTATCTTTAGCGAGCTGTATAAGGTGCGATCTGTCTTTTCTTTTTTCCGGCATTTACTTATTAGACGGATCCATCAGTCTTCCCGCAAAAAGAATAGTGCCGGTCGTTTTTTCCTGAATATAATAGAAGAACGGATGATCGGCTTTAAAAATTATAGGATCAGATGAAGGAGGCATTGATTTCATCCTCATTACGACTGCCGTAGCAGCAGCAGCTTCAGTTCCCTCTTCATCAACAGCGATAAAGGTTTTATGTATGATAGCAGAGATATAAAGCTTGTTCTTCTCATCCATCTTTGAAAAATTCGCGCTGCCTGTAAAAGCATCTTCCATTCCGAGCTTTTTCATAAGTTCTCTGAGTTCGTAAGAAAGAGTTATCTTGTATTTTGGAAAATGGAGTTCGACTTCGGTTCTTTTCATACTGTCGGTGTATCTTTTGATATTTTCAAAAGTAAGCTTTTTCTCAACTGATTTCAGTCCGTCTTTTTTCTTCGGCAGAAGAACGAACATCGAAGCATCGCCTCCTTTATAAGGAAGTTCAACGAACTGTATATCGTCATTTTCCATGTAATTGAAATGATGCTTAAGCTTCATCATTTCAGCTTTTACGGGATTTTTTCCAAAAGCATAAAAATCAGATTCTGCAGTATTGTGTTTCTTGAACTGCTCAGCCCATTCAGCCTTAAAATAAACAGCGTTTGTTAGTACAAGCTTAGTGAGCGCATCAAGAATGTTCTTTGGTATCAAGTCTTTTATCTTGTCTTTAGTCTGTTTCGCCACCCAGTCATTAATGGTCGTTCTCGCTTTTTCAGATTCGGCGAAATTAAGGTTCGTCATCTCGGTCTTGTAACAGGTTTTATTAATGCTGAGGAATTCATCAGTGAATTTATAGCCTTCAGCAAGCCACAGGCTGTTAGCGATGCTTAAAACCATGTCGCCTTTTGACGAAAGATCATTTATAGACTGAGTAACTTTACCGAAATTCTCATGAAAATTCTTATTATTACCTGAGAATTCAAGTGCTTTTGCCATCTCTTTTTCAGTATTTCCTACCGATCCCGCAAAAGTCATTGCGAGAGCAGATGAAATGCTGTAGGGCGAAATGAAAATGTTCTTTTCTTCTTCTGCGAGCACTTTATACGCTTTCATCATGAAAATATTGTTGCCTTCGGAGATCATTTTAGGATCCGTCTGCTTGGTTGACAGTTCCGGATCCCCGCTGAAAAGTTCCATTCCGAAAACAGAGATAATTGCCAGAACGATTATCAAAGCTGATCGTTTCATTGTTGCCTCCGTGATTTATTATCATAGATCTTTTTCTTTAAAATTCAATCTTTCGATCGAAAGGGCTTTTCCGGTTTCGCTGTCGGCTGAAATTACAACACCGTTCAATCTTGCGTCACCTTCCGCTATCTCGTACTTGAAAGGCGTCTGGAATCTGAATCTGTTGACAGCTGTTTCTGTCTTCATGCCTATGACGCCGTCAAAAGGCCCCGTCATACCTGCGTCCGTTATATATGCAGTTCCTTTAGGAAGTATCTCTTCGTCAGCTGTCTGAACATGCGTATGAGTGCCGATAAAAGCTGTCGCGTAGCCGTCAAGATGTTTTCCCAAAGCGATCTTTTCCGCAGTTGCCTCAGCGTGAAAATCGATTACCGTTATTTTTGCCTGCGTGTTGATCTTAGTTAAAAACTCCCTTGTATTTTTAAAAGGGCAGTCGATGGGAGCCATAAAAGTCCTGCCCTGAAGATTGATCACGCAGACCTTTACTCCGTTCGATGCGGTCGCGATATAATATCCTCTGCCGGGAACTCCCTCGGGATAGTTCATCGGCCTTATGATGTTCGTATAGGCAGGATTGTTCAGAGTATTATGGAATGCGGCGAAATCCCAGATGTGGTTCCCGCTCGTAATTACATTAATTCCAAGTTGGAAGTATTTTCTTGCAAGCCCTTCGGAAAGACCTTTTCCCGCGCGGGTGTTCTCTCCGTTGACTATGATAAGATCGGGCGAATATTTCAGCCGCAGACCGGGCAGGGATTTTTCGAGAATGTTCATTCCGGGTTCACCCACCACATCCGCGACGAATAGTATTTTTGTTTCCATTTTTTCCTTGCGGGTTTACTTGGCTATGCTGCTCGCTCTGTATTCCCTGATAACGGTAACTTTTATATGTCCGGGATATTTCATCTCGTTCTGTATTTTCTCGGCTATGTCGCTCGCCAGCATGTCCGCTCTAGCGTCATCTACCTGCTCGTTCTCGACAAGCACCCTGATCTCTCTTCCGGCCTGGATAGCGTAAGATTTTGTCACGCCTTCATATCCCATCGCGACCGCTTCAAGTTTTTCAAGCCTCTGCAGGTAGTTCCCCAAGGTCTCTCTTCTTGCTCCCGGTCTTGACGATGAAATTGCGTCGGCAGCCATTACGAGCGATGCAATAGGATGCATTATCGGCGCATCTTCATGATGAGCGGCTATGGCATTGATAATTATCTTATGTTCTTTATATTTTTTCGCAAGCTCGATGCCAAGCTCGACGTGAGTGCCTTCCTGATATTGGTCGACAGCTTTTCCTATATCGTGCAGAAGTCCTGCGCGAACGGCTAGTTTTACGTCATAATCGAGTTCCGCCGCCATAAGACCGCATAATTTGGCGCATTCTATCGAGTGAAGCAAAACGTTCTGTCCGTAGCTTGTTCTGTAATTAAGCCTTCCAATAAGTTTGATAAGATCAGGATGAAGGTTGTGAACTCCGAGTTCCATAACAGTATCCTGTCCTAGCTCCTTGATCTCGTTCTCGAGCTCTTTTTTAGCTTTCTCAACGATCTCTTCTATCTTGCCGGGATGTACTCTGCCGTCCTGAATGAGCTTCTCAAGAGCGTTTTTTGCGATAGCCCTTCTGTACGGATCGAATCCGGAAAGAACGACGGCTCCGGGAGTATCATCAACGATAACTTCGATGCCTGTTGCCTGTTCGAACGACCTTATGTTTCTTCCCTCACGTCCTATTATCCTTCCCTTGATCTCATCATTTGGAAGGTTGATCACTGAAAGTGTCGTATCAGCGCTGTGATCTGCGGCGGTTCTCTGAATTGCGTTAACAACGATGTTCTTCGCTTCCTTGTCCGCTGTGTCCCTCGCCTGATCCTTAATTTCCTTAATGATCTTGGCCACGCTGTTTTTCGCATCATTTATGAGTTGGTTCTTCAGCTCTTCGATCACTTCCTCTTTTGTAAGTCCGGAGATCTTCTGAAGTTTGTCCAGAGCTTCCTTGTGCTTCAGGTCAACTTCTTCCTGCTTAGCTTCAAGGAATTTTTTCTTGTCTTCTATCGACTGCTGACTGCTTTTGATCTCTTTTTCTTTTTTAACAATCTCTTCGAGCTGCTGTTTGATGCTGTTCTGCTTGTCTTTTATAAGAAGCTGTTCCTTGAATATCTCGCCCTCTTTTTTTCTGATCTCGTCTTCAAATTTATCCTTTTCAAGAGAGATCTGGTCTTTAAGTTTTATTTCTTCCTTCAGAACGTTAGCCTGAGCGTCTTTTAATATCATTTCCGCTTCTTTTCTCGCTTCCGACCTGATCTGTTCCGCGTGTGATCTCGCCCTTCCTATCTTGCTTTCGCTTCTCCATTTAAAAAATAAAAGACCGAGCGTAAAAGCCGCCGGTATTGTTATCAGATAAATTATGTGTGTGGTCCAGTTCATTTGCATACTCCGTAATATTTATATTAAACGGGAATTTACCCGCGTTGTTCTTTTGAATTCACTGTGGCTTTCGATTAAAGTAAAAAAGTATCCGGCTCTTATAGTAGAAGCAACTACTTTGGAAAGTTGGGAATCGCGCTGACCGGTTCATAGTCCACTACCCTAAAAAGGGCCGCATTTTTCATCGGAAGAGGCTTTATGGCGCGGTATATCATTGTCGAAACCCTTGTTTTTTATTTTTGATACTACTACATTAAAGAGCCGGAGTTCTATGTTCAAAGTCCGATTTCTTTCAGGATCCTTTCTATTTCCGAAGCATTATCACGGTAATTTTTATCTCTTTTCAAGAATTCCGCGGTAATGTTGAGAGCCGCGAGTACAGCGATTCGTTTGGTGGAGTTCTCTTTCGTAATCGTTTTAGCCTCCTCCATCTTATCTATTACATACTGAACGACTTCTCTGATGTATTCTTCCTGATCGGTGTTCACTTTTACGGGAAATTCCTCTCCCAGAATATTTACTTTAATTGATGATGCCATATAAATTCAGTCTTTATAAAAGCCTGTCGAGCTCTTCCAGTTCGTTCTCGACGCCGACATTGTCTTCGGCTTTTATTTTATCTTCCTTTTTTGATGCGGTTTTAGGTTTAGCAGCAGGCTGATCGTCCGAAAGAAGAGCATCCAGTTCGGCGAACTTCTCCTCTATCTCGGTTACGACCTTCTGATTGTCCCTTGATAATTTATCGTTCTCCTGCTTCAGTTTTATATTCTCTTCGTTTAGAGTCTGGTGCTTTTTTCTCATATCCTCAAGTTCTGAATTAAGCCCGGAAATTTCGGATTCTTTATCTTTCAGCTCTGCCTGAAGAGCCTTGATCTTGTTTGCCGCGAGTGCGATTTTTTCCTTAATGTCTTTATAATCCATAAAGCATTCCTCATTTTTTTTATCTTATTTCAAGGTTAAGGTCGTTTTTAAGACCTTTAATTATTTTATCAAGAAGTTTTTCGATGTCTTTATCTGTATAAGTCTTTTCAAAAGACTGGAAAGACATCCTGAAAGTATATGATTTTTTATCTTTACCGACCTGCTCGCCCCTGTAAATATCCACAACCGTAATATCGGTGAGCTCTTTTCCTGCGGTCTTTTTTATGAACGAAGAGACAGCTTCTGCATCAACAGAAATATCCATCAATACGGAAATATCTTTGATAACACGCGGGAATTTCGACAGTTCGCTTATTAAGGATGGGGTTTTTCCGGCGAGTTCGAGAATTTCAGGAATGTCTGCTTCAAGGCAATAAACTTCCTGTTTTATCTCGAACAAAGAAGCTGTATTAGCGCTGATCTTGCCGAAAACCGCTATCTTTTTATCTCCAAAGCACACTGATACCGCACGGTCTTTATCAAAATAGGCGGGAATATCCGAACCGTCATATTTTAGACTGTATTTTCCGAATCCGCAGAAGAAAGATTCCGCTATTCCCTTAATATCATAAAAATCATATTTAAGCTCCAGCTCGTTCCACGACTGAGCTCTGTTGATACCCGTTATTAGAACTCCTGCTGAATTGATCTCGTTAATTCCGTCATCTCCATAATAAAAGATCTTGCCGGTTTCAAAGATATTAATTTTTTCATTTTTTCTTCTTATGTTCCTGTCAGCAGTTTGAAGCAGCGACAGCAGGATCGAATTTCTAAGATGGTTCATCTCCTCGTTTAGAGGATGTTCGATCCTGACAGGTTTTCTTTCGAAAACCGAGCAGAATTTTCGGTCGACCATACTTTTACTCACCGTTTCGACAAGTCCGAGATCTTTGAATCTGCCCCTTATCTGATCTATAAGTTCTTCTTCAAGATTCTCGTCTGATTCAAGGCTGACATTAGAAAAAGCCATTTCAGGGATCCTGTCATAACCGTACAGCCTGACCGCTTCCTCAATGAGATCTATCTCTCTTGTGATGTCCGGTCTGAAAGTTGGAACAGTAACAGATAACGTGTCCGCATCTTTAACAGATGTTTTCAAAGCGATTTTATTGAAAGTTCTGACGATATCATCAGCAGGTATATTGAATCCGAGAACCTTTTCAGTTCTGGATAATCTGAGATCGATCACTTTTTGTTCGATATTTGAAGGATAAACATCTGCACGTCCGGTCAGGATCTCACCGCCGGCAAGCTCATTTATTAGAGACGCCGCCCTGTCCGCAATGAATTCGGCGTCGTTCGGATCGACCCCTCTTTCGAATCTCTTCGATGAATCGGTATGTATGTTCGTATATTTGACCGTCTCCCTAATGTCCGCGAGATTAAAATACGCGACTTCGAGAAGAACATCTGTGGTTTTTTCTGTAACTCCACTGTGAAGACCGCCCATTACGCCTGCCAGCGCTACCGGTTTTACAGCATCGCAGATCATCAGTATCTTATCGTTCAATTCATATTCTTTTCCGTCGAGAGTGATGAACTTTTCGCCGGTCACTGCTTTTCTGACAACGATCTTCTTTCCTTCGATATTGTTAAAATCGAAAGCGTGAAGCGGATGTCCGGTCTCCAGCATTACAAAATTTGTTAAATCGACAACGTTATTTATCGGCCTTAATCCTATTGATGTCAGTCTCTCTTTCAGCCATGCAGGAGATTCTTTGATCTGAACGTTTTTGATCAGCCTTGCGCAATATCTCGGGCATGCTTCGGGGTCTTTGATCTCGATCTTTACCGAATCCGATGTATGTTCGCCAGATTCTTGGAGCTTTATTTCAGGAATAATCAGTTCTGATCCGGTCATGAAAGCGTATTCCCTTCCGAATCCCAGATACCCCAGCGCATCAGCTCTGTTGGCCGTTACTTCAAGTTCGAAGACTATATCTTCGTAACCGAAGAGATCGTTGAGAGGAGTACCTGCTTTAATATTATCGTCAAGTGTCATTATACCGGAATGATCATCCGACAGGCCGAGTTCATCCTCCGCGCAGATCATTCCGCACGATTCTTCGCCTCTGAGTTTTGATCTTTTGATGATAAAATCTTTTACCTTTGAGCCTTCTAGAGCGACAGGGACCGTCTGACCTGCTTTAACGTTGGGAGCTCCGCAGACGATAGGCAGGATCTCCGATCCGGTATCCACTTTACAAAGCGTCAGTTTGTCGGCGTTAGGATGTTTTGAGCATTCCAGAATCTTTCCGACGACGAATTTATCGTATTCTCTTTTAATATGTTCGACGGTCTCAGTTTCGAAACCCAGAATAGCAAGTTTTTTTACGATGCCGTCAATGTTCGATTCATTTATATCGTGATCTATATATTTCTTAAGCCAGTTCGATGAAATTTTCATTTTATATTCAATCCGTTATTATTTAAAACTGATCCAAAAATCTCAAATCGTTCTCAGTGAACGATCTTATGTCGTTTACGCTGTATTTAAGCATAGCGAGCCTTTCGATACCGAGACCGAACGCGAATCCTGTGTAAATTTCGCTGTCGATCCCGACATTTTCAAGAACTTTAGGATGTACCATTCCGCACCCTCCGAGTTCAAGCCATCCGCTTTTTTTACAGAGAGCGCATCCTTTACCCTTACATTTAAAACAGCTTACGTCAACTTCAGCTGAAGGTTCGGTGAACGGAAAATAATGCGGCCTGAATCTGACGACAGTATCTTTTCCGTAAAGTGTCTTGAAAAATTCTTTCAGCGTACCTTTCAGTTCTGAGAACGTAACACCCTTATTAACGTACAGACCTTCGCACTGATGGAACATCGCTGTGTGAGTAGCGTTTTCTTTTTCATTCCTGTAGACCCTGCCGGGTGATATTATCCTAAAAGGAGGCTTTCCTTTCTCCATCGTTCTAATCTGAACGGAGGAGGTCTCAGTTCTAAGCAGTTTATCTTTTTCAACATAAAGAGAATCGGTTACTTTCCTTGCGGGATGCCACGAAGGCATGTTCAGCGCGTCGAATATGTAATATTCTGTCTCGACTTCCGGTCCTGAAGCTACAGAAAACCCCATCTGCCTGAAGATCTTTTTGAGTTCGTCTTTCATCAAATTCAGCGGATGATAACTTCCCGTGTCGTATTTTCTGCCCGGAAGCGTAAGGTCTATCTTTTCCGACACTTTTTCGGAATATTTTTCCTTAAGACCGTTTATCAATGATAACGCTTCGTCTTTTAAAGCGTTAAGGACCTGACCGAACTCCTTTCTGTCAGATACCGGGACTTCCTTGATCTGATCTAAAAGCAGCATTATCTCGCCCTTTTTCGAAAGATATTTTATTCTTTTTTCCTCGGTCTCGGCGAAATTTGCAGAGTTGTTTATGTCGTTTATGATCCTCTCTTTTATCTGCTGTAAACTTTCCATTATGTTTAACCTAATCTCCCTGTTAACATTAAGATGCTAAAAATAAATTTTTAATTATAAAAAGTCAACAATTAACCTTAATATTATAATAGTTTAACTTTAAATGGAGCATCTTTGAGAAAGAGCGGGAAACGGGGGTTGAACCCGCGACCCTCAGCTTGGGAAGCTGATGCTCTACCACTGAGCTATTCCCGCTTGATACTTTAAAAAAAGGAGACTAATCTCCTTTTTTGTGCTGAAGACCGGACTTGAACCGGTACAGTACTAGGTACCGAGGGATTTTAAGTCCCTTGTGTCTACCAATTCCACCACTCCAGCAGCCACACATACTTAAAGAGGCGACGACCAGATTTGAACTGGTGCATAGAAGTTTTGCAGACTTCTGCCTTACCGCTTGGCTACGTCGCCAAAAAAAAGAGCGAGAGACGGGGGTTGAACCCGCGACCCCGACCTTGGCAAGGTCGTGCTCTACCACTGAGCTACTCTCGCTTAGGTCGGGTAATATAATACCTGAAAAAATCATTTGCAAGAAAAATTTTTAACGTTTTGACGAATTATTCTTAAGGTTTTTTTTATTGCTTTTTATAAGTATTTTTTATTAGTTTATAGTGTTTAGATGTTATCGGGTTAGTATGGATAAATTAATTAATCAGAGATATCTGACCCTGCAGATACTGGGTCAGGGCGGTTTCGGCAGCGTATTCAGGGTAGCTGATCAGTTCGAATACGGCAAAACACTGGCTCTGAAAAAAATAAAATCGGATGTCATATCCACTAAGGCTATAAATGTATTCAAACACGAGTTCAAGTTTCTTATCTCGCTTGTACATCCGAATCTTGTAAAAGTTTACGATTTCGATATCGATAAGGACACGAATGAGCTTTTTTTTACGATGGAGTACATTCAGGGAAAATCGCTCTTCAAGTCTCTTAAGGAAAGTTTTTCATGGGAAAAAGTGGAGAATAACCTTATACAGGCATCTAGAGCTTTATCCTACATCCACTCAAAAGAGATAATACACTATGATATTAAGCCTGACAACATTTTTATCGATGATTACGGTAAATTAAAAATAATGGATTTCGGTTTTGCGGGGTCAAAGAACACTACCGAAATCAGGGGAACGATGCAGTTCATAGCTCCTGAACTTATTCAGAAAAAAAACGTCACGCATAAGATAGACTTCTTTTCACTCGGCGTCACTTTCTATTTCAGCATTACCGGAAAATTGCCCTTCAAAGGAAAAGACAAGCAGGAAATAATCTCAAATGCGATAAAGGGAGAATTCGTACCGCTTGAAGAAATAAGAAAAGACATTCCGAAGAAACTTGTCAGGGTCATATCGAAGATGATGCAGCCGGATCCCGATAAAAGATATGACAACGCCGACGAGATAATAATGGATCTTGTTGAAGATCCTCAGAAAAAAAGTTCGGTACAATATCTTTTTACAGGGATGGGCATAAGATCTTATATTTCTTCAGGCAAACTCATAGGCAGAAAGAAGGAGCTGAGCTTTCTGATGGAGATATCATCCAAAGTATTCAAGGAAAAGATATTTTACGATAATAAACCGATATTTCTGATTGGAAGATACGGTAACGGAAAATCATCTATACTCCGAGAATATAAATACCTGATACAGCTGAATGAGAACATTGATTATTTTACTGCTAATTTCATCCGGGGTGACGAAACGACTTATCAGGCATTCGAGATAATCATACTCGAGATGTTCAGGGTTTACAGGCTAAATCTCGAGGAGTTTCCCAGGCTGAAATTCCTTTTCGAGAACGACGATGAGATAGAAAATTACGACGATATGGCGGGATCGAAGCTGAAAAGGATCGAAGAAGTTGATGCCATGGCTGAATTTATCTGCAGTATTTCGAGAAAGAATAAATTCGTGTTGGAGCTTAAGGATTTTGACAATTCCAATTCGCCGTCTATAAACCTGCTGGAACGTCTGGCCGGGGAAATGCGCAAATATCCTGAAAAACAGATGGCATTCATGATAGTTACAACGGTTCAGATCGAAAACCTTAAGTCATACCACAAGATAACTATAAAAAGGCTGAGAGAGAACATTCACAAACTCGATATTAATCCACTGGCCCTTGTAGAAACGAGGGAATATGTGACACAGCTATTAATGGAAACGTCGATCCCGGAAGAAGTCGTCAGTTTCATCCATAAATTTACGGGCGGTGTGCCTTACTATATAAACGAGCTCATGATATATCTTTTCAACAACAATTATCTGAATCGCTATAAGATGAAATGGATACTGAATCCGTCTTTCTTGTCTGAACTCACTCTCGGATTACGTGAGATCACTTTCAGCAATTTCAAGCGTTTTTCAATAATAGAACAAGCCATTATTAAAGAGCTGATGATAATCGGAAGACCGGCCGCTTTCGATATTGTAGAAATAATCGCTAAAGTAACGATGGTCAATCGGCAGATAATAATAAAATTTCTCCAGAAACTTACTGACAGTGAAGTAATAGAAAAGATCAAATACTACGACGGCTACCGTTATTATCTGGGGAATAAACTTTTTCACAATTCTGTCGTCAAGGATTTCCAGAAAGACGAATATCCGAGATGGAACGAGATGACCGCAAGACTGATCGAGAAAAAATTCGGAGTTACAGGTAACAACATATATGCACTTGCCGATTATTACTTCCGGTGTCAGAACCGTGTTGACAAAGCGATCGTCATGCTTGGATCAGCTATCAATAAATCCTTCGAGGAGAATAACCTCGAGTTCGCTGTCACGAACCTGAAGAGGCTGCAGACTATTGAGACCGATCCTCAGAAGAACATAGATATATTCATCAAGATAATTCAGAATCAGACGATCCTCGGAAGTTATGACACCGTGCTCGATCAGCTTGTGAAATTCGAGAACGAGAAGCACACAGTCTCAGATATCGACCTTTTAAAAATAAAACTTATTAAATTCGACTGCGCTTCAAAAGCAGGCAGATATGACCATCTCGACAATACAAGAGAATGGCTTATCAATTTCAAGATCAAAAGAAATATGCCTAAGGAAATAAAAGCGTCTTACTTTGTGTGGCTTGGCGATCACAACAAGAACAACGGCAGATATGAAAAATCCCTGAGTTTTTATAAAAAAGCGATGGGAGTTTACAAAAAGAGCAGAAACGAGCTTTTGAAGACAAAAACACTGCTTAAGATCTGCAAGATCAAGATACTTCTCGGAAATTTAAAAAATATATACGGCGACCTGCTTTATTCTCTTGATGTTTTTACACGTTACAATGAGATCGAGCATATGCTTGACACATACTGCTCGCTTGGAGATATTTGCAGATGGTTAAACGACAAGAGCACATCTCTGGAGTATTACGAAAAATGCAATGCTCTGGCCAAGGATCAAAACGATATTACATACGAAGTAAAATCGTCTCACAGGATAGCCGAATTCGAGATGAATAAAGTAGATATAGATAAAGCTCTGGAGTTCATCAACTGCGGCGTGGAAAAACCCGAGGACGTGAACATCGCAGACCTTTCAGGAGATATTTATTACAACAGAGCGCTTATATATTATCAGACCGGTCAGACGGAAGACGCGATTTTCAGTATAAACAGGTCCAAAGAAATTAGAGCTCTTTTAAAAAGAAATGTAAAACTGACTGAATGTTTTTTTCTGGAATGCAGGATTCTTCTAAGGATGTACAAAACAGAGGAAGCCCGAAAAATTCTTCAGATGGCAGAAGCATATTTTACGAAGGAGAACAGGAACTTCGTCATAGAGTTCCACATACTTGAAGCTCTTGTTTCGATGCAGTCCGGCAAACATAAAAAAGCTTTGAAAACACTGCAGAAGATAGAGAAGACGGTCGAATCTTTCGCCATGCTCCACAGAAGAATAATGTTTAGAGTCATAAAAGCTCTGGTCTACGATAAAATGAAAGATTACAATCGTACAGTTCAGACCGTCAGTCATGCACATTCTCTTTATGTTCAGAATGATGAGATACTCAAAGAAAATAAACTGCTAAATCTGAAACTTATGATATTTTATGACAGGATAAGATGCTATGCCGGTGATCAGGCTAACGGAATAAAAGACATGTCGAACATAATTCAGTTCCTCGGAAACCACGAACTGAGTTTTTATAAAGCTCAGGTCAATTACAATCTCGGTAGGGTATATATGGACATGGAAGAAAATTACAGAGCGCTATCCTGCTTCAAACTGGCCAAAAAGGAATTCGAAAAATATTCGGAAGATTACCCCGAACTGCGTTACTCTTCAAGAGTGATAGAAGAGGAGGAAATGAAACAGGACAACAGGATGCCGAGTGCACAAAAAAATTACTGAAAATATCCGGGATAATGTTTCTTTACTGATCGGCAGGTATGTTTCTCTGAATTTTATTAGAGCCAACATAGCAAAACTGTCTGGAACAGTATTCTTTTCTGCAATTATAATCGTAATTTTGATCATGATTGAAATGTCTTACCGGTTCGGCACATCAGCAAGGAGGATCCTGTTCTTTGCAGGTACCGCCGCGGTTCTAATAATATTGATCCGTTACCTGATATTCTTTTTTCGAAGCTATAAAAAACACAGGCTCAGTAAAAGAGAGACAGTTTCCGAAATCGACTCTGCATATCCTGACCTCAATCTGCTGATGATGCACGATCTGAGCATTAAAAAAGAGAATTCAGCTCTTTATGATATCGCCTTCAACGATCTTGCCCAAAGGTTTAACGAAAAAAGGGAAAAACCTGTGTTCTTTTCTTACCGGCAGACATATCTATCGTGGTTCAGGCTGGCGGCAGCGGGTTTGACTGCGGCTGCGATCTTAAATATAAATTCCGCTATATCAGCAGGCGAACGGCTTATAAATTTCAGCAGGGATTATTCAGTTCCTCCAAGCCACTTTCTAAAGCTGATCAGCAAAGATATTTTAACAGCAGAAATGGATTCGATCGAGCTTGTATGCAGATCTGATGGCGACGTACCCGGAATTATCAGATTAAAGAAAAGGTACGTCAACAGCGATGTATTCATAAGCAGGGAGGTAATGCCTGCGGATCCGGGATTGTTCAGGATCCGAACTGCAGAAAATACGAGTTTCTACTATTATTTCGAATCGTCAGAAACCGTATCCGATACCGGGTTCGTCTCGGTTATCAGAAGACCAGACATATCCTCGATGTCTGTAAAAGTTATATCTCCGGATTATACCAGAATTCCGGAAAAAGAATATAACGAGATCATTTCGAAAATCTCACTTTATAAAGGTTCAAAAGTAAAATTCAATATAAAAACTACGGTAAATGAACTCGATTCGGCTTTTATTGAGTTTACAGACGGGAAAAGAAAAGAACTGATCAGAAATTCAGACGGATCGTATTTTAATGAAATTAGCTTTCTGTCTGATTCCGAATTCACTTTCAGACTTTACTCGAGCGAGCGCGGGATAGTACTTAAAAATTTCGATCCTGTTGTTCAGAAAGCAGAGATAATAAAAGACGAATTCCCGGTAGTCAACTTTATTCTTCCCGAAGACGGTTATCTGATCGATCAGTCGCTGAACGTTCCGGTTCTAGCTGCAGCCGCGGATGACTTCGAGCTTAGTTCAGCATTCGTCAACTATAGGAAAATTTCTTTTCTGGAGTTCGCGGGCAAGACTGAAAGATCCGGATACGCAAAGATACGTATCCCTGTAAAGGAGAACTCAGACGGCGTATACGCCATAAACACTTCGTTTTCTTGTGCTGATCTTAACCTTCTTCCCGAAGATAAAGTCGAAGTGTTCATAAGGGTTTTCGACAACGACGGTGTATCAGGGCCAAAATTTACCGATTCAGAGATTAGGACAGTTATGCTCCCCTCTATGGAGCAGTTGCTAGCGGGATCAGAACAAAATTATGAGACACAGGACAGGGTGCTGAAAGAAGAGCTTAAAAAAAGTAATGAGGTGATTGAAAAACTTTCCAATATCGCAGAAAAATTAAAAAAGAATCAGCAGCTGGGATGGGAGGATGAAAAGAAATTAAAGCAGATGGCGGATGATCAGGAGAGAATGAACAGAACACTTGACGAACTTAAAGAAGATATCAGCGAAAATATTTCTACGCTTGACGAAAACTCGATAATCAGCGAAGAAACAATGCAGAAATACATGAAGTTGAAGGAGCTGATCGACGGTATTTTTCCTGATGACATGAAAGAAAAGCTTAAGAAGCTGAGCGAGATGTCGGATGCGGGAAAATTCGATAAGAACAAATATGCTGAACTGCTGAGCGATTTTGAACAGCAGCAGAAGCAGTTCGGCGAAGAACTCGAGAAATCGATTGAGATTCTGGAGCAGATAAAGAACGAATATATGATCGAAAGGCTTATCAGGCAGCTGGACGATATGATAACAAGGCAGAATGAAGTTAATTCCGCATTATCAGAAGCGAATGACGCGAAAAAGGAGGTCACCAAAGAAGAAAAGATAGAATCATCGTTCAGTTTCTTTGAAAAAGAACTCGACAAACTGAATAAAGATTCAAAAGAGCTCAGTGTCGGTGAAATTATGTCTGAGCTTGATAAAGACGGAACAAAAAATGATTTTGCGGAAATGAAGAAAAGCCTGGAAAAAAATGACGCTAAAAACGCTAAAAATAAAGGGACTGAAATAGCATCAGAGCTTCTTAAAACAAAAAAGAGCCTGGCCGAATTAAAGGATGAAATGAATGAAAAGCAGAAGAAAGAAATGAAAAAAGAGATCGAGAAGGTGATCTCGGAAGTAATTCTGGTTTCTGAAAGAGTTGAAGAGGTCAAGAATTTTTCAAAAGACCTGTCTTCAGGGTCATCGCATTCATCTGAAGTTCTGAAAAAATTCTCAAGAGCGGAAAGCTCGTTTAATTCTGTTACCGAGAAGATATTCGCGATCGCTAAAAGAACCTTTTTCATAAACAATCTTACTATAGGTCAGTTAGGAAGGATCTCATCTCTTTTCGGTCAGATGTCGGAAATAATCAAAAACCGTCAGTTCTCGGCAACTTACGACAGGAACAACGCTCTTATGGGTGGTCTGAACAGACTCGCAGTACTGCTGAATGACGCGAAAGACGAGATGGATAATTCCTCTTCCGCATCCGGGATGGATGAAATGATCAAAAAGATGGAGGAGATGGCTAGAAAGCAAGCTGAACTCAACTCTCAGACATCGTCCATGCAGAGCGGACAGGGGCAGATGAGCATGTCGCAGATGCAGCAGATGATGAACAGGCTTGCAATGGAGCAGGCTCAATTATACGAAGCTTTAATGAAAATGCAGTCTAAGATGCAGCAGCCCGGAAAAGAAGGCCAGCCGGGTGATCAGGGATCTCCGATGGACGGAATGAGCGGAAATATACCGGGTGATAACGGAAAACCGGGCGGCAGCGGCAGTCCAAAGCAGGGACCGGGCGGTGAAGGCGGAATGGCTGGAAATTCCGGACTGGGGAAAAAACTCGGCAACGCGGCAGAATCCATGAAAGAAGCAGAAAAGCAGCTCAAAGACAAAAAACTCACAGAATCATTAATGGCTAATCAGAATCAGGCGCTCGATAAACTTCTTGACGCTATAGAGTCGGCGAAAAGGGAAAAATATGAGAATAAAAGAGAAAGTTCATCAGGTGATAAGATAGCGGTAGATCCCGGAGTGCTAAAAATAAAAAACGGCCAGGACTTAAGAGAGATGATGCTCAGATCATTGAAGGACGGTTATACGAACAAATATAAAGTTAAAATAAAAAATTACTTTAAAGAACTTGAAAACTGAGGGAGGCTTTTATGAAGAGATTATTTTCGGCCGCGCTTGCAGCAGCAGCTGTTATTTTATCTTGTTCAGGGGTAAAAGCGGATCTGGACGTAGTATCCGTAAGTTCTCTTAACGGGAATATTTTTCCGATAGAAAAAGACAGTCTGAGAACCGGCGGATTCAGTCTTATTTCCTCAAGAATAAATGATATCAGGAACAAGAGCGGGAACAGCGGTACAGTGCTCATCGGGAACTCTAATTTCATTTACGGAACATCAGAGGCTTATTTTACTGAAGGAAAAGCAGTGATAGACCTTATGAACGAGCTCGGTTTCTCATGCTTGGTAATAGGACATAGAGAGTTTTATTTCGGATTCGAAAGGCTGAAACAACTTTCAGAAACAGCTAAATTCCCGTTCGTCTCCGCTAATCTTATTTCAAAAGATTCTTCAAGGCTCGATTTTATAAAACCCTACATTATCCTGAACGACAGCATTTCCGCAGTGATCGGGATCAGCTCAGGCAAGGTGATCAAAGCCAATCTTGCCCGGGACGTGAGCGAGATCATAATATCCGATCCTGCTTCCTCTGTCATAAAATATACTGCTGAATTAAAGGCTAAAGGGATCAAGAATATTATCGTTGCCGGTGATTTCGACAGTAATATAAGTTCGTCGTCTAACCTGACAGACGAAGAGATCAAGAACCTTTTCTCGGTTAAAGAAGTATCACTTTTTTTAACGACTATAGAAAAAAATAAATACGACGAAATGTCGAAGGAAAAACCGATACTCAGCTGCGGGATCAACGGATCCGAAATAGTATCATTTGAGATCAAGAAAGGCTTAATTGTCAACCCGAGACGGCACCCGGTGAATTCTGATGTAATAGAGCCGGATGTGAACCTTACAAAAAAAATGGCGGAGATCGGGCAGATGATCAAATCAATAACAGGAACCGTACTCGGAACTGCTGTTGAAGACATACCACATGCAAAGACCGACCGATTCACTTCGGAAACACCGCTCGGAGATCTTATCTGCGATATTATGCGGGAATATACAAAGACCGACATCTTTGTGATGAATAGCGGAAAAGTCAGGAACGGCTTCGAAAAAGGTCCCGTTACTTTGCAGGATCTCTACAACGTTCTGCCTTATGAAGGAAATCTGGTATCAGCTGATCTCAAAGGCAGCCAGTTGATAACAATTCTGGAAAGTTCCTGCGCTATAAAAATGGGTAAAAGCTTTCTTCAGGTCTCAGGAATATCATTCAGCTACGATTCGTCCAAGCCGCCCATGAACAGAGTTGTAAAGAACTCGATCAAAGTGAACGGAAAGCCGCTTGATAAAGATACCGTATATTCAGTTTCTATGACCGATTATATATTTCAGGGCGGAGATTCATATACTGAATTCGGTGAAATGGGGATAATACTGAAGGAAACCTATCAGAAACAGATGCGGGAGATCCTTAAGGACTATATAATAGAAACATCGGCTGTCGGAATGCGTGAGAATAACAGGATGACCGATATTTCCAAACTTTAAAAAAAGGAATATGGACTGATGCTTGATATTATTAAGAAAAAACTATTTTTTAAACTCATACTTCTTTTTATCCTTATTGTTTTTACTCCGATATGCATAATAACTTATTTCGTGTATGATCTCGTATCTGACAATTATTATTCAGGCGTAGAAAGATCATTAACCGAAGGGAAAACTTATATAGAATCTTTATTCGACCGCAATACAGATCTGCTGTCCGCGAATATGATAAAATTGAGAGACGATTACGAGTTCGGAAGTTTTTTCGATCATGGAGCAGTACCTGATTACGAACAGGTGTTCGAGTATTTAAAATCGAACTACGGGTTCGATTTCCTTTTTATCAAAAGCGAAGAGGATATGGATCAATCATTTTATTCTCAAAAGCTCAAGAAATCTTCGGGGGCTGATTTCGGCTTCGCTAAAGATGAACCGTCCATATGTTATTCATCGGGAAACTTTCTTTCAATAGTAAAATTACACTACGGATCAGACAGAAAGAAAACAGAGATCACGGTGGGTAAACTGATAGATGCGGAAAATTTCTTTGAATTAAGCAGGATACTTCATTTCGATTTCACTATCTTCAAGAAAAGCGATAAAGGGCTTCTTAACAAATTTTCTACTATTTCAGACGAATACGGTTTTAATATTACTCCGGGAACTTTCATTCTCGACAGGAATGGAGAAGATGACGGATATGTACGTGACGGGACTATATCTGGGAAAAAGCGAAAGATACTCGTGTTCCGTCTCTCTGATTTTCACGATGATCTTTACGGAGCAGTCAGCATTGACGATGATCCGGAATATATTCAGACGGCCAAAAAGCATTTTACTGCCCTGATACTTACTTTTATCGGCCTTATTCTGCTGCTGGGTATATTTATCAAAAACAAACTGGTCAGTCCGATCACTGACCTTCTCGAAGGCATCGGGAATGCATCCGGTCAGATAGAAAGCGGGCAGCCGATAGAAACGCTTCAGGTCAAGAGTCATGACGAGATAGGAAAACTTGCGGATGAATACAATAAAATGGCATCCAGCCTGGGAAGAAGTTTTTCGAGGATAAAGTATCTGCAGAACTATCTGTGGAACATTTTCGAGTCAATGCCTTCCGCTCTCATAGCTGTAGACAGCAGCGGAAAGATAACACAGTGGAACAGGTCGGCCGAGAAATATTCAGACCTTAAAACCGGCATGAAACAGGGGGACGAGATCTGGAAATCGATTTCCAAGCTGGGAATTTATAAGGACGAACTGTTAAAAGTTATCAACGAGAAAGGTCATATAGAAATATACAGAGAGCCTTACAGGGACGGAGAAAAGATAAATGTCAACATCCATATGTTCCCCCTTATTGCCAACGGTGTTAAGGGATCGGTCATAAGAATCGACGACATAACCGAGCTCAGAAAGAAGGAAGACCAGCTCAGACAGGCCCAGAAAATGGAAACTATCGGTACTCTTGCAGGCGGGATAGCTCACGATTTCAACAATATTCTCAGTGGGATAGTCGGGGTAGTATCAATTCTGAAATACAAGCTCGATAAAGATCAGGAGATAACAAAAGACCAGCTTGATGAGTATTTGAATATAATGGAACAGTCTGGAAAAAGGGCAGGAGACATTGTACAGCGGCTTTTAACCCTGTCCAGAAAACAGAATACGACGATCGAACCTGTTATGATAGGCGAGGTTCTAAAACATGTAGTAAAAATATGCTCGAACACCTTTGATAAATCAATTAAGATACTTGGGCTCAATCTTGAGAGCAAAACAATGGTTCTCGCTGATTTCACACAACTCGAACAGGTGATATTAAATCTTGCTATTAACGCGAACCATGCAATGACGATAATGAGGAAAGAACATGAAATACCCGGGGGTATTCTCACGATCGAGATAGTAGATAATGTGCCGAGCTCAGAATCAATTGGATTTTCAGGATCTGCTGAAATAGAGTATTTAAAAATTTCGATCAAAGATACAGGGGTCGGGATGGACGCAAATGTGATAAAGCAGATATTCGAACCTTTCTTTTCAACAAAGGAGAAAGGTCTGGGAACAGGCCTCGGTCTTACCATTGTTTACAACATCATACAGCAGTTCGGAGGCCATATTGATGTCGAATCAACTCCCGGATCAGGCACGGAATTCATTATATATTTCCCTAAATACAATAAAAAAACGGCCTCACAGGTTAAGAAAGAGAACGAGAACATCATAAAAGGTTCAGGAACGATACTCGTCATAGACGACGAACCAGTATTGAGAGAATTGGCGAGAGCTATGCTTAATCAGGCGGGATATAATGTCATTCTTGCAGAGGACGGGATAGAAGGAATCGAAAAATATAAGACGAACATTAAGGCTATAGATCTGGTTCTTCTTGATATGATGATGCCTAATAAGAACGGAAAAGAAACCTTTGAGGAAATATACAGCATTAATGGAAGTGTTAAAGTTGTAGTCACTTCGGGTTTTACTCAGGACAGCAGGGTCGAGGAGGTATTAAAGGCGGGAGCAAAGGATTTCATTCAGAAACCGTACACTATATCAGGGCTGACAAAAAAAGTATACGAGGTTTTAAACAATGACAGGAAATGAAAAAAGCAACAAACTTCCGCCGTGGATAAAAATTGATTTCAGGCATGACGGGGAAGTCCTTGAATTAAAAAAGGAGCTTAGAAGAAAGAATCTTCACACAGTCTGCGAAGAAGCGAGATGCCCCAACCTCTGCGAGTGCTTCGGTAAAAAGAAAACGGCTACATTTATGATACTGGGTGATAAATGCTCGCGCAACTGCAGATTCTGCAATATAAACCATACAACTCCTGAAAAAGTCGATCCGGACGAACCCGCAAAGATCGCTGAAATGGTTCGGAGTATGGGTTTACTGCACGCGGTAATAACCTCAGTAACCCGCGATGATCTACCCGACGGCGGGTCGGGTCATTTTGCCGAAACGATAAAAGAAATAAGAAAGGTATCTAATGCTACGATTGAAGTTCTGACGCCTGATTTTAAAGGAGTGGAAAAGGACAGAAAAAGAGTTTCGATCGAAAAGCCGGAAATATTTAATCATAACGTCGAAACCGTAAGGGAACTTTATTCCAGAGTGCGTCCTGAGGCCGATTACGACCGATCACTGGCTTTTCTCAAGGGGATAAAGAATGATAACAGGAACATGCTGTCAAAATCCGGTATAATGGTAGGTCTGGGCGAGACGGACGAGCAGCTGAAAAGACTGCTTTCCGACCTGGCGGAAACGGGAGTAGATATATTTACCTGCGGGCAGTATTTGAGGCCTTCCAAATTAAATATTGAAGTACAAAAGTATCTTGAACCCGAATGGTTCGAAAGATTTGCCGAAACAGCGAGATCTTACGGAATAAAAAATGTTTATGCGTCGCCATTTACAAGAAGCTCATACAACGCTTCTGAAATTATCGCATCAATAAGGAAGGATTTGAAAAATGCCTGATCTAACAAGGCGTATACCTGATTGGTTCATGTCAGACGATAACCGGGTATCATTGTATTCATCTGTAAAAATAGTACGGAATTTTAAATATATAAATTTCCCCGATCAGGCTGACTTAAGTGCAGTCAGGCAGATCGGGAAAAAAACCGATGAAGTTCTTGAGAAAATGATCGGCGAAGGCGAAGTAAAGGTAATTGACATATCTTCGTCAGATGATGCAGATATTACAAGACTTCAGAAATTCAGGATACTTCCGAACAGGAGTAAAGAAATTCTCAGCCGCATGAAATTGTATCATTACGAAACGACTGATTCTTATCTGCTTACTAACTATAACGATCATTTAACCTTTTTCGCCCATGCGACAGGGAAAGACATAGAGATCGCTTACGGCAGATGCCTAAAATTTATAAAATTGTTCGACTACAGCGAATTCGCTGCAGATAAAAACGGAAACTATCTTACGGCTTCACTTGATTATTTCGGTACGGGACTCAAATGTTTTTCAGTCTTGACAATACCTGCGATAAGATTATTCGGAAGTGCTGAGGAGATTTTATCAGATTTAAAAGCTTACTGCATAGATTCATCAGGTTATTTTTCCAAAGATATAAATTATCTAACGATCATTACCGGAAAAGATTCTATCTCAAAAACATCTGACGAATTTGTTAAATATTTCGGAAATATTATCCGTGAATTAGATAATATCTGCAGCGGGATCGTTAAAAATAAAATTGCGGAGATCGGGTCATTAAAGCAGAAATGCGAACGAATTTTTAATTATGATATCTTGACATTTAAAGATTTTATGGAGATATATTATATACTTTCATTGGTCGCGGACACGGGATGCGCAAAAGGATCGGTTTCAGAGCTGAACAGGGAACTAGTAGAACTTATTAATTCTCTGCCCCGAACAGAACCGGACCAAAGAATAGACAGTGGAGTTCTTCAGCGTCTGAAAGTAAAAACTGAAAAATTATTTAAATAAAGGGAAAATAAAATGATGTCTTTAATTACTTTGGTACTGATGATATTCTTCGGATGGAACGGAAAAGTGAGAGGTGTGGTCAATTACAAATTCGGTGTTGAGAAACTGCTTCTAACCCTTGGATTTATGCCCGGTCTTGCCACACTTCTTAAGGGTTTGCTTCTGAAATATATGGCAGGTCTTGAAGGACTGGCGGCTTTTATAAGCGTACTTATAGCCACTCTCGTTGTCTTTATGATCCTGACTTATATTCTCGGAAAGATAACAAAAATTCCGGAATATGAATACACTCCCGCCGACAGAACTCTCGGATTTTTTGTGGGAATGTTCAAGGGATTCTGCATAGCAGCTCTACTTATAATGCTTTACGGTATCACCTTTGTGGATAAAGCCGCGCCAGAGGGCATGACAAATATGATGAAGAATAATTTTGTGAATATGACGGTTAACGAACCGATAGATTTTTACAGATCAACAGTGTATTCTCTCTACCTAAAAACATCCAAGGCCAGCGTTGAGGATCTTTATGTTTCAAAAGAGAAGATGCTCGAAGAAACCAAAGTTACAGGATATGTACCTTGGACAGAGGGTTATGTTTATACTCCGCCTAAGGAAGAAACCGAAGAAGAAAATGAAGACGGCATAAAACTGGAAGCGCCGAAACATAATCTGCCGGATATGAATAGTTTTAAATAAAAAAAGGAGTCTAAAATGCCCGAAATAATCGATGTATTCGGAAGAGAAGTACTTGATTCAAGAGGAAATCCCACAGTTGAAGTGGAAGTATTCCTTCAGGACGGATCAAAAGGCAAAGCGATCGTTCCATCCGGAGCATCTACCGGAGAACATGAAGCCTGCGAACTCAGGGACGGAGATAAAAAGCGATATCTCGGCAAGGGAGTACTTAACGCAGTGAAAAACGTCAATGAGGTGATAGCTCCTGAGATCATCGGATATTACGCAACAGAACAGGCTGTTATCGACAAATTCATGATCGAACTGGACGGTACGCCTAACAAAGTCAAACTTGGAGCTAACGCGATACTCGGAGTTTCTATGGCGGTTGCGAGAGCCGCGGCCGAATCGAGAGGACTTTCTCTTTATCAGTATCTCGGCGGAGTTAACGCGAAAAGGATACCTGTTCCGATGATGAACATCGTCAACGGCGGATCTCACGCTGATAATAACGTGGATCTGCAGGAATTTATGATCATGCCCTACGGAGCGCCTGATTTCAGAGAATCTTTAAGAATGGGCGCCGAGATATTCCACAGCCTTAAAGGTATACTTAAAAAGAAAGGAATGAGCACTGCAGTAGGCGATGAAGGGGGATTTGCTCCGAATCTGAAATCCAACGAGGAAGCTTTGGAACTGATCATGGAAGCAATCGAAGCCGCGGGATATAAACCGGGCGAGCAGGTTGTGATAGCTCTCGATCCGGCAGCCAGCGAGTTCTATGATTCAAAAACGAAAAAATACAATCTCGATTCAGAGAAAAAGAAACTGACATCGCTTCAGATGGCTGATTATTACGTCAAGCTTGCTAAGAAATATCCGATCTTTTCTATAGAGGACGGAATGGCGGAAGACGACTGGGAAGGCTGGAAGATAATTACAGATAAACTTGGAAAAGATATTCAGATCGTCGGGGACGACCTGTTCGTAACAAATGTGAACAGGCTGAAAATGGGATTCGACAAAAAAGTCGCGAATTCCATCCTTATAAAACTGAACCAGATCGGAACTGTTACCGAAACTCTCGAATGTATAGAAACGGCTTTCAAAGGCGGTTACACTGCTGTAATTTCACACAGATCCGGTGAAACTGAAGATCCGTTCATAGCAGATCTTGCTGTTGCCGCAAATACGGGTCAGATCAAAACGGGATCGTTGTGCAGAACGGACAGGATATCGAAATACAATCAGCTTTTAAGGATCGAGGAAGAACTCGGGGAAGCTGCTGTGTTCGGGCTTGATCTGAAAGGCAGGAACATTACGAAAGTAAAAAGCTGAGATCTAGTGTAAAATATGGCTGAATATAAAAGAAAAACATTTTACGCATGTCTGATAATTCTGCAACTGGTCTTTTATTCATGTGTGCTAAGTACCGAAATGAGGAAGCCGGAGACCGTTCAGGCTGCTGACAGTACTTCAAAAGCTGAGACAGTAACTCCGGAAGAGATCAGCAACGCCGATGAGGATATGCTCGGTGCGAACGATCTTGTGATACGCGAAGATACGGGTGAAAGCAGGATAGTCGAGATATACAGGGACGAGATACAGGACAACTGCGAAAGGAAATTTTTCGATCTGCTTTCATTTTATCAGAACGCAGAGCTTACAAAAGCCAAACTGATGTTCGATAATCTTCTTGAGTCTCTCGAGTATCTTTACGGCGATCTGAAGCTGTCCGACAGAGTCATGCTCGAGAATTTCTGGGCTGAGTTCAGCGACAAAAGCGTAAAGGAATCAAGTCCGAATATCTTCGATATTTACGAGTCATTGTATTTCGACGAAGAGCTTTTATCGAACGGGAAAGACCCGAACGAAGTCGTGATCGAGCAGAACACTGAAGTATATAAGGTAAAGCAGAATAACGCGAATTACACGTATGCCGAAGAGAAGACGAAAGCGCTTTTCGAAAAAACCGATCTAAAGCCCACAGATGAGTTTATCAAATCAGTTTATGAAAATTATATAAATTACCTGAGCGACAGAATAGGTATAAAAGAAACTTATATCCGCTCTCTTAAATATGTAAAATTCATCAAGAACAGGCTGAAAGATAATGGTTTGAGCGAAATTTACGCCTACATACCCGCCGTAATGACATCTTATTATGAAGGTACGAAGAACGGGAGCATTTGGAGGCTTGAGAACACAAAAGCCTACAAAAACATCAGAAACAATACAGGCGCTTCTACGGCAGAAGTTATCAGGCGCATCAAATCTGTTAGCAGAAAAGGCAATGAATTTAATATCATCGCCACAATTGTCGAAACAGAGAAATACAGTCTGGAACAAAAAGATTTGAAAAAAGATGTTCTTACAGAGAATTTTTCAAATTTCGCCGCTATGGTGATTATACTGACCAATCCTGATGACCATGACCTGAAAAGCGCCGGTCCGGAAGCGGAAGAAGGTGACGGCTATCTTGCTTCTTATGAGGATTATATTAAAGATCCGAAAAAATTCGTGCCTGAGAAAGAAAGCAGTAAGAAAAAGGCGGGTTCTCAGAAGTCCAAGTATTCAAAATCGTTCATAAGGATCAATCATAAGATAAAGAAAGGCGATAATCTTCAGAAGATAGCCGATCTATACGGAGTTAGCGTAAGCGATTTAAAGGAATGGAATCCGAAAGACACAGGAAAAAAATACCTGACACCGGGCGTCGTTCTGCTGATAAAAGGTTATAAATATCAGTATTACACGGCAAGATCCGGCGATTCCGTAGGAAGAATATCTAATAAATTCGGAATGACCGAACAGGATTTCAAAAAGATAAACAATATGACCAAAAACACGGTCATAAAGGGAAGAAAATATATAGTTAAAAAAAGTTAGGAATTTTTGTGCTTGAAAAAAAAAGCGGGAACAGAGCGGGTCTGATCGTTCTGATAGATCCCGATAAGATAGGTCCCATAGGTGTAAAACATAAGGTCGGTCAGTATCAGGAACATGGGGCTGACGTTTTCTTTTACGGGAGCAGTCAGCCTGTAAAAAACGATTTCAACGCGATCGCGAAAGAGATAAGATCGTGCGCAAAAGTTCCATTCATCCTTTTCCCGGGTTCATCAGAGCAGGTCACGCCTTACGCTGACGGGATACTTTTCATTACTTTAATCAGCGGCAGGAATCCTGATTTTCTCATAGAGCATCACGTCAAAGCTGCCCCGTTCGTTAAAAAGCTCGGGCTTAAAGTATTACCGACAGCATATATTCTTATCGAATGCGGCTACAGGACTTCAGTCGAACGCGTCAGTAAAACTCAGCCTTTGCCATCATCAAATATACCGAACATCGTTGCTCACGCCCTCGCCGGGGAAATGATAGGCATGAAATATGTTTATCTCGAAGCGGGAAGCGGAGCGAAGAATCCGGTTTCACCCGAGATCATCAAAGCCGTGAAAGCCGAAATATCAGTTCCGCTGATCGTGGGCGGAGGCATCAGGACGCCGGAATATGCAGCAACTCTTGTAGATGCCGGAGCTGATTTTATTGTTGTAGGCAATGTGCTTGAAAAGTCAGATGACAAAGAAATTGTCAGAAAATTCGCAGAGGCTATGATATGAGAGTAGAAGACGATGAATGTTAATACGAGAATTTTATGGCTCTAAGCTGGAATGAAATAAAAGAACGCGCTACCCACTTTTCAAAAGAGTGGGGAAATGCTTTTAATGAGGATGCGGAAGCGAAAACTTTTCTGTTTGAATTTTTCAATGTTTTCGGGATAAGCCAGCGGAAAGTTTCCAATTTTGAGCACAGAGTGAAAAAGCTCGACGATCATGAAGGCTATATTGATCTTTTCTGGCCTCAGATGATCCTTATCGAAATGAAAAGCAGAGGGAAAAACCTCGACAAGGCATATCAACAGGCAAGGGATTATTTGAAAGCCATAAGACAGGAAGAGTTGCCGAAATTCATTCTTGTTTCTGACTTTGAATATTTCAGGCTATTCGATCTCGAAGAAGACAAGCTGATCGAGTTTAAACTGAATGAGCTTGTTAATAATGTTCAGCATTTCGGACATCTGCTTGGTTATCAGAAGAAGATCTATAAGGAGCAGGATCCGGCCAATATTAAGGCGGCCGAACTTATGGGCAGGCTTCATGACAGGTTGAAAGAGATCGGGTATTCTGGTCATCCGCTAGAAGTTTATCTTGTTCGTATTCTTTTTTGTCTGTTCTCGGAAGATACAACCATTTTCAATAAACAGCAGTTTCAGGATTATATTGAGCAGCGGACTAATGTTGACGGAAGCGACCTTGCGGCAAAACTGCAGGAACTTTTTCAGGTACTGAATACGCCTAACGAAAAACGGTATAAGAATCTTGATGAGCAGCTTGCAGATTTTCCTTATGTGAACGGTAAACTTTTTGAAGAGATATTGCCTACCGCCAGTTTTGATTCCAAGATGAGACAGGCGCTGTTGGACTGCTGCAATATCGAATGGAGCAAGATATCCCCTGCGATCTTCGGATCAATGTTCCAGAGCGTGATGAACCCGACTGAACGCAGAAACATTGGAGCGCATTACACGAGCGAAACCAACATCCTAAAGTTGATCAAACCTCTGTTTCTTGATGAACTCTGGGCTGAATTTGAAGCCGTAAAAAGCAACAGGAATAAACTTGTAGAATTTCATAAAAAACTTAGCACGCTTAAATTTCTCGATCCGGCCTGCGGCTGCGGCAACTTCCTTGTCATTACATATCGCGAACTGAGGCTTCTTGAACTTGAGATATTAAGGGTATTACAAAATACCGACCGGGTTCTCGATGTAAGAGAGATTATCTGGCTTGATGTCGATCAGTTTTACGGAATTGAGATCGAAGAATTTCCCGCGCGTATAGCTGAGGTCGCGATGTGGCTGATAGACCATCAGATGAATATGCAGATCAGCAATGAATTCGGGCAGTATTTTATCAGGCTGCCGCTAAAAAAATCGGCAATGATCGTGAACGGGAATGCTCTCAGAATAGACTGGCAGAGCCTATTGAACCCTGTAAATACTGTTGATATTGTAGCAAAACACGCGAATGTTTATATGGTCAATGAACCGGAACCGGTTAAATACGGAACCGTAAACATCGAAGCAGAATCCGTCAAAATTTATAAAGGCAAAAAACCTCAGCCTGAATCTCAGGTAATGTTCGATTACATATTGGGTAATCCGCCGTTTGTTGGTAAGAAAGAACAGAATATTGAACAGAAATTAGATATGGAATTAATCTGGACAGGAGTTAAAGGCGCAGGAGTACTCGATTATGTAACTTCATGGTATATAAAAGCGGCTCAGTATATACAAAATTCTAAATCAAAAGTCGCTTTTGTTTCTACAAATTCTATTTCACAAGGGGAACAAGTAGGAGTATTATGGAACCAGTTATTTAGTAGATATAATATTAAGATTCATTTTGCTCATAGAACCTTCAAATGGAGTAACGAAGCGAGAGGAAAAGCTGCTGTCCATTGCGTAATAATCAGCTTTGCTCACTATGATACAAATAATAAAAGCATTTTTGAGTATGAAGACGTAAAAGGTGTAGCACACCAAAAAATAGTAAAAAATATAAGCCCTTATTTGATAGACGGGAAAGAGATAACTCTTGAAAATAGAAAATCACCTATTTGTAGAGTACCTGAAATGAACTATGGCAGTATGCCTATTGATGAAGGTAATCTCATTTTGTCTGATGAAGAGAAAGAATATGCTTTAAAGAAGGAACCTTTTATCAATGATGTAATTAAGCGCTACACCGGTGGTGATGAATTCATAAACAATAAGAAACGGTGGTGTTTATGGTTAAAAAATGCTGAACCTAATTTTTTAAGAAAATCAAATTTCATTCTTGACCGAATAGAAAAAACAAAGAAATTTAGACTAAGCAGTAAAAGAGCAGCAACGAACAGACTTGCTGATACGCCAATGCTTTTTGGAGAAATAAGACAACCTATTACCAATTACATTATCATTCCAAAAGTTTCTTCAGAATACAGGAAATATATTCCTATAGGAATTTTAGAACCAACAACAATTACAAGCGGAAGTGCTTTGATAATTCCAAATGCTAATTTATTCATATTTGGCGTAATGACTTCGTTTATGCATACAGTATGGATGAAATCAACTTGCGGTCGAATGAAAAGTGATTTTCAATATTCAGCAAGCATTGTTTACAACAACTTTCCATGGCCTGAAAACACAACCAAAGTTCAGGAAATTAATATCGAGAAAGCAGCACAAAAGGTACTTGATACAAGAGCTTTATTCCCAAACAGTTCACTGGCTGAGCTATACGACCCTTTATCAATGCCGCCAGAACTTGTAAAAGCTCATAACGAACTCGATAAAGCCGTTGACCTGGCTTACCGTTCTCAGCCGTTCGTCAGTGAAGCTAATCGAATGGAATTTTTATTCGAGCTTTATGAAAAATATACAGCCGATTTATTTACAAAAGAGAAAAGTAAGAAAAAGAGATGAAAATATTTATATAACATTCGAGGCGAAAAGTTGAAGATCGAAGACGATGATTTTTGTTTTGTCTGCGGAGATAAGAACGAAACCGGTATCCATGCGGAATTTACCGTAAATGATGACAACACCGCGTCAGCTCATCTGGTCATCCCGTCAAGATTTCAGGGATGGAAAGGGATAGTTCACGGCGGGATTATTTCAACGCTGCTCGATGAAGTGAGCATTTACGCATGCAGAAAAATAACTTTGAAAGGCGTTACAGCCGAAATTGATGTCAAATTCAAAAAATCTGTTCCTACTGAGCGGGAGATCACACTTCAATCGAAGGTGATCGAGATAAAAAGAAAACTCATTTTTGTTCACGCCGATCTTCTAATTGACGGCGAAGTCTATGCATCAGCCGAGACGAAAGTTTTCAATCTGGAATAGCTACAAAATAATTACTTTAACAGTATCATTTTTTTAGACAAAATGCTTTTTGTTGTTTCAAGGCGGTAAATATACAAACCACTGTTTAACTCAGAAGCATTGAATTCAACACTGTGATTTCCGGGTGTCTGTTTCCCGTGAAACAGCTCTTTTACAAGCTGTCCGTTTGCGTTATATACTGATAACTTTACGACACCGCTGAATCCCTGCGGAAGCGAATATGAAATATTTGTTGTAGGATTGAACGGGTTCGGATAATTCTGTTCAAGAGTAAATTCACTTGGAATTGAGTTGGTGTCATCTTCAATTCCTACTGACTGCCAAAAAAGGACAGGGTAATCAGGATGGCCTGACTGATAATGTTTTTGCCAGATATTCTCGAAATCCCAATCTATATAAGTATCATAATTCCACATCTCAGATGTTGTTTTACCTTCACCGCCTGCAGAGGTTGACTGTCCACTGGTTTCGGTATTCCAATAGCTGTTTACCGTATTAGTAGAAAATCCGCATTGCAATCCGCCAGTGTAAGTCGTATTCCCAGACACAAAACCAGTAGAATAACAGTTTTTAATATACGATTCATCATTGACACCGATAAGTCCTCCTACATAATCCGAACCACTGACTTTTCCCTGAGAATAACAATCAGAAACTAGAGTGTTCAACCAGATTAGACCGATCAAACCTCCGATATGATCAAGTCCGGATACACTACAAGTCGAATAACAACAAGAAATAGAGTCACCCAATGAGGATCCAATCAGACCACCTATTTCATTTTCAACCCCTTCAACTGAGCCAAATTCTGCTGAACAGTTTGTGATCATAGAAAACAAACTAGCACCGGTTAAAGATCCGCACCCAGCTTTACCGGAAATATTTACATTATACAAATGCACATGATCTATTATGGCATTTCTTACTGCCCCAAAAAGGCTTGTGTAGATTCTGGTTGAATCATTTATTGTTAAACCTGAAATAAGATTAGATTTATTGCTTTCGTAAGATCCCTTGAACTCACTTTCATCATGACCGATCGGAATCCAGCCTTTCCCCTCATTCCAAGGGGCAACTCCCAGATTTATAGTATCTGTCTGTTTGAAGCATATACTGTCTTTACCTGTATAATATCTGATATTATTCAGATGCTCAGCATTGCTGACAATATAAGGATCTGATTGTGTCCCTGAACCGTCGGCAAAGAGATCTCCTGCAGGCTGATTTATTCTTGCATTTATACCGTAACCATTTGAATTAACACCAATCACTTTATATGTATAATTTCCAGTCAGAGCAACAATATCGGAATAACTTTCAGAATTCCCTGGTAACGGAGAGTTGATTGTGTAGATCAGATCAAAATTACGATATACATGAACAGCCGTCAATTCAGTGACAGGGTTGCCATCTAATAAGGTATCGGGGTTATTCCACGAAAGCTTGATAGAATATTGTCCGTTACCGCATGAAGATGTAAGATTTGATGGAGCACCGGGTACTAATGGCGAAAGGCTGTTCATTAGAAAAGGATAACCATTGTTTTTGCTCTCGAAATCTTCTGACCATGTGTTAGAAAAGTCCCAATATTTATAAGTCTCAGAAGAAAAATCACAAGTCATTTCGACTGTTGTTCTTCCTTCTCCACCTGCGGAAGTTAATTGTCCGCTAGTTTCAATATCCCAATAGCTGAATACGATGTTAGGATTTTCTGAATGACCAATCAAACCACCTGTATTCTCAAATCCCGTAACATTACTTTTAGAATAGCTTTTATAAATATATGTATATGGCATACAAGCTGTTTTTCCTATCAATCCTCCGACATATTTTAAGCCATTCACAATTGCATTGCACCATGAATTAAAAATTATAATTCCATTACACTTTCCTATAAAGCCACCGATTTCATTTTTTCCTGTTATATTGCCTGTCACAAAGCATTTAGTAAATCCTGCAAAATCCGTATAACCTGCTATAGCGCCTACTTTGTTCCCGCCGGTAATATTTACATTTCTTAAGGTGATATTTTGAATTGCACAATATTCATTTAAATATCCGAATAACCCTATATAATCTAAATCGGGTCTATTAATGTACAAGTTCTTGATTGAAAAATTATTGCCTTCATAGGAAGCCATAAAATTGTTGTAACTGATTGTATCCCTTCCGATAGGCTCCCACCCAGTTTCCTCGTTCCACGGAGCTACTCCAAGGTCTATGTCAGCGATCTGCTTGAAGTATTTATCATCATTGTCGGTTCCCAGATAAAATCTGATACTGTCAAGATTTTCCGGTGTTCTGATAAGCCATGGATCCTCATAAGTTCCGCTTCCGCCTGCAAACTGGGCGAAAGAATTGATAAAGAGTAACATTGATAAAAAGAATACAACTTTTCTGCACATGATTTTACCTCTAATATCTTTAGAAAACAATATACGGCAAAGATATCGATGAATCAACAACTTAAAAATTATTTATTTTTTCTTTACTTCGGGATGTTTTTTTGAGTATAATTACACAATAATATCGGGAGCTCTTATGAACAGGTATATAAACGAACAGCATATTCTCATCGTCGATATCGGCAGCACTACGACGAAAGGGCTTCTGCTTGAAAGGGACGGCGAAAAATATTTTTTTAAGGCCATATCTGATGCTCCGACAACGGTTGAACGACCTTATGAGGATGTTAATATCGGAATCGAGAGAGTCATTCTCGACATTGAGAAAAGCTGTGGACTAAAGCTGTTCGATGCTGATAAAAAGCTTACCGTTCCGTTCCTTGCTACAAGTTCAGCCGGCGGCGGCCTGCAGATGATAGTTTTCGGTCTTACAAAATCAGAGACCGGGAAAGCTGCAGAGGCTACAGCTTACGGCGCAGGCGCTATTGTTACCGGAACATTTACCGTGGATGACGGGGTTACTGAAATGGAAAAAATGAGGATGATTCGGGAAATACATCCCGATATGATACTCATGGCAGGAGGCATAGACGGCGGCGGATTGTGGGGAATCTTGAGGCAGGCGGAAATACTGACGTTAGCTGAACCGAGATCCAAGTTCATGCCTGAAGAGCAGATACCTCTCGTTTTCTGCGGCAATATCGAAGCGAGAGAGTTCGTGAAAGACATTCTCGGCGAAAGCTTTCAGGTTCATGTTACGGATAACGTAAGACCTACTCTGGAGGAATTCAATTTCGAGCCTGTCAGATATAAAGTGCATCAGCTGTTCATGGAAAACGTGATGGAGAACGCTCCGGGATATAAGGAAGTTAAGAAATCCGTGGTCAAAGATATTCTGCCGACTCCGGCCGGAGTTGAGCTTATTATGAAAAAATATTATGAGAAACATAAGGAAAATACACTTCTCGTTGATATCGGAGGAGCTACAACTGACATATTTTCATGCATAAGATCTAATGTGAACAGGACTGTTTCTGCTAATATTGGCATGAGTTATTCGATATCGAACATTCTGAAAGAAGCAGGCATTGAAAGGATAATGTCCAACATAGGCGGAAAGATACCTGAGGACGATATCAGGAATTATGTTTCCAATAAGACTCTAAATCCGGAATATATTCCTCAAACAGATGGCGAAAGATTTATCGAGCTTTCGTGCGCCGCTGAAGGTATCAGGATAGCCTGGGATCATCATATATCGATGAACCTTGAAGTTAATCATATGGGATTTCTGGATAAAAGAAGAAAAGATGTTATGGAGCATAAGCTGTGTCCGTTCGAAGAGGTTTTTAATCTTACTGCCGACAAAGAAGCTATCTTTCAGTTTTCTCATATTGACAGGATAATCGGGGCCGGCGGGGTCATTTCCTGCTCAAAAAGGATAGAAGATATCGTATTTATTCTTAACGAAGGGTTCAGACCTGTCGGGATAACGGAATTATACGTCGATAAGTATTTCAAGGCTCCGCAGATGGGTATGTTCACGATGATAGACAGCGAAAAAGCTGTAGAAACATTCGAGCGTGAGTCTCTAAAAAAAGTTTGTACGGTCGTCTCGGTCGCAGGCAAATCGAAAGAACCTGCGGAGATCATTAGAATTACCGACCTGAAAGAAAATACATCTTCGGTAATGCGTTCGGACGAAGTCTTCTTTATGAAAAAAGGGGGATATTTCAAATTCGAAGCGCTCAACGGATATGTTTTCGGAGTTTCCGGCGATTCGTGCGAGATAAATACTACAGATCCAATACTTCTGGACTGCAGGACATGCGCAGACAGGAAAACTTTCTCTGTTTTCCATGCGCTATACGGAGATCCGAAAGATATGCATCTAAGCTATGATTATATCAAGGGCAGGAACGAGATATTTAACGGTGAATTCGAGATAAGCAGGTCTCTGCCATACAAAGGTGAAGTGCTTGTTCATAAAGGCGAAAAAGTTCAGATCGAGACTGTGATCGCAAGAAATCTTTTCAATCCGCCCAAAATATATATGATAGACATCCGCAAGCAGGTAGGCATTGAGCAAAAACTGTCTCAGGAGGATATAAAAACAGGTCTGTCGGTCAGAAAAGGCGATAGGATTGAATACGGTCAGGCTATATTTTCATACAAAAAGAAAGGAGATCAGTTAGTTTCTCACTTTTACTCCAACGTCCGGGGCGAAGTAGTAAAGATAGATGATTACGGTATGATAATACTGAAGGAGATCCAGGATTACGGGGACGAACCGGTGAGTGTTAATATGGCTGCAGATATGAGTATAAAGCCCAAAGAGATGGATAAATATCTTAAATATCATGAGGGCGATTTCGTACAACAGGGACAGATCATAGCTCAAAAAACGACTGGAAGCTCGGTTGATGATATTATCAGTTCGATATTTGAATCTAAACGCGAAAAGCACAGTGCTATGACCGGAAGCCAGGGAAAGCATTTTTCATTCAAGGCACCTGTTACAGGCTATATAACTAAAACGGATTTTAAAACAGGCGAGATCACTTTTCAGTATAGATCCAATCCTTTTATACTCAGATCTTTCGTTAATGGCGAGGTTACAGGGGTTCACAAAAACCTTTCCGCCGATATAAAAGTATCAGGTTCATACGCTTACTGTCTTATCGGGTTCGGTGGCGAGAATTACGGTAAAATAAAAATCAGCAGTATCAACAGAGGGATCTCGGAGAGCGATCGGGATAATATAATCGTTTTTTCACAGTCTGTAACCAGAAAGATACTTGAGGATGCGGCTATATTCAAAGTAAAAGGAATTATTGCGCCTTCAATAAATAACAGGGACTGGGTGGAATTCTCAGGCAGGGAGATCGGGATAGCAATTACCGGAAAGGAGCAAATCGGGTTCACTTTTATGCTTACGGAAGGTTTCGGAAGCAAAGAAATGAACAATGATTATATTGAATATTTTAAAACGAACGAAGGCAGGATAGCGAGCATTAACGGCCGCACTAGAGTAAGGGCGGGCGTGATCAGGCCGAGAGTTCTGATATCATAGGGGACTGACATGGTTTATTTTAACGTTACGGGAATGAGCGGGAATCAGCCCCCTCAGTCTGCCCCGGAACCAAATTCAACAAGAAGCGATCTAGAAGTTCTACAGGACAGGTTCGACAGGCTGAAGCTTGTTACTATGGCTCTTTGGACTTTTGTCAGGGATGAAAAGGGTATAACAGAAGATCAGCTTATGGAAAGGGTAAAAGAAATCGATGCTTTTGACGGATCTAAAGACGGAAAGCTTAAGATAGGCATCAGGAAATGCGGAAAGTGCGGTAAAGCGCTTAATCCTAAATTTGAGAAATGCCTTTACTGCGGTTTTGTTACGCCTGCAAGCAGTATATTCGAAACTTTCTAAGGTTATTCCTAAATAATATTCTTTACATCAGGCACTAAATCAATTATATTCATGATGTGTAAAAAACGGAGGCCTTTATGAAAAAAATATTTATTTTTACTCTTATTATAGCAGTAACGTTATTAATTCCTGATCTTTACGGGCAGAAGAAGAACTGGGGGATCGGTTTAAGGCTTGGTGATCCGTCAGGCATTTCTGTTAAAAAATATATGGGAAAGAACGCGTGGGAGTTCTCTATAGGCAGATCTCACTTTTTTAAGAATGACCGCTGGTACAATGATTATTACAATGATATTTACGATGATTATGACTATTATGACAGGGATAATGATCCTATCGGGATCCAAGTACATTATCTATGGACTAAGCCGATCAGAGATCTTCGCGGTCTTGACTGGTATTACGGTCTTGGCGGTCAGATAGTTACGGATTCTTATACTGTATATTATAAAGACGGCGACAAAGAGAAGATCACTAATTTCGATCTCGGTGCAGACGGAGTTCTCGGTCTGGAGTATAATTTCGCTGATGCTCCTATCGCTCTATTTGGAGATCTGACGCTCGAAATGGAAGTATACGATGATTTTTTTGAACTGTGGTTTCAGCCCTGCATAGGAGCCAGGTTCAATTTTTAATTTATAAATATCACTCGTCATATTTTTTAAAAAAATAACATTGTTAGATAAACGGTATTAATATATACTGGGTATGATCTATAATGTTTTTTCTTTAAGATATTTCTCGTCATATCATTTTTCGAAACGGTCTGCAACCGGCTAAAGCCGGCATTAATTGCATAATGATTTGGAGATAACGAGTACCTGCGACAAAACGAGGATGCACTTCCGTTTCTCAAAATATATGAATCGAAGGATAACCTCTGCCGGTGATGAGGGGAGACATAATTCATGAAGGATCGACATCCGTTACGAATTTGATCCAGCCGGTACGTGTTAAATTCAAAGAAGTAATTGAACGGATGGCTGCAGGATGAGATCCTGAATGAACTTATGTCGAGCAATAAAACTACTTATCAGAATACTTTTCGAAATTAGCGAGTATCAAAGCGCGGATATCTTCATGAATAATATTTCGTTTGTCTTTATCAAGCGCTGAAATATTAACGGGCTTATCGATAATAACGGTCACGCCGCTTCTTTTACCAGCCTTAAAATTAGCCGTGATCTTTTCTGTGCCGGTGATCGTGACAGGCAGGATAGGCACTTCAGCCATCAAAGGAAGCTTGAAACTCCCTTTCTTAAACGGGATTATTGTCGGCCTTCTTGTACCTTCAGGGAAAAGGATGACGCTCTGTCCTTTTTTAATCATCTCTGCGGCTTTTTTAAACGACTCAAGTCCTTTTCGCGGGCTTGATCTGTCAATAAAAAGACAACCGAGCATTCTCATCCATGAAGCAAAAAGCGGAATTCTGGAGAGTTCGATCTTCGCGATAAAAGAGGGTTTGTTGGTAAGCACTGAAAAAAGCAGCGGAATATCGAATGCCGCCTGATGATTAGAGATCACGACGACGGGCACATCGGGAATATTCTCCGATCCGATGACCTTAACATCAGTGCGAACCCATTTCATAATAGACGATCCCCATTTAACAGGATATCTATGAATAAATTCATGGAATTCGCTTTGAGAAAGTGTCAGTTTTTTAAAATAAACATAAGGAAGGATTAAAAAATGAGAAAAAGTAAACAGGAAAAATCTGATCTTAATAAAAATTAATTTCATATAATAAAATTATCAACTTAAGATTTTATCAACAAGGTCCTGAAGAACATTGAGTTCAAAAGGCTTGGCGAGAAACCCTTCCGCCTTTTCAACATCCTGTTTGACCTTTTCGATTCCGTAGCCGGTCATAAGAATAATAGGCAGATCGGGGTATTTGGATTTGATAAGCCTAGAAAGCTCGATCCCGCCCATATTGGGCATATTGATATCGGTAATAACAAGATCGAATCCGTTCTCCTGATATCCGTTAAGCATTTCCCAGGCTACTGAACCGTCTTTTGCCGAAGCGACGGCATAATCCATCATCTCAAAATAATCAGTCAGAAGATCCCTCATTATCGCTTCGTCATCTACTACAAGTATTTTTTTTGTGTCAGCCATAAATTTCAAACATTCCTTTAAAACAGATCAGAATTATACTTTCATAATTTCAATAAATCAACAAAAAAATCAATCTTGATCATTCCCATTCGATAGTTGAAGGCGGTTTTGTGCTTATGTCATAAACCACTCTGTTCACTCCCCTAACCTCATTTATTATCCTTGTCGATACTCTCGAAAGAAATTCATGGGTGAACGGATAGCAGTCGGCGGTCATAAAATCGATCGTTCTCACCGCTCTTAAGGCAATAACATTATCGTAAGTCCTTTCATCTCCCATAACACCGACCGTCTTTACAGGAAGGAAAACAGCGAAAGCCTGACCGATAGAATCGTAAATTCCTTCTCTGAGGATCTCTTCAATAAAAATATCATCTGCTTTTCTGAGAATGTCGCATTTCTTTTTCGTAATATTCCCGATAACTCTAACTCCGAGCCCGGGTCCAGGGAACGGATGCCTTTTAATGATATTGTCATGCAGACCGAGCTCATGGCCGACTCTTCTTACTTCATCTTTAAAGAGGTCCCTTAGAGGTTCGATTATTTTTAGCTTCATCTCTTTGGGCAGCCCGCCGACGTTATGATGCGATTTTATAGTAGCTGAAGGTCCGCCTTTTGCGCTGACTGATTCGATCACGTCCGGATAGATCGTTCCCTGAGCCAGAAATTCTACAGTACGACCCTCTTTTTTCTTGATCTTATCTATTTCAGCCTGAAAAACCTCAATGAACTCTTTACCGATGATCTTTCTCTTCCTTTCGGGATCCTTCACGCCTTTAAGTTCTTTCAGGAACTGTTCTTCGGCGTTTACAACGATAAGATTCAATCCGAGCTTTTCCTTGAATGTCTTAACCACCTTTTCGCGTTCTTTCAGCCTTAAAAGCCCGTTGTCCACGAACACGTTTATAAGGTTTTTCCCGATAGCTTTATGCAGAAGAAGCGCCGCTACTGATGAATCAACGCCGCCGGAAAATCCCAGCACGACTTTTTTATCTTTAACTTCTTTTTTTATTTTATCGACGCTTTCTTTTATGAAATTCGAAGCTGTCCAGTCGCCGCTGCATCCGCAGATCTTTTTCACGAAATTATCTAAGAACTTCCTCCCGTTCTCGGTATGATTAACCTCGGGGTGGAACTGAACTCCGTAAACCGTGCCTTTTTTATTTCGGATGATCGCAGCCGGAGTATTTTCGCTGTAACCTATACTTTCGAATCCGTTCGGGATCTTTACCACTTTATCTCCGTGACTCATCCATACCTTCCAGCCCTTTTTAGGCTTAGTAACCCCTGAAAATATCGGGTCATCGTAGGTGATTTTAACTTCAGCGAACCCGAATTCCTGCTCCGAACTCCGTTCTACTTTACCGCCCAGCTTTTTCGTAATAAGCTGCATTCCGTAGCAGATCCCCAATATCGGGATGCCAAGGCTGAATATCTCATCAGGAACGTCCGGAGAATTTAAAGCGTAAACCGAATTCGGCCCTCCTGAAAAAATTATTCCTTTCGGATTGAATTTTTTTATTTCTTCAATGGGTGTGAAATAAGGTTTAAGTTCGCAGTAAACGCTGTTCTCTCTGATCCTTCTCGCTATAAGCTGATTATACTGGCTTCCGAAATCTAATATTAAGATATTGTCGTGCTTCATATCGTCCTCCCGTTTTAGAAAGATTTAAAGATAAGGATTTAAATTGTCAATTACAAGAGAAGGTTTCCGGCATTTATTCACGTTCCCGGTTTTTAAAATTATTATGTTTTCTAAATCTCCAATTATTAGAAATTTATAGAGCGGCAGTTTATTTATCCTCAGGGATATTTTTATAAAAAATGAGAAGAAACCACATTATATAGTGTTGACAAGTTCGACACACCACAATATATTGTGTTTTTTGTTAAAAATGACTTGACAAGCGCTTTCGGTTTTTATTATATTGGAGTTCTGATTAACTCAGACCGAAATACTGTGACTTTAACCCTACTGGAGATGACCGAATGACCGAAAAAACTAAAAAAATGACCAGAACTGCAGAGAAATACGAAAATCCTGACGACAGGTTCCCGGAGATAGAATTTTCCGACAACGCGCTGGTCATATTAGAAAAAAGATACCTGATCAAGGATCTTGATACAAAAAAACCTAAAGAAACCCCGCGCGATCTTTTTATAAGGGTCGCAAAAGCGATAGCTGAAGGAAGCAGAGCTTCTAACCCGGCGATCTCGGATGAAGAGATAATGGAGATCGAGGACAAGTTCTACGCATTGATGGCCGGCAAGGACTTTATGCCCAATTCGCCTACATTAATGAACGCGGGACGCGAACTTCCTAATTTAAGCGCGTGTTTCGTTCTACCGGTCGAAGATTCCATGGAAGGCATATTCAACGCGGTAAAGGAAGCTGCGCTGATCCATAAATCAGGCGGAGGCACGGGGTTTGATTTCAGCAATCTGAGGCCTTCAGGTTCGAACGTACAGTCAACGGCCGGTACTGCGAGCGGTCCGATATCGTTCATGTCCGTTTTCAACGCGGCTACCGAGACCATTAAGCAGGGCGGCGTAAGAAGAGGCGCGAATATGGGAATAATGCGCGTCGATCATCCTGAGATAATGAATTTTATCAGCTGCAAAGAGGATACTTCAAAATTTACCAACTTCAACATTTCCGTAGCCATAACAGATGAATTCATGAAAGCGTATAAAGCCGGAACGGATTATATCCTGTATCACAAGGAAAAGCCCGTAGGAGCAATGAACGCGAAAAAAGTTATGGACGCGATAGTTCATCACGCGTGGTCAACAGGCGAACCGGGCATCATTTTCATCGACAAGGTGAATGCGAAGAACACTCTTCCCGGCGTAGGAAAGATAGCCGCAACAAATCCGTGCGGCGAACAGCCTTTACTTCCTTACGGAAGCTGCAATCTGGGATCGATCAATGTGGCTAATTTTTATGTTAAAGAGACCAATTCCGTCGACTGGGACAGGCTTAAAGAAGTGACGGAGGACTGCGTTCTTTTCCTTGACAACGTTATAGAAGTCGGAAAATATCCGCTTAAAAAGATCCACGAAATGGCAAGAGCTAACAGAAATATCGGTCTGGGTGTAATGGGATTCGCTGATCTTTTATATAAAATGGGACTGCCCTACGACAGCGACGAGGGTGTTACTTTCGGCAAAAAGCTGATGGCATACATACATTCAAACGCGCAGGAAGCTTCGAGAAAACTCGCCGAAGAAAGAGGTTCTTTCCCGAATATCGACAAATCCGTTTATACTACACCGATGAGGAATTCAAACGTGACCACCGTAGCCCCTACAGGAACAATAGGAATGCTGGCGGAGGCATCAGGCGGAATAGAGCCTAATTTCGCGCTCGTTTATGTCAAGCAGGTTATGGACGATAAAAAACTGCTGTACCTGAATCCGATACTCGAGGAGACTTTAAAGGAAAGAGGGATCTATTCAGAAGAGCTGATGGAAAAAATTTCAGTTACCGGCAAACTGTCGGACATCAAAGAGATCCCTGAAGATATCAGAAGAGTATTCGTGACCGCGCAGGAAATTCATCCGTACTATCACGTGGCGATGCAGTCGGCTTTCCAGGAATTCGTTGACAGCTCTATATCGAAAACGATCAATTTCGACAATTCAGCCACCGAAGATGATATCAAGAACGCATATATTCAGGCATACGATTCAGCCTGCAAGGGAATAACCGTATACAGGGACGGATGCAGGCCGTATCAGGTAATGAACACAGGCACAAAGACCAACGAGGACAGAAAAGCCGAACAGCAGGATGAAGACGTTCATAAGCCGAAAGTCAGGCCGGATGTAATGGAAGGAAAAACCTATAAGGTCAACACCGGCGAAGGCGTGATGTACGTTACGGTCAATACATTCGACGGTAAACCTTTCGAACTTTTCGCGTCCATCGGGAAAGCAGGCGGGAATGCGGCCGCGCAGAGCGAAGCTATCAGCAGGATGGTATCATTGGCATTAAGGTCGGATATAGATCTGAGCGTGATCGTCAAACAGCTGATAGGAATAGGCAGCCCGACACCCGTATGGCATAACGGCGAGCAGATACTTTCCACCCCTGATGCGATCGGCAAGATATTAAAGAAATACTACCTTGATCATAATAAAGCAGAAGAAGGCAAAGCCGAAACGATAAAAGAACTGCCTAAATCTTCTACGGCAAAGAAAGGCGTGATCTGCCCTAAATGCAACGGACAGATGGCAATGCAGGAAGGCTGTATGACCTGCAGGACATGCGGATATTCAAAGTGCAGCTAGTAATTTAAAACTTAAAGAAAAGGCAGGTATTGTACTGTCTTTTTCATTTTGTTGAGTGCCTGTTTGGAGAAATAAAATCATCATCTGATGCTCAAAACAACACGCGCACCGTGAAAAACCCCGCTCCCCATCGAGTAGCAGTTCCTGTAAGTAGTTCTTATATTATAGTCTGAGCTGTGAATGTTACCGCCGCGGAGAACTTTCAGGTATCCAGCGTCGTATCCTGTGGGATCAGTCAGCATAGGGTATGTTGTAGGATAATAGTTATACCAGTCGTTACACCATTCCCAGGCATTTCCAGCCATATCGCAGATACCGAGCTGAGAATCTCCCTGCGGAGAAAATGATCCCGCGTCAGTAGTATGAAGAAAGTTGTTTGCATGATTGCACTTAGTCAAATTTGGAGCGGAATCGCCCCACGGATATGATCTTTCCGAGTTGTATTTCGCAGCATACTCCCATTCGGCTTCTGTCGGGAGCCTGAATCCGGTATTCTCAAAATTACATTTCCAAGTATCAAGTTCATATAATTCATTCACATTCAGCTGCCTCGAAAGCATATTGCAGAAGAACGCGGCTCCCCACCATGTCATTTCTACAGCCGGCCTGTTCTCTTTACCGTTATCGGGCACAAAAACCGTACCGTTATAGCTTATTTCACAGTCGGAATCATCAATGTCTATCAGCTCCTGTGAAACTCCTTTCAGATTTCTGACGGTTATATTGTTCTGATAATCGCCCGTTAACTCACCCTGAGACAAAGCATAAGTAAGTATATCGGCATACTGCCTGTTGGTAACTTCATACTTTCCCATATAGAAATCGCGGGTAATGTATACCTGTACTACCGGCATTTCATCATAATCTCCGTTGTATGAGCCCATATTGAAATTTCCGCCGGGCACCGCAACAAGCTCAACAGGGGACATTTCGTCTCTGATAACGACTACAACCTTTGAAACCGGACTTTCGGCATTATCATTATCTATGGCGCAAGCTTCAATTGTATGAAGCCCTTTTTCTGTGTTCGAAGTACCCCAGGGAAATACATATGAAGATTTCTGCACCTGCCCTTCAAATTCGCCGTCTATGTAGATCTTTATCGAAGAAACTTCACCGTCGGGGTCATCGGCTTCAATAGAAACATAAACTGTCTCGCCTTTAAGTATATATTTTCCGTCTCTCGGATCTGTGATACTGCAGGAAGGAGTAAGATTAGCGGTTTCATTTATCCTGAATTCGCCTGATACCGCCTGCATTTCAGGTTTATCGCATACATAGATAGATAAAGTATAATTCTCTGACGGAATGAATGAAGCGGGTACCTGATACTCAAATTCATTCATGATGTGCGCGAAAACACCAAGTTGAGTAATAAGGCTGTCTGAACGGTATAGATCGATACTTACCGGTTTTCCCGTTTCATTAACCCATCTGATTAAAAATGCCTTTCCCGCTTCCCATACAGATCCTTGTGAGGGAGATATGATCCTCAAAGGATCATTTTCATCATTCGAATCCGTCGCTTTTTCGCAGGATGAGAAAATTAGAAGTACGATGAGCGATAAGAAATATTTGTTCATTACGATCCGCATAAACTGTACCTCATGCGTTAAGTATCTTTATTTAATATACCATTAATAATGTATATCTCCAATAACTTATATCACTTTATTACCACGAACTTGCCAACGAAGTCATCTTTCTTCTTATCCGCATCCTGCACGCTGAACAGGTATAGTCCGGATAAACAAGCCTGTCTGTTATCATTAATAAGGTTCCAGTAGGCTCCGTTCCTGCCGTACCAGTAAGGAACATCTGGATCGGAGTTGCCGTTATGTGTAATTACCTTGCACAGATCACCTGCAAGCGTGTAGATCCTGATCACGGATCTTTCAGGAATGTTTAAGAACGCGATCTTCCTGTATTCTTCAGCGTAAGTATAGCTGCCGTCAAGATCCTCCCAGCCCATGTCTGTATATTTCACATCACCTCTGTACGGATTAGGCACAACAATAACTTCATCAGTATTTGAAAGTGTGGCTGTTACAGTAGCTGTTGCGTTCGATTCCGGGCTGGATTTTATAGCAGGAACTCCCATCTTCGGCGCTCCGAAGTCTTTTGCCGTTACAGCGATATATTTCTTTTCTGCAAGAGTCTGATCATAAAGCACGAATTTATAATATCTTATGCTGCCCCATTTAGGATAAGCGCTTGCCGCTGTAATGCAGGAATATCGAAACAAACCTTCCTTTTCAAAGGTTTGTGTCAGATCTCTGTTGTCTCCATACGGTACAAGACTGTATATCTTCCCGTTGACAGTGCGCATCGCAGGATAATCTTCAGGATGTGCGGCCAAAGTATCAGCAGGTACAGGATTATCGAGATAATCTTTAACATCAGCGACGTTCTGATATGAATAATTCATTTTATCAACGCTGAATATTGTAGTAAAATTATTCAACTGCCTGTCGGGAGATATTTCTATGTTGTAACCTTCAAAATCATACAGCCTTGTGTAAGGATCATAAGTGAACTCAGGACCGGCAACACCGACGCTTCCGTCATCACCGGCATAGAACTCGTGGCTCGTCCATTCAACGATAATTTCGTTATCGAGCTCAGTCACCTTGATCTTCGGTGAAGGCGGCGGCGGCGGTGAAGTAAAATCAGGCACTCCGTCACCTGCGTCAAGTCTGCCGTTATCATAACCATATCTTACCCAGGCTCCCTGAGGCGGATCACCGCCGAGTTTGTCATACTTGACCATATAACCGTAGCCTTCGCCGTTTTCGGAATTCCCTGTCTGACCGTAATTATCTTCTGCCAGTTGTCTGCCGAACGGCAGCAGCTTGTCTTCGCCCGATGCTGTATTTCCGTAGCAATCGGTTACCGGAGCTGTAAATGAAGTTATTTCAAAATCGCCTTCTCCTTCATCAGGACCGGGATAAGCTTTGTCCATCCACCAGCAGTATGTGTCGCTTACAAGATCACCAAACATGGCATCAGCTCCGACATCCTCGCCGAACCATCCGTCCTTTTTAGTTGCTCCCCATCGCTTTGCTGGCGTATCGAACATCGGCGTATCGTAAACCCTTTCCGCCCAGACCACATTGTAAAAAGCGTCGTACCAGCCCTGATCGTACAGAGAAACATTAATTCCTTCTGAAAGATCAACGACAGTAGTATCATTGTAGTTAGGGTTTTGCTCGAGAGATGTGTGAAAGTTCTCGCTTACAATATATGCTAAAGTCAGCTTTAAAGAATCGCCGTAAGCGAACTTCCATAGTTTTTTATTTATGTAATCATCAGGCAATCCGAGAGAATCACCGTTAGTATCGACAGCCAAATTAATATAACTCTCACTTCCAAGCGGCCCGAATGATAGAACGAATCTTTCATCTGTACCGTTAGCTATGTCGTTAATGTCGGACACTGACCCGTCAATTATATCAGAGGAAAATCCCTGCTGGCCTAGAGTTTCAGGTGTAGTATATCTCTGCCACTTATCCGCCTGGGGTATCGGTGACCCGTTAGTCTGAGTGTCCATACCGAGATACACCTCTCTTATGCTGGTCTGGTTATGGTCGAACTCGTCGTTTGACATGATCATGTACGTTCCGGTATCTCCCAGCGGAGTTCCCTCTGTCCTGCCTCCGTAAGCCGGTTCATTTGAGTACCAAAAAAGACTGTCATAGTTCGTGTCATCATATCCTTTTTGCTTTACAGTTAGATCGTACTGCCAGTCAGAATGCATACCTGTCTGCCAACGGGGCCCCCAGTCAAGGCTCTCACTTGTCCATCCTGAATTGTACAGATTGAAAGAGTATTTCAGGCTAGGATTAGGATTTCTAAGCACACGTATTGAAAAAATTCCAGCAGCACCGTCAATAGGACTGCCTGATTCAGGTTCGCTCACTAAAAACCAGCCTGTTTCATCGGCAATATATTCCCTTCCGTCATTATCGGCTGACCAGATCAGGTTCATATCAACAGACTTATTTTCTCCGGTAGCGGGATCAATATAGCCGTTCCATTTTTCAATAAAACCGCAAAGATCATCCAAGTGACCGTATGGGTGAACATTTGTATTCTTTACATCCGAATCGACATAAAGGCCCATAAAGAAATCGTAAATATCTTTTTTATCTTTATTTCTATTATATATTGTATAGTCCACAATGATGAATTTTTTGGCGTAATCATAAGGCCATGCGTAGCTTACCTGCTTAACTTCAATTCCAAGCGGAATATGCCCTCTGTTATCGTAGCTGTTAAAAGTGTACTGATCGGTTCCTTTATCTGTAAATCTTACAGTGAACTGTTCGTAAGCAGTTGCCTTGGGATCATACACTTCCTCGAACAAACAGCTTAATTTGCCTTCAATATTGGATGTCTCCTTTATTCTTCCCATATTAATACCGGAAGGATCGTCATCGAAATAATAAGGCTGTATTTCGCCGCTGTACGACGGTGTTCCGTCCGTTGCTGTACTAACAAGCGGTCCCTTAAAAATAGCTGAAGGAACATTATCAACGGTAACTGTTGTAGAATCGATGTAACCACCGAACCACAAAGCTGCTAGATATAAATAATCAATACCTGATCCACCGGGCAATTCACCGCTGGGCGCGGTTTTTCCTGTGCATGGGTCAAGAGCGCTTGACAACGGGTCGCCGAACCATCCGGTATTGCTCACATTAAGCCAGAATATACCGGCGCGATGGACACGGTTTTCTTCGTACGGAATATATGATGATCTGGTATTTTTTTCAAAAGCTGTCGAATCCGGGATCGATTTTTCAGAATTATTTCTATAGTCAAACGATCTCGCGTATAACTGCATTATGCCTAAAATGATTAAATATGTGACTATTTTCTTCATAATATTTTCCGTTCAAAAGGAATATAAGATAAAAAAAAAGATTGTCAACATTCATTAATTTAAAGAAATTACTTAATAATCACAAACTTACCCACAAAATCATCTTTCTTCTTGTCAACATCCTGAACGCTGAACAGATATATCCCGGATAAAACTGCCTGCCGGTTATCGTTTATAAGGTTCCAGCAGGCTCCATTCCTCCCGTACCAGTAATGCGCATCGGAATCGGAGTTGCCGTTGTGCGCAATTACTTTACACAAATCGCCTGCAAGCGTGTAGATCCTGATCACGCATCTTTCAGGTATATTCAAAAATGCGATCTTGCGGTATTCTTCAGCGTAAGTATAATCGCCGTCAAGGTCTTCCCACCCTATTTCTGTATATTTTACGTCACCTCTGTATGGATTAGGAACTACTATCACATCATCGGTCGTAGTTAGAGTTGCCGTTACCGTTGCAGTAGCATTCGATTCAGGACTGGATTTGATGGCAGGTACACCCATCTTCGGCGCACCGAAGTCCTTTGCTGTTACGGCTATATATTTCATTTCAGCTAATGTCTGATTATGAAGTATGAACTTGTAATACCTGATCTCGCCCCATTGATCGAATTGGCTTGAATCCAGTTTACATGTGTAGCTGTAAATATCAGGTTTAATATAATCCTGAGTTAGATCAGTATTGTCGCCATACTGTACAAGCTGATATATTTTCCCGTTGACAGTACGCATCGCAGGATAATCTTCAGGATGTGCAGAAAGTGTATCGGCCGGAATTGGATTATCAAGATAATCATGAACATCAGCAACATTCTGATAAGAGTAATTAATTTTATCAACGCTGAAGATTGTAGTAAAATTGCCCAACTGCCTGTCAGGCGACAGTTCAATATTATAGCCTTCAAAGTCATACAGCCTTGTGTACGGATCGTAAGTGAACTCAGGTCCTGCCACTCCGATCGAGCCGTCATCGCCGGTGTAGAATTCATGGCTTATCCACTCAACAATAATGTCGTTATCTCTTTCTGAAACTTTGATCTTCGGTGAAGGCGGTGGAGGAGGCGAAGTAAAATCAGGTACGCCATCTCCCGCATCAAGCCTGCCGTTATCATAACCGTATCTTACCCAGGTTCCCTGTGGAACTGAGCCGTCAAGCTTGTCATACTTGACCATATAGCCGAAGCCTTCGCCATCATCCAGGTCGCCAGTTATTCCGTAATCACCATCAGCATGCTGACGTCCGTATCTTAGAAGTTTATCTTCATTTGAAGCTGTGTTTCCGTAGCAATCGGTTACCGGAGCCGTAAATGTAGTCATTTCAAAATCGCCTTCGCCTTCATCAGGGCCGGGATAAGCTTTGTCCAGCCACCAGCAGTAAGTGTCGCTTACAAGATCGCCGAACGTGGCATCAGCTCCGACATCCTCACCGTACCAGCCGTCTTTTCTTGTCGTTCCCCATCTATTAAAAGGCGTGTCGAACATAGGTGTATCAAAAACTCGTTCTGCCCAGATAACATTGTTATAGGCATCGTACCAGCCCTGATCAAAGAGAGACACATCAAGCCCGTCGGAAAGATCGACGATCGTGCTGTCTCGATAGTTCGGATCCTGTTCGAGTGAAGTGTGAAAGTTCTCACTAACCATAAAGGCTAAAGTCAATTTAAGCGAATCGCCGTACGCGAACTTCCAGACTTTCTTGTTTATAAAATCATCAGGCATGCCTAGTGAATCGTGATCAGTATCAACAGCAACATTGACATACGACTCATTACCAAGAGGGCCGAATGAGAGAAGAAATTCTTGTGGAGATCCATTTGCAACGTTGTTTAATTCTTCTATTCTCCCGTCAGGGACTTCGTACTGCTGTTCAGTACCTGTAACAATCCAAGACTGCCATTTATCAGCCTGTGGAATTGGAGTTCCGTCCGACTGGGTACTCATACCGAGATAGACTTCTCTTATTGTTGTTAGATCATAATCAAACTCATCATTGGACATTACCATGTATCTTCCGTTGTCACCTAAAGGTGTACCTTCTGTCCTTCCGCCAAACATTTTCTGAAAGTACGGTTCACCTGTCTCAAGGCTATCATAATTCGTATCATCATAGCCTCTTTGTTTAAGTGTCAAATCAAATTTCCAATCCGTATGCATACCTGATTTCCAGCGCGGACCCCAGTCTAGGCTTTCGTTATAAAAATCCATAGAATATATGTTAAAAGAATATCTTAAATTGGGATTAGGATTCCTAAGTACTCTTATTGAAAGGACGCCTGTTGCTTCATCTAACGGATTGCCTGATGCTTGTTCAGAACCTATTGTTAATCCCCACTCATCGCCAGAAATATAACTCCTTCCATCATTATCTGCTGTCCAGACTAAATTAAGATCAACGGTCTTGCTTTCACCGGTTGCCGGATCAATATACCCATTCCATTTAGGAATAAACCCGCAGATATCATCTCTATAACAATATGTATCTCTTTTACCGATATTCGAATCGTTTATGACTCCGATAAAAAAATCATAGATATCTTTTTTATCTGAATTTCGATTGTATATTGTATAATCAATAATAATAAACTTCTTAGCATAATCATAAGGCCACGCATAACTGGTTTGCTTGATCTCTATACCCAATGGGACATGATACTGCCTGCCGAAAGGATCCCAATTATCCGGACTTTGATGTTTGTCTGTAAACATTGTAGAAAATTGTTCATAAGCTGTTGTTTTCGGATCGTAAACTTCTTCGAAAAGACAATTCATACGTCCTTCGATATTTGAAGTTTCTGAGATTCTTCCTAAAGTCAATCCGGAAGGATCCTCTATCATCAAAACAGGCCACAGTTCATTTGACCATCCCCAAACAAGGCAGCCATCTGATCCTGTAGAAACTAGAGGTCCTTGAAAGATGCTCGAATTATTACTGTTTATATCAATATGAGCAGAATCTAAATACCCTCCGCACCAGATACTTGATAAAGATAAATATTCAAAATCCGATCCTCCGGGAAAATCACCGCTGGCCGCTTTCTTACCAGTACAAGGATCTAAAAATGTTTCATTTTCTGGTCCAAAACCATTATTACCTAATACACCGCAATTAGAAACATTAAGCCAAAAAGAGCCAGCACGATGCACCCGGTTCTCTTCGTACGGAATGTATGATCTTGTGTCTTTTTCAGCTGCTTGATCCAGTGTCGGTTTTTCAGAATTATTTCTATAGTCAAAAGACCTCGCGCATAACTGCATTATGCCTAAAATGATTAAATATGTAACTATTCTTCTCATAATATTTTCCGCTCAACAAGGAATATAAGATAAAAAAAAATATAGTCAACACTCATTAATTTAATGAAATCACTTTATTACCACGAACTTGCCGACAAAATCATCTTTCTTCTTATCTGCATCCTGCACGCTGAACAGGTATAGTCCTGAATAAACAGCCTGATGATTATCATTGATCAGGTTCCAGTATGCGCCATATTCCCCGTATTGCCAAAGAGTGTTTTCTTTGGCGTTGCCGTTGTGGGTAATTGTTTTAACAAGATCACCTGCGAGCGTATAGATCCTGATAACGCAATGTAAAGGTAAATTCATGAAAACTATCTTTCTGTCGTGTTCGCTCCAATGATGCGATCCGTAGGTATTCTCCCATCCCATTTCTTCATAGTCAACATCGCCGCGATACGGATTAGGAACAACTATAATTTCGTCTTTTCCGCTGATTTTTACCGGGATTATAGATCGTCCGTTATTTATAGGGCTTGATCTTAAAGGCGGAGTCTCGCTTTTCGAGTCACCAAAATCGGATGCGGTTACCGCAATATAGAATTCATCCGCCGGAAGTTTGTTTTTGAATACAAATTTATAGTTGTAAATAATTCCTACTTCTTCCGCCATACTTGAATCAGAAGTTACTGAATAGCTGAAAAGTCCGGGTTTTTCATAATCTTCGTATAAACTTCGGTTTTCTCCGAAAGGTATAAGCTGCCAGATCTTTCCATTGACGATTTTAGTCGCCGGATATGACTCGGGATAAGCATATATCGTATCGGCAGGTATAGGATCTGTTAAATACTGACCTTTGACTGCAGTGTTTTCGTAAGTGTAATTGCATTTATCTACGCTGTAAAGCTCGACATAATCCTGAGCGTACTGGGTTTGCGAAAACATTATCTGGTAGCCTTCGAAGTCGATTTTACCTGTAAAAGGATCTCTAAAATGTTCAGATCCCGCCGCGCCTGTAATACCACCTTCATTATACAGTTCATGCGAAGACCATTCGACGATTACATCCTTATCAATGTACGAGACATTTAGTTTAGGAGAAGGAGGGGGTGGCGGGGCGGTAAAGTCAGGAACTCCGTCTCCCATATCGAGTTCGCCGTTGTCGAATCCGTATCTTACCCATGTACCCTGTGGAAATACACCGTCAGGTTTAGGATACTTTACCATATAACCGTAGCCTTCACCTGATGTTTCCGAACCGGTTATTCCGAAATCGCCTGCACCGTCTTTATTTCCGAAAGGAAGAAGATTATCTTCGCTGCCTGAAGTAAAGCCGTATATATCGGTAACGGGATTATCGAATTCTGTCAACTCGTAATCTCTTTCAGCTTCGTCAGGATTGTTGTATATAGATGTATTCCACCAGCACATTTCTCCAATATGATCAGCTAAAACGCCGTCTTTGCCGACATCTTCTCCAAACCAGCCGTCGGTCTTTTCTACACCCCACTTTTTAACAGGTGTATCCCACATCGGGATGTCATACAACCTTTCTGCCCATTTAACATTGTAAAGCGCATCGTACCAACCCTGATTAAATAAAGTAATATCTAGCCCGTCTGAAAGATCGATTTTATTACTATCAAGATAATTAGCATCTTGCATAAGAGAAGTATGAAAATTATCGTTCACAATAAATGCTAAAGTTAGTTTTAATGAGTCACCGTAGGCAAATCGCCAGATTTTCTTATTTGTTATAACAGAATCGGGCTCGTTATCTTTGTTCAAGTCACATGCTACATTAACCGAACTTTCCATGCCAAGAGGACCGAAAGAAATAATAAATTTATTATCTTTTCCGTTAGCCAGATTATTCATTGCTGCAATATTTCCATCGGGAATATCAGGAGAGAATCCATCACCACCGATATCTGAGATTGTAGTCCATCTTTGCCATTTTTCCGCCTGTCTTATCGGTGTACCGTCTGCCTGCGTATTCATTCCAATATATACTTCCCGGATCGAAGTCTGATTATAATCAAGCTCATTATTGGACATTACCATATATTTGCCTTTATCTCCGATCGGCCTGCCTTCTGTACGGCCTCCGAACATGAACTCTCCGTAATCATTATAGAGACTATCACTGTTTGAATCGTCATAACCTTTTTGAGTAGAACTAAGATCATACTGCCAGCCGGAATGCAACCCTGTTTTCCAACGAGGACCCCAGTCGTAAGTTTCATTCCATGAATCAGCTACAAAAGTATTAAAAGAATAACTCAAGTCAGGATTTGGGTTCCTTAAAACACGTATCGTAGCAATACCTAAAGCATCATCTAGAGGATAACCCGCTCCATTCTCAATTATTTCTGATGTTACAGGATTAAAATAACATCTCCTACCGTCGTTGTCAGCAACCCAAGCAAGATTAAGATTAACTGATTCATTTTCACCAGTTGCAGGATCTATATATTTATCCCACAATTCTATATAACCTCCGATATCATCTTCAGCTGTTGAGATATGAGATCCTGTACTTGTGTATATATCATTACCTACATCGCAGTCAAAATACATACCCATAAAAAAATCGTAAATATCTTTACTGTCTTCATTTCTATTGTATAGAGTGTAATCTATGATAATATATTTTTTCGCATACGGATACGACCACGCGTAACTTTTCTGTTTAACTTCTATTCCGAGAGGGATGTGATTTCTTTTGTCGTAGTCATCCATGCCTGTAAATATTCTATCTGTAAATTTATCAGTATAGTTTATGTTGAACTGTTCTTCTGCTGTAGCAGCCGGGTCATAGACTTCTTCAAAAAGGCAATTTTGCTTACCGGCAGTATTTGAAGTTTCTGTAATTTTACCATATAGAGCACCCTCTGGATCATCCGTAAAATTTACGGGCCATAATTCTCTTGGAGTATCAATGTAGCCGTTCAGTCCTTTCCATCCTTCGAATCCAGTTGATACAAGAGGTCCTTGGAATATTTTACCGTTTACACCATCTACATCGACAACTGCAGAGTCCAAATAACCTCCGAATATAAATCCTGAAACGCATAGGAACTCAATATTTGATCCGCCTGGTAATTCTCCTGAAGATGCTGATTTTTGAGTACAAGGATCAAGCATTTCGTCGAGGGGGTTCCCAAAATAACCGCAATTAGTCATGTTTATCCAAAAGATGCCAGCTCTGTGCACACGATTTTCTGGGTAAGGTTTAAATGTTGATTTAGTCTCAGCTTGTGCGGACTGAATTATTTTATCTGGTTTATTTAATTCTAAAAACGATCTCGCGCATAACTGAATTATGCCTAAAATGATTAAATATGTGACTATTTTCTTCACTTCAACAAACCTTCGGCGGATTTGAATCCTAAAACGCACCCATACGCACGGTTCTGATTTTGTTCACCGCCGTAAACAACAGCCGATTTAATCTGGTCAATTCCTGAGACATTGCAGTAAAATTTTAAATTCTTGAAGAATTCCGCGCTGACCGTTCTCGAAGATTTGATCTCAACAGGAACCAGTTCTGCGCCGTTATCAATTACAAGGTCAATTTCATGACCTGTTTTATCTCTCCAGAAAAACAGATTATCGGGCTTACCGGCATTGTATCTTTTTTTTAAAAGCTCGGAAACGATCAGATTTTCAAATAATGCGCCTTTGTGAAAGTATTTATTAACATCATCAGTTGAATTTAATCCGAGAAGCGAACAGGCTAAACCGGTATCGTAGAAGTACAACTTGGGCATTTTAATTATTCGTTTGTTAAAATTGTTATGATGCGGTTTCAAAAGATACACTATGTAGTTGGCTTCAAGAATTCCTATCCAGGAGCTTATTGTGTTATGTGAGACACCGCAGTCATTCGCCATCGAGCTGTAATTCAGTATCTGGCCGCATCCTGAAGCGCATAATTTAAGGAATTTTTCGAAAACATTAAGTTTGTCTATGTTTTTTAGCTGCCTCACATCTTTTTCGATATACGTATTGATATAGTTCGGATACCAGTCTGTAGGATTTATTTTAAGATCGTATATCCTGGGGTAAAAACCTCTGAAAATATATTCTTCATAATCATTAAAGTCTGAGTGCCTATGAAGTTCATTTATACTGAACGGAAGAAGTTTGATATAAGCTGCTCTCCCTGCAAGCGTTTGAGATATGCTCTGTGCCATCAGAAGATTTTCAGAACCTGTTATTATGAATTCTCCGGGCATTTTATTTTTGTCAGTATGCGTCTGAATATATGAAAGCAGATCGGGACATTTTTGTATTTCATCAATAATGCTGCCGCCTTTATACTGCGATAGAAATGTCCTCGGGTCAGTCGAGGCAAATTCTCTGTTGTCTCTGTCCTCAAGCGAGACATATTTATATTCAGGAAAAGTTAGCTTTGCGAGAGTAGTTTTTCCCGACTGTCTCGGTCCTGTAACAGCAATGACAGGGAACTTCCGGGAAAGTTCTGATAGTTTACCGGATAATTCTCTTTTGATATACTGCATAAATAATCCTGATCAATTTATTTATACATAATATAATTGTATTTAGACAAATTGTCAATCAGATTTACAATATGTCCATAATTATGCACAAAATTACTTAATTATTACGAACTTACCGACGAAGTCATCTTTCTTTTTATCGACATCCTGAACGCTGAACAGGTATAGTCCGGATAAACAAGCCTGTCTGTTATCATTGATAAGGTTCCAGGAGGCTCCGTTAGATCCATACATATAAGGATCGCTGTATCTTGCGCCTGAGTTATGGCCTATCGTCTTTACGAGGTCGCCGGCCAGGGTATAAATTCTTATTACGCACCGTTCGGGCAGGTTCAGGAATGCGATTTTTCTGTCCTGTTCTTCCCATTTATCTCCGCCGGTTTTGTTCTCCCATCCTATAGATTCGTAATCAATATCTCCGCGGTAGGGGTTTGGAACTACCATCACTACGTCTTTTTCTTTAATTAAAGAGGGTACAACTGAAGTTCCGTTTACGGAAGGATTGGATTTTAGCGAGGGGACACCGGTCCCGGGATCGCCGAAGTCGGATGCTGTTACCGCAACGAAACACTGTGAACCTAAAAGTTTGTTGTGAAGAACGAATCTGTAGCTGAATACTTCTGCGGTTACTACTGAATCTGTTCCGTAAGTTATGCTGATAGTATCTTTCGTGCAGGTGTAAGAATAAATTCCTGTTTTTTCATGGCTGGAATATATGTCTCTGTTATCGCCGAAAGGTTTAAGCTGCCATATCTTATTTTCTGAAACGATGACTGCTGAATCATTCTGAACCAGAGTGTTATATCTTTCCTGACTGACCGGAATATCCAGATAATCTCCCGCTTCGCTAACGTTCTCATATATCATATTAACTTTATCGACGGAGAAGACTTCAGTATAATTAAGAGAGTTCTCATCAGGCGATACATGCACCTGATAGCCTTCAAAATCCTTTCTGCGTGTAAAATTATCCACAAAATGCTCGGACCCTGTTATTATTACCGCGCCGTCTTTTTCATAGATCTCGTGAGAGCTCCATTCTATTATGATATCGCTGCCTGATGATGATACTTTTATCTTGGGCGAAGGCGGAGGAGGCGGACCTGTGAAATCAGGTACTCCGTCCCCGGGATCCAGTCTGCCATTATCATAGCCGTATCTCACCCATGTTCCCTGAGCTATATCGTTAACGTCTCCGAGTTTATCGTATTTTATCATATAGCCGTAGCCTTCTCCTGTAACAGGATCTCCCGTAATCCCGTAAATTCCTGACGCGTCTTCTGTTTTCCGCCCGAAAGGAAGAAGTTTGTCTTCACCGTCAGAAGTGTTTCCGTAGATATCGGTAATAGAAGAAGAGAAATCTGTCAGGATAAAATCGCTTTCTCCTTCGTCAGGTCCGGGATAATCAGAATCGTACCACCAGCACCCGATATCTCCTCTAAGCTCGCCGAACAGTCCGTCCATGCCCACATCCTCACCGTACCAGCCGTCTGATTTAACCGCTCCATTCCTGTTCACAGGCGTGTCGAACATAGGTATGTCATAGACTCTTTCAGCCCATACGACGTTGTATAAAGCATCGTACCATCCTTTTTCGTAAAGATCCGTGTTAAGGCCGTCCTCCGTATCTACTATTCCGTCGTTCGAATAATTAGGATCCTGATCGAGCGACGTGTGAAAGTAGTCATTTGCGATAAAAGCTATTGTGAGCTTCAGGGAGTCCCCGTGGGCGAATCTCCAGACTTTCTTATTAATATAATCTTCAAAAGTTCCGTTTTGATCAAGGTCAACGGCAATATCTTCAAAAGAATCATATCCTAAAGGTCCGAAAGACAACAGATATCTTTCGTCCATACCGTTCGCTATGTCGTTAAGGCTGCTTATGGGTCCGTCAGCTATCTCACCGCCCTGCTGCTCTCCGTCAGCTATCCATTTCTGCCATTTATCAGCCTGTGCGTACCATGTACCGGCCATATAATCGGGGTCTTCGAAAGTTCCAAGGTAGACGTCTCTTATCTGTGTCTGGTTATAATCGAATTCGTCGTTGGACATTACCATATATTTGCCTTTATCACCTGCAGGATAGCCTTCTGTACGGCCGTTGTACATCTGCTGGTTTGACGCGTTAAAAAGTTCATCGTGGTTAGTGTCGTCGTATCCTTTCTGCTTTGGAGTGAGATCGTACTGCCAGTCAGAGTGCAGACCTGTCTTCCAGTGCGGACCCCAGTCCAGACTTTCGTCATTGCTGTCGCATACATATATGTTGAAAGAATATCTCAGATTGGGATTCGGATTTCTGAGCACTCGGAGAGAAGCTACTCCTCTCGCACCGGACAATGGGCCGTTGTGAGGCTCGTTTATATCTAATGACGAAGGATCGAAACTTAACGGATCCCTGCCATCATTATCCGCCGACCACGCCATGTTAAGATCGACCGTTTTTATCTCGCCTGTTGCAGGATCCACATATCTGTCCCATTTCTGCACAAAACCGCACAGATCGTCCATATACCAGCCTTCAGATCTTTCTTTCATCCCGACATCTGAATCTACATAAAAACCCATGAAAAAATCATATATATCTTTATTATCTTCGTTCCTGTTATATAATGTAAAATCCGCAATAATGAACTTCCTTGCATAATCATACGACCATGCATAGCTTTTCTGCCTAACCTCGATCCCCAGAGGTATATGTTCGCGCTGATCATATGTATCGAAGCCTGTATAAACTTTACTGACATATTTATCAGTATAGCAGACATTGAACTGCTCCTCAGCCGTAGCGCGGGGATCGTAAACGTCCTCGAAAAGACAGCTCAGTTTTCCTTCAATATTGGAAGTTTCATGAATGTGGCCGAGAGTCGCACCTGACAGATCTTCATCGAACTTAGCAGGCCATAATTCCATAGGCATAGGATCGCCGTTCCAGCCTTCGTATGCCGTAGTTACGAACGGTCCGTCAAAAAGAGCGGCGCTATGGCCTTTTAAGTCAATGGTGGATGCATGCAAATATCCTCCGAACATCAGCGCACCAAGCCAGATGAACTCAGTACCTGTTCCTCCCGGCATTTCGCCGGATACTGCAGGTTTGCCGGTGCAGGGATCTTTTAAAAACAGCCAAGGCTCTCCGAAAAAACCCATATTGGAAGTGTTCAGCCAGAACATGCCGGCCCTGTGAACCCGGTATTCCATCGCCGGTTTTGCTGCCTTTATACTTTCCTGAGCGTATTTGTCAGCATCGTAAAAGGGAGACGGCCTTGAAAAGGCAGAAAAAAACAGAGCGGTCGCAATAAGAATTATATATTTTTTTGAATTCATCTAAATGTCTCCGAGAAATATTTCAAGAAGGCTCATTTTATTTCCTTTTTAATATCGCCAGCGACTCAATATGAACGGTGTTCGGGAACATATCATAAGCAGTAATGTTTTCAATATAATAGTTCGTCAGAAGATCAATATCCCTTTTTTGTGTTTCGGGTTCACACGAGAGGTAGATAAACGTGTGGGCTTTCGAACTGTTAACTGCGCTTATAAGATTGGCACAGATCCCTTTTCTTGGCGGATCAGCAATAATTATGCCGTAGTCATCGTTGTCAATTCCGTTTATTATGCCTGAAGCATCAGACACAACAAATTCAGTCAGTTCGTTTTTTTCAATAGACCCGAATGCCGATCCGTTCGATTCTACGCAGGTCCTTTTAATTCCCGGATGGTCGGACAGAACACCGCAGCCTGAATACAGGTCGAGAATTTTTTCATCAGGAGATTTTATAATCTCTGCTCTTACAGCCTTAAGTATTTTATTCAAAGTGTAAATATTAGCCTGAAAAAATGCGGTGGGGAACATTCTGTAGGTCGCGAAATCAGTTTTCAATAGAACTGTTCCTGTTCCATTTGTATAAACAGGCTCTTTTACAATGACGGAATTTGTACCAGCTGACGCGGAATAAAAAGTAGAGACTATATTCTGGTCGGCATGATAAAGAGCGTCAAGAATTAATTTGACGGATCTGTTCCCGCTTTTGATAATGAAACCTGCCTGATAACCTTCGCTTCCGCCTCTTATATAAAGCTGTTCTATAGATCCTTTTTCATCGTATTTCTCGACAAGCTGCCTGACCGTTCTGATAATCGAGTTTATTCCTTCAGGTACTACCCGGCAGCTGTGCGTCCAGTCCGAAATGTCATGGCTGTTCTTTTTGTAAGTACCTATCATGAATTTTCCGCTTACTCTTTTTACAGGCAGAACGATCTTGTTCCGGTATCCGAACTGGTTAGAGCCGGATATTTCTATCTTCCTGCCAAAAATAGAGGATACCCATTCAGTCTTGAGTTGAAGCTGATAATTATAGTCCGCACATTTTAACTCGCAAGAATCGCAGGATCCGTTCAGGCATATCGGATCAATTCTGGAGATGCTTCTTTCTTTGACGTTCACTATCTTGCCGAAACTTATATTTTTACCGGCTTTTATGATTTTCACTTCGGCAATTTCTCCGGCAAGCAGCTTCGGGACGATAACTCTGCAGTTATCAATAACAGCTTCCGCTTCTCCAAAATGATTGACAGATGCAGCAGTGTATTCTATTATCCCGTTTTTTTTGAGCATCAGCGCTTCCTCAGCTTCATATATGCGTTCCTAAGATAGTTGTAGGGTTCTGATATATTCATAAAACGGTATCTATAGGTAAGCGCCAGATTATATCCGTATTCGTCTTTTATCGAATCGTACTGATACCCTGCGGATGTAAACAGAAAATTACTGAGCCTGTAATCAAGACTCAGGCTGTTCTTATAGCCGTAATCCCTTTCGGTTATTTCAGTATATTCTTCAGAACCTATGTATTTTGAGTTCCATGTAAGCGCGATATTGTCGGTTATGAATTTTGAAATGTAGAATTCGCTGCCCACAAAATATTCAGCGTAATTTTCAGGCACTTCAAGCATTCCCAGCTCGTCATTGACAAAATTTCCGCTTATGCTCGGTCTTATTGATACATGCGCTCCCAAAGCTCTTCCTATGGCTGTTTCTAAAGGGGAAAGGATAGGGCTTAGAAGTCTGGTGTCAACGGCCTCTTCGAACAACTGCTGCGCAGTTCCCTTTGTATCTATCTCATATATTTTATCATCTCTATCGAACCACGGATTTCCGTAAGCATCCGTCAGGATAACGGAAAGCTCGCTTATTCTTGCTCCTTCAGAATCAATTATCTGATCATCCTCTTTTGTGACGGCTTTAAGATAAATGTTCTCATATGTAGAAAATCCTGTTGAATCTACCATTGTCTTGATAGTTGTTACCGCCGAGCCTTTCAGATAAGGATCAGTAAATCCCCGGGCATTCTTCGCTCCGTCGAATCTGACCGAAAAATCATCTACTTTAAAAGAAAAAGCAGAATAATTACAGGTTCCTTTATTTCCTGTTAACTCTCCGAATATTTCTATCTCTTTAGCTTTATTTACAGGTCCTTTTATAGAAAGCCCCTTGCTGTTGGGGGAAATTGCTATGTTAACATCGCTTAGATTTCCTTCTATCTGAGAAAAAGATCGGAGGAACCTGTCCCAGATATCCTTTTCCTCTGTGTCGGTATTGAAAAAATACGTATTATTCGAAGCCGGTATTACTTCCAGATCTAGCCAGAGATCCGAGAAGATATTTGAAGGATTCTCTTTTTCCTCTGATTTCGATTCAGACCGAGTCTCGCTTAAGAAAGGATATGTGATCCTGCTGTTCCTCAAATACAGCTTTCCTTCGAGCGCAAAGGCATCACCTTTTTTATAGATCCTGAATTTATCATCGTTAATTCCGGACAGGACAAAATTCCCGAAATCTTTAGGAAGCATCATGTTGAAAGCATGAAAATCAATTCCTTTATCGCTTGACTTAATTGTAATATGGCCGAGATTAAATCCCCCGGGAAGAATAATGTCATTATACTTCGGATCGTTCCTAGAATTTAAGATCTGGAGAGTGCCTTCAGAATATACAGATCTCATTTTCAGCCGGAGAATGTCGATGTTCAGAGCTTCATCGACCGTTATAAACGCCCGAACATTTTCAAACCCTTCTGCCGATCCTTTAGGAATAAATTTTCCGTCATCGATCTCGAGCTCAAGACTCTTAAGTTTAGGTTTTCTGAATTTACCTCCGGCAGTGAATTTGCCCCTGCTTGACGAAGATCCTTTTGATATAAGTTTTGTTTTTTTATCAGCGTAACTGATGAAGTCACCCGTGAAATCCCCTGTCAGAAAGATCTCTGAAGCGCTGTCATAGGGGATAAAACCTTCAGCGTTAAGTTTGAGATAATTACCTACATCGATAAGGAATTTCGTTATTAGAACGCCCGAACTGTCGAGCTCGGATGTGGCGAACTCGAATTTTTTTATACTGTCCCCGTTAACAGAACCGTTAATCAGTTCTATAGCAGATTTTTTCAGTTTTAAGTCGTTCAGGTTCCCGGCAAGGTCCGCGTTAAAGTCAAGATCGCCTGAAAGTTTTACTTTTTTCAGGAAAGGATTAAAATATTCCGCACCGAATTTTCCGTGAGCCGATAATTCTGCTCTTTTAAAATCTCTTACAGTACCCGAAAGTGTCGCTATTTTTTCCGCACCATCGTAAATTATTACTTTTTCAATTCGGAGCTTTTTGTTCTCAAGATGAACTTCAGCTTCTCCGGAGACAGAAATGCTGTCACTTTCACTGTCTTCGTAAACGAGCTTATTTTCATTAATATAAAGATCAGCGTAAGGGGCGGAAATATTTCCTTTCAGCATTAAAACTATATCAGTATTGGATCTGAGGCCTCCTATACCAAAAAAATCGCCAAAATCCATATTCATGTTCTCCAGCCTGCCCGAAATACTTCTGCTTTTAAGATCTATAGCCGCGCGGCCGGGAATGTGCTTTGAATCAAAATAAACGTTCGAAACAGAAAGAGAATCGCCGGCTTTTTTAATACTGAAATTAATAGGCCGGATGAGTATATTGCTTTTTGCCGGCGTCCAGTTTACTGTTGAATGAAGCGAATCGTTGCCCAGCTTTATATCGGCGCTCAGGTTGCCGTAAAATAAAGAGTTTTTATCAGCTGAACCCGTTCTGATTAAAAGATGACCGTGATCTCCCGAGAGTTCATAAAAAAGGCTGTCTTCATTTTCAAAAAGATCACTACCGTAATACAGTCTGTAAAGATACATCAGGTCGTTACCTTTCAGCATATACCTTTTCTGTTTTACATCATAAGTTCCTGTCGCGGCATTTATCTTATTTTTTCCGCCGATCGAACAGCCGGCGATCCCGTTATGAAACGATAAGCCGCAGAATATTTCCGCATTTCTGCCTTTTTCAACTGAACTGAAAGTTGTAATGTTCGCTTTTACCTCCGGGAGGCTGCCTATAGATCCCGAAGCTATTCCTTCGATAACTCCGGACTGACTTTTTAAATGTTCAGATGCGGCTTCAAAAGACGAAAAGACAGGTCCGGAGCTTTTAAAATTAAACTCATATTCGGGTTCGGAGGAAAATATACGCTTAATATTTCCCGATGCGGTAATCTCGTTTTCTCTAAATGACATTTCCGCTTTCTCTATAGAAACAGATCCAGAACTGTAAGATCCCTCGATGCTTATATCCGAGACAGTATAATCCGAATATGAAATAGAACCTGACTTTAGTTCGAATTTCGCGAGCGGATCTCTGAACCCTCCTGATACGTGAAGACCGAGAGAGTTATCATCTCCAATATCAATGCTATTCAAAATGGTTTTGTCTATACCGGCCGGAGTTAGCGCATTTATGATATCTCTGCCGCCGACATTTTTAATATCAAAGAAAATGTCTCCTTCAGGATCAAGGATATGCAGTATCTTTCCCTGTCCGATGTAGGGAATTCCGTTAAGTCTGCCTTCGATCTTATTTAAAACGACGGTGCCGTTATAATAAGACATATCGAACCCTGTGTTTGTTAAATACACTTTTTTCCCGAATTCCGCATCAAGATCGGACAGCTTAAAGTCGCCTGTAAGGTCAATGGTTTTACTGTTTCCGGAGTTAATGTCAAGCTTAGCTCCGCCTGAGTATCTTCCGCTGTTGATTTTATATAATCCGAAAGGCGATCTGAAGTCCTCAAGTCCTCCGCCGCTGAAATCGAGGTTAATATCGGCCGAGTGAACGTTATTGTCAAGATAGCCTTTCAATGTAATGTTATCATCAAAGGAATTTATAAATCGTCCGTTCAGCATTAAATTTATCCCGCCCTCATCTGTATAGGCGGCAGAACATTTCATGCCGGAGATCAAAGGTAGGCGCATTTTTGGAGAATAAATAAGGTTCACGTCAGAAATAGCGATTGATTTTATAAAATCGTATTCTTTAAGAAATACAGATATGTTCTGAAAATCCTGATAACTGAATTTCCATGGTTTTTCTGTGTCAGCCTTTATTTCGGGATCGATCACAATGTCGCAGCCCCGGATATCAACTGTTTCCGCTTCAAAAAACCAGCCTTTGAGTTTAATCAGATTTAGAAGAGAGCCTTTAACCGAAAAATCTATATCCAGCCTTTCGATAAGAGCTTTAGTATTAGCTTTCTGGTAAAGTATATTATTGAGTCTCAGCCTTGTCAGAGAAAGATTCATGCTTTCGATGTCGAATCTGTCGGCCTGCAAAACGGGACCGATCTTTTCCACAATGCTTTTACGGATCATCGGGGAAATAACCGCTTTCTGAATAAAATTGTATGCAGCATACAGGATCAGGACTGAAAGAACTGCGTAATAAAATATTCTGTTGCGGATTTTCAAGAACCGGCTCCGAAGTTTAGATAGCCTTCAGCTTTTAACCCGGAAGCATCATAAGATCAGACTCCGCTCTTCAGCTTTTCGGCTTTGTCTTCCAGTATCAAAGCTTCGATAATATCGTTTATATTGCCATCCATTATAGAATCGAGTTTGTAGAGGGTAAGTCCGATCCTGTGATCGGTCATTCTGCCCTGCGGAAAATTGTAAGTTCTTATCTTAGCACTTCTGTCACCAGAACCCACCTGAAGTTTTCTGGTCTCGGATTCTTTGTCGCGGGCTTTCTGATTTTCCATCTCCTGAAGTCTGGAGGCTAATATCTTCATCGCGGAATGCTTGTTTTTGAGCTGAGACCTTTCGTTCTGGCACGTTACGACAAGGCCTGAAGGCAGATGTGTTATCCTTATAGCGGAATCGGTTTTATTTACATGCTGCCCGCCCGCGCCTGAAGATCTGTATGTATCAATTTTTAAGTCGTTCTGATCTATCTCGATCTCCTCGAACTCAGTCATCGGGAGAACTGCGACAGATGCGGCCGAAGTGTGAACTCTTCCCTGAGTCTCGGTTTCCGGAACTCTCTGAACTCTGTGGACGCCTGATTCGAATTTCATTTTTCCGTAAACTTCTTCTCCGGATACTTCAACTATGACTTCCTTTATGACGTTAGGTCCGGTTTCGTTATAATCGACAGTATCGAACGTCCATCCCATCTTTTCGGCGTATCTCTGATACATTCTGTAAAGTTCACCCGCGAACAACCCGGCTTCGTCCCCTCCGGTTCCGGCCCTTATCTCGAGATATATATCTTTGTCGTCGTTCGGATCTCTCGGTACAAGCAGAAGCTTAAGGTCTTCGATTATTTTTGTCTGTTCAGGTTCAAGTTCATCTATCTCCGTCCTGGCCATCTCAGACAGATCTTTGTCGCCTGAAGCGAGGATCTCTTTCGCCTGTTTAATATTGTCGTCGATCTTTAGAAGATCCAAATATTTGTTTACTATTGGTTCAAGTTTAGCTCTCTCTTTACCGACGGTTTTCATTTTATCCCTGTCGGTAACTATATCGGGTTCAGACATCATTCCGGTAAGCTGGTCGAACCTGTCTTTTATGCTTTTAAGTTTTTCGTACATTTTATTTCAAGTTCAGTTCTTTAGCGTATTCGATGAATTTGTTGTTGAGTTCTTTTTCGTCAATGCCTACAAGCTCGAAGTCTCTCATAACTATGTTGCCGTTGATGATCGATGATGCCGTTCTTGACTGCAGGATGCCGAATATAAGATGGGTGTGCAGATTGTTCTCAGTGATCTCGTGTTCGGGCAGATAGTCAACGAATATCAGGTCCGCAGCTGAACCGAGTTTGATCTCTCCGATCGATTTGGAAACAAAGCTGTTCGCCAGTTTATAGTTCGACTTTGTCAGCACATCGCAGATCTCTTTATTGCCTGATGTAAACCCTTTCAACTTCTGTCTTAGAATTCTGTGCGCAAAAGAAGCTTCGGAAGCTATTGAATGGTAGATCCCGTCCGAACCGAACCCTATAGGAATGTCCTTTTCGATCAGAGTTTCTATCGGCGAGAATTCAAGGCCCTTGTAATAAGCCGAAGACGGCGTCAGAGCCACTCCGCAGCGGGTCTCTTTGATAATATCCATGTCGGTCTCGTCGATGTAGTTCGTCGCGGCCAGTATTGTTTTCTGAGTAAGAAGTCCTATGTCATAAAGCCTGTCCAGACAGTATTTTTTATCGTAGTGTTTCACCGAATATTCGTCTTCATCTTCGGTCTCTGAAAGATGGATCACGGCGCCGGCTTTTGTTCTGTCAACGAACTTCGCTACAGCCCTGAGCAGAGGATCAGATGCTTCGTTCGCGCTGTAAACGCCTATCATTCCCGTAATAAGCGGATTGTTCTTGTATTCTTCTACGAATTCAGTGTTCATTTTGAACATTTTCTCAGCTTCTTCGGCTCCTGTCCTGTTGCTGATCTCGTAGCCTATCACGCCTCTCATTGAAAGTTCTTCGAAAGCTTCGGCGATATCGTTAAGAGAATCATCGATGCAGCCCGGGCTTGAATGCAGGTTGAAGATGGTTGTGACGCCCGATTTAATCGAGTTTACTATACCTTTGACTGCAGAATAATATATCCCGTCCGAAGACATTCTGTTCGACAAAGGCCACCAGTATTTATTCATAAAATCGCCATAGTTCGATTCAGCTTTGATGTTCAAAGGAATGTTCTGAAAAAATCCGCTGTAGAGATGGTTGTGGAAATCAATGTATCCAGGCATAACTATCCTGCCCTTAGCGTCTATCCTGTTCGTTTCATTCGAGTATTTAGGAAGAATGTCTTTTTCGGGTCCGAAATCCAGAATAGTTCCCCTTCCGATGTAAAGCGCGCCGTTGCGTATATTCTTAGGTTTTGCTCCGAATGTAAGGATGTTGGCGTTGTGAATTATGAAGTTTTCCATATAATAATACCTCCTGTATTAAAGAACTGTCAAAAATATTAAAAAATAAGTCTTTTAGCAAGGAATTTCAAAGGATAATGAACAATCTGAGAATTCCACTTGACATTGACCGGTGTTTTTTTTATATTTACACGCTCTATTAAGCAAGGCTAAGAAAAAAGGCGAAAGGAGATAAAATGCCTCATCACAAATCAGCAGCGAAAAGACTTAAAAAATCAAAAGTTGAGAACGCTTATAACAGACATTACAGAACTATGATGAAGACCGCCCTAAAAAAAGTTAAATCTTCAGCGACAAAAGAAGAAGGCGCAAAAAATCTGGTAACAGCGCAGTCTATACTTGATAAACTGGTTATAAAAGGTATTATTAAGAAGAATAACGCGGCGAACAAAAAATCAAGGCTTTCGAAATTTTTGAATAAGATCGAACAAGAGAAAAAATAATGAAAAAGCAGCCCTGAGCTGCTTTTTTAATTTAGTTTATGAGAACGCTTATTATCGGAGATATTCACGGATGCTATGATGAACTCAGATTCTTGGTCGATAAATTCAGACCGGAACGGAAGGACAGGATCATTACCGTAGGCGATGTTATCAACAGAGGTCCTGAATCATACAAATGCATCGAGTACATCAAAGAACTGAAAGCCGTTTCCGTGATGGGCAACCACGAACACTGGTATCTAAAATGCTATCCGTTCAGCGATAATACCGTCACATCCTTCAGTTTCAGACGGCTGGAAATAGAGGATCATATCGACTGGATAAGATCACTCCCGTATTATTATATTACAGACAGTTTCGTAGTTGTTCATGCCGGTTTCAATCCGGTTCTGGCTTTTCAGGATAATCAGCACGATCTTCTCGTTTCTGTCAGAACACTCGAGCGCACATCTGCACCCTGGTTCGACGATTATCACGGCGCAAAGCATATATATTTCGGACACTGGGCGAAACTGGGTCTTTTTTTCGGAAAGAACGTAACGAATCTTGATTCAGGCTGCGTTTACGGCGGGTCGCTGTCCGGATACATAGTCGAGGAGAACAGGCTGTTGCAGATCCCTGCTAAAAAAGTCTATCATAGCATTTACGATGAAACACTTCAATAATTACCGGATATAGAAAATGAATGAGCAATTTCAGAACTATTCAGTTCCAAGACTGACAAAGCACGTTAGAGCTGCGGGCTGAGCGGGCAAGGTAAGTCCGGAGGACTTAAATCTTATAATCGGAGGGTTAAATTTTCCCACCAATGCGAATGTTCTGGTAGGTTTTGAAGGAAGCGATGACGCGGGTGTTTACCGCATTTCAGATGATCTGGCGATAGTTCAGACGGTGGATTTTATAACTCCTGTCGTGGATGATCCTTACACTTACGGATGTATTGCCGCAGCCAACAGCCTGAGCGACGTTTTCGCTATGGGAGGGAAAGTAATTACAGCAATGAATCTTGTCGCTTACGATTCCTGTAATGTATCGAAGGAAATGCTTTCAGCAATACTTCAGGGCGGGATCGATAAAGTAAAAGAAGCGGGCGGAGTTATACTGGGCGGTCACACTATTGCTGATATTGAGATGAAATACGGGCTTTCAGTAACAGGTACGGTTCATCCCGATAAAGCGCTGAGGAATAATTCTGTTAAGGCCGGAGATAAGCTGATCCTGACTAAACCTATCGGTGCGGGAGTGATAACGACAGCATGGAAAGGCGATGCTGCAGAAAAGATCCATTTAGATAAGGCTGCGGAATGGATGGCTCAATTAAATAAAAGAGCTTCCGAGATCGCTGTATCGCTCGGTGTCAACGCCATGACAGATGTAACAGGCTTCGGTCTTATTGGACATATTTGCGAGATGATTAGCGACAGGCACGGTATAACTCTGGATTTTTCAGTTTTACCTTTCATGGACGGTGCAAAGATATATGCGGAACAAATGCTTTTCCCGGGCGGATCAGTAAGAAATCAGAAATACTTCGGAACGAGAATAAGAAATAATAAGCTTTCGCATACAGATCTTATGCTTCTTTTTGATGCGCAGACTTCGGGCGGTCTTTTAATATCGGCCGATCCCAAAAAAGCCGATGAACTTCTTAAAAGGCTTCATGACAGTGGTGTCGAAGCCGCTGCCGTCATAGGTGAATTCAGCGACGATAAAGGGTTTATTTCAATAGTATAATTTATTTTTAAAATAAAAGAAACCTCATTCCGTTTACATAAAAAAATGGAGTCCGTATGAAAACTTTCAATATTTTTTTATTCCTATCACTCATTTTATTCGTATCAGCAGGTTATTCGCAGCCTCATAGAGATAGAGATTGCATCGTTCAAAATGATGACAATTTTGAAAACCCGCCTGATTTCCCGGACGGGCCTCCTCCGGATTTCGACGGTCCTCACGGCATGAAAGGCATGCACGGAAAGATGAGCGATGAAAAGATCGAAATGATCATGGATAGAATTTCCAAAAAACATCCCGAATTCCATAAAAAGCTTGTTGACCTGAAAGACAAATATCCAAGAGTTTTCGATATGACTTTACAAAAACTCAGAAGATTTGTAAAGAATGATAAAAAAGGTCCCGAGAACAAGGCAGGTATTCTAGCCATACTTTCAGATGAGATCGATCTTGATCTTCTTATTGAAAAATATACGGCTGAAAAAGATCCAAAGCAAAAAGAGCTGATCAAATCAGATCTGATAAAGAAAATGTCCGCGATCTTTGACAAAAAAGAACAGATGAAACAGAATGTTATAGCGGATATCGAGAAAAATCTTGAAAAGAAGAAAGCTGAAGCCGCAAAGAGAAAAGATGATAAAGAAAAAATAATTAAAGAAGATATCGAAAAAATTTTAAAATTCCGCGATAAAATGGAAAAAGACCGCGACAAATAACAATTTTATGTCCAATAAATAGCTAATAACGCTTCCCAAAAGCTGATTTCAGGGCTTCCGGTTTTTTTCCTAAAAATCCAAATGCTCCACAAAAACGGAACGATGGATTTTTTTAACGGCAAAAAACATTCGCGCCTTATTCAGAAATCACTTTACGGTCAGCTTGCATTATCTATTTATTTAGAACTTTAACAACTTTTGCGGCAAGGTTTTCGTAGATATTATCATTGTCTTTTATAGCATACGGTTCACCGATCTCCGCCGAATTCATCATGTCCTGTACGATAGGTATCTGAGCTAAAAGTTCAATACCTGCTTCCTCCGCATATTTCACCACCTGTGAATCGCCGAAGATGTAATGTTTCTTGCCGCATGAGTCGCAAACAAAGTATGACATATTCTCTACGATCCCAATAACAGGGACATGAACTTTTTCGAACATGTCTATCGCTTTAACAACATCGATCATAGATAATTCCTGAGGCGTAGAGACGGCAATAATTCCTGAAATTTTAAGGCTCTGAGCAATTGAAAGCTGAACATCACCTGTTCCGGGAGGCAGATCAAGAATAAAATAATCAAGTTCTCCCCATTCTGTGTCCGATATCATCTGAACGAGAGCCGAATGAATTAACGGGCCTCTCCAGATAGCGGCTTTTCCGGGTTCTATAAGATTTCCGATAGAAAGGGTTTTTACTCCGTGTCTTTCTACAGGAACGATCCTTTTATTTTCAATGACAATATCTTCGAGTCCGGTATCGAATATTTTAGGAATTGAAGGTCCGTAGATATCTGCGTCCAGAAGTCCGACTTTATAATCTAGTTTAGCTAAGGCAACGGCAAAATTCGCGGCGATAGTGGATTTTCCGACTCCGCCTTTTCCGCTCGCTACAGCTATTATATGCTTAGCTGAAGGCAGGAGATTTTTATATTCTACTTTAGTTGTTTTCGGCGCGCTCTGGTTTGAAGAGCATGAGCTGCAGTCTGACATAATAGTCTCCGTTAAAAAATTTATTTATTTTCTTTGAAACTGTAAAAAGTACCTCTTGGAAGAACCGTATGCTTTATTTTTCCGTCGCTTTCGAGGGTACTCAAATACTTGTTGATCTCATTTTCATTAATGCCGAGAATATCTTTCAGATCTGATACTGTGCACGGTCTGCGCATTATCGTTTCCAGTATTACATCTTCAATATCTTTCCTGAATGATCCCACCTTCTTTCTTTCTGAGACCGAAGAAATGATTTCAACGTTCTTAAGTTTCCATGATTTAATAATTCCGTCAAGCTGCTCATAGGTCGCGGGTTTTAAGTCCTTAACTGCTCCCGGCCTGTCAAGAGAGTTCAGCTGAATCAGATCAGGTTTAATCTTAACAATAGCATTTTTCAGCTCTGCAAGGTTCTCCTGATCGTCATTATAACCGGGCAATATAAATATCTCAAGCCAGATACGTCCTTTGTACTCTTTTCTAAAATCGATCAGTCCCTGAATATATTTATCAAGATCGATAAGCTTTGACGGACGGTTGATCTTCAAAAAAGACTTCTGCGTTGCAGCGTCAAGAGAAGGCAGCACCAGGTCTGCTTTGAGAATTTCAGTTCTGACTTTTTTATCGGAAAGCAAAGTTCCGTTCGTCAGTACAGCTAAAGGGATTCCGGGATATTTTTTCTTAACATAATTTATGATCTTGCCTGCCCCTGAGTGAAGAAGCGGCTCTCCCGATCCAGAAAAAGTAATATAATCCGGCGGCAGATTGTTCTGAAGAAAATGATCAAGTTCTTTCAGAACTTCTTCAGTAGGAACATATTCCTTACGCTCCATGATCAGATCAGTAGTTTTTCCGCACTCGCAGTAAACACAGTTCAGATCGCAGACTTTATGCGGAACGAGATCCACTCCTAAAGACATTTTAAGCCTTCTGGAAGGAACAGGTCCGAAAATATGTTTGTACATTTTTTCCCCGTTAATCGTATTTTAATCTTGTCTTTTTATCCGGCAGAGTCGGTTTTATCAGCTCTTTCCAGAGTTTCGAATCCCAAGTCATTAATTTTTTATGGATCAGATTATATTTTTCAGGGATCGGGTGGGTACCGACTACTACTTTCAATCCGAAATTTTCAGGAATGAATTTCCTGAAATAATCAACCCTCGGGCATGGAGGATATCCCACAAGCATACCCGTAGCAAGATGAATTACTTCAGCGCCGTTCTTTTTCATTTCTTCAGGTGCGTATTCGATGTTTCCTCCGGGGCATCCGCCGCAGGTAGTAAATCCTACTACCTCGACATCATCGTTTTTGGAATAAATGTCGAAAGCACCTTCTCTTTCTCTTATAGATCTGAAGCATTTTCCGCCTGCACAGGTATGATATCTGCCGCAGATTATTATGCCGATCTTGATTTTCTTACCCATTTGCTGAGAACTCCTTATTTATTCAGCTGTATTATAGCACTTTCTACTGCTTTAATCAAGGGATAAGCGGCTGGGGATGCGGTCAAAAGCGGATGAGTTCCGACCTGAGTGATAAATAAAGCATTTATATCCATTCTGTTCTGTATAGCTACGCCGATAACATTAATCAGTTCACCCGCTGACAATCCTCCAAAAACCGCTCCGCCCAGTATCACTCCTGAATCTTTTGCAACCACGAGTTTAACATACTGTTTGTGAGAGTCGCTTAAACTGCCCGGATGCCTGTCGATACCTTCAGCGGTTCCCGTTATGATCTCGAAACCTTCTTTAATCGCCTGAGCTTCGGTCATTCCGGCAACTCCGAAGCCGTTGTTTCCTATAGCTGTCGAGAAAATGGATATTGTGCCGCTGAAAGTTTTAATAACGGAAAGTTTGAAAAGGTTCATTCCCGCTATTCTTGCTTCCGCGCATGCAGTTGAAGCGAGCATTATAGGAGCTGATTTGCCGGTTACAAAATCTTTCTTTTCCGCACAGTCTCCCACGGCGAAAATATGAGTATCGCAGGTTCTCATATATTCGTCCACTTTAATAAAACCCTGATCATTCAGAATAATCCCTGAATTCTTTGCAAGTTGTGTATTAGGCTTATAACCCATAGAGATTATCACAGCGTCAGCCGCTATTACCGTACCATCACTTAATTTAACACCTTCTACTTTTGTTGTGCCGGTGATCTCTTTTACCTCGCAGCCTGTTAGAATGTTGACTCCTCTTTCTTTTAAAACAGCCTCGACTTTTTCGGATATGTCCTTATCGAAAGCTAATCCTAGAATATTTGGAAGCTTTTCTATCAGAGTTACTTTTTTACCTGTCTTAGTCAGCTCATCAGAGATCTCAACGCCTATGAATCCCGCTCCGATAGTAACGATACTATTACAGGCTGAAAGTTTCTGCTGCATTTCATCCAGATAAACTTTGTCTTTAGGAACAAAAAAGACATTCTCTTTATCTTGCCAGTTCAGCCATTTAGGTTTTACCGGCTCTGAACCGGTAGCGAATACGAGTATCTCAAAACTGATGCTTTCTCCTGAAGCGAGAACTGCGACTTTTGTATTTTTATCTACTGACATAACTTCGTCATGAATTACTTCTACGCCTGTTTGTTCATACATTTTCTCAGCAGGCAGAATGTTATTGTCAGATTTTCCGACCGAGCCGAAAATGTAAGGAATACCGCAGGGGATCATAGACTTGTTCTGCTTTGTAACGACAGTGAATTTTTTGTCGGGGTTGACTCTTTTACCTACTGTAGGAACGACAAGTCCGGCTGCCGAACTTCCGATCACTAAAACATCAGTTTTCATTTTTCTCTCCCTAAATTTGTTTTAAGTTTTCAGCTTGTTTTCTTTATAAGCTTCATAAGCCTGTTTTACAGTCATTTCTCCAGCTCCGGTAAAAGTTTTTATACCGGCGGCCGAAATTACTCTTTCGGCGTTACCGCCCGGTCCGTTTCCGGTGATAAGTATCTGAACGTTCTTTTCAATTATGAGCTGTGCGGTCATAGGTCCGGCTCCGTGAGCATGTTCAGACACTCCGCTGTTGTCTATGGCTTCAAGTATTCCCGATTCTTCATCAAGAATGACCAGATATTCCGTTCTGCCGAATCTGGGATCTATTACCGCGTCCCAGCCTTCCCCTTTGGTTGTAAATGCAATTTTCATTATTACCTCATTAATTCAGTTATTTTATACCATGCACGCTGAAGCTTTGTTCCTATTTCGTTTGAAAATTCAGCGACTGTTTTTCCTTCGATCATTGCTTTGGTGAAAGCGTCATCGTAAGGCAGTTCCGTCAGCAGATCGATTTTTTGATCATTCAGAAATTGTTTTATCTCAGCTGTCAGTTTTAAGTTGATATCACATTTATTTATTACACAGCCCATCCTGATCTTAAATTTCTTAACAAGCTCTATAACTCTTTTCAGGTCATGAGATCCTGAAACGGTAGGTTCCGTCACAAGTACCACGTAGTCCGCGCCTGAAAGTGAAGATATAACGGGACATCCTATTCCCGGTGACCCGTCAACAAGCACTGTTTCTAAATTGTTTTCGCGTGCGTACTTTTTGGCGTTATTTTTTACTTTAGCTACAAGTTTTCCGGAATTCTCAGCGCCGGGACCAAGTTCCGCATGAAACAAAGTTTTGTTCAGCCGCGTTTTTGAGACATAAAGTTTTCCGTCATTCTGGATCTGCATGTCTATAGCTGCCGAAGGGCAGACTTTCGCGCAGTAGCCGCAGCCTTCGCAGTTTATATTATTGATCCGGAATTTATCATCTTCAAAAGATACAGCTTTAAATCTGCAAACTTCAAAGCATTTCCCGCAGGTTACGCATTTATCATAATCTATTACCGCAAGGTAGCTGCTTAGAAAATTCTCTTCTGTAATTATCTCGGGTTTTAATAGGATATGAAGATCGGAGGCATCAACATCGCAGTCTGCCAGAACCGTTTTTTCAGAGCTTAAATATGCAAAAGAACCGGTCACGGACGTTTTGCCAGTTCCCCCTTTTCCGGATATAACAACGATCTCTTTCATATGAGCGCTCCGGAGTCTGTAATATATTTTTTTATTTTTTCAAGTTCAGATCTGACAAAATCGAACTTATCGTATACAAGATTACCTGTTGAATATTCTTCAGCGATCCTTCTGTCATTATTGATTTTAGCTATGACAGGAATGTTCATATTTTCGCAATACCTGAGCGTGTCGTCATTTCCGACACCCCACTTGTTTATTACAACAGCGAATTTCTTTTTTAGAATGATCAGCGACTTAACCATGAGTTTTAGATCATGAAGACCGAAAGGTGTAGGTTCAGCGGTAAGTATTACAAGGTCGGCGTCTTTTACTGATTCAACGGCAGGGCAGGCTGTTCCCGGAGGACAATCGCAGATCTTAATGACCTTTTGCAGGTGCGAGGCGGGAAAGTCATTCGTAAGAGCGATTAGAGGAACAGCCTGTTCCTGACCTATGTCGAGCTTTCCTTCCACATGATCCAGTTCTTTATATTTATAATGATTAATTATTCCGATCTTTTCATTTTTCATCGGCAGAGAACCTTCCGGGCATAATTCAGAACAAGCATAGCAGGAATGACATAGTTCCGGGAACACCATAATTGCGTCTTTTACTTTAAGAACAGCGTGAAAATTGCAGACGCTCTGACATTTTCCGCAAAGGGTGCAATTAGTCCTGTCCCATTCAGGTACAGGTTTAAAAACATTCTCAGTTTTTATCAGATCGCCTTTAATGAACAGCCCTGTATTCGGCTCTTCTACATCAAGATCTATTAATACAACAGGTTCGGTCTCAGATAAAAATGCTGATAAATTAGTGGAGAGGAATGTCTTTCCTGTCCCTCCTTTTCCGCTTGCAATTGCAATTTTCATGATTAATGGCTGCAGTTATGGTCGTGATCTTCATGGCCGTGATCGCAGAGGTTTTCGCCTGTTTTCAGATCTTTTCTGATGTACTGCTCGACAAGTTTTACAGGTTCATCAAAATTTACTCCCATGCATACTTCTATGCAATTCTCCGCGAAAAGATCCTGGGCTTTCTGACCCATCCCGCCAGCGATAATTGTTTTAACGCCCATATCTGCAAGGAATCTGGGATAAACCCCAGGCTGATGAACAGGCGGTTCTATCATTTTCGAATTTACGATCCTGTCATCTTCTGTTTCGATTATAGCGAATTTCTCGCAATGTCCGAAATGCTCGCAGAGCTTTCCGTTTTCTGTTGGTACCGCGAATAATTTTCTCATTTTTCTTTCCTAAATATATTAAGTTTTTTAATACAATAACGGGCAGGCGTAAAGCCCGCCCGTACACCGCTTACTTCTCTCTGGAGCTTTCTTCAAGCCTTTTTTCCAAAGAACTAAGCTGATCTTTCAGTATCCTGATGTCGTTCTCAAGAAGTGTTTTTTCGGATACTTCCGGTTCTGAACTGCGATCATATCCCGCATCGTAACCCCAGTATCTTCCGTATCCGCGGCCTCTTCCGAAACCGCCGCCATAACAGCGGCTTCTTCCGAAACCTCTGCCTCTGCCGGCTGTATATCCCGGTTCATTGTAACCGGCGCAGTAGCCTAAGCCTCTTCCCGTCATTGATCCCGTACCTTCAGGACCTGTTCTATCGCCTCTGGGCATTTTACCCTCCGTTTCTTTTCCGGCAGCACCTGCCATGTCCGAACCCACCTGCCAGATTTATCAGTTCATCCGAATTACAAAGCGGACATTTCCGGATGTTGTCTTCCATATTAATATTGAACATATGACCGCAACTGCGGCACCTTATGAGATTATGTCTGAAATGTATGTTCCCGCCTTCGATCACAAGCATTTTTCCGTTTATAATGAGTTCCGATACTTTTTTTCTCGCAGATTCGATGAGCCTTGTAAAAGTGGGTCTGGATATTTCCATCTCATCGGCAGCCTCTTCCTGAGACATCGCAAGGTGATCCGCCAGTCTGAAGGCTTCATATTCATCAATTGTGAGAATTACTTTGTCGGCAAGTCTTCCCGGCATACCTGCGGGCTTGAATTCGCTAAAAAGAGGCGGTTCTTTAATAAGTCTTTCTTTCTGCGGTCTTGCCATTTTGTTCTCCATTTAACCTACAAAGGTAATATAATGAACAAATGTTCAAAACGCAAGTGTTTTTTACTGAATTTATATGATCAGCATACCGGTATTGAAAATAATGAAAGAAATTATCCATGCCACTGAAGTTGTAAATGCCGCAGAGAATAAAGCCCATTTCCAGCTGCCTGATTCATTTTTGATCGCTATTACGGTCGCTATGCAGGGTAGATAAAGGAGCACGAACATCAGAAATGTAAAGGCTTTTAGCTTGTGCGAACCATTATAATCAAAAGAGTCTGAATTCTTTAATTTGCTTTCAAGATCATTTCCTTCTTCATTATAGTGAAGTATAGAAAGGGTGCTTACTACGATCTCTTTTGCCGCAAATCCCGAAATGATAGCGACATTGCTTTTCCAGTCAAACCCGATGGGATCAAAAACCGGTTCCACGAATTTGCCTATTTTGCCTATGTAAGATTCTTCAAGAGATGCAAATTTATCATCACTCTGACCGTTCACGGGTCTCGGGAAATATCCCAGAGCCCAGACAATGAGGGATGCTATCAGTATAACACCTCCCATTTTCTTAAGATACTGAAAGGCTTTATCCCACATATGATAAACCGTAGATTTAAACGTAGGTACTCTGTAAGGGGGCAGTTCCATAACGAAAGGCACGTCTTCTATCCTGAAAAGCGTTTTTTTAAGAAGAAGTGCTGAGATCATCGCTATAAAAACACCAATAGAATAAACAACAAAAAGCATAAAAGCCGGGTTGTCGGGGAAAAATGCGCCGATAATCAGAATATATACCGGAAGTTTAGCTCCGCATGACATAAATGGAATTATCATCATGGTAACAAGCCTGTTATTCCTGCTGTTGATGGTTCTTGTAGCCATAATAGCCGGGACTGAACATCCGAATCCTATAAGCATAGGGATAAAAGATTTGCCGTGAAGTCCGATCTTATGCATTACTTTATCAACGATAAAAACAACTCTTGCCATATATCCCGTATCTTCGAAAAATGATATGAAGAAGAACAGAATAAGAATGTTTGGAAGAAAGACCAAGACTCCTCCGACTCCTCCGATTATTCCGTCGACCAGCAGATCTTTAAATATTCCGTCTGCAAGAATATTCTGGAAGAATCCCGCAAGCTCAGATATTAAATATTCTATGAACATCATGGGATATTCGCCGAGAGTGAAAGTTGATTTGAACATCAGCCACATAAGCGCAATGAAGATAGGGATACCCCATATTCTGTCCGTTGCGAATTCGTCGATCCTTCGGGTTCTTTTTACGGAAGGACTTGAGCTGGTTATCTGTAAAGTTTCCTTAAGAGCACCGGAAATAAAACCGTATCTCGCATCGGTTATGATGTCAGCCGCGTTGTCATTATAATGATCCGCTATGACTTTTAATTCTGCGCTTATAGCGGCATCGATTTCGCTGTAATTCGTAGATGATTTTTTCACTCGCGCCGTAAAATCCGGATCGTTTTCAAGCAGTTTTAAAGAAGTATATCTTGGAGATATTTTGGATACAAAACCTACAGATGTGTCTTTTAAAAGTACCGTTCTAATGTTTCTGATCGAATCTTCTATAGGATGGCCGTAATCAATATGAATGTGTCTGGTTATGGGTTCTTCGTCATTATAGCAGGAAACGACTTCAGAAAGAAGTTCGGTTATTCCGATTTTCTTGGATGCCACGGTAGGAATAAAAGGTATCCCTGTCATTTTACTCAGGTATTCATGATCGAATTTTGTTCCAGAACTTTCAAGTTCGTCGAACATATTAAGAGCGACAATTATCTTCAGGTCCATGTCGATCAATTGAGTAGTTAAGTACATATTCCGTTCAATATTCGATGCATCGACTACATTAATTATTATATCGGGAATTTCGTTTATGATAAAATCGTGAACCACTTTTTCATCCGTGCTGAATGAAGTGAGCGAATATGTTCCGGGAAGGTCTGTAATATTGATCACATATTCACCGAAAACAACTTCCGCGGTTTTTCCTTCAACAGTAACACCGCTGTAATTGCCTACTCTCTCCCTCAGACCTGAAATAAAATTGAATAGAGTTGTTTTTCCGCTGTTCGGATTTCCAACAAGAGCTACATTAATCCTTTTACACTTTTTTTGAACACAGACTTTACTGCTGCAACTGTTGCACATAAAAGACTGGATAGCCGGAACTGAGTTATCTGACGAGCAGTTCTTGTATTTGTTTCCGCCTTCTGATACTTCGATGAGTTCCGCTTCTTCTTTTCTCAGAGATATGTTATATCCCATGATCTTATATTCTACCGGATCAAGAAGAGGAGCGCTTTTTATAACCTCAACTTTCTTGCCCTCGACAAAACCCATTTCCTTAAGTCTTCTTCTGAAAGATCCAATCCCTCTTACTTTTTTGATTATCGCGCTTTCGCCGGTGTTTAAATCTATTAAATTCATTTTTTTACAGCATTTTAATTTAACGGATTAAATATAACAACAATTCTAATTAATATCAAAAGACATTTGATTTTTATAAATATTATAATTATCTTATATAAAGTCTGCATAAAGAAATGAGTAAATAATTATAGGAATTAGTTTTTAACCAGGGAGGTTTTATGGCTGAGGAATTCAAACCGGGATGCGCACGACCGTCAGGCGGACCCGTAGGTGAAAAACCTAAAATGGAAGTTGAAAAAGAAATTATAACCGTAAAAAAGGAGACAGGCATGATCAAAGTAGGACAAAAAGCTCCGGATTTTACAGCTCCGGCGTTTCACATTGACAAATTCATTAATGTAAAATTGTCAGATTATATCGGCAAATGGGTGGTTCTGTGTTTCTACCCGGGCGACTTCACCTTCGTTTGAGCGACGGAAATATCGGCAGTTGCCGCTAAATTTCCGGAATTTCAGAAACTTGGTGTCGAAGTTCTCTCAATGAGCGTTGACAGTGTGTTCGTTCACAAAATGTGGAACGATAACGAGATCAAAAAAATGGTCGAAGGCGGAGTACCTTACCCGATGATGTCGGACGGCGGCGGAAAAGTCGGTACCATTTACGGAATTTACGATGAAAATGCAGGCGTAGAAACAAGGGGCAGATTCATAATTGACCCGGACGGAGTTGTTCAGGCATATGAAGTTCTTACACCTCCCGTAGGGAGAAATGTGTCGGAAACGATCAGACAGGTACAGGCGTATCAGCTTGTCAGAGAATCGAAAGGGACCAAAGCTACGCCTTCAGGCTGGAAACCCGGTAAAACCGTTCTGTCTCCGGGAATTGACCTTGTAGGAAAAGTCTGGGAAGTCTGGAAAGTATCAGAAGAAGACAAATAGACTGTAATACTGAAAATTTAAAAGGCTCGAAATATATCGGGCCTTTTTTATAATTTTAACGAAAGCGTAAAAGCCGTGATCATTTTGGAAAGCTCTATGTTGCTTGTTTCAAGAGTCCTGGAAAGTTTTAAAGCGATATTCTTAAGGATGATGACGCCGATATCTTTTCTTTCGGAAAGGATCTTCTCAAAGTCGTCAGCTCTAAGTATCAAAACTTCCGTATCGCTTAAAGCTTTTATTGTCGCAGTCCGTTTGAGCGTAGGATCGAACAGCGACATTTCTCCGAAGAATATGTTCTGAGAGTCGTTCAATCTGATTATCTTTTTATCATCCGGTCCGGGCTTGAATCCTTCAATCAGCGGGATAAGCTCTTTCTCGATAGAGATGTCGCCTTTTTTTAATAAGTACATTGTATTCCCGGTAGAATTCTCGGGTATTATAACTTCTCCGCTTTTAAAAAATTTCTCATCCATCAGAGAAATGACATATTCGGTCTGTTCACTATTCAGTCCGAAAAAAAGAGAATTCTGGCTTACTGCGCTCATAAATTACGCTCCGGATTTTGATTTTCGGTTATTCGTCAGTAAAACAGCAAGCTCGAATTTCTTTATTGTATAAGAATCTTCGGGATTTAACAGGATCTTCACCTTATCCAGATCTTTGGTAAGTCTGCCGGCCTCTTCGAACTTTCTTTTTATGAAAGCATCTATCGAGCTTGTATCTTTTGAGTCAATATTCTTCATTTCCAGAACATCATGGATCTGAACAAGAGCTATAAGGATCGCGCCAGATTTCGAACGGAAATGCAACGCAAGTTCACCAAAGTTTTTTCCGATAAATTCTTTGGGGATCTCTACAGTTGACATCGCGGTTCCCTCTTCAAAAGACATCATCCTTTTCATAACATCTGAAATTCCGGGATTTACTATTGCCGAAGTCAGAAAAAACGGTACCGTATTATCAGAAATGAAATAATTGTCGGCTTTAGCTCTTTGTATATACGGTATCGTCTCATTCCTTAGAAGCTGAACATGAACCTTTATTTTTTCAGATATAGATTTTATTGTCATGGTAGCGAATACTGTTTTCTCATCAGCGCCCTGGGAAGAAGCCATCGAATTATCGGGGATGATTATAACCCCCTTCGAGTTCGCGATGCCAGCCTTTTCAAGAATATTTATGTCTGCGAAATCTCCTTTGACGAATTTCACATTCGCATCGGAAAATTTTTCGATGACAGCGTTCATTTGTGAAGGATCGGAGTCGTTTATCAGTATTATGTCCTTCATTCCGGTAGATATCAGCGAAGATATCAGCGATTCGGCTTTCCAGTTCCAGCCGCACAGAATTACGAAGTTTTTCCCTTTAATTTTACTCACCCCCTGACCTTCTTTTAATTTCTTTGATATCAAAATCGACGACATTGTGGCTGTGAAAGACGAGATCAAGATCATCCCTGAAAAGATAAGAAATATTGTAACTATCCTTCCGGGAACCGTTTTAGGAGTTATGTCACCGTATCCTACAGTTCCGACAGTCACTATCGCAAAATAGACAGCCTCGAAAAGTGATTTAATATCTTTTTCGAAATTGACAAAAAGCAGAGCGGCGAGCAGCAGAACGAAAAATAAAAGAGTACCTATTTTTACAATGTCTTTCTGCCATAATTTATTAACCGACCTGAATTTCATCAAGTTTTCCTGATTTACTTATCGTAATGATATCTGCAGGCGAAAATATATATTTCTTCATCTTCAACTTTATAAACAAGCCTGTGTTCGCGGTCGATGCGCCTTGACCATAAACCCGACAGGTCATATTTTAAAGGCTCGGGTTTTCCTTTTCCTTCAGTAGGATTTGCTTTGATATCTTTTATCAGATCATTTATTTTAACAATGATTCTACGATCGTCTTTCAGCCATGATGTATAGTCGTCCCATGCGATATTTGAAAAAATGATTTTCATTTTATTTCAAGAAAACTTTTCGTGACCGTTTTTCCCGATCTCATCTGTTCAATGGATTCAAATAATCTTTCGGCGTTAGCTTTCGAACTTAGAATGTGAACAGTCTCCATTATGGAATTGAACTCATCAAGAGATATCAGGACAGCTCCTTTACCTTTGCTTCTTTTTATGACAAGCGTGTCATTGTTCTTTTCAACATCATCCAAATATTTCTTGAGACCAACACGGAATTCTGTAAAATTAGCTGCTAACATAAACTCTCCTCTTAGGTTACTAATTAAGTACTAATATAAGTAATTGTTTCTACGATTGCAAGAAATAAAAACTGCTAGTTTTCTTTCAGCTCTTTTGAGAACTCATATATCTTTGATCCTATTTCATCCCTTATCTTTCTGATACTTTCAAGCTTTTCTTCATAAGTGCCTTCAAGTTTTGAAGGATCATCGAACGACCAGTGAAGTCTTTTATAGGCGTTTCCGGGAAAGAACGGGCATCTTTCGCCTGAGGTCGCATCGCAGACTGTGATCACATAGTGATAATGCCTTCCTTCTTTTATAAAACCGTAAACCGTCTTTGTTTTATTACTCGAAATGTCAATGCCGATCTCCTTCATAGCATCAACGACGATCGGGTTCAGTTTACCTTCCTCTAGACCGGCGCTTTCAGCTTTCACATTTTTAAGCCCGAGTGAGTTAATAAAAGCTTCGGCCATCTGGCTTCTTGCCGAGTTGTGAACGCATACGAACAGTATCTTTATCATTTCATTTCCTGAATTTTCCTGCAATTTACGCCTCCATTGTTAGAGAATTATTATTGTTTAGTTAGTCTAATGTTTTATTTTAAGCTGTGAAGTTCATCCGGGAACCAGTTCTTGGTCCGGTTGGCTATCTTTACAAGGGTGAGCATGACAGGGACTTCTACGAGAACTCCGACTATTGTAGCCAGAACGACCGGGGAAGATGGGCCGAAAAGCGATATTGCTACGGCTACGGATAATTCAAAGAAATTCGATGCTCCGATCATTCCTGCAGGCGCGGCGATGTTATGGCAGAGTTTCCATTTTTTACTCCAGAAATAGGCGATGAAGAATATCAGGAAAGTCTGAATTGTAAGAGGAATTCCGATAAGGATTATATGAAGCGGATTGGACAGGATCACATCGCCCTGGAACGAGAATATGAGAACGAGTGTCAGCAGAAGGCCTATGATGGTTATGTTATTGAATTTAGGTATGAATTTACTATTGAAATACTCTTCGCCTTTTACTCTGATGACATGAGTTCTCGTGTAAATACCGCCGGCGAGGGGAATGACGACGAACAGCACGACTGAGAGAAGTAATGTTCCCCACGGGATAGTTATCCCGCCGATACCGAGTAGCAGAGCGACTATGGGCGTGAACGCGATCAGAATGATAAGGTCATTCGTGGCCACCTGCACCACTGTGTAGGCAGCATTTCCTTTTGTCAGGTGGCACCACACAAACACCATTGCAGTGCAGGGAGCGGCTCCGAGCAGTATCGCGCCGGCGAGATAGTCCTTCGCGAGTTCGGGCGTCATTAAAGATTTAAAAACCACATAAAAGAAAAACCATGCGATCCCGAACATCGTGAACGGCTTGATCAGCCAGTTCGTCACCCATGTAACATAAAGTCCCCGCGGATTCCTGCCGACATTTTTGATGCTTGCAAAGTCAACCTTCATCATCATCGGATAGATCATCAGCCAGATCAGAATGGCGATAGGCACCGAGACCTGTTCGTATTCAAATTTCCCGAGAAATTGAGGAATTGCAGGCAGATAAACTCCGATCATTACGCCTGCCGCCATACACAGAACGACCCACACCGTCAAATATCTTTCAAAAAAGCTGATTCCTGTATTTTTTTCTTTCATTTTTTACCGCCTTTATTCTTTGTCCCGCAGTAAATATCTTCAGTTTCAGTATAGTATAGGCACTGTTCAGTGTCCGAGCCGATTTTTTCGATCTCTTTTAATAGCGCATTAAAGTTCTCACGGTCAAGCGAATAATGCATCCATGTGGCTTCTTTTTTGGTCTTCACGAGTCCGTTCTCCGAAAGAATTTTCATGTGATGCGAAAGAGTGGATTGGGTCACCGGAAGAAATTTCAGTATTTCGCAGGCGCACATCTCGCGGCAAGATATAATATCAACTATTTTAAATCTGACAGGATCGCTTAAAACCTTTAAGAGCTTTGCCGTATTTTTATATTTATCATCGTCCATAAAGACTCCCGGATTGATTTTCGAGTGTAATATAAGTGTAATATTGATATATGTCAATATTTATATTCGTGAATATATCAGAATTGTTTTAGGCAGGTTTCCAGTCTCTACATTTTTTATTCCATGTTAAAGATAGATCTGAAGGTTTTATAGCCGGTAATATAAATTCCGATACGGATATTGCGACTATTGAAAAGTCCGGAACTTCAATCGTAGGCTCAGATTTTTTTATAAAACTGATCCATTGCCTGATCTTTTGATCATTTAAAACAAATTCATCTCTAAAACAAGTCGGTAATGATGTCGGAATCATAGTACCTCTTCTTTTGAATGTTTCATAAATGGCTTTTGAAAGTTCTGATATTTTATAGTCGAACAACTTAGAGAGATACCAGATGTCGAAAAAGTCTTTCATTCTGCTGTTGCTCATATCCAACTGAACCATGGCTTCAAATTTTTCTGCAATGGAAGTATATCGCGAATAGGCTTTAAGCTGAGGTTTCTCCATATTAAGAATTACCGGATAAGTTACATTTTCAAATGGAGGATAGACAGAATCTCCAAAACCGATATCAATCTGCATATTTGTTACTGCACTATGGATAAACGAAGAAATTAAAACTCTTACACCACCGTAAATTTGATTTTCTCTGATTTCTTCAACCGATATTTTATCCGTATCAAATACAATTCCGTCAGAAATATCCGTTTTATCACATATTTCCTTAATAATGACTCTGATTTTATTAAGATCAGGAACTATGTTTCCGAGAAGATCAATATCCTTTGTCATTCTGGCATTCTCACCTGTCCATACATAAAATAACCCTGCTCCTTTAAGAGCAAAATCATCACTGTATTTAGAAATGCTTAATCTGTGAAGAAACCTTTCATTAGAATATCTTTTTAGAACATAGTTAAGATCCAACTTTTCTTTTCGTGCGTAATTTTTGAGTTTTTCGAAGACAGAATGTCCCGCATTGTTTTTTATTTTCAATTCAAACTCTCCATATAGGGCTGTATTACCTTATTTACACTGCAGACTTTCGCTGCTTCATATATTTCTGCTATCGAAGCCTTTTTCCCCCTGATAATTTCTTTAAGTGCTTCAACAGCGACATCTATTCCTATTTTATTCCTGAATTTAAAACAATCCGCTACCGTTTTTGCCGGTGAATAAACTTTTATTACGACATTTTTAATTTTATGTTCCTCTATCCCATAAGAATAACTATCACCAAAAAAAGAATAATACTTTACATCTACAGAATCAATTTGCGGTTTCCATGTATTATTTTGGACTGCAATGTGGATTTTTCCTGATATTTGAGTTGTAACATTATGAAAGCTGAGCGCAGAAATCAGGCAGATTACTCCAGAAGGGACTTTTTTTGCGACCTCAACATAGGAATCGTAACCTTTAAAATCTGCTCCGGGCAAACCATAAAGCCCGCGTGCAACTCTGACAATTAACCCTTTTGTAACCATTCTCGTAAGGTAAATCCTCTCGGTTCCTGCAACTTCAGCTTCTTTGGCTCTTACAACACCTTTTTTCTTTATAAGATCAATTATTTTTTTTTCTTTGACTGAAATTCTACTCCTTTGTTCCATAAACTACAACAATATAATCAATGTTATATAAAATGCAACAATAAAAGTCAAAAATACTTCACTTCTCCAGTCCTGACCGCATATTTCTGAGAGATTGTTCATTAATGCCTAATTCATCAGCAATTTGCTTTGTATTCATACCTTTACCGGATAAATATTCGATAATCTGAATTCTGAGGCCGTTGCTTAATCCCCTCGAAGTAATAGCCTTTTGTTTCAACAGCGATATTATACTTTCAAGTGAGTAGAATTTCAGCTCTAGCGTTTCAGCGTTTTCAGTTTTATTTGAAGCAGGTATAATGAATTCTAACTCTTTTTTCTTCATATTAGCAAGGAAATTCAGCATAGCCTGATATACGATCTTTTCCAATTCTCTAATATTCCCGGGAAATTCATATTCGTTTAATTTTTTAAAACTATCTTCAGATATTTTAATTTTACGATCTTCTTCTACATTATTATCTTTGATAAACTTACTTACAAAATACGCAGTCAAAAGCTCAATATCCTCTTTTCTGTCCTTGAGCGCAGGCGAAACGATCTCCGCGCCGGTGATCCTGTAATAAAGATCCTGCCTGAACTCTTCTTTTTTTATCTGACCCGCCAAATCTTTGTTGGTCGCGAAAACCAGCCTCGTTTTGCTAACATCTCTTTCGATATTCTCTCCCACGCGAACGATCTTCTTTTCCTGCAGGACCCTGAGCATTTTACTCTGCTGATAAACAGGCAAGTCTCCAATTTCATCAAGGAACAGGACTCCGTTCTCAGCCTCTTCAAAAGGGCTTTCTCTTCCTATATCCTTTGCTCCAGTAAATGCACCTTTTACATAACCGAACATTTCGGCTTCGAATAATTCATGTGGGATCCCCGCACAGTTCTTTGTAACAAATTTTCCTTTACCTTTCCCGAGGTGGTAAATTGATTTTGCGATAAGCTCCTTTCCCGTACCGTTAGGACCGAGAATAAGAATATTATGCCTGAATTTTGAATACTTTGAAAGTTTCGCGAACATATCGAGAGCAGCCGCACTTTTACCGATAATAAGAGGAGCACCGTCCATTCCGATAAGCTCAATTATCCCTTCAAAATACGCCAAATTAAAATTCTTCTTGGATATAAAATGATCAGCGCCCATAGCGAAAGACTTATAAGCCGCATCGAAACCGTCATGACCGGAAAGCATGATCACCTTAACCGATGAATTGTATCTCTTCAAAGCCTTAAGAATGTCGAAACCGCTCTTATCCGAACCGGCGAATTCAATATCAAGAACGGCGATGTCGAACCTTTGTTTTTTATCCGTAAGTTCAATCACAGACTCAATACTGTTCCCCACTGTCAGCCTGTCAGATGATTTCTGCTCTTTACCGATATCATCATCGGCAAAAAGAATTTTTTCCGGTCTATTCTTAAGGAAATCAATGATCTGAGAATATTGGTTTTGCTTTAATTTCTGATGTTTCAGATAGTCAGTTTCAGCATTTTTTTTTTCTACACTATCCAGAGATATTTTAGTGAGCAAAGTAAAGTCAAATTGCGATTTTTCTTTCCAGTGATTCAGAAAATTTGATATGTTTATACAGAAGATTTGAAAATTTATGAAATGCTCTTTTCCTTCAAATTTATAAGATTTTTCTCCGCCTGAAAAATATACAACATGACCTTTATAATTTTCGATGGATTCATAGAATTTTTCTTCGTATTTTTCCATATCGGTTTTATGAATCAAAACAAGTTCGTAGACATCCCAATTAATTATTTTTGAGCTTTTGTATATAGAATCATAAAAATCAAACAACTCAATTCCGGTTTTTGATGACGAAATATTTGACTTCAATAAAGAAAAACGGTCTTCATTTTCTTTGGAGTTAAAAACAATACAGATTTTATTCATTTTCATTCTCCTCAGCTATTTTATCTATAGTATATATTTTTATAACAATAGTACTTCCTTTAATATCGTTTTCCTGTTTTATTATCTTTCCGGAAATTATATCTAGAAAGCGGTCTTTATTAAAAATTTCTATCGTACCGTAATTTGATATACGCTTGTAAATATTTAAACTGCTGCCTACGGTTATGAAATTATCCAGATCAATTTCTTTCTGGTCACTGATGCTGATTATTATTTTATCATCTACTTTTTGGAAATTGAAAACTGCTGAGTCAATGTCCGAGTGTCTTTTTAAGTTATGAATAATTGATGTCCAGATATCATTTATAATATTTTTTTCAAGGTAAAATTTCTGGCCTGCACCGGGTGTACTTCTTTTTACATTTAATTCTTTTAGTTTATAGAATTGGAATTCGAAAGCATTCTTTAATTCTTCCTGTGTCTCTTTTGAAACCGGTCCTTTCTCAAATTCCTCAAAAGTTTTTTCAAAAAGATAAATATTTGATTTTTCGAGCCTTTCCTTAAAAGAGTTGAATTCCTTTATTATCGAACCAAATAAATCTTTCACAACCTTATAATCCGTATCATGCAGCATATCATGTATTGAATTTTCTCTATCTCCGCCGTATATGCGGTAGTTGAAAAACCTGCAAAGTACATTCAACAAACTATTCTTTTTAATTTCAGACTTTGTCTTAGATATAGAAAGTATAGTTTTTAGTTCATCCGGATCCATACTGTGATTTATTTTTCCGTCTGACAAAATATCAAACTTCGGTGAATCAGTATTTCTTATAAATATCGAATTCTGCTTTACTTCTTTATTGTTTTCATAGCTCATTACTTGCTCCATTGACGTGATTGCTGTAAAATAATAAACAAATATTAAAAAATCAACTATTAAACATTGAAAAAATAACTATAATAGTTAAAATTATAATTATAAAACAATTCGTTAGCTATGAAATAATTGGCACGACCATTGCATTTAAATAAAGCGTTGGACAAAAAACTAAAAAATGGAGAAACAAAATGAAAACAGCAGAAAACAAAAACCAGAACCAGAAAGTAAACAACACTAAAACAGAAAACCAAACAAAAAGGGAGTTCAAAATGAAAAGCATGCTGACAATCATCTTCGCAGTAATTCTTACCGCAAATTTAAATGCTCAGTGGAACAACGATTACGATTCTTATGACTCTTACGAATCGAGCACCAGCCTGTACAATAACTCAAACAGCATCTACAATAATTCTAACAGTCTTTCTTCAGGTTGGACAACTCAGACAACAACGATCAGACCATATAAAGATGTTTACGGAAACAGTTACTCGAATCAGAACAATCTTTGGAATGATCAGGATAACGACGGATTAGTTGGCTACTATGATAATAATGACAGAAACAGTAGCTGGAGTGCTTCAACGAAAATAAATACAAACATCTATAACAACAACTCTTACTATAATTCAACACCGAGTTACGATTACAACTCTAACAAAACAATCCAAACCGGATCAAGAGGCGGTCAGTACTACATCAACAGCAACGGAAACAAAACTTATGTAAATAAAACAAACGCATGGGGGTACTAATCTGGCAGAGAATCAGGAAAGGCCGCTTATGCGGCTTTTTCCGTTTTTAAGAATAAAGAAAGTAATTGAAAAAATACGCAATTATAGTTATAATTAAACATTCGGAGATATCAATTAATGAAGATTCTGATTTTCAATAAAGATAAAAGACAACTCGATCCGTTCAACGAGAGAATAAAAAAAACTCTGGATCAGATTGAACAGGCTAATCAATATGAAATAGTCTCCGATAAAGAAAAGCTTCATCAAGTAATAGAATATTCTAACCCGGAAATAGTAATAATTGATGAGGGCTATGAGCTTGGAGAAAAACCATATAGTCCTGCGAAAGCTTTTTTTAGAAGAAATAAAATATTAATATTCGTTATAACTATTTTCTCGATTTTATTGCCTTTTATATATTTTTCGTATTCTTACAAAGCAGATGTGCTCGAAAGTAAATTAAATGAAACTCGAAGTGAAATGGACATTTACTTCGATGATATGATTGAGCAAGCTCTTTACAGCATGAGTTTGAAAAAATATAGCGATATAGATGTTATTTTAAAATTTAAAATCATCAACCTCAATCCATCAAAAAAGTACATTGTAGAAGCTTTAAAAAGTGCTTCAAAGCAGTTTACTAAATTGCAGTTTTTAGCATCAAGTTTAAGAGAGAAAAGAGACTATATGGATATGATTGAAGAATCAATTAAACTTGATCCAGATTACTATCTTGCTTATGTTTGTAAAGCTGTATTGGGGTATTCAACATACAGGGACTCAATATTTCTAAAAGATTATAAAATGGCAATTGATTTAGAACCTGATAAGTCATCTAATTATGCCCATAGAGGCACTCTATATTATAACGAGGGGAATTATATGGCTGCACTTGAGGATTTTTTTAAATCTGTGAATATAGACAGTAGCAATATTATTTCTTTAAACAATATTGGTCTATCTTACTTTAAAATGAAAGATTTTAGAAAATCGTTAGACTATTACAATAGAGCTATTAATATTGATTCAACTAATTGGTATGTTTATGCTAATAGAGCTTTACTATATATCGAGAATAACAATTTGATCAAGGCAGAGAATGACATGCATAAAGCTATAATTATAGATTCTATTAACCCGATGACACTTACAACGAGAGCATATTATACATTGACAGATTCAAAAATAAATAACATAAAAATAAATAAAAGTTCATTCCTTAATGATATTGATTATGCAATAAGTTTGGATCCATCTTATTATAAGGCATACATCGTAAAGGCATCTTATTATAGTTTTATTGAGAAGGATTACGATACTGCTATAAAAATTTATGATTTTCTTATTAATGCAGTGGGGGAAGTCGCATTTCTGTATCATAATAAGGCTATGATATTATCCTCTTCAGGTGATCATGCGAATTCTATATTAGAACTAAAAAAAGCAGCTTCAATAGATAATGAAAGTTCTTATTATATTGATATAGGCGATGAATTTAAAGAAGGCCTAAATGATATTGATTCTGCTAAATATTATTATATGAGATCAATAGGGACTAATAGTAATCTTAATGCAATTGCATATACTAATTTAGCTCATATTTTTTTTGAAGCCAATATTTTAGATAGTGCTTTGAATTATATAAATAATGCCATCAATTGTGATAGATTCAGCTCCAGAGCTTATAGTCTTAGCGCATTAATAAATTTTGGCCTTAATAGGGATCGTAAAGCTATTGATGATATATCAAAGGCAATAAAATATGATTTGTCTAATGATAGAAGACTTTATGCTTTTAGGGGTAGTTTTTACAAATTCTTAAAAGAATACGACAAAGCTATCAATGATTTAAAAATAGCTTCTAACATAAATAATAACGAAATAAGATCTGAAAATCTATTTGAATTAGGTAAAACTTATTATGAATACAAAAATATCGATTCTGCACTGCATTATATGCAAAAAGCAAGTCTTTTAAATTCAAAATATGTAAATGAATACAATAGAATTCAAGGATTAAATGATACAGTAAAATTATATATCAACGGAAGGCGGATGTTTGAAAAAGATTCAATACAGAAATCTATTATATATTTCACTAAAGCCATAGATATTTATAATAAACACCCCTACTATTATTTCTATAGATGTCTTGCATATTCAAAATCTTATGAATTTGATTATGCTACTAAAGATTTAATCAAATTTAAGGAATATTTTCATTTAATAAAACAAAGTGACACCTATGATTTAGAATTTCTTGATCTTCTTAAAAATATTAACCAACTCGTTGAATCAGGTTTATACTTTGGACTTTTATTGAGAAGCGAATTATATAAGTACGATGGCAATTCTGAGAAATCAAAGAAAGATAGAGAGTTAGCAATTATAAAAGTTGGTTCAGAAATTTCTAATAATTTTTATGATTTGATTGATTCAAGTAACCCTTAATAACCTTTTTTTAAGAGAATAAATCGAGTCTTGACTCTGGATATTCTCTCGAATAAAGAAAGTAATTGAAAAAATACGCAATTATAGTTATAATTAAACATTCGGAGATATCAATTAATGAAGATTCTGATTTTCAATAAAGATAAAAGACAACTCGATCCGTTCAACGAGAGAATAAAAAAAACTCTGGATCAGATTGAACAGGCTAATCAATATGAAATAGTCTCCGATAAAGAAAAGCTTCATCAAGTAATAGAATATTCTAACCCGGAAATAGTAATAATTGATGAGGGCTATGAGCTTGGAGAAAAACCATATAGTCCTGCGAAAGCTTTTTTTAGAAGAAATAAAATATTAATATTCGTTATAACTATTTTCTCGATTTTATTGCCTTTTATATATTTTTCGTATTCTTACAAAGCAGATGTGCTCGAAAGTAAATTAAATGAAACTCGAAGTGAAATGGACATTTACTTCGATGATATGATTGAGCAAGCTCTTTACAGCATGAGTTTGAAAAAATATAGCGATATAGATGTTATTTTAAAATTTAAAATCATCAACCTCAATCCATCAAAAAAGTACATTGTAGAAGCTTTAAAAAGTGCTTCAAAGCAGTTTACTAAATTGCAGTTTTTAGCATCAAGTTTAAGAGAGAAAAGAGACTATATGGATATGATTGAAGAATCAATTAAACTTGATCCAGATTACTATCTTGCTTATGTTTGTAAAGCTGTATTGGGGTATTCAACATACAGGGACTCAATATTTCTAAAAGATTATAAAATGGCAATTGATTTAGAACCTGATAAGTCAATAATTTATTCATCCAGAGGACTTCTATACTATAACTTACAGAACTACGAATTGGCCGAAGTAGATTATAAGAAAGCCATAAAATTGGATCCAAAAAATTTCTATGCCTATAATAATTTAGGTCTAATGCGTTTTCAGCAGAAGAAATATCGAGAATCGTTAGATTTATTCAATACTTCAATTAAAATAGATTCAACTAATTGGTATGGATTAAATAATAGATCATTGATTCATATGCTAAATTTCAATTGGAAACTGGCAGAAGCTGATATAAATAGAGCTTTTAATTTAGACTCTATAAATTCAATGATTATTGCTAACAGAACATATTACAAACTTCAAACAACTGTTTTGGAATCAAGTAATACTAGTTACTCGAACGATGCTCTATTAAACGATATAAATTATGCTATAAAGCTAGACTCTACGAATTATTACGCTTACAAAATTAAGTCTGATTTTTATGGATTATACTTAAGAGATTTTGACAAATCTTTACAAGGGCTAGATTTTTTAATTAATAATTTAAGTAGTTTCCTAAGCAATAATGAGTACGCACAGCTTTATCAAGAAAAAGGGGCATTGTTGGTAGAATGTGGCCGCTATCGTTTAGCAATCGAAGAATTCTATAAGGCTTTACTAATAAATCGTGAAAGTAGAGAAATTTATTTTAATATCGGAGATGTATACAAAGAGCACTTAAATAATCCTGATTCTGCGATTTATTATTATAAGAAAGCAATAAATTCAAACAGCAAGGAAATATCTTCAAAGGCTTATCTAAATATTGCAAATTCTTATGCAGATATTGGAAGCTTAGATAGTTCTTTATACTATTGTAATTTGGCTATAAAATGGGACAACACAAATGCTTGGGGTTATTTTTCTCGGGCGTTATTAATGGTGTCTATGACAAAATACAATGAAGCTCTATTGGATTATTCGAATTCTATCAAATTTGACAAATCAGAAAACGGAAGGTTGTATACAATCAGAGCCCTATTATTGAGCAAAAAGTTGTATAAACATTCTGAAGCTATTGAAGATTTTAAAAAAGCTGACAAGAAAATTACAAACCCCATTGATAAGGCCGAAAATCTTCAATATCTGGCTGAAACATATAAAGAATTAGATGAGTTAGATTCTGCGAAATATTACTATAAAAAAGCTATTGATCTTAATCCAAGTAATTATGAAATTTTAACAGAATATAATTATTTGCAAGGTCGAAATCACGATATTAAAGAGAGAAAAATCTTTTCTGTTGAAAAAAATGAGTTAGATTTATTTACGGAAGGATTAAAATACTATAGAAAAGGCAAATATGATTTATCATGTGAATATCTAACCGAAGCAATATTGATTGATAAATCTAACCCTTACTTCTTGTTTTTTAGAACCTTGACATATATAAAAACAGGTAAAATAAAATATGCTTTGGAAGACTTTGTGAGTATGAAAAAATCATATGATCAAGTAAGAAATAGTAGAACTTACGCCGAAGATATTTCTATAATTTATTCTGAATTGAATACTTTAATAACTGAAAAAACATACTATGGATATCTCTTACGAAGCGAAATATATAAATTAGAAAATCTAAATGAGAAATCATTAGAAGACATCAATCGAGCCAAAAAGTATTTGGAGTCTTCTTTAGTTGATGAATTTCTTCTAAAACTAAATTGATGTTTCTATACCCAGCATCCCTAATAAGAATACGAAAATCAACTATTAAAATATTGAATAATAATTCATAAAGTTAACAAGATTCGATCAATGTAAAGAAATAAAGACACATGAATTCTATAACTTATTATTTATTAGCAAGATAGGTTGCGAACAATATTTTTGGCATAGTCATTGCAATTTAATAGATCAACAAACAAAAACCTAAAGGAGGCAATTAAATGGCAAGATGGGGATTCAGTACACGAGTAAGTACAAGCGGTTACAGACAGTATAACTCAGGAAGCGGCTGGAATTACACTCACAGAACGGTAGCTGAAAACAAAGTAGGCGGAACGATATTCAGCGGTTACGAAGTGCATCACATCAATGGTAATAAGCTGGATAACAGACCATCGAACTTAACAATTCTATCAAGTTCTGATCATCACAAGATTCACAGTAAGTAGAAAACGAGTGATAGGGTGAGTTAACGATTTGTTGACTCACCCATTTTTCAAACAAAAAAAAACTAAGGAGGCAATAAAATGGATCAATTAATAAAAGCATACACTCAGGTCGCAAAGATCCAAGCCAAACAAGAACTCGACAGAGTTATAGGACAAGCTCAGAATAATCTTTACAGCATGTTAATGCCCAGAAGTAACGATATCGGTTCTTTGCTGACTGCAGCTTATGTGGCAAAGAATTACAATGAGCTGAATAAAAGTCTCAATGATGCGTACAAATCTATAATACAATCTCTTGATAATTTATAACCAGTGATTAGCCAGAAAGGAGCGTGTCATAATTTTTGTGTAAATGGTGTTTTTTGTTATTTAACATAGTTTGCCAACCTCTCAGGGAACATAATGTTCAACTGAGTAAAAATCAAGCCCCAGTTTTTAATTGCCGCTGTCCACTTCTGCATAAGCCTATCAGATGCTAAATAAATCAACTTGTAAAGCGACATCTCATCCATAAAAGCACCTCTATTTTTTGTATATCTGCGAAGCAGGCTATTCAAGCTCTCTATAGCATTTGTTGTATATATCAGCCTTCTAATCTCATTCGGATACTTGAAGAAGGTAGCAAGATCCTTCCAGTTTTCTCGCCATGATCTTGATACATACGGATACAAGTTATCCCATTTCTTGCCGAGTTCATCAAGCGCGGTAAGTGCCTGATCTTCATTATCTGCCTTGTATATTTTTTTCATATCATCGCAAAGTTCTTTTCTGTGCTTATAGCTTACATGCAGAGTACAGTGCCTTACCTGATGAACAATACATCTTTGTACTTCTGCTTCAGGATAAACAGCTCTGATCGCATCAGCAAAGCCTTTAAGACCATCTATGCAGAAAAAGAACGCGTCTTTTACGCCTCTTGATTTAATATCATTAAGTACCGTGAGCCAGAATTTTGCGCTTTCGTTCTCGCATGTCCAGAAGCCGATGATATCTTTTTTCCCGTCTAAATCAATGCTGAGAAGCACATTAACAGCGACATTCCTGACTGCCCCGTTTACTCTCATATTGAACCTGACTGCATCCATGAAAATCATAGAATATGCTTCATGAAGAGGCCTGCTCTGCCACTCTTTTACCTTATCGGATACTGCATCCACTATTGAAGATACAGCCTCCGGGCTTATCTGGCAACCGTAGATATCTTCAGCAAACTTGCATATATCACGCTGAGTTACACCCATTGCGTACAAGCTTAAAATCTGATCTTCCATTCCTCCCAGCACTCTGCTTCCTTTGGGTATCACGATCGGTTTAAAGCTGGAGTCCCTGTCTCTCGGCATGCTTATACTCAAGTTGCCAAAGTCGCTTTTCAGTGTCTTGTTGCTTGTTCCGTTTCTGGAATTATCTGTCTGTTTGTTCGTTGTGTCGTGCCTGTCGTAACCGAGATGATTATCAAGCTCTGATTTGAGCATTGTGTCCAGAAGTTCCTTACTGATCGTTGTAATCATATTTCTAAAATCTCCTGGTGTCTGCGCATGTGATGTTCTGATCAATGTTTTGTAAGCTTCAATTCTTTCCAATTCTTCTTTCGACTTTTTCGCTTTCATAGGTCTGTTCTCCTTTTTATTGAAATTTAATTCTAACAGACCATTTACACAAAATTATTTACACGCCCCCAGAAAGATATTATCAAGTATGGCTAGAAACGGAATTAAGAAAAAAGATTTTGATTTGAATAATGGATTGTATTTAAAATTTTAAAAGTTATATTGTACTAATAAAAATGAGGTAATTATGGTAAAAGTAAATGAGAAATTATTAGTGAAAATCAACGAAATGATAAACTTAGCAACTGAAGTTTTAAAAACAAAATTTATGAACGGTCCTTACTCAAATGTTTCGCCAGAGTTGTTTTATGAATTTAAAACAGCTTCTTTATCATTCATAAGAAATCTTTATAGCGAAACCCATGCCTATTATTTAGAGTTTGATAAAAAAGTAAAAAGTAATTATCCGCATGATACTGAAATAGGCAGAGGAATTTTAAATGCTATCAAATCCGAAATTGAAAACGGTTGGCTAAACTCCGTAAAAGGTCTTGTTTCAGCAGAAATATTCTCAGACTTTCTTGAAATGGCGCAATATTTTTTAGAAAAAAAATATAAAGATCCAGCCGCAGTTATGATCGGCGGTGTACTGGAAGAACATTTAAGAAATTTATGTATCAAAAATAAAATTGATATATTTGTTACTAAACCTGACGGAGACACCTTTCCAAAAAAAGTAAGCAAGATGAATGTTGATCTTTACAAAAATAACATTTATTCCAGACAAGATCATGAGAATATAATTTCGTGGCTCTTGTTGAGAAACAATGCAGCACATGGTAAGTACGATGAATACAAAAAAGATCATGTTAGTTTAATGCTCCAAGGTGTAAGGGAATTTATTGAATATTACCAACTGTGAATATATACGACAATAAGATACGAATCTATTGAAATTATTAGTTGTTTTACCGTAAAAAAAATACGGTAAATCTTGATTTTGTGAAATAATCGCTTTATATTTCCTTAAATTATCGTCAAAAAATTACGGGGGATATTATGTTAAAGCGGTTTGAAGTTAAGAATTTTAAGAACTTTGGAGAGAAGCTTGTTTTTGATCTTTCTGAAGTCAAGAGTTATGAATTTAATTCTGAAGCTATAAAGAACAATATCGTAAACAAAAGCCTGATCTATGGCCCGAACGGCAGCGGAAAGTCGAATCTGGGTTTCGCTATTTTGGATTTGGTTTCGCATCTTACCGATACGCAGAAAGACATCAGATTTTATATAGATTTTCTTAATGCCGGTTGTGCAGAGGATCATGCTGAGTTCAAATATACTTTTCAGTTAGGTAAAGATGTTGTTGATTATTGTTATCATAAAACTGCGCATGATTTATTAGTATTTGAAGAACTGCATATTAACGGTAAGCAGGTGATTAAATATGACAGAAAAAAAGAAAAAGATATAAGCGTAAATCTGAACGGCGCAGAGACGCTAAATAAATTTCTTAACGGGAATAAAATATCTGCTGTGAAGTATGTGAAAAGCAATGCGGTATTGAAGGGAAATCAGATAAATAAAGCTTTTTATGAATTTTATGATTTTGTAGAAAGAATGCTTTTGTTCAGATCTCTTGATTCTAATGTCTATATTGGATTTCAGTCGGGTAACAGTCATATTCAACCGGATATAGTAAAAAGGGGTAAACTTAAAGATTTTGAGGATTTTCTTAACCGCAACGGTATAAAATGCAAGCTTACAAAAACTATTGTAAATAATCAGGAAGATATCGCTTTTGATTTCGGTAAGAAAACGATCAACTTTTATCTGAATGCATCTAACGGTACAAAAGCCTTGACTCTTTTTTATTACTGGCTGATGAGATTGAGGGAGAAAACGAAAGGCGTATCGTTCCTATTTATAGATGAATTCGACGCTTTTTACCATCATGAGCTGGCAAGGCTTGTCGTGGAAGAAGTTAAGAATACTTCCTGTCAGTCGATCTTAACCACGCATAACACGGCTCTGATGTCAAATGACCTTCTCAGGCCGGACTGTTATTTTATTCTCGACAATAATAAGATAGATCCAATTTACAAGTTTACAGATAAAGAATTAAGGAAAGCTCACAACATAGAGAAAATGTATAAAGCCGGAGCTTTTGATGAGTAATACTATTCTGTTCGTTTTCGAAGGAGAAGTGCTCGAAAAGCAGATTTTTCATAATATAAAGAAAACTTTTTTCGAGTAAAAGAAAATTCTCCATAGTCAGAATCAAATTTACAGAAAGTAAGATACACTCCCGTAAATTTTAAAATACACAAATGTGTCGAATATTTATAATGTTACAATTATAATTCAATATGTTATTAGTTGAGATGTATGCATTAAAAAAGCACGTATAGCTACAAAAAGTGAATTGGCACACCTATTGCAATTTATAATATCAGCCAAAACAAAAAAACCTAAAGGAGGCAATAAAATGGCAAAGCAAAACAATAAAACTACCGGAAACGAAATAGGAAAAATTCTGGACATAAACAAAATCAAATTACCCGATGATATTCGGAAGGTCAGAGAAAGGACTAACATACTAAGCTGTATGAATAAGAAAGAATTGATATCTCTAGTACAATCTTATTCTCAGTTGTCAAAACATTTTTCTATAAAGGGAATTGACGATATCAATAAAATATTGAGCACTCTTAAGATAGATTATTCTAGAGAGCAAATGGTGTACATCGTGTTGAATCGTGACTATGTTGTTCTTGATGCCTTTATTATTGCTCAGGGAACTGCGGTTAAAACAGAAGCTTGTATACCACAGGCCTTAAAAAGAATATTAAAGACTGATCATGCAGAACATGTTATAGCAATGCATAATCATCCGTCTTCAAATGTTAAGCCTTCTAAAGATGACATTGCTGCTACCAAATCACTGATATGCTCATTTGCCGGAGCCGGATTAAATCTTATAGATCATGTCATATTCAATCAGTCTAATGGCTATTCGTTTAAGCAATCGAGACCTAAGCTTTTTGAAAGAACATTATCAGCATTAGCTAAGGCAATAAAATGATTGGGCTGTATGTATTGATGGCATTAATAGTAATGGTGCTTGTATACTTCTCGAGTGAAGCTAAGGAATATAGGTATCATATTATGATTCTATGGCTTGCAAGCATCCCATTAATGGCTCAGATTGTTTATGTATACTCTGTTGATAATATGTGCTTTGTTGCATATATGATGGCTGTTATTGTAGGTATTGCATTGTTTTATATGCCGTTTAATAGGAACTAATGAAAGAGGATGGACTGTTCAGATAGGAGCAGTAAAAATTCTCACAGGATTATCAGGAAAAAAAGAGAAAAGCGTACATCCTGTCAGTTTTATTACATGTTTCAGCAAATTCATATTATTTTAATTCTCTCTGGTTTTTGGCAATAAATATTGTATTGCGTTTTAATTTATGCGTTTATATATTTTCTTTGGAGGTTTGTTAATGAAAGTAACATATGTTTCAGGAAGTCCTAGGGAGATCAGCAACACTGATTTTTTAATTAGAATTCTGGGTACCTTGGAAATCGTATAATTGAGTTAAACAGGATATTCCAAAATTAATAAAGTCAGATTCATACGGGTTTTTAAAATGAAAAGATTATGTAGATGCTGGTGGACCGGTTTTTGACATTTTAAAAACTAAAAAAAAACACAGCTTGAGAACAATTCAAATCTAACGTAAAAGGGAATATTATGGAAAAAAATTCATTTTGGGTTAAATATCAGTTTACGATCATTCTGCTTCTTATTATGTTAATTTCCACAATTTTTGTTATAGGAAGCGGTAATACAAATATGGAAGGAGCTCCTGAACTTAGTGTTGCGATGATCATTATAATGGCGATTGTCGGTACGGTTTCGGGACTTTTGGGAGGCTGGATAGGTACCGGAGGGTGCAGCGTGATGCTTCCGGTTCTTCACTTTTGGCTTGGCTTTTCTGCTCCTATAGCAGTAGGTACAACTTTATTCGCCGTAATTTTTACCGCAGTTTCAGGCGGCTACGGTCATTTCAAACAGAAAAACCTTGATAAAAGAGTTACTTTGTGGATGGGAGGAGCCGGAATAATCGGAGTTATCTTAGGATCATGGCTGTTTACATTTTTATCGGATCAGTCAGAATTACTTGGATTTATAATAGGTCTTGTGTTTTTATGGCCTTCATTCAGAATGATCTGGGAAGGGATAAAAGGGTTAAAAAAATCAGTTTCAGCCAAAGCCTCCACGCAGGTTCAGGATAATTCGATCAAAGGTCATCCCGCAAATCTTTCGATTTTCGGTGCAATAGTAGGAACCCTAACAGGATTAGTCGGCCTCGGCGGTGGTTACGCGCTTGTTCCCGGTTTAATTTACTTGTTTGGCGCACCTGTTTATATTACAATGGGCACATCGTTGGCGGTAATGATTCCAATGGCTGCCGTGGGAGGCGTTATTAAGTTTGCCCAGGGCTATGTTTTTATCAGCGCGGCCTTAGTTTTGGCATCAGGCACAATAATAGGCGCTCAGATAGGTGCCGCCACCATAAAAAAATTCAGACCTAATACTTTAAAGCTGATATTCGGAATTTATTTTTTATATGTAGCAATAAAGTACCTTGGAAATTTCATAGGATTTCATGTCTGGTAGATAGAGAGATCGTGCTTTATAAGAAGGTGCCTTTCAGCTGATGCGCACAAGAAAATTAGCAGCTGAAACCTCGGAAACATCGGAAACATTCACTAACGGAGGCAGGATATGCCGAAAACAGAACCTTTTGAGAAACATATTTCTGAGTATGAAAAATGGTTTGAAGACAATGCATTTGCTTATGAATCGGAAATAATGGCGATAAAACAGATTTTCCCAAAAAGCGCCAACGGGATCGAGATCGGAGTGGGAAGCGGCCGTTTTTCTTTGCCTCTCGGTATTAAAAAAGGAATAGATCCGTCCGCTAAAATGACAGAAATTGCGATTCATAGAGGAATTGAGGTCACTAACGGTGTTGCGGAAGATCTGCCTTATAAAGATTCTCAGTTTGATTTTGCTCTTATGGTAACCACAGTATGCTTTCTGGACGATATAAAGAAAGCATTTAGCGAAGCATATCGGGTTCTGAAACCTGACGGCGCATTCGTGATCGGTTTTATAGACAAAGAAAGTCCTATCGGTAAATTATATGAAAAATACAAAGAAGGAAGCGTTTTTTACAGATCTGCTGTCTTTTATACGACCGGCGAACTTGTTTCATATTTAAAGGAGGCAGGATTTAAGAATTTTCAATTTACGCAGACTATTTTCAGAGATCTAAACGATCTGAAAGCAATTGAAGAAGTAAGAGAAGGTTACGGAGAAGGATCCTTTGTCGTGATAAAATCTATAAAATGAGAATGAGGTTTCGGATTATCTTATTACAGTGTCCACCTTCGCTTTAAAATACTGAACCTAGAGCAAAATTAACGCTATGCTGTTAGTGAGTTTGTCGTTTAATGTTAAGACTGTGGGGGCTTTGTGCATATTCTACAAAAAAATATCAGTTTAATTCTACTCGCAATTCTCGCATTGAATTTCTCTCTGGAAGCTATTGTAAAAAATGTAAACGCAGTTGAGTTCAAGAAACTTACCGAGTCTGGAAAGGGCGTTCTGCTTGACACGCGAAGTGTTCCGGAATATAATTCTGAACATATTCAGAATTCGATGTTGATAGATCTAAATGATCCGGCGGTCAAAAACAAGCTGCTGTCCCTGCCAAAAGACAAACCTCTTTATCTTTACTGCTATTCAGGTAGCCGGAGTTTCGCTGTGGGTAATTTTCTCGCCCGGAACGGTTACTCTGATATTTACAATCTTAGGGACGGCATAATTGACTGGAACAGAAATAAATTTCCTGTAGTAAATCCGAAAAAAACCGCCAAAAAGACGAAAGTTGATGCATTTACGATATTCGAATATGAAAAATTAATCTTATCGGAAAAAGTTATTTTCATAGATTATTACGCCCCGTGGTGTCCCCCCTGTAATGAAATGATGCCTTTGATTGATAAGCTGACGGTTGAATACATTGGAAAAGTAAAAGTCGTAAAGATCAACTTTGATGACAGCAGAAACCTTGCAGATCGCCTTGGAATAAAAAGTGTACCGTATTTCGTCCTCTTTAAAGATGGAAAGCAGATATTCGAAAAGTACGGCAAGTTAACAGAAAAAGAACTGCGGGATCTATTTGATAAATACATCCATTGAGGCTCTACATCTTTTCAGCTTTCTCGTAAATCTCAGCTTTCTCTTCTTTCGAAAGAACTTTTTCAGTAACTACAGCGATCAGGATAATTACAGGCAGGTTGAGCAGAAATCGGAGCAGAGTGAATTTTGCGCCCATAGAGGCGGTTTCGAACATCAGCATCGGCACTTTGGTAGTTGACCATGCGCCGATAAAAATTATTACATTTGAGAATTTACTCTGCTTTTTAAGCATGACAGCAGCGATCGGAAAAGCAGCGTAAAGGGGACCTGCTGCAAGTGATCCGAGCAGAAATGCAATTACCGCTCCTTTGATTCCGGAGCCTTCACCGGTAAGTTTGATCATCAGAGACTTATCCACCCAAACATCGAGGAGTCCGAGAAGAATGAAGGTCGGCGGTAGTATAGAAAGCATTTCAAACATATTTATACCGGTCATTTTGAAAGCATTTGATCCAAGGGTAAAATCATAGGTCATTAAAGCAAAAGCTACTGTAAGCAGAACAAAAAATAACCGGTATCTTTTTATCGTGTGTTTAACTTTTTTTCTCATTCAAGCACCATACCTATCATTACTGCAACAGAAACCGCAAAAGTGAAAGCGAGCGTATTTCTAAGAAAAGTTGCTTTTCTGCCGAAGAACTGGATCTCCATGGGAAATGTGACAATCCCGACCATCATCAGCGTTGAAATAAAGGCGGCGATCTGCATATAACCGGCACCGTATTTTAAAAGCGCGGAAGCAAGAGGGAAAGCTATAAAACCGGGTATAAGTGTTATAGAACCTATAACGGATGCGGAAACCACTCCGAACCAGCCTGAATCTTTACCGAGCAGCATAGAAATTGTTTCAGGATTTAAAAGAGTGAGCATTATGCCTATAAGCATGAGAACAGACAGGAATTGGGGAAGAATATTTTCAAAAGACCGCCATGATTTATGAAGCGCAGCTTTAGTTTTTATCCTGTCTTTTTTAAAAGATATTAGCAATAGTGTTGCGGTTATGGTATAGAAAGCGATAGTAAAGATCATTTATTCTTATCTCGCTTAATAATTCTGAACTCATTTCCATCGAACTTCAGCCTATACCTTCCTTCATAAACGAGCAGAAATTCCGAATCGTCAAAATGAAGCGGTTTTTCGATATAAAAATCACATTTCTCGTAGCTGTACATTATAAAATCCTCAAGTTTCTTGACTCTGTACATCTGATCCGGCTTCACCATCTGCCCGGACGGTGTTTTATAGGCATTTCATCACCCGGCCATCACATATTCGTCAGAAATCGTCAGAATACTATTTTTATTTTTCAGGTATTCTATCAGTTCAGGTTCAACATAGATCAGATCACTCATAATAAAGCCTATTTATTAAACATATTATTTTTGCCGGGGCACGACTGATCATCTTCGAACTGAATTGTTATATGGCTTACGCCGTATTTTTCGGTAAGGATATGATCTATCTTCTCAAGTATCGGCTTCGTCTGGGAGATCATGATGTCGCAAAGGCTGACATGAGCTTCAAAATAGATCGTTCTTTCGTTCGAGTACCAGGTATGAACATGATGAATGTTGTTCACGCCTTCGATAGCTTCGATATCCTTTTTTATAGCATCGTAATCGAGATCGGCTGAAGACTGCATAAGAATATCAACCGTCCTTTTGACTATTTTCCATGATTCATAGATTATGTAAATCGAAACAAATACCGTTATAACAGGATCAAGCCATGTCATTCCCCAAAACTTTATCGCGACACCTCCGATCACTACGCCGACAGAAGAGAGTGTATCGCCGAGCATGTGAAGGTAGGCGGCTTTGATATTCATGCTGCCGTGAGAATCTTTTTCAAGAAGAAATACTGAAAGAAGGTTAGCTATCAGCCCGATTACGGCTATAGTGATCATCAGATTGCCGTTGATCTCTTCAGGATTTAAAAATCTGTGGTAAGCTTCAAAGAGCAGGTATATACAGATAGCTATCAGTGTTGAGGAGTTTATAAAAGCTATAATGATTTCTGCCCGTTTGTAGCCGAAAGATTTCTTTTCAGTTTTCTCTTTCGCTGATATTTTTATGCCGATATAGCTTAAAACGATCGAGGCTGTATCTGAAAGATTATGCGCAGCATCAGAGACTAGCGCAAGGCTTCCGGAAATAATACCTCCGATGAATTCCGTCAGTGTGATTATCAGATTGAATAAAGCCACCCAGAAAACTTTCGTTCCCGATATGTCACCATGGCTGTGAGTATGATCGTGATGCTCGTGGTCGTGTTCTTCGTGCCCTTCGTGTTCGTGTTCTTCACTCATTTTATGTCTCCTGTAGACAGGTATTTTTCTTTAACCACAGGGAATTACAGCTAACCACCAAAGAATATTTTATATACATCTTTAAGGTTGTAGAGACCGGCAAGGATAACAATTATTCCGCATATCTTCTTCAGAATTACCGTCTTCTTTGAGCCTGATGACCATTTGAGATAGTTTTCTACCCATTCCACGAATGTTCCGGCAAATACAATTACTCCGATATGTCCTAAAGAAAAAGCAATCAGCATAAAGATGCCTTTTGCCATACTCTCAGAACTCATCTGAAAAACAAAACCGAGCATGGGAGCCATGAATGCGAATGTGCAGGGTCCGAGACCTATGCCGAAAATCAGCCCCACGAGAAACGATGTCATGAAACCTTTTTTTGTAAAGATAGCAAGGTTCGGGCTGTTGAAATCCGGCATTTTAATTATATCAAGAAGTATAAGACCGAAAAGGATAAAAAATAAAGAAAGGAAAAGGTATCCCCATCCGCCCAGATCTCCGAGCATTTTACCCATCATTCCGGTTATAATGCCGATTATCACTATTGTTATCAGAATCCCCAGTCCGAAAAACAGCGACTGAAGAAAAGCTTTCTTAACCGTTTCGTTCTTTTTTCCGTTGATGAAACCTATAATCAACGGGATGGATGAAAGGTGGCAGGGACTAAGCAAAATACTAGCCAGCCCCCATAAAAAAGATCCGGCAACAGCTACCGCAAAGCTGCCCTGAAGAAGTTCGTACAGATATAAAAAAAGCGCATCCATTACTTGACGCCTTTCTGCTTAAGAATTTTCACAAGGTCTTCTTTCGGGAAAAAGCCTTCGTGCCTGAAATATTCTTTCCCGAGGCTGTCTAAAAAAACCTGAGTAGGGATCACTCTTATTTTGTATTTCTGACCGTCAATTTTTCCTTTCTGAGTCCAGACATCGTGAAATACTACTTTAACCTGAGTTGGGTATTCTTTCTCAATTTCTTTCATAATAGGCTGCATCATTTTGCAGGGTACGCAATTGACAGAACCGAGTTCTATGAAAGTAACTTTCGGTATTTCTTTTACTTTTGCAGCGGTTTTTTCTACTTTAACATCCTTTTTAACATCGGGAGTCTGTTCTTTTGTTTCGCCTGCACAGGCAGTTACGGAGATTATGAAGATTAGAAGGACAAGGATATTTTTGAATTTAAGCACGGTGTTCTCCTATTTTAGGTATAAAGCATTATTCGATTTTTTCTTTAATCAGTTCTGATATCTCGTTGACTATCTCATCGCTGACGGGAGTTTTGCCTTTTAACAGACCCATTTGAGTTATGCAAAAAGACATAGGTTCGATACTGTGCCTCTGTAATGTTTTCTTTGCGCACAAAACACCGCAGCCGTCAACTGTTATATTTATGTCGGCGGATTTTGCAGATTCCACAAATCCGGACAGATCCGCACCGAGACCGGCAAGACAGGTCATGTTTGCACTGCCGTCTCTTTTTAGTTTACGGGCTATTCTGTCGGCGATATCACCGACATCGGCACACCCCGAACAGGCATAAACAAGTTTTATTCCGCCGCCGCATCCGCAACCGCAATCAGCCATTTATACACCTCTGTCGGTTAAGATTTATGTTTTACGATCAGTTCTTTGATCTGTTCAATTGAATGTACTTTGCCTGCACTGACGACCTTCTCGTCAATTACAAGCGCGGGAGTTATCATTACGCCATAATCCATAATTTGGTCTATTTCAGTGACTTTGCCGATATTGATCTCGAAGTCGAAAGTTTCAGCCGCAGCTCTTGCTGCTTTTTCGAGATTGATGCACTTGGGGCATCCGGTTCCAAGAATTTTGATCTCCATTTTATTCCCCTTTTTCTAGTTTAACAGGATTACAAAGATTCTCTTTTTCGTTCGCCGTTCTTCCGCAGCATTTGCAAAAGTATTTCGGATCGGAAGTGAGAGCCATCACTTTTTTGAAATCGAACTTATTTGCGGGCTGAGCCTGCATGCACATTTTGTTCTCCGGTATTTTGCTTCCGCAGTCGCATGAGCATGAACCTTCACAGCAGTTTGATGACATTTTGATCTCCTTGATTTATTTTTTAAAACAGTATTCCATATAAGTATCCTGTAATTGTGGATAGAATAACTACCGAACCTACAAATACAGTTGTTTTCTTGATACCCATAACGCTATTAATCACAAGCATATTAGGTAGCGAAAGAGCAGGGCCGGCAAGGAGAAGAGCAAGCGCAGGACCTTTACCCATTCCGCTGCCCATAAGACCCTGCAGGATGGGGACTTCGGTCAGAGTGGCAAAATACATTAACGCGCCTGATACTGAAGCGAACAAATTAGCCCATATCGAATTGCCGCCGACAAGCGTCTCGATCCATTCAGACGGAATGAACCCTTCATGGCCGGGTCTGCCGAGGAATGAGCCTGCTATAAGAATCCCGAAGAACATGAGAGGCAGGATCTGTTTTGTAAATCCCCATGTAGAATCGAACCAGTCTTTCAGTTCCCCTTCAGCAGTGCTGGTAAAATATGACAGCCCGATAACTCCACCTGCAAAAGCTATCATTGTATTTCCTGCTGAAATAAAGTATAGAATTAAAGTCGTAACAGCTATTAATGAAATATGAATTATTCTCATATTATAGAATTTATATAGAGTAAATCCGAATGCTATAGACAAAACTGTCGTTATTATCCATTTTGAATTAAAAATAAACGACCATAATCCGCTTTCGACTCCGGGTTTTCCCCAGTTGGCAAAAACCAGAATAGCCACCATCAAACCAAAATATATAATATCCTGCCACAAAGGTCTGGTGGTTTCAGGTTCAGGCATGAACATCTGTTTTTGTGCTTTTTCTTTCTCTTCTTTCCTGAAAACATAAGCCATTATCAGTCCGATGATGACGCTGAATGATATCGCTCCGACAGCTCTTGCGATACCCATTTCCATACCGAGAATTCTTGCAGTCATGACGATTGCAAGTATATTTATTGCAGGACCGGAATAAAGGAATGCTGAAGCGGGACCGAGACCCGCGCCTCTCTTATAAATTCCCGAGAATAATGGAAGGATCGTGCATGAACATACGGCAAGAATTGTTCCGGAAACTGCAGCTACGCTGTACGCAGTAATTCTTTTGGCGTTCGCACCAAGATATTTCATGACGGCAGCCTGGCTTACAAATACGCTTATCGCTCCGGCAATAAATAAAGCGGGCAGCAGGCAGTAAACTACATGCAGCTGCGCATATTCTTTTAACATGTAGAAAGATTCAATTACCGCGCCCTGGAATCTTTCGGTCTCAACAGGCAGGAAGAACGATGCAAAAAAGACCGCAAACATTGTTACAAGTATCTTCCATTCACTTTTCCAGTTCATTTCAATTTCTCCTTTAGTTCGGTAATACACCTATGCTTTTAAAAAGTTCGTCTATCTTCTGTTCAGTCATTACACCTGTATTGGCAAAGAATTCTTTGCCTTCCTTATCAAAAAATATTATGTGAGGTATAGAACTTATTCCATAGCGGGCTGAAACCATCTGTTCTTTATCGGCATGAACATATACCACATTAACTTTGTCACCGTATCTTTTAATGACCGATTCACGGACGGGTTTCATCATCTGGCACGGTACGCAATTGTCCGAGCCGAAATTCGCCATTGTCGGTTTTCCGCTGTCTCTCGCACGGTCAACATTGTTGTCTCTTCCTATTTCATCCTGTTTCTTTGCCCATTCGGAGTTTACTGCAATATAAACTCTTTTTCCGAGACCTGCTACAAGCCTCCGGACCGCTTCCTGCTGTTTCTGTTGTACAAGATAGCCTTCAATCTGAGGTTTTATCTGATCGTAAGGGGCTCCGCCGGTCATCTCCTGATTATTATCAAAAAAGGATTTCATTTCTTCTTCAGTAACACTCATTCCAGATACTTTACCTCCGATCCAAGACTGCAGAACTGAGTCAGTGCTCATTGAAGCCACATTCTGACCTGCAGCCGCAAGTTCACTTCTTGCCTCAGTTTCAAGTATCGCACGGGTAGCCATCTGATCCGCTATAATAAATGTATTCTCTCCAAACATACTTTTCTGTTCCGGAGGCATCTTTTCAAGTTCAGATTGCAGATCTGAAAGTTTCAAAGTGTATTTTTCAGTTCTGATCAGGATATCTTCTGGCATGTCTATTAACCTTGCTCCGCTCAAAGCTCCTGAAGTAAGTCTTGGATATACCGATGAAAGTTCAGGTGCTTTTTCGTCAGGTATCAGAGAGGTTAACATCTGAGCATCCGATCCTGTTTTATTTTGATTATCCTTGCAGCCGGTTAGCGTTAATATTAATGAGGTAAACATTAAGACTGCCAAAAAAATCATACTAATTTTTTTCATACTTTAACTCCTGAATTTAGCATACATTCATATTATTTCTGTCTGTTTTTATAGCAATGTTCTGATCCGCTCTTGCCTGTTCGATATCTATTTTACCGACTAGCTCCAACACCTGTTTCACAAATCCGTCTTTATCGCTTGCAAGCGAATAGTTCATATATTTTTCGTCCCTGTCCTGAACGACAAGACCGGCTTCCTTTAATATCTTCAGATGATTTGATACGGTCGGCATTGAAGTTCCGATAATTGAAGTGATCTCGCAGACGCACATCTGCTTAACTTCGAGCATTTTAACGATCCGGAGCCTTGTTTCGTCTCCGAGCGCTTTGAATATTTTTAAATGATCATACATGAAACGCCTCGTTTAGTCATTTAGCTAAATGTAATAATGAAAAAATGATTTGTCAAGAAAATATTGAAATCAAAAAAAATTCATTAAAATTACTTTCTTGACTATTGAAAGCGGATTTCTTAAAATTAGTCCGTCCGGAATGATCCGGAAAAATTAAATAAATAAGTTCTGAAGTTTTCTCCCCTAAAGGTTCTTAAGCCAATGGGGAAAAACCGACAGGTCGCTCCCGAAAGGGAACGGTCTCCCGTGCTTGGAAAGGAGCTGAAATGTATCAAAAAGAATCTTCGCGGTCTAACCCGCAGAAAATCATAACTAAATATTGTTCTGAGTACAGGCTTAAAAGCACGGAAGGACTTTTTTTTGGAAAAATTACTCAGATATAACTAAACAAAAGGAGTCAAAAATGTTCAAAAAAATGATAAAAGTTCTGGGGCTGGCAATTCTTGCTCTTACGATCTTTACGGCATGCAGCGATGATGACAGCTCAACAGATTCGAAAACCTACGAAAGCATTTATATTCACTGGAACGGAGATTCTGCGAATGTATCTTTCGAAAACATGGTTACGACCGATGTTGACGGTGAAAAGGCGATAACTCTATCTAATTTCATCACAGACGAGATTATACCCGGTGATTCGATCTGCACTTTCTGGAATAAGGGAACGGAATATCAGGCGAGATCACTTTACTCTTATATGATCGTCGGAGAGGACGGATTTTCTGCAAGCGTTAAAGGATATCCTGACAATATATGGGATCATATGGGAAAAGGATTCATTATGTATGACACTAGAAATGTAATTTTCCCCGATGAGCAGATCGATCTGGCCGGAGCATACAATGTTAAAGCTGCGAAACACATCGAAATGTACAGAAAATTCGATGTCGTATTTAACGATACAATAGTCGTTCAATTTGATCTAGAAAAAATGGCAACAGAATCGGTACTGAATCCTGATTCCGTCATGGAAGATGCGATACCTCTCAGCAGCTTTATCACCAAAGCCGTTGAAGATTCTGTATATCTTGCACAGCCTGAAAACCTTCTGTACAATTTCCGTTCGGCGGATGATTTCGGGCCTTCTACAGATCTGACATGGACGCAGCTTCAGACGGGATACTGGCTCAAAACTAGCGCTAAAACGCACTTTACTGATCCGGCTCTGACTACAAGCAGGTATAAAGTAAAATTCATCGAGAAAATTACAGCGCATGAATAAATTCCGCTATTTTGTTATAGCTGTTTCGCTTATCTTCAGGTCCGGTTTCTGCACAGTTGAAGCTGGACTTGAAGTGACTTATGATGCAGAAGGTGACAGTTCCGTTTTCACTTACATTCTCGAAGATATCATCGTCAATTCCTATTACGAGAAAATATCAGATTTTAAAGATCTTATTGTAACTGAACGGGATATTCAGTTAAAGCAACCATTAAATGCTGCCGATGCCGTGAAATCAGCACCTGACATAAATGCTTCGACCGGAACTAAAGGAGAGACGAATACCAAGATCAGAGGGTTCTCTTCCGAAGATGTACTGATCCTGGTTGACGGAAAACCGATCAATCCGGGATATTACGGTAAAGTCGATCTGTCGATGATCCCGTCAGATAATATCGCGAAGATCAAAATTCTTAAAGGTCCGGCGTCTGTATCGTACGGAACGAACAATACTGGCGGAGTGGTAAACATCATTACGAAGAACGGACAGGAAAAAACCGAAACGAAGATCAGCGGGATGTTCGGAGATAATGAGTTTCAGAAGATGAACATAAATCATTCTTTCAAAACGAGTTTAATGAACTACTGGGCTGCGGGATATTATCAGCACAGGAACGGATATGCTCTTTCTGAGGATTTTGAGCCGACATCATTTGAGAACGGAGGATTAAGGAACAACAGCTTTTACGAAAAATGGGGCGCGGACGCGAAAGTATCGTACGAGCCATCGCAGGAAGATATATATTCGCTGTCTCTGGGATATCATTCGGCAGAAAAGGAAGTTCCCTACAGCATATATACATTCGTACCTCAAAGATATTTCGTTTTCCCCGAATGGTACAGATATCAGGCAAGCATTTCCGGATACAAAATGCTTAATAAAAAAACAGATCTGAAAGGAATTATTACTTTCGATTCATATCAGGACAGGCTTCTAAGCTATAAGAACGCCGAATTCAGTGACGGCGAACTCGATTATGATTCATGGCTGAAAAATTATACTCTCGGTACGATATGGTCAGGTTCATACAGCATAAACAGTTTTCACGAAATATCTTACGGACTCAGCACACTGCGTTATTATTTAAAAAAATGGGATACGGGTGATCCGAAGCTGAAAAGAGAAATTCAGACGGGCAGTATTTACGCTGACTATCTATTCAGGCCGGACGACAGAACCGACATCAATCTGGGCGTGGCATTGAACAGCCTTTACAAAGATAATGACGGATCTTTCGAGAATTACCCCGGATTTTCATTTACCTCAGGATATGAGACCGTTTACGGCATCAGATTGAACGCAGGAATATCCCTGACACAGAGATTTCCGACAATGCACGAATTATACAGCACGACAGGCGGCAATGAGGATCTCGAGGCTGAAGAGTGCGTAAAATATGAAGCGGGGATAACTAAAGAACACAAATTCAAGGATAATCCCGTAAAATTGAATCTGGAAGCTTCAGTGTTTTATAACGATATGAATAACCTGATCGAGAAACAGTCAGCTGAAGATCAGTACAAAAACATTGACGCAAGAATAGCGGGAATAGAGATCGGTTCTGAAGCCGGATATGGAGAAATTCTGTCGGCAGTTATAGGATATTCGTACATGAAACCTTATGAATACGGCAACAACATGCTCTACGAATCATCAAAGCAGAAGATCAATGCCGGTCTTGAGTTCGCTTATAAGAGGATCGTTTTAAACTACGAACTCAGCCTTTACGGTAAAAGGGAAACCGAGTATACGAGGGTACTGCCTTCATATTCTATGCATAATGTGAATATCACGTACAAGCTGAACGTATATACAGAACTTTTACTCAAGGCGGAGAATATTTCAGATACTGATTACGAGGAAGAGGTCGGATTTCCGGCTCCGGGTAGATTGGTCACAGGCGGATTTACAATTACTTTTTAACTAGATAAAGGAATTACGGGATGAGAAGAACCGGTTTTTATTTTACCATTGCGGCAGCAGTATTGCTCTTTATAATTCAGGGCTGCGCTAAAACAGATGTTCCAAAACAGAATGAAGCGGATAAGTTCATAATATCAGGCGCGGGCGGAGATGTGTCCGTCACGATAGCTGAGCTGATAAAGGACTATAAGCCCGTTACGATGACAGTTACATCTGTAAATTCATCAGGCGAAAAAAATCAGTTGAAAGTTACAGGCGCGCTTTTTAAGGATGTCCTTAAATCTAAAGGTATCGATCCTGCTTCATTCAGCACTGTCAGAACGATCTCAGGCGACAGTTATTCGATCGAGATACCCGAAGAAATTATCTCTGCAAGAGAAATAGTTCTGGTTTACAAGATCGACGGCGAATTCTTAAATGAAAAAAGCAGGCCGTTAAAGATCGTCATTCCGGATGAAAGAGCCATGTACTGGGCAAGAAACGTGGTTAAGATAGAGCTTATTCAGAGAAAACATACGGTAATGACTGACAAGATCGTATTTCTGGAATCCGCTTATAAAAATTTAAAACAGACAAAATACCTGTATTACGAGAACAATGATCTTGCCGTATCTGTAAAAGATCTTCTTTCCGCTTACAGCCCCGCAAGTGATTCCGGATTATGTTTTATAACGACAGACAGCCTGAAAAGAACCGAAACGAAAGAGAACGCCATGATCTCATTTATTAAATTTACCGGTAAAGGAAAACCTTTATTTCTTTCACCTGATCTTCCCGGCGGGATGTATATAAAGAACGTGGTGCTGTTCAAACAGCAGAATGTCTGTTATTACAGTCTCGAAAGCGCCATGCTTCAAAATCCTTCTTTAACTCTTCCGGACATATTCAAAACTTCAGAATTCGCTGAAAGCGTGGAATACAGGCTCACAACTTTAACGGGCGATACGATCACAGCCTCAGGAGATGAACTACGGAGCTGTAAAATATCATTTGAAAGCAGCGCTTACAGCTGCTTGTTTGATGGAAAAGAAAAACCGTTAAAGGACATTCTGACAGTTGAAAAAATTTATTAGGCTGAGGACATTTACTTCGACAGAGCTTGTAATAATAGGACTTGTCGCGGCTCTCGGAATAGCTACCAAGCCGATAGTAGTGCCGTTGGTTCATATCATAACCGGTCCGCTTTTTATACCCGGAGGTTCTCTTGCAGGCGGATTTTATATGCTCTGGCTCGTTCTAGGCGCCGGGATCGTGAGAAAAACAGGCACGGCGACCGTTATCGCTTTCACTCAGGCTGTAATAGCTATCATTCTGGGGATCTACGGCACTCACGGAATAGTCAGTCTTCTCACTTATACTGCTCCGGGCATCGCCGCTGATCTTGTTTTTATCTGTTCAAAAAATAAGAATTACAATCTGATGCATTTCTTTCTTGCCGGAGCATTATCGAATACTGCAGGTGCTTTTGCGGTAAATCTTATGCTTTTTCAATTGCCTCTCATACCCCTTATTCTCTCATTAAGCATAGCTTTATTTTCCGGCGGGCTGGGCGGAATAATTGCGTACAGCCTGAACAATAAGCTCAGTAAATTAAAGGTTCTGAATGAAAAACATAATAATTAAGACACTGGCGGTTATCATTCTTATATCAGCCGCGATGATATACTACAGGTTTTACTGGAACGGACATGACGGTTATATGCCTTACCTGAAGGTCGCTGGAGACGTAAAAAACGTTCTTTATTTTAACAGGTTAGAAAGCGGCACAAAAACCGGGCTTAAGAATATTATCAAAAAGGCGGAACCGGCAGCTATGAGTTTTGATGTGATCTTCGCCGGGACAGACGGACTCGCCGCAAAGATAGATGACAGGCTTGACCGCGTTTCCCTGAATTTTTCAGTTACCGAAGGCTGGGAAATAATAGATGAAGATCATCCGGTAAGCAGCCATATCAAGCATTTAAAAGAAATTATTGTTGTATCAAAAGAGGGATTTACGGATAATTCTGTAACTGTCTTTAGTCCGGACAGCAACATTATTTCAGTCTCACCAGGTCAGATGTATGAAAAAACGCTTTCACGGACTTTAAAACTGGAAGGCGAGTCGAAGATAAAAAGAGAAACGGGCGAATACGGGGTATCAGTCTACAGCATCGTTCTCTCTATGCCTGTATCTGATGTGATAAACGCTGAATATAAGAGGCTGATGATAATATCTTCTGACGGCAAAAACTTATATACAGGCGGTCAGGGACAGCTGATATATGACGACAACAGAATATTGTATTCGGATGAAACAGGAGATAATCCGCAGGAGATAAAAGGAATTATGCCCGATCCGCCTGAAAAGTCTGTATCGGATGCGTACCACGACGCTCTGAATTATATTTATGACGGAAAAAAAGTCATGGTGATATTCCTTGACGGATTTTCCTGCGCGCAGTATGAATATGCAGTTAAAAATAAAATGACACCATATCTGGCAGAACTGGATAAGGCTCAGAAAGCAAGTACATACTTTAAGCCTGTAACGAATGTAGGATTCGCGGCGATGATAACAGGAACCGGTCCAATTGAGAACGGAATTCACGACAGAAGCGGTCGGGCTCTGAATTCCACTATATTTCAAATACTTAAAGAAAAAGGGCTTAAAAGCATTCTGATCGAGGCTGATATAAGCATACTTGATTCTAATGCTGACGAAAGGCTGAATACTGACAGGAACGGTAACGGAAGCATAGACGATGAGATATTTGAAGCCGCAAAAAAAGAATCAGCGAACGGCTACGATTACATGCTTGTTCATTTTCACAGAATTGACGATATGGGACATAAGCACGGCCCGTTCGGAAAAGAAACACTCGATCAGATATCAATTGCAGACGGTTACGTAAAGGATCTTGTGAATAATTTTTCCGGGAAGGTGATAATTCTTTCTGATCACGGCATGCATGAAACATCAGACGGCGGTTCTCACGGTCAGGCAAGGAGGGAGGATTTTATTGTTCCTTATTTTATAACAGACGGAGGTATATAATATGAAAAAAATGGTGATATCGATAATGGCCGTTCTTGTGTTACTCATAACTGTTCTTTTATACCTGGATAGAGACAGGGCGGGAGAAATGGCAGATTCTGCGCAAAATGCCCGTTTCGTCATAAAATCATCAGGTGCTGTTTTAAATACACTCGGTATGAACGATATAAGATCAGCCGGAGAAGAATCTTTCAAAGCCGTTCTTAAAACGAGCGGAAAAGACCCTGTTTACCTTAACTACAAAGGATGTCAGTTAAAAGAACTTCTCAAATCGAAAAATATCGATACTGCCGGAAAAACGATGATAGTCATCAAAGCCGCAGACGGATTTTCAATAGCATATTCAATAGAGGAAGTGATGACAGATAAGAACATTTACATTGCATATGAAGAGGAAGGCGAACTTTTAAAATCCGCATCCGAGGGAGGAAGGGGACCGTATCAGGCTATTGTTGTATCCGACCAGTTCAGCAACCGCAGATGCAAACACGCAGTTGAAGCGGATCTGAGATAGTATGTACGCGCTATCGGTAAAAGACCTTAGTTTCAGCTACGGCAAGGAGAAAGAGCCGCTTTTTGAAAAGCTGTCGCTCGATGTCGAAAGAGGCTCAGTTGTCGCGCTTACGGGAAAAAGCGGAACGGGCAAAAGCACTCTCTGCTATATTATGTGCGGGATAATACCTAAAATATTAAAAATGAACATAAAGGGATCCGTTGAGCTTTTCGGAAGGAACATTAACGATATGAAGACTGAGGAAATATATTCTATTGCCGGGATAGTTTTCCAGGATCCGGAAACACAGCTTTTTATGCCTTCGGTCGAGGACGAACTTGCTTTCGCGCCTGAAAACCTGTGCTGCGAAAGAAGCGAGATAAACAGAAGGATATACAATTCGCTGAAGGCGGTAGGCATGGAAAACTTCAGATATCATCAGACGAACAGTCTTTCGGGAGGACAGAAACAGCTTATCGCGATAGCATCGGTTTTGACGATGGAGCCGGAGATCCTGATATTCGATGAAATAATGTCCCAGCTCGATAAAAAATCTAAGCTGAGGATAAAAGAAGTTATCAACGGACTAAAAAATGACGGAAAAACGATCGTAATGGTCGAGCATGATGAAGATAATCTCGATCTCGCTGATGAAGTGTATCATCTCGAGAACAGGTCTTTAAGTAAAATCAGCGGCAGAGCCTGTAATAAATGAATAATAAAGTTCCATACATCGAGACGCAAAACGCTAATTTCAGATATGACAGATCAGAATTCGAGATAAAAGACCTGGACATAAAACTTTACAGAGATGATTTTACCGCTCTTACGGGTGACAACGGCTGCGGAAAAACTACCGCCGGAAAGCTTCTTACAGGCATATTAAAACCGCGGTCAGGTTCGGTTCTGTTGAAAGGCAGAGACATCTCAGGTATGGATCTCGGCGGGATCGGAAAAGATATCGGCTATCTGTTCCAGAATCCCGAAAAACAGATGTTCGCCGCATCGGTTTATGATGACATCGTTTTTCCGCTTCTGATAAACGGGACCGAACCCGATACCGCGCGTGAAAAAGCGTTTAAGATAATGCGCGAACTCGAAATAGAACATCTTAAAGACGAATATCCGTATAATCTGAGCCACGGCGAAAAACAGAGAGCAGCTATAGCCGGGATACTTGTGAACGGTGCGGGTTTTCTGATACTGGACGAACCGACAACGGCTCTCGATAAAACAAGAAAAGAACTGCTCGGCTCTATACTAAAAAACCTTCACGAAGCGGGAACAGGCATCCTGATCATCAGCCACGATGAAAAGTTTATAGAAAAATTCTGCACGCGGGAAATTAAAATGAATAACGGAGATGTAATTGAGAACGAGTGAATTCGATCCGCGATCGAAACTTATATTCGTGGCCTCCGTGTCTTCTCTTGCGGTGTTTTTAAAAAGCAACTTTCTGCTTTCGGCAATAGCACTTATCAGCATATTGACCGCGGTTATTCTCAAAGCGGATCTTTTAAAAGCTGGTCGTAAGCTGAAAAGCCTTTTGTGGATGCTGTTTCTTATCGCGGCGCTTCAAAGTATTTTCAACCGCGAAGGAACGGTCATGCTTGATCTGTACGGCTTTACTCTCATAACATCAGGCGGCATCTCAGAGGGTATAGAATTCATGCTTAGAATGGCTATAATCATCATTTCCGCGACGATAATCTCGACATCAAATGTCAGACAAAGCGTTCAGGGGCTTATCCAGCTGAAAATACCCTACGAGATCGCATTTCTTGTTTCTATCGGTATAAGATTTCTTCCGATGCTTACCGAAGAGATCAAAGATTCATTCACGGCAATAAGGCTGAGGGGAGTTGTATTTAAAGAATTAACAATAAAAAAGAAGATCGAAATTTATTCATATCTGTTTCTGCCGGTGATCGCAGGAACAATAAAAAAGGCCGAAAAGATCGCGCTTTCGATGGAGACTAGAGGGTTCAGGGCAAAAGACAAAAGGACCAGCCTCAACATTCTCAAATATTCTGCTGCGGATCACTTTTTAATTGCATTCAGCATTATTATTCTTTTAATTTTTGTTTTAATCCAGACCATTTACAGATAAGGAGTCGGCAAATGAAAGTATTCTCGGTTTTCGGTATAACGGGTTCAGGCAAGACCACCACAGTTGAGAACATCATAAAGGAGCTTGTTAAAAGAAGGTATAAAACTGATTCGGTTAAAGATATACATTTCGATGCTTTTAAAATAGATACCGAGGGCAGCAATACAGACAGGCATTATAAAGCCGGAGCGGGCACAGTTACAGCGAGAGGGCATTACGAGACCGATATTCTTTTTAAGAGAAAACTGAGCATGGAGGAGATCTACCGTTTCTACGACAGCGATTACCTCGTATGCGAAGGCGTGACCGATTCGAACATTCCGAAGATCATCTGTGCGCACAATACGAAGGAAGCTGACGAAAGGCTTGACAGCTCGGTTTTCGCATTTTCAGGAAGGCTGAGTAATGAAATGACCGAATATAAGGGACTTCCAGTGATCAATGCTGTAAAAGAACCGGAAAGACTTGTCAACCTGATCGAAGAACTTGTACCGGAAAAACTTCCAGACTTCCCCGCGGAATGCTGCAACGCCTGCGGTTTCGGAAGCTGCAGTGAGCTTTTAGCAAAGATCTTAAAAAAGGAAGCTAAAAGAGAAGACTGCGTTATTGTTAATAAGATCATCCGCCTACGCATTGACGGGAAAGAGATCGAAATGGTGCCGTTCGTGCAGAAAATACTGTTAAATTCCGTACTTTCGACCGTAAAAGAGCTTGACGGCTACAGAAAGAACGGCAGGATCGAGATAGAAATATAATGCAGTCTGAAAGAAATTATATATTCAATGGTGTAGAATACAGAACTGTAAAGAAATTCTTTTCAAGGATAAATTCGGTCTGGCTCATCGAAAGCATAAATGAAGCCGGTCAAAAATTTATTTTAAAGGATTTTGAGCATAACAAAGACCGGCTGAAAGCAGAGCTGTCGGGAATGGAGATTTTTAAGGACTTTAGCTTGAAAATGATATATTCCGACAGCAGGTATCTGATACACGAATACGTGCCGGGCGAAACATTACTGTCATATTTTGAAGAGGCGGAGAAAAACAACACTTCCGTTAGTAATCCAGTAACTTTAATGATGAATTTCCTGAAAGCAATGTACAAATCCGCACCGGGCTATATCCTCGGCGATATTAATTTTAATAATTTTATCATCAGCGGATCGAATTCAGAGAGTAAGATCAAGTTCATAGATTTTGAAAATGTCAAACTCGGTGAGATCGAAGATGACTTAGGAAGGATAATATCTTTCGCGCTGACTTACGATCCCGCTTTCACAGGCTGGAAATATGATTTTGTGTCGGAATTCATAGCGAAATCTGAACAAGTTCTAAAAGCGGATAAAGCTAAAATATATTTTTACGCAGAAAAAGAATTCGTAGCCATGAACGTAAGAAGGCGGTTGGAAATAGATATTCCCGAAGTCTTAAAAAAAGTAAAATAAAAAAGGCCTCATTTCTGAGACCTTTTTCGTTGAGGAGTGAGTGAGTTAAGTGGGCAATCTTTTAGAATCCGTATTGGCTTCTTATTCTGTTCATGTTCTGTCTGAATCTGTAGGAGATGTTTATTGCTTCTACCGCTTTTTTATCTTCTACTGTCATTTGTGTGTTTTTATTGTTTGTCATTTTATTTTCCTCTTTTTTAGTTTGTTTGACTTACACCGGTAATATATAATTAAATGGAAGGGCATCAAACGAAAGTCCGACGAAATGCTGATTTGACGGAATGAAGTGATATTAATTAAGGTTCGACATCAGAAATCTGCTGCTCGTTATTCAATAGCTCCATGTTCCTTAGCTATGCCGATCCAGTGTTCAGAAAGAATTTTTGGATCTGTGCCTATACTCCGGGCAAGATGCAACGCCACTCCCATCATCAAGACAGAAGCTTCATGTAACTCTTTATCTGTTTGCAGAGCTTCAAATTGTTCCTGTGCTTTTGACTGCAGCAGATCGTTATGTTTTTGAACAAATGAGACAGGGTCTTCCAATTCATCAGAAATTTCCGGTAGTATCAAACGATCTATCCATTCGTTCCCGATCCTGTTTGCCAATACTTCAGGAAGCTCGCTGCCCATCTTTCTCCAAAGCGGCAATGTCTTTTTATCACCTGATCCAGCCAGACCGGTATCAAGGATAAGCATAAATGCGATATCTGCAATACTCTGCATCATTTCTAAATATGCATCCTGCGCTTTTTCGAACTGACCCGTCATCTGACCAATAAGATATTCACCTACACTTAAATAAGGTAATTTAGCAACCTCGGGACATCCTTCAAGACAAGGAAATTTATCGCCCTGGTAAATATATTGAACAACTTCATTTTGTATCTGACGGCCGAGCGGATATAAACGGCATGCCAGCGGACGCGCAGAATATACACTGCATCCAAGATCATCTAAATATTGACTGCAAGCCTGCTTTCCCTTCCATCCGGCTTTTCCGTTGAATCGTAAACGAATGCCTCCATACTCGCAATAAAGATCACGAAACGCCCTCGGAGTAATCTTTTTCTCCCTCGCAAGACAGACCAGCTCCCATGGATTGATCAGCACAAGATTTCCAAAACAGCAGGCTCCGGCGCGTGAACAGGTAAGAGGTAATTTATCATCAATATTGAGTTTTGTTGTTATCATAGGTTCAAATATAACTCTTATTTAACATTTTTGTAACATTCAAAGAATTGAACCCAATAAAAATAGGCTTCTCTTTTTCTCTTTCTCAATTTATACAAATGCTTAAATTCATTCGGGAATTCAAAATCCGTTAAAACTGAGGTTTCAGAGAATAACTCAATCTTTCTGAAATCATTATTCTTGATTTTTATAGCTAATAAAGCAGCTTTAGATGCTGAAAGAATCGCATCATCGGCTCTATATGAAACATTTATGGGGTATGATGAAAAACGTCTTAATCCGTCGAACAACTCTTTCAATTCAAGAGAATCGCTAGTGTTACCAGCAGGAAAATGTGATATGATTAGGCTTGTTTCAATAATATCATCAAGAATTTTATCCACTGTAATGTTCAGATCTCTGTATTTGAGTTGTTTGTTACCTATATTCTGAAATGATTCGGCAATTATAACTAAATCATTATGAATGTCGAAGAGCCTGTCAATATCAAATAACTGCTTGATTATTTCCATAGATTTACCGGTATTATGCGGAATTCCTGAAGTAGTAGGCGCAAAAGCAGTGAGTTTGTCACCGAGAATAGAATCTATTGAAGGCATGCTCACATTAACAAGATTACTATCTGTATTAATCCATTTTGATAAGATTTTCACTTCTTTTACTACAGGATATAAATTTTTTTCAAACAACACATCGAGAAGAACATAAGTTTCTTTTTCTGATATAACAGAGTTATAGAATAATTTAAAATGCTGCTTTGGAATATTATTGCCTGTCCTTACATCCTCTTCAAACCTTATAAACAACCCTTCGGAACAAATTTTGATCAGAATATCAGTTATACTCTCCTTTGATTCTTCAATATTAATATCAATGTCTATTGAAAATCTTTGAGGATCATCTATGAGAAGTATTAACGAAGTTCCCCCTTTGAAAATGAAATTTAATCCGTTTAACTTAAGCATTTCAAGAAGTCCCAAAGCACGGATCATTTTTTCACAGATTATCGGATCGATTTTTTTTTGTTTTTTCCTTAAGTCTAAAATCCAGTTTTTTGAATAAGAATCCGTTTTTATCATTTGAGCAAATCCTCGCTGATTTTTACTTCTTTTTCTAAAATATTCTTAATCATATTATCCATTTTTCTTCTCCTGCTGTAATTGATCATAGTCGTAAAATTAATCTGATACTCTTTGAAAGCATTTTTCAATATTGTAATTGATTCATATCCCTGATATGAAATAAATGTTTCTGTGTCTGAGATCAAGTCAACCAGCATTTTTTCAATTTTTGGAGTTTTGACATTTTTTATTTGTTTTAAAGGTGATTTTGTAACAAGCTGCTTTACGATAATTGATTCTTTATTTTTTGAAATATAAGTATCATAAGTTTTTTTATCGGGATTGATATAAATGTTCTCCAACCCTTTATCGCTAAGCAGGTAGAAAATAGAAAGCATCAGATCTTTCTCAACTTCGACGATAACAATATTGCCCGATGCCTGATGCACTGAGAATTGATTGAACCAGTTTGAACTCCATACACAATAGGAAACATCCGGATATTCTGTTGAAATCAGATTACTGATTTTTTTGTGAATTTTTTCTATTAATGGTGCGTAAACCGCGTTATTTTCGGATATTTTATATACTCCTCTTTTTACTGAATCCAATACACCATATTTTTTCAACTCATACACATACCATCTGAATGTAGTTTCTTTCAAGTCGGGTAAAAACCTATCTTTCATAAATTGATACAGCTCAAGTCGGGAGAAAAAACTTCTCTGTGAAAATTCACTTCTGACTTCTGTTAATATTTTCTTGCTTAAACTCAATTTAAGTACCCAACATTTGACACTTATTCAAATATAGTGTCTTTTGTTTGTATATGCAAGTTGTTTTTAAATCACTAAAGTATTTTTTTACAATTCTATCATTTTGTCAGTGACTTTTTCCCTGAAATAACGGTCATGAGAGACAACGATAAGAGTGCCCTGATAATTTATTATGGCATTTTCAAGCGCTTCTCTCGATTCGATCTCAAGATGATTTGTCGGTTCATCAAGGATAAGCACAGAAGGTTCCGTCATCAGTATTTTCGCAAGAGCAGTTTTACTTCTTTCGCCGATGCTAAGCCCTGAAATCTTTCTGAAAACCATGTCTTTTTCGATCTTCAGGCAGCCGAGAAGAGTTCTGGCTTTGTTCTGTATCAGATTATCACCCTGAGCGACCTCATCCAAAATTGTTTTATTAAAGTCAAGATTTTCAAATTCCTGAGCATAATAACCGATCTTCACAGACGGCGACCATTTTACTGTGCCATCATCAGCAGTGAGATTGCCAGTGAGTAATTTCAAAAGAGTGCTTTTACCGCTTCCGTTCTTCCCGCAGACCGCCAGCCTGTCATTTCTGTTCAGCTCAAAGGAAAGGCCGTCAATGAGATATTCATTTGTAAATCCGAAAGACAGATCTTCGACCCTCAGAATTATATTGCCGCCGGAACTTTCTCCGTCTATTGAAAATGAGCGTTTTTTCTCCATGAAAGGCTTTTCAGACTCGGCTTTTTCGATCAATTTCTCCATTCTCGTTTCAATGTTCTTGGCTTTCTGCATAGCGTATTTAGCAAAATTCGTGACGGAGTTATAAGTTTTAGCATTTCCTTCAATGCCCGTGCTAGCCTGATGAGTCTCAGCCCACTGTTTCCGGTCTGTATAAGCCTGTTTAAGTTGCTTAACCTTTTTATTCGCGGTCTTCTGCTGATCGATCTTATAATTCAGCTCCCTCTCCTTTTCCTGTTTGTAAAGAGAGTAGTTCCCGCTGAATTCTTTTAAGCCCTCTCTGCCGATCTCCCATATTTTTTTTGTGCAGTTATCAAGAAATTTACGGTCATGACTGACTACGATGTAGGGAGTTTTTAAATTTATCAGATAACCTTCAAGCCAGACCAGCGAATTTTCATCAATGTGGTTGGTAGGCTCATCCAGTATCAGAAGATCAGGTTCGCCTATCAGCAGTGAAGCCAAAGCTAGTTTAGTTTTTTCGCCGCCGCTAAAAGTTGAGACAGGTCTCTCAAGATCATCTTCACAGAACCCGAACTTTCCTGCGATTTTCGATATATCAGCCTCAAAAGTATAACCGTCAAATTTCGCATAGTCATACCAGAGTAAAGCGATCTGTTCGTCATCAGCATGATTCTCTTCACTTTCCGACAGCCTTTTGCGCAATTCCGCAAGCTCAGGTCTTGTGTGAAAGAAATAATCTATCATCTTAATATCATCATCAGGATCAAGTTCCTGAGGAAGATAAGCGATTTTATCAGCATTATTCCTATATAAATTACCCTCAAAGGCGAGTTTCCCGAGAAGTATTTTCAGCAAAGTGGTCTTGCCGCAGCCGTTACTTCCGATAAGCCCGATCTTGCTGTCCTTATCAACGGTGAAGCTGATATTTTTCAATATCTCATTCTCAGCGTCTTCGTATTTAAAACTTATATTCTGTCCCTGTATATAAAGCATAATTTCCTCCGTCGTTTAATCATTGCCTGTGCGGAGTAATAGAATTTGAAAACTTTAAGGTTATACGATTCTAAAATACCGTCAGGAATCCTAATTACCGTTTGAATATATATTTATCATGACGACTCCTGCGGTTTTGTTAAAGTACACTGGAAATTTAAGGAAGTAATTGATAAAATACAAACCTTTTCATAGATAATTATTTTTTATCAGCCTTTTTTAATAATTAAACATTTGATTTCTAACGACAATATTGTTAAATATAAGCTACTTGTAATAGTAAAGAAGAAAGAATTGAAAATTCTTGAAAAATATTCAAAATTTATCTCTGAGTGTCATTAGATGGCGTTCTTCTTTTAGTATCTTTCGGTTAAGTTGAATAAATGAGGAAGTGAAAATGGGAAGTTTACCGAAAATAATAGACAACAACCGGAAAAAACTTTTGGATATTCTGAAAGAAATTTCAAAAGAACACGATCATCTTTCGATCGCAACAGGCTACTGGGATCTGAAGGGTACACAGGAAATCTTTGAATCTATCAGAAACTATAAGAGCGTAAGGCTGCTTATAGGCAGAGAGCCTTTAATCCCGAGGCATAAAGAGTACAGACCCGAACCTGATTATCCGGATAAAGATTTTTTCTGCGACTTAGAAAATATGCAGCCGACACCGGAATTGAAATCGCTTGTCATTTCAATGAAGAAAATGATTAAGGCAGGTAATCTTGAAGTAAGAGTTTACAGAAAAAGCTTTTTCCACGCAAAGAGCTATATTTTCGGAGATTATTCATCAGACAATGCCGTAGGAATAATCGGCTCATCCAACTTCACGCTCAACGGGCTTACGCATAATGCGGAGCTGAACGCGCTTGAAGACGAGCATCGGATCGTCACATTTAAACCCATGTCGGAAAAACAGGAAGTCGGGCATCTTTACTGGTTCGATTCATTCTGGAATGATCCCCAAACCGAAGAATGGAACGGTAAATTCACGGAATTACTTGAACATTCGCCTGTCGGAGATATACTTTTCAGCCCGTTTGAAACCTATATTAAAACACTTTACGAAATATACAACGAAGAACTTATCGAGGAGGATATTGACGAGTCTATAAAAGGCAGTCACGATCTTTACGATTTCCAGAAAAAGAATGTGAACGCACTGATCCGCAGGCTTAAAAAATACAAAGTAGCCATGCTTGCCGATTCAGTCGGTCTGGGAAAAACATATACCGCAATTGAAGTTATCAAGCAATACTTGACAACTGAAGAAGGCAAGAAAAGAGTAGAGGTCATCTGCCCGAAATCTCTCGTAAACCAGTGGGATAGTGAAATAATTACACAAGGAATTATAAATTTCCCTCGACCTATTACTTTACAAAATCCAAACGAAATCGAAGAGAGAAAAAGTCGCGATCAATATGCTTCAGTATCTCTTTTCGTAATAGATGAATCTCATAATCTGAAGAACAGCGGCGGTAAAAGGTTCAATCAAATCGTGGATTGGGTAAAAAATAATCCAAAAGCTCATGTACTGCTTTTAACAGCTACTCCTATCAATAATCAGCTATCCGATATAGTTAATCAGATACTTCTAGGTGCTCGTGGTAAATCAAATATTTTGAAAGTAACTGTAACTGAAAGGAAAACAGGTCAAACAACAACAGTAGATTTTCATCAGGCGATCGAAAATTTAAAGAAAAAAATGAATCAGGATCTTACAAGAGACGGTGAGATTGACTATGAGCATATCAAGCATACTATGTCTCCGATTTTAAGAGCATTCGTAGTTAGAAGAACAAGGCAGGGGATTGAAAAAGAATACGGTGGATTAAATTCCGAAGGAAAAACATTAAAATTCCCAAAAGTAAATCCTGAAGTACAATCCTACGGGTTCAGTAAAGAAATAACGGCTGAAGTATGGGTACAGAAGTGCAAAGGTCTTGATCTGAAAGAAATATACAAAATCAAGCCTGACGGGATAGTAGAAAGCACAAAGGATTTGAAACATCCTCTCCGGCAGATAAATAATGTTGATCCCAAATACATAGAAAATGATGATGTTTATCTGAGATCAGCTATTCACTTTGTTTATCAAATTATTTTGCTACTCGGATTTATTCCGTACAGATGGAGCATTTATCAGACTAAATACTACGGAAAAACAAGGGAACAGATAAAAGAAATGAGGCTGTCCGGCGATGAAAGCAGGTCGCTTTTTATGCAGCTCGGAATTTACGGAATTTTAAGAACGGTATTTTTGAAGCGTCTCGAATCGTCCGTTTCAGCGATTCAAACTTCGCTTAACACTTATAAAAGAAAACTCGATGTTTTTGAAAAAGGCCTTAACAAAGGCTTTATTATGAGCTTAAAAGACCTTGCGAGAATAGAAGATCAGCTTAAAATTTCGGATAACGATGAAGATAATGACGAAGCTATAGTTGATGAGGAAATGATTCTCGACGAAGTAAACGATAAAAAATATGCGCTTGCAGATATGAAAACCGATATTTTGAAAGAAAAGGATCTTATTGATCTGCTTTCCAGGCAACTTACTATACTTGAGAAAGACGATTCAAAGATAACTTCTTTCGCCAAGCTTCTTGAAAAGATAAACAAAGAAAAACCTGCTGGTAAAAAGGTTCTTGTTTTCTCGTTTTACGCAGACACGGTTACATATCTTGAAAAATCCATCGGCAAATATTCAAAGTTAGTGACAGATAAAAATTCTGCATTTATTTCTTCCAAGAACAGAACAGACTCGGATGCTGCAGCAGGCAGATTTGCACCTTCGGCAAAAAAATATTCTTTTAAAGAAGGTGAAAGAGAGCTCGATTACCTTTTCTCGACAGACATACTTTCCGAAGGGCAGAACCTACAGGACTGCGGGATTTTAATAAATTATGACCTTCACTGGAACCCTGTCCGCATGATCCAGCGTAACGGAAGGATAAACAGGATTGGATCGCCTTTCGAAAGAGTGCATATTTATAACATCAAACCTGAAGCGAAGCTTGAGGAATATTTGAAGCTTGTTGCAAGGCTCGAAACAAAGATAAATCTTATCAGAAACACGATAGGAACGGATTCTCCCGTGCTTGACGAAAAGGAAAACCCGATCGAATTTACAGATTCGTGGAAAGATATTTATTCCGACAGCCTTCAAAAGAGAATGAAAGCAATGGAAGAAGCAGAAAAGGACGCTGATTTTCTACTTTCCGAGGACGAATATATTTCTGATCTGAAAATTTTTCACAAAGATCCAGCAATAAATGAGAATTATAAAGAATACATTTACGGTATACCTAAAGGTAAATGGGCAGTCATGCCGAATGTTTATTTTAAAGGAATCTTAAAAAGACCTGAGATTCTTTGTCTTAACAGGCTTTGTGCTGAGAATGGAACTAAGTCAGGGCACTGTTTCACTTCTTTGGTATCCAATGAGCTTGCAATTATACCTTCTCTCCAGGCTCTTGAATGGCTTAAAACGGACAAATCGAACAACGAGAGAGAACAGGACAGAATAGGCGCAAATAAAAAGGAAGTGAAAGATATTGTAAATTCTCGTATTTACGATTATCTCGGAGAAAAAGAAAGTGGAACTCCGATAGGGCAAAGCAAAGCTTTACTAAACCTAATGTTCGAACTTCATTTTTCCGAAGAAGAGATTAACATGACTGAGAATGTTATGAGGACATCAGATGCATTTTTAAGAAAAGATATTCAGATTATCATAAGAAAAATAATGAAGAACAGGAAAGAAAATAAAGAATGTTTTTCTTTTATCGAAGAACTTGTAAAAATTGCAAAGAATGATTATAATGGCACAGAAGAAGCTAATGTGTGCGATTCTGTCGAACAAATACTATACTATGCGGTGAAAAATGAGTAAAATGCATGAGAAAATAGGTCAGCTTAATGAAGCGTTAACTAAACTCTCTCAGGATAATTCTTTCCAGAACGCAAAGAATACTGTCAACTCTGTTATTCAATTATTGGGAATAGAGGATGAGACTGTCTGGAGAACTTTTACCGATACGAACGGAAGGATAGTTTCTAACGGATCATGGCTGAAAAAAGCGGAAGGTTTTGCGGACAGAAGAGGAGCGTATAAGCTTTATATAGACGAGAAATACAATCTTGATCTGAAGGCTTTTTGGGTAAATAACAAGATAGACAAGCCTAGAATAAGTATGCTTGTGGCGATAACTCCGAATTTCGAAGATGAGCCTTTTTATTCTACAAAGAATGTGGGTATTGATTTTATCATCCCGGAAGAGTGCGATAAGATCGTTATTGTACTGAGCAAGAATTATATTATCCGTACGGTCGAACTGAAGGATTATCTTTCGGAAACTCAAAAGGAAATCCTTTCAAAGTGGCTTAAAATTACCGATTTTACGAACAAACCTCAGCTTCACGAAATTCTCTGGCAAAGCTTCGATCTTGAGTCTGTAAACAAACAATTCTATAAAGGCATCTGCGAGTTCTTCACAGAACTTAAACAGCATCTCGTTTCGGAGAAAGTATTCGACTCAAGACACGCGGCATATTTTACGAACAGGCTGATAGGCAGGATGGTTTTCTGTCGTTTCCTCGATAAAAAAGGCATAATCAGCCGCGAAAGAAAATATTTTGAGACGGAAGGTAAACCAAGCACGGAATATTACCGCGAAAAGCTCGAAGTTCTCTTCTTTAAGGTATTCAACACACCAATTGAGGACAGGGAAGTGGGCGCGGATGATAAAACACCATTCCTGAACGGCGGGCTGTTTGAGATAAAAGAGAATGATAAATACAAAGATGATAAACTCACTTTCCCGACCGATTATTTTTCAAGGCTGTACGAGTTCCTAAAACATTATAACTTCACAACCGATGAAAGCACAAGCGCATTCCAGCAGGTCGCAATTGATCCTGAAATGCTCGGTAAAATATTCGAGAACCTGCTTGCAGAACAGGTGGAAGAGACCGGAGAACAGGCAAGAAAGGCAAAAGGAGCATTCTACACGCCGAGAGAGATCGTTGACTACATGTGTAAAGAAAGCCTCAGGGAATATCTCAAAACTCAGGTCACGGAAGCCCGGGACAGAGATGATAAAATATCGCTTCTCTTAGATACAAAACCGCATATCTGGAGAGATCAGCAGAGGAATTATCAGAAAGACCTTGAACCGTTCAAAATACAAATCTTCGATGCGCTCGACAAAGCAAAAATCCTCGATCCCGCCTGCGGATCAGGAGCTTTCCCAATGGGAATGATGCAGCTCTTACTCATGTGCTACGAAAGACTCGAACCAAGATTTGAAGCGTATAAAACAAAACTCAACATAAT
>ENA-UPTA01000033-UPTA01000033.1-activated-sludge-metagenome-genome-assembly--contig:-NODE-33-length-129493-cov-20.171843_pt1 | contig 129493 bp, 128 predicted proteins | sample MGYA00238184_ERZ773361 | MGnify/ENA primary metagenome ERZ773361 (study PRJEB29100, sample SAMN05720205) | activated sludge metagenome | isolation source: anaerobic digester from wastewater...
TCGTAAAAAGCCCATATGCTGTGTTCCCCTTCTTCCCTCGTCCCTGCGGCGTACCGGAAGTACGCCTCAGTCCTCGGGATTCGGGCGCCTTGCCTATGGAGCTTTTTACTTTGCCGTTCGAAAAAGTGTTGCATTGGCCTTTTTACGAGTTCGTCATTCTTCAATCTCCCCCCGGAAGACCCATTCCACGGCCCCCCGGAGCCGGACGGACTCGAATACCGGTCCGTTCTTCCGAAAGTCCACCCACAGGGTTCCGCCGGCCATTTCCACACGGATCGGGGGGGGGCCGGCCTTCGTGATTTCGCTCGCGACGATGGCCGAGGCGGCAGCCCCGGTGCCGCAGGCAAGGGTCTCCTCCTCGACGCCCCTCTCGTACGTCCGCACCCGGATGTGTCCCGGCCCGGCGATCTCGACGAAGTTCACGTTCGTGCCGGCGGGTTCGAAGACCGGGTGGTACCGGACGGCCCTTCCGATGTTCCGGACGGCGTCCCCGGGACAATCCTGAAGGGGACCCTCGAAAATGGGAAGCTGGCGGAACGCCTCGGCGAAAAGAACGGCATGGGGCACCCCGGAATTGGCGAAAAAGGCATTGAACACCAGGTTGTTCCTGATCCCGAGCTTCAGGTCCCTTTTCAGGTCCTTCACGTCGGTGAGGCGAACCGTCACGTCCCGCCCGTCCACCTCGGCCTCGATGGATCCCGCAAGGGTTTCAAAGACCATGGACGGCCCGGCGATCCCCTTTTCCATGGCATAGGACGCCGCGCACCGGGAACCGTTTCCGCACATTTCCGCCTCGCTCCCGTCGGAGTTGAAAATCCGGAGGCGGAAATCCTCCCGTTCGCCCGCTTCCAGGACGAGAAGCCCGTCCGCCCCGATCCCGGTATTTCGCCTGCACCACCGGCGGGCATCCTTCGGCCATTCCCGGACAAGTGCGCCGTCCAGGTTGTCGACGACGATGAAATCGTTCCCGTGGCCGCACATTTTCGTAAACGCCACGGGGGGCCCGCCCCTTTGCTCCATTTTCACTTCTTCTTCCATTGCACGCTTCCGTCGGACAGATTTCGATCCTTCCGTCCCGGCGGACACCAGGACATCAAGGAACATACCTTTGCAACCTTCATGCCGAAAAAACGTGGATTTCGGGAGGAACCGGGCCCGCCGTTTCCTCCGTCCCCGCAGCCCCCGGAATTCTTTCAGACCCCGGTCCGGAAAGAAAGGAGACAAGCGGGACCGGCGCCGGCGGGAAGCCCGAACGGGGGCCCCAAAAAAATACATTCCCGTAGGAATCGGCGAGCATTCGTTACCGTCCCGTCAGATTCGACGGGCATTCCAACACTTTTCGTCGTTGACAGGGACACCCTTTTCCGATAGCGTCTTCTCTTGAATCCCCGAGGAGGTTGACGCACCGGTGAAACGGATCCTTGCCATCGGGCTCATGTTTTTCGCCCTCATCGCATGTTCTCCTCCTGCCCCGGAGGATGATATCCTCGACCTGAAGGAAAAGATCATCGACCTTCAGAACCGGGGAAGCCTGGGATTCCAGAACTTCACCCTGTGCTCCAAGATTTTCGGTTTCGGGTCCTACGTCCCCCTGGAACGGCCCGTAATGGACAAAAACGGCGGTCTCCTCGTGTATTACGAGCCTTCCAACGTCTATACGAGCAGGAAAGAGGGGCTTTACGAGATCTGGTACACCCAGGACATGATCCTCCTGGACGGGAAGGGAGAGGTCATCCAGGAGTGGAAGGACATCCTTGAATTCCATTACACGACGCGAAAGCCCGTTCTCGACCTCTTCGCCCGGAACAGTCTCGATCTCGCGGGACAGCTCCCGCCGGGCACTTACGGATTCAAAGCCGTGATCAAGGACAAGCTGGCGGACAGAAAGGCGGAGCATACCGTCACGTTCGAAATCCGCTGATCCGATCCCCGCCCCCGTTCCCGCATCGGGGAGGCCCTCCCCGTCGCCGCCCGTTTCCCGGCGGCCGGGACCGTTCCCGTCACCATGCCCCGTGCCCGCCGGCAATTGCCAACCGCTCCTGCCAACCCCCCCCCGGGCCCTTCTATTCCCCATCAACAGATATCGCATAAAATCAGATACATGCATTTTGGCATATTAATTGCCTAATAGTGGTGAAGAGGCAGGGCGTTTCGGAAAAAAACGACGGATGAAAGCGAGAGACGGGTTCGGAAAGGACTCGTCCGAAGGATCCCGGAAATTCTTCCGGGACCGGAAAAACGGCAAAGGGCCCGGCGGACCGGTTTCCATGGCACGCCTCAGGAAAAAGAAAACTCCATGGCACCTGGATCGGGCCCGGGGAACGGTGGAAGGCCTCTGGAAGGAGTATGAGCGGCTCATGGAGGAGTACATGGAGCTGCTGCAGCGCTTCCGGAATCCGGAAGGCCGCGGGGAGGGGAACCCGGAACGGAGACAAAGGGCCCTCCATGTCCGCGAGTCCCCTCCCGGGTGGGGCTTCACGCCGTGCGGAAAACGGGACCCGCCGGGAATGGACGGGGGGGAACGCTGAGACGGCGCCCCGCCCGGCGACTGCCGGTTTCATCCGCGGAACACGCAAGGAGGAAGGACCACGCCATGACCGTCACGAGCAAGCCACGGAAGAACGGGGAGGCGGCGGGCCCCGCAGGGGAAAGCCGCCAGATCCAGGCGAAAAGGCATCCGCCGGCCCGCCCCCGTCAGCATGCCGTCCCGGTTCGCATCTCATCGGTCGTTCTCGATGTCGGGCCGGAGGACCTGCGGGAGTTCCTCCCCCTTCTGCGGAGGGGATTCCTTTGCGAAACGAAAAGGGAGCAGAACCTTGCCGCGTTCCTCGCGGAGACACTCGGTCTCGGAAATCCCGGCGGGATGGTCACGGCGATCCTCGACGAAGAGCCGGTGGGCGACATCGGGAAGGCGACCCTCCGGGAGGGATCGGTTCTCACCGTCGCGGCGGCGGTTCCTGGGGAGCGGAAACCCGTCCCGCCCGATGAAGGGCTTTTCCGGCCGGGTCCGGCGGACCGCCGGACCCGGACCGGGAAAGCCGGCCGCTCCGGTCCCCGGGAAACAGGCCTCGTCCTGCTCATACTCTGCGGGATTCTCCTCCAGGAAAGGGGCGGCCCGGTTCTCCGGAAGGGGGTCCTCATCGAAGGGGAAACGGTGGACGCCCACTTTTCCGGGAGGGACCGGGGGTTCTTCCGCAGGGTAAGGCGGCTGCGGATCAGCGGGGAGGATGCCGATCCCGCCTGGCTGGGGAGCGGGGGGCCGGGACGTCTTTGCGACTGGATCCACCTCATCGTCCGCAGCCCGTGAGGCGTCCCCGGAAAAAGTCACGGTTCCGTTTTTCCTGCCGATTTCAATTTACAGCTCCTTAAAAATATTCTACATTATAGACGACGAAAAAGGATAAGGAGGGAACCACATGACCTACGTCAGGGACATACTGAACGGCAAGAGCAGCGAGGTCCACTCCATATCGGCGGACGCCACCGTCTATGAGGCCCTCAAGTTGATGAGCGAAAAGGAAATCGGCGCACTGGTCGTCACGGAGGGGGAAAAGGTGGTCGGCATTCTCTCCGAACGGGACTACGCCCGGAAGATCATCCTGAAGGGCAAGGCGTCCAAGGACACCCTGGTACGGGAAGTCATGTCGTCCCATCTGATCCAGGTGCGTCCGGAGAATACCGTGGAGGAGTGCATGATCGTCATGACGGGCAAGCACGTGCGGCACCTCCCCGTCTTCGAACAGGAAAAGTTTGTGGGAATCATCTCCATCGGGGACGTCGTGAAGTCCATCATTTCCAGGCAGGAACTCCTCATCGAGCAACTGAGCAACTACATCGCCGGAAAGTACACCTGAGCGGAGGCCGGCTGACACCGCAGGCGGCGCGGAATCCCGGGGCACCCGAATCCCCGGGGTCCGTGAAGCCGGGCTGTTTCAATTTCCCGCCGGGGCCTCCCGCCGGCCCCTCCAGAGGGAGCCTCCCAACACCTCGAACCCACCGAAACCTCTCATCATGTTCCCCTTATTCCCACGATCGCAAAAAAAACGGTTGACAAAGGGATGCCCGGAGGCGTAAGTGAAAACTGACCGGTCGTTCGGTTCAAAGAGAACGGGACCTATGAAAGAAATCGCCCCGGACATGAAACAGAAAATCAAGTCGATCGCCATTCAGCTTTTCTATCAAAAAGGGTACCATGCCTGCAGCATCAGCAACATCGCCGAACGGGCGGGCATTCAGAAATCCAGCATCTACTATCACTACCTGAACAAGGAAGAGCTTCTGTACGGCATTCTCAAGGACACCATGGACGACCTGAACCAGAACCTCGATGAAAGCCTGATGAACGCCAAGGGCACGGAAGCACGGCTCATCGCGATGATCCGGACCCATCTCAACTTCCACATGGACCGGCAGAAGGAGGTCATCATCTCCGATTCGGAACTGCGGGGGCTCACCTCCGACAACCTGAGGTCGGTCCTCCGGATGCGGGACGACTACGACCGGAGAATGAGGGACATCATCCGGGAGGGGATCGCCGAGGGGCTCTTCATCAACCGGGACCCCAGGGTCGTCACGAACGCCATCATCACCATGTGCACCCAGACCTCCCTGTGGTACAACCCCCGGGGAAACCTTTCGAAGGAGGAAATCATCGACATCTACACGAAAATCATTTTCGAGGGCATCCGGGACAAGAAATAATTTTTTTGGCCGGACAATCTACCGACCGGTCGTTTTTCAACGACACATCCCTCACGCACCGCCGGACCCGGTACAGCCCTTTGCAGGTTCGGAAAACAAGCACCGGGATTCCCCGCTTCGGGGAAATCCGCCGAATTCGTCGCTGAAGGAGGTATGCACCGGCACCTACGAAGACGTCGCCTTTTAGAACATTCTGAGCGCAGCGGCTTTTTTTTGTCCGGGGAATCTACCGACCGGTCGTTATTTCCAGGGGATGGTTTGTCCCATGACCGGACGGAAAGGAACTTTTCCGGAACACAGCGGTCCCACCGGGATTCCCCGCTTCGGGGAAACCCGGCCAATTCAATGCAGGAGGTATATGCTATGGGAGAATCGGTACTCTACAGCCGAAAGGGGAACGTGGGATTCATCACGTTCAACAGGCCCCATCGGCTGAACGCGATCAACGAAGGATTTCTCGACGATTTCATGGACGCCCTGATCCGGGCCGCCCGGGATGACGAGGCCGTCACGGTCGTCATGACGGGTGCGGGCGAAAAAGCGTTCTGCGCCGGCGAGGATCTCAAGGAAACCTCATCAGGAAAGAACTTCCAGAAATGGATCACCGAAGCGGACAAGCTTCAGGACGTCCAGAGGCTCACCCTCCGGCTGAACAAGCCCCTCATCGGCATGGTGCGAGGCTGGGCCGTGGGCGGCGGCTGCGAGTTCGCCCTGAGCTGCGACTTCCGCATCGCCGGAGAAACGGCGAAGTTCGGATTTCCCGAGACGGGGATCGGCCTGACCATCACCCAGGCGGGGACAAAGCTCCTCACCCAGATCGTCGGCCTCGGAAAGGCGAAGGAACTGGCGTTCACCGGGGAATTCATCGACGCCGCGGAGGCGCTGCGGATCGGCATGGTCAATTACGTCTTCCCCGAAGCGGAACTGGAACAAAAAACCCTGGAGTTCTGCGAAAAGATCGGCAAGCGGTCGCCCCTGTCCCTCCGGCTGACCCGGAGCGCCATCGACCTCGGCATGAGCTGCAGCTTCGACGAGATCCTGGAGATCGAGGCCGCCCACCTCATGGCCGTCGGCGGCGGCGGAAACGAGAAGTTCTTCCTCGAGAGGAGAATGCAGGAACACGGCATGAAAAAGGATTGACCGTTGGCAACCTTTTTTTTGCCTCCAATGCCTACCGTCCGTTCGTTCACATCTCTTCGTCGCGAGATCCGGAGGGGGGTCGAACGGACGGAGGCCGAAAGGGTCCGCCGAAGGCGGTCCCGCTTGCGGAGGAACGGAATTCGGCATAAGAAATTCAATTGAAGGGAGGCTTTACAACTTCTATGGAAAACAACAATGGATCGAAAATGTGGATGATCATCATGTTCGGCGTCGCGGTGTTCTCCATGCATTTCGGGGCATCGTGCATGCTGTGGCCGGTCACCTGGGGCCAGCAGAGCGGAAGCTCGGTGCTGCCGGCGGCCCTCGGTATCATGATCACGGCAATCATTTTTCCCTTTCTGGGGTATCTGGCCATCGTCCGGGGGGAAGGGTCCTTCTACGCCCTGGCAAGCCGGATCAACGACAAGTTCGCTTTCGTGTTCGGGGGACTCACCGTGGCCGTCCTCGGGCCCCTCTTCGTCATCCCCCGGATGAGCGCGGCCTCCTGGGACGCCATCTGCAAGATCGGAAACTGGAACTCCGACCAGATGCTTCCCGCCCTGATCTTCGCAATCGTATACTACCTCGTCACCTACTGGTTCCTCTTCAAGCTGGAGGAAGTGCTTCCCAAGATCGGAAAGTTTCTCGTTCCCGTCCTCATGGTCACCATCGTCGCGGTGGTCATCAAATCCCTGGCGAACCCCCTGTCCGAGTGGATGCCCAAACTGTATTCCGAGGGCGGCTTCGCCTACGGTTTCATCAACGGGTACCAGACCATGGACCTGCCGGCGGCCCTGATCTACGGCGTCATCATCATCGCCGACCTGAAGGCCCATAAATTCGAGGGCCGCGCCCTGAGCAAGGGCCTCCTCCTCGTCGGCGGCATCGGTTTCGGCGTCCTCGCCGTGAGCCATTTCCTCCAGATGCTCGTCGGGGCCTCCACGGGGTATCTCTTCAAGGACGTGACCTACGCCAAGCTGTACGCTACCATCATCCTCCAGCTCTGGGGCGTGGTGGGCGGCACCGTGTTCAACATCGCCCTCCTGCTCGCCGCCCTGACCAGCGCCGTGGGCCTCGCCGCGGGAACGGCGGCATACTTCGAAGAGGCGAGCCAGAAGAAATGGTCCTATAAGAACGTGGCCATCTGGACACTTGTCATCAGCGCCCTGATCAGCTCCTTCGGCCTCACGACGATCATCAAGCTGACCGCCCCCATCCTCAGCCTCGTCTATCCCCCCTGCATCGCCCTCGTGCTCGGCTACATCATCTTCAAGACGAGAAACATCGGGACCACCGGGGGCGCCACGATCGTGGCCTTCGTCTGGGGCTGCATCGACTGTCTCATCGGGTACCTCGACGTCGCCAAGGTGGACACCGCCGGCATCAAGGCGCTCTACAACCTCATGCCCGGCGCCGAGTACGGCCTGGCATGGATCCTCCCGACGGTCATCGGGGCGGTCATCGGCTATCTGATGTACGACAAGAAGCCCGTCGCCTCGGCGACGGCCGCCTGACGGCACGTCCGCCAATCCGGACGGAGCGACGAAAACGTCTGACACGAACCGCACGATTCGCGCTTGACCGGCCCCCGGGCATCCCGAAAGGGATGCCCGGGACCGTGAACCCACAAGGAGGTAACTATGAGTGGCGCATTGGAAGGGGTCAGGATCATCGATCTGACCCACGCATACAACGGTCCTTTCTGCACCATGCATCTTGCCGATCACGGGGCGGAAGTTTTGAAAATCGAGAAACCGGGTGTGGGCGACATGACCCGGGAATGGCCTCCGATCCGCAACGGCGAGAGCGGCTACTACGCCGCCATCAACCGGAACAAGAAGAGCGTCTGCCTCGACATCACCAAGGATGGGGGGAAAGCGGTGTTCAAGTCCCTCGTGAAAACGGCGGACGTGGTGGTGGACAACTTCCGTCCCGGAACCCTGGACCGTCTCGGACTCGGTTACGATGTCCTGAAGGAAATCAACCCCCGGATCATCCTGGCGGAAAGTTCGGGGTTCGGCCAGTACGGGCCTCTCAAGGACAGGGCCGCCTACGATGTGGTCGCCCAGGCCATGGGAGGGTTCTGCGAGATGACGGGATCGCCCGAAGGCCCCCCCATGAAATCCGGTCCCGCCATCGCCGACAACTACACGGGAACCTATCTCGCCCTCGGGATCTGCATGGCCCTTTTCCGGCGTGAAAAGACGGGGACCGGGCAGCGGGTGGACGTGGCCATGCTGGACACGATCTTCTCCATCCTGGAAAACGCCCTCCCCATCCTGGCCGTCAGGGGAGAGAGCCTGAGCCGGGTCGGGTACGTCGATCCGGCAACGAGCCCCTACGACCTGTTCCCCTGCAAGGACGGCCACGTGGTCATCGCGGCGGCGAACAACAACACCTTCAACCGGCTGTGCGAGGCCATGAACCGGCCCGACCTTCCCGGAAACGGAATGTTTTCCAACAACGACCTGAGATGCACCCACAGGGCGGAGATCACCGCCATCATCCGGGAATGGACGACGGCCCGGAACAAACAGGAGATCGAGGACTGCCTGAACGAAAAGGGCGTTCCCGTTTCCTCCATCTACTCCATCGAGCAGATCGCCCAGCATCCCCAGATCCAGGCCAGGGAAATGTTCGTCGAAGTCGATCACCCCACCCTGGGCCCCTTCAAGCTCCAGGGCGTCCCGATCAAGATGTACGGAACCCCGGGCGGGGTCCGAACCCCCTCTCCCCTGCTGGGAGAGCACACGGAGGAGGTTCTTTCCTCCATCGGGATCGGGCAGACGGAGATGAAAGACCTGAAGACGAAGGGAATCGTGTAACCGGGCGGGCGTGAAGGGAGGCGCCCCCCCCCGTAGATACTGTTCCGGGGACGTTCCGGCCCCTCAGGGGATATCCCTTCCCCGTGCCTCCCTCCTGTCGGAACGTCCCCGAATTTTTCCTCTTCTTTTACACCGCCAGGTCGATCTGCTGGACCGTGCCCGCGGCGCCTTCGTTCCCGACGTAAATCCCCGTGGACCGGACGGATCCGAGGAGAGCATTCGAACGGTCCTTCACGTCGAACGGGGTGTCCAGGTTCGCCAGCGAAAGGGCTCCCACGCCGGCGCCGGCGAGGGATGTCAGGCCCGTCTCCCCGGAGCCCGCGCCGATCCAGACCTTCAGTTCGTCATAAATGCCGTCGTTCCCGTCGATCCAGCCGTTTCCGTCATCGTCGAAGGCGGCAAGCTCGGCAAAACCCCGGCCGGTCCGGGGTCCGAACAGTTCCCCCCCGTCCGTGGCCATTCCGTCGCCGTCCCGGTCGATGACGAGGTAGCCGCTGCCGCTCCCGAGGGAAGCGATGGATTCTCCAGACCCGTCTCCGTCCAGATCGAAAGAAAACCGCACATCGGCGAGATCCGCCGCATTGCCTCCGAAGTTGATGACCAGGGGGTCCATGCGGGCCGCATCGCCCAGGCGGAGGGTCGTCGAAGACTCCTCGTACCGGTACCGGCTCATCTCAAGGGCCAGGGAGAAACGGATCTCACCGCCGTCGGCGGTCCGGATGACGCCGGAGGCGGTAAATGCGGTTTCCTCCGCCTCGTAACGGGATTGGAAGGTATCCACCTCGATGCCCCAGCCCAGCGTTTCGGCCGCCTCCTCCTGCCCGGACGCCTCGTACGGCGTCCCGGACGTTTCATCTGCGGTCCCCTCCTCCAGGCGAAGGACGTTCACCGCCCTGCCCGTCAGATGCTCGATGAGCAACCGGACGATTTCCAGCCTCGGCTCGACGAAACAGGTCTCTTCCACCACGAGCCCGCTCGACAGGGTCACCCGGTCCTCCCCGCAAAGGGAAACCGGGGTCGCAGATGCGCCCGTCCCCTCGAAATCGGGCCGTTCGGAACCGATCCACATCCTTATGGTCGTTCTTTGCTCCTCCCGTTCCACCGACTGATGGCTGACGGCCAGCGTCATGTCCGACTGTGCGACGATCATGGATGTCCCTCCTTCCGGTGTTCCGGCGGGAGGAACGGCATGGGCCTTCCTTTCCCCCGGCCGGGACAAAGGGGTTTCTGAATTCCCTATCGGGAAAAACGGCGGGGAACTTGAGGAGGACGCCCGGGCAAAGGCGCTTTCGTTTTGACAACGGGAATGGGAAGGGATAGAGTATTCCAAACGGAAATGGGAGGACGCCCGTGGAAAACAAGGTGATCATTTACGGGAAGGACGGCTGAGGGTACACCGCTGAAGCCAGGAAGGCTTTCGGGGACAAGGCGGTTTACAGGGACGTCCGGAAAAGCGGCTCCGACCTGGGGGAAATGCTCAAGCTCTCCGGCGGGGCCCGGAAAGTACCGGTCATCGTGGAGGAAGGCAAGGTCCGGATCGGCTACGGCGGAACCTGAGGCATCTGACGAGCGGACCGTCGGTCCGTTGAACTCCCGTCACCCTTTCAGGAACCGCTCATTCCCCTCCCGGACGGTGAACCCCACGGAATCGAGATACTCCAGTATGGGGAGACCGATCATCCGGCCGTATCCGAGGACGTCCCCGCAGTCCCGGGGCGTCATGGAGCCGTGCGCCTCGATCCGTTCGCGGACCCGTTCCTTGATCCGGTCCAGGGCCCGGGCGGAGAGGTACCTTTCGCTCGACAGGGGAACGACGTCCCCCTGCCGGACGAGAAATCCCAGCACCGCCAGAATTTCATCCTGGTTCCGGACGCCCCGGAACCGGTCGAGAATGCCGTGGAGGGTGGCGGGAACGATCCCGCACTCCTCCAGGACGGCCATGACTTCCCTGCCCACGATCTCCCGGAGCGCCGCCTGCCGTTGAAGAAAGGCCGGCGTCGCGAATCCCCTCTTCCCGGCCGCCAGTCTCCCTTCCCGGACCAGCTCCCCCAGGAGCCGTTCCAGGAGAGCGGGGCCCACGGGACGCCCCAGCAGCGATGCAATGGACGCCGCCGTCTCGCATTCCTTCACGATGCCGTTTCCCAGCGCGTTTTCCACGATGCCCGGAAGGGAATCCTTCACCCTCGCGGCGTGGGCGGCGCTTCCGTAGCGCCCCTCCGAAATCCGGACGAGCAGGCCTTCCGACACCCCTTTTTCCAGTTCCCTCTCGATCGTTTCGCGGGAGATCCCCGTGAGCGGGGCGAGATCACCGGGAGCGAGAATCCGTTCCGGGTGCGCCGACAGGACGGCTGAAATCGTCCGGCCGGTGTCCCCCGACTGGAGGGCCCTCAGGATGGGAACCAGCCGGTCGCCGTGGACCCGGCGGAATTTGATGCCCGTCGTCTCCAGGACCCTCCCCCCGCCCAGGATCCGGTGAACGTTCATCGGAAGGATCACGAACCGGTCCCGGGGCAGCGCGCCCAGAGGATCGGCCAGCCGGAGCTGGGCGAGCCCCTTTTCCCCAGGCGGGATCTCCTCTCCGCCGATCACCACCGCCAGGGCCCCCGTCAGGGCCGTGCCGAGGCACACCCTGACCCGCATCCCCGTTTTCAGAGCGTGCGGCGCCCCGGGGATGACGTGAAGTTCCACGTTCAGCATCGTCGCGCCGGAAAGGGACCCCGGTTCGGCCAGGACCATCCCCCGGGAGATCCCCTTCGAAAAACCGCCTTGAAGGCTCATGCCGACCCGAAAGCCCGCCTCCGCCGCCTCGACGGCGTCATGATGGGTTTCGATGGAGCGGACCCGAAGGACGTCCCCCGCCGGATGGAGCGCCACCCGGTCCCCCTTGCGGACAGAACCGGAAAGCACGGTGCCGCTCACGACGGTGCCGAATCCCTTGAATATCCGGATCTGGTCGATGAAAAGCCGGAACGGGAGCCCGGTCCCCTTGTCCGGCCGGGTCCTCTCCGCGAGCGTCTCGAGGGCGGCGACGATTTCTGCGAGGCCCCCGCCGTCGAAACCGGAAAAAGGAAGGATGGGACTTCCCTCCAGGAAAGTGCCTTCAACCAGTTCCTGGATTTCCAGGGAAGCGAATTCGGCGGTCTCCCGGTCCACCAGATCGACCTTGCTGAGAACGATGAAACCGGACCGGACGCCCAGATAGCGGAGCAGCCACAGGTGCTCCCGCGTCTGGGGCATGACGCCGTCGTCGGCGGCGACGATGAGGACGGCGGCGTCCACGGCGCTCAGCCCCCGGAGGGTGTTCTTCATGAAATCGGTGTGGCCGGGAACGTCGATGAGCCCGATCCTGGCGCCCGACGGAAGGAGGAGCGGGGCGACACCCGATTCCATGGAAAGGCCGCGCCTTTTTTCCTCCTTCATCCGGTCCGTGTCGACGCCCGCCAGATGACGGACCAGCGTCGTCTTGCCGTGATCAACATGCCCGGCGATCCCGACGGTGAGATATTTTCCCGCGTTCATCGTTTCCCGGAATTCCGATGCGGACAGGGGGACGGGGCCCCGGCAGGAAGGATTGTCTGATGAAATGGAAGGGGCAAGGGGAATCGAACCTCCTCCTCGTGGTTCAGACGAGGCCGACGGATTTGAAGTCCGCGGGGTGCCCAGCACCATTGCCCCTGAATCCCGACACCGTCCCGCCCGTGGGGGGATTCGTCCGCTCCCCCGGCGCTGCCCGCCCGTTGCCACGGTCGAACCGGTCTTCCCCGGCCAGGAGGGCCGCGCCGAGGGCGCCCGCGAACTGGGGGCCGGAGGGAACAAGAATGCGCCGGCCCAGTTTTTCCTCCAGGAGGGCGCACATGCCCGGGTTTCGCGCCACCCCTCCGGTGAAGACGATGTCTCCCGCCGGAGAGACGCGGCCGAGCATGCCGGCGACCCGGCGGACGACGCTCAGGTGCAGCCCCCTGGCGATTTCCCGGCGGTCATGCCCACGGGCGATGAGGGAGGTAACCTCCGATTCGGCGAATACCGTGCACATGCTCGAAATATGAAGCTCCCTTTCCGCGAGCAGGGATTCCCGGCCGAACGTGTCCATGTCGAATCCCAGCGTGCCGGCCATGACCTCCAGAAATTTCCCCGTGCCCGCGGCGCAGCGGTCGTTCATTTCGAACTTTTTCACGCGGCCGTCTTCGGCAAGGGCGATGGCCTTGCTGTCCTGCCCGCCGATGTCGAGCACCGTCCCGGCATGGGGAAAGAAGGCCCGGGCACCCCGGGCATGGGCCAGGATCTCCGTGACCGTGGGCGCATCGTAGGCGATCTCGAACAGGCCCCGGCCGTAGCCGGTGGCCACGATACGGTCCCAGACCAGGCCCTCCATGAGCTTTCCCGCCTCCGCCAGGGGATCGAACCCGGAGTCCGCCTGAAGGCTGTGGACGATTCCTCCCCCGCCGTCGAGCACGACGAGTTCGATGGTCCGCGAACCGATGTCGATCCCTGCGAAAAGCATGCTTTCCATGACGACCGGCAGGCTATCTCAGCTGCTCGATGAAAGCCTGTATCCGCGTCTTCAGCTGTCCCGCGTCCTCCATGCCGTAATCGGTCTCGATGCGCAGGGTCGGAATACCCTCTTTCTCCAGGGCCGTTTCGACGGGAATGGATTCCATCAGGTAGGGCTGGCAGAATTGCAGGCCGTAGTGGATCACGCCGTCCGCCCCGCAGGCGGCGGCCATTTCCCGGATGTGGCCGAGACGGTCCGGGTTGGGCGTGAAGATGGCGCAGTCCACCTGGAAATAACGATCCACGATGGCCTCCATCATCTCCTCCACCGTCTCCCCGGAATCATCCGTGAGGTTCCGGGTGCCCCGTTCCCCCACGCAGGACTCCTCGCCCACGATGACCGCGCCGGACGTTTCCACGAGGAAGGGCAGCTTCCAGTTGGGAACCGCCTGGGGACAGCCGGACAGAAGGATGCGGGGCGTTTTCCCGGGGAAAGCGCCCTTCTTTTCCGCAATCCGCCGCTCCAGCTCGTCGCAGATCCCGTTCACCGAACCGGTAAACCGCGCCGGGTTGTCGTAGAAGAACACCTGATTGGCCAGAAGCGCGTCCAGCCCGGAGATGGGAGCGGGATCGGCCTTGCGGAGGGACGAAAGGCGATGAACCGCGGCGCGTTTGGCGTTCACCGTCTTGATCGCCTTTTTCAGCGTTTCCGCCGTAATGGGAACGCCGGTAAGTTTCTCTGCGGCGGCCCTGAACCGTTCGTACTCCGCCTTCAGGAGCGCCCGTCCCTGAACCGACTTGACCTGGGGCAGATCCATCACGTGGAGGTTCCCCACCAGGCCGCCCAGGGTTTCATAAGCCTTCTTCTTGCCGTCGCAGGTGTTTTCCCCGACGACCATGTCCGCGCTTTCCAGATAGGGACAGACCCGGCCGAGCTTGAACCCGAAGGACGATTTGATGAGCGGGCAGGTGTTGCGGGGCAGCAGCCTCTCCACTTCCTCCATGGCGAAATCGGCCCCCGAGCACAGCCCCACCAGGGTGGCGTTCGCCGCGAGGACGATCTCCTCCGGCACGAAGACGCAGTAGGACCCGATGATTTTGCGCCCGCTCTTCTTCTCGTCCAGAAGCTCCCGGATGCGCAGCCCGTGGACTTCGCTCATGACGAAATCGAAATAGGCCATCCCCTCGGGACGATTCTTCTGCGACAGGAAAATGTCCCGGTAGGCGTTCCCCAGAACTCCCAGAAGGATGTCGTGGGCGGCCAGGTCAAGTCCCAGGTCCCGCCACATGCCGCGATAATCCTCACCCATGATGCTCTCCTTTCTCCCTGGTAACGGGGTCGCCGGAAAGGCGCCCCTTTTGCCCGCTCCCGGCGGCTGCGTCTCTTCTCCCGGGCCTTGGAAAAGCGCTCCCGGAGGTGCACCCGCCAGGGTACGGCGTTTTATAACATTCGTATTAGTTATATGTCTAATTCTTATTAAGCATTTTCATATTCCGAGGATCGCCTCCGGCTATCGCCGGAGAGACGCCCGTTTCCGGTCACGGAAGGACCCCGTGCCGATCGGTGCGGGAACCCCGTGACGGCGGGGATTGCCGTCCCCCGCCTTCCGTGGTATGTTCGACTCCCCGGAACGGCCCGACCCGTTGGGAAAAAAGGGAATCGCCGGGCAACCAACCAAAAGAGGACAACCCTTTTCATGGACGAATCGAGATGCGAGAAAATCGCCCTGGAACTCGGCCTCGGGGCACCCCAGGTCCGCGCGGCGGCCCGCCTCCTGGAGGAAGGAGCGACGATCCCCTTCATCGCCCGTTACCGGAAGGAAATGACCGGATCGCTGGACGAGGTCGCCGTCGCCGCCGTCCGGGACCGCATGCAGAAGCTCGCCGAGCTGGAGACCCGCAGGGAAGCCGTCCTGAAATCCCTGGAGGAGAGGAATCTTCTGACGGACGACCTGAAGGAGAAGATCTCCGCGGCGGAATCGCTGGCCGTCCTGGAGGATCTCTACCTGCCTTTCCGGCCCAAACGGCGGACCCGGGCCATGATCGCCCGGGAAAAGGGCCTCGAACCGCTGGCTGTCCGGATCCTCGCCCAGGAGGGCGGAGACCCCGTACTGGAGGCGGCCCCCTTCGTCGATCCCGCGAAGGAGGTCGGATCGGTGGAAGAGGCGCTCGCCGGGGCCCGGGACATCATCGCGGAACAGATCAGCGAGGACGGGGGCGCGAGGGACCGGATCCGCCGCCTTTTCTTCGACAGGGGAACGGTCCGCTCCAGGGTGGTTCCCGACAGGGAGACGGAAGGGGCCAAATACAGGGACTACTACGATTGGCAGGAACCGGTTTCCTCCGTCCCGTCGCACCGGCTCCTCGCCATGCGCCGGGGCGAACGGGAAAACATGCTGACCCTCCGTATGCTTCCGCCGGAGGAGGACGCCCTCGCCGTCCTGGAATCCCTTTTCGTCCGGGGGACCGGGAAGGCGGCAGAGCAGGTCCGGACGGCCGTCCGCGACGGCTACCGGCGTCTTCTCTCGGGCTCCATGGAAACGGAGGTGCGGCTCGCCACGAAAAAAAAGGCCGACGAAACGGCCATCCGGGTGTTCGCGGAGAACCTCCGCCAGCTCCTCCTGGCCCCCCCGCTGGGACAGAAGTCCGTCCTGGCTCTCGACCCCGGCTTCCGGACGGGCTGCAAGGCCGTCTGCCTGGACCGCCAGGGGAAGCTCCTCCACCATGAAACGGTCTACCCCCTGCTCTCCGAAAAAAGCCGGCTGGAGGCGGCGGACAGGGTCCGGGATCTGTGCCTCCGTTTCGACATCGAGGCGATCGCCGTGGGCAACGGAACGGGGGGCCGGGAGACGGAGTCCTTTCTTCGATCCCTGGCGCTTCCGCCCGGGATCCCCGTCGTCATGGTGAACGAAAGCGGGGCTTCCGTCTATTCGGCCTCCCAGGCGGCCAGGGAGGAGTTCCCCGGCGAGGACGTCACCGTCCGCGGCTCCGTTTCCATCGGCCGCCGCATGATGGACCCCCTTGCGGAACTCGTCAAGATCGACCCGAAGTCGATCGGCGTCGGCCAGTACCAGCACGACGTGGACCAGGGGGACCTGAAGGCCTGCCTCGACGACGTGGTGGCAAGCTGCGTCAACGCCGTGGGCGTGGAGGTGAACACGGCAAGCCGTCATCTCCTCTCCTACGTGTCCGGGCTCGGACCGGCCCTGGCGGAAAACATCGTGAAGCACCGCAACGAACAGGGCCCGTTCCGTTCCCGCCGGGAGCTGATGAACGTCCGCCGTCTCGGGCCGAAGGCCTTCGAACAGGCGGCCGGTTTTCTCCGGATCCGGGACGGCCTGCACCCTCTCGACGGAAGCGCCGTCCACCCCGAGAGCTATCCCGTCGTGGAGGAAATGGCCCGGGACCAGGGCTGTTCCGTCGCCGACCTCCTGCGGGACGAATCCCTGAGGCGGCGGATCGAACCGGAACGATACGTGACCGCGACGGTCGGCCTCCCCACCCTCCGGGACATCCTGGGCGAGCTTGCCAGGCCGGGCCGGGACCCCCGCCGGCAGTTCCGGAACGTCGCCTTCGCTGAGGGGGTCGAAAAGATCGAAGACCTCGCGCCGGGGCAGAAGCTCCCCGGCGTGGTGACGAACATCACCGCCTTCGGCGCCTTCGTGGACGTCGGGGTCCACCAGGACGGCCTCGTCCACATCAGCGAACTGAGCGACGGCTTCGTGAAATCCCCGGGGGACGTGGTCCGGGTCGGCCAGCAGGTGGAGGTGACCGTGCTTTCCGTGGACCGGGAGCGGAACCGGATCGCCCTTTCCATGAAAAAAAACCCCGGCGCGAAACGGGACAAAACGGCCCCCGGGGAGAGGGACGCCCGGAAGAGCCCGCCCGCCGCCCGCAAGGGAAAGGAACCCTTCAACAACCCCTTCGCCGGAGCGTTCCGCAACCGGGGGGGGCGGAAGTGAGCCGTAACGGTTGACGGAATCGCAGGCGTTCAAGCAACGCTTTTTCGAACGGCAAAGTAAAAAGCTCCAGAGGCAAGGCGCCCGAGTCCCGACGACCGAGGCGTACCGGGATGTACGTCGCAGGGAGGAGGGACGAAGGGCAACGCAGCATATGGACTTTTTACGAAGCCGTAACGGTTGACTTTTCGAGCGGATAGGGTTAGAAAAATACAGGAAACCCGCATTGAACCGCGTTTCCGTGGAGACCGCCGGGAAAGACGGATCTCCGGCGGGGTGTAATGAATTCTGCCATCGGGTCACAGAACCTTTGGATTTTCCGATTCCATTCAGAATCGTTTTCCTCCTTTTCCTGATCCTTCTTTCCGGATTCTTCTCCGGATCGGAGGCATCCCTTTTCTATCTGTCCCCCCTACACCTCCACAAGATGGGGGAGGACGGCAACCCCTTCACCCTCTTCGTCAGGAGGCTCCTCGCCCGCCCGCGGAGGCTGCTCGTTTCCATCCTCGTCGGGAACGAGGCGGTGAACATCACCATCGCGGTCATCAGCACCTCTCTTTTTCTTACCTATTTCGGCGCCGAGGGAAAATGGATTTCCATCGCCGTCACGACATCGGTGATTCTCGTTTTCGGGGAGGCCCTCCCGAAGGTCTTCGCCGTCAACTATCCCATCCGATATTCCTCCTTCGTCTCGCTGCCCCTCACCCTTTTTTCGCTCCTCATCCGTCCCGCCGTCTGGTTCCTCGAAAAGATCTCCGATCTCTTCGTCTACCTGTTCGGCAAAACCGTCACCGCCCCGCCCGCTTCCGTCATGGAGAAGGAATTCATCTCCCTCGTCGACGCCGGGCACAGGGAAGGGGCCCTCCAGGAAACGCAGAAGCGGATGATCCACCGGGTGTTCGAACTCTCGGACATCACCGTGGAAGAAATCATGATTCCCCGGGTGGACATGTTCTGCCTTCCCGCATCCATGGACGGAGGGGAAATGGCGAGGGAAATGATCCGCGCCCGCTTCTCCCAGGCTCCCGTATGCGGGACGGACCGGGACGACATCCTCGGCATCGTCCACGCCAGGGACATTCTCGCCGAAATGCTGAGGGGGAAAAAGACCTTCTCCATCCGGAAGCTCCTGAAGAAGCCCTACTTCATCCCCCTGGAGCGGAGCGCCGAAAACGTCATGCGCGACCTCCAGATCCGGAAGATCCAGATGGCCATCGCGGTCGACGAATTCGGGGGCATCGAGGGGCTGGTGACCCTGGACGACATTCTGGAAACCCTGGCCGGGAACATCTCCGGGGCGGGGGGGGAAAAGGAGAAGGGCTTTCACCGGGTGGACGGGCGGACCTGGGTCGTTTCGGGACAGGCGGACCTGGAATCCTTCAACAGGAAGATCGAAACGTCCCTTCCGGAAGAGGATTACGAGACGATCGGCGGCTTCGTGTTCCACCTTTTCGGAAAGCTTCCCGGCCGGGGGGACGAAATCCGCCACGGCCCCCTGGTCTTCACGGTTGAAAAGACGGGACGAACGCGGATTCTCAGGATCCGTGTCCGCAAGGAAGGGGAGGGCCCTGCCGGTGGATAGCTGGCTGATTCTCTCCCTGATGGCGCTCTTCGTCCTTCTGGAGGGACTTTTTTCCGGCGGCGAAATCGCCCTCGTGTCCTCGGACATCCACAGGATCCGGGGCCTCGCCGGCGGCGGCTCCCGCGCCGCCCGGATCACGCTGCGGCTCATGGAGCAGCCCGAGTGGTTCCTTTCGACGACGCTCACGGGAACCAACCTGTGCGTCGTCTCCAACACGGCGCTGGCCACCTATTTTTTCATCTCCCGCCTCGGACCGGCGGAAGGGGAATGGATGGCCGCCCTCGTCATGATTCCCCTCCTTCTCGTTTTCGGGGAGATCATTCCGAAGAGCGTTTTCCAGCAGCACGCCGACATCATCGCCCTTCGGATCTCCTGGTTCCTCTGGACCGCCTCCTGGATCCTGTACCCCCTCGTGTGGCTGATCTCCAGGATCTCCCGGCTCGCCGTCCACCTTCTCTCGGAAGGGATCGGCATCTTCCAGTACCCCTTCATCACCCGGGGGGGCCTCAAGCACCTTCTCGGGAAAACGGCGGAACGGAGCGACATCCTGAAAACGGAGCAGGAAATGATCGAACGGATCTTCGACATCTCTGAATCCACAGCCGGTGAGATCATGATGCCCATCTCGAACACCATCGCCCTGCCCGCCGGAACCGGCCTCACGGAAGCGGCGCGGGTCTTCGCGGAAAAGGGGTATTCCCGGATTCCCGTCTACCGCGGCAGGATCTTCAACGTCATCGGAATCCTCCGGTCCTTCGACGTCATGGAGGCCCTCTTCGGGGGCCCGGAAGGGGCCCCCGCGCCCCCGCCGGGAAACACCGTGGACGCCTGCATGAAGGAAGCCCCCCTGTATGTGCCGGAAAGCAAACCGGTGACGGAAATCCTGTTCGAGCTTCAGGAGACGGGAAGCCGCATGGCCGTGGTGGTGGACGAGTACGGAAGCGCGCTGGGCATCGTCACCGTCGAGGACATCCTCGAGGAGATCGTCGGGGAGATCGAAAACGAGTACACCGACGAGGGACAGATCCTGTACCGCAAGACGGCCCCGGGGAAATACCTGTTCAACGGCAGGGCGAAGATCGAAACCCTTCGAAGGATGCTCCCCCTGGAGATTCCCGACGGCGACTACGAAACCCTGGGAGGGTTCCTTCTCAACCGGATGGGAAAGATCCCCCGGCCGAAGGAGGTCTTTCGCATGGATTCCGTTCTTTTCGTCATTGAAGACGCGGACTTGAAATCGATCCGGGAGGTTCTCGTCATCCTCCCTCCGGGGACGGAGCTTCTGAAAAGCTGATGAAGTCGCAAACGGTTCCCGTGCCGTTCCGCCCACGGAACCGTATTCATCCCGCCGTTGGAAAAGATTTTTTTGACTTTTCTGCGAATTTGTCGGAGGCTGACGAACCATGAAAACGACCCCTGCATCCGATGCGGTTTCCGCGCCGGCGCGCCCCATGGCGGCCCTCGTCCTCGCCGCGGGCAAGGGGACCCGCATGCGCTCCTCCCTGGCGAAGGTGCTTCACGCCCTCGACGGCCGGCCCATGGTCCGCTTTTCCGTGGACCTGGCGAGGGCCCTTTCCGCGGCCCCCATCGTCCTGGTCGTCGGCCACCAGGCGGAAAAGGTCCGGGAGGCCGTCCCGGAAGGCGACGTCACCTTCGTCGAGCAGCGGGAACAGCTCGGAACGGGCCATGCCGTCGCCCAGGCACGGGAGGTCCTTGCCCGGTTCCCGGGGGATGTCCTGATCCTCTGCGGAGACGTTCCCCTGCTTCGGATGGAAACCCTGAACGAACTCGTTTCCGTCCACCGGCAAAGCGGGGCCGCCGTCACCGTCCTCACCGCCCGCCTCGAGGACCCCGGCCGGTACGGCCGGGTGATCCGGTCCCCCGAAGGGGCCGTGCTCCGGATCGTCGAGGAACGGGACGCCACGGAAGAGGAGAAGGCGGTAAAGGAAATCAACTCGGGCATCTATCTCGCCGACTGCCCGTTTTTGTTCGACGCCGTCTCCCGGCTCACCGACCGGAACGTCCAGAAGGAATACTACCTCACCGACATCTTCCGGATCGCCCGGGAACGGGGAGCGGCGACGGCCGCCCTCGCCGCCGGGGACCCGCGGGAGGTTCTCGGGATCAACACGCCCGAGGAACTCCGGGACGCCGAAGGGACGCTGCGCCTCAGGGGGACCGGTCCGGCGGACGCGGGTTCCCCGCCTTGAGTCCCCGTTCACCCGGCAACGGCACCGCACGGCATTTCACAAAGCGAAAGGCCACATGACATGATGGAAAAAAACGACACACCCCTTTCCCGTCCCTTCCGGCTGAACGAAAACGCCGTCATGATCATCATGGCGGTCGGCGTGGGATTGCTTGGGGGATACGGGGCCGTCGTGTTCCGATGGCTCATCGGTTTTTTCCAGAATCTTTTTTTCGGCTCGGGGCCGGGAACCTTTCTGGACCATCTTCTCGGCCTTCCCTGGTACTGCAAGCTCGTGCCCCCCATCATCGGCGGGGCGATCGTGGGCCCCGTGGTCTGGTTCTTCGCCCGGGAAGCGAAGGGCCACGGCGTTCCGGAGGTCATGGAGGCGGTGGCCCTCCGGGGCGGCTTCATCCGCAAGCGGGTGGTCGTCATCAAGGCCCTGGTCTCGGCCGTGTGCATCGCCTCGGGAGGTTCGGTGGGACGGGAAGGCCCCATCGTCCAGATCGGATCGGCCATCGGATCGGTCTTCGGTCAGGTCCTCCGGGTCTCCGCCGACCGGATGCGGACCCTTGTGGGATGCGGGGCCGCCGCGGGAATCGCCGCCACGTTCAACGCCCCCATCGCCGGGGTCATGTTCGCCATGGAGATCATCCTCGGGGAATTCGGAATCGCAACCTTCAGCCCCATCGTCGTCTCCTCCGTCATGGCCACCGTCGTTTCCCGGGCCTACCTGGGCAACTTCCCCGCCTTCGTCGTGCCCGAGTATTCCCTTGTCAGCCTTTACGAAATCCCCCTATACATTCTCCTGGGCATCCTGGCGGGGTTCGTCGGGGCCGGGTTCACCACGTGCCTGTACAAGGCGGAGGACCTGTTCCGCGCCATTCCCATCCCGGACTATCTCAAGGCGGCCATCGGCGGCCTCGTGATGGGGGTCGTCGGAATCTTCATTCCCCATGTCTTCGGGGTGGGGTACGACGCGATCGAACTGGCCATCAGGGGAAACATGGCCTTCGTCCTGCTTCTGTCGCTCATTTTCCTCAAGATCTTCGCCACGTCCGTCACGATCGGTTCCGGCGGGTCGGGCGGCGTCTTCGCCCCTTCCCTGTTCATCGGCGCCATGACCGGCGGTGCCTTCGGCTGCATCGCCCATTACCTGTTCCCGGGCGTGACGGCGACTTCGGGGGCCTACAGCCTGGTCGGCATGGGGGCGGTCCTCGCAGCGGCCACCCACGGGCCCATCAACGGCATCATCATCCTGTTCGAGATGACGGGATCCTACAGGATCATCCTTCCCCTCATGCTTTCGTGCATCATCGCCGCCGTCCTCTCGGGCCAGATCCGGCGCGAGTCCATCTACACCCTCAAGCTCATCCGCCGGGGCGTGGACATCCGCGCAGGCCGCGAGGTGAACGTCCTGCGCTCCCTGTTCGTGCGGGACGCCATGACGAAGGACGTGGTCACCGTCCCGGAGGACCTGCCGCTCCCGGACCTGGTCCGGTTCACCCTGGAAGGCAGGCATTCCAGCTTCCCCGTGGTGGACCGGGAGGGACTCCTGTCGGGGATCGTCACCTTCCAGGACTTCAAGGAGATCCTGTTCGAGGAGGGCCTCGAAAAGCTCGTCGTCGCGGGGGACATCGCCGTTCCCGGGGTCATCACCGTGACGGAGGGGGAAAACCTGGACCGGGCCCTCCGGAAAATCGGCTTCCGGAACATCGAGCAGCTTCCCGTGGTGGCGGAAGGCAACCCGCGGAAAATCGTCGGCATCCTGTCCCGTAGAGACATCCTGTCCGCCTACAACAAGGCGCTCGTGGACCGGTCCCTGGCGGAAGGAATGGAAAAAAGGAAATGATCCCGAACGAACGCCCTCCCGGGGGCCCTTTCCTCCGGCCCGTCCGGATCGGCGCGCTGCTTCTCCCGGGCAACCTCTTCCTCGCCCCGCTGGCGGGGATCACCGATCTCCCCTTCCGGACCGTGACGCGGCCCATGGGGTGCGCCCTGGCCTTCACGGAGATGGTCAGCGCCAGCGGGCTGATCGTCAGGGACGGCGGCAGCATGCGGTACATCGCGACGAACGGCGAAGACCGCCCCCTGGGCGTACAGCTCTTCGGTTCGAAGCCGGAGATCCTCCGGGAAGCGGTCCGGCGCGTGACCGGGGAGATCGACACCGCGCTCATCGATTTCAACATGGGATGCCCCGCCCGAAAGGTGCTCAAGTCGGGGTCCGGCGCCGCCCTCCTGAAGGATCCCGCCGGGGCGGGCCGGATCCTGGAAGCCCTCCGGGGGGCCACGCCGCTGCCGCTCACCGTCAAGATCCGATCGGGATGGAGCCGCCTTGCGAAAAACCACCTGGAGATCGGAAGGATCGCCGAATCCTCCGGCGTCGACGCCGTCACCCTTCACCCGCGGACGGCGGACCAGGGGTTTGCCGGCGCCGCCGCCTGGGATGACATCGGGGAACTGAAGGCGAATCTCTCCATTCCCGTCATCGGGAGCGGCGACATCCTGGGTCCTGCGGACGCGGAAAGCATGTTTTCGAAAACGGGGTGCGACGCCGTCATGATCGGCCGGGGGGCCCTGGGCAACCCCTGGATCTTCGCAAGAATCCGGGAATACCTGGAAACGGGGAGGAACTCCCCGCCCCCCTCCGGCCCGGAAAGGCTCCCCGTGCTCCTCGATCACTTCGAAAAAATCCTTGCCTTTTACGGGGAAAAGAGGGGAATCCGGAACTTCCGGAAACATCTCGCCTGGTACAGCCGGGGACTTCACGGCGGAGCGGCGTTCCGGCGGAGGGCGTTCCTCCTCGATGACAGGGACAGCCTCCTCGCCGAGATGGAAGGTTTCTTCGGGGCCTCCGTTGATGCGCCCCCCTCCGAACCGCCCGGCGCCGCCGGGGAGGCGCCGGACCCGCCGGAAATCACGCCTTCCTGGGAACGAAAGGCATGAATTCGTATTCCTTCCCCTGGACAAGAAAGGCCACCCGGTTTTTCTCGTTCCGGATGAGTTTTCCCTCCACCACTCTGCGGCAGCCGAAATCGTGAAAGGAGACCTGGTGGGTGGGAACCTCCTCCGCGGGGACGTTCCCGTAAAGTTCACGGACCATCTTCTCGTCGATCTCCCGGATGAAGAGCTTCTGGCAGCGTTCCCGTTCCTCTCGGTCCCCCGTCCGGATGGAAACGACGAAATTCCCGTGAAAAGGGGTCGGCATTTCAATTTTCATGACAGTCCCCCTCCCGGTCATTCCTTCTTCTTCACCTTGACCATGATGCTCCGGCAGCACTCGCCGTTTTTGACGACGAACCGGTCGGGCATCTCCGTGAGGGTGTACTGCCCGCTCGCCTCGATCTCCAGATCGTCCTTCGTCATGCTCCCCTGCTTGGGGATGAACAGCATCCTTCCGATGGGAATCGCTCCTTCCTTGATGACCGCCATAATCGCCCCCTGAATCGTGATGAAATGTCGGAAAGACGAAGCTTTCCGCAACCGTTACGGAACTATAGGAAAGTTCCCCCCGCCTGTCAAGAAGGGAGGGTGCCTCCTTTGGCTTGCGCCCCGGGGTTTTTTTCTTTGTCATCCCGCCCGTCTGTGATACAGGGAAGGGAAAGAACCGTAAGGAGGCTGTCCCATGGAACTGGGAGACCTCGTGGCCATCGACTCCCCCCGGCACCCGTTGAAAGGGTTTTCGGGAAGGATCGTCGGTCGAAGAGGGGAAAGGTCCCCGGGCGACTTCTGGCTCCTCATCTACGTCCGGGACAGGGCCAGGAGCTACCTCGTCCCCGAATCCATGGTCCGTCTCATCGAGAAGAAAAGCGACGGCCCCGCCCCCTTCCCCTGACGAACACGGAAAACCGGGCCTTCCGGGTTCACCGGCCTTCCCGATGGAGGATCCCCGAAGCGGTCACCACCGCGGTGACGAGTTCGGGGGGGGTGATGTCGAATGCGGGATACCGGGCCTTCACGCGCGGCCCGGTGATGGGAATTCCCTGAAATCGGAGCACCTCTCCGGGATCCCGTTCCTCGATGGGGATGTCCGCGCCTTTTTCGGTCCGGCGGTCCGGCCCCCCGTACCCAAGCACGTAAAAAGGAACGCCGTAACGGTGCGCCGCGATGGCGATGGCGAGGGTCCCCACCTTGTTCGCCACGGAACCGTCCCGGGCGATCCGGTCCGCCGCGGTGAACACTTTCCCGATCTCCCCGCGGGACAGGAAGTGGGCCGCCATGTTGTCCGTGATGAGAACCGTCTCCAGGCCGAGGGAACTCACGGACCACGCTGTCAGCCGCGCCCCCTGGAGGTAGGGCCGGGTTTCCGTGCAGAAGACCCGGACGTCCTTCCCCTTTTCCCTGGCGAACCGGAGCATGTGGAGCAGTCCGGACCCGGCGAAACAGTGGGTCAGGATCGTGTCCCCCGATGCCAGCAGGGTTTCCCCGAACCTTCCCGTTTCCACTGAAATTTCCCGCTGCCTCCGAAGCGCCCGCTCCAGGGACCGGAGGATCACCGAGGGCGGGTCCTCCGGGTTCCCGTCGATCCTCTCCAGGATCCGGTCCATGAGGGCCGCCAGGTGGTACCCCGTGGGCCGCGTCGCCTTGAGGCGGCGGGCCGCCCGTTCGAGGCCCTCCCGGTCCCCTGTCCCGGGGCGCAAAGACGCCAGGTAGAGGCCGTACCCCGCGGTGACGGCGATGTCCCCGGCCCCCTGGACCACCATGTCCTCGATGGCGCGGGCCACGTCCTCCGCCGTTTCGCACGCGACCCGGACGATCTCGCCGGGAAGCCTTCTGCGGTCCACCAGGACGAGCCGGTCCCCCTCGAGGTACACGTTCCGCTCCAGGTCCATGAGCAAAGGGGGTTCCGTTTCCACGGCGGACGGCATCCCGGCCGCCGGGCCCTTCTTTTCAGGATGAACGGATTCCGTCATGCTCCCGCCCCGGGGACGTTCATTCCCCGTCGTTCCGGCCGCCTTTTCCCGGGAAATCCCTCACCGAAGCCCGTCGAGGGCTTTCACGATGGATTCCAGGGGGGGCCTTTCGTTGATGTCGTGGACGTCGATGTACCGGATGATCCCGTTCCGGTCGATGACGATGATGGCACGCTCCGCGACGCCGTTCGAGCGGAGAACGCCGTACCGCTCCGCAACCGCGCCATGGGGCCAGAAATCGGAAAGGACGGGGAACCACAGGTCCCCCATCTGCCCGGTCCAGGCGAAAAGCGTGGGGATATTGTCGACGGAGATGCCGAGCAGAACGGCATTCCGGTTTTCGAAGATCCTCCGGGCCAGGTTGTAGCCCGGCCACTGGTCGGAGCAGACCGGCGTCCATGCGGCGGGAACGAAGGAGAGCACCACATTCTTCTTTCCCCGGTATGCGCTCAGGGTCACCGATCCCCCCGCGACGGCGGGAAGGGTGAAGTCGGGCGCCGGATCGCCGGCCTTCACCTTGAGGACGCTGTCCACGGGCTTCAGGTGCCCCACGTCGTAGATGTTCTTTTGATAGACATCGGAAATCCCGAAGGCGAAAACCGGCATTCCGAGAAAAAGGAGAACGGCGACGACGACCCATCTTTTCTTCATGGCTTTTTCCCCTCCAGGCCCGTTTCCCGGATCAGGAAGGCGAGAAAGTCCTCCGCCTTCTCGATTCCCCCGACCCTGGCGAAGACGATTCTGGGAACGCCCTTCCCGTCCTTCTTCAGGGCGATGTAAAAGGGCGTCCTGACCTCGCCGAGTTTCTTGTGGATCCGGTAGTCCCCGTCCCCGAACAGGGGAAAGGGAACCCCGTAGCTCTCCCGGAAGACCCCGACCTCGTAGGGGGAGTTTCCCGCGCCGATCCCGAGGATCCGGATCTGTTTCCGGAGGGCGGGGTCCTTTTCCACAAGGTCGTAAAAGACGTTCACGTTCCCGGCGTCCCTCTGGCAGTGGGGGCAGTACATGCTGAAGATCTGGATGAGGAGAACGGGGGCGGAAACGCCGGCGGGAGTGAATTTCCCCGAACCGGAAAGCCCCAGGTACGCCCGGTATGCGCCGTCGGCCGGCACGGGAAGGGAAAGGTCCTCCAGGGAGTCCCCCGGGACGTAAGGGAAGCCCGCCGTCCCGTGCGCGGGCACGGAAAGGAGCAGGACCGCGACCGAAAGAAAAACCGCTTTCCATTTCCACCATGGGCGCCTCATCCGTTTCCTCCTCGAAAAGAATTGTGCACGGCTGTAGATTCTGGACAGGAATCCATGAATTATGTATCGTCAAGTGAAGGGAAAAAGCAAACGAAAAAACGAGGGATTCCCCGCGCCGCCTGCCGGGCGGGGTTTCCCGGGGAAGGTGATCCGGTGAACAGGATTTCCAGTGTGCTTTACGCGCTCGCCGCCCTGGGCATTCTCATTCTCCTGTGGCGGGCGCTCCCCCCGGGAGGGTTCGAGGGGGACGCCTGGGGAACGGGAATCCGCCTGCGGCTGGTCGGGTTCGCGGCCCTGATTCTCCTCATGGGGTATTTCTTCATCAGCCGCGTGGGAAAGAAATAGGGACTCAGTCCGCCTGCTTCCTCAGGAACGTCGGGATTTCGAACTCGCCCAGATCGTCGTCGATGAGCCCCATCTTGACGATTTCCTTCTTTTCCGCGCTCTTCTCCTTTCTCAGGAAGGTGGGTTTCGAAAGATCCCCCCTGGCAAAGCTGGAAATGTGGGAGATGTTCGTGATCTCCCCTTTTTTCGATTCCATCCGGTCGAAGCCGGTGGCGATGACGGTGAGCCGGATCTCGTCCCCCATGGCGTCGTCGATGACCGTTCCGAAAATGATGTTGGCGTCCTCGTGGGCGTCGTTCTGAATCAGCGAGGCCGCTTCCTTCACCTCGTGAAGGGTGATGTTGGAGCTGCCCGTGATGTTCAGGAGGATGCCCCGGGCGCCGTGGATCGTGTTGTCCTCCAGGAGCGGGGACGAGATCGCCCGCTGGGCCGCCTCGATGGCGCGGTTCTCGCCGCTCGCCACGCCCGTCCCCATGAGCGCCATGCCCATCTCGGTCATGACCGTCCGGATGTCCGCGAAATCGAGGTTGATGAGACCGGGAACGATGATGAGGTCGGAAATCCCCTTCACCGCGTGGAGGAGGATCTCGTCGGCCTTCTTCCGGGCGTCGATGAAGGACATGTTCCTCCCCGCCACCGCCACGAGACGCTCGTTGGGGATCACGATGAGGGTGTCGACGATCTTTCTCAGCTCCTCGATCCCCCCTTCGGCGATCCGCTCCTTTCGCTTCCCCTCGAAGAAGAAGGGCTTGGTGACCACGGCGATGGTCAGGGCGTTCAAGTCCTTCGCGATCTCCGCCACGATCGGCGCCGCTCCCGTCCCCGTGCCGCCCCCCATTCCGGCGGTGATGAAAATCATGTCCGCTCCGGAGAGGGCCTTCTGGATTTCCTCCTTCGACTCCAGGGCGGCGTTCCGGCCGGTCTCCGGATTGGAGCCCGCGCCGTACCCCCGGGTGATCTGCGCCCCGAGCTGGATCTTCGCCGGGCACTCGGAACGGCGGAGGACCTGGGCGTCCGTGTTGGCGGCGATGAGTTCCACGCCCTTCAGGGAAGAGGCGACCATCATGTTCACCGCGTTCCCCCCGGCGCCGCCCACGCCGATCACCTTGATCCGCGCCGGTGCATCCCCCAGATTTTCGATGATTTCAAACATAACGAACCCTCCCTAGAAAAATTCGGAATACCAACGTTTGATTCTCTGAATCAGCTTGGCGAAAAAGCTCCCCTCGCCCGTCCGGAAGGAACGGGCGGACCGGTTCCGAAGCCCGTACATGATGAGCCCCACCCCCGTGGCGTAAAGGGGACTGTTCACCACGTCGGTAAGCCCGCCGATCCCATGGGGGACCCCCCGCCGGACGGGCATGTGAAAGATCTGTTCCCCCAGTTCCGTAATCCCCTCGAGAACGGCCGTGCCGCCGGTAAGGACGATCCCCGCCCCGAGAAGGTCCTCGTATCCGGACTTGATGACCTCACGGTGAGCGAGACGGAGGATCTCCTCCACCCTCGGCTGGATGATCTCCCCGAGGATCTGCCTGGAAACCCTCCTGGGCTGCCGCCCCCCCACGCTGGGCACCTCGATGGTCTCGTCGGGCTTGATCAGGGGAACGAAGGAGCAGCCGTACTTGATCTTGATCTTTTCCGCTTCGTTCACCGGCGTCCGGAGCCCCACGGCGATGTCGTTGGTCAGATAATTCCCCCCCACGGCCAGGACGGAGCTGTGCTTGACGCTCCCCTCGGCGAAGACGGCGATGTCCGTCGTGCCCCCGCCGATGTCCATGAGGGCGACCCCCAGTTCCTTTTCGTCGGTGGACAGGACCGCCTCGCTCGAGGCCAGGGGTTCCAGGATGACGTCGTTCACGTCGAGGCCCACCCGGTTCACCGACTTGATGATGTTCTGCACCGATGTCACGGAAGCGATGACGACATGGACTTTCGCTTCCAGACGCACCCCGGACATCCCCATGGGGTCCTTCACGCCGTCCTGGTTGTCGACGATGAAAAACTGGGGGATCACGTGCAGGATTTCCCGGTCCAGGGGGATGGCCATGGCCCTCGCCGCTTCCACGGCCCTCCGGACGTCGTCGCTGTCCACTTCCTTTCCCTTCACCGCCACGATTCCGTGGCTGTTCAATCCCTCGATGTGGCTTCCCGCGATGCCCGTGAACACGGAATCGATCTCGCAGTCGGACATGAGTTCCGCTTCCTCGACGGCCTTCCGGATCGATTCCACCGTGTTGTCGATGTTCACCACCACGCCCTTCCGGAGTCCCGTGGAGGGGCAGCTTCCGATACCTACAATGTCGAGGCTGCCCGTGTCGTTGACCTTTCCGACGATGACACAGGTCTTCGTTGTTCCCAGGTCAAGACCGACAACGACGTTTCCTTTTCTGGCCATTCCTCCGTTTCCCTTTCCGTCCCGTCGTTCCGGGCAAAATCCGTGCGGTTCCCCGCTCAGGTCTCCCAGGAATTCCGGCGGTCCATTTCCCTTTCCCGGATTCCCCGGACCTTCTGCACGACGATCTCGTCGCGATTCGAGCAGTCGAGATGAATCCCTCCGACCGAGTCCCCTCTGCCCCGGTAATCACCGATCACAGCGACCGCCCGCTTCAGACTTCTTTCGTAATCCCCGAACCCGAGACGAATGCTGTACCCGGCACGGGAAAACAGGGTAACGCCCCACCGGTCGTCCCCGTGGATCTCCGAAACCATCCCGCCGGGGATCGAGGTCCCGCCGGACCGGATCACCCGGAGCACCTCCAGGGATTCATGGACCAGCCGGGTCTTCTTTCGCGCATTTCCGTCCATGATGCCGGTGAAGACGGGAGTGTCGGGAAGATCCCCTTTTTCATACCGTTTGAACACCTCTCCACCGGTGTCCATCATGTACGGGACCTCTCCGATCACGACAACGCCCGCGCCCTCCCTTTCCACGACCTCGATCACGATCCGGTCCGGCAGTTCCCGGCCCACGAAGGCTTCCTTCACCCAGGGGTGGCTGCGGATCTTCGCCTCCGTTTCGGAAAGATTCAGCATCAGGACGTTCTTCCCCTTTTCGAGGCCCGCGAGCCTCACGATGTCCGGTTCCGAAAGCCTGTGAAGGCCGCGGACCACCGTTTTGTCGAGAGCGAAGCAGGAGGCGGTGATCACGTAACTGTACCCGAACACCATGGCGACGCCGAGAAGACCGGCCACGAACACCAGGAGGACCGCCTTCCCGATCTCCCGGAGGATCCGAAGCCATCGTCTCATGAGCCGGTTTTTCCGGACGGTCAGTCTCGAATTCACAGGGGTTCCCATCCATCCTCCCCCACGATCTTCACTTCCGGTTCGAGCAGGATCCCCGTCTCCCGGGAGACCCGCTCCCGGACGAGCCGCATCAGGGCGATCACGTCCTCCGCCCCGGCGCCGCCGTCGTTGACGATGAAGTTGCCGTGCTTTTCCGACACCGCGGCGCCGCCGACCCGAAGCCCCTTCAGTCCGGCCCGGTCGATGAGGAGCCCCGCAGGCCCCTCCGGCGGGTTCCGAAAAATCGATCCGGCGCTCGGGTGCTCCAGGGGGTGACGCTGCCGCCTTCTTTCGAGAAATCCCTCCACCCGTTCCCGGACGGCCCGCTCGTCGCCGCGGGCGAGGGAAAAGTCCCCTTCCAGGATCACCGTCCCCGCCGGCAGGTCCAATGCCCTGTACCGGAAGGGAAGCCGCTCCCGGACCTCCGTCCGGACCGTCGCGGAGCCGTTCAGGAAACGGAGCGACCGGAGGACGTCCTTGATTTCCACGCCCCACGCCCCCGCATTCATCCGGATGGCCCCGCCCACGGTGCCGGGGATTCCCGCACAGAATTCCAGTCCCTCCAGGGCGTTCGCGACGGTAAAACGAACGGCCCGGGACAGGGCCGCCCCCGCCCCCGCCGTGAGGACCGGCATCCCCCCTTCCTCGCCAAGTTCCATTCCGTCCAGGTCCCTCAGGGACAGAAAGACCCCCCGGTACCCTCTTTCACGGACGATCAGGTTCGTCCCGTTTCCCAGGGGGAGGAAGGGGATCCCCTCCCGGAGGAGAAAGACCGCCGTGTCGCGGACTTCCTCGATCCCCCGGGGGAATGCCAGGCAGTCCGCCGCGCCGCCGACCCCCATGGACGTGTGCCGGTCCATGGGCTCCCGCAGGAAGACCCGTCCGGGCATCCGGACCGAAAGTTCCCGGTAGGCTTCCTCCCGCGTCATTCCCCCGAACCTTTCTTCCATTCCAGAAAAGACATCCCCGTTTTCCACACGTTCCCGGCTCCCATGGTGAGCACCACATCCCCCGGTACGGCCTCGGCGGCAAGAAAATCGGCCACCTCCGCCGGGCCCGCCGCGTAACGGCACATCGTTTTCCCCTTCTTCCCGATGGCCTCCGCGAGGATTTCCGCATGGACCCCTTCGATGGGCGTTTCGCTCGCCGCGTAAATGTCCATGACCGCGAGGGCATCGGCGTCTCCGAAGGCCGCGGTGAACTCGTCGAACAGCGCCCGGGTCCGGGTGTACCGGTGGGGCTGGAACACGACGACAAGCCTCCTTCCCTTCCACGCCTCCCTGGCCGCCTTGAGGGTCGCCCGGATTTCCGTCGGGTGGTGGCCGTAGTCGTCCACCACGAGAACGCCGCCGGCCTCCCCCTTGATTTCCAGGCGGCGATGGACTCCCGTGAAGAGCACAAGGCCCTCCCGGATGACGGGAAAGGCCAGTTCCAGTTCCCTGGCCACGGCAACGGCCGCCATGGCGTTCAGGATGTTGAACAGGCCGGGAACGTTCATCTCCACGGGCCCGAGGACCCGGTCGCCGTGGCAGAGGGTGAAGCGGCTCCCCCTCCCCTCGAACCGGATGTCCACGGCCCGGTAACTCGCGTCCGGAGACAGCCCGTAGGTGACGAAACGCCTCTTCACCGCCGGGAGGATGGCCCGGACGTGCTCGTCGTCGAGGCACAGGATCGTCGTGCCGTAGAAGGGCACAAGGTTGGCGAACCGGACAAAGGCTTCCTTGATCTCCTCGATGCCCGCGTAATGGTCGAGATGCTCCCGGTCGATGTTGGTGATGACGGCGATGGAGGGGAGCAGCTTCAGGAAGGAGCCGTCGCTTTCGTCGGCCTCGGCCACGATGACCTCGCCGTCCCCCAGCCGGGCGTTTCCGCCGATCATGGCCAGCTTGCCGCCGATGACCATGGTGGGGTCCATGCCGCCGTGGGCCAGGATCGTGGAAATCATGGACGTCGTGGTCGTCTTCCCGTGGCATCCCGACACGGCGACGGAAAACTTCATTTTCAGGAGTTCCGCCAGCATCTCCGCCCGGGGGATCACGGGGATGTTCCGCGCCCGCGCCTCCCGGACCTCGGGATTGTCCTCCCGGATCGCCGTCGACGTGACCACCACGTCGGCGTTGCCCACGTTCTCACGGTCGTGTCCCTGGAAAATCCTCGCCCCGAGCCGGAAAAGGCGGTCCGTCAGATCGGAGGGCTGGAGGTCCGAACCGCTGATGCGGTACCCCAGGTTCAGGAGCACCTCGGCGATGCCGCTCATCCCGATGCCTCCGATTCCGACGAAATGGATGTCCCGGATCTTCCGGCGCATGAAATCTCTCTTCAGGGGATCGACCATGGTCAGTCCGTATTCCTTTCTGTTCCGTCCCCGCGGGCATCGAGAAGGCGAAGGCATTCGGCGACGATATCCCGCGCGGCATGGATGTTTCCAAGTTTCCGGGCCCGTTCCCCCATTCGGGCCGTCCCTTCCCGGTCTCCCGCAAGGCGGCGGACCGCCCGGAAGATTCCCTCCCCGTCCAGGTCCTTCTGGAGAATCATCTCGGCCGCCCCCTGCCGGACGAGAACTTCGGCGTTCTTTGTCTGGTGGTCCCCCACGGCGAAAGGAAAGGGAATGAAAACGGCGGCCTTTCCCCTGGCGGTGATTTCCGCCACCGTGGTGGCGCCGGCCCTGCAGACCAGAAGATCGGCCCGGTCATAGAAGGCGGCCATGTCGTCGATGAAGGAATGCACCTCCCCGGCCGCCCCCGCCCGCTCGTAGGCCGCGCGGACCCGCTCGTAATCGGCGGCGCCCGTCTGGTGTATGAGAACAATGTCCTCTCCCCGGTCCCGGAAAAGGGGAAGGGCCGCAAGAACGGCGTCGTTGATCGCTTTTGCGCCCTGGCTCCCGCCGTACACGAGGACGGTGAACCGGCCGTCCCGGTCCCGCTTTTCCGCCGGCGCATCCACGAACCCCCGCCGGACGGGGTTTCCCGCCAGGACCGCCTTTTTCCCGTCGAAAAAGGACAGGGTTTCCGGGAAGGACACGAAGATTCGGAGGGCGAACCTTCCGAGAATCCGGTTCGTCAGGCCGGGAGCGGCGTTCTGCTCGGCGATGGCCGTGGGAACGTTCATGAACCGGGCCGCGAGCACCACCGGACCGGAAGCGTATCCCCCCACGCCGAAGACCAGGTGGGGGCCGTATTCCCGGAGGATGTCCCGGGAGGCGGAAAGGGCGGCGGGAATCTTCATCAGTCCGCCCAGGATCCCCATGGGTCCCTTTCCCCGGAGCCCGGCCACGGGGATGGTGCGAAGCGGGTACCCCAGGCCCGGGAGCACTTTCGCCTCCATGCCCCGTTCCGTCCCGGCGAAGAGGACCCGGCCGCCGGGGACCTGCCGGAGGAACTCCTCCGCAACGGCGACGCCGGGGAAGAGGTGCCCCCCCGTTCCGCCGCCCGCGATGAGGATTCGAAGGTCCGCCGGGATCATGGCGTACCTCCGGCCCGGGCCTCGCCCTCTTCCCGGCGGGAGAGGGAGATGTTCATCAGGATCCCCATGGCCGCCAGGGACGCCACGAGCGACGTTCCCCCGTAGCTGACGAAAGGCAGGGGAAGGCCCTTGGTGGGAAGAAGCCCCATGGCACAGCCCATGTTGATGACGACTTCCAGGGCGATGAGCACCGTCAGTCCCGAGGCGAGAATGGAGCCGAACCGGTCCCCCGTCCGCGAGGCGATGAGGAATCCCCTGACGACGAGGACCGCGAACAGGGCCAGGAGCAACGTCACGCCGAGGAGCCCCAGTTCCTCGGCGATGACGGCGAGAACGAAGTCCGTGTGGGGTTCGGGCAGGTAGAACAGCTTCTGCGTGCCGTTTCCCAGCCCCACGCCGAAGAGGCCGCCGGAACCGAAGGCGATGAAGGACTGGACGATGTGAAACCCGAGGTCCTGGGCATGGTCCCAGGGTCTCAGAAAGGCCAGGATCCGCTTCAGCCGGTAAGACTCGAAAAAGAGAACGTAGAGCCCGGCGGGGACGGCCAGGGACAGGAGTCCCGCCAGGTGGAGGAGCCGGCATCCGGCGAGATAGAACAGGAGGAAGAACACGGCGCACAGGAGGACGGAGGTCCCGAAATCGGGCTGGCGGAGCACCAGGAGAACCATGACGCCGAGAAACAGGAGGGGCACCGTGAAGACCTTCCGGAACTCCCCCATCCGGTCCTCCCTCCGGGCCAGAAAGGCGGCGAGGAACAGGACCAGGGAAAGCTTGGCCACTTCCGTCACCTGGAAGGCGAAACCGCCCAGGCGAAGCCACCGGGTGGCCCCGCCGGCCGTCGCCCCGAATCCGGGAATGCAAAGGAGCAGGAGCAGCAAAAAGGAAACGAGGAGGGACGGGTACGCCAGGTGCCTCCAGGCGGCGTAGGGGATTTTCGCCAGGAGGATCATGACGATAAAACCGATGCCGGCGAAGACCGCCTGCTTCCTCAGGAAGAAATACCCGTCGTTGAACCGTTCCTGGGCAATGATGGAGCTGGCGCTGTAGACCATCACGAGACCGCCCGCGGTCAGCAGCAGGGCGATCGTCAGGATCCACAGTTCCCCCCGGACGGCCTTCATGGCAGGATCCCCCTTTCGCCGTTTTCCCCGGCGTCGAGACGCATCACCAGGGACCGGAAGAAGCGGCCCCGCGCGTCGTAGCCGGAGAATTCGTCGAAGCTCGCGCACCCGGGCGAAAGAAGGACCGTGTCCCCTTCCTCCGCGTTTTGCCACGCCAGGAGCGTCGCCTCCTCGAGGGTCTTTCCCTCCAGCGCCGGGACGACGCCCGAAAGCTGGCGTCCGATCTCCTTCCGGGCTTCCCCGAAAAGGACGAGCAGCTTCACCTTCTCCCGGACCCGGGGGGCGAGTTCCCTGAAATCGCCGCCCTTGTCCCTGCCGCCCAGGAGAAGAACGACCGGTCCCGCAACGGCGTCGAGGGCCCGTTCCACAGCGCCCGTGTTCGTCCCCTTGGAGTCGTCGTAAAAGGAGACCCCCCCCTTCGACGCCACGAGCTCCACGCGGTGGGAAAGCCCCCGGAATTCACCGAGGACGGGGAGCATCTCCTCCGCAGTCGCGCCGCACCAGCGGGCGGCGAGGAGGGCGGCCATGACATTCTCCAGGTTGTGGACGCCTTTCAGCCGGATGGAGGCCAGCGGGTAGCGATCCCCGCCGCCGTCCAACCCGACGGTCCGAAGGGCGTCGCCGTCCAGGCGGATGCCCCTGCCGGCCCGCCCCCGGGAGGAGAAGGTCTGCACCTCCGCCGCGAGTTTCCCGGCGAGCCGGGGGGTTCCCGGGTCGTCCCCGTTCAGGACGGCCAGGTCGCGAGACCCCTGGTTTTCGAAAATCCGTTCCTTGGCGGCGCGGTAGGCCTCCAGGCTTCCGTGATAATCCAGGTGATCGGGGGTCACGTTCAGGAGCAGGGCCGCCCTGGGACGGAACGTCTCGATCCACTGGAGCTGGAAGCTGCTCACCTCAACCACCACGTGGGTCTCGTCTCCGGGGTTCAGGACGTATTCCAGGAGGGGCGTCCCGATGTTCCCGCCGACGAAGGCCTTCCTTTCCCCGGTGGAGAGAAGCTCGCCCAGGAGGGCGGTGGTGGTCGTCTTGCCGTTGGTCCCCGTGACGGCGACGACCGGTTTGTCGATGTAACGAAACGCCAGCTCCAGTTCGCTCAGGACGGGAACGCCCTTCGCCGCCGCCCCGGCCAGGAGCGGATGGGACGGGGGCACGCCGGGGGAGGGAACGACGAGGTCGGTGTCCGGGGGAAGCGCGGGCCCGCCGGCGACGGAAAGCCCCATGGCGCCCATGGCGCGGAGAGCCTCCGCACGCCGGGATTCCCCGTCGTCCCAGAAGAGGACCCTGGCCCCCTTCCCGAGCAGAAACCGGACGGCGGCCTGCCCCGTCTTTCCGAATCCGACGACGAACACGTTCCGATCCCTCAGTTCCACAATGCCTCCCTACCGGAGCTTCAGGGTGCTCACGGCAATGAGCGCCAGGATGATCGAGATGATCCAGAAGCGGACGATCACCTTCGGTTCCGGCCAGCCCTTCAACTCGAAGTGATGATGGATGGGGGCCATCCGGAAGATCCTTTTACCGTTGGAAACCTTGAACCATCCCACCTGGCAGATGACGGAGACCGTTTCGACGACGAAAATCCCCCCCACGATGGCCAGGAGGATTTCCTGCTTCGCCATGACGGCGAGCGTCCCCAGGCTGCCCCCCAGGGACAGGGACCCCACGTCGCCCATGAAGATCTGCGCGGGGTAGGTGTTGTACCAGAGAAATCCGATGCTGGCCCCGACCATGGCCCCGCAGAAGACCGTCAGCTCCCCCGTCCCCGGAACGTAGGGGATCTGGAGGTATCCCGCGATCCGGACGTTTCCGGCGAAGTAGGCCAACAGGAGATAGGTGGCGAAGCAGATGGCGGCGGGCCCGATGGCCAGCCCGTCCAGGCCGTCGGTGAGGTTCACCGCGTTGGCGGCGCCCACGATGACGAACGTGGACAGGAGGACGTACCCCCAGCCGAGGTCGGGAAGGACGGTCTTGAAAAAGGGCACGGCCACGGCGGTGGGGAATCCCGGCTTCATGTAGAGAACCACGCTGATGGCCAGGGCGATGAGAATTTCCCAGCCCAGGCGGATTTTCCCCGAAACGCCCCTGCTGTTTTGCCCCTTCAGCTTCCGGACGTCGTCCACGAGCCCCACGGCCCCGAATCCGACCAGGGCGGCCAGGATGAGCCACACGTAAACCACGTCCAGCCTCGCCCACAGGAACGTGGACAGGAAGGCCGACGAAACGATGACCAGCCCGCCCATGGTGGGCGTCCCCTTCTTGGACAGATGGGATTCCGGACCGTCCTCCCGGATGGGCTGGCCGATCCTCATGGACTGGAGTTTTTCGATGAACCACGGAATGAAGACGAAGCACAGGACCAATGCCGTGATGGTGGCGTAGATCGTCCGGAAGGTGATGTACCTGAAGACGTTGAAGCTGGAGATGACGTCGCTGAGCGGATAGAGAAGATGATAAATCACAGCCGGCTTCCCTCCGTACCCGTTCGTTTTTCCGGATCCGTCCCGAAGGCCCCCCGGATGGCATCGGCGAATCTCTCCATCGCCATTCCCCGGGATCCCTTGACGAGAACCCAGTCCCCCTTCCGGAGGATTTCCCGGAGAATCCCCGCGACCTCCCCCGGATCCTCCGCGGCGACGATCCGGATGCGGTCCTTTCCCGCCTCCCCGGCGCCCGCGGCGGCGTGCCGGGCCATTTCCCCGCGGACGAACAGCGTGTCGATCCCCAGGGCCCCCATCCGCCGTCCCGTTTCCCGGTGAAGATCCGCGCTTGCCCCCCCCAGTTCGAGCATGTCGCCGAAAACCACGTGGACCCGGCCCCCGCCCCGGAGGGCGGCCAGCGTTTCCACGGCGGCGGCCACCGAATCGGGATTGGCGTTGTACGTGTCGTCCACGAGACGGGCGCCGCAGGAGAGAAGCTCCACCGACATCCTCCCGGGGGCGGGGCGGACCGCCCCGAGGCCCTCGAGGATGTCCGGGCCCGCCGTTCCGGCGGCATGGCAGCATGCCGCGGCGGCAAGGGCGTTGTAAACGCCGGGAAGGCCGAAAAGGGAAAGGCGGACGTCCCCGTGAAAGGAACCGATGAAAAGGGTGAATTCCACGCCCCCGTCCCCGCCGGGGCGGACCCCTTCCGCCCGGACGAACGCCCCGGCGCCCGTTCCGAAGGAAACGGTCTTTCCCTTCCACCCCTCGGCCGCCTTCCTGACTTCCCCGTCGTCCCCGTTGACCACCAGCGTCCCCTCCGGGTCCACCCCCCGGAAGAGGGCCCCTTTTTCCTCCCGGATCCCGTCCAGGGAACCGAGGCCTTCCAGGTGGGCCCGGCCGATGTTCGTGACGAGCCCGATGGTGGGGCGGGCGATCCAGGCGAGCCTTTCGATTTCCCCGGGCCGGTTCGTTCCCATTTCCACGACCACCACCTCGTGGCCGTCCCGGAGGCTGAACAGCACCAGGGGAACCCCCACGAGGTTGTTCAGGTTCCCCGGGGTCACGAGCACCTTTTTCCCGCGGGAGAGAATCGTTCCGATCATGTCCTTGGTAGTCGTCTTTCCCGAACTTCCCGTCACGGCGATGACGGGAACGGGGAAACGGTCCCTCCAGAAGCGGGCGAGATCCCCCAGGGCCCGGAGGGTGTCCGCCACGGAAACGGCGAAAAACTTCTCTTCCCCCGGCCCCGTCCCGGGAAGCGCCTTGCCCGTCTTTACGAGAAGGCCCGCGGCGCCCTTTTCCAGCGCCTTCCGGAGAAACCCGTGCCCGTCGAACCGTTCGCCGGTGAGGGCGATGAAGAGATTTCCCCGTCCGATCCGCCTCGTGTCGGTGGAGATGCCGAAGGACGAAGCCTCCCCGTTCCCCGCCGCGAGGGTGCCGCCGGTCGCCCGGAGGATCTCGGCCGCCGTGAAGGAAGGAAGGGAATCATTCATCGCGAGCCCCCTCTCCGCTTCGCCTGCCGAGGGCCTCCCCCGCCACGAGCCGGTCGTCGAAGGGACGCTTCTCCGTCCCGATGATCTGGTAGTCCTCGTGCCCTTTTCCGGCGATGAGGACGATGTCCTTTTCCCCGGCCATGGCGACGGCCCGGCCGATGGCTTCCCGCCGGTCCGGCAGAACGACATACCCCTTCCCGTTGAAGGTCTCCTCGAAACGCTCCGGTCCGTATTTTCTCGGGGACACCACCCGGAGTCCTTCCTCGATCTCGGCGATGATGGCGAGGGGATCTTCCGTCCTGGGATTGTCCGACGTGATGACGGCCAGGTCGCTCGTTTCCGCGACCGCCTTCCCCATGAGGGGCCGTTTCGTCCTGTCCCGGTCGCCGCCGCATCCGAAGACGGTGATGATCCTGCCCTCCCGGAAGACCGTGAGGGTTTCCAGTACCTTCCGGAGGGCGTCCTCCTTGTGGGCGTAATCCACGAAGACGGCGGGCCCGCCTGGTCCGCCGACCTTTTCCAGCCGGCCCGGAACGGCGGAAAGGGCCCCGATCCCCTCCGCGATGTCCGGCGGGCCGATCCCCACGGCCAGGGCTGCCGCGACCGCCGCCAGGATGTTGTACAGATTGAATTTCCCGATGAGCGGGCTCTTCACCGGGAACGTCCCGGCGGGCGTCCTGAGGACCGCGTCGATTCCCTCCAGGGTCAGGTTCCAGGAAAGGGGGGCGATCTCCATGGCCGGCCCCGTCCCGAAGACCGTCACCGGTTCCCGGAGCTCCCCCGTGAGCCGCATGCCCCAGGGGTCGTCCCCGTTGACGATCCGGCGTTCCTTTTCCCCCGTCAGGATCTCCTCGAAGAAGCGCTTCTTGGCACGGTAATAGTCCTCCATGTTCCTGTGGAAATCGAGGTGGTCATGGGACAGGTTCGTGAACACGCCGGCGGCGAAGAGGCAGTCGTCCACCCGGTACAGATCGAGGGCGTGGGAGGAGACTTCCATGACGAGGTGGGTGATCCCCCCGTCCGCCGCTTCCCGGAGCAGTCTCTGGAGGTCCGTCGACTCGGGGGTCGTGTTGGGGGCCGGGAGGACTTTCCCGGGAAACCGATAACTGACCGTCCCGATCACCCCCGCTGCGCGGCCGGCGGACCGGAAAATCGACTCGATGAGGTAGGTCACCGTCGTTTTTCCGCTCGTTCCCGTCACCCCGATCAGGCAGAGGTCCTTCGACGGATTCCCGTAGAAATTGGCGCTGATCCGGCCGAGGGCCCGGCGGCTGTCCCCCACCCGGATCTCCGTGACATGGGGCGGCAGGGACAGCTCTCTCTCGGAAACGACGAACGCGGCGCCCCGATCCACCGCCTGGGCGGCGAACCGGTGGCCGTCCGCCTTGAGCCCCGGAACGGCAACGAACAGGGAACCGGGGCGGCAGGCCCGGGAGTCGTAGCACACGTCGGCGACTTCCGTTTCCCCTCCCCGCCGGAGCGACACGAGATTGATTCCCTCGAGGATGGTCTCCAGCTTCGCCATAGCCTTTACTTCCCCGGGTGAAACCACACCCGGGCGACGGTATTTCCTTCCAGCGGCGTTCCCGGCTCCGGATTCTGGCGGACCGCCCATCCGCTTCCGGAAAGCCGGACATCCATACCCGTTTCCGCGGCGATTTTCAATACGTCCGCCATGGTTCTCCCCCGGAAGTCGGGGAAGACCGACGAAGATTCCCCGAGGACCACGGACAGCAGTTCCCCCGAGGAAACTTCTCGGATTCCCTTCGCCGGTTCCGCCGTTCCGGCGGTGGCGACGGACCCCACCGGTTTGTCGAAGCCGCAGAGGATCTGTTCGCCCACCCTGCGGAAAAGCGGCGCCGCGGCCTGCCCGCCCCACCGGCGGAATTCCGGCTCGTCGAGCATCACGTAGATCACCACGCGGGGGTGGTCCGCCGGAAAGAAACCGATGAAGGAGGCGCCCACCTTCTTCTGGGAGTACTGCCCCGTTTCCCGGTCCAGCTTCTGGGAGGTCCCCGTCTTTCCCGCGACGGACACGTCGGCGATCCGGGCGCCTCTGCCCGTGCCGTCATCGGCCTCGACCACGTCCCGCATATAGGTCGTGATCCGCCAGGCCGTCTGGGATTTCATCACCCGGCGGACCGCCTCGGGTTCGAATTCGCGGATCACCTTTCCCGATTCGTCCACGATCCCCCTCACGATCCGGGGCTTCATGAGAACCCCGTCGTTGGCGATGGCCGCCATGGCCGCCGTAAGCTGAATCGCCGTGACGGAGACCCCCTGGCCGAAACCGATGGCGGCCAGGTCGACGGTAGTCCAGCCGTCCGCGTCCCGGAGAATGCCCGTCGCCTCTCCGGGAAGGTCGATTCCCGTTTTCGCCCCGAAACCGAACCGGGTGAGCCACCGGTGAAATCTTTCCGCGCCGAGCCGCTCGGCGATCTTGGCGCATCCGATGTTGCTCGAGTATTTCAGGATTTCACGCGGTTTCAACAGCTCGTACCGTTTTCCCTGGGCCTCGCGGATGGCCTTCCGGCCGACCACGTAAAACCCTTTTTCACAGTCGATCGTCTCTTCCTCCTCGACGACACCCTCTTCGAAGGCGGCCGACATGAGAAAGGGTTTGAAGGTCGATCCCGGGTCGAAGCTGTCCATCACCGCCCGGTTCTTTCTCACCGTGCGTTCGTAGGCACTGAAGGTATTTCCGTTGAATCCCGGCTCGTTCGCCATGGCCAGCACCTCTCCCGTGGCGGGATCCATGACGATGACCAGCCCCGACCGGGCTCCCGTCTCCGATACGGCCTCACGGAGCCGTTCCTCGACGGCATGCTGGATCCGGGCGTCCAGAGTCAGAATCAGGTTGGAGGAAGAGAGGTTCCCTTCCCCTTCCAGGGGGGCGTCCTGGTAAAACCGCTGGCCTTTCGCGTCCCGGCCCCAGATCACCCTTCTCGGCGGTCGTTTCAGGAAGGAGTCGTAGGACAGTTCGAGGCCCTCCAGGCCTCTGGAATCGTAGCCCACGCAACCGAGGACATGGGCCGCGAGCGTCCGGTTCGTATAGAAACGCTTCGGTTCCTTCACCAGGTACAGGCCCTCCAGGTCGAGGGTCCGGATGCGTTCCGCCTGTTCCGGGGAAATCATCCTCCCCACCCAGGAGAACTGCCTGCCCTGGGGAAGCTTCTCCGCCGCTTCCTTCCGGCTCAGGCCCAGAATGGACGCAACCCCCGCCACCGCGGCTTTCCTGTCCTGAATCCGGGAGGGGTCGGCCCACAGGGAATCCACGAGAAGGCTCGCAGCGAGCACCGAGCCGTTCCGGTCCAGGATCTGCCCCCGTTCGGGCTGAAGGGTCAACACGGCGGTCTGCTGTTTCCGGGCGAGATGCTTCAGGGGCTCCCCCGAGAGGTACTGGATCTGCACGGCCCGGGAAAGCAGGGCGACGAAGAGGAGCACAAAAAGCCCCAGAAGGAACCGGCTTCGTCTATGGAATCGATTCGTTTCTTCCTTGCTCATTTCACGAAAATGACCTGGTCTCTTGCCGGGTAATTCATTTCCAGCCGCTCCCGGGCCAGGCGCTCGATCCTTTCCGGGGACCGCAGCGTGGCCCTTTCCACCTTGAGCCGCCGGTTCTCTTCCTGAAGAAGATCCCGCTGCTTCATTTCCCTGGCCAGGGCGTAATTGATCTGCTTCATGTGGAGCTGCAGCCCCACCTGAAACACGAGCGCCCCCAGGAGCAATCCTCCCGAAAGAAAAAGCCCCCAGACCATGGCCCCCGAAACCCCGTCCTTTTCCCCCGGTGGGGTCTTCCCCTTTCGCCGCATCCCGTCAGATCCTCTCCATGACCCGAAGCCGCGCGCTTCTGGCTCTGGGATTCCGCCGGACCTCCTCCTCCCGCGGCATGAGAGGCTTCCTCGTGAGAACGATGCCCTGTTTCCGCCGGCCGCAGGCGCAGCGGGGGAATCCCGGGGGGCAGACGCAGGGATTCTCCAGGAGCCGGAAGGATTCCTTCACCATCCGGTCCTCCAGGGAATGATAGGAAATAACGAGAAAACGGCCTCCCAGGTTCAGGAGGCGGCTTCCCCCGTCGAGCGCTTTTCGAAGGCTTTCCAGTTCCCGGTTCACGGCGATCCGAAGGGCCTGGAAGGTCTTCGTGGCGGGATGTCTCCTCCCGTGCCTTCTCCGCGGGGACACGGCCCCGGAAACGATCGCGGCAAGGTCGGAGGTGCTCTCGATGGCCGATTCTCTCCGCCGCGCCATGATGGCCCGCGCGATCCCCCGGGCTTCCCCCTCTTCCCCGTACCGGTAGAGGAGATCCCTCAGGTCTTCCTCAGAGAGCCCGTGAACCAGGTCGAAGGCCGTTTGTCCCCCCCGCCGGTCCATGCGCATGTCCAGGGGCCCCCTTTGGGAAAAACCGAATCCCCTGCCGGCGTGCTCCAGCTGGTGGGAGGACACGCCGAGGTCGAGGAGGATTCCGTCCACCTTTCCGATTCCCAGGTCCCTGAGCACTGTCTCCATATCCGCAAAATCCCCCCGGACGAGAACGACCCTCCCGCGGAAGGTCCGGAGTCGTTTCTCCGATTCCCCGAGGGCCTCGTCGTCCCGGTCGATGCCGATCAGCCGGGCGTCGGGGGCACTCTCCTCCAGGATTCTCAGGGCATGGCCTCCTCCGCCCACGGTGCCGTCCACGTAGACGGCCCCTTCCGGCCGGGGCAGGAACGACAGGACCTCCTCCGCGAGGACGGGCTCATGAAAGACGGACATGATCAGAAACCCAGGCGGGCGGCGATGGAGTCGCTGGATGCGTCGAGCTTGGCCGCCGTCTGGGTGAGGTGCCCGTCGAACAGCTCCCGGTTCCAGATTTCAATGGTCTTCACCATGCCGACGAGGGCGATGTCCTTTTCCAGTCGCCCGTGCCTGCGGAGTTCCGGCGGTACGAGCAGCCGCCACTGGGCGTCGAAGGTGCAGTCGACGGCACCGGAAATGAAGTAACGATGGAACTCCCGGGTCTCCCGGTCGATGAGGGAATGGGTGGCCGCCTTTTCCTCGATGACCCGCCACTCCTCGAAGGGCACCAGGAGAACGTATTCCGCCCAGTTCGTCAGGACCACCTTCCTGCCGTACTGCTCTCCGAAAATCTCCCGGAGCCTGGCGGGAAAGGTGATCCTTCCCTTCTCGTCGATGGTGTGAAAATAACGCCCCCGGAACGCAGACAAGGACACCCCTCCACAATAACCCACTTTGTTCCACTCAATGTGATCATAGGGAGGGGGGAAGGCTTTGTCAAGGAAAAAAAGGCTACTTTTCTTTTCGAATCTGATATTTTAAGACCGCCTCGCGATGGTGGGATAAAGTGGTTGAAAAATGATGGGATCCATCGTTCCGGGCTACGAAGAACAGATAGGGAACGGCGGCGGGCCGCAGGGCCGCGTCGATCGAATCCACGCCGGGGTTGCAGATGGGGCCGGGGGGCAGCCCCTTGTGCACGTAAGTGTTGTGCGGCATGTTCTTCGAGAGGTGGGACTTCTTGAGGTTCCCGTCGAAATCGGGAATGTCGTAGATCACCGTCGGATCGCTCTGGAGCAGCATTCTCTTTTTCAGGCGGTTGTGAAAGACGGCGGAGATGATGGGTTTCTCCTCGGACAAGGCCGCTTCCTTCTCGATAATCGAAGCGAGAATGACGATCTCCTCGAGGGTCATGCCGTGCCGCCCCGCAAGCGCTTCCCAGTCGGGGCGCTGGCGCTTCCGGAACTGCCGGACCATGAACCGGATGATCTCCTCCTCCCCCATGGAACGGGTAAAAATGTACGTCTCGGGGTAAAGGTACCCTTCCACGCTATCCCCCTTGATTTTCAGGGAATCGAGAAGGCCGGGGTCCCGGGCGCGGGCGAGAAAGGTTTTATAATCCACGAGATTCCAGGCGGAAAGGCGTTCCGCCACCTGCCGGACCGTGAATCCCTCGGGAAAGGGAATCCGGTACCCCTTGATCTCCCCCCGGACGAGTTTCCGGAGGAGGTCGTCAGGGGAGTTGAGGAGCGAGATTTCGTATTCCCCCGCCCGGATGTGCTGGGGGGCCTTCCGGAGACGGGCGAGAACAGAAAACAGGAATTCGTTCCCGATGACGCCCTTTTCCCTCAGGAGCGACAGGGCGGTCCCGAAATTCGTGCCCTTGGCGATTTCCACCGTTACGGAACATTCCCCGCAACGGGGATCGATGGGATTCCGGGCGTAGTCGAGAAGGACGGACCAGGCGAGCCCGATCCCGGCCAATCCGGCCATGGCAAGAAAAGCGATCACGACGAGGCGGGAAGCGATGGAAGGGGAAAGGATCGACTTACCCGCCATGCTTCCGGGTCCCCCGCCGGTTCAGGTAATCCTGGAGGATCAGGCACGCCGCAAGGCGGTCCACCACGTTCCGTTTTTTCCCCGCCCGGACCTTCCGTCCCGCCAGGATGTCCTCCGCCTCCCGGGTCGACAGCGTTTCGTCCCACCGTTCCACGGGAACGTGAAAGGCGGTCTCCAGTTTTTCGACGAACGCGTCCACCTTTTCGCACTGGATTCCCCTGCTTCCGTCCAGGCGGTAAGGGTAGCCGACGACGATCCGGCCCACGGCGAATTCCCGGACGTACCGGCCGATTTCCGCGAGATCCCGCTCCTCGCCCCGGGACTGAACGGTGGCAACCCCCCGGGCGAGGATCTCGAGTTCGTCGCACACGGCCACCCCGATTCTCTTCGCCCCGTAATCGATTCCAAGGATCCTCATCAGGAACGCACTCAAAGGAAAATTCCCGGCGTGTCTTCTCCGGTGGGCTTCGCGGGAAGCTCCGGCAACGCCGGGTTCCTCCCCTTTTACCACAATAAGCGGCCTGGGTCCATTGCGCCCGGGTTTCGCGTTCCATCCGGAGCTGAAGCCGCAAAGTGATTGTTTGACGTAGTCCAGCCCTCCAGGGCCTGCGAAACCTTGCCAGAACCGATTCCCGTCGAGAGGCGCGGACGGTTTTCCGGCTCAGGAACCGCTTTTCGACGGTTCCATTTTTCTCGCTCCACTGCAACACCGCAACGCGCCCTTCGGGCTTAGGAGCGGTGTTGCGGCCGTTCCACTTCGAAAGGAACCGTTGCGAAAAGGCGCTTATTCGCCTTCAAAACCGTTCCACGCCCCTCGGGGAATCGCCACATCAACCCGAACTCCCTCGTTTCAACCGGGGCTGAAGCCCCGGACTACGTTCAAAACCCCATCTCCCCCCAGGAACAGCCGCATCAATCCAAACGTCCTCGTCCCGACCGGGGCTCGCTGTTTGAAAAACGCGTTCTATCGACCCGTTACGGGTTCGTCACGGGTTTCGTTGTGAATTGTCCCGTTTTCTGTTATCCAGGGGGAGAATGCAGGAAGGGCGATCGCCTTTCAAGGGAAAGGAACCGATGAAGCACATCATCCTCGGAACGGCTGGTCACGTGGATCACGGGAAGACCTCCCTCATCCGGGCGCTCACCGGAATCGACACAGACCGGCTGAAGGAGGAAAAGGAACGGGGAATCACCATCGAACTCGGCTTTGCGCGGATGACCCTTCCCGGCGGGCTGACCATCGGCATCGTGGACGTACCCGGCCATGAGCGGTTCGTGAAGCACATGGTCGCCGGCGCGGGGGGGATCGATCTCGTGGCCCTGGTCATCGCCGCGGACGAGGGGGTCATGCCGCAGACCCGGGAGCACCTGGACATCTGCAGCCTTCTCGGCATCCGCACCGGCCTCGTCGCCGTCACCAAGACGGACCTGGTCGACCGGGACTGGCTCGATCTCGTCATCGAGGAAATCGGCGACTTCCTGAAAGGCACCTTTCTCGAGCCGGCGCCGATCGTCGCCGTTTCGGCGACAACGGGGGAAGGGCTTCCCGAATTCGTGTCGGCACTGGAAAAGGTCATCACGCCCATGGAGGACCGCTCCGAATCGGGATTTTTCCGGCTCCCAGTAGACCGGGTGTTCACCATGAAGGGGTTCGGGACGGTCGTCACGGGAACCCTCGTGTCCGGGAAGATCCGCGTCGGTGAAACGGCGGACCTCCTCCCGCAGAAGGTCCGCGCAAAAGTCCGGGGGCTCCAGGTCCACAACGAAGCCGTGGATACGGCCCTGGCGGGGCAGCGTACGGCGATCAACCTGCAGGGTATCGAAAAGGAGGCGGTGGAACGGGGCAACGTTCTCGCCGCCGTCGACACCTTCGAGCCGTCCTCGGTCATGGACGTCTCCTTCCGGTATCTGCCGTCGGCGGGCAGGAAGCTGAAGACCCGGGCCGCGGTCCGGTTCCATTGCGGAACCAGTGAAATCCTTGCCAGGATCGTCATCATGGACCGCCCGCAGATCGAACCCGGCGAGGAATGCTACGGCCAGATCTTTCTGGAAGCGCCGGCAGTGGCCTCCGGCGGAGACCGTTTCGTTCTCCGGAGCATTTCCCCGGCGGCGACCATCGGCGGGGGGGTCATCCTGGATCCTCTGGCGAAGAAGTGGAGAGCCCGGGAAAAGAAACGGCGGAGCGAATGGGAAATCCTCCAGGGGGGAACGGGTCTCGAAAAGACGTCGGTGATTCTCCACAGGGCGGGCCTGGAAGGAATCTCCAGGGAGCGGCTCGCCGTGAGAACCGGCCTGTCCCAGGGAGAGATCAAGCGGATCCTGGACCAGCTTCTCTCCAGGAGGGAGGCCCTCCTGCTCGACGGCGACCCCCCGAGGCTCTTTCACCGGGACGTTTACCGGAAGCTCCAGGAGGACATTCTCGCCGAGGCGGCGGAATATCACAGGAACCAGCCTCTCCGGAAGGGCTGCTCCCGGGAGGAGCTGAGAATCCGCATCGGGGCATCCGTCGACGTCAAGCTCTTCAACCGGGCCCTCCGGGACCTCGAGGAGGGGAAAAAGATCGTCTCTGAACAGGACACCGTCCGGATTCCCTCCCATGCCGTGGAACTTACGGGCGACCTCGAATCCCTGAGGGGGGAAATCGAGACTACGTACAGGAAGGCGGGTCTGGAGCCGCCCCTGACCCGGGAAGTCCTGGAACGGACCGGCGACCGAAAGGGCGGCGGCGCCAAGATCCTCGACCTCCTGACCAGGGAGGGAACCCTAGTCAAGGTCAGCGAGGAACTCTATTTCCACAGGGAGGCCCTGGAAGGGCTGGCGAAGACCTACACCGATTTCCTTCTCAGGGAAGGAAGGGCGACCCCGGGAACGTTTCGGGACCTGACGAACCTGTCCCGCAAATTCACCATTCCCCTCATGGAATACTTCGACAAGACCCGCCTGACCATGCGGGTGGGGGATCACCGGGTACTGAGAGAGCGCAGGGAAGAAGGCAATGGATGACGGCAGAAACCTCGCGGGAGAGCGGGAGGTTTACTGGTTCGACGGGTCCGGCCTGTCGAAGCGGTCCGTGTCTGTGATCCGGGAGTCGGTCCTCCGGGTCTTTCTCAACGGCCGGGCGGTCGTGGAAATCGCCTGCCTGGGGACCCACGGGGAAGAACTGGCGGTGGGGTTTCTCCGGTCCGAGGGTCTTCTCGAACGGCGGGAGGATCTCCGGTCCGTCGCCGCGGCAGGCGGGGAGGTCCGGATCGAGGCAGCGGTGACCGCCGGCAAAGCGCAAGGGGGGCCTACCCTTCTCCTGTCCAGCGGTTCCCGGGAAACGGCGCGCAGAACGCCGGAACCGGTCGCCCTCTCACCGCTTCCCTTCACGGCGCGAGACATTTCCACCCTCATGGAAGAACACCTCCGGGCCACGGAACTCCATGCCCGGACCCGGGGAACCCACGGATCCTCCCTGGCCGGGGAGACGGGAATCCTCATCACCAGGGAGGACATCGGAAGGCACAACACGATCGACATGATCGGGGGGCACCTGTTCCTTCAAAAGAAGGACGGAGCGGGGAAGCTCCTTCTGACCACGGGACGGCTTTCCTCGGAGATGGTCCGGAAGGTGTGGAACCTGAGGATCCCCGCCCTCGCCTCTCATGCCGCAGCCACGTCCGAAGGCATCGAAACGGCCGAAAGGGGCGGACTCACCCTGATGGGGTGCGTCCGGAACGGCACCATGAAAATATACACCCATCATGAAAGGATTCGATTTTGAGCGTGAAAAACCTGTTTGTGCGGGACATCCAGCCCGCAGGCAAGATCGAGGACACGTTCCTCGTCGTGGAAAAAAATCTCGTCATCTCGCAGAAGGGAAGCCTTTACCTCAGCCTTCGCCTCAGGGACAAGACCGGTGACGTCGAGGGCAGGGTCTGGGACCGGGCCGCGGAACTCAACCGGATGTTCCAGAAAGGGGACGTCATTTTCGTCCGTTCCCGGGCGGTCCGCTACCGGGACGCGACCCAGCTCTCCATAACGGACATCGAAAAACCGGACCCCGCCGACGTCCGGATGGAGGATTACGCCCCCGCCTCCCGTTTCGGCGCGGAGGAAATGTTCCAGGCGCTGCAGGCGTTCGTGGAGGGAATCGAAAACCCCTTCCTGAAGAGCCTCCTTCACGGCATCTTCGGGGATGCAGAGATCGCCGGTCTTTTCAAAAGGGCCCCCGCCGCGAAGGCCATGCATCACTTCTACGCGGGAGGGCTGCTCGAACACACCCTTTCGGTGACCCGGATCCTCGATTTCCTTTCCCGTCACTACGAAAGGGTCGACCGGGATCTTCTCCTCACCGGAGGGATGCTCCACGACATCGGGAAAATACACGAACTCAGCCCGAACGGCATGATCGATTACACCGACGAAGGCCGCCTCATCGGCCACATCGTCATGGGACTGGAACTGGTGGACCGGAAGATGGCCGCCGTTCCCGACTTCCCGCCGGATCTCGCCATGGAACTCCGCCACATCCTCATCAGCCACCACGGCGCTTTCGAGTACGGGTCCCCGAAGCGTCCCAAGACCGAGGAGGCCCTCATGGTCTATTTCGCCGACGATCTCGACGCCAAGGTGAACGCCTTTCAGGAATTCATCAACGATTCGAACGATGAGGAGTCGCGATGGACCCCCTTCCACCGCCTCTTCGAACGGTACATCTACAAGGGTCCCCGCTGAAAGGACGAAATGCTTCCATGACTGGAAAACGGAGGGGAAGGCGGGCTTCCCCTCCGGACAGGCCCCCGATCTACGCCGGTCTGTCCCCGAAAAGGGCCCTTCCGACCCGGACGATGGTGGCACCCTCCTCCACGGCGACCTCGTAATCCTGGGTCATCCCCATGGAAAGCTCTCCCAGGGAGACCCCCGGAACCTCCTTTTCGAGGATCCTGTCCCGCAGTTCCCGGAGGGCTCTGAAGAAAGGCCTGGCCTGTTCCGGATCGTCGAACCAGGGGGGCATGGTCATGAGTCCCCGGACGGATAGATGCTCCATGGCCGCCACTTCCCGGACGAGGGACTCCGCCTCCTCCGGGGAAATCCCTCCCTTGGTCTCCTCGCCGCTCAGGCTCACCTGGATCAGGATGGGGGTCACGACGCCGGCGAGGCGGGACCGTTTGTCCAGCTCCGCCGCAAGGCCCGGGCGGTCCACCGAGTGAACCAGGTCGAAGAGGCGGACGGCGTATTTCGCCTTGTTCGACTGGAGGTGCCCGATCAGGTGCCACTCCGTCTTTCTTCCCATGGACGCGATCTTCCGTTTCGCTTCCTGGACATAGTTCTCTCCGAGGATGTCCACCCCCGCGTCGACGGCCTCACGGATCCGCACATCGTCCACCGTCTTGGTCACGGCCATGAGGCGGACCCCGGCAGGGTCCCTCCCCTTTCTCAGGGCCGCCTCGGCGATCCGGCGGCGCACCTCCCGGACGGCTTCGTGGACCGGCGTCATCCGAGCCCCCCTTCAGGGAAACGGACCGCCCCCACCCGCCTCAGCGCGCAGACGACCTCGCACAAGGGAAGGCCGATCACGTTGGTGCAGGAACCGTGAATCTCCCCGACGAACACCGCTCCCATCCCCTGGACCGCGTATGCGCCCGCCTTGTCATAGGGTTCGGAGGTGCCCGCGTACCATTCCAGTTCATCCTCCGGAATCTCCCGGAACGTCACCACGGACTCCACGGCCTCGGAAACCGCCGGCGGCCCCTCTCCCCTGAGAAGGGAGAATCCGGTGATCACCTGATGACTCCTGCCGCTCAGTTTCCGGAGCATCTCCTTCGCCTCCCCGGCGTTCCGGGGTTTGCCGAGCACCTCCCCGTCGACCACGACCACCGTGTCCGCCCCGAGGACCCAGGAGGCGGGATGCCGTGCGGCGGCCATGCGGCTTTTTTCGAGAGAGAGCCGGATTGCGTGATCCCTCGGGGTTTCCCCGTTCAGGAAGGTTTCCGGCACATCGCTCGGCGCTACGGTGAAGCGAAGCCCGAGGCCGCCCAGAAGCTCTCTTCTTCTCGGGGACGCCGAGGCCAGGATGAATGCGGGTTGTAACACGACTGAAATCCTCTCTTTACGGCTTCGGAAAAAGTCCATATGCTGCGTTGCCCTTCTTCCCTCCTCCCTGCGGCGTACCCAAAGTACGCCTCAGTCGTCCGGACTCGGGCGCCTTGCCTCTGAAGCTTTTTCCTTTGCCGTTGGAAATAATCGTTGCTTCGGCTCCTTACGTCTTTATCATGCCTGACGGCTTCGGAAAAAGTCCATATGCTGCGTTGCCCTTCTTCCCTCCTCCCTGCGGCGTACCCAAAGTACGCCTCAGTCGTCCGGACTCGGGCGCCTTGCCTCTGAAGCTTTTTCCTTTGCCGTTATTTCCCGACTTACCTCAAATCCTTCTATGCCTGACGATGTGCTTCTGAATTCAGGCCTTTGCGGGCACCAGGGCGACCAGGACGCGCCGTGTCCTGGGACCGTCGAACTCGCAGAAAAAAAGAGACTGCCAGGTCCCGAGCACGAGTTCCCCCCTCTCGACGAAAACAGCGGCAGAGGCCCCGAAGAGAGAGGATTTGATGTGGGCCGCCGAATTCCCCTCGGTGTGCCGGTAGCCGTCATTCCACGGAACGAGCCGGTCCATGGCCGCCAGGAGGTCCCGGGGAACGTCGGGGTCCGCGTTTTCGTTGATGGTGACCGCGGCGGTGGTATGGGGTACGTACACGTGGCAGATCCCTTCGCTCACGCCGCTCTCCCGGACGATGTCCCGTACTTCCCTCGTGATGTCGATCATCTCGCTCCTGGCGCCGGTATTAAGGGAAAACTGTTTCATGGGGCCCGCCTTCGAATGGGAATCCGTCCCCGGCGGATGCTTCCCCGGAAGGACGGTCACCCCACTATAATGAATGGAGGCGGATTTTTCAACAGAGCACCCCGTTCCGCAGGGGGAAGGAGGGCCGAACCAAGCCCCCGCTTTCGAGAAAGGCAGACCATTCGCCGCTTGATGCAATATTTCCATTAAATACTTCTTGACAGAAACGGCCGTCTCTTTTAATGTTTCTGGTGAAACACGCGGCTCTTTGAGAACCGATAAAGGCAAACTATCCGTAAGGGTAGGACGCAAAGCCATGGGTCCGCAGTTGCGGATCGCCAGGCCGCCGAAGTTCTTTCATCGATTTCCCCGCACGGCGGGTTCCCTTTCCGGAAGGAAGGGGTTTCCGTCTTTCCTTTCCAGCGATATTGCTGTATCTTCCCCACGAAGAAGACCCGATGAACGTGCAGGAAGTCCTCCGTGCCGATGGCCCGGCAGCGGTTTTCCAGGGAATCCGGAACCTTGACGGCTTCGAAAAAATCCCTATGCTTCGCTGCCCCTGAGCCCCCGGTCCCGAAGCGTACTGAAAGTATGCCCCGGCCCCGGGATTTCGGGCGCACCGGCCGCCGAGTTCTCATCCCTGCCGCCGGGGAAAGCGTTGACCGGACTTTTTTGCGAGTCTGTCGACCTCCGAAACAGCCGGATTCCCCATCTCCCGGGGAGCGGAAAGGGACAGAAGCGCGTTTCCCGAGCCATGGAACGGGTCATGAAAGGATGCGAACCGTGACAGTATTCCTCTCCATTGCGTCATTCGCCTTCGGGGCCGTCGTTGGAAGCTTTCTCAACGTGTGCATTCACAGGATTCCCAGGGGAGAATCCATCGTCCGTCCCCGCTCCCGATGTCCCTCCTGCGGCACGGCGATCCCCGGTTACGACAACATTCCCCTTCTGAGCTACCTCGTTCTCCGGGCAAGATGCCGTTCCTGCGGCGCGCCCATCTCGGCGGTCTACCCGGCCGTGGAGCTTCTCACGGCGGTCCTGTCCCTGGTCCTCTTCCGGAAATTCGGTCTCTCCCTGCCCTTCCTCGCTTCCTTCGCCTTCTGCTGCGCCCTGGTGGCGGTCAGCTTCATCGACCTGGAACACAGGATCATTCCCGACGTCATTTCCCTTCCCGGGATTCCCCTTTTCGCTCTGTGCGGGGTCGGGATCATGGGACTGACCCTTCTGGACTCCGTCATCGGAATCGTGCTCGGCGGGGGCGTCCTCTATCTCGTCGCCACGGGGTACGAACTGCTGAAGAAGCAGGAAGGCATGGGAGGGGGGGACATCAAGCTGCTCGCCATGATCGGCGGTTTTCTCGGCTGGAAGTCCCTTCTGTTCGTTCTGCTCGTCAGTTCCCTCCTGGGGGCTTTCGTGGGAATCGCGGCCATGGTCTACAGAAAAGGGAACCTGCAGGACGCCGTTCCCTTCGGTCCCTTTCTGTCCATCGCCGCCGTTCTTCACATCTTTTACGGAGAAGCCTTTGTCCGGTTTTTCATCGTCCGCTGAAGAGGGTCCCATGACGGGAGAGAAAAACAAAGGATTTACCCTGGTGGAACTTATGATCGTGGTGGCTCTCATCGCGATCCTCGCCGCCATCGCCGCGCCGGCCTACCAGGATTACATGGCGCGGAGCCGCCTGAACGGGGCGGCGAGGCTGGTCCTTGCGGACCTCGCGTCGGCCAGGATGGACGCGGTGAAGATGAACCGCCGGACTCAGGTCTATTTCGCGGGAGGATACGCATCCCCCGCGGCGTCCTACCGGATCTGCGACGACGCTTCCGGCGACGGAACGGTGGCCGACGGGGAGGGAAGGAACATCACGAGAAACGTCCAGGATCATTTTTTCGACATTTCCGTGGGATCCAACAACAATCCCATCTTCCTCCCCAACGGAACGGCGACCAATATGGCGACCATCGGCGTGTCCAACGGAACGGACACCCGGCAGATCACCATCACCATCGCCGGAAGGGTGCAGATACAATGAAAAACGGATTGAAGCCGGGAAAAAGCGCAAAGAACGAAGGGGGATTCACCCTTATCGAGGTGATGATCGCCATCCTTCTCCTCCTCATAGGCCTCCTCGGCGTGGCCGGAGTCGCCGCAACCATCATCCAGGCAAACGCTTTCAGCAGGCAGGTGACCACGGCCACGACCCTGGCGGAGGAAAGGATGGAGGCCCTGAAGAACACCCCTTACGCTTCACTGGCGAGCGGAGCGGACACGCCGGCCCAGTTTCCCGGCTTTAACCGGGCATGGGTGATCCAGACCGACGCACCCCTCACGGGCACTTCGACGGTCGCGGTGACCGTGTCGTTCCCTTGGAAAACCCAGACCCGGAATGTGCAGTTGCAGACGATTTTCAGAAAACCATGAGCAGAAAACACCTCGAAGGGAAACGAAAGTTCAAAACCGGTTCCGGGGGATTCACCCTGGTGGAGACGCTCGTCGCCCTGTGCATGGGGGTCCTCGTCGTCGCCGGGCTCGCCTCCTTCTTCAGGGCCCAGGGCGGGGCCCTGAAAATCCGGGAGGGAATCGTGGAAATGCGCCAGAACCTTCGGGCGGCCATGGCCGTCATGACCGGCGAACTCCGGATGGCGGGATTCAACCCCCTGAGAAGGATGCCCCTGGGAATCGCGGCGGCGGGGGGCGACGCCATCACCTTCCGCCTGGACAGGAGAAGCGACCGGGACGGGATCGACAACGACGGGAACGGGTTACGGGACAACAGCGATCCCGGAGAAAAGCGAATCCCCAACGGAACCTCGGAGGATCCCAACGAGTGCATCACCTACCGCCTCTACAAACGGGGCGGGGAAACCGTCCTCGGACGCAGCTCCACCGGGAACGGTTCCCTCCAGCCGCTGGCGGAATGCGTGGAATCCATCCGGTTTTCGTATTACGGAAACACGTCGGGAATCCCTTTGGCCGTCCCCGTGGCGGACCCGGGAAGAATCCGGTCGATCGGCATCGTTCTCACGGGACGGACGGCAAAGCCCGATCCGGTCACGGGAAAACACCGGACCTTCACCCTTGCATCCAGGGTTTCCCCCTGGAATCTCCAGTAACGGAGGCATCGCGATGAACGAGCGGCAATTGAAGACAACAGGCGGTCCCGAAAGCGGAATGGTTCTCGTGACCGTTATCCTCCTCCTGTCGGTGGTCACCCTCCTGGGGACCGCGGCCTACCTCCAGGCCTCAGGGAACCTGAGCCTCAGCGGAAACTTCCGGCAGGCGAAACGGGCCCTTTACGACGCCGACGGAGGAATCCAGTATGTCATCCAGAAAATGGAAGAAGACATCGGCACCCTTTTCTTCCTGCCGAGCCCCAGCGTCGCCGGAACGGTGATCACCCTTCCCGCGTACGCGGCGCCCTCGGGATTCTCCTTTACTCCCCCTTCGACGATGACCGACCGGGGCGGCAACCGGTACCGGTTCAGGGTCACCGGCCAGGCGCCGGGGAACGCTGTTTCGATCCTGGAGGCCGACATCCAGGCCGTGAGAAAACCCGTTTTCGAGTTTGGCCTCTTTGCCGACGGCGTGGTGGACCTGAAGTCCTCCTCCCATGTCTACAGCTACAATTCCGAGGACACGCCCGACCCGAACCCGGCCGACTTCCCCGGGGCCTCCACCGGAGAGGCGGACGTCGGGTCGAACACGGAGATCCGGGCCTACATGGACACCTATATCGACGGGGACACGGCCCTCGGAACGAACGCCGCGGGAGACGACCCGGGGGACTGGACCATCACGGGAGTCCCCATCGTCACGGGCGAGGCGGGGGTTGCCATCGAACGGGTCGATCCCGACCCCCTGGGGGCCCTGACGCCGGGGAGCGACCTGTACAATCAGTTCAGCGACGTGACCACGACCAACGACAACGGCATGGTCACCCAGCTCGCGTCCTCCACGATCATCGATCTCGGGAACGGGGAAACGATGACCCTTCTCGGAAAACCGGGCGGGGCCAACTATTACATCACGAGCCTCATCCTGAGGAACGGTTCCACCCTCGTCGTCGACGCCACCAACGGCCCCGTGAACGTTTTCCTGAGCGGGACCCTCGACACGGAGGACGGGGACCTGGAGGCGAAAAACGGCTCCCAGATCAACAACACCGCCCTCCCCACGGACTTCAACCTCTATTCCAACTCCTCCCAGGCCATCGTCCTCAAGCACGGGAGCGAATTCAAGGGGATGGTCTACGCCCCGGCCGCGCCGGTCTCCCTGATGAACACCGGAGACGTCTACGGCCTCATCTGGGGGAACACGGTGGACGTCAAGAACTCGGGGGAGTTCTACTTCGACACGGCGTTCCAGACCAAGTTCCCCTCGAACAAATACGGCCTCGCTCTCGTCGCGTGGCGGGACGTCCGGGCAACCGTCCAGTAAGGGAATGTCATCCGCCGCGACCCGGGAGAAAGAGAGGGGCGTCGTCCTTGTCACCGTCCTCCTCCTTCTTTCGGTCCTGACGGCCCTGGGAGCGACGGCGGTCCTCCAGGGGACCGTGGACCTCCGGATCTGCGGAAATCACCTGGCAGGGCTCCAGGCCCGATACGCCGCCGAGGCGGGAGCGAGCGTCGCGGCGGCCATCTTTCTCCGGGACCCCGGCGCTTTTCCGGAAAGGCGCACGCCACAGCGGTTGGGACTGCCGGCGACCCCGCCGGCAGAGCCGAACCTCGGAAAAAATACGGCGTTCTGGTGCCCGTCGATCACCTACGACCCGGCCGACCCGCCTTCATGGGCGGACATCCGGTGCCGGGGAACGGTTCTCGACACAGACAGCCTCGGCGACATCACCGTCCGGCTGGGGGCGGCATACGGCGGCCGGTTCGACTGCGCCGTCTTCGGGGAGGAATGGATCCGCCTGTCCGGCCTGGCGTACACCGACAGTTATCTCTCCGGTCTTTTCCCCTGGACGGCCGAAGGAGGCCGTCAGCGGGGCGACGTCGCGACGAACGGGACCGGCTCCGGGGCGATCACGATTGCGGGCCAGGCGAAGGTCCATGGATCGGCCACCATCGGCGCGAAAGGGTACACGGACGAGGGGATCCGCCTTGGGGGGTTAGCGGCGGAAATCACCGGAGAGAGAAGGGTGGCCGTCGTCCCGAAGGACGTTACGGCGGTCGTCCCTCCCCGCCGCGTCCAAAACGTTGCCCTGACCCCTTCCCTGACGCTCCCCGGGGGAAGCTACCGGATTTGCGGCATGAAACCGGCAGGGGGAACGAACATCCGGATCGGCGGCGACGTCACCCTGATCGTCGACGGGAACCTGTTCACAACGGGAAAAACCCAAATCCGGGTGCCGTCCGGTTCCTCACTGGCCCTGTACGTCGCCGGGGACATGCTCCTGTCGGGGGCGGGAATCGTCAACGAAACGGAAATCCCGGAAAAGGTCAGGATACTCGGCGTCTCCACCTGCCGGGAGGTGTCCCTCTCCGGCGGGTCGGCCCTCCACGCCGCCGTTTACGCCCCCCAGGCGGATATCCGGATATCGGGCGGGACCGAGCTTTTCGGCGCCGTCGTCGGAAAAACCGTCGACATCCACGGGGCGGCCCGCGTTCATTATGACGAAGCACTTCGGGAAGCCGGCGGGGAAACCGTCCCGACCGGATTCCGAATCCTCTGGTGCAGGGACAACCCGACCTAGGAAGAGCCCGTGCCCATACCCGGTGCGTCCCGGAAACCTCTTGACAGGGTTAAAGGATCATTATAAAGAAGTCAGAATTCCCAAGGAGGAAACAGCGGTCATGGGAACGGAGAAAAGGTACTGTTCCATATGCGCGTGGAGGGGCACCTGCCAGAAAAGGTTTTCCGTGAAAACCGATTCTTTCGGCATGGTCTACTGCCCGGATTTTTCCCGGGACCTCTCCATCCGGAGCGATGAGGCGGAGGAGCTGATCCGGAAGGAGCGTGAGGAAAGGGGTTGAAACGCCCTTTTTCCGAAGGTGTGACATCGAAGGTTGGCCCGGCCAGGGCCAACTTTTTCATTTTCTGGGACAAAGAGGAACATTCATGAAGAAACGGCTTTGTTCTCTCATCGGAAATTCCATCGCGTCGTGCATGAAAGGGGGTGTTTTCCCGGAAGTTCCCCTTCCGTCCTTCGAAGTGGAGCCCCCCAAGGAGAAGGCCCACGGGGACTATGCGACCAACGCGGCCATGGTGCTCGCCTCTGCGGTCCGCAAGAATCCCAGGATGATCGCCGGCGCCATCGTGGAGCACCTGGAAGATCCCCGGGGCTGGATCGAAAGGATCGAAATCGCCGGTCCGGGGTTCATCAACTTCTTCATGAAACCCGCTACGTGGGCCGAACTGCTTCTGGACGTGGACGAACTCGGGGAACGCTACGGTTCGTCCGACATGGGACAGGGAAAACGGGTCCAGGTGGAATTCGTCAGCGCAAACCCCACCGGTCCGCTCCACATCGGCCACGGGAGGGGTGCCGTCGTCGGCGACGTCATCGCCAGCCTCCTTTCCGCCACCGGTCATACGGTGTCCCGGGAATACTACATCAACGACGCGGGGAACCAGATGAACACCCTGGGACGGTCGGCCTATCTCCGGTACCGGGAACTCCTCGGGGAAGAGATCGTCTATCCCGGCGAATGCTATCAGGGGTCCTACATCATCGATCTCGCGAGGGAGATCGTCGAGAAAAGGGGAACGGAATTCCTGGGAAAGGACGAGAAGGAGTGCATCCCCTTCTTCAGGGATTATGCGGGGAGTTCCATCCTCGAGGGCATCAAGGAGGACCTTCGGGTCTTCGGCATCGTTTTCGACGAGTACTTCAACGAAAGCGAACTTTACAGGGAAGACGGCGTCCGGAAGATCCTGGAGGATCTGGAACGAAAAGGATTCATCTACCGGGAAGGATCGACGCTGTGGTTCCGGACGACCGGATTCGGCGACGAGAAGGACCGGGTCGTGATCCGGGAGAACGGGGAACCCACGTATTTCGCGGCCGACATCGCTTATCACCTGAACAAGTACGGGCGGGGCTTCGACAGGGTCATCGACATCTGGGGAGCGGACCACCACGGGTACATCCCCAGGATGTACGCCGGCATCCAGGCCATCGGCTATTCCCGGGAGGCCCTGGAAGTGGTTCTTGTCCAGCTCGTCAATCTTCTCCGTGAAGGGAAACCCGTGGCCATGTCCACCCGGTCCGGGGAGTTCGTGACCCTCCGGGAGGTGGTGGACGAAGTGGGCAAGGACGGCGCGCGGTACAACTTTCTCATGCGCCGTTCCAACAGCCATCTGGATTTCGATCTCGAAATCGCCAAGAAGCAGTCGAATGAAAACCCCGTCTACTACGTCCAGTACGGCCACGCGAGAATCTGCAGCATTCTCAGGACCGCCGCCGAAAAGGGATTTCCCCTGCCCCGGCGGGGTGAGGTAAACCCCGGGCTTCTCGTCCTTCCGGAGGAAACCGACATCATCCGGACCATCGACCGGTTCCCCGAGTTGGTGGAGGGGAGCGTGAAGGCCCTGGAGCCGCATCGGATCCCTTTTTACCTGAACGACCTGGCCGCCCAGTTTCACAGTTACTACAACAAGTGCAGGGTGATCTCGGAGGACCGGGAACTTTCCCTGGCAAGGCTGTTCCTGGTGAACTGCGTCGGCCTCACCATGCGAAACGCTCTGGGAATCCTCGGCGTGACCGCGCCGGAAAAGATGTAGGTCCCGAAGGAGGGGATCGGTCGTCCAGCCTCCGGGGCTTTTGCCTTTGCCTTTTGAAAAAGCGTTATTCGGACTTCTTGCGGATTGATCATGGGATTGGGCAAGGGAAGACGTTTTCAGTTCACCCTCGGGAAAGTGGGATTCGTCTTCTTCCTTTTCGGCATCTCCGCTCTTCTCCTGCTTTCCTTTCTCTTCGGGATCCTTGTGGGCCGGAACATCGACACGTATCCGGAAAAGATCGCCAAGGAAATCCCCGCGGCGGTGACGAAAAAGATCGCGGGAGCCCTCCAGGGGGGGAAGGAACCGGACGCCGGTAAGGAAAAGAAGCCCGCCGGGGAAGAAGGAAAGAACGGGGAGGCGCCCTTTCAGTACCGGTATTACGAGACCCTGACGGAGAAGAAAGACACCCCGCCGGCGGCGGAACGGCCGGCCCCGGCCCCGGCCCGGACGGAAGAACCGGAGGAAACCGTGAAGCCTGCGGCGGTCCGCTACACGGTCCAGGTGGCCTCTCTCCGTGAAAGGTCCGGCGCGGAAGAAGTCCGGAAGGACCTCGTTTCCCTCGGGTTCCGTCCCGTCATGGATACGGTGGTGCTGAAGGGCCGAGGCACCTGGCACCGGATCCGCCTCACGGGATACGGAAGCTTCGGGGCGGCGAAAGAGGCGGCGGCGGTGGTGGAAAAGAAACTCCGCGGAACCCGCTGCATCATCCGAAAGGAAACATCCTAGGGAAAAGTGCGCCCCGTATGGTAGGATTCGGGTGCTTCGGCCGCGGGACTTTTTCCTTCGCCGTTCGAAAAAATTTTTCAGACCTTTTGCGGGTTCGTTATGTTTGAACATCTGTCGGACAAACTGGATGCCGTTTTCAAGAAACTGAGAGGACGGGGCGTCCTGGACGAGGAAGCGGTGAACCAGGGCCTCAAGGACGTCCGCATGGCCCTGCTCGAGGCGGACGTCAATTTCAAGGTCGTCCGCGGCTTCATCGACGACGTCCGCGAAAAGGCCGTGGGCCGGGAGATCCTGGAAAGCATCACCCCGGGACAGCAGATCGTCAAGATCGTCTATGACCACCTTGTGGAACTCATGGGCGGCGGAAGCAGCCATCTCCGGCTTTCGGGAACGATTCCCGTGCCGATCCTCCTCGTGGGCCTTCAGGGATGCGGGAAAACGACCACGGCGGCGAAACTGGCCCGCCATCTCCAGCAGCAGGGCAGAAAGGTCTCCCTCGTTTCGGCGGACGTCTACCGCCCCGCGGCCATCGAACAACTCCGGCTCCTGGGAGAGAAGATCGGGGCCGCCGTCATGCCCTCCCGGGAGAGGGGCAATCCCGTCGAAATCTGTCTGGAAGCGCTCCGGACCGCCCGGGGAAGCGGCTTCGACACCCTGATCATCGACACGGCGGGACGGCTCCACATCGACGAGGCGTTGATGGGGGAACTGCGGGACATCAAGAAAGCCGTCGAGCCCTCGGAGATCCTGTTCGTCGCCGACGCCATGACCGGCCAGGATGCGGTCAACGTGGCCCGGACGTTCGACGAGGCCCTCGGCGTCGACGGGGTCATCCTCACCAAGATGGACGGCGACGCCAGGGGCGGAGCGGCCCTTTCGCTGAAGGCCGTCACGGGCAAACCGATCAAGTTCGTCGGAATCGGTGAAAAGACCGATGCCCTGGAGGTCTTTCACCCGGACCGGATGGCGTCACGGATCCTCGGGCAGGGGGATGTGCTCACCCTCGTGGAAAAGGCGCAGACGGCCTTCGACGAAAAGCAGGCGAGGGAACTGGAGCGGAAAATCCGGAAAGACGGTTTCACCCTGGAGGATTTCAGGAACCAGCTTCTCCAGATCCGGAAAATGGGATCCATCGAGGACATCCTGGGCATGATTCCCGGGCTCGGAAAGATCAAATCACTGAAAGCCGCCGCCCCCGACGAGAAGGAACTCTCGAGAATCGTCGCCATCATCAACTCCATGACCCCGACGGAGCGGGAAAATTTCCTGATCATCAACGGGCAGAGAAGGAAACGGATCGCCCTGGGCAGTGGGACCACCGTCCAGGACGTGAACCGGCTTTTGAAGAGTTACGGGGAAATGAGAAAAATGATGAAGAAATTGACCAAGGGCGGTTTGAAATCCCTGAGAAGGGGGAATTTTCCCTTTTAAATACACTTATCTTATGTTATAAGAAGTATTTACGAAAAATTTTCTGGAGGTGATATCGGGCCACATGGCAGCTAAAATCAGATTGACAAGGATAGGCGCAAGGAAAAGACCTTTCTACCGGATCGTCGTCGCCGACGGCAGGGCTCCGAGGGACGGCCGGTTCTCGGAGGTCGTGGGAACCTATGACCCGAAGAAGGATCCGGCGGAGATCCGGTTCAAGGAGGACCGGGTCAAAGAGTGGCTCTCCAGGGGCGCGGAACCGTCGGAAACGGTCTCCAGTCTCCTGAAAAAGAAGGGAATCCTCTAGAAAAAATAGAGGCCTGGCGCGTGGAAATTGACGGGTTTTTCGTTGTTCAATCGCCGTGAATAAGGTATGTTATATACACCACAACCTGCGGAGGGGACTACGATGAAAGATTTGATCAAGTACATCGCACAGGCGCTGGTGGATCGTCCGGAAAACGTTGATGTCTCGGAGGTGGCGGGCGAGCAGACTTCGGTTATCGAACTGAGAGTCGCAAAGGAGGACTTGGGAAAGGTCATCGGCAAGCAGGGAAAGACCGCAAAGGCCATGCGGACCATTCTGAGCGCGGCATCGTCCAAGCTGCACAAAAGAGCGGTCCTGGAGATCATCGAGTAGTTGAGCGGTTTTTTTGAAATCGGAACCGTCCGAAGGGCCGTAGGACTCAAGGGTCGTTTTTTCGTGGCCGGCCATCTGGAATCGCCGGAAATCCTGGAGGAGGCCACGGAAGTCCGAATCGATCAGCGGGACGGCCATTCATCGTGGCACCGCATTGAATATGCACGGTTCTCAAAAAAAGGCATTGCGCTGGAGGTGGAGGGAATCGGAAGCCGGGAGGCGGCGGAAAACCTGATCGGGGGCATCGTGTTTCTCCCGGCCGACGGCATGGAGGAACTCCAGGAAGGCGAATATTACTGGAAAGACCTGATCGGCGTGGCGGTCTTTTCGGAAGAGGGGGAATGGCTCGGAAACATCGAGGGCATCTTTCCAACGGGAAGCAACGACGTGTATGTCTGCACCGGAGGTGCCCGGGAAATCCTGATCCCCGCCATCGATGAGGTCGTCCGGAAGGTGGATGTGGGGAAACGGACCATGGTCGTTCATCTTCTGGAAGGGCTGTAAGGAATGCTCCGGTTTGATGTGCTCACCATCTTTCCGGGGATGTTCGCTTCCCTCACCGATTTCAGCCTCATCCGCAAGGCCCGGGAAAAGGGGATTCTCCGCGTAGACGTTCACGACATTCGGGAACATGCGGAAGACAGGCACCGCATGACGGACGATTACCCCTACGGCGGAGGCGGCGGCATGGTCATGAAGATCGAGCCCGTCGCAAAGGCCCTTCAAACCGTTCTTTCGGAAAGTGAAAGCGGAGAAAGACCCGTCGTCGTTCTCCTGACCCCCCAGGGGGAGACGTTCAACCAGAGGATGGCGGAGGAACTGGCCCGTTTCGGCCGGATCGTCCTCATCTGCGGGCACTACGAGGGCGTGGACGAGCGGATCCGGGAACACTTGGCGGACCGAGAGATTTCCATCGGCGATTACGTCCTCACCGGCGGGGAGCTTCCCGCGATGGTGGTGATCGACGCCGTGTCGCGGCTTATCCCGGAATTTCTGGGAAACCGGGAATCGGCCCGGCAGGACTCCTTCTCCTCCGGACTGCTGGAATATCCCCAGTACACCCGGCCCCGTTCCTTCCGGGGATGGGAGGTCCCGGAGGTCCTGCTGTCGGGAAACCACCGGGAAATCGAGGCTTGGAGGAAGGCGGAATCCCTCCGGAGAACCCGCCTCAGAAAGCCGGAGCTGCTGGAAGGCGCCGATCTCACCGAGGAGGACCGGAAGATCCTTTCCCGATACCGGGCGGAGGAAACGCCGGAGAAGAATTCCCCGTAAACCCGGCTCCCCGGGCGGCGGGACGTACCGGCGGCGGTCATGGGCAGGCTATATATCGCTCTTTTGCACTATCCCGTCTACAACAGACGGAAAGAGGTGGTCGCCACGGCGGTGACCAACCTCGACATTCACGATATTGCAAGGGCCGCCATGACCTTCGGGGTCGGGCGGTTTTATATTGTCACCCCTGTGGAGGAACAGCGGGAACTGGTCCGGCGCATCGCGGACCACTGGAGGAAAGGTTTCGGGAGCCGGTACAACCCCTCCCGGAAGGAAGCCTTTCGCACCCTCGCCGTGGTCCCTTCCCTCGAGGAAGCGCAGGGGGACATCGCCGGGGAAACGAACATGCGCCCGGTCACCGTCGCCACGGGAGCCTCTCTGAACGGACCGTTTCTCCGGTTTTCGGAGATGCGGGAGCGAATCCGCTCCCGGGAGGAGCCCCATCTGATTCTTTTCGGAACGGGGTGGGGCCTGGCGGATGAGGTCGCAAGGACGGCGGACCACCGGCTGGAACCCGTCCGGGGCGCCTGCGAATACAACCACCTGTCGGTTCGATCCGCGGCCGCCATCGTACTGGACCGGATCGCGGGGCGGGAATGAAGAGACGACAAGGAAGCCTTGATTCGACTTTTGCCGATTCGTCAAATATTGAAGGAGGATACATCCAATGAACGTCCTGGACATGCTCGAAAGGGAACAGATGAGGGGGGACATACCCCCTTTCAAATCAGGGGATACGATCAAGGTCTACGTCCGCATCGTCGAAGGGCAGAAGGAACGCCTCCAGCTTTTCGAAGGCGTGGTCATCCGGAAACGGGCCGGCGGCAGCCGCACCAATTTCACGGTCCGGAAAGTCTCCCACGGCGTAGGCGTTGAAAGGACCTTTCCCGTCCACTCCCCCATGATCGACCGGATCGAGGTGGTGAGCCGCGGCAAGGTCCGCCGGTCGAGACTGTTCTATCTCCGGGCCCTGAGAGGGAAGAAGGCCAAGGTCAAGGAAATCGGCCGGCGGTAGGGAACGCCGCCGGGTAACGGACCGGACGTCCCGGGCATCCCCGGCGGGGGAAGCCCCGGGCCCGGAGGGCTCGGGCCCGCCCGCTTCAAGGGAAGAGCGGCCCGAGGGAGGAACCTGTGGTCCTTACGGGAAGCCGTCCCGGGATGAACGTCCATGAATCGGAGGCGCGTAGCCTCGGGTTCCGCTGGATCGCCGGAATCGACGAAGCGGGCCGGGGCCCCCTGGCGGGACCGGTGGTCGCGGCGGCCGTCATCCTGCCGGACGGGTACCGCAACGGCGACATCAACGATTCCAAGGCCCTTTCCCCGGCCAGGCGGGAAACCCTCTACGGCGTCATCGGCCGGGAAGCCGTCGCCATCGGGATCGGCGTCGTCGGTCCCGGGGACATTGACCGGATGAACATCCTTCAGGCGACGTTGCGCGCCATGAGGGAGGCGGTCGAAAACCTCTCCCACCCGTGCGACTGTCTTCTCATCGACGGCAGGAACTCCCTTCCGCTGCCCGTCCACCAGAAAACCATCATCGGGGGCGACGGCAAAAGCCTCTCCATCGCCTCGGCATCCATCGTCGCCAAGGTTTTCCGGGACCGGATCATGGACGAGATGGATCTCCGGTACCCCCTTTACGGCTTTCGGAAACACAAAGGATACGGGACCCCGGAGCACCGCCGGGCGATCCGGGACCACGGGCCCTGCGACATTCACCGCCGGTCCTTCCGGTTCAGAACGGATGATCTCTCCTGAAAAAAGGCCCCGCGGGACGGGGGCCGCGGGAAAAGCGGGCGAAGACCTGGCCGCCTCCTCCCTGGAAAGGGCGGGGTACGACATCCTCTGCCGGAACTACCGCTGCCGCCACGGGGAACTGGACATCGTCGCCAGGGAGGGGAGGCATCTCGTCTTCGTCGAGGTGAAAAGCCGACGGTCGCTCCGTTTCGGGGAACCCCACGAGGCGATCGACTCGAGAAAGCGGCGCAGGATGTCCCGGGCCGCGCTCCACTACCTGCAGCATCACGGGGGGACGGAACAGGACGCGCGCTTCGATGTTCTTTTCGTCCGATTCACCGCCGGCGGCGGAACGGAAATCCGCCTGATCCGGAACGCCTTCGAGGTCTGTCCGTGAAAGGAACGCTCTTCATCGTCGCCACGCCCATCGGAAACCTGGAGGACATCACCCTCCGGGCCATCCGCGTTCTCCGGGAGGCGGGGCTCGTGGCGGCGGAGGACACCCGCCGCACGGCAAAGCTCTTCCAGGCCCACGGGATCCGGACGCCCCTCACCAGCCTCCATGACTGGAACGAACGGGAAAAAAGCGCCGCCATCATGGAAAAGCTCCTTGCCGGAATGAACGTGGCCTGCGTATCCGACGCGGGGACTCCCGGGATTTCCGATCCCGGATACGTCCTCGTGAAAACGGCCATCGAAAAAGGCATTCCCGTCGTTCCCGTGCCGGGGCCGTCGGCGATCATCACCGCCGTCAGCGTGTCGGGGCTTCCCATGGACCGGTTCGTCTTCTTCGGCTTTCTGCCGTCGAGGGCAAGCCAGCGCAGGAAATTCCTGGCGTCCCTCGCCGACGAGGAGAAAACCATGATTTTTCACGAATCCCCCCGCCGCCTGCGGGAGGCGCTGGAGGATCTCGGGGAGCTTCTCGGGGACCGGGAGATCGTCATCGCCCGGGAACTGACGAAACTGCACGAGGAAATCCTGAGGGGGACGGTCTCGGAGGTGCGCGACCGGCTGAAGGACACTCCCCCCCGGGGGGAAATCACCCTTCTCGTTGCGGGAAGGCCGAAACAATCCGCCCCGCCGGAGCCGGGAGACGCGCTGCGCGACCGGATCCTGGAACTCGCCGGGGAAGGCGGCGCATCGGTGCGGGACCTGGTGTCGCGCCTCACCGAAGAAACGGGACTCCCCCGGAGCCTGGTGTATCGGGAAGCCCTCCAAGTCCTGAAGAAGAAATAAAACGGCGTTCCTCCCGGTATTCGTCCCCTGCAGCCCGGCCCTTCAGGGCCGGCGGCCTTTGACGCATCGCTGCCCGCAACGCCGGGGCTGAAGCCCCGGATTCCATTAGAAGGTTCTTATCATCCACCGGGATTTTATTGCAGGGAACCGCCGTCAAAGGGCGCGGGACGGTTTTGGAGGCGAATCAACCGCCTTTTCGCCCACGGTTCCTTTTGAAGCGGAACGCCCGCAACACCGCTCCTAAGCCCGAAGGGCGTTTATGCGGTGTTGCAGTGGAGCGAGAAAAGACGGCTTCGTAAAAAGCCCATATGCTGCGTTCCCCTTCATCCCTCGTCCCTGCGGCGTACATCCCAGTACGCCTCGCTCCTCGGGATTCGGGCGCCTTGCCTATGGAGCTTTTTACTTTGCCGTCCGGGATACTTCTTAGATTTTCCAGTACATCAAGAAACTGGAACCGTCGAAAAGCGGTTCCTGAGCCGGAAAACCGGCCGCGACCCCACGGAACCGCCATGTCAGGTATATCGTCCCCGTCCTCACCGGGGCTGAAGCCCCGGTTTCCATTCGAAGATTCTCATCATCCACCGGGATTTTATCGCAGACAACCGCCGTCGAGGGGCGCGGTACGGTTTTGGAGGCGAATCAACCGCCTTTTCGTCACGGTTCCTTGCGAAGCGGAACGCCCGCAACACCGCTCCTAAGCCCGAAGGGCTTTTATGCGGTGTTGCAGTGGAGCGAGAAAATTGGAACCGTCGAAAAGCGGTTCCTGAGCCGGAAAACCGTCCGCGGCCCCACGGAACCGCCATGTCAGGTAAATCGTCCCCCGTCCCGACCGGGGCTGAAGCCCCGGACTACAGAGTCTTATCATCCACCGGGATTTAACCATGTAGGTGCGCAGGATGGTTCCGGAGGCAAATCAACCGCCTTTTCGTCAGCCTTTTTCGAGGGCCCGTTCCATCTCCTCCGCCAGGGCCCCATAGGTCGATTGCATCAGGGTTTCCAGGGTTTCCGTCTGTTTCCTCATGGGAAGCCACTGGAGTACGTGTTCCTGGTCCCGCCAGATCCGATCCCGGGCCTCGTCGGCCCGCCGCTGCACCTCCGCCGCCATGGCTTTGCCGAACCGCTCCTCGTATTTCCGGATGACCTTAAGATACTTTTCTTTCATGAACTCCCCGCCTTTTCGAGAATGTTTCGCCCCGGCACGGCCGGGGCCCCCGCTTTCACGCCCGGGTGATCCGCAGCACTTCCTCCACCGTCGTCCGGCCGTCCAGAATCTTCCCGATGCCGTCCTCCATCAGGGTCGTCATCCCGTTTTTCACGGCCGTCTCCCGGATGGCATTGGCATCGGAGGTCTGGCCGACGATCTTTTTCAGGGGGTCGTCGAGGACCATGATCTCGAAAATGGCCTTCCGTCCCCGGTATCCCGTGTTCAGGCAATGGGCGCATCCTTTCCTGCGGTAGATCTCCTTCCTCTCCAGGAGGGTCGCCCCCTCGTCCCCGAGGCCCGCCAGGTCCCCCCTGGCGGCCCGGTAGGGTTCCCTGCACCGCTCGCAGAGGACCCGGACGAGGCGCTGGGCGATGATGGCGATCACCGAGGAGGACACGAGAAAGGATTCGATCCCCATGTCCGTGAGGCGGGTGACGGCGCTGGCCGCGTCGTTCGTGTGAAGGGTGGAAAACACGAGATGCCCCGTGAGGGACGATTGAATGGCGATCTCCGCGGTCTCCCGGTCCCGGATCTCCCCGACGAGGATCACGTCCGGGTCCTGGCGCACGATGGATCGGAGCCCCCTGGCGAAGGTGAGATCGATCCGGGGATTCACCTGGATCTGTCCGATCCCCTCGATCTGGTATTCCACGGGGTCCTCGATGGTGATGATGTTGATGTCGGGGCGGTTGATCGTCGAAAGGGCCGCGTAGAGGGTCGTCGTCTTTCCGCTTCCCGTCGGGCCGGTGACCAGGATGATCCCGTAGGGGGACCGGATCAGGCCGTCCATGACGGAAAGCCGGCCGGCGTCTAGGCCCAGGTCCGTGAGGCGGAACATGGAAGCCGACTTGTCCAGGAGCCTCAGGACCACCCGCTCCCCGAAGGCCGTGGGAACGATGGACACCCGGATGTCCACCAGGTGGTCGCCGATGCGGATCTCGATTCTCCCGTCCTGGGGCAGCCGCTTCTCGGCGATGTTGAGCCGGGACATGATCTTGATCCGGGAAACGAGGGGGGACTGAACCCGTTTCGGGAGGGTGAACATGTTGTACAGGATGCCGTCCATGCGGTAGCGGACCGCCACGGAACCGTGATAGGGCTCCATGTGGACGTCGCTCGCCTTGTCCTTCACCGCCCGGGAAAGCATGAGGTTGACGAGCCGGATCACCGGGGCGTCGCTCGTGTCGTCCAGGAGATCCGCCCGCTCCTCGATTTCCGAGAGGATCAGGTCGGGGGATTCGCCGTTCATGTCCTGGATGAACTCCTCCGCCGAGTCCCCGGCGATGTCGTAGAGCCGGTTGATCGCCGCGAGGATGACGCCGTGGGGGGCCGCGACGACCGAAACGGGGCCGGTCCACCCGAGGGCCCGCTTCAGGTCGTCCACCGCCTCGAACCGGGTCGGGTCGGCGGTGACGATGAACCGCTCCTCGCCCGCCGAAAGGGGCACGATGCGGTTCTTCCGGAGATGGAACACGGGGACCTCCCTCTGGAGGCCCTCCCATTTCTCGTTCGCCGGAAGCTCCCTCCAGAACGGAATCCCCATCCCCTCCGCCATTCGGGAAAGAAGCTCCTCCTCCGGAATCTCCTTGTTCCGGACAAGGGTCTCCACGAGTCCCTCCCCCTTTTCCTCGGAAGTGTCGCGGGTCCCTTCCAGGGGGTCAACGGACGGGAGGGGGATTTTCCAGTGCAGGCTTCCTTCGCTCATCGTCGATCCTGAGGCGGTTCCTCCGGTAGGTCTCGATGACCTGATCTTCCGTTTTCTGAATGTCTTCCTTCTTTTCGTCGTAAAGCTTCCGGGCTTCCACGGGGGTTTCCACGATCCGCGGCGTGATGAAGATGTATAGGTTTCTCCGTTCCCGGGAACTGCTCTGGTACTTGAACAGCCAGCCGATGACGGGAATGTTGCCCAGGCAGGGGACGGAGTAGTCGGTGTTCGTGATGTCGTCGCCGATGAGCCCGCCGATGACCACCGAATGGCCGTCATGGATGGTCACCGCCGTTTTCGCCGTCCGTTTCAGCGTCGTCGGCCGTTCCGACTGCTGGTTCACTTCCGCCACGAGCTTCGTCACTTCCTGGTAGATCTGGAGCCGGACGAACCGCTCCTGGCTGATCTGGGGGGTGATCCGAAGGGTCACGCCCACGTCCTTGTACTCGTAGGTGCTGTAATCCAGGTCGGCGGAAGAGGTCTCGCTCCGAGTCTGGTAGGGGACGTTCTGTCCCACCGTGATCTCCGCCTCCTCGTTGTCCAGGGTCAGGATCTGGGGCCTTGAAAGAATGTGGACGTCCTGGTCCTTCTGGTATGCCTGGACGATGGCCCCGATGCTCGGGAACAGGATGTCCCCCACCTGGAGGGATTCGCCGAGGACCCCCAGCGAGAACCCCTCGGGAAGCCCCTTCGTGGAAAGTTCGGAAAGTCCGGTGTACCGGCCCCCGCCGCTGAACCCGCCCCCGTAGATCTTCGTGCGCCCCGATTCGGAGGAGATGTAGTCGCCGCCCATCCACTCCACGCCCAGCTTGAACCCCTTGTCCACGGTCACTTCCATGATGAGGGCCTCGATGTAGACCATGGGCCTCGGAATGTCGAGCCGGCCGATGATCTCCTCGAGCACCCGGTAGTCGTCCTTGCCGGCCGTGATGACCAGGGAATTCGTCGCCTTGTCCGGCACCACCTGGATGTCCTTGGAGAGGGCCGGGGCCTTCCCCTGTTCCTGGGTCTTCGACTCCTTGGAGGGCAGGTTCATCAGGACCTTGGCCAGGGATTCCGCATCGGCGTTCTGAAGGTTGACGACCCGGACCCGGGCCTCGCTCCGGGGAGCCTCACGGTCCAGGAGCCGGATGAGTTCCCGGATCCGGACGGTGTCGTTTTCGCTCGCCAGGGTGATCACCGAGTTGGTCCGCTCGTCGGCGACGATCTGGACGGAGGCGCTGTCCATTCCCCTGCGGATCTTCACCTTCTGCTGGAAGATGACGGTCAGAGACTTCACCAGCTCCGGCGCGGACCCGTACTGGAGGGGGATGACAGAAATCTGTTCCTGGACGCCCTCCACGTCCAGCGCGGAGATGATCCCGAGGATCCGGCTGATGTTGGAAAGAAGGTCGGTGATGACCAGCATGCCCGTCGGGGGGTACGCCAGGATCACGCTCGATTTGGAAACGAGGGGCGTCAGGACCTTTTTCAATTCTTCCGGGTTGGCGTAGCTGAGGGTGATGACTTGGGTGATGACCCGGTCCGCCGGGCTGACCGCCTCCTGCTTCAGGCGGGTTTCCGTGCTTTTCACGGGGGCGTCCCGGATGGGGATGATCTTGATGATGTCCCCCGCGGGAACGGCGGTGAACCCGTAAACCTCCAGGACGGACTCGAAAACCTTGTAGGCCTCCTCCACGGTCAGTTTCTTGGGGGAAACGATGGTCACGTTCCCCCGGACATCCCGGTCGACGACGAAATTCTTCGACGTGAGTTCGCTCATGAACTTGATCAGGACCCGGATGTCCACGTTGTCGAAATCGATGGAGATCTCTCTCCCCTGATTTTTCCCCTTTTCGGACGGGCCGGCCTTCTTCGTCACCGCCCCGGCGGTCCCGGGCGTTCCCGTATCCGCGGGTTTCACGACCGGACGAGGAGGGGCTCCCGTCCCGTTGGCGGGGATCCCCACCGCCCGGCCGGAAGTCTCCGCGGCGAAAAGCGGTCCCGCGGGAACGAGAAGGAGACAAAGCAACAAGATCGCGACGACGGCCCGGGCCGGGCGCCCCGCGATCGGCACGGACGATGACAACACCAAACCGGCAATCCTCCTCACGGTTTTTTCTCCGACGATTTTCCGGAAGCTTCCGCCGCTTCACGGATTCTGTAGATCCTTACCATCTTTTCCCCCCGATTTCACATCTTTCTTCCGCACCGGGCCCGGGACTTTTACAGAGCCGTCACTCCTTGAAGACATACTTCAGGGTTTCCTCGTTCCCCTTCCGTTTCAGGTTCAGCGTGATTTCGGAGCCGTCCTTCAGACCGTTGTACAGTTCGAGGAGCCGCTCGGGACTTTCGAGGGCCTGGTTGTTCACTCCCTGGATAATGTCTCCGTTTTCGAGCCCGATCTGCTGGAAAACGCTTCCGGGCTTGATCCGGGTAATGAGAAACCCGTCCGCCTTCCCCGCGGTGAAATACGGACGGATCCTCGCTTCCGTGAGGATTTTGGACATGTCGCCGAGGGCCGTGTCGATTTCGCTCTTCCTCACGGAGACCACGCTCGCCTTCGACGACTCCCGCCCCTGGCCTTCCCCGGGCTGCGAATCGCGGGGCTCCTCCATGGACAGCACCTCGTCCTCGCTTCCCACCCGGAGAACCACCACGCCCCGGAGAATCCGGAGAACCCGGGCGGAGGCCACCGTGTCGCCGATCCGGTACAGGTCCTGCTTTTTTGCGTCCTTTTCCTCGATCACGGCGAAGCCGCCTCCGGTGTCGTCCGACACCGTTCCCAGGAGGGCCAGTTTGAGCCGGGTGGGCTTGAGCCCCGTGACGTCGAGCTCCCTCCTGTCCTCTCCCGCCCGGACAACCGTACCGAAGAGGTTCCGTTCCCAGACGATGCGGAAATCACCGAGCGCCGGTTTCTGAATTTCCCGCGCCGCCCCCGGCGCCTGCCCCTTTTCCCCCTCCGTCGTCCGCGCCGGCACTCCCGTGAAGACCGCCTTGTAGGCGATGTCCACGGCCAGGCCGGAAAAACAGGCGATCAGAAAGAGCACAAGGGGAATCCGGTACTTGAGGCCGAGCGTCATTTCAGTCTCACCGTCGGTGTTTCCATCGTCCCGCCGACAACGGCGGACAGGTCCCGGTTCAGCGGCGGGATCCGGAGGGTTCCCGTCAGGGCGATCCGGCTTCGCCGGAGATCACGGGCCAGGTGAACGGCCCCCTTGAAGGACCCGCTGACCCGGTTTCCCGAAAAGGTGATCTTCTCCACCCGGACCGTGCGTTCCTCCAGGGAAAAGGCCCCTTCCAGGACGTCGAAGGGAATGCTTGCAAGACCGGCCACGGCCCGGGCAAGCCCGATGTTCCCGTCCGTCATGCGGAAGCTCGCCCTTCCTTTGCCTTCGGCGAAACGCTCCGGCCTGCCCGTGAAGGCCGCCTCACCGCTGAGCCGCCCTTCGACGGTCCGTTCCCCCAGGAGTTCCGTCTTCCCGAGGGCCGCCAGATCGATGCCGGAAACGGCCAGAGAGAGGGAAAGGGGGTTCCCCCCGGTCTTCCCCTCCGCGGGCGCGGCCCGCCCGGAAAAATCCCCCCCGAAGGCCCGCCCGCGAAACCGGACGGCGGAAACGCCCCGGAGAAGGGCGGACGGATCGGGGGCCACTCCGACCCGGTCCAGCCGGATTTCCTCATGCTCCGGCCCCCGGTTCCGAATGACGACGTCATCGAGCCGCAACGTGGCGGGAAATCGCAGCGACAGGGTCCGGAAGGCCATCTCGAGGCCCGGTGCGCGGTCTTCCCACAGACGGTGAACGGAAAAGGCCACCCTGTCCGCCGGGAACAAGGCATAGACGAAAAACGCCGTCGCCGCGACGGCGAAAAAAACGTACAGGATCAGGATGCTTCGCTTCGAGAATGTCTTCATGTCCTCAGGAACCCGGAAAAGCGTTCCATGTCCTTTCCGGACGGCAAAGTAAAAAAAATTACAGCAGGCAAGGAGCCCGACTCCCGGCGAACGGGGCGTCCTTCCCCGTACGCCGCAGGGAGGAAAAGTGAAGAGCGACGCGGCATACGGTCTTGCTACGAAGCCGTCCCCGGCAGGCGATAGGTCACCACCTGAACCAGCACCGCCAGTTCACCCGATTCCCTTTTGCCCTCCCGGATGGAAATGCGGCGGACCCGGACCAGCCGGTCTCCATCCTCCAGGTAAAACAGGAATTCGGCAAGCTTTTCCAGGGATACCCCCTCGACCCTCATTTCCACGGTGGATTCCTCGTAGCCGGACCCCTGCGCATCCATCGTCTCCGAGGGCTTCATGTACTGGATCCTGTCCTTGATTCCCGCCCTGCCGGCGACGTTCTCGAGATAGGAAAACAGGGTGAATCCCCGGTCCCTGGCGTCGAGCGCCTTTCGAACGACCGCCTCCCGGGCCCGGAGGGCCTCGAATTCCTTCCGGAGTCCCTGCATTTCCCTCAGCGTCTCCTCGTAACGCCGGATGGAACGTTCCGTGTTCTCCCGCTTTTCCATAATCGGAAAAACGATTCCCTGAAAAACGAGGAAAAGAACCAGAAGGGTGCCGCCGATCCCCACGGCCAGGGTTTCCCGCCGGGACATCCGCGGCCATTTTTTTAAAAGCCGGCGCAGCCAGTTTTCCATTGCCGATTTCCCTGTAAACCTTCCGGAAATCCTCTGGTTCCGGAAGGATTTCCTTACTGCTTCAAGTCGAGCCTCAAATCGAATCCCACCCGGTTTTCCCGCCCCTGGACGCTTGCCGAGGCGATGGAAACGGCTTTGAAAAAGCCGGACCGTTCCAAGGCGACCTTGATCTGGTCCACGGCGTTGAAGCGGTCCGTTTCCCCTCGGATTTCCACCGTCTGGCCGTCGCAGCCGAACCCCCGGATAACGAAATCGAGACCGGGATCGATGAGCCGGGAAATTTCCCGGAGAAGGACGAGGACCGAGCCCCGGCCCTCCCCGTCCATCAGGCCGGGCGACCGCTTCCGCATGTCCAGGAGGGCCGCTTTCATCTGCTGCAGGGGATCGACGACCCGGGTCACCTGGGGCAGGGTCTGCCGGAACAGGAGGTTCACTTCGTCCTTCAACGCCTGGAGACGCTTCTGGCCTATGGAGTAACCAAGATGGAAATCGATTCCCAGGAGGATCAGGAGGGCAAGAAGGATCACCGCGGCGGAAACAGCCTGTTTTTTCAGCTCCCGATGCGGCCTCCGGGGGGCGAAAACGCCCCGGGCGAGGTTGAGCCCCTCCTCCCTCTTGAGCCCCCGCAGGGCCAGCGCAAGGGCCTGGTCCATCCGGAAGGGATGCCACAGGTCCCGAAGTTCCGCACCCATGGGGATGGATTCCAGCAGGGCGAGATCGACCGGTTCCACGGGAATATCCGGAAAGGGGGAAGGCCGGCCGGCGGTGTTTCCCTCCTCCGCGCCGACGCCTCCGACAAGGATGCGGCCGGGCATGGACGGGATGTCCCCTCTCCAGAAGAGGGAAAGACAGGTGTTCCGGATCTCCGGGAAGGGAATCGGCGACGTCCCTTCCGGGGAATCGCCGGGGTGGAGGAAACGAACGGCGAGGACACGCCCCCCGTGGAAAAGAACGAGGGTCCATCCGCCGTCCCCCCCGTGAACGTACAGACCCGTTTCCCCCGTTTTTTCCCTGCCAGCCAGGCGCAGCGCGACGGGCACGGGGCCGGCGTCGATCACCGAGGCCTCCGCGCCGGCGTTCTTCAGAAGTTCCACCCGGTCGCGGACCGCCGCCCGGGAGACGGACACCGCCAGAACCTCCGTGACGTCCGACCGGCTCACCACCAGGTGGTCGTGAAGTTTCTCCCCTTCCCCCCAGGGGGAGAAACGTTCCATTTCCATGGGGAGCACTTTCTCGATCTTCTTCAAGTCGGAGAAAGGAAACCGGAGGCGGTGAAAGACGCAGTCCGCCGGGGAAAGGGCGGTCACACAGGTCGCCTCCCGCCATTCCTCCCTCCGGAAAAGTCCGGAAAGCGCGGCCGCTGCGCCGTCGGGGCCGTCCGCGGCAAACCGCTCGGCGCCGAGGATCTCCGGTCCCCGGAAACCCGCGGAAATCCGGACGGCCGTCACCGCGTCCCGCCCGATATCGAGGCCGACGATCGTCGCCGCCATCAGGTTTCCCGCCAGGCCAGAAGCCGCATCACACCCGCTTCCCCCCTTTGAAGGATTGCCTCGGTCCTTTTTCGGACATCCCGGAAACTCCCCACGCAGCGAAGCCGGAAAACGGAACTCTGAACCGTGACCATGGAAGGAAGGGTGATTCCCGTCATGCCGGTCACCTCGTCATACCACCGGACCTTGGACAGATCGTGGCCGGCGTCCTTCCGGTACGCGTCGAGGGCGGCGGCCCGCTCTTCATCCATGGACCCGGACAGGGCCATGAGAACGGGAAGGGGTGCCGTATTGATGTTGATGTTCCCATCCCCGTAAACGGTCACGTAATCCCGCAGCCCGAGACGTTCCGCCGTCCCCTCGAAAAGTTCCCCGGTGATCCCCCGGACGAGGCGGAGTTCCTCGATCCGGTCCAGGGGCCCGTTCTTGCAGGAATAAGGGGTTTCGAGGGCGCGGTAATAGGAATTCTCCGCGCCGAACCCCGTCGGTTCGTCGTCCCCGTCGATCCAGTCCTTGAGGGCGTCCACCAGGTCCCGGACCTCCCTTTCCTGCAATTGAAACCCGGGAAGGCTGAGAAGCCGGGTGAGGATTCCCCGGATTTCGGCATTGTATTCATCTCCCTCGACCAGGCCGTTGATGGGGATCTTACCGGATTCGTCCTCTATTTTCAAAAGGAACCTCCCCTCGGAAAAAAGAATGGGCGACTGGGCGGACAGGACCTCCGCCCGTGCCCAGGATTCGTTGAGCGTGTCCACCGCGGCGTCGTCCTCCTCCAGAAGGGCCTTCCCGAGGAAATAACCGGATTTGGAGACATAAAGCGCCCGGATGCCGTCGGCCAGGTTCGCCGCCTCGTACACCTGCGCCCTGGAGGCGCGGTTCAGGTCGAGGGTGAGGGGAATCATGACCCCGAGAACGAGGAGGACGAGAACGATGGCTACACCCCTCGAATTCCTGACGGCGCTCATCCCCTTTCCGCTCCGAGGGGAATGAAGACGGACGTCCGGAAGGAAAAGGGACGGTCCTCGTTCCCCGGGTTGAGAAGCTTCAGATCCAGGACCATCCGCTCGGGAATTTTTCCCTTCGTTTCCCCCCCGGCGGTTTCGGTGTCCCAGTCCTCGTATTCCTCGCCGTTCCGGTAGAAGAGGAACTTCAGGGATGCGACGCCCTCGCACAGGACGAAGCCGCCCCCCTCCACGTCCCGGGAATCGGAGTCCCTGTGCGGGATTTCCCGGCGAACGAGATCGTACCCCTTCTTCTCTCTCCCTTCCCGGAGGAAGTACCGGACCTCGGACAGGCCCGGAAAGCCCGCTTCCAGAAAGGGAACGGTGGAAGCCGACAGAAAACGGAGTTCCTCTCCCGCTTCCGGGAAGAATCCCCCGCCGGACCGCAGATAGAACAGATCCCCCGCCGGCGCCATCGACGCAAGATCCTTCGCCATCGTGGACAAGGCGCTCCCCGCCGTCCGGTACGCCCGGTCCTCGTTGACCGTCGACGAAACGATCCTTTCCGTCCCGCCGTAGGCCCCGTAGACGAGGGCGACAATGACGGCGAGAATCGCCACGGAAAGGAGGATCTCCATCAACGTGAATCCCGCCTCCCGTTTTCGCATCGCTGGATCACCGGGCGGCGCCATCGCCCCGCCGTCCTTTCTCCCCTTCCGGCCTATCGGTACAACTCGATGACATAGGGACGGAAACCGGCCCCCTTCATGGATACGGAAACGATCCGTTTCCGGATCTTCGCGATCTGCGTTTCCTCGACCGTCGTTTTCCACTGGAAATCCGACCAGGGTTCCTCGAAGGTTCCCGTTTCCTCCTCCGGGGCGTTCCCTCCCTCCGATTCCAGGACGGCCATTCTCTCCCGGGCCAGGAGGGCGGCCGTCGTGAGAAACCGGGCCTCTCCGCCCATGGATACGCTCTGGGCCTGGTTCTGGAGGGCCGCCACCAGCACCAGGACGAGAATGGCCAGGGCGATCATCACTTCCAGGAGGGTGAATCCCCCTGTCCCCGTTACGGCAGGATCACGACGCCGTATTTCTTTTTGAGTCTTTCGAAGACATCGTCCATGCATTTTTTCTGTTTCCACTGGGCCGCCATTACCCGGACCTTTTCCGCCGCGGCTTCGAACGTCTCCTTTTCCCCTTCCTTCCGGTCATCCAGCTGGATGATGTGGAATCCGAACTGCGATCGGATGGGTCCGCCGGTCTCCCCCTTTTTCAGGGAAAAGGCCGCGTCGGCGAAAGGCTTCACCATCCGCTCCCGGGTGAAGTAGCCGAGATCGCCTCCCTTGAATTTCGTTCTCGGGTCGTCGGAATATTCCTTCGCCAGTTTCCAGAAGCTTTCGCCCGCGCTCGCCTTTTTGCGCACCAACTCGGCCTTTTCCAGGGCCTGCTTCACTTCCGCGTCCCCCGCTTCGGGGGTAAGGGCGATCAGGATGTGCCTGGCCCGGACGGACGGGGGCTTGGTGAATTGTTCCGGGTGCTCCCTGTAATAGGACGCCATCTCCTCATTCGTCGGTTCGTCGGTGCCGGAGCACCTTCTTGCCAGGTACTCCTGGGAAAGAATGCCGTTGATTCCGTCCTCCATCTTGGCCTTCACCGCTTCTTCCCGGTCGAGTTTGTCCTCCCGCGCGGCCATGGCATAGACGAGGATCTGGACCTGCCGCTCCACGAAGGCCCGGCGGGTCGCGGGATCCTCGAGCATCATCCGGATTTCCGGGTGAAGCTCCCGGATCCGTGCCTCGATTTCTCCTTCCGTGATGACCTTGTCCCCTATTTTCGCCACGACGGCCGATTCCCCCTTTTTCGCCGGGGCGTCTCCCGCTGCGGCGAAGACCGTTGCACCTCCGAGGAAACACAACATCATGAAACAGAAACCTGTTCGAAACAGCAAAGTCATAGGTTTTACTCCTTCCATCCGTACTGTCGCGATTCACTCATGAGAGAGAGTCCCCGACCCCCGTCTCGATTCCCGACCCGTCGTAGGAGACGTACCGGTCCGCCGTCCTGAGGTCCCCCAGGAAGGGTTCGACGAACAGGGACATCGCCCGTTCCCCTTCACGGAAATGAAGGACCACGGGATCCACCATGCCGTTTTCATAGAATCTGACGGCCGTCTCCCCGTCCGCCACCTTCACCCCGCGGCGGTATTCGACATCGCCGAACGACACCCCCGCAGGAAGGGAATATGCAATCTCCGGGCCGTCTCCTTCCCCCCGGAAGGCCATTTTCCCCTCGTTCAGGCAGATCCGAAGGGCGATGTCCCGGTGTTCCCGGACCGCCTGACAGCGGAGATCCCTGGTGAGCCCCGTCAGGTGCCGGCGCACCTCGCCCAGGCCGTCCCCCGCCCCTTTGGCCCGGATGGCGGGAAAAACCATGAAAAAGGTCAGTCCCACGATCCAGAGAACCACGGCCAGCTCGATCAGGGTGTAGCCCCGGTCATTCCACGTCGTGATTGGTGATATCCTGGTTCTTGCCATCCCCCCCGGGCTCCCCGTCGGCCCCGTAGGAAATCAGGTCGTACTCCCCGCCGGTTCCGGGGCACAGGTAGACATAATCGTTCCCCCAGGGGTCCCTGGGGATCTTGCCTTTTTCCAGATATCCCCCCTCGCGCCAGTTCTTCGGAAGTTCCCCGACGGTGGGAGCCTGGACCAGGGCCTGAAGCCCCTGTTCCGTCGAGGGGTACTCCCCGTTGTCCAGTTTGTAGAGCTTGAGCGCCGTGTCGAGGCTTTCCACCTGGATGCGCGCCTTCGTCCGTCTCGCTTCCTCGGGGCGTCCCATGATCCGGGGCACGATCAGCCCGGCCAGGATGCCGAGGATCACGATCACCACCATGAGTTCGATCAGCGTAAAACCCTTTTCGTTTCGTTTGTGACCCATGCCGTTCCTCCGTGCACTTCCGCTCGTCCGGTTTCCGCCGTTCTTTCGCGCGTCGTGCGGGGGCGCGGCGGACGTTTCATCTTAGCGGATCAGCTGGTTCATTTCAAATATGGGCAGCAGAATGGCAACCACGATGAAGGCCACAAGAGCCCCCATGACCAGAATCATCACCGGCTCGAGGAGGGAGGTGAGGACCACCAGCCTGGACGACGCTTCCTCCTCGCAGCTTCTGGAGACTTTCAGGAGCATGGTCTCGAGGGACCCGCTCTGCTCGCCCACCGAAATCATCTGAATGACGAAAGGCGGGAACAGCCCGCTCTCGGAAAGGGTTCCCGCAAGGCTCTTCCCTTCCGACACGTCCTCCCTGGTCTTCTCGATCGCTTCGGCCATGGGGCCGTTGTGAACCACCCTCTTGGCGATCTCCAGGGCCGTAAGGAGGGGAACGCCGCTTCCGAGAAGCGTACCCAGGGTGTGGCTGAATCGGGCCAGGAGGATCTTGTGGAAGATGTTCCCCGTGAGGGGGATCTTCAGCTTGATCCGGTCGAGGGTGAAGGCCCACCGGCCGGACTTCCGGACGGCCAGGCGAAGGGCGAAGAACGCCCCGGCGGCTGCGATCAGCATCCCCCACCACCAGGAACGGACCACGTCGGACGTTCCGATGAGGATCTGCGTGATCAGGGGGAGATCCTGATGCATCTCCTGGAAAATCGAGGCGATCTTCGGAATGATGAAGGTGGTGAGAAAGAAAAGCACGGAGGCGCCTACGAGAAACATGAAAACCGGATAGGCGAGCGACGCCAGCACCCGTCCCCTCAGGGCCTGCTGCATCTCCGTGTAGTCCGCCACCCGCTCGAGAACGAGGTGCAGGGTGCCCGACGTTTCGCCGGCCCGGACCATGTTCACGTAAAACGGGGAAAACACGCGGGGATACCGGGAAAGACTCCCGGCGAAGCTTTCGCCCTCGTTGATCTCCTCCCGGATTTCCGCAAGGATCTTCTTCAGCCGGGAATTCGCCGTCTGGGCAAGAAGGGAGGACAGGGACTGGACCAGGGGAAGGCCGGCGCCCAGCAGGGTGGCCAGTTCGCGGGTCATGGCGGAAAGATCGCGGCCCGCGATGCTGCGGAACCGCAGCAGGGCGAACTCCCGCTTCCGCTGCGGGCCTCCCTCCTGCTCCGACGTTTCCCCGATCTCTACGGGATAAAGACCTTCCTCCCGGAGTTTCTGTTTCGCTGCGGCAAGGCTCTCCCCGTTCAGGATCCCTTTCCGCTTCCGGCCCTTTTCGTCCAGGGCCTGGTACTCGAAAACCGGCATGTTCCTCCTTCGCTACCCCCTGCGTCCCTTTCCTCCCGGGACGGGGACGCCCGTTCCCGGGGGGCCGGCCCCGGAAAATGCCGCCCTGCCCGGAACAGCCCGTTTCCGGAAGGGTAAATAATTCCTCGAACGCTTTCAAGGAAAATCGGAAGCCTCTCAGCGGCTCACGGTGACTCCCTTCCGCTCGCAGCAGGTTCTCACTGGGCAGCGGCTGCACAGGGGGGACACAGGCCGGCACAGCGTCCGGCCGAAAGCCACGAGGAGGGTGTTGTAGGAAGCCCAGAAGGGTCTCGGAAGCTTCCGCCGGAGGGCATCCTCCGTTTCGTTCGGGGTTTTCGTGGAGACGTAGCCGAAACGGTTGGAGATGCGGTGGACATGGATGTCCACGCAGATCCCGTCCTTGCCGAAAGCGAGGGTGACGACGAGGTTGGCCGTCTTCCTTCCCACCCCCTTGAGGGCGAGCAGACCCTCCAGGGAGGAGGGAACCCGGGAGTCGTGATGTTCCAGCAGTTCCCGGCTCACGTGAAGGATGGTCCGCGCCTTGTTCCGGTAAAATCCGGCGGGATAGATCGTCCGGGCGATGGTCTCTTCCGGGAGACGAACCATGGCGGCGGGGGTGGACGCCAGGGCAAAGAGGCGTTCCGCCGCTTCTCCGGAAACCTCGTCCTTGGTTCTCAGGCTGAGGAGCGTGGCGATCAGGACCCGGTAAGGGTCCCGGTCCGTGCGGACCCTCTCCGCCACAAGGGGCAGCGGGTCCTCCCTGAGCGCCTCCTTCAGGATGCCGAGAACGGAAACGAGGGTTTCCGTTTCCACGGTTATTCGTACCCTTCCTCGTTCGCCAGGATGTCGAGGTGGATCGTGGCGAGGTCTTCCACGTCCAGGCATGCGGGCCGGTTCATCTTGCGGAAATCCACCGTTTTGATGTACCGGTTGCAGTTGTTGCAGACATCCACCCGGTACTGCTCCTCCCCCTCGACGGAGAAATAGGCCAGGGTGTCCTGGTCGTCGTTCCCGCAGAAGGGGCACTTGAGCCGCATGTAGGACCACTCGTATCCGCACTGGTTGCAGAAAAGAAAACGCATCCCTTCCTCGTTGCGGATCTCGGCGAGTTTCGGCTCCCTCCCGCAGATGGGACAGAATCCTTCGTTCCACCCCCTCTTTTTCAGGAGGGGGGCGTACCATCCGGCGATTTTCTCCAGGGACGGCCGGAGGCTTTCCTCGACGAACAGAGACAGAAGATCGAAGACTTCGTCCCCGTCGTCCTCCGTCTCCTCCTCCTCGCCGGCGCCTTCCCTTTCCTCCGGAATCGCTTCCGGGCCTTCCGTAAAGGAATCCCGGACGATGGTCTCGTAGGAGAGGGCCCCCGACGCAAGTTCCTCGAGAATCCGCGCCGATTCCTCCGGCGATTTCTTCTTTCCGATCTCCAGGAGGTCCCGGAAATAGGCTTCCGGCGCTTCCAGGTTGAGATCGCCTCCCGCGAAATCGACGAGCGGGAATCCCCCGCTCATCTTCTCCCCGGCGATCCGCTCGTCCAGGGAGATGAGGGAAGTACCGGTGCTCCGGCGGTGCTTCTCCCGGAGGATCAGGACCTCTTCAAGGATATCCAGCAGTTCCCCGTAATGGGGTTGTTCGTGTTTGTAATGCTCGATGGTTTTCAGGGATTGCCCGAGTATGGCCGCCATGGGCAGGTTAACCTCTTTTTTTTTCATATTCTTTATTCCCGCCGGACTCGATGTCCGAACAGGTATCTGTTCTTAAATCATTCCATCCCTTTCGGCAAGAAAAAAAGGGCCCGGCTCCGGAAGGAGTCGGGCCCTTGCTGTGGGAAAACGGTTATGCGTGATGGGAGGAAGGTTTCTTCTCTTCCCCGTAAACGACAAGCTTGCCTGACTCCTCCATCTCATGGAGCCACTTGGGATGCTGCTTCTTCACCCAGGCCCGGGTAACCCATCCCGTCACCATCGCCGGGAGGGACCCCGGCGAACCGATGGTCCCCAGGTAGAGGTGGACGAAAAAGAACGGGAAGATGACGAGGAATCCCAGGGCGTGGAGGAAATACATGAACCGTACGAGATTCATGTTGAGGGACAGGGGAAACCACATGATGAGCCCGCTCACCACCATGACCGCGCCGAAAAGCGCCACGGTGATGAAGAACATCTTCTGGCCGGGGTTGTATTTCCCCACCTCGGGGACGTGGTCCACGTGCCACAGGTAGCCGCCCGCCACCTTGATCCATTCGATGTCCTCGGGGAACGAGAACACCCCCGCCTCCCGCCACCACATGAGAATGGAAAAGAAGAGGGACGCGGCGAAGAAGAGGCCCGTGAAATTATGGATCAGCTTCAGGTTCTTCAGCCCTCCCACGGGAACGGCGAGGAAGTTCAGCGAGTGGAACATCATGCCGAGACCGGTGATCATGAGGAGGATGCAGGAAATGGCCAAAGACCAGTGAACGATCCTCTCAAACGCGTCGGTTGCCTTGATCATGCCTTTTTTCATGTTCCTCACCTCCCGTTACTGGGCCGACGAATCCCCGGATTCATCCGGAGACTTGGGACCGTGGATGATGTAGTGGAGGAAGGATCCCAGAAGAACGCCCCCCGCCGCAAGAAGGCTCAGGGGCTTCAGCCAGTCTTTCCACGCGATGACGGTAAGCGGCACCCTGGGTTTCTCCGGCAGCTTCGCATACAGGGAGACCTTTTCCGGAAGCACGTAGACGAAATGGGTTCCCCCCACGAATTTGTCGCCGTAGACGGTCGCGTCCCCGCCGACTTCCTTCGCCCGGGCCGCCGCGACGGCAAGGATCTTCTCCTTTTCTCCGAAGAGGAGGGCTCCCGTGGGACAGGCCTTGACGCAGGCCGGAATCATGCTGTTCTCCACCCGGGACTGGCACATGTCGCATTTGGCCACCTTGTCCGTCGCGGGATCGTACTTGGGAACCTCGAACGGGCAGGCGAAAATGCACTCCTTGCAACCGATGCACTTTTCACGGTCGAGGCCGACGGTGCCGAACGCCGTGTAGTGAAGGGCGCCGCTGGGGCACACCTTGACGCAGGCGGCGTCGGTGCAGTGCATGCAGGCCTCGTTCCGGAAAAACCACTTCACGCCGTTTCCGTTGGAGACCTCCTGGAAATGCATGAGCATCCAGGTGGCGGGCTGAAGCGCCGGCGGATTCTGGTAGGTCCCGGTGTTTTGGGTCTGCCTCGCGGGAAGCTGGTTCCATTGCTTGCAGGCGAGCTGGCAGCCCCGGCATCCGGTGCATTTCGAACCGTCGTACAGTTTCACATATTCCGCCATGTTACTTCACCCCCTTTCTATCGACATTCACCATGAACGCCTTGCTCTCCGGGATCATGGTGTTTGGATCCCCGATGAACGGGGTCAGGAGGTTTGCCGAATCGCCGAACGTGAACACCTCCGGTTTCTTGTCGTCGTGGGAGTATTTCCGCATGGCCGTGGTGACCCACCCGTAATGCCACGGGATACCCACCTGGTGGATCGTCTGGCCGTTGATGTCGAAGGGTTTGAACCGGGCCGTGACAATGGCCACAGCGTCGACTTCCCCCCTCACCGACCGGACCGTGACGGCATCGCCGTTGCCGATCCCCTTCAGCTTCGCCAGTTCCTCGCTCATCTCGACGAACATGGAGGGCTGCATCTCCGCAAGCCAGGAACACCAGCGGGTCATGAGGCCCGTCTGCCAGTGCTCGCTCACCCGGTAGGTGGAGCAGACGAAGGGGAACCTGGGGTCGCATGTGGCCCGCAGATCGAGTTCCGTGCCGCCCACGTCGAAACGGCGGATCGTCGGATTGATGAACTGCGGGGAAAGAAGGTTCTTGTCGATGGGGCACTCGAGCGGCTCGTAGTGCTCCGGGAAGGGTCCGTCGGCAAGGCCGGGCCCGAAGATGGACGCCACGCCGTCCGGTTTCATGATGAAGGGCGGACGTCCCGCACCGGGCGCCGCCACGCCGTCGGGAACGTCCCCGGTCCACTTGGCGCCGTCCCAGAGTATGACGGGATGTTCCGTGTCCCAGGGCTGTCCCGTCTCGGGATCGACGGAAGCGCCGTTGTAGATGATCCGCCGGTTCACGGGCCAGCTCCAGGCCCACTCGGGGTAGATGCCGATGGGAGTGGTGTCCTTCCTGCTTCTCCTGGCGGCCATGTTGCCCTTTTCCGTGTAGGAATTGCAGTAGAGCCAGTTTCCGGAAGAGGTGGAACCGTCGTCCTGGAGCAGGGCGAACGAGGGAACGAGAGACCCCTTCTTGTAGAGAACACCGTTGATTTCCTTATCTTCCAGGAAATATCCGTTGATTTCCTTTGCGATGGCATGGACATCCAGGTGGGTGACCCTGCCGAAGGCGTCCTTGGGACCGTAATCCCAGGTCAGTTTCGTGACGGCCTCCTTCAGGGGACCGCCTTCCTTCTCGTAGAGGTCCCGCACCTTGAGGAAGAGTTCCGAGATAAGTTCCCCGTCGGGGGTCGCTTCCCCGGGGGAGTTCACCGCCTTGTAGCGCCACTGCATCCACCGGCCGCTGTTGGTGATGCTCCCTTCCTTCTCGATCGAGGCGGAGCAGGGAAGCATGAAGACCTCCGTCTTGATCTTCGCCGGGTCCATCCCCGGGCCTTTCCAGAAGGAACCGGTCTCGCTGTCGAAGATGTTGACGTTCACCATCCAGTCGAGCTTGGCCATGGCCTGCCTCGTCTTGTTGGAACTCGCCCCGCTGCAGGCCGGGTTCTGCCCCCAGGAAAAGAAGCCCGTGAATTCTCCCTTGTACATGGCGTCGAAGAGGCTGAGCCAGGAATAGTTCTTCCCGTCCTCCAGGCGGGGGAGCAGATCGTAGGCCTCCTCCGGCGTGGCGTTCATGCCGTAGAATGCGCGGAGCAGGCTCGTGATGTACTTGGAATAGTTCTTCCACCAGTTGAGGCTCTTCGGCTCGGTGGTGGCCGGCGTGCTCTTCTCGATGTAGTCCTTGAGGCTCGGGAGGGAGGCCAGGGGAGCCCGGAGATAGCCGGGCAGGATGTGGAAGAGAAGCGCGTAATCGGTGGACCCCTGAACGTTGGACTCGCCCCGGAGCGCGTTGACGCCGCCGCCGGCGACGCCCATGTTGGCCAGCAGCGTCTGGATGATGCTCATGGCCCGGATGTTCTGGACCCCCACGGTGTGCTGGGTCCAGCCCATGGCGTACAGGATGGTTCCCGCCTTTCCCTTCTGCCCCGTCGCCGCATAGGTCTTGTAGACCTGGAGGAGCTTGTCCACCGGCGTACCCGTGATCTTGGAGACCAGTTCGGGCGTGTACCGGTCGTATTGTTTCCGGAGAAGCTGGAACACGCAGTTGGGATCCTGGAGGGTCGGGTCCTTCAGGATGACCCCGTCGGCGCCCTTCTGGAAGGACCAGGTGGACTTGTCGTACTTCGTGCCGTTGAGGCCCGAGAACACGCCGTCGTTCTCCCCGGGAAGCCTGAAGGCTGGATTCACGAGGAATGGGGCGTTGCTGTAGAATTTGACGTATTTTTCGTTGTAGAGGTTGTTGTCCAGGATGTACTTGATCATTCCGCCCAGGAAGGCGATGTCCGTCCCCGACCTCAGGGGGGCGTACAGGTGGGCCCTCGACGAGGTCTGGGTGAACCGGGGATCGACGTTGACGAGCGTCGCCCCCTTCTCCATGGCCTTCTGGATGTACTTGAAGGAAATGGGATGATTGGAAGCGGGGTTGCTTCCCATGGCCAGGATACAGTCACTGAACTGAATATCGATCCAGTGATTCGTCATCGCGCCGCGTCCGAACGACTCTGCCAGAGCCGCTACCGTAGCGCTGTGTCATATCCGGGCCTGGTGCTCGATGTAAACCAGACCGAGGGACCGGAGGAATTTCTGATAGATGTAGCATTCCTCGTTGTCCATGGCGGCACTGCCTATGGAGGCGATGCCGTTGGTCCGGTTGACCTTCTGGCCTTTTTCGTTGAATTCGGTGAAGCTCTTGTCCCGGCTGTCCTTGATCCGGCGGGCGATTTCGTCGAGCGCCCACTCCAGGGAAACTTCCTTCCACTCGGTGGCGTACGGCGCCCGGTAAAGCGGTTTGTCGAGGCGGCCCTTGTTTACGGAAAGCTGGTAGATGGACCCCCCCTTGCTGCACAGGGACCCCTGGCTGATGGGATGGTCCGGATCGCCTTCCGTGTTGACGACTTTTCCTCCCCGCGTGGAAACAATGATCCCGCACCCCACGGAACAATAGGGGCAGATCGTCGTGGTTTCCTTCGCGTACTGGATCTTCAGCGGCTGCGCATGGGCCGCGACGGGCTTCAGACTGACCCCAAGCCCCCCCGACACCAGTGCAGCGCCCGATACTTTGAGGAAACCTCTCCTTGTCACCTCCATATCGCTACGCTCCTTTCTTTGGATTCGAGTTGTCTCCTTTCCAAACACGGGAGGCGCAGCCGTTTCCGGCGACACCCAATGTCCATTCTCCATGGAGAAAAATCTCTTTAGAAGTAATGGATCGGAGAGGGAATACTGGTTGCCGACCTCTGTAAAAGAACGAACCACAGAAAGCCCAAGGAATGTGGGCCTTCAGAATCGTTTATTCATAGCGGCTCGGAATGTCTCTGTCAAGGAATTTTTTACACATTCATCTCTTTGATATCATTGCATAAAAAGAAAAGGCGGGGCGTTCAGGCCCCCTTCCCGAAGGTTTCCTCCATGGCCTTGTCGTCCCCCGCACCCCCCTCCATCCTCGTCCAGAAGACCTCGATCCGGTCGATGAGGCAAAGCGCCTGCAGGGGGTTCATCTTCTCCAGTTTCTCCGAAAGATATTCCACGTCGATTCCCCGATGGGTTCCGAGCTTTTCGTACTTTTCCACCTCCTCCAGATCCCAGGCAAGGAAGGAGGGCCACCGGTCGAAGCGCTTCGGATCGTAACAGGCGTTGCGCAGCGCGTCGCACAGGAGGAGGATCTCGTCCCTGTCGAAGATCCCCTCGAGGGATTTCCACGCCCACCGGAGAAGGGCGTCATAGCGGCCGAGATCCCGAAGCAGAAGGTCCCGGGGATCCCCCCGTCTTCCGTCCACCCGTTCCCGGACGGGTCCTTCCAGGGGAAGGGATACGACTGGTTTTTCCTCCATGGCATGATCCTCCCTGTTTCTTGAAAGGGATTGTACTTCAGGAAACCCCTCCGCGGCATATCGGGAACCGTCGTCAAGGGGCTCCCGCCTTTACGGACTCCCCGATAGGTGCTATACAGCAGACATCGGTACCACTGATACCGGAAGAATTCTTTTCCATCAACGAAAAAAGGAGGGTCTTTCCATGAACCCGAGGACGGGAATCATCATCCTTTCGATTCTGGCGGTTTCCATCATGGGATGTGAGACGACGCAGACCGTCAAATCCACCATCACGTCCAAAGTGGCCGCGCTGACCGCGTCGGTCGACGAGAATCTTTACGCGCAGGTTCCCGGGGAATACCAGGGCCCCGTGAAAAAGGCGGAAGAGGAAGTCCGGGCGGCGGAGGCCCGGGTCGCCCTGGCGAAACAGAAAAAGGAACTTGCCGACGCCCGGTCCAAGCTTGCGGGATACGCCCTCGATCTGGAAGAGGCGGACGGAAAGATCGCGAAAATCTCGGTCGATACGGCGAAGGTCCAGGCCATGATCGAAGCGGGCGTGGGGGAGAACGAGAAGAACGAAAAGCTCCTCTCAGACCTTCGGGTGAAGAAGGCGAAGACCGAAGCGGACAAGGCGCAGACATCCTCGAAAATGACGGGGACGGAGGAACACATCCGGAACCTGGAACGGGAGATCGCCTCCGCGGAGGAGGCCCTTTCCGGAACGGAAACCGCCGCGCCCGCATCCGGAACCGCGCCTGCGGAAAAGTGAGGCACGTTCCGGGGGAACCCGGCCGTTCATGAGAGGATGGAGGATTTCCGTTTTTTCTGGTGATGGCCCACGACGACCCCGATCATGAGGCCGCACAGGAGGACAAGTGCCCCCGTCAGAAACCAGCGGGTTTCGAGGGATGACGCAAGGGCGTCGTTTTCCCGCCGGACCTTCTCGTACAGTCCCTGAAGTTCCTCCAGTCGGGCCCTGGCCTGCCGATGAGAGGCCTGCAGATCGAGGAACCCCGCGGCGCCTTTTTTCAGGCTGTCGTATTCCCCGCGGACCTTGTCCAGGTCCTCCCGGGTTTTCTTCAGCTCGGCGGACAGGGTTTTTTCCCGCTGGACGGCGGCCTGGTAATCCTTATCGAGCTGGGGAAGCTTCTCCCGGAGTCCCATGGTCTCCTTTTTCCAGTTTTCCGCCTGGAGCGCCCAGGGCAGGCGGTTCCGCAGGAGATGGCGCGTGAGGATCCATCCCTCCTGGGCGGAGGCCCCCCCCAGCTTGATGTGACTCCACTCCTCCTGCACTTCCAGGACCTCGACGGGCTGGCCGGAGTTCGGCATGGCGACGATCCGGTACTCCACCCCGGGGCCGACCCTCAGGGTCACCTGAAAGGAATCGGTCACGTAGGCCGTCTGATTTTCCGCCCACGCGGAAGGAACCAGGAGGAGCCAGACCGCCGCGGCCGCGATAAGGATTTTCTTCATGTTTCCGCCTCCTGTTCTGACGATGCCGCCGTCCTGAAACAGCCGGTTCCGAGACGTGTCACGGGTTCGTCCGTCTTTTCCCTTGCCGGAGAGGGAGCCCTCCGGTCCTTTTCATAACACGGTTTGGCAAATCGTCGAAAGTCTGAAAAGCGTTTTTTTTCTGCCGCCGGCTCCCTTGAAAGGCCGCCGAGGGGACGCCCGGATCCCGGGGAACGGGGCTTGCCGCTTCGCATGCCCGGGGGTTGCGGGATGAAGGGCGGCGCGTTGCGGGGACGTTCCGCGAAGCCGTCGTCAGATGAAACGGAACAGTTGGGCCCTGAGGGCATCCACCCGGTTCTTCTCCTCCGTCAGCGTATAATACGTGCTTTCCCCCTTCCCGCCTGCGGTCGTCTCGGACAGAACGATTTCCCAATCCTGCAGGAAACGCAGGGCGTTCTGGAAGTTGACGTGGGAAAGGGCCTCGGTCTTGGAGATCTCCCCCTTCTTGTACATCTTCGATCCCAGTTTCTGCATCGCCTTCAGGAAGTCCTTCTCCGCCCGTTTCCGGTTCCGCAGGTAGGCCGTGCCGCGCAGCGCGATCCAGTAGGACTCGATGTAGTTGTGGATCAGGCCGTAATAAGGAACGAGCCCCAACCGGCCTTTTCCCTTGACCTCGATCCACGCGTCCCCGTCGTCCTCCAGATGCCCCTCGATCATCCCCCGTTCGTGCATGTAGCCGATGGCGTCGTTGACTTCCTCGGTGTCGTCGACGCCGTCGTCGAAGACGAACTCGTGACGGAACATCCTCTTGAAAAAACGGTAGTCCCCCAGGAGATCCTTGAGGGACACCCGGTCCTCCACGGAGGACAGGATGCCAGCCGCGACAAAGGACAGGGGCATGAAGAAGTGAAGGATATTGTTCTTGTAATACTCCAGGTTCATCCGTTTGTCATCATCCATGGAATAGATCGTCTCGCTCAGTTCCTCCATGCCTTCCTCCTCCTCCGGACCCATCCTGGAAACGAGGCCGAGAGACTCGAAACTTGCAAGGGCGTCGTTGACGGCCTTCTCGCGGTTGGCGAAGGTGGCGGCGAGCCTGGCATCCCGGCGGGACAGGTACTCGAGGAATTCCCCGGCGATGGCAAGAAGGTCCACGTGGGAGATGCCCCTCCGGAAATGGGAGAGAAGCACGGACGCGGTGAGCGAGAACGGGGTCACCACCGTGACCCGGTTGATCCGGGCGGCCAGGTCGTAGCTGATTTTCCGGTAGAAGGCCCGGCGATCCGTGATGTCCATCGATTCGAAGGACGCTTCCTGGGAAGCGAGATAATCCTTGAGAAGGATCGGATCGCCGATGTTCAGGTACACACTTCCGTATCGCTTCCTCAGAAATTTTCTGCTCCGGAGGAGCGCCTTCGTGTTTTCCCGGACCTTCGATTCCCCGCCGATCTCCCGCAGGTAGGATTTTTCCTCGATGACCCGGTCATACCCGATGTAGGCGGGGATGAGCGCCAGGTTCTCGCAGGCCCCCTCCCGGAAGGCCTGGATCACCATGGAAATGAGACCGAACTTGGGCAGGACCATCTTTCCGGTCCGGCTCCGCCCCCCCTCGATGAAAAATTCGATGGGGAACCCTTCCTCCAGGAGGACCTTCAGGTATCTGGAAAACACTTCCGCATAAATGCCGTCGCCCTTGAAGCTCCTCCGGATGAAGAATGCGCCGGACTTCCGGAAGACGTGTCCCAGGGGCCAGAACATGAGATTGGTCCCCGCGACGACGAAGGGAAGCTGGATGTTGTTGTGGTAAAACACGTAGGAAAGAAACAGGTAATCGATGTGGCTCCGATGGCAGGGAATGACGATGAAGGGCATTTTTCTCGCGATGCCCCGCATCCTGGCAAGCCCGTCGCGGTCGATTACGACGCCGTCGTAGATGTCGTTCCAAAGCCACGTGAGGAATATGTCCCACAGTCCCGTGTACGTCTCGTTGTAATCGGAAGCGATCTCATACAGGTATCTCTCCGACTGGTGGACAATCTCCTGGGGGTCCTTCCCTTCCCGGTCGGCATGTTTCCGGATGAAGGACAGGAAATCGGGGTCCCTCAGGACCCTCCCGATCAGTTCCTCCCTCGACTTGACGACAGGCCCCACGATGGACCGTTTTTCCCCGTCGATCCGTTCGATCAGCCGTCTCCGGAGCATGTAGGAAGTGGTCTCCGCGGTGCGGCTGCTGTTCTTGTCCAGGAATTCCCATAGATCGAGGGGCTCCGAGATGACGGCGAAGGCCTTTTTCGAAAACCGGAGGAAATTGATCATCCGCCGGAGAGGACCCGGATTTTCCACCTCTCCGAAGAGAAGGTCGAGAAACGTCTTTTCCTTTTTCTCCCTCCGCCTTCCGTAGGCCACCAGGATGGGAACGACGAACACCGGCCCGGCTCCCGCGGCCCGCGCCCTGATGAGTTGAAGGAGCGGGTCTCGGACGTAGCGGCTTCCGAAAAACTCGGAGCCTCTCAGGTAGATGATGGAGCTTTTCCCCTCCGTGGTGACCCTTCCGAGGTATTCCAGCCGGTCGGAATCGTGAAAGGGCAGGCTGAAGAGGGAGCGGATCGCCCTGGAGAAAGGCTGCCACAGGGCCATGTTGACGCCGTGGCTGTATTCGGGAACGGGAAGATCCTTGCGGAGCGCCAGATTTTCGAGGATCAGCGTGTTGAGCTGGCTGCCGTTTTTCAGGGCGTAGACCACGGTCCCCTTCCGGGAGAGGGCGCGGATCTCCTCCACCGATTCCTCGGCGATCACGACACGGTCGAGAAACCGGCGGAAAAAATAAAACAGCAGGGAGTGACGCCTCGGATACAGGGCTCCGGTGTAAACCTCCCGGAAACGCCTTCCCAGGGCATCCATGCGGTCGCGAAGGTTCATGGTCCCGTCCCGGGGCCGGCGGTTCTTCTCCCCATTTACAGGCCGCTCCCGTGAAATTCATCGGGGAACCGGTCCTTGAGGCGGCCCCACACAAATTCCTCGATCTCCTCCCCGGTGACCCGTTTCATCGCCTCGTCGACCATTTCCCGGCATTCCTCCCGGCTCACGTTCCGGATGATGTGTTTCACCTTGGGAATGGCAAGGGGGGTCATGCTCAGTTCATCCAGCCCGAGTCCGATGAGGACCATGGTGCACATGGGATCGCCCGCCATTTCACCGCACATGGCGATGCGGATGCCCGCTTCGTGCCCCGCCCGCACGACGCGTTGGATGAGGCGCAGGATGGCCGGATGAAGCGGTTCGTACAGATAGGTGACCCGGTCGTTCACCCGGTCGATGGCCAGGGAATACTGGATGAGATCGTTCGTTCCGATGCTGAAGAAGTCGACCTCCCGGGCGAGGGCGTCGGCCATCATGACCGCCGAGGGCACCTCGATCATGACGCCGATCTCCAGTTTCGGCCCGAAAGGGATTCCCTCCCGGCGCAGGTCTTCCCGCACTTCCTCGAGGATTCTCTTCGCCTCCCGGATTTCCTTCACGCCGGAAATCATGGGGAAGAGGATCCGGGTGTTCCCGATGGCGCCGGCCCGCAGAATGGCTCTCAACTGGGACTTGAAAAGGTCCACTTCCTGCAGGCAGAACCGGATGGCCCGAAGTCCCATGGCGGGGTTCATCTCCTCCGCAAGGCGGGGGTCGGAGATGAACTTGTCTCCGCCGAGGTCGAAAGTCCGGATGGTGCTCCACTGAACCCCCGGATTTTCCACGAGCCTCCGGTAGTTCTCGAAGTGCTCCTCCTCCGTGGGAAGGCGGTCCCTGTTGATGTAGAGGAACTCGGTCCTGTACAGGCCCACGCCGTCCGCGCCGTGGGCGAGAACGGAGGGGATCTCCTCGATGAACTCGATGTTGGCGCCGATGTGGACGAAGTGGCCGTCCCGGGTCACCGCCCGGAAATGGGCGTCGCGGAGATAGCGCTCGCTCATGGCCCAGTAATGCTTTTTCTTGTCGGCGTACCGTTTCAGGACCTCCGGGTCGGGATTGACGATCACCACCCCCGCCGTGCCGTCGATGATCACCGTGTCCTCGTTCTGGACGTTCGCCGTGATCTCCTGCAATCCGACGACGGCGGGGATCTCCATGGATCGGGCCACGATGGCCGTGTGGGAGGTCTTGCCCCCCATGTCCGTGGCAAACCCGAGGACCGTGTCGGGACTCATCTGGACCGTGTCGGCGGGAGACAGGTCCCGGGAGATGACGATGCACTCCCCCCGGATTTCCGAGATGCTGTCCGGTTTCACGGCCGACAGGTTCCGGAGAACCCGCTGGGTCACGTTTTCCACATCGGCGATCCGCTCCCGGAGATATTCGTCCTCCATCCTGCTGAAGACGTCCCGGTATTTGAGCAGCGTGAGCCGGAGTGCCCATTCGGCATTGATCCGCTTTTCCCGGATGAAATTCACCGTGTCCCTGCGGTAGGACCGGTCCTTCAGAATGAGCGTGTGAACGTCGATGAAACGGGACTCGATCCCTTCCCGGCTCGCCATCTTTTCCCGGATACCCGCCAGTTCCTGTTCGGCGCTTTTCAGGGCCTTCCGGAACCGCCGGATCTCCTCGGCGACCTGGGAGGCCTTGACAAGATGGTACGATGGGGCGGCCATGTCCTGATGGTTCAGCACAAAGGCCCTGCCGCTCACGATTCCCGGGGACACCCCGATTCCCTTGAAAACCGATGTCGTTTTGGGTTCGTTCATTCCCGCCTAAGCTTCCCCGAATTTGTTCTCGATGATTTCCGCGATCTTCTTCATGGCTTCCCGCGCATCCCCGCCTTCGGCGTTCACCGTGATGACCCCTCCTTTGGGACAGGCGAGGGTGAGGATTCCGAGGATGCTTTTCCCGTTCACCCGGATTCCGTCCTTCTCAAGGAAAATTCTGGACTTGTACTGGCTGGACACATTCACGAGAAGCGCCGCCGCCCTTGCATGAAGTCCCAATTCGTTTTTAAGGACAAAGGACCTTGTTTCTTTCATGAGATCAACGCCATACCGAAGGCCGCGATCGCGGTCCCATAGACGGCATACAGAATGGAAACCCTTTCGCGGACGAAAAAGTGAACGACGAGAAGGAATCCGAACGCTGCCAGGGATTCCCGCCAATACATTTCGAGGCCGCCCGCGGAAGAAAAGGCGCCCGGGGAAAACCCCCCGTACAGGGCGGCCGGGAGAAGAGCGGCCCACCGGAGCCGGACCGTCCACCGGGGGAGTTCGAGTTTCCGGAGAAAGGACGTTGCGCCCTGCCCGTCCCGGAAACCCTCGAAAAAACCGCCGACACGGATATAGCCGTGGAGGACATTGTAAACGAGAAGCCCGGCAAGGATGCCCCAGGGATGGCCGTTCGCCGCCAGGAGAACGGCGAGAACCATGGAAAACGGTTTCAGCGCCCCCCAGAAGAAAGGGTCTCCCAGGGCCGCGTAGGGACCGGCCAGCACCTCCTTCAGACGTACCGCCCGGGGTTTCCCTTCCCCCGGCGCGGACACCCCTTCCTCCAGGACCGCCACCGAACCGAGAATGGGCGCCGAAAGACAGGGATTGCATTGAAATCTTTCGAGATGCCGCATAAGCAACGCCCGCCGGAACGACCCGTCGCCCTCTTTCCTCTTCAGAAGAGGAAGAAGGGAAAATGCGAATCCCACGTTCTGCAGCCGGTCCATGTTCCAGCACGAATGGATCAGAAAAGACCGGAACAGAATATTGCAGGGTCCGGAAAAACCGACCATCGGTACACACCTTAAAAGGGATTCCGCCCGCCGGCCGGAACCCCCGAAAACAACTTCCTGTTTCCTTTGATATTTGCAGATGTCCTCCACTAACACGATTGCCTGGGGAAGTCAATGTCCGGAGCGGTTCCGGCGTCCCTTTCCCCGCGGGTTTCCGCCCCCTTCGCCCCTCTATCCGGAACGGCGGCCCGGGGGAGGGTCCGGGTCTTTTTTTTGTCATTTTCCACCGTTTTTCTATTGACAGCAACCAGTGAATCTGGTAGGAATTCCGACGCTTAAACAAAAGGACGGAAGATCCGCCCGGCGGATCGGCGTCCACAATCCGAGAAAAGGGGGTGATTCCCATGCTTTGCGTATCGGTCAAGAAAGGGGTTGATTGCGCCTTCATGACGAAAAAGGGTTGCGGCTACAACGGCGGCAGCTGCCATGAAATCGTCGAAAAATGCGAAGGCTGCGGCAAGATCATCATGTATACGGATAAGAAGTACTGCTCCGTTTATCCCGACCCGGCGAGCAAATGGTCCATGGGTGGCTGCAGGACGGCGACCCACATCAAGAAAACCGTGGCCGAGCAGGCCCAGCAGAAGATCAATCCGCTGAAGGCCTCGAAACGGGCCGCCCACGGAAGGTAAATCGCAGTTCTCAGCGCGCACAGGACGCAAGGAAGAACAAAGTCGCACGGGGGACCCGGGCGGGAGTGAACCTCCGTCTTCAATTAAGAGCGGGTCCCCGGGGGCAGGGAGAGGCCTGTCTCCGGCAGGCGGACCGGTTCGGATCACGGAACATCTCCGTGTACGGCCTATGCCAGGATGGACTGGATTTCGAGAAGGGCCCGCTTCACTTCCGCAAGAAGATGCCGGTCGTCCGGCGCTGCGGGAGGGGGAGATGCTTCGGAAAATTCCTTTCCCGTCCGGAGTTCGGCAAGACGTTTCTTCGCGCCGGCGATGGTGAAGCGTTCCTCGTAGAGCAGAAACTTGACGGAGAGAAGCGTTTCCACATCCTTTCGCCGGTAGAGCCTCTGGTCCGATTTCGTCCGCAGGGGCCTCACCGCCTTGAACTCCGATTCCCAGTAGCGGATCACATAAGGTTCGACGCCTACGATCCGGCTCACCTCTCCGATCCGGAAGTAGGATTTTCCGGGAATCTGAACCTCCCGATTCTCTGGAAGATCGTTCATGTGCCTCGAACTTTCCCCTTTGTCCCGGCGATGAGCCGGTCCACGATCCTTTCATGGACCGAGGTGACCCGGTCGTCGGTGAGGGTCCCCTCGGGGGACCGGTAGGTCATCCGCACACCGATGCTCATCATGCCGTCGGGAATTCCCTTTCCTGAGTATACATCGAATATCTTCGCAGATTCCAGCTCTTTTTCCCCCGATTCGTTCACGATCCGGAGGATATCGGCGCTTTCCATGGCCCCGTCTACGAGAAGGGCCACGTCCCGGCTCACCGCCGGGTACCGCGTGATTTCCCGGAACCTGATCTCCCGCCCTCCCAGCGCCAGGAGGCGGGCAAGATCCAGTTCGAAGGCGACCACGCGCTGCCGGATGTCCATCCGGTCCAGAACGGCGGGGTGAACTTCCCCGAGAAAGCCGAGGGGTTCCCCGCCGGCCTCCAGCCGGCAGGATCTCCCGGCATGAAGGAAGGGCGGGCAGTCGCCCGACCGGTACAGGATTTCCTCCGTCTTCAGGACCTGGAACATCCTTTCCAGGAGTCCTTTCACGTCGTGAAAGTCTCCCTCCTCGCCCTTTTCGTTCCATCTCCCGCTGTAGCGAAGACCCGTAAGGACGCCCCCGATCCGTTCCTCCTCCTCGGGAAGAACGCCGGGACCGCGGTCATAAAAAACGCTTCCCGACTCGAAAAGCTTCAGGTCGGGATTCCCCGCGTGAATGTTCCTTCTGACCCCCTGCAGGAGTCCGGTGATGAGGTTCGTTCTCATGACGGAAAGGTCTTCCGCCAGGGGATTCCGGATCCGCACGAATCTCCGCCATCGGTCGTCCGCCGGGAGTCCGAGGACGTCCGCCGAAAGGGGGGAGATGAAGCTGTAGTGAATCGTCTCCGAATAGCCGGAACCGTTCAGGACCTCCCGGAGGAGGGAAAGGGCCTTCTTCCGGCCTTCTTCGCCCCGGGTTCCCGCCGCCATGGGGGGCACGGTCACGGGCACCTTGTCATACCCGGCAATGCGGGCCACCTCCTCGACGAGGTCGACTTCCCGGGCAAGATCGACCCGGCAGGTGGGAGGGGTGACGGCATATTCCCCCTTCCCCCGGGCGTCGATTTTCATCCCCAGGCCTTTCAGGACCTTCTTCACCTGTCTCGAGGTGAAGCTGGTACCGAGCACCCGGTTGACCCGCCCGATCCGCAGGGGAATGTCCTTCGCGGAGACGACCTTCTTCGGATACTCGTCGATCAGGCCGCGGCAGACCCGCCCTCCCGAGAGTTCCGCCAGGAGACGGGCCGAGCGGTTCAACGCCCACAGGACCCCCTCGGGGTCGATTCCCCGCTCGAAGCGGTAGGCCGCCTCGGTGGACATGCCCAGCCGTTTCGACGAACGCCGGATGCTGGAAGGCGAAAAATAGGCGCTTTCGAGGAGAATGGTGTCGGTGTCCTCCTTCACTTCCGAGTTGAGCCCTCCCATGATGCCCGCGATGGCGACGGGTTTCACGCCGTCGCAGATCATGAGGGTCTTTCCGTCGAGGATCCGGACCTTTTCGTCCAGGGAAACGAATTCCTCCCCGTCACGGGAGCCCCGGACGACGATCCGGCCTTCCTCGAGGTACCGGAAATCGAAGGCGTGCAGGGGCTGGCCGCACTCGAGCATGACGAAATTGGTGACGTCGACGGCGTTGTTGATGGCCCGCATGCCCGCCGCCTCGAGGCGGAGGCGCATCCACCCCGGAGAGGGCCCGATGGTGATGCCCCGGACCATACGCGCCGTGTACCGCGGGCACAGGTCGGGATCCTTGATTTCCACCGATGCGAAATCCCCGATGTCCTCGTCCGATTCGACGATGGAGACGTCCGGGTACCGGACGCGTTCGCCCGTCAGGGCCGCCACCTCCCGCGCCATGCCGAGAACGCTGAGGCAGTCGGGACGGTTCGGGGTGATGCTCACCTCCAGGACGGTGTCTTCCAGATTCAGGGCGGCCGCGAGATCCCGGCCCAAAGCGAGGCCGTCGGGAAGGACGAGAATGCCGGACGTGTCCCCGCCGATGCCCAGTTCCTCCTCGGAGCAGAGCATCCCCTCGGAAAGCTCCCCCCGGATCCGGGAGCTTTTGATCGTATAGCCTCCCGGCAGGCCGGCGCCCACGCGGGCCAGGGGCACGAGAATCCCCTCCCGCACGTTGGGCGCGCCGCAGACGATGGGCAGGGGCGCGCCCCCCGTCGTGACCTCGCAAAGGGAAAGGGTTTCCGAATTGGGGTGGGGCCGGACCGAAAGGATCTTCGCGACGACGACCCCGGAGAAGCCGGGGCTCACCGTTTCAACGGACTCCACCTCGAACCCGGCCATGGTCAGCCGGTCGGCGAGTTCGCCGGGGTTCATGGAAATCCGGATGTAATCCCGGAGCCAGTTGAGACTCAGTTTCATGAATTCGAATCCCCCTTAAGGTGGAAGCGTTGGAATCGATGACGTCAAGAAAGCCTGAACAACGCCTGTTGGGACGGCGACGGGGAAATCCCCGGGGGTACGGCTCCCGGATCCCGGGAACCGGCGCGCCCTTCCGCTGCGCCGCAGGGACGAGGGATGACGGGCGACGCGGCACGGGAACCTTTCAGGCGGCCGTCAGAACTGTTCGAGGAATCTTGCATCGTTTTCGAAAAACAGGCGGATGTCGGTGATCCCGTATTTCAGCATGGCGATCCGCTCGACGCCCAGTCCGAAGGCGAATCCCGTGTATTCCTCCGAGTCGTAGTTCACGGCCCGGAACACCTCGGGATCCACCATGCCGGAGCCGAGGATTTCCAGCCAGCCGCTCTGGCCGCATACCCTGCAGCCTTTTCCGCGGCACATGACACACTGGATGTCCACTTCCGCGCTCGGCTCCGTGAAAGGGAAAAAACTGGGACGGAACCGCAGCGTCGTTTCCTTTCCGAAAAGCCGTCGGAGGAAAAACGTGAGCACGCCCTTGAGATCCCCGAAGGTGATCCCGCGATCGACGAGAAGGCCCTCCACCTGGTGGAACATGGGGGAATGGGAAACGTCCAGATCGGGGCGGTACACTTTTCCCGGCGAAATGATCCGCACGGGAGGGCGCTGCTTTTCCATGGTCCGGATCTGGACGGGCGAGGTGTGGGTCCGAAGGACGATGTCGTTCTCGATGTAAAAGGTGTCCTGCATGTCCCGGGCCGGATGGTCCTTCGGCATGTTCAGGGCCTCGAAGTTGTAATAGTCCGTCTCCACGTCCGGCCCTTCGGCGATGTCGAAGCCGAGGGACAGGAAGATGGAACAGATCTCGTCCAGCGTCCGGGTCAGGGGGTGAAGCCTTCCGTACGGAATTCCCCTTCCCGGCAGGGTGACGTCCACCCGTTCCCCGATCAGGGCTTTCTCGCGGGCGGACTGTTCGATGTCGAGGAGCCTGGACCCGATTCGTTCGGACAGCACCTCCTTGATCGTATTGGACAGACCGCCCAGGAGGGGCCGCTCTTCCAGGGGAACGTCCTTCAGGTTCCGGAGAACTTCCGTAAGAAGGCCCTTTCTTCCCAGATAACGGGTCCGGACCGCCTGAACCTCCTCCGCCGACGACGCGCCGTTCAATTCCCCAAGAGCCGCTTCCCGCAGCTTCTCGAGCTTGTCTCTCATGTTCGGCCCTTCGATGTCCGTGAGATCGTCAGTTCCTGGCGAGGGAAACGATTTCGGAAAAATGCTTCGGCTCGTGCACCGCAAGGTCGGCGAGAACTTTCCGGTCCAGGACGATGCCCGCCTTCTTGATGCGGTCCATGAACCGGCTGTACGTCAGGCCTTCCAGCCGCACGGCGGCGTTGATCCGGGCGATCCACAACCGGCGGAAATTTCTCTTTTTCGTCTTCCGGTCCCTGTATGCGTATTTCATGGCTTTTTCCACGGATTCCGTGGCAAGCGTGTAAATACGCTTTCTGGCGCCGAAAAATCCCTTGGCCATCTTCAGAATCTTTCTTCTTTTCTTCTTCGCGTTGACGCTGCGTTTTACCCTTGGCATGGCTTCAATAACTCCTCAGGACCCTGCGGTCGTTTTCAATCCCGGGGAAACCTCCGGCGCCGGCCCGCCGAGACGTCAGCCGGCGTAAGGAATCAGACGTTTGATCCCCTTTTCGTCCCTCTTGTGCAAGACCGTGTTCTTCCGAAGATTCCTCTTTCTTTTCGTCGTCTTCTTCGTCAGGATATGACTGGCGTAAGCCTTGCTCCTCTTCACCTTGCCTTTGCCCGTCAAGCTGAAGCGTTTTGCCGCTCCGCGATGGGTTTTCACTTTCGGCATGAACTCACCTCTTTTTTCCGTTTCTTCACATCCGGGCTGTCCCCGGTCCGGCGCCGCCTCAGTTCTTCTTCGGCGCAAGCACCATGGTCATGTAGCGCCCTTCCAGCTTCGGTTCCTGTTCAACCTGTCCGACCTCTTCGATCCTCTGCTTGATCTGCTCCATGAGTTTTCTCCCAAGGTCGGCATAAACGATTTCGCGCCCCCGGAAAAGCATGTTGACCTTCACCTTGCTGCTCTGACCCAGAAAGCGTAGAATGTGTTTCATCTTCGTTTCCAGGTCATGGGCTTCCGTCTTCGGCCGAAGGCGGATTTCCTTCAACTGGACCATCACCTGGGTCTTTCTGGCGGTGTGGACCTTTTTGCTCTGCTGATACCGGTACTTCCCGTAATCCATGATCCGGCAGACCGGCGGCGAGGAATCGGGAGCCACCTCCACCAGGTCGGACCCCGCTTTCTCCGCCTCCGCCAGGGCCATGGACAGGGGCAGGATCCCCAACTGGCCTCCTTCCGCGCCGATGACCCGGACGGTCTGGGCCTTGATTTCATCGTTTACACGATAATCCTTAGCTATGTTCCACCTCCCCTGATCCAGAAAATCGATGGTCAACCCCGGAAACCGCCGGGGCAAGGCGTCTTCCCGCCCCGAACCCCGTCCCCGCCGGGGACCGGGCCGGGCCGCCCGTTACTCATTCCGCTCGCACCGTTCCCGTACGAGACCAGCGAAACCGGCAACATCCATGGCGCCGAGATTTTCACCGTCCCGCTGCCTGGGCGAAACGGTCTTCGACTCCATCTCCCGGTCTCCGACGACCAGCATGAAGGGAATCTTCTGATTCTGGCCCTCCCGGATCTTGTACCCGAGTTTTTCGTTCCGGAAATCCCCCTCGGCGCGGACACCGGCCTCGAGCAGGGACCGGAGGACCTCCTGACCGTAAGGAATGTGCCGGTCCGTCACGGTCATGATTCTCGCCTGAACGGGAGAAAGCCACAGGGGCAGCGCGCCCCCGTAATGTTCGATGAGCACCCCCATGAACCGTTCGATGGCCCCGAGGATCACCCTGTGGAGCATCACGGGCCGGTGCCGCTCCCCGTCGGCGCCGACATAGGTGAGGTCGAACCTTTCGGGCAGCGTGAAGTCGCACTGAATGGTGGCGCACTGCCATTTCCGCTTCAGGGCGTCCTTCAGTTTGAAATCGATCTTGGGACCGTAGAAGGCCCCGTCGCCGGCGTTGATCTCGTAGGCCATCCCGCAGTCCTTGAGAGACTGTTCGAGGGCGTTCGTGGCCATTTCCCAGTCTTCGTCCGTCCCGATGGACTTGGCGGGCCGCGTGCTCAGCTCCACCTCGTACTCGAAGTGGAAAACCTTCATGGCGTCGTCCACGAATCCCGTGATCGCCTTGATTTCATCGTTCAGCTGTTCCGGCGTGCACAGGATGTGGGCGTCGTCCTGGGTGAACTGGCGCGCCCGGAGCAGGCCGTGCAGAACCCCCGTTTTCTCGTGGCGGTGAACGGTCCCCAGTTCGAAATACCGGAGGGGCAGGTCCCGGTAGCTCCGGATCTTCGACTTGTAGATCAGCATGTGGGCGATGCAGTTCATGGGCTTGATGCCGTAGATCTCCTTGTCCACCTCGGTGAAATACATGTTTTCACGGTAATGATCGAAGTGGCCGGACCGCTTCCAGAGATCCCCCTTGAGGATCTGGGGACCCTGGACGATATCGTAGCCCCGTTTCAGGTGCTCCTTTCTCTCCCAGTCCTCGATGAGGGTCCTGAGAAGGGCCCCCTTGGGATGAAAGATGATGAGGCCGGGACCGACCTCGTCGTTGAGCTGAAAGAGGTCGAGTTCCCTGCCGAGCCGCCGGTGGTCCCTCTTTTTCGCCTCTTCCATGGCGGTCAGGTAATCCCCGAGTTCCTCCCTGCTCCCGAATCCCGTCCCGTAGATCCTCTGGAGCATGGCGTTCTTCTCGTCCCCCCGCCAGTAGGCACCGGCGACGTTGAGAAGTTTGAAGGCCCGGATGGTTCCCGTGGAGGGCACGTGGGGCCCCCGGCAGAGGTCGACGTATCCCCCCTGGCCGTACAGGCTCACCGTGGTGACATCCCCGGGAAGATCCTCGAGAAGCTCCACCTTGTACGTCTCCCCCCGGTCCCGGAAGAAGCGGATCGCCTCGTCCCGGGAAATCTCCCTTCTTTCGAAAGGATCGTCGCGGGAGATGATCTCTTCCATCCGGCCCTCGATCCGGGACAGGTCCTCCGTGGTGAAGGTGTCGCTGTATTCGAAATCGTAGTAGAAGCCGTCCTCGATGGAGGGTCCGATGGCCACCTTGACCCCCGGGAAGAGGTCCTGAACGGCCTGGGCCATGACATGGGATGTGCTGTGGCGGAGAATGGCGAGGCCCTCTTTCGAGTTCGCAGCCACGGGCTCGACGTTCCCGTCCTCCGTGACCGGCCGGGCCAGATCCACCAGGTTTCCGTTCACCCTGGCCGCCACCGCGTTCCCGAGGTCTTTCACCCCCGCGGCGGCGAGGATCTCCCTTGCGGACATCCCCGAAGGGAACTCCGCTTTTCCGCCGTCAGGCAACTGGATCCGCACCTGTTTCATGGTTTTAACCTGCGCCTTTCCAATAAAGCCCTCCCGAGGAACCGCCGTCCTTTCTCCTGGTCATTCCGCTTTCCGGAGGATGGGTAAAACAGATCTCTCGGGAATGAGTCCATGGTCGACCCGTCCGGTTTCGACGGGTTCGTTTTTCGGCGGTTTCCGATCCACACCCGTGATTAAAGAAAGGGCATCCTCGAAAAAATTCGCGATGCCCCAAGTCAGCAAATGGTAGGCACGCAGGGATTTGAACCCTGGACATCCACCGCGTCAGGATGGCGCTCTCCCCCTGAGCTACGTGCCTACAAGGAAAGCTGTTCAAAAACAGCGTAGAAATATCAACAAAACCGTTTCCTGTCAAGGGTTAATCACCACCTTTTTTCCCCCGTCTCCACGGAAAATCCATTGTCCCGGCCGGCGGCGTTCAGGAGGCATTGAACATCCCGACCCCTTTCCGAATGTAGGACAGGCCTGAAAGAACGGTCAGAAGGGCGGTCGCCCAGAAAAGAAACTCCACGATGGGTGTCAGGGATTCCCAGGCGATGTTCTTCATCAGGAGCACCATGAAGACCGTGAAGATCTGAAAGGCCGTCGTAAGCTTGCTCACCGCAACCGGGTGGATCTCGAAGGGAATGGAAAGAAGCGCGAGAAGCGAAATGCCGAGAAGGATCATGAGATCCCTGGTGATGACGAGGACGGTGAGCCATCCCGGAATGGATCCGAGGATGGAAAGCGTGACGAAGGAACTGGCGATGAGGGCCTTGTCCGCCAGGGGATCGAGGTACGCGCCGAGAACGGTCTTCTGATCGAGGAGCCGGGCGAGGAATCCGTCCAGGCCGTCGGTGATTCCCGCGAACAGGAAAACGAGGAGCGCCGGCAAATAAGCGCCGTCCATGAGGAGAATCACGATGAGGGGAACAAGGAGAATCCGCAGGAGCGTGAGAAGATTGGGGATGTTCATCTCCGTCTACCGGGCGGGTTCGTTCAGGCGGGCATCCCTTTCCTTGTTCCAGTCCACCCAGTCGTTTCTGTCCTCCTCGACAGTAAAGCTTTTCGGTTCCTCCGCCGAGCCGTCGGCCGCGATCCGGATCTGCTGCATGGATTTCACGATGTACACCCACTCCTCCATGGTCACCTTCACGGGACCGGGAACGGGTTTCGGCCCCTCCACCTTCCCCGGGGGGCCCACGGCGGTGGGGAGTCCCACCGGCTGCGCGGGTTTCGATACGGCGACCGAGCCGTCATAGACACGGACGAGGGCCGACCGGTCCTCATAAACATTCATCCGGTAAACCGTTCCCCGGGCGCCTGCAACGGCGTTCTCGCAGGAGATTTCGAATCCGGACCGGACACCCAGGGTCTTGCTCACGTTGGCCCAGGTCCTTCCGAGCACCACATCCACCTTGACGTCCCTCGTCCCGGCGTCCGGAACGATCTGAAGGGCGGTAAGCTTCAGATGGGTCTTGTCGGCGAAACGAAGGACCGTGCCGTCCTTCAGGAGTATTTCCATCCTGGCGCCGGGACCGGTTTTCACCTGATCGCCCTTTCCCAGGAAATCCCCTTCGTTAAGGGCCTTCCAGCATGCCTCCCCGCTCTTCTCGACCTCGGCGGCCCCCTCCAGCAGGGAAACCATGGCTTCGTCACCCCGGAGATCCACCGTGACCGGTCTTTTCGCCGCGGCATCGCCTGCGAACAGCCACAACAAGGACGCTGCAAGAACGAGGACGATTCGGGATTTCATCTTTGGACCTCCTTTTCACTACGAAGAGCCGAAAGGCCACCATCTCTCGAAAAAACCCTTTTTCGGCGAAGCGACGCCGATGCAGTCCGGCCCGTCGGGCATTTCGGAAAGGGTTTTTCTGACCACTTCCCGGATCACCTCATCGGCGGCGATCACCGACTTCACTTTCAGGCTGCTTTTGGGAAATCCGCAGGTTCTCCGGACGATCTCGCAATCCCCCTGCCACAGTTCCTCTCCCGTTCGGGTGCTCCGGAGGACCATGGAAATCCGGATGGTGACGGGGGCGTAAAACAGAAGGGAGGAGGTCTTCCACTTTTCGATCCTGCCGTACAGCGCGGCGTCCGCCCCGAGAAGCGATCCGACGGCCTCCGGGGGGACGACCCCCCGGTCTGCGGATTCCGCATCTCCGGCGATCCCGTTCAAATGCTCGTCTACGACGGACAGGGGAATTCTCGGATACCCCTTGAAATAGAGTTCCTCCAGAATGAGTTCCCGGATGATCGGGCATGCCGCCGCGTCGTCCGTTCCGGCGGAGGGAAAGGGCATGACGGCGATGAGCCGCACGGCCTTGTCCCCGAAATCGGGGGCCTTGACAACCTTCGTCCCGCCGCATCCCGCCAGGACCGACAGCGCTGCGGCCAGGAGAAGGGGGAAAAACGTTCTTGCAGCCCTCATACCGTATTCCTCATTTCACCATGTTCGCTTCGAGACTGTTCTGACTCACGTTCGTGATATCGAGGGAGAAACCCTGGAACTTCGCCATGGCGAGTTCATCGGCCAGGGAAAGGGCGCTTCCCTCGATCTGCAGATCCATTTTCGCCGTGCCCCCTTCCATTTTCCTGAGAAAGATCTCCTGAACGCCCCGGGCTTCCGTTTTCAGGGCGTCCTTCAACCGGATGAAGTCGGAGTAGCTTTTCAGCCCCCTGACCGTCAGGGACACCAGGGTCGTCGAACCGACCTCGGACTGCCATTTCGCGATGATCTGGGATTTGAGGCTGTCGGCGACGGACTCGGCCGCTTTCTGGAAGGCGTTGGTCCCGCCGGTGATGTCGTCGATGTGAACCGCCGCGCCGTGCCCGCTCGCGGAGGCGATCACCATTCCCGTATCCACCCGCACGACCTTCGCCGTCACGTTGGCCTGAAAGGATTTCATCGCCGTGCCGGCGATGTTCGAGGCGTACTTGGCGAAAGCCTTTCCAAGGATCACCAGTTCCGCGTCCACCTGCCGCCCCATGCCGGCCGCCTCGGAATCGCTGATGTTGTCCCTGACGACCCTGAGTTTCCTCGCGAGGGGCGTCCGGTCCACAAAGGTGAACCCGTCCTTCAGGAACTTCTCGTGAATCACGCCCTCGGTGACGGACAGATCGGCCCCCTGCCAGTAGTAGGACGGGTGGGACTGCCCCACGTTCTGCTCGGCGATGAGGACCATGATTCTCGGCATGTTCATCCGGGCCATGAGAAGCCCCAGGGCCTGCAGGTCATCCTTGATGCCGCCGAGAGAAATGACGGCCCGGACTTTCACGTGGTAGAGGTCGTCCCTGAGGTCCTCGTAGAGGATGGAGTAATTCCGGACGTAGCCCTGGGACCTGGAATAGATTCTGTCGCTCAGGACCTCGTAGTTCTTGACGACGGTGTCGGAGGAAATGAACGTGCCCACGGCCTGCTCCACGGCCTTCCGCAGGGCGTCCCGGATGGCGCTGTCCCTTCCCAGGGCCTTGTTGTTGTTCGCCACCGCACCGACGCCCTCGGCGTCGATGGTCGTCACGTTTCCCTCCCCCGCCGCCGAAACGGCCGGGGGGACCATGAACAGGATCAGAAAAAGACCCGCCACGGGCAGGACAAACCACCGCTTCACAACAGACCTCCTTTTCAAGCCAACCCGGTCTATTCCCGGTTTTCCTTCAACCTGGCGATCTCTTCCCGGACGATCCTCTCGGCGATGCCGGGAAACATCTCCCTGGCAACCCGTTCCGCGGCGGCCACAAGACGATCCATCGCATCCTGCGGAAGAGCGCCGAGATCCTCCGGGATCCCTTCCTCGACCACCTCGGTGAGATCGTAAACCGGTCCGTCCACTGCCGGCGACTTATCCTCCATTCCCGATTCCATCCTCCCTGACGGCTTTGTAAAAGACCCGCAGGCGGTATCGCCCTGCGTCCCGCCTTCATGTTCCCTGAAATCCCGCCGGGGCGATTCCCGCAGCGGATGCCGGGCGGGAACTTCCCTCACCCTCCCTTCCGGACGCCCTTCCCATCCCGGAAAGAACTTTCCGAAACATAAGGTTTTTCCGGCGGCATTTTTGTTTGAGAACTACCATACCTTCCGGGGGACTTCAACATTTTTCCTTCCGCGCTCCGGCACGATAAAAAAAGGGGTGGTATCGGGACCACCCCTTTTGCAGTAATTCCGGCGTGTTTTTTAATGGGCTTCCTGCATGGCCAGCGAAATGTAGATCATGGAAAGCATCATGAAAACGAGCGTTTGGATGATGGACGTGAAAATCATCAGGATGACGACCGGAAGCGGCATCAGGAAGGGCACGAGCATGAGGACGATGGCGAGAACGAGGTCCTCCCCCCGGATGTTTCCGAAAAGCCGGACGGAGAGGGAAAGCGGCCGGGCCAGGTGGCTCACGATTTCGATGGGCAGCATGATGGGGGTCATCCACCAGACCGGGCCCATGAACTGTTTGATGTACTTGAATCCATGGACCTTGATTCCGATGACGTGGGTGAGGACGAAGACCACCAGGGCCATGGCCACGGTCGTGTTCAGGTTGGCCGTGGGAGATTCGAATCCCGGGAAAACCCCGAGAAGGTTGGAGATCAGGATGAAAAAGGCAAGCGTCGCGATGAGGGGGAAGAACTTCTTCCCTTCAGGGCCCATGGAATCTTCCACCAGTCCCCGGACGCCTTCGATCATGACTTCGAAGACATTCTGGAGCTTCCCGGGATAGATGTCCAGCTTCCGCGTCATCAGGAAGGCCAGGACGATAAGAAGCAGCATGACGAACCACGTATAGGTCACGTGGGGTGGAAAATAGGGATTATCCAGAAATAAAAGGGGATGCATCTTTATCCTTCAACCTCCTTAACGGGTTTTTATAACGCATCGTAGCCGGCTTCGTAAAAAGTCCATATGCTGCGTTGCCCTTCTTCCCTCGTCCCTGCGGCGTACCGGAAGTACGCCTCAGTCCTCGGGATTCGGGCGCCTTGCCTCTGGAGCTTTTTACTTTGCCGTTCGAAAAAGGGTTGATTCGGCCTTTTTACGAGTTCGTCTTCGTTGCCACCGCCAGGAAAATGCCGGCGATCACGACGGAAAGCCCCAAGAGGAGTCCGAGGACGTGCGCGGGGGTTTTCGTGATCACGAGGAAAAGAACCCCCGCCGTCAGGACCAGACGGACATAGTGCCGGACCAGCATGAAGGTCTTCGGCTTCGCCTTGGTCTCCCCGGCGGCCTGCCTCCCGAGCAGAACTCCCAGGTCCCTGGAAAGCCAGTAAAAATTGGCGATCCCGATGATTCCGCCCAGAAGGACTCCCAAGGCGAATTCCCAGGAGAAGAGCCCGTACCCGATCCCCGTGCCGGCGGCCAGGAGAATCCAGATCCACCACTCAATCCTTCCCTGCAGGGGGCTTCTGATCCTCTCCGCTTTCTCCATCATGACGTTCTTCTTTGGGAAAATATCTCTTCAGGAAGAGAAAAACGTTCCTGAAACCGGCGGCGACTCCTATGAAAAAGAACAGGGTGGCGAAAATGTTCCTCGTTCCCAGTTTCCGGTCGATCCAGGCGCCGACGAACAGACTTCCGAAGATGGCGATGGCCATGCCGATCCCGAGACTGCTGGCATAGGCCAAGGTGAAAATCCACCTTCTTCTCTCTTTTCGATCCATGGACGATGGCCTCATTAACACAAAAGGGGCGGCCAAGTCAAACAACTTTTTCCGGCCGCGGCCGAAGGGGATCCCGTCCCGCCCGGCTCCGGGAACGGCCTGCCGCCGGTTTCCGGGGCCGTCTCACGACGCCGTCCCCTCCGCGGAAGGCCGGTACTCCGGGAGAAGGTCCCGAAGCGCCTTCCGGACCCCTTCCCCGTCGCCCGTGCCGGCGGCGGCCAGGAGGGCTTCCACCCCGGCCCGGAGGCGTTCCCGGTTCCCCGGCGTCCCCCGGAGAACGAGGATCTTCTCATGGGCCGTCGGTACGATCCCCTCCCCGTCGGTGATCAGCTCCTCGTGGATTTTCTCCCCGGGCCGAAGGCCGATGAACCGAATGGGGATGTCCCGTTCCGGCTCCAGCCCGCTCAGGCGGATCAGGTCCTTCGCCATGTCCACGATGCGGACCGGCCTTCCCATGTCGAGAATGAAGATCTCCCCGCCCTCCCCCATGGCCCCCGCCTGGAGGATGAGCTGGGCCGCCTCGGGGATGGTCATGAAGAAGCGGGTCATTTCGGGATGGGTCACCGTGATGGGAAGCCGCTGCTCGATCTGGTGCTGGAAGAGGGGAACGACGGAACCGGAACTCCCGAGAACGTTTCCGAAACGGACGGCCAGGAACCGGGTCGCGCCGAGGCCGTTCATGGATTCGACGAGAAGTTCCGCCACCCGCTTGGTCGCCCCCATGACGCTGCTCGGCCGGACGGCCTTGTCCGTCGAGACGAGGACGAACCGCTCCACCCCCGCATCGAGGGAGATCTCCATGACGTTCCGGCTGCCCAGGACGTTGTTGCAGACGGCCTCCCAGGGTTGGAGCTCCTGAAGAGGGACGTGCTTGTAGGCGGCGGCGTGGAACACCACCTGGGGCCGGAAATCGCGGAACACCCGCTCCAGGGCGGAACGGTTCCGGATGTCCACGAGGTCGCTCCGGAGGGGGAGGGCGCCGTTCTTCTGGCGAAGCTCCGTTTCGATCCGGAAGAGATGGTACTCGCTGAACTCGACCAGCGACAGGCATTCCGGTTCGAACCTCCCGATCTGCCGGACCAGTTCGCTCCCGATGGACCCCCCCGCCCCGGTCACGAGAATCCGCTTTCCCTTCAGGGTTTTTTCGATGATCTCCCGGTCCAGGTGCACTTCCTCCCGCCCGAGGAGGTCCGCCAGGGTCACGTCGCGGACCGCCCGGACGGAAACGCGGCCGTCGATGAGTTCCCCCAGGCCGGGCATGGTCCGGTACCGGCGCCCCGTCCCCTCGCAGGCCGCTACGATCCGCCGCATTTCCTCCCCCCCGGCGGAGGGAACGGCGATGAGGATCTCATCGTAAGGAACGGGGATGGCGGCGATGTCGTCCATCGTCCCGAGAACGGGGACGCCGTGGATGGACCGTCCCCGCTTCTTCGGATCGTCGTCGAGGAAGCCCACGGGGTGGAGCAGGAGGTCCCTGTTTTCGAGGAGTTCGCGAAGGACCTTCTCCCCCGCCGCCCCGGCGCCGACGATGAGGAGGTTCTTGAAGGGCCTCCCCCGGGTCCCCCTCCAGTTCCAGAAGGTCGTGAGATTTCCCGCGAAGATGAGCCGGCTCGCCACCCGGACCCCGCCGATGAAAAGAAAGGTGAGGACCAGGTCGATAACGGGGACGGACCGGGAAAAGCCTTTGAAATGCCACGTGAACAGGATGACGAGAACGATGGAGACGGAGGACGCCGCCACCGCCCGGAGCACCTTGGCCAGATCGAGGAGGCTCGTGTACCGCCACATGCCCCGGTAGAGGCCGAAGACGTGGAACCACGCCAGCTTCAGGGGGATCACGAAGGGGAGCGTTCTCCAGATGTTGTCCCACTCCTGGGGGGGCGGATTGCCTTCGAACCGCAGGGCATGGGCCAGGAGATAGGCGGCGGCGACGAGAAGGAAGTCCGCCGCCAGCGGCAGGATGGGACGGAATTTCGGATAAATCCTGTTCATGGCTTTACGGGGTTCCCGGCAACAGGCCCGGGAACAGGGTGCAAAGAATGATCCGAAGATCTCCGGAAAGGGTGGCCCGGCGGCCGTATTCCAGGTTCAGCCGGATCTTCTCCGGGAGCAGGACCCGGACGTAGTAGTCCTCGGGATCCCCGGCATCCGCCAGGAGTTCCGACTCGCGGCGGAAGCGGATCGAAGCGGGGTCGGTGATTCCCGGCATCATTTCCAGGACCCTTCTCTGCTCCGGTGTATACAGCGCCACGTAACGGGGCACCTCGGGCCGGGGTCCCACGAAACTCATGGCCCCGGACAGAACGTTGAAGAGCTGGGGCAGCTCGTCGATCTTGTACCTTCTGAGGATCCTCCCCGCCGCCGTGATCCTGGCATCGTCGCCCACGGTGAGGAGCCCCCCCCGGGTTTCCCCGCCGGGGACCATGGTCCGATATTTCCACATGCGGAAGGGAACGCCTCCCCGGCCGACCCGTTTCTGGCGGAAGAAAACGGGGCTTCCGTCGCAGACCCTGATCCACAGACCCACGAGATGGAACAGGGGGGCCAGGAGCAGTATGCCCGACAGGGCAAGGAAAAGGTCGAACGCCCGTTTCTTCATCCCGCCGTCACCGCCGGAACTTCCGGACCACCTCCAGGACCGCCTCCACGACGTCCGCCACATCGCCGTCGGTCATGCGGAGATTGAGGGGAAGGCTCATCATCCGTTCGTAGTTCCCGCGGGCCACGGGAAAATCCCTCTTCCCGTACCCGTACTTGTCCCGGTAATAGGGATGGAAATGAATGGGGATGAAGTGCACGGAAGTGCCGATGTTCCTCTCCTTCAACTCCTCGATGAACCGGTCGCGGTGGATGGTCAGGGTTTCCGGAACGATCCGAAGCACGTAGAGATACCACGCGTGCTCCACGTGGGCCTTCTCCACGGGAATCTCCAGCGCTTCCACCCCGCGGAAGGCTTCCTGGTACATTTCCACCAGCCGCCGCCTCCGCTTCTGGAACGCTTCGAGCTTCTTCAACTGATGCAGGCCGAGGCTCGCCTGGATGTCCGTCATGTTGTACTTGAACCCCGGCAGGACCACCTCGTAAAACCAGCCGCCGGCCTTGTCGTACCGCTTCCAGGCGTCCCGGCTCATGCCGTGGAGGCTCACGATCCTGGCCCGCTCCAGGAACGACGGGTCCGCGGTGAGCATGCCCCCCTCCCCGGTGGTGAGATTTTTCGTGGCGTAGAAGCTGAACGACGCGGGATTGCTCCCGGACCCGACGAAACGCCCCCGGTACCGGGCCGGGAGGGCATGGGCGGCGTCCTCGAGGACGAGGAGCCGGCGCGACCGGGCAAGATCGAGGATCCCGTCCATCTCCACGGGGTGGCCGGCGTAGTGGACGGGAATGATCGCCTTCGTCTTTCCGGACAGGCACGCCTCCACCTTTCGGGGGTCCATGTTGAGGGTGTCCGGTTCCACGTCCACCAGGACCGGCCGCGCCCCCACCTGCTCGATCACGTTCACCGTGGCGGCGAAGGTGAGGGTGGTCGTCACCACCTCGTCCCCCGGCCCGATCCCGGCGGTCACCAGGGCCGTGTGCAGGCCCGCGGTGCAGGAATTCAGGCCCAGGGCCCCCGGTGCGCCGACGAACCGGGCGAACGCCTCCTCGAAACGTTTCGTTTTCGGTCCCGTGGTGATCCAGTCCGATCGAAGGGTATCGACCACTTCCTGGATTTCCTCCTCCCCGATCAGAGGGGGTGAGAAGGAGAGAAACTCCTTCCGCATGTCCTTCCTCCCTTGAGACGCTTTTCGTGCTGCGAAACAAACGACATCCGGGGAATCCGTTCCCCGAACGCACCGAAATCAGAAAGATGCCCCCTTCCCCCGCCGGCGGCCCCAGGGCCCCGGCGGGGTTTCACGAAGCCGGGTGCCCGTCCACGCCGTCCGCCGCCCCGCTCCCGTCCGGCCGGAGGACACGGAGAAACGCCTCCCCCAGAATCCCGTAATGGTGGCGGGCCATCACGTAGTCCCTGCCCCTGCCCCCCATCCGTTCCCGCTCCCCGGGCGGCAATGCGGCCATGGCCCGAAGCGCCCCGGCGAGGGCCCGGGCGTCGCCCGGCGGAACGGTGAATCCGCAGCCGCTGTCCCCTACCAGGTCGTTTCCCGCCTCGATGGCCTGGACGACGGGCTTTCCCGACATCATGTAGTCCATGAGCTTGTTCGGGCTGACGCCGAAGCGGAAGAGGGGTTCCCTCCTGAGGCCGAGATACAGGACATCCATCCGGGCGAGCAGATCGGGAATGGCCTTGCGGGACACCGGCGGAAGAAAGACGACGCGGTCGAGTCCGCGGGAACGGCACCTTCCCCGGAGTTTCTCCTTTTCCGGGCCCTGGCCCACCAGGACGAACCACAGGTTCTCCTCCTTCAGGATCTCCGCCCCGTCGAGCAGGGCTTCCAGATCGTTCGCCAGCCCGTGGGCCCCAGCATACCCGACGATCAGCCCCCCTTCCTCCCGCATCCGCGAAAGGGCCTTCTCGTGTTCCCCCGGGATCTTCTCGGGATCGCCCCGCCAGTCCCCCAGGTCGATCCCGTTGGGGATGTAAGCGAATTTCCCTCTTTCCATGCCGTGGCGTTCCATGTGCCCCCGGGCCTCGGGCAGCATGGAAACCACCCGCTCCGACGCCCTGTAGGCGAAATTTTCCGCTCCCTGCAGGACCAGGATGAAGGGATGAAAGGGCGACATCCCCCCCAGTTCCACCGGGGACAGGGGCCACAGGTCGTGGACTTCGAAAACGAGTTTCGCCCCCGCCCTGCGGGCGATGAACCAGGCGGGGAAGATGTCCAGGGGATAGGTGGAGGAGGCGATGACCGCCCCGGGCCTGGCCCGCCGGAGGATCTCCCGGTGATGGAGCAGCAGGCGGGAAACGAAGGCCGCCATGTTCCGCACCCGCCGAAGATCGTTCCCGCCGTACGAAGGGGTCCGGAACCACAGGTAGCGGATCCCGTCCAGCCACTCCTCCTCCATGGCGGAGGTCCCGCCGGGGTTCACCGTCCTCAGGTGGGAGAAGGACGCGGCGGCGATGGTCACCTCGTGTCCCCCCCGGACCCACTCCCGGGCCATGTAATAAGGCCTGAACTCCATGCCCATGGCGGGGGACCCCGCGTAATGGTTGATGAGGAGGATGTTCATGGCCGTGTCTCCCGGCGGGGCGCGTCCCGCCCGAGGAGCCGGGGAACGAGCACCGACCGCATCCGCTCCGGGAAGAGGGCCCTTTCGGAGACGATCCGCCGGTTTTCGCCGGCCGCGGCCTCCCACTTCCGGTCCATGGCCTCGATCTCGGCAAGGGGAAGCCCTTCCCGGTACAGAAGGCCGTTTTCCCCGTGTCGCACCCACTCCCGGTTGGCGGGAATGTCGGAGACGATGGGGATGCACCCGTGGGCCATGGCCTCCAGGAGGGAAACGGACGTGGCGTCCGACACCGGCAGGGAAAGGTAGAACCGGGCCTCCCCGTACATCCGCTCCTGCGCCTCCCGGGAGAGGTATCCCACGAACCGGACCCGGCTTTCCAGGCCGGCGGCGCGGACCATTTCCTCGAGCGCCTTCCGCCGGCTCCCGTCGTTGGCGACGACGAGGGCGGCCTCCGCCCGCTCCCGGGCGATCCTTCCGAAGAAGCGGAGGATCTCCTCGATGTTGGAATTCTCCGAAAGGGCACGGTTGGAATAGAAAAGACCGGGGATCTTCCCTTTCGGATCGAGAGAGGGGATCGCTTCCGGCCCGAAGGGGAAGGTGACGACGGGCCGGCCGGTGAGCCTTCCGATGGTCCGGGACATGAATTCCGAGTCGGAGGTGACGAGATCGGCCTGGCCGAGGGCGAACTTCGCGGCGAGCCGGTAGGCGCCGTTCCGGAAGGGGGTCACCAGGACGTCCGTTCCCCAGGTCGACTGGATGAGGGTGAAGGGACGGCGGAAGGACCCCTTTTTCAGAATCGCCGCGAGAAGCCCGTGGCTCGTCAGGTAGTGGGCGTTGACGAAGCGGGGGTTCACCCGTTTCAGGATGCTCCGAAGCCGGGGCAGCGAAAGAAGGATGCGGAAATTCCCCCCTTCCTCCCGGACCCGCAGGCCGAGGGCGTCCACCCGTTCCCCGGGGATCAGGCGGCGAAGGTCCCCGCAGACCCCCCGGGAGGACACCAGGTGGACCTGGAAATGGCGGGTCAGCTCCCTTGCCCATTTCAGGAGGTGGGGGCTTTCCCCGTCCCCGAAAAGGAGATATTTATCGCCACTTCTCATAGTGATCCCTCAGTTCGGGGTACCGCTCCAGGAAGGGCCGGTCCAGGTCCCGCGTGTCGCCGGCGATCCCGGCGGGGGCCCCCCGGACGACGGCGAAATCGGGAACCTCCCCGTCCACGTAGCTGTGGGCCGAAACGATGCACCCCTTCCCGATCCTGCTGCCGGGCATGATCACCGAAAAGGGGCCGATGAACGTGTAAGGCCCGATGTGCACCTCCCCTTCCCCGTACCCCGCGGGCTCCGGCTCCCCGGCGTAGGCCCTCCCGTAAAGCCGGATGGCCACATGGCTCGAATGGGTGAGAATGGTCACGAAGTTGGTGATCTGGCAGCCCTCGCCGATGCGGACCGGCCGGTGGGTGTCGATCACGTTGAAGTGGCCGATGTACACATGGTCCTCCACGAAAAAGCGGCTCCGGTTCCCGATGTGGGCGCTCGAGCTGATGCGGGTGTGGGGAAGGTATCTCCCATCGTGCCGGCGGTAGCCGTACAGCATGACCGGCTTCAGGGAAAGCCTCTTCAATCCGTTTTTCAGCCGGCGGACCCAGATCCGCCCCGTATCGTTCAGCCACATCCCGTCACACCGCCTTCCCGTTTTCCCCGCCGGGTTCCGCGTCCCGCCGCCCAGCCGGGAGAATTCCGATGGCCCAGAAGATCATTCCCGCGAGAAAGACGACCTGGCCCAGGGAGAGAAGCAGGAGACTCCACCGCACGTCGCCCGTCCACGCGCCTCCGGCGGCAAGCGCCCCCAGGACCAGGGCGAGCCCGAGAACGTTCAGGAAAAGGAGTCCCTTCTGCCGGTTCACCAGAAGCGGAAGCTGGGACAGGGGCGCGAAGGCGAACCGCAGGAAAATCCACGGGGACAGGATCCGGGCGTACTCCCCGGCCTCCCGCCACGGGGCGCCGAAAAGAAAGGCGAAAAGACCGGGCCCCCACAGCATGAGGACGAGGAAAATGGGCAGGGCCACGGCCATCGAACCACGCAGCGTCTTCACGGAGAACGCCCTCAGATCCCCCTTTTCGGCCAGGATCTCGGCGGCCTTCTGGTAAAAGACGTGGGACAGGGCGCTCCCGATGAACGACAGGGGCACCGTCAGGATCCGGAACGTCCTGGAATAAAAGCCCAAAGAGGCCTCGTTGAAATACAGGGCGATGAGGAAGCTGATCCCGCTGTACTGGGCCGTGTCCGCAAGGATGAACCAGGTATTCACCTGGGGGAATTCGCGGTACGTCCGGGCCGCCCGCACCATCTCCCGGAACCGCGCGGGAAGCGGGGGGGCATTCCCCCCGAAGAAGCCGGCGATCCCCAGATGCACCGCGGCGAGCGCCTGTCCCGCCACCTGGGCCAGGACCAGACCCGCCGTCCCAAGGCCCCCGAAACCGGCGGCGACCCCGAGGCCGGCATTGGAAAGGCTCTGGGTCACCCGGGACCCGGAGATCCGGAGGAACTTCTTTTGCCGGGCCGCCCAGTAGTGAAGGCTCTGGTAAACCCCGTAGGACAGGACCACCAGGGGGACGAACCACAGCCAGGGGGAAAGGCCGGGGCTCTCCAGGAAACGGCAGATCGGCCCGTTCAGCCAGACCATGAGAAGGAGCGAAAGGAGGGCGACGAGAACCGAAGCGGCGACGGAAACCCAGAAAACGGGGGCCGCATCCTCTTCCCGGAGAGGCAGCATGATGGCCATCTCGTACCTTCCCGTGGCGACGACCGCAAACAGGGTGCTGATGGAAATGAACAGCGCGAGGACCCCGAACTCCTCCGGCCGGAAGAGCCGGGTCAGGAAGGGTTCCGCCGCAAGGGGGATGACCTGGGCAATGGAATTCCCCGTGACCAGGGTCAGCACGTTGCGGACGAATTCTGAGGAAAAAAGTCTCATCCTTCATGAACTCGCAGGAAGTCTCAAAAACGCTTCTCCGGGCGGCATCGCGGAAAAACCCGCGGGCCGGGCGCCCCCGTTCCGGACACCGGGGCGCACAAGGGGTACGCCGCGGGGGCCGGGGACGTCGCGGCACGGGAACATGCCGCAAAGCCGTCACGTTTCATCGGCCGGATCCAGGCCGCCTGTTCCTTTCCTGTAGGTCAGGCCGCAGGCCGGGCAGCCGAGATGTTCGTTCAGGGTCGTCCCGCAGCGGCAGACCCAGCCCTTCCGCCTGGCCGGATTTCCCACGACCAGCCCGTGATCGGGGACGTTGCCCGTCACCACGGCCCCGGCGCCGACGAAGGCGTATCTCCCGACGGTGACGCCGCAGACGATGGTGGCGTTGGCCCCGATGGTGGCCCCCTTTTTCACCAGCGTCGTCTTCATCTCGTCCATCCTGGAAATTCCGGCACGGGGGTTGATCACGTTCGTGAACACCATGGACGGACCGCAGAACACGCCGTCCTCCAGGGTGACACCCTTGTAGACGCTCACGTTGTTCTGGATCTTGCACCCGGGGCCGACGGCGACGTCCGGGCCGATGACCACGTTCTGGCCGATGTTGCAGTTCTCTCCGATCCGCGAACCCGGCAGAATGTGGGAAAAATGCCAGATCCGGGTCCGGTTTCCGACGACGGCCCCTTCCTCGACGACCGCCGTCGGATGAATGAAGCCCTCGGCAAGAGGCCGGTCCCCGCCCCGGCGGAAGGAGACCTCCCGGCCCCCGCCGTCCAGGGACCGCTGGGAGGCGTTCAGGATCCGCAGAACCCGCAGTCCTTCCTTTCCGTCCGTCACAGGCGGCTTTCCCGTCCGGACGCTTTCCAGGAACTGGAGGCACTCCCGTTTCAGCGGTTCCTCCTCCCCGACGTCGACCCGTTCGGGCTCCGCCTTCGATGCGATGGGGACCTGGTTTCGCCACTTGATCTCGTGGGGATAGAGAAGCAGCTTCTCCGGCCACGGCCGGGTGTCGTCGAACACGGCCATCTTCCGGTCCCCGACGACGACGAGTTTCTGTTCCTTGAAGGGGTGGAGCCATGACACGAAGATGTGCGCCCGGAGACCGGACGGAAAATGAAGATGGGTCATGGTCACGTCGGCGATTTTCTGATGGAGGTAGTTCCCCCCCGTGGCGGACACGCTTTCCACCTCCTCCCCGGCAAGGCCGAGGATCATGGAAATGTCGTGGGGAGCGAAGGACCACAGGGCGTTTTCCTCCCTCCGGATCTTCCCGAGGTTCAGCCGGTTCGAATAGATGTAGTTCACCCTTCCCAGGTCGCCCGACCGGACGAGTTCCTTGAGGCGGATGAATGCAGGGTGGTACTGGAGAAGATGGCCCACCATGAGGATGCGGCCGCCCGTCTCCGCCAGGTCTATGAGGTCGAGCGCCTCCTCTTCCCTGAGGACCAGGGGCTTCTCCACGAAAACATGCTTTCCCGCCAGGAGGACCTCCCGGACGACCGTATAGTGGGTTTCCGCCGGGGTCGCCACGACGACGGCCTCAACATCGTCCCGGGAGAGGATGTCGCTTACCGCGAAGGCCCGTTCCATCCCGGGGAAGGCGGCCTCCATGCTCGCGAGAACGGCCTCGTTCTTGTCGCACACGACCTTCAGGGCGTTCAGTTCGTAAAAATTCCGGACCAGGTTTTTCCCCCAGTATCCGGCACCGATGACGGCGATTCCGGGAATATCCATGACACAATCCTTATTCGATGCTTCAATGACGATTCATCCGAAACCGGCCCTGAAGGGCCGGGCTACAGCCCCCGAAAGAATCACGGCATCCCGTTACGCCCCCGCCGCCGCCGCGGATGTTCTCCTCCGGCGAAGGCTGAACGCGACGAAAGCGATGAAAAACAACGCGAGAAAAATCACCACCGGAACGAGCCCGTGGGGTTTCAGCACGAAAAGAACCGCCCCCAGCACGAGCTGCACCATTCCGTACAGAAGGGTGACCTTCCAGTGGGACATGCCGTTCTCATTCGCCAGGATCTGGTACAGGTGCCTGCGGTGGGCGAGCAGCAGGTTTTCCCTGTCCCTCCATCGGATGAAGAGGGTCGTCAGCACGTCGGCATAAAGAAGGCCGGCGAAGCCTGCCAGAACGACGAAGTCGAGGAGGGTTTTCGAAAGGATCACCACCAGGCCGCCGTAAAGAAATCCGATGAGAATGCTTCCCACGTCCCCGGGAAACACCTTGGCCCTCGGGAAATTGAGGGGGAGGAACCCCAGGCACGCCGCCGCCATGGAGAGGGACAGTTTCAGAAAAAGAATGCCGCGGCTCTCGGCGACGATGAAAACGGCGAGGAATCCGAATGCGATCACGCCGCTCGTGACCAGCATCCCGTCGATTCCGTCCATGAAATTGAAAAAATTGGCCGTCCCCACGATGTATACGGCGAAGAAGACCGCCAGGAGCGGGAGAAGCAGCGGACCGGAACCCGCACCCACGAGGGGATAGAGGGAAAAGAGAAAGATGATGACCGCCACGAACTGGATGGCCAGGCGAAAGAGCGGGGTGAGCCGGAACCAGTCCCCGTACAGGCTGACCAGGGCCAGGATCGCCGGGGGAAACCACAGGCCCGGGGGAAACCGGAGAAGGACCGCGGAAAAGAGGAACGCCGTGAGGATTCCGATGCCCCCGCCGGTGGGCACGGGCTCCTTGTGGGAACTCCTTTCCCCGGGAATGTCCACCATGCGCCCGTTCCGGGCGAACCGCATGACCAGGAGCCCCCCCATGGAACTCAGGGTGATGCACAGAAGGTACAGGGCGATTTCGGTCATGGCTTATCGAAGCACCGTTTCCAGGCTGTGCACGGGACGGAACCCCGTTCCGAGCATCTTTTCACCGGCATACACCATGTCCCGGCAGATTTTTTCCGCGTACGAACGCAGCGAAACCCGGCCTTCCCGCGGCCAGGCCTTCGCCAGGGCGTAAAACCGGCGGAGCAGCCCCGGGGGTACGGAAAGGTCGGGGCAGGGGGTCTTCCGGCCCGATTCCCTGAAAATCCGGATCATCTCGTTGAACGAATAGGGCCTCCCGTCACAGAGGTTGTACACCTGGAACCCCCCGAACCGGTCCCTCCCGGAAAGGACGAAATCCATCCAGTCGGCCAGGTTGTCCCTGGACAGGGCGGACATCCTCTGTTCCCCCGAACCGTATCGGACATAGGAAAAGCCGCCGGGAAGAAGAATCCTCCGTTCCAGGTTCCGTGTCCAGGTTCTGTCATAGCAGGGAGCGAGCCTGAGGACCAGAACATTCTGAAGCATCCCCCGCTCGACGAGGGAGCAAAGACTTCTTTCGCCCTCGAGTTTGCTCGTTCCGCTCATTCCGGCGGGACGGCAGGGGTCCTCCTCCCTCAGGGACCGCTCCGGGTGTCCGGGGCCGTATACGGAAACCGACGAAAGGTAGACGAACAGGCATCGCGGATTGAAGCGGCCCGCCTGGAACCCCAGGAGTTCCGTCGCCTCCCCGTTCACCCGGCGGGGGAGGTCCCGGTCCTTTCCGAACAGGGGCACCCGCTTCACCCCGGCACAGTGGATGACGGCATCGGGAGCGGCTTCCCGGAAAAGGCGTTCCACGGAGGCCGGGTCGAGCACGTCGAGACGCCTCCAGCGGACGGGCGGCGGCCCTCCCGGCCCATGGCGGAAGAAGGTGCCCGTCACCTCGAAACGGGGGGAGAGGGTCCTGCAGAGAAGGCTTCCGATGAATCCGCTGCCGCCGGTGATGAGGATTCGCATGGGCCGTCCGTGAAGGGTTATTTCCTGTTCATGACGGCGTGGTACAGGAGCACCGCGCCGAGCCGGGCCGCAAGAAGGGGAAGCAGTACGGGAGCCAGGATTCCTTGGGGAATCCGGGAGTTCTTCATGACCAGGCGGTAACAGCTCTTGTGGAATTCATAGACGGAACGGAAAAGGAGCTTCCCGCTGCTTCCGCCCACATGATGCACCACGGCGGGCTCGGGATAATAGACGACCTTCCATCCACCGTTTTCCATCCTCCTGCAGAGGTCCACATCCTCCCAGTACATGAAAAAACGTTCGTCCAGAACGCCGACCCGTTCCAGCGCCTCCTTCCGGACGACCATGCAGGCCCCGGACACCCAGTCGACCGCCATGGGGGTCTTCCCGTCCGAGCGGAAGTGAAGCATGTTCCTCCGGGAAATGGGATTGTCCGGAAACCAGCGGGTCAGAAGGGAATTCCGGCCGAAAAGGGCCGTCAGCGCCGTGGGAAACGACCGTGCCGATCCCTGGATCGTCCCGTCGGGATTCAGGATCCTCGGCCCGAGAACCCCGATGGCCGGGTCTTCCTCCATGCAGCGAATCACCTTTCCGAAGAAGCCGGGATTGAGGACCGTGTCCGGGTTGAGCAGAACGACATAGGGGGCCCGGCTTTTTTTCAGCCCGTCGTTGACGGAACGGGAATAGCCCTCGTTGGATTCCTTGACGGAGAGGTTCACGTCCCCCCATTCCCGGGACACCCGTTCGACGCCGTCGACGGACCCGTTGTCCTCCACGTAAATGTTGAGGGGATTCCCGTTGTTCACCCGGTAGATCGACCGGATGCAGGAAAGAAGGTAATCGGTGCTGTTGTAATTCACGATGACGACATCGACCGGGGGAAAGGTTCCGTTCGTTTTTTTTGCCGAAGGGCCCGCCATGAGGTTCAAGCCTCCCCCTCCGCGCCGGTTCCGCGTTCTCCCGGTCTTTCCGCGGCGATCCGTCTTTTCCAGAACATCTCCCTGTCCATGCTTTTCCAAAGATCGCCCTCCGGAACGGATCTCAACCGCTGAATCTTCCGCCGTTTCGCAAACATCTTCCCCAATCCCCCGAGGGCCTCCATCTTGGCTTTTGCAAAAACCCCTCCACGGCCGCGAATCAGAAAATACAGAAAGGCTGCTATATCATAGATCACGTGTGGAAGGATAGTACGAAATATCAACCGGGACGGCATGTTTTTCACGTACACCCACTCCACGTTCCGGTGGCCGTAAAAGACCGACGGAGGCGAATCCCGGCCGATGGTGGAGGCCCACCCGTGGCGCACCACCGCGCCGGGCACGAAGATGCACCGGTATCCCCGAAGCTGGGCCCGGAAGCTCAGATCCACGTCTTCGCAGAGGATAAAGAAGTCCTCGTCGAAAAATCCGATCTCCCGGAGCATGGACATGCGGTACAACGCCGCGCCGGCGCAGGCCCCGAAGACCCACTCCTCCCGGGAATAGGCATCCGACGGCGCGCCTCTTCCCCGGAGGAAGGCCGCTCCCGCCACGGTGTACCCGTCTCCGGCGCGGTCCACCGTGGCGGGCTGGTCCAGGAAAACCATTTTCGAAGCGGCGAATCCCGCCGGGGGATGGCGTTCCAGGGCATCCACAAGGCTCAGAAGCCAGCGGGGGTCCGCCTCGGCGTCGTTGTTCAGGAGCGCCGCATAGGGCGTCGAGACGGTCTCCAGGGCCCGGTTGTTGGCCACGGCGAACCCGGTGTTGCGGGGCAGGGGAACCACCGTGACCTCGGGATACCGGCGGCGGACGAAATCGACGGAACCGTCGGTGGAACCGTTGTCCACGAGGAGCGTCCGAAAGGACCGGAACCGCTGGCCCCGGAGGCTCTCCAGGCACCGGGGAAGCAGGTGCTTCCCGTTCCAGTTTGTGACGATCACCGACACGGATGGAGAATCCATGGAGTCTCCGGACGTCCTTCCAAGGCGGAAGTCATTCCTCCCGAACGCGCAAGACGCCGGGAAAGCGCTTTTTCGAACGGCAGGGGAAAAAGCCCCGGAGGCGCGGCGGCCTCATCCCGGGGACCGGGGCGTACATCGTGTACGCCGCGGGAACGGGGGATGAAGCGCGACGCGGCATGGAAGCCTTTTTACATAGCCGTCATTTTTTCCGGCAGAGGAAGAGGCTGCGGCCGTTGGGCAGCGCCTTTTCCCCGAGAAACGTGAACAGCCGGCTAAACGCGCCCCGAAACGTCTCTCCGTCATAGGGCAGGTGGCCGTCCTTCCGGTTCCGGAGCAGTTTTTTCACCATGGGATCTTCCGGCGGCACGAACTCGACGACCAGGTGCCGGGAGATCCGCGCGAGCCAGCGGGCGATCCTTTCGAGAGGGATGGAACCGGTCAGGACGAGGTGGTGAAGCAGGGCGAGGGCGAGGACAAGGTCCGCCGGTCCCCGGTCCGCGAGGCCGGGACGCTCCGAACCCTCCCAGCCCAGTCCGGGGGAGGGATTGGCGAGATCCATCGTCAGGGGCAGGACGGGCAGCCCCTTCTCTCCCGTCAGTTTCCCGTACATGAATTCCGTGCAGGCGGCGTCGCTGTCGACGGCGGCGACGAAAGCCCCCCGGGAGGCCGCCAGCTCCGAAAATTCCCCGGTGTTCGCCCCGAGGTCCCAGACCGTTTCGGGTTTCACGGCATCGAGGGCCCCGGACACGAACGTTGCCTTGTCCCCCACGTCCTCCGAACTGTAGGTCCGGATCTCCCCGTAGGCCTTCCAGAGGCTTTCCCCCTCACGCCACCGGAGCTTCTCCACGGTTCTTCTCAGGGAGCGGACGAGCCCCGTCAGGCCCCGGTCGCTCACCTTCGGCGTTTTCACCGCCTCCGCCTCCCCGAGGTCCTCCTTCCGGTCGGCCTTTTTCTGGAAAGAGGCGTGCAGGGTCAGGTGCATCCACAATCCCGGCCGGTACCGGGCCTTCCAGGGAAGCATCCGGACGGCCAGGTCCAGGGGGTACCCGTCGATGTAATTCCGCCAGAGGGCCAGCGTCCGGACGTCCCGGCAGGCCGCGAGGGCGAGGGGAGCGAGAAAATGGGAACAGAACTGGCGGTAGGCCACCCATGGACTGTCCGGAACCCGCTCTCCCAGGGACAGGGTGTCGATGAGCAGGACCTTTTTGCCGTCGAACTGGACGTTGAACGCGCTGGCGTCCCTCAGCCAGAATCCCAGGGGAAGGAGTTCCTCCATGAGGTCGAGGTGGAGCAGGGCCGCATCCTTCAGCATGGAGAAGGTCCATTCCCAGGGGTAGCTCACCAAGGGAAGCCTGGGATGGGCAAGGCAGAAAACGGTTCCCTCGGGAACGCCTTCTCCGCCCGGTGCGATTTCCACATGTGGAACCAGGAGCCCTTTTCGTGACAGGCGTTCGAAGATTCCCTTTTCCTTCGCCCTGGTGTAGCTTTCCGCGCCGGGCGCGAACACGGCCCGGAGGACCTCCCCGTTCCTCGTGAAAACGGTTCCCGAGGGGTCGCGGAAGGAACCGGAATCAGTTTTCATCCCCGTCGCGCTCCGCCGGCGCGCTCTTTTTCGCGCCGAAAAGGGTTTTCAGCCTCTTCCAGAAGACCCCCAGGGAAACCCCCACGGCGGCCACGGCGGCCAGGACGCCCTGGATGATCATGCTCCCCGTTCCGGGATCGAGATAGGCAAAGGCGACCCCCGGAAAGAGCGGGGAAAGAAGTCCGAAGACGGTTATTCCGAGAATCCTTCTTTTCCACATCTTTCCTTCCTCCCATGGTGGATTTACGCGAAGAGGACCTGCCCCCTTCCCCGGCCAAAACCGGGAACAGGCCGCTGAAGTATAAGGCCCGGTTTACCAATTTTTTGCCTGAAAGCAAAGCCCTAATTTCAATGGAACCGTCCTGTCCCGGCCACCGGAACGGGGGGGCCGCCGCCCCGGCCGGGCCTCAGCGGGAAACCACGGCGTCCCGTACCGGCCGTCCCTTCTCGATCCTGTAACAGACGAATTCCTTGTCATCGTAGATCATGAACGTTCTCGTCCTGTTTTCCGTAAAGGACCGGGAATCGAGAAGGGACCGGCCCTCGAACGACGGCGGAATCGGGGCGCCGGCACCTTGGAGAATCGTCGCCGGTACGTCCAGAAGCATGGTTTCCGCGGCCGACGTTTCGAACGGCGTCCCTGCACCCCTTCCCGCCGGTTTCACGAGGAGGAGGGCGCTCGAAGCGTTCCGGGCCAGCTCCATGGATTCGATGTCCTTGAGGTTTTCCCTCCTTCCGTGATCGGCGTGAATGACGATCATGGCGTCGTCGAATCGGCCCAGCGCCTTCAGCGTCCCGAGAAACTCCCCGACGAGCTTCATCGCGCACCGGGCCTGTTCGCCGGAAGACGTTCTCTGAAGCCCCTTTTTCCCGATGCAGTAGGAACAGTCGGCGGAAAGGATGTACGGGGCGTGGGGAAGCATGACGTGGATGAAGGTGTACCGGTTCCGGTCCGGCAGGAATTTCTCGATCCCCATGAAGTTCATGAAGGCGTGCAGGGAAATGAGTTCGAAATGGCCGGGCATGCCCTGCTGGTTCTGAAGGGCCTGGAGGTCGTCCGGGGAGATCAGCATCCGGGAGAGGAACCCGGGGAGGTTCGCGTACACCCAGAGGGTGCGGAACGTATCCCCCGCGTTTCCGTACTTGTCGAGAAGGGATTCGTCCATCAGGTCCGTCAGGTGATCGAAAAGCGCCGGCGGCAGGGGGTAGAACTTGTCGACCATGAACATGAACCCGTAGCGCTCGTAGCCCGCGTCTTTCAGGGGAATCAGCATGGAGGGCCCCTTCCGGAAGGCCCTTTCGTAATAGTCCAGCGACTTCCCGAGATCGAACCGGCCCCCGGCAAAGACGGAGGGGATGGACAGCGCCGTCCCCCCGTAGTTCGAGACGTTTGCCGGGTAATAGACGAATCCGGCAAGCGCCTCCCGGACCTCGGCCGTCAGGGCCGCTTCGAACATGTCCGTCTGGAACTCGTCGAGAACGAGATGGTAGATGTTCGGTCGCGCCGCCTCCCCGGAGGGGGTCGCCGCCTCCTGGCGGACGGGTGCGCCGGAACCGGCGGGCGCCGGCGGAAGCGAGGCGGACGTCAGGAACGTGAACGTCTCGTACACGGCCAGGAGCGCGCCGAAGCAGGCGAAGTAGACAAAGACCCGGCGGGGATCGACGGAACGGAGGAGAAAGGGAAGCACGCCCAGGAAGACGGCGAGAAGAAGGAGGGTCCCTGGCATCGTGTCCAGGAAGGGACAGGGCCCGTTCAGGGCGTGAAACACGAGAAAGGCGGGGCCGAGAAGGAAATAGGCCCAAAGGAGAATCCGTGTCAGCCGGCTCCCCCGGAGCAGATGAAGCGCCAGGATCAGGGCACCGGCGCAAAAGGCCGCCGCGAAGGCCGCCGCGAAGGGCGTGAGGACCCAGAGCCGGTGTCCCAGAAGCTCCTGATTGCCGAGATAGAGGGAATTGGCCGAACTCACGAAGAGGAGCAGCGGCGTGGGCACCAGGACAAAGACAAGGCCGATCCGGCGCAACGGTCCGAGGAGAGGCCGAAGCCTTCTTTTCAGGAAATCGAGGGAAAAAAGAGCGGCCCCCAGGAGGAGGAAAAACGCGAAGGCGTACCCTCCGATCCCTCCTTCCGTCAGACGGGAAAGTTTGTCGGCGGTCATGAAGCCGGAATCGTTTCCCGAAGTCTCGATGCGAAGGGCCCCGTCATGAACCTGGAAAGACCGGATGTCCCGGATCGGCACGAAGTCCCGGACGATCTCCCGGGGCTTCCAGGAATGAACGGTGAGAAGCCCGTATTTCAGGGCGACGGACCCGAACTCCATGAAGGAAGGATACGCAGTCCCCGGATCGATCCGGATCCGCTCCGTTCCGGAAGGAATCCGGACAATGAGCTTCCTGAACCGCGTTTCGTCCATTTTGACGTAGAACTTACAGGAATCTTTCTCATTGAATCCCTCCCCCCGGTCGTAAAAAACCTGGAGAAGATCCTCCCCTCCCCCCTTCACCGTAAGGACAAGGGCGTTGAAGGGAAGGGGCAGGGTCACGAAAAGCGCAAGCGGGGACAGGAGAAGGATCGCCGCCGCCGTCTTCCTGTAAAGAGGGATCGTTTTCCATCGTCGCAAGACGGAGGCCCCCGATCTTTTCGCAACGGACAGGATCGGCCGCCGGGCAAGAAAGAGAACGAACGCCGGAAGGAGACAAAGGTTCCACCAGATCCTCGCGGCCTTCCGCGATGCGGCGAGAACGGCTTCATGATCGACGGGAAACCGGAACGCCGGGTTGTCTCCCGTGCTTTCGACGCGAAGGACGCCTCCCTCCCATCGAAGATCCCGGATCTGCTGAAAGGAGGCGTTTCCGGTGATTTCCTCCGGGGAGAACGCATGGATCGGCACCCGCCGGACCAGCCTGAGGGATCGTATGAAATACGGGCCTTTCCGGGTACCCGGATCGATCCGGATGAAATCGACCCTGCCTCCGGGACAGGGGAAACGGAGTTTCCGGAACTTTTCGTCCCCCGGAAACACCGCTTTTGCCGATTCGCTTTCGGAAAAGCCGGACCCGGTATCGAAGAACACCTGGCACATGTCGGCATGGTCCGATCGGATCTCCATTTCCAGCCCGTTCGGCGGCAGGGTGAACCCCGCAAGGTTTCCCCCGAGGATGAGAATAACGAACAGGAAAAGTCCGATTCTGCCGGCGATCGAATTCACGATGGGTTCCTTTCTCCTCCCGTCACCGGACGGGGACCGTTTCCTGCTTGCTCCGGAAGCGGTCGTACCATCGGACGATGACTGTTCTGCAGGGGCGTTCCACGGCGACCTGTGCAAGGAAGGCCGCGAGAAGCAGCAGAACCCAGAAGATGCCGTACGCGGCGGCATCGAAGCGATCGGCCGCCGTCCCGAACCGGGAAACATAAAAACGGATCCCGATCTGATGAAGGAGATAAATCGAAAAGCTGAGTTCTCCGAGTTTCACGAGAATTCCGTTCCCCAGCCAGTGCGAGATCCTCCCCCTTTCGAAGGCCATGACCAGGATCAGGGGGGCGTAGAAGATGCAGGGCCATCCGCTGGATTCCACCCATTTCGCCGCCCCGTAGCCGAGAAGGGGGTATAGGGTCTTCAGGATGGGATAGGTGCCCAGGATCGCCGCGACGGCAAACAGGCAGACCCCGGTTTCCAGGAGGGTTCCCCGCCGCGTATTCCCGGGCGCCGTTCTCCTCCGCCGGAGATACAGGAGCCCCAGGGACATGCCCAGGGTGAACTCGAAGAGCCTCGCCAGGGGGCTGATGTACACCAGTCCCAGGGCGGCCGGTTTCCCTTCCCCGCCCAGGGGGGGAAGATCGTAGACCCTGCACAGGACGACGAGAAGGAGGGCAAGCAGAAAGGAAAGGATGAGCTTGACGTGCCAGGTGCGGTTCAGCCGGTACAGGAGAACGGGGAAGAAAAGATACAGGGCCCACTCGGCCGACACGGCCCACGAAAGCCAGTTTACGGAGAAGAAGTATTCCTTCACCGGTATCCAGCCGTGAACCATGAGGAGATTCGATGCGGCCACGGAAATCGTGGTGCGCCCCCCCGGCGCGAACAGGACCACCACGAGAAATGTCAGGACATGAAGAGGCCAGATCCGGGCAAGCCGGGATACCATGAATTTCAGGATGTCCCGCCCCCTGTCCAGGGAGGGGTACACGCAGGCGAGGATGAATCCGGAAAGAAGGAAGAAGAAACAGACCGGCTGGCCGGTGTTGATGGTTTTCTGGATTTCCGTACCGATGCCGAAGTGCCCCACCGAATGGTGCAGGACGATGACGGCGGCGGCGAAAAACCGCAAGGCTGTGAGAGAGGGAATGGCGATGCGCGCGTTCCCTGTCGATCCGGTCATCAGCGTCTCCCGAGGAAATCGGTCCCGCCCTGACGGAAGCCCCCCTGGGGCGGCCCGCCGCCCCGCGAATCCACGGAACCCAGGCCGTCTTCTTAGCACGGCGGGGGCCCACCGTCAAAAAGATTCCGGTAATCCGAAGGACCCATGAAATAAAAAAGGGAAAGGCAGGGTCCTGGGAACCCTGCCTTTCCCTTCATCGTTACGGTATCGGATCAGGCGCCGGGAAGCGAATCCAGCATGGCGCCGCTGTAGTCGCCGCTAAACTGGACGGCGATCACGTCGCCGCCCGCCGAATAGGTGATGTGGGTGGCGCCTTCAAGGGCCCCTTTCACCAGGAAGAACCCGGAAGCGAACCCGGAGCGATAGCCTCCCGCCGCCAGGTCGAAGGAATCGGTCGCGATCTCCTC